>WNGQ01000001.1_pt1 | contig 576900 bp, 442 predicted proteins | sample 5407661 | NCBI WGS metagenome assembly WNGQ01 (sample SAMN13153382, study PRJNA577476) | soil metagenome | isolation source: 60 cm soil or saprolite under Garry oak tree replicate 2 | place: USA:California | collected 2016-06-15 | reverse complement strand
GGGAAGCCCCAACTCTGACGGCTTTCTTCCCGCTGCCGGGTAAGATTACCCAATTGTCGTCGGGCCGATAACTCCGCTTCTTGCGGGCCCATGCCCACAGAGATGTTTTTTTGCGTTTTCAACGCCGCGTGCTGGCGCATCTCTTCCGCCAGGTCCTGGTCCATTTGCCGGCGACGCAGCAGGAACGTGAACCTCCGCCATGCCTGTCCGATGAGTGAGACGAGTGACATGCCGCCTCCTTACGCCGTGCGCATCACGCGGGCAATGGCCGCAATGATGCGGTTGAAGTTCTCAGCTTCCGTCCCCAGTTGCTTCTTGCCGGCTGGAGTCAGGGTGTAAAAACGCGCGCGCCGGTTGTTTTCAGACGTGCCCCACTCCGCTTTCACCCATCCCTTGACCAGCAAGCGCTGCAACGCGGGATAAAGCGAGCCTTCTTCCACTTCGAGAACGTCATCGGAAATTTCCTGGATGCGTTGCGCGATGCCATAGCCGTGCCGGCGGCCACGGGTCAGGGTCTGCAGGATCAACATCTCCAGAGTGCCGGGAAGCAGTTCATTTCTGCTGGCAGAACGTACCATAGCTCTCCTTCATAGATAGACTATGGGTAATTAGACGAGAAGCTCCCAGGAACGTCAACATATATGTTTCGAAGAAAGCGAGCCCACTCGCAGAACACCCTTAGCTTTGTCTTTCATCGCACTCCACCCCCAGCAGTTACTTTTCAGGAACGTCAGCCACAATCTTCTTGTATCACTCCTAACGGAGGGTTCATGCTCTGTGGAAGTTACGCAGCATAAAGGCTCCCCAAAATGCCGGATACGCCTGCCGTTGACTTGGCAATCTGCACTCCAATAACTCCTTCCGCAGAACACCTTAACCCAGAGGCAGCAATCCCCTTCGGTGTTACCACAGAGCATGTTTACAAGGCCATGAAAGAGTTTACGGACTTCTTGTGCTTTATCGATACGCAGTTGTTTACCAAAGGGATGGTACGGTTTGAAGAGATGCTAATGCCAGCAAACTTTAGTAGCATGGTTGGGGAATTCATGACAGCCTCCATTCCAAAGTACTGCAAGAGCATTGTAAGAAATACTTATCACAATGGTCATCCTGACCTGCTTCCAGCCGGAAAATATCCCAAAGATTCTGCGCAGCACGCAGGATCCGTCGGAATTGAAATCAAGGCCTCGCGATATCTCAAAGGGTGGCAAGGCCACAACCCGGAAGACGTTTGGCTAATGGTGTTTGTATTTGAGAGTGGACGGCCCTCTGATGCCGCCAAGGGTATTGCGCCGGTGAAATTCAGATTCCTTGCTGTTTATGGCGCGCTGTTGAGCAAAAAGGACTGGCAGTTCGCTGGAAGGAGTAAGAAAAGCCGCCGCACAATCACTGCGACTGTGTTGCCGTCGGGTTTCGCCAAGATGAGTGCTAACTGGATCTATCGCGCCCCGCAGCCCTAGCTCGCGAAACTTAATCCAATCTGATCGCGGTCAACGGTAAGAAGAGAGAGTGGCTTAATTGCTTTATGTGCAAGCTCAAAGAAGTCCGTATATTTCTCAACTCCCAAGCAAGTTAGCCCAAGAGCCTCCGCAGCTGCCACCGTCGAACCAGAGCCCATAAACGGGTCGCAAACAATTCCTGTCCCCAACGGCAGTACCGCACGCACCAATTCCCTCAACAATGCTTGCGGCTTGAGGCTCGGATGGTCTGCTATCTGGCGTTCTGCTTTCGGCGTCCTGCCGCTTTCCATGAGATCTGGAAACGGCCGGTTCTCCTGCAATCTCCGGAGGCCACCCGTCTCAAATTGACGAAGGCAGTCGCTGACCTTCATTCCCGGCAACATCGGCTTCCGAAGAATGCCCCAAGGCTCGTATTCGCCACGTGGAAGAGAACAAACATCAGCAAACTCTTGCTCTGCGTTCTTGGGCCGATCTCCCCCACGCAAAGTTCTCACCAGCCGAATGAATTGTCCGCGGAACTCCAAGCCCCCTTCAACCAACGCGCTATAGACCAATTGGCAGAGGAATGAATTACAAGCAATAAAGACGTGGCCCCCAGGACGTAGCGCATGTGTGGCCGCCTTGGACCACTCAACGAAAAACTGCTTGAGCTGGGCGCGCTCCTTTTCATTCAGAGCCGTGAATCGAGGCAAAGGAGAACGCGTTGAACCGTCAAACGCGGGCGGTATTCGCCAGATTCCCCCGTTGCCGTTGGCTCGCTTTTCGATTTGGCCAAACTCGTATTCTTTCACGCCATAGGGAGGATCAGTTACGATACCGTGAAGCGAGTTGGCCGGGATGCGTCCCAGCCACTCCAGACAATCGGCATGAACAATGATCGAGCCGCCTACCCGGCGGTGCTTGTAGTCCTCCACAAAAGACCTAAATTCAGCGTTTGTCATAACTGTTAGTTTGGGGAGCGTATCGCAATCGCGAGGGCGATGCTATCGAGCTTTGTATTTTATTCGCTCTTAATATACCGATATCAGTGTTCGAAGTAAAGTGAAAGAATGCTCTTGCTTGAAAATTTCTTTAGTCGAGGATGGCTGCCGCCGTCAGTTTACTCGCAAAACACTCTGACCTTTGTCTTCGTCTTCCCGTTGGCCCCGTTCTCGTCGACGTCAACGGTAAGGTCCTGGAGCTGATCAACCAGCTCTTCAAGGTTCTCCGGTTTGACCTGGGACAGATCAAAGGGAACGCCGTGCTCGCTCAGGGCCTCGTTCAGCCTTTCTCGTGCCTGGGGTGGAATCAGGCTTGCCAGCCGCACGCCGGCACGCAGTAACTGCATGGGCACGCGAACGTTTACGTGGATCGGCCCGTCACTCCCGGTATCTTCAACCACCACGCGGAGATACTTGGGTCTGGGCCTGGGGCCTGATTCAGCGCCGTTCGTGGTTGAACCGGAGTTCGATTCCTTCTCCAGCGCGGCGATCAGACGCTCGGCTTCTTCGGGAGTGACTTTGCCGACGGAGAGCATTTCCAGAACCTGTTGGCGATTTTCGTTCATAACTACCTCCTCAGAAAATGCGTACCAAGACTTGTGATTTGCCGTGCCCGATTTCAACATGGGTGCCGGTCAGGCCCGCCACGAGTTGCCAGCCGGTCAAGAGCACGCAAAACGGATTTAATGGATACACCAGACAAACTACAAAAATGACCGGCACAAGCAAGAGAATCAACGGAAGAAGCAAGAGCCAAATCAAAAAGAGCGGTAGCCAGATCCGGAAGTGATGACGCCGTTCCGTGCGGACCCGCACAACAGCCATAAAAGGAATCATGACAATGCCTCCAATTCTTTGATGGCGTCCTGCGCGCTGATCTCGCCGCGCTTCAGGCGGTCAAGAATCTCGGTCCGCGACGGCGCCGGATTGCTCTCCACGAACTCCAGGCTGTTCGCGATGCGGGTGAGCCGGGATTTAATCGTCGGATAGCTCACGCCAAAAACCTGTTCCATCTCTTTGATCGATCCGTGGCAGCGCACAAAGGCCGTGATGAAAATTTGATCTTCAAGGGCGAGCCGCGCTAGTTGCGGCAGTTCAAAGCTGCCTTCGATGGCAATGTCCTTGTCCACCATGCGGACGCGCTCCACTACAACCGCCTCGCCCTTGGTGAGCTGCGTGAGCTCTTGCCAGTCTCGCGAATGATTTTGCTCAGGCCTCATGCCGATTTAATTAATTTGTATATTAATATAATTAAGTTTGTCAACAATAATTATCAATTTTATTGATTTATACGGTAAGATGTTGATTCGGCTAAAGAACGCCTTCAGGGTACCGCGTCTTCGGTGGCCCCAGGATCGAAATTAGTGATTCCTTAATTTTCCGGACACTTCCGTTCTTGTTCCTGACAGGATTTAGGACACTATCAATCTGCACAACGAGCTTGCACTTTAGACCTCTCGCGTTTGGCAAATGTTTATGCAATCCTGTCTGCATGAAGAACAAGAACAAACGGGAACTGGAGAAGCACTGGGCCAAGGAAAGCGTCAAGAAGTCCAAGCCCGCCGCAAAGAAGAGGAAGGTTGCGGGCCGGCATGAGGACCTCAACCAGGTTGCTGGACGGATCGCGCGTGAAGCTGAGCTGGTCCAGGTAAGCCAGGCGGCTGCCCGGCTCGTCGGCGATGTGGCAATCGACGGCTGATTTGCTTTAGAGCTTCAACCCAGACGCTTTGGCTCTCATTCCAATCGAAACTTAATGTCTCCGATGCTGAGCCTACGAAATCCAGGTTGAGGCTGTGCCGTCTACATCCCACCGTCCGTTGATTTTCCGCATGAAGACGTATTTTCCTTCTCCGCACAGCCCGCAAATGTGTTCCGTGTAGAAGAGGGCCTCGGTGAGGTCATGATTGAAACCAATCCGCGAAAATGTTAGATAGCCATAACTGTTCGGGAATCGCTTTGAAAACTGCTCTGAGGGATAGAGGTCCATCTCCTGCTCTGTGGCAAGTTCATACGTAGCAGACAGACCAAATTGCCGCTCCAGCTTTTCGTCGTCCAGGTTGGCGACGAAAAACTCCAACAGCACAGACGGCTTTAACTGCGACATGACTGCGTTTGTGTGACCCGCCGTACCGAGAACAAATCTGAACTGGTTGGGCTTGCTCTTGTTTGCGAGCCGGTCTGAGACGATGGTCGTTCCGTGAATGACGACTGGTCCTCTCTTATTACCCAAGGCGTGAGATTCTCCCGTCAAGCCCAACTGAATGTATGAGGAGTACACAACGTATTGCTCGGCGTCCGCAAGGCGTGGGTTTGGACGAAACGCGAGATGAGCCAGAGGCGCACTGAAGGCGGTGAAGCACAATATGACCACAAACCAACCCGCAAGCCGTTTCAGGCGTTTCATGTGTCCCTCAGTTTACATAGACACCGAACGGCGCTCCACACCACTTTTTTTCAATGAAATAAATCTGGCGTAACGAGAACTTCGCACCTAGATCAAGTTTCTCTCTTTCACTTCCAGATACTGATTGACTAATGAAGTAGTAAGGTTGCTGGGAGCAATCTCTAAAGCCAGTGCGCCGCGATTGCGCACTTTGCCGATGAGCGTTTCGCGGCGATGGACCATTTCCTGCGCCGCTACCACTTCGTACATCTCTTCCGCATCTTTCGGCGTCTTACCAGCGAACTCCTGCAGGTCGGTCTGGGCGATCACGGTAAACAGGAGCAGATGTTTGGACAGAATCTGCGAAGCGCCCTCAACCACCTCCGGCGTCATGGACGTGTCCGCCAGGTCGGTGACCCATATAATCAGGGAACGTTGCTTCTGCAACTGCAAGAGAACAGACGCGGCGCGCAGATGATCGGCTTCGGCCACTTCCTCATGCGCTGAAGCCAGGGCTTCAAGGATAGCGCGCATGTGCGTCAGGCCGCGGCCAAGGCCGACGCGCTGCTGTATGTCGCGGCCATAAACGATCAGGCCGACACGGTCCCCGGAGTAAAGCGCGATCTGGGCCAGAGAGAGCGCCGCGTTCACCGATAAATCCAGCTTGCTCAGGTCGCCGACGCGGGCACGCAGCAGGCGCCCCGCATCCATGATGATCCACACGGCCTGGCTGCGCTCCACCTGAAAGAGCCTGGTCACATGCTTGCCGCGCCGTGCTGTGGCGGTCCAGCAGATGTTGCGGAACTCGTCTCCGGGCTGGTATTCGCGCAGGCTTTCAAATTCACGGCCTACGCCGCGCTGGCGGATCAAACGTTTTTCCAGTTCGATCTGGCGCGCGCGCGATAAATAAATGTTGTGCCGCTTGGCCTCTTCCAGGTCAGGAAAAACGCGTATGGTCTGGTTCAGGTCAGCGCGTCCCCAGCGCTCCGCGAAGTGAGAGCCGCTTTGGTAACGCAGATACGCCGCACCCAGAGTGACGTCGCCGCGCGCCAGCGGACGGACCCTATACGACGCGGACCCGGACGAATTAGCATCTGCCTGGATCGCCACCAGTGGCGGCTCGGCGATGAGCGAGTTGGGAACATCATCGAGCAGGCTGCATTCAACATAGACCCGGCTCTGGTTCCGTATCTCCAGAACAACATCGACTTCGTTGCTCAAGGACGGGGCCCCGGCCCATGACCTTTCCACCACCAACCGGTCCGGGAGCGGCAGGCGCGCAAGGTCTATGGCCCACGCGATCACGGCGCACAGGTCCCATGCCGCCATCACCAGCAGGAAACGCGTGTCCCAGAACGCCGGCACCGCCCAGAGTATTCCCAGCAGCGTCAGAAGAAAAAAACGCCGGCCAAAGCCAAAGCTAAGCCGTTTGGCCTGCTTGCCGCGCACGCTCAAAGGTGCTGGAAGCAGCGTTTGTTGGCGCATTACTTGGGGACCTCAACCGACCCGATGATCTCGGTCAATATCTGGTCACTCTGCAAGCCTTCGAGTTCGGCTTCCGGTTTCATCATGACGCGATGGCGCAGCACGGGCAGAGCGGCGGCTTTCACATCGTCCGGAATCATGTAGTCCCGGTCTTCCAGGGCGGCAATGGCTTTGGCCACCATCATCAGGCTGATCGCGGCGCGGGGGCTGGCGCCCAGGGCAAGAGCGGGCCAGTCGCGCGAGCGCCGGACGATTTCCACGATGTAGCGAAACAATGCAGGCTGGACCGTCGTCTTGCGTACCTCGGCACGGGCCGCAGCCAGTTCTTCTTTGGGCAAAGCGACGAGATTCGCGGCGTCGATATTATGCGAGTCAAATCCTTCATGGTGGTGCTGAAGGATGGTGGTTTCCTGGTCGGCCGCAGGATAAGTAATTTTGATCTTCAGCAAAAACCGGTCCAGCTGCGCTTCCGGAAGAGGATACGTGCCTTCGAATTCGATTGGGTTCTGCGTGGCAAACACAGTGAAGAACGGAGACAGAGGATAGGTTGTGCCATCGATGGTGATCTGGTGTTCTTCCATGGCTTCCAGCACGGCGGCCTGGGTGCGCGGAGGCATGCGGTTGACTTCGTCGGCAAGGAGAAGATCGGTAAACAAAGGTCCGCGATGTAGCGAAAAAGTGCTGGTGGAGAGATTGAGCACGTTGCTGCCAAGGATGTCCGCCGGCATGAGGTCAGAGGTGCATTGCACGCGGCGGAAATCCAGCGCGAAAATCCGGCCAAAACACTTGACGACCAGCGTCTTGGCGATGCCCGGCACTCCTTCCAGCAGGGCGTGGCCTCCGCACAAGACCGTGAGCAAGCACTGGTTGATCAGATCTTCCTGCCCGACGATGACTTTGGCCAGCTCAGTTCGTCCGTGCGCGAGCACTCGGGAGATTGCCTGCATGAGAAATGTTCTCCTGTCTTTCCAGCGGAATCAGTTTTAAGTTCTGCATATAAACGCTGAGCTGCTGTACCAGCTCGAGCGCCCGGGCTTCATTCAAGCCAGGATCATACAGAGCAGTTTCAATCTGCTGCAACAACTTGTCCAGGCTGTCATCCTTGTAGCCGAGACGGCTGCGAACGGCGCGGGCCAGATCGGCGGATGGGACATCGGTCTTGATTCCCAGTTGACGCGTAGCCAGCACGCGGAACCGGGTATACGGGACTTCCAGCGCGGAATGAGTGGCACTCGCGCGGTGGTACAGATTCCCCAGAGTGTGCACAAATTCCAACGGGGAAAGCCGTATGGGTTCGGTCCAGGGATGGATCGGGCCATTGCGCCGCGAGTATGTAAACAACAATACAAGGAAGATGGCAAAACATTGCCAAGAGGCGTACTTGATCGAAGGAGTCCCCCAAAAGTAGGAACCGGCCATTCTGCGGTCGTTGTGAAAATACTCGTCCCAGTAAACATGGACGCTGCCGGCTGCGCCCAGCGAGTTCAGCAGCAGAGCAAGGTTGCCGGAGCTGCCGATGGCGGCGTTGGTCAGCGGAGTGGTCCCTCCCCACCAGATCACCTCGCCTTTCCCGACCTTGTATGAGACCACGATCGGCCTGCCATCGTCCGAGTAATGGGCCAGGAAGGCCGTGGAAGACTTCTTCCAGTACGCCGCCGGAGACATCTGTATACCTCCACCGCGTGTTAAGGGCGTAAGCAATTGCGGGTGATACTCCTTCCCAATGGGCGACAGCAGGGGCTCACGTTCGCTATCGGCCTGGGGAAGGTAGTTCTCAGCGGTAGCGCCGGTTGCCAGTATCTTGCCTCCGCGGCTGAGGTAGGTTTGCAGCTCGTTTTTTTCTGACTGTGAGGGAGGATGGTGTGGGCGTGCAAGCACCAGCACAGTATTTGCCGCGTCGACGGGCAGCTCTGACGGAGGTTGCTCCCACCGTTCCACTTGATATCCCAGATCCTGCAAAAGCAGGTACGCGGCCTTGGCGCCGCTGGTTTGTGCCGAGTACGTACTGGGAATTCCGGAGTCTTGTTCTTCGCTTGGGGATGAAATCGCCAGCGCGACCATGATGGGCAACAGGATTGCGGCAGCCCACATCAGCAGCCGACGATCGCTTTTTTCCAGCCTTACCGGCACCCTAACCTCTCCAGTTGACCCAGTGTTTCCTGAAAATCTTTTTCGCCGGCGGCGCGGTCGCCGTACCAGACAACTTCAAACTTGCGCGTCAACGCCGCCAGCGCCTGGTATTGAGCTGCCCGCGTGCCCAGCAGACACAGATATTCCCGGGGTGTCCGCGCACGGTTTGGTTTCCACGTGCCACTTTCTTCCAGAAAAGAAATACCTGCCCAGTAGGCCAGATGGATCGCATTGCGCCAGTCCTGTTGTTGTGCCAGCGCACGGGCCTCAGCCAGCCAACGCCGCCAACCTTTGGCTGACGGAGTGAACGGGACAATCTCCCGCTGGGGCAATTCATCGCGCGGCCGGCGCAAGCGGCGTATGGTCCACACGGCCAGCAGAGTAAGCGCTGCCGCTACCAACACATAAATTACAAGCTGCAGCCAATCAAAATTCGATGTGCCGCGAATCAACAGTTTGTTCAAAATGCGTGAGAGCCAGTGGTAGATCCTGGCCAGCAACAGATCTCTGGCGCTGGGGCCACGCACGTTGTGAAATTCGCGCCGGGAGAGAATGTCTTTCAGTTTGCTGTTTGCCAGTGCGGGATCGGTCCCACTTTTGTCGTAGGCTTCTGCTTCGGCGTTGAGAGTTTGAACATAGTTCTTTATCTGATGCAAAAGCGCCGGACGCTTTTCCGCATCGGCCTTGGAGAAAACTACAAGGTCGTTCCTCAGATCGCGATAGTTGACGGTGACCTCGCCGCCTGTGGTGCTGACTGTAACCTGGTCCGGGACCGCGGACTCCACCTGTCCCGCTTCCTCTGGATGGGTCTCCAGTGACTCGACTTTTTCCGCGAGATCGTGAAGTTGCTGGCGGTATTCAGCGACGGAAAGGCTGGTTGCTCCCGCCGGCAAGGCAACGAAGAGCAGGACCGCCAGTGTGATCGATAGTCGCGCCACGTGGTATTTCATCCGGAGTTATTCATCCTGGGGCGCTCATCCAATGACGGGCGGAGGCATGACCGGTTGTGGTGCAGCGGATTGTCCTATGGCACCCATCATCAACTGCAGATCGAGGGCCTCTTTGCGTACACGTTGATCGTAGTACACAAGGGCCGTGGCAATCGTTGAGACAGGGCCCGCGAGCACCCCGGCGACAAAGCTTCCCAAGGATTGCAGCAGGGTGCTTAGAAGAAAAAACCTTCCTCCGGTGGCAAGTGCCAAGATCTGACCCGGGACAGCAAACAAAAAGCTCAAGGCAAGAACGAGACACGCCATGAGAAGGAAAATCAAAATGAGCCTGAAGATCGAACCCTTGGCAAGAGAACTGCTCCGCCCGAGCGCGCGGAAAACGCCGAGTCCCTCCAGCATGCAGGCGGGTACCGCGAGCGAGAACCTTGCGTAAAGGCTGAGAATCCCCACAAGGCCGGCAAGGCCCAGGCCAACACCAATAATTATAGCTACGATGACGCCAATGACTCCCGCTCCAGACTTAAATGCAGTTCCGATGGCCGTGAAAATTAGGAAAATCGCTACTACGGCTATTTCAACTACCATGACCGCCAGGAAGAGGATGACGTAGATCCAGAACGCGACGAAGATGAGAGTCCAGAAGCGGCCCAGAACCCTCCTGTACGATTCCCCGATGGTTACACTCTGTCCCAGATGTGTCTTGGAGACTGCATAAACAGTGGCGGCGCCAGCCAGCGCCTGGCCAATAAAGGACACCAGAACAACCGACAGAATATATCCAAAGAACGCCGGAGTAAAAATATCGGTAGGGTTGACAATCCTGGTTGTCCGTGGCGGAAAGCCCAACGGGAGGAAGATGAGTTGCAAGAGAAGAAGCAGAGCAGGCAGCAGCGTCCCTATGCCGGCGAGCAAAGTAAAGTGGTTCCGGTAGAGATAAAATGTCCGGTCCAGCACCTGGGACGTACTCATCGGCCGAAGAGTTGAATCCATACTGGTTCTCCGAGTGGTGGGTGCATAGTAGCACAGAAAATCGCCTTCACTTTCGAGTGAATTCGGCATCATGGTAGGATTACCAGCTTGTTGAAGGGGGTGTAGGATGCGTGGTTTCTCGATTCTTACCGCGGTAGTTGTGCTGGCCGGATTAGCTACAGGGCAGGAGCAACAAGTAAAAGCTCCAGCCGTCGATCACTACGTGCGCTGCGGTACCTTGGTCCAGCCTGAGACCGGCAAGGTACAACACAACGTGTTAATCACAATCCAGGGCGAGCGCATCCGCGAGGTGCAGGAGAACGCTAATCCTCCCGGCGTTAATTCTTCGACCCAGACCGTGGACCTTTCCGACCACACCTGCCTTCCCGGCCTGATTGACACGCATACACATGCGTTGTTGCAGGGCGACATCACGGCGGAAGACTATGACGTGCAGTTGTTAAAGCAATCGACCGCGTATCGCGCAATCCTGGGGACGCGCTCTGTGCGCCGCGCCTTGGAGTATGGCTTCACCACCATCCGCGACCTGGAGACGGAAGGCGCAGGCTACGCCGACGTCGATTTGAAGAAAGCCATCAACAACGGAATCATTCCCGGCCCCAGAATGAAGGTCGCGACCCGCGCCATGGACGTTACCGGCGCTTATCCCCTGCTGGGTTACTCTCCGGAAGTTCCCGTGCCGCACGGCGTGCAGGTAGTGGACGGCCCGGACAACGCGCGCAAAGCCGTGCGTGAGCAGATCAGCTTTGGCGCGGACTGGATCAAGGTCTACTCTGACCGGAGCTATTTTGTCCGCGCCGACGGCGTACTGGATGACATACCCACATTTACGCTGGACGAACTGCGCGCCGTAGTGGATGAAAGCCATCGTGAGCATCACAAAGTGGCGTCACATGCCGCAGCGTTGAACGGGGTGCACAACTCGGTGGAAGCCGGAGTGGACTCTATTGAGCATGGGATGTACATTGCCGATGCCGACCTGAAAACCATGGTGCAAAAAGGCATCTACTATGTGCCCACGCTTTATGTAGGGGAATACGTAGCCGAAGGCCGCGCTGCCGCGGGAGCGCGGGTCTGGGTGGACATGATCAAGATCCATGAGGCGACGTTCCGCCGCGCCCTTGCCGCCGGAGTGAAGGTTGCCTTCGGGACGGACGTAGGCGGATTCGACTGGGGCATCAACCCGGCCATCGAATTCACGACGATGGTGAAATATGGCATGACGCCGGAGCAAGCCATACGCGCCGCCACCTCCAACGCCGCCGAACTGCTGGGCATGCAGAACGACGTCGGCAGCATTGCTCCAGGAAAATATGCCGACCTAGTCGCTGTAAAAGGCGATCCACTGAAGGACGTCGGCGTTCTACAGAAGATCGACTTCGTCATGAAGGGCGGAGAAGTCTACAAGTCGGCGCACTAAGACCGTGGTTCAATCATGCGCTTACGGCTTCAGCCCTCTCGACCTGCGATGGGTACAGATGCTGGCACGATTTCCATTCATGCACCGGCTGATCGTCGATGTACACGTTGGGCTTGGGCAAGAAATCTACGAAGCAATCCCCGATAGCCAACTCTGATGCAGAGGCTTTGCAGTAGTCGGCGTCGCCGGAACTCCACAAATACAAGACAGCGCCATCCTGCTTTAGCTGGCGTATGCGAGCAATGACAGCAGGAATCGGAATACGCTTCGCACCTACGGAACGAACCAACGTGTCATCAACATCAATGAAAATTACTCGCGGCATACGCCCAGCCTCACGAAACCGCCCTACTTCGTCGTCAAGATCCACACCGGACCTACCGCCTGACTAAAGGGCGATCCGGTAACTGCCGTCAAGGTACCATCCGTGGATTTCATGCTAAAACCCGCGACTGCATTCGTGCCTTGATTGCCTACGTAGACAAACGCATTGGTGACATCCACGATCACGAAGGCGGGCGTGGTTGCGGTGGTTACACCGTTCGCCTGCGTTGTATAAGGCGATCCGGAAACCTGGGTGAGCGCTCCAGAGCTGATCTTGAAGCCGGAAACATTACTCGATCCCTGGTTGGCGGAATAAAGAAACGTGCTGGTGCTATCCACGGCGATGGAAACCGGCGTGGTCCCGGTTACGAACGGAGATCCAGCCACCGGCGTAAGCGCGCCACTGGCCTGAATGCTGAAACTCGCAATGTTGTTGCTTGCCGAATCCGCGGCAAAGAGGAATTGGTTCTTGGGATCAATCGTGACGCCTGCGATGGTGGTCCCAGCGGCAAAAGGCGATCCTGCTACCGGAGTCAATGCTCCACTCGGTGCGATAGAAAACGCGGAGATGGTCCCCAGCGCGCCATTGCCGACGTAGAGGAACCCGGCAGTCGGCGACACTGCTATGCTCTGTGGGCTTCCCACCGTGGGGAACGGCGACCCGGCAATCTGGGTCATGGTTCCACGAACAGGATCGATGCTCAAAACTGAAATCGTGGCCGGCGCCGGAGGAGCGATCGTACCCTGGTTGAGCACAAACAGAAACTGGCCTCCGGAATTAATACCGACACTTACCGGATTAACGCCCACCGGTGTGGGCGGCAGCGCGGTACCAACCGGCGTGAGCACGCCGGACTGGTGGTCCACGGAGAACCCGGACACGGTGTTGGAGGTGGTGTTGGCCACGTAAACAAAATTCTTTGACGGGTGCAATGCCAAAGCTACCGGCCGGGGATTGGTGGCGAAAGATGAAACCGGCAGAGGAGTAAGCTCTCCCGTAGATTTTACCGCCAGTGCCAGGATGTTGTTTGATCCCGGTCCCACGGCATACATCACCGCTATCGAAGCCGGCGTAGGAATGAAGTTCTTGGAGCCTCCACATCCGGCCACAATGGCAACCAGGAACAATAATGTTGTACGGATAAGTGCTTTCATTCTGTCGTTTCCCTCATCTCCAAAAAAATCAGGCACACCCGGCATACGTTGCCGAAAAATGAAATTGCCGGGCCCGACCTCAAGTCGTGTAAAGTCTGCGAATTAGTCTAGCTGTTTGCCCGTGTTCTATCCAGAGGGGGCCTTACAGGCTGCTTCAGGCCGCTGGATCAAGCCAAATTTCTGCGATCGCGGCGCCTTTAGGTGAACCGTCCCCCCGACAGGCACAATTCCGCTTACCCTAATGAATGCTCGCCAGCGCCGGCCTTGCATAGAGTTTTAACAAAAATTCGCCTAAGATTTGGAGAAGTGAACGGTTAAGATGAAGGCCCTCGCCTGATGCAAACGCCAAACAACGTGCCCGTTCCTCTGCCACAAAGAGTTGTCCGCGTGATTGCGCGCGGGTCCGCGCTGGCCTGGGGGATAGTCGGCTGCCTGGCCGAATACGGGCTGACCAGGCTTTCCGGCAAGCTGGTCCCGCAAGATAGGACCAATATTCTGCATAAGTGGTGCCAGCGGACGCTTCCACGGATGGGCGTCCAGATTGACGTAATCGGCGTTCCCCCTGGAGTTGGACTGATGGCCAGCAACCACCTCAGCTACCTCGACATCATGGTCTTCAGCGCCGTTGCTCCGTGTTCTTTTGTGTCCAAGCAAGAGGTGCGCTCGTGGCCGGGCGTAGGGTGGATCGCCACGCTGGCGGGCGCGGTCTATGTGGACCGGTCACGCCGTAGCGAGACGCACTCCGTCCAGCCGGAAATGCAGTCTGCGCTGGCCAACCACGTGTGTCTGGTCCTGTTTCCCGAAGGGACAAGCTCTGACGGGTCCCGGCTGCTGCCCTTTCATTCGTCGTTGTTTCAGCCGGCGGTGGCCCTGCAAGCGCCGATCACAGCCGCCTGCATCTCTTACTCACTGTCCGACGGAGTTGCAGGGACTGAAGTCTGCTACTGGGGGAAGATGAACATGTTTCCGCACCTGCTGAACCTGCTCACGAAGAATTCTGTCCGGGCGACGCTCAAGTTCTCTTCCGAACCGCTCCGCTTTGCCAGCCGCAAGCAGGCGGCTCAATGCATGCAGGCTGAAGTCGAGCGACTGAGAGAAGTTCCGGTGGAAGTTTCACAGTAGTTCCATTTTCGCTGGCCGTTGAGCACGGGCAAGCCGCAAAAAAGAAACATGGACCGCAGCCGTCCCCCCGGGCTGCGTTCTTCTCTCTTTCGAAAATCATCGCGGGGCATACAATAAATCCCGTGGCGTCCACGATTCCAGTGACCGAGCTAACAGACCTTGCTGCCGAACCCGCCGTCCGCGGTTTTCTGCACCAACCACAGAATGCCAACGGCGACGCTCTGGTCCTGACCCACGGCGCCGGCGCAAACTGCGCGTCAAAACTGCTCCTCGCGGTTGCCAGCGCATTTGCCGACGAAGGGTTTCTGGTGCTGCGTTGCGACCTGCCTTTCCGCCAGTCGCGTCCGCACGGCCCGCCATTCCCTGCGATGGCCGCGCGCGATCGCCAGGGTCTTGAGCGGGCCGTGAGTGTTTTGCGCCAGCGAACTTCAGGCCGGATTTTTCTGGGCGGCCATTCCTACGGCGGCAGGCAGGCAACCATGCTGGCTGCCGAACAGCCTCAACTCGTCGCGGGACTGCTTCTGCTTTCCTATCCGCTGCATCCACCGCGCAAGCCGACCGAACTACGCACGGCCCACTTCGCCAAACTCACGACGCCGGCATTGTTTGTCCACGGCGCGCGCGATCCGTTTGGATCTCATGAAGAGATGACGTCCGCGCTGGCGCTTGTTCCCGCACGCACCTTGCTGCTGGAAATCGAAGGTGTGGGCCACGAGCTGTTGCCGAAGAAGCCCGGCAGCGATCTTCCGCAACGGATTACCAGGGTTTTTCAGGAATTGTTCAAATAAGCAAAAAACAATCCTGCCGGAGGGTGGTCTACCTCCGCCAGCGAAAGAACTTTGTCAGCAGGTCTTTCATCCACGGCTGCAAGCGGGATTTCATTGAGGCGTCGCCCAGCCGCTTGATGATTTCGGCCTGTGTGGGATAAGGATGGATCACGGCTCCCAGATCGCGCAGCTTTATTTTGCGCTGCATGGCCAGTACCAGCTCGCCGATACTTTCTCCGGCATGGCGGCTTACCAGGGTCGCGCCCAGCACGTCGCCGCTCTTCTTGTTGGCCAGAACGCGCGCAAAGCCACTGGTATCGCCGTCAACTACGGCGCGGTCATTATCGGCGAACGGAAGCGTGAACGTTTCAAAGTCAATGCCTTTTTCCCGCGCCTCTCGCTCGTACAGGCCAACGTGCGCGATTTCAGGATCGGTGTAGGTGCACCAGGGGATCACCAGATCGCTGGCCCTTTTGCGACCGAAGAACAGAGCGTTTTGCAACGCAATGCGGCCCAGCGCCTCCGCGGCATGGGTGAACTGAAAACGTGACGCGATGTCGCCGGCAGCATAGATGTCCGGGTTCGACGTGCGCAGGCAATCATCCACGGTCACACCCTGCTTCTGATATTTAACGCCCGCGGCTTCCAGGCCAAGACCTTCGACATTGGGCGCGCGGCCCGCGGCGACCAGGACCGCATCTCCTGTGACTTGCTCTGCTCCCTGGCCACGGTCGAAGACAACGCATTTCCCTGTGGACATAGCCTCAACGCGCCTGATCTGCGCGCCCAGGAACATTGCAATGTCTTCACTATCGAATTGCCGATGGAGAATCGTTGACACATCCGCATCTTCGCGCGGCAGAATGGTTGCGCTGTCGCTGAGCAGGGAAACCTGGCTGCCCAGTCGCGTAAAAGCCTGCGCCAGTTCACATCCGATGGGCCCGGCGCCAATGATGATGAGCCGCCGCGGAAGCTCGGTCAGGGAAAAGACAGTTTCATTGGTGAGATATCCCGCTTCCTGCAACCCGGGCACTGGCAGCGACGCGGCCCGCGCTCCCGTAGCGATAATGGCTTTGCTGAACTCAAGGCGTTCTCCCGCGACCTCGATTGAACTCCTGCTCACAAAATGTGCGTCGCCCAGATACACGTCAACGCCCAGCTTGCTGAAGCGCTGGGCGGAATCGTGAATGGAGATCTCCGCGCGCACCCGACGCAGCCGCCGCATGACTCCAGAAAAGTCTGTTGGCTCAACGGACGCGCCGATCCCGAATGTCCGGGCTTCACGCACGGCGTAAGCCGCTCGGGCCGAACGGATTAGCGCCTTGGATGGGACACAACCAAAATTCAGGCAGTCGCCGCCCATGAGCTGACGTTCAATCAGGGCCACGCGGGCGCCCAAACCTGCCGCCCCCGCGGCTGCCACCAAACCCGCCGTACCGGCACCGATGACTACGAGGTTGTAGCGGCCCGTGGGCTTAGGATTGATCCAATCAGGCGGATGCGTGTTGGCCACCAGGGTCTTGTTAAATTCATCCGCGGGACGAACCTCAAACGAGGGAGGCTCGCTCATTGCAAGCTGCCTCCGCAACTCGACCCGGCGCCGGCGGTGCAGCCAAAACAATGGCCGCCGGTGGCGATGGCGGCGTTCGCCAGACCAGAGAACGAATCGATCTCCCAGATCGTCTTTCCACCCGGCGTTTCAAGATCAAGCATCTGGTTGAAGTCGCAGTCATAGAGCTTCCCGTCCCAGCCAACGCTCACCAACGAACGGCACATCAGGCGGTCAACCGTCGCGGGATTAAAGTGGTTTGCCAGCAGGCCCATATAGGATTCGTGTTTGCCTTCGTGAAGCAGAAACTCGGCAAAGCGCTTGATGGGCATGTTGGTAATGGTGAACAGATGGTTGAACTCGATGGCAAAGTGCTCACGCAACTGCTGCTTGTAATCAGCTTCAAGTTTTTCCTGCGCCGGCGGCAGCGAAGCGCCCAGCGGATTGTAGACCAGGTTCAGCGCCAGGTCCGATCCCGGCTGGCCATAGCCAATCGCATTCAGCGTCTTCAAAGCGCGGATGCTCTTCTCAAAAGCGCCCTTGCCGCGCTGCTGATCGACGTTTGCAGCGGTGTAACACGGCAGACTGGCCGTGATCGCGACTTTGTTCGCGGCGAGAAACTCGGCCAGCGTTTCCTGGCCTGATTCAAATAGAACAGTCAGGTTACAGCGATCCATTACCTGCCGCCCCATGCGTCTGGATTGCTCGACGAGCGTACGGAAGTTCGAGTTCAACTCGGGCGCCCCGCCTGTGATATCTACCGTCTGTATCGACGGCGTGGCGGCCAGCAGCCCTAAGACGCGCGCCGCAACTTTCTCTGTCATGATTTCTGTGCGCTTCGGTCCGGCTTCAACGTGGCAGTGGTGGCAGGCCTGGTTGCACAGCTTACCTACATTGATCTGAAGGGTCGTGATCTCATCGCGCTGAAGCGGGCTGATGCCGTGCTGCTGCAAGGCTGCACGGAAATCAGGCAAAGACGGTGCGTTCAGGATCGGCGGTAATGTGGTCTTGTTGGCCATCTGGGCTAAGCTGCTTCAAAGTCTGATGCTCTTAAAGATACACGGGAACGCCCAGGAGAAAGTCAGGTTAAAGTTTTTTTGTCCGCTCCGTCGTCTTTCCAGCGGCGGCCGCAGTCAGTACCGGGGCAACAACATCCAGCAGAATGGTTACGCACTTGGCAACTATCCGCCACGAGGATTAATGTTTCATTGATGAAAAACTTCTTCCGCATGGCGCTAAGCCTGGGCGTGCTCGCCGGGCTGGTACTTCTGGAGCGCAAGCGCCCGCTGCGTGGTGAACGCGAGTCCAAGCTCCGACGTAACAGCCGGAATCTGGCCGTGGCTTCGCTCGGCGCGTTGACCGTCAACATGCTTGAGGCGCCAGTCATCCTGCCGTTGGCGCGCCTGGCGCAAAGAAAACGCTGGGGCCTGCTGAAGCGGGTCGGCCTGCCGCGTCCACTGGAAATACTTGCCGCCGTGCTGCTGATGGACTACACGCTCTACCTTTGGCACATTCTCACGCATCGCTTGCCATTCCTGTGGCGATTCCATGCGGTACATCACGTAGACCTGGATCTTGATGCTTCGACCGCGCTGCGCTTTCATTTTGGGGAACTCGCCGTCTCCGTTCCTTACCGCGCGGCGCAGGTTGTGCTGATCGGCGTTGATCCTGAGGCACTGGCTTACTGGCAGACGTTTCTCTCGCTCTCGATCCTTTTCCATCATTCCAATGTACGGCTGCCACAAACGGTGGAATCAACGCTGAGCCAGATCTTCGTCACGCCGCGCATGCACGGGATTCACCATTCCAGCGAAGTGACGGAAGCCAACTCGAACTGGTCCAGCGGTCTGGCCCTCTGGGACAGGCTTCACCGCACCTTCCGCGATGACGTGCCGCAACAGGCGATCCGCATTGGCGTGAAAGGCATTGACTCGGAAGAGCATGTGCGGCTTCCGGAAATTCTGACCCAGCCTTTCCGGGACGTGCCTGAGGTAGAGGACTTTCAGTCTGGCAAGCGCGATCTTGAAGCCTGATTTTGAAACATAAAGACGCGCGGCAAACCAGGCCATTTGAGGCCTGATATAGTAATTTGCCGTGCCGCACCTCCGCTCGACCGTCGACCGCGAATCGCCCCTTTACCAGTCCAACTATGCCGCGATGCAAGCGGCGGTGGATCGCCTAAGGGCCGAGCTGAAAAAATCGACGGAAGGCGGCGGCGAAAAGTATGTGAAACGCCACGTCGAGCGAGGCAAGCTGCTGCCGCGTGACCGCGTGGAGATGCTCCTGGACGAAGGCTCGTACTTCCTGGAGATCGCGCCGCTCGCGGGCCATGGCATGGAGAACGAGTTCTCCGGCGCAGGCGTGGTTGGTGGCGTGGGCTTGGTGTGCGGGCGCGAATGCCTCATCACCGCCAACGAAGCTACGGTCAAGGGCGGCGCTACCAGCGAAGCTGGCCTGTGGAAGAACGCACGCCTGGCGGACATCGCGCGCACCAACCATCTGCCCAGCATTCTGCTGGTTGAGTCCGCCGGGGCCGATCTTCCGGTACAAAGCAAAATCTTCGTTGCCGGCGGGCGTGGCTTCCGCGAGATCACCAGGCGTTCCAAAGAACGCATTCCCACAATTTCCGTTGTCTTCGGCAGCTCCACCGCAGGTGGGGCGTATCTGCCAGGTATGTCGGATTACGTAGTGATGGTGAAAAAGCAGGCACAGGTTTTTCTGGCCGGGCCGCCGCTGGTCAAGATGGCCACCGGTGAAGTCAGCGATGAAGAATCGCTGGGCGGGGCTGAGATGCACTCGCGGATTTCCGGCCTTTCCGATTACCTGGCGGAAGATGAGCTGGACGCCATTCGCATGGCCCGTGAAATCGTCCGCCACTTCAACCTCCCCAAGCCGCTGGCGCTAAATCTGCGCCCTGTGCACGAGCCCGTTTTCGATCCCGATGAGCTGCTCGGCATCGCCTCCGCCGATGTACGTGTGCCGTTTGAAATTCGTGACGTGATTGCGCGCATCGTTGACGGCAGCGATTTTGCCGAGTTCAAACCCGAATACGGCCCCACTTTGGTCACAGGTTTTGCTCACATACACGGCTTTCCCATCGGCATTCTCGGCAACAACGGCGTGCTCATGTCGGAGTCAGCGGGCAAAGGCGCGCAGTTCATACAGTTGTGCAACCAGCAGTCGGTCCCGTTGCTGTTCCTGCAAAATATCACCGGGTTCATGGTGGGCCGCGCGTACGAAGAAGACGGGATCATTCGCAACGGCGCCAAGCTGATCAACGCTGTTTCGAACTCCACGGTGCCGGCCATCACCATGATGGTTGGCGGCTCCTACGGTGCGGGCAATTATGCGATGTGCGGACGCGCTTACGATCCCAGGTTTCTTTTCACGTGGCCGAACCATCGCATCGCCGTGATGGGAGAGAAGCAGCTTTCCGGCGTGATGGACATTATTCAACGCGCAGCGGCGGCCAAGGCCGGCAAGCAGGTGGATGAATCCAGGATGGAGTTGGGCCGCAAGATGCTGGAAGACCAGATTGCGCGCGAGTCTGACTGTTACTTTGCCACCGCGCGTCTGTGGGACGACGGGGTAATCGATCCACGCGACACACGCACCGTCGTCGCGATTGCTCTGTCCGCGGCCTACAACGCGCCAGTGAAAGGGACCATGGAGTGGGGAGTGTTTAGGCACTAGGAAAGCAAATGGCAAATAGCAATTGGCAAAGGCAAAACAGTAGTTCGTCATGAGCCTACAGGGATTTTCTGGTTTTCAGCTTTTGCTAATTGCCATTTGCTAAGTGCTAAGTGCCAATTGCTATTTGCTCCTGACGGTGCGTTGGAGCCCATTTGGCCCAGAGTGTAACTATATAAACGGCTGGAACCATGAAGACCCTACGACGAATTTTGATTGCCAATCGCGGCGAGATCGCTGTGCGCATCCTGCGCACGTGCCGCGCGATGGGCATTGAGACTGTCGCGGTCTACTCGGACTTTGACCGCAACGCCTTGCACGTTCGCCTGGCCGACCAGGCGGTGCCGATCGGGGCCTCAGCATCGCGTGAATCCTACCTGAATATTGGCGCAATCATGGCGGCTGCACGACGCACCAATGCTGACGCCATTCATCCGGGATACGGCTTCCTGGCCGAGAATGCCGGGTTCGCCGCCGCGTGTGAGAACGCCGATATTGTTTTCATCGGGCCGCGCTCAGGAGTGATCCGCGCCATAGGATCAAAGACTGAAGCGCGCAAGCTGGCGGATGAAGCCGGTGTCCTGGTAGCGCCGTGCGGAACGGAGAAAGATTTTTTTACTCCCGGATTTCCTCTCTTAATTAAAGCCTCAGCCGGAGGCGGCGGCCGCGGGATGCGCCTCGTCCGTAGCGCCGCGGAGTTTCAGGAGTCGTTGGCTGCCGCGCGCGGTGAGGCGGAACGGGCCTTCGGCAATGGCGAGCTGCTGGTGGAAAAATATATTGAAGGAGCACGCCACGTTGAAGTCCAGGTGTTCGGTGACCACCACGGCGGCTTCATGCATCTGTTCGAGCGCGATTGTTCCATCCAGCGGCGTCATCAGAAGATCATTGAGGAAAGTCCGTCGCCCGCGGTTACACCGGAGTTGCGCGCGCGCCTGGCGGATGCGGCGCTCGCGCTTGGCCGCAAGATTGGATACACCAACGCCGGCACCGTGGAGTTTCTGCTTGCGCCTTCCGGCGAGTTCTATTTCATTGAAGTGAATGCGCGCATACAAGTCGAGCATCCAGTCACCGAGATGGTGACCGGCATGGATCTGATCCGTTTGCAGATTGAGATCGCGCGGGGCGGCCGGCTGCCGCGTGAACTGCCTCAACCATCTGGTCATGCCATTGAGGCACGGCTGTGCGCGGAAGATCCGGCCAACAATTTTCTACCTTCGACGGGAACTCTTCGTGTATGGCGGCCCCCTTTGGGTATTGACGGTATACGCGTGGACAGCGGCATTGAAGAGGATACAGAGATTGGAATCTATTACGATTCGATGCTGGCCAAGGTCATTGCTCACGCCGACGATCGCGAGACAGCCATCAGCAAGCTGGTCTACGCGCTCAAACATTTCGCTGCCCAGGGAGTTGAGACGAATCGTGAGTACCTGATCCGCGTGCTCGAGCATGAGGAGGTTCGCGCCGGACGCGCTCACACCGGCTTTCAACTGGCGACTGAATCAGGCGACAGGGAAGCCGATGACGCGATTCATGCTGCCGTCCTTCGGGCGTACATCGAGCACACCGAGCACCGCAAGCGCGCGGTGCTTCCATCAATACCAATTCGCTTTCGTAATAATCCGGTTTCTGGTCCAGCCATGAAGCTGGAAATCGGCGGTCGCGAATGCCTGGTCCCTTTGCGCACTCCTGGCGTAGAGGTGCTCGAGGCTCAAGAAGGTTGCGTCGTAGCGCTGATCGACGGCGTTCGATCCGAATTTCATATTCATCAACACAATGATGAATACTACATTCGTTCCGGCTCGATGCAGCGAACGGTAAAACGTCTACCGCGCTATCCCCAGCGTGCCGGCGCAGGCGGGCGCCAGACGGCGAATGCGCCGATGCCGGGCCAGGTCTTGCGCGTACTGGTCAGCGCCGGCCAGAGCGTAAAGGCCGGCGATTCACTGATCACGCTGGAAGCCATGAAAATGGAGCAAACTATTAAGGCCAGCATTGATGGCGTGGTTGGGGCCGTTCTGGTCAAGCCCGGCGATATGGTGGCGCCGGGGCAAATGCTGGTGGAGATCCAATCGCAGGAGAATGTCAATGAGCACGCACGCAGTTCAGCAGCAGAGCACTGAGTTTCCGTATTTCACGGAAGAACATGACCTCATCCGGCAGACGGTAACGCGCTTCTGCAAAGAAGAGATTGCGCCTTACGCCGCCGAGTGGGACGAAGAAGGCATCTTCCCGCGCGAGCTGTTCAACAAGGCCGGCGCTCTGGGGATGTTCGGCATACGCATTGATCCCAAGTGGGGCGGCAGCGGGCAGGATTGGTGGGCCACAGCTGCGTACGTCGAATCCCTGAGCAACTCTGATAGCGGCAGCATCAACATGGCGTTTCTGGTGCAGTCCGATATGACCATCCCCGTGATCCAGGAGTTGGGCACCACAGAGCAGAAAGACGAATTCATGCCTCGCGCGGTGCGGGGTGAGTGGATCGGAGCGCTGGGCATCAGCGAACCCGGCGGCGGATCTGACGTGGCTGCCGTCAAAACGCGTGCGCGCATCGAAGGCAATGAGCTGGTCATCTCCGGGCAGAAGCTCTGGATTACCAACGGCACGCGCTGCGACTATATTGTACTGGCGGTGCGCACCGGCATTGAAGGCCACAAAGGAATTTCTCTGGTGCTGTTTCCCACCAAGACGAAGGGGTTTACCGTCGGGAAAAAATTGAAGAAGATCGGCAACCTGGCCTCAGACACGGCGGAGCTGTTCTTCGACGAATGCCGCGTTCCCGTGCGCAATATTCTCGGCGAAAAAGACCGGGGCTTTTATTACATCATGGAAAATTTTCAAGGTGAGCGTCTGGTGGCGTCGCTCGGCGCGCTGGCTGCCATGGAAAAAGGGCTGCGCTGGGCCATTGACTACGGGCATGAGCGCACAGCGTTTGGTTCACCCGTAGGAAAGTTTCAGGTATGGCGCCATCGTTTTGCCGAGCATCTCACCACCGTTGAAGCGGGCCGCTGGCTCACCTATCGCGCGCTTGACTTGGTGAACCGCGGCAAGCGCGCCGTTCGTGAAATCACCATGGCCAAGCTCTATACTTCCGAATTGTCGCAGAAAGTAGCCTATGACTGCATGCAGATCTTTGGCGGCTTTGCCTACACCACGGAGTATCCGATCGGCCGCATGTGGCGCGACCTCCGTTTGAACACGATCGGCGCGGGAACATCTGAAGTCATGAAAGAGATCATCGCCAAGGAAGAGAAGCTCTAAAGCTGGAATGAATGCGCTTGAGTACAACCTGATCCACCGCTTCAACGTCGGTGATGCTCTTCGTCGCAGCGCGGCGCGCACGCCGCTGCAGCGCGCGGTCCATTTTCAGGGACGCGAACTTACTTATGCCGAACTGGAAGCGCTGGCCAATCGCATTGCCGGCCTGCTCATGGAAAATGGCATCCGTCGTGGCGACGCTGTGGCCATCTTTGCCACAAATTCTCCGGAATATGTGGCCACGTTCTTCGGCTGTGCGCGCATCGGCGCCGTACTGGTCCCTATCAACCTGATGTTCACAACGGAAGACGTTAGTTACGTCCTGGAAAAGACCCGCGTGAAGGCCCTGCTGATCGAGCCGTTGTTTCAAGCGAAGGTAGGCAAGCCCCCGGCTGTACAGTTCGTTATGGACGAGCAATTCCGTACAACGCTCGCCGCGCGCGACGCCAGTCCGGTGGAGCAGTTTGTTGCCGCAGAAGACCCGCACTTAATCATTTTCACCAGCGGCACCACGGCCAAACCGAAAGGCGTGGTGCTCACACATCTAAATTTTTATTCGTACCTGCTCGCCACCTACGCCGACTACAGTGCGGACCGCGGCATACGCTACCTGCTTGCTCTACCCATGTTTCACGTGGCCGGTCTGGTGATGACCTTCAATTGTTACGCCTCAGGGTGTGACAGTGTAGTGATCCCGCTTCCCAAGCCTGATCTGATCATTCACGCTATTGCAGTGCAAAAAGTAAATACGATCGCGCTGCCAGCTACGGTCTGGATTGGGCTGATCAGGATGCCGCTGATTGAAGCCATGGACCTCTCCAGTCTCAAGCGGTTGTTCGTGTTCCAATACCTGCCCACGCCGGTGTTCCAGCGCTGGCGGCGGATCGCGCCTCATGCCGAGTGGATCAACTGCTGGGGCCAGACGGAGACCACCGGACTTGGATCGACCACACCGGCAGCCGAGCTTGGCCGCATGCTGGCGTCGCCGGACCCTATCGGCATAGCGCATCTGCCGATCGAGCTGCGCATTGTCGACGAAGAAATGAAAGATGTGGCTCCCGGCAAACCGGGTGAGATCGTGGTGCGAGGCCCCAGCGTCACGCCAGGCTATTTCGAGGACCCGACGGCGAATGAAGCGCTCAGTCGCGGAGGCTGGCACCACACCGGCGACGTCGCTTATGTGGATGAACACGGCTGGCTCTACTTTCTGGACCGCAAGAAAGACATGATCAAGAGCGGCGGAGAAAATGTTTCCAGCCAGGAAGTGGAAGAGGCGATCGCGCAATATCCCGGTGTGGCTGAGGTTGCCGTGATTGGCCTGCATGATCCGTATTGGATTGAGAAAGTAGTCGCGTGCGTGGTACCCGCGCCGGGCGCGCATCTCAGTGAGGATTCTCTTCTGGCCCATGCGCGCTCGCGTCTGGCCAGCTTTAAAGTGCCAAAGCAGATTCATGTGATGGCCGAATTTCCCAAGAACCCGACCGGTAAGGTTCTTAAGCGTGTGCTGCGCGAGCGACTCAACGAAAATGGGGCTGAGGCCGCGTCATGATCCGCATCGCCAACGGCTCGGCCTTCTGGGGCGATTCACAGGAAGCCCCGCTCCAGTTGCTCCGTGGCGGACCGCTTGATTACCTCACGCTCGATTATCTGGCTGAGATTACGATGTCGATCCTGCAAAAGCTGCGTGCGCGCGATCCGCGTGCGGGCTACGCGCATGACTTCGTCGGTGTGGTGAAGCGCGGCGCGCGTGACATCGTGGAGCGCGGCGTGAAAGTGGTCACGAACGCCGGAGGCGTCAATCCCGATGCCTGCCAGGAAGCGGTTGCCGCCGTTTTGCGGACCGCGGGTTATGGCGGACGCGTGAAGATCGGCGTAGTCAAAGGCGATGACATCATGCCGCGCCTGGACGAATTTCTGGATCGCGGCATCGAACTGCAGAACCTTGATACTGGCGAGTCATTAAGCGCGATTCGCTCGCGCGTGCTGAGCGGGAACGTATACTTTGGCGCGTTTCCAATCGCGGAGGCGCTATGCCAGGGCGCCGGAATCGTCATCACCGGTCGATGCAACGATGCGGCGCTCGCACTCGGTCCCATGGTCCGCGAGTTCGGCTGGAAAGCGGATGACTGGGACCGGATTTCAGCGGGCACAATCGCCGGCCATGTTATTGAATGTGGCGCGCAGTGTACCGGCGGCAACTGCCAGGTGGATTGGGAGACCACGCCCGACTATGCCGGCATTGGCTACCCCATGATTGAAGCCGAGGCGGACGGAACGTTTGTAATTACCAAACACGCGGGCACCGGCGGGCGCGTCACAGTTTCCGGCGTGACGGAACAACTGCTGTATGAGATCGGCGATCCCAAAAATTACATCGTGGCAGACGGCATTGCTGATTTCACGACCATCCGCCTCGAACAACAAGGCGCGGACCGCGTGCGCTTCTCCGGCATCAAGGGACATCCGGCAACCGATTTCTACAAAGTTTCCATCAGCTATGCGGCGGGGTTCAAGGCTGTTGGAGCGCTTGTCTACTCGTGGCCTGATGCGTACAAGAAAGCCAAAGCTGCCGACCGCATCCTGCGCGAGCGGCTGGAACGGCTAGGGCTCAAGTTTGATGCGATTCATTCCGAATTCGTCGGCGCAAACGCCTGTCACGGTGAAATGGCGGGCGAGCCGTCGCCGGACATCGCCGAGGTGGTGCTGCGGCTCGGCGTTCGCAACATGGAGAAAGTCCCGGTCGAGCGTTTTCTGAAAGAGATTGTGCCAATCGCGCTGAACGGTCCGCCGTCGGTCACCGGTCTGAACGCGGGACGCGCAAGAGTGGATGAGATTGTTGCTTACTGGCCAGCATTGGTCCCTAAGACGCTGGTAGCGCCGCAGGTTTTGGTTACATGCATTTAGGTTCCTGGACACATCGGATTTTGATCCACCCGCAGCCCCACTGGGAAACAACGGAATCCGCAGCCCAGAGCAAAGCCTGGAACGTTCCACTTGCTTCATTATGGGCGTTGATGAATAGTTCAGAGTTTTCGCTGTAGGCCCGTGCGCACTCAAGTAGCGCGAACGGAATTGCTATCCAGGCACAAACCGCCAAACACCCCTACATATGTCACTCCAAGGGCATGAGTATGTTTGTCACTAGCTGATTAGAATTTCCTTATAAATCATTAAAAAGACAGGTACTTCTAGGGCAATCAGTGGGTGACCGAAGTACCGTTTCCCGTTAGAGCTCTTCAACATACACTTTTGTCATCAGCAAAGTGCATCGGCCCGAAATCGGAAAGGGCAAATGTACTCAAGTATAGGGATGGCATTTGTACCCAGGCACACCAAGTCGTGAGATTAGGAAATCACAAGCCCAATCGGCTTCCGGGCCAGGAAACTGGGACGGTCGCAAGCGGATAAATTGTAATTTCCGCTTCGGCGGCAGCGGGCTGTTGCTTGCGATGTGCTGTGTGCTGCTGGGGGCTGCGGGGTCCGCACAGGCGCAGTCCATCTCCAGCCAGTTGACCATCACGCTGAACGTGCAGTCTTCGATCAGTCTGGTGTTTCAGAACAATCCGTCGGTGGGGGCAAACGGTTTCTGCCCGCTGACGAATTCCGGCACCAACAACGTGGGCCTGGATTTGGGAACCGCAACGTTCCCGGGTGGGAGCGACAGTTTGGCCTGCGTGGCTTATGCCCACGTTGGCGGCGCAAGTTATCAGGTGAGCAGCGCGTTTGATGTGGTGGTGACCAAAGCAAACAGCAGCAGCCCGAATTACCGGCTGGCTGCGGAAATTTCCACCGCTCCACCGGCGAACGTGCTCTGGTTGGTCAACAACGTAACTCTCACCACGGTTTTTACCCAGCTTGACGCCACGGACAACTATAGCCAGGCGATTACCAAAACATTGCAGGTGCAGGTAAAGAACACGGTCCCGGCACAGGTTTTGACGGAGACGATTACTTTTTTGGCAACGGCGAATTAGTTAAGGTGCAGAAGTGATGCTGAGCAAATACAACACGATTCGAAACACGATGATGATGGTCTTGTTGCTTTCGGGTGCAGCGGCCCAGGCGCAGACAGCGACAGGAGTCATCAATGGCACGCTGAACCACAAAGATGGGATCGCCCTTATTTTCGACACCGATCCTGGCGGGGTGCTCTTGGGTTCTTCCGGCACCTCGGCCGCAAGCCTGGATTTTGGGACGATTTCGGCTTTCGGGCCGCTGTCCGCGGGTGTCACCCGGCCCAGTGTGGGCGTGGCCAACTACACCGTGCGGACGGTCTTTGATGTGAACGTGATCCAGGGAGGTTTGAGTAGTACTACTTATACCCTGAGTGCCCAACTGGCTGCGGTGGCCCCCACAGGATTTACCTATTCCGTGGATGCGGTCACCTTGACCACCGTGTCGCAGACAATACAGGTCAACGCAGCTTACAGCACTGACATTCCGCACAATCTTAACCTGACGGTTTTGACAGCGGCCCCGGGAGCAGGCGGACCGGCGGTAGGTACGCCGTTGACGGCGACCATTAATTTTACGGCTACGGCCAATTGAATTTTGGAAGCACGACAAGTTCGACAATTCTAAAGGTAATGAGGAGAGGGACTAACATGAAGAAACTTACAATCTTAACTTTCGTAGCGGCAATGATGATTCTGATGTCATCGTTTGCCAGTGCTCAAACAGCAACCGGAACACTCACCGTGACCGCCACGGTGAACAGCTCCATCAACCTGGTTTTTAACAATGACGCAGCGGGCGTCGCCCTGTCAGCGGGCGCGGGTACCAACACTGCGACACTGGCCTTTGGCAACGTGTCGGCTTTTGGCGCGATTGGTGCGAACATTACCCGTTCCACCACCGCGACCACCTTTACCGTCAGCACGCCCGTCGATGTGCTGGTGAGCAAAGCGAACTCCGCCAGCGCCAATTACACCTTGAAAGCACAGCTGGGCGCGGCCGATGCCGTTAACACCTGGCAGGTCGGTGGAACCACAGTGACCAGCGCCGCGCTAGCAACCATCACAGCAACCGGCGCTTATGGCTCGAACGTTGCCGAAGCCATAGCCCTGACGGTCCCGTTTACCACAGCAAACGCGACCGCAATCAGCAACACGATCAACTTTACAGCGACAGCCAACTAAGTGATCGATTGCTTGCTTCTCCCAGCCGGGTTCAGGAAACGGCTGGGAAAGAAGGGACATGGAGACGATGAGAAAGATAACGCTCTTAATGATGGCAGTGGCTCTGATGGTGGTAGTGCCGTCGTTCGCGGGCGCACAGACCGCTACCGGAACGCTTACCGTGACAGCCACGGTGAACAGCTCCGTCAAGCTGGTGTTTAACTCGGACGCTGCTGGCGTCGCCTTGACGGGGTCCGGCACCAATGCCGCGACTCTGGCGTTCGGCAACGTGTCGGCCTTCGGCGCGGTGGGTGCGGGCATTATCCGCACGGCTACCGCGACCACTTTCACCGTCAGCTCGGCCGCAGACGTGAATGTGACCAAGGCCAACTCCGTCAGCGCCAACTATACTTTGAAAGCGCAATTAGGCGCGGCTGACGCCGTGAACACCTGGCAGGTGGGTGGAACCACGGTGACCAGCGCCGCGCAGGCAACCATAACCGCAACCGGAGCTTATGCCGCGAACAATAATTTCCCGGTGGCCATAACCATTCCGTTCACCACGGCGAACGGGACCGTAATCAGCAACACTATTAACTACACCGCCACGGCCAACTAAGGGTTCTAATGGATTGGCCTACGCTCAGATCAAGCCGATAAGTAAGATGGGTTAGATCTGGGTGGGAGGTGTGAAATCGGACTGCGATGTGTTCTGCCGTTTTTGCTGATTGGTTCCTCCCTCATGGCTGAAGGTTGGACACAGCGCAAGACCGCGGGCAAACGCACCTCCACAACGGTTCTTTCCCTGCAATCGCAGAGTGCAGGGGAGATCTCAGTGGCTTTTATGAGTGCACCGGATGGCGCCGCCTTGACCGGCGGCACCTCCGGCCAGCGCACTTTGAATCTGGGAACCGCCTCGTACGGCGGGGGCACCCGCACGGCCAACGTGCAGACGCAGAAACTCCCCGGGCGCTTTGTGCTTTCAACCAAATTCGGCCTGAGCATCCAGGATGGACAACGACACTTCACCAGCGCGGCGGTCCTGGCGGCCCTGGCCTTTCCTGATACCGTTTACACATTCCGACTTGACGGAGTGAAGCTTGAACCAGTCCCGCAGATGGTCCAGGGGCAGGCAAAAATCGGAACAACCTTTCAACATCGTCTGGAAATTGAGGTGCCTACTTCAGTTACAGAGAAGAATGCCCAAGTGAACAATGCCATTATTTTTCAAATCATCCCGAACTAAACGGTGTCCGGATCTATGCGATGTGGAGCATGCGGCACTGGTCCGACCCAAATCTATGCCACGCAGTTTTGGTGTTTGCATCATGCTGCTGGGGCTTGCCCTCGTGAATTTAGCCGCGCAGACGACTCCGGCCCAGCAGCCCGCCAATGTGCCTGCAGCCGCCAATGTGCCTGCACCCGTCAATTCGCCTGCACCGCCGCCCCAGGATTCTGTAACTGCGCCTCCTTCCATCTCCCTTAGCCCTGCCGTCATCATGGCGAAGGGGGTTTTTGGGCAGGGTCTGACGCAGGAACTCACACTCACCAACCAGACAGGAAGAGACTTTGCTTTTGAACTAGTGGCGGAAGATGTGGTCATCAAAGATGGGAAGAGGGTCTTTGTGCCCGCAGGGGAAACGGCAAACAGTATTGCCGCTACCGCTGTGTTTTCGCAGAAGACGGTCTTGGTCAAACAGTTTTCTTCCGCGACAGTCAACGTACGGCTGACCCTTCCCACGAAGACTGACCTGCGCGCGGTGGTGGCCATGTTCCGCGGTACGGACAAGCTGCCTACGTCCGCGGGCGCGGTCGGAATGACGGCATCCCTGGGCGCGCTGATTACTTTTAATCTCACGGAGAACGTGAAGCTTCAGCCGGAAGCTGTGCGCGTGAATCCGGCAAGCGAGACGGCCAACATGACGATTTCCCAATGGATTGGTAACGTTGGCACGGAGCCCGCATTGCCCGAAGGCGCAGCCGCTGTCCTCAACGACAAAGGGGCACTGGCAGGCAAGACCACGTTTTCACCACAACGTCTCTTGCCGGGCGAACGCCTGGAGTTTACGACGGAGTATCCGGGACAGCTGCCACCGGGCAGCTACCGTGCGCTATGCTCGTTTCAATTCGAAGGCAGAACCCTGACGAGTGAAGCAACTTTCAAAGTGCCTGAAAAATGAGTTTGTGAAATGCGTTCGTAAAATGAAAGCCGGCTGGAGCGTTATCTGCCTTTGGGCTGCGTGCGCGATTGTTGTCCAGGGGCAAGCTCCGCTTTCCGTCGGTTACCAGAAACGGATTCAACTGCCGGTCAGCGGCGCCACCGCCGCGTATTCGCTCGACTCCAATGTTGTTGAAGCTTCCGCCGCCAATGGCGTGGTGGAAATCCTGGGCAAAGCGCCTGGCACGACCAACATTGTTATCGTCACCACCGCAGGAGTGCAGAGTCTTGCCGTGACTGTCCCGGTGCCGCCTCCGGTGTTGCTCCCGGGGTTCGATCCTCCGGGGCACGAAGGCACGGGAGAGAACGGCACCTACGAGTTTCGTTACAACTCCGATCCCGGGCAGATCACAAATTCGCTCGATCTCAGACGCACACAGGGAAAGTCGTTTACTCGTTTGCAACTGGTGAACGCTAACCTGTTCTCCTCCGGCGGATCTGCTTCCGCAATCGGGTTTCCGTATCTTTCGTACGAGATCAGCCGGCCTGGCCGCGACCTGACATTCGTGGACCAGACTGTCACCAACTCTCCTCTTACCCTGGATGGATACATGGTCCGTGGTTTTCATATGCGCGAGGGGCCATGGCAGTTCCATGGAGGCTTTGCCTCCATCGCCACGTTTCAAGGGCTTTTCTTGACCACGGACCGTGAGTATGTCGCCGGGATTTCCAGATCGTTCGCCCTCAATTCGCTCAGCTCTCTGCAGGGCAATTTTTATTACTTCCGCAATCCGGCAAGCCAGCAACTGGTCTCCAGCAGCGGAGGCGTGGGCTCACTGGTTTACAGCCTGAAGAAAAAAGACGTTGGCAGTCTGCTTGCCGAAGTGGGAGTCAGTCACGGCCTGGGCTTTGCTGCGCGCGGCAACTATGACGATGAGAAGAACCACATTACGGGAAACTTCCGCATGCAATCGTCCGGCTTTGCGTCCCTGGCCATCAACAACCAGCACGGGACTTTTGCCGACCTGAGCGCAAGCCGCAAGCTGACGCAACGCCTGTATGGAAGCCTGAATCTCAACCAGTCGAATTTCAATCTGCCTACGCTGCGGCAAAGCACCTTTACCACCAGCGCGCAACTGAGCTTTAAGATCAACCGTTATTTTTCCGTGAATGGCGGAGGCTCGTTCGCGACGTTTCAATCCAAAATTCCTCCGAGTGACCGGATCAGCACCGTGAATCTGCCGCTTGGCATGGACTATTCAACCCGGCATTTTGGAACAGGCTTTCAATATCAACGGACCATCAATTTTGATGGCAGCGGCGGCAATGATTACGCAGTAAATGGACGCGCATCCGCCGGTCCGTTTCAGATGAGTGCCTACTTCCGGCATGACGTACAGGTGCCAACACTGGCCGCCATCTTCTCGCAGATTCCTGGATTACAGGATGCTCTGGACCGTGCCGGCATTGTGGCCACCACGCCTGACCAGCTTGCGCAGTTGCTGCGTAATGCTGCGCTGCTGGAGACCCTGGGCTTTACCAATGCGCTGACGGTAAACCTTGCGCCGTCACGGAATGACTTTGGCGCTTCCTTCAACTGGATCTCACGCAGCGCGAACCGCCGCCATGTGGACGTGAGCTACTTCAACAGCAACACAGAACTGGTTCAGGGAAAGCTCTCGTTGACCACGGCTTCGGTGAGCTATTCGCAGCGTCTGGGACCCAACAATGACATTGTGGCGTCCGCCGCCCTGGTCCGCAGCACGAACACGGGGAGCACGGTGAACCATCCTTTGTTCAGCGTCTCGGTGCAGCATCGTTTCTTTTCTGTTCCCGGACTGCTGCTGCCCGGCCGCCACGGCATCATCCAGGGGCACGTCTTTCGCGACGATGATTCCTCCGGCGCCTACAATGGCCAATCCGCACTTGGGGGCGTTGAAATCCGGCTGGATGAGAACCGCACGACGCACAGCGATGCCAATGGTAATTACTCATTTCATCATGTGCCTTTCGGTGTCCATCGCGTCGAAGCCAAATACCAGAGCGACGAGCCTTTCTTCTACACGACAAGCTCTCCGGCCACAGCGGACATGAATGCCACTATCGACTTTGGCATCAACTTCGCCAAAGGCCAGGTCTTCGGTTTTCTGTTGAACGATGCCGAAACCGGCATCGGCGGAGTCACGGTCGAATTGCAGGGCGAGAAATACACGCGACGCATTTCAACTATGAGCAATGGCAAATTCTCTTTTACCGGACTCGCGTCTGGAACCTATTCCATCTCCACACTGCCGGATTCTTATCCTCCGGGATATGGCCTGCAAAACCTGGCCGTGCAAACCGTCACCGTGGAACCAGGCAAACCCGCCAGCACAAGGTTTGTGGTGAAAGCCATTCGCTCCGTTTCCGGAAGAGTGATGGTCTATGACAAAAACCTGCTTCAGCCCGTTCCGCTCGCGGGCGTTGTTGTGCGTTTGAAAGAGTTTTCACTGGAGGTGAAGACCGCGGCGAACGGAGCCTATCTCTTCCGCAATCTCGCTGCCGGAACTTACACCATCACGGTTGAATATGCCGGCAAGGAGACCGTCCGCACAGTCACGCTGCCCCCGGAACCGGCGAACCTCCGCAATGTTGACCTGAACGCGGGAACCAAATAGACAGTGGTTCAGGAACTGGATTGTGTGACGCAGGCACTCTTGCCCGGCAAGAGTGCCTGGGCTTACCTCAGAAGGACCCTTTCGCACAGGCTAGAGTGCCTGTGCCACACTTTTCTCGTTCAATGTTTTTTTTTCTTCTTCGGCGCGCTGTCGGCTGTTGAGGAAGCTCTATTAGAAGTCAGCGCCACGGTGCGGACCGACTGCAGTCGGGAAACATTGTCCGATGGATCAGCGGCGTTGGCGAAGACGAGTTTCTGTTCGCCGTCCGGCCCGATCACCACACCGACCGAGGCGACCACAGTCGCCGTCACGGTGACGCTTCCCTGGGCAGAGCCTCCGTGGACCACGCCAGGTTGAGCGGAGAAGCCTTGTTGGGCAAAACCGCTGGAGGCGCACAGCAGTAGGAGTGTAAGGGTCGCGAGTGAGGATCTGCTGAACATGAGCTTGTCATGCCGAGAAGAGAGTGGTTCATTCCGTGCGGAAAAACTCGCCCAGATCCCGGCAACAATTTGTTTATCGACGGCGTTCTGCCGCGTCTTTAGCTGTGTTTTCATGGGTTTACGTTTGTACTCAACGCCATGTTTTCTCCGAGCCAGAGTGGTGATAAAAGTCATCGCGCACATCTGCCACAGGACGTTTGCCTGAGGACTGTGAAAGTACAAACGTCGGGGCTTGGTTGCTCAAGGTTGCGTCCCGCCAGCTACGGGTAGTGTTCTGCGAGCAGGTAAGCGGCTAATCCGAAGTAATAGAAAGCTTGCCGATTCCACGGGCACTCCGCATTCTGGTTGTGATAAGGAATAAGGAGCATGCGCATTCCGGAAATCGAGTGGAAACCAGTGTCTCGCGCACAGTTCATCGGCTGGACTGTGTTCTACGCGCTGCTGCTCCTCTATCTGGCCAGGAATTTCACGGAGATGACGCTCCTGGACAATGTCCATCTTCCTATTCATGAAGGCGGCCATCTGCTCTTTGGCTGGCTCGGCGAAACACTGGGATTGTGGGGTGGAACCATCCTGCAATTGCTGGTGCCGGCGCTGCTGGCCGTGAGCTTTGCTGTGCGTCGCGACCTTCCCGGAACAACTTTCTGCTCCCTGGCTTTCTTTCACAGCATGACCGGAGTCGCTACATACATGATTGACGCGCTCCGGCTCGAGCTTCCGCTGGTTACTGTGGGCGCAATCGCCGACGAGAGCATGCATGACTGGGTCAACATCTTTACGCGACTGGGCGTGCTGCCACATGCCACGCAAATCGGGAATACGGTGCGTTTGCTAGCCTGGATCGGGATGTTGGGCGCGGTTGCGTGGTTCAGTTGGCGGTATTACCGGCAAACTCCAGTGGATGCCGCGACAGCCTGATCGTTTTCCCAAAGCGCACCTCGACCCGGTCAGCGACTATCGCGGGACGCGGGTTTGCGGACAAAGGCCTGCTATCCCCCTCGGTCCATCGTTTCCTTTTGTCTTCATTCCGCCGCGGTCCGCGGGTTTCCTAGAGAGCTTTGTTGCCTATTGTTTGTGCGTATCGTAACATATTATGTTATATATATAACATATAAAATATTACCGGAGGCCAGACAAGAATGTTGCTCTCAAGTATCACTACAGTTGCCGCGATTCTCGCCGTCATGGGGATCGTGGCGTTGCTCGAAACAGTGGCGCCTCTTCACGCGCGCGGCCCGTGGGGCAGGGCTCATCTGGGCCCGAATCTTGCCCTGACTTTCATTACTTTTGCCACGAACTTTGCATTCAACACAGGGCTGGTTTTGACGCTGCAATGGCTTCAGTTGTCCGGTGTTGGACTTTTGCACCTGATTAGGCTTCCGTGGCTTTTCGCGGCCATTGCCGCGGTCCTGGTGCTCGACTTCTCGTTTTATCTGGCCCACGTGACGATGCACAAGGTCCCGGCGTTATGGCGTTTCCACCTCGTACATCACTCCGATCCTGCCGTCGACGTGACGACCACCATCCGTCAGCACCCGGGTGAAAGCGTCATCCGATATGCGTTCATGGCTGCGGCAGCGTTCTTGCTTGGCGTGGGCCCCGCGGTGTTCGCGGTCTACCGGGTATGGTCCGCGATCAATGGTTTGTTCGAGCACGCCAACGTGCGCATGCCGCGCCGGTTAGACAGCCTGCTCTCGCTCGTGGTCATTACGCCGAACATGCACAAGGTCCACCACTCGCGCAGCGCGGCGGAGACCGATACTAACTATGGCAACATCGTTTCTCTCTTTGACCGGCTGTTCCGAACGTTTACCCCGTCTCAGCGTGGATTGAATATCACGTATGGGCTTGACGGGTTCGACGATCCAGCCAGGCAAACCGCAGCCGGCCTTCTCGCCCTGCCTTTTATGGGCCATGCGACTTCTGGCCCAAGTGACACGAAAGCGGGGCAGACCCAGGGTGACGGTCTGCCTGGAAGTGAAATCCGGGCGGCGCGAGCAAGAAACTAGAGCGAGACCGTTTCCACCAGCTCCAGCGCCGTTTTGCGCAGGGGCTTCATCAGCGGCAATCCGGAGAGGCGCAACAGGTTGACCAAAAGTCCCAGGCTTTTTTCCATGAGTTTTTCTGTGCGCTGCTGGTTGGGGGAACGGTCGTAGAGCCAGAACAGGATCAGCCCCATCTGGTAAAGCCACAGCAGGTACGGGAGATGTTGTTTCAGGTCGGCTGGGACTTTCACATCACCGCCTTCGGCGGCGATGCGGAAGTGTTCGATGGCACGCTCGCGGATGGGGCGCGTCTCTTCACTGAAAGGCGAGAGCGGGTCTTTGCTGTCCGGGGCATGGCGGAAGAGCGCGTCGCAGAATTTGCGGTTGGGGGCCAGAAGTTCAAAGCGCTTTTCCATGATGCAGCGGATACGGTCTTTCAGTTTCTTGTGGCCGGCCATGGCTTCCACAATGGATTCGTGGCTGTTCTCCTGCATCTCCCCGTAGAACGACAGGACAATGGCTTCTTTGGAAGAGAAGTAGTAGTACGCGCCACCCAGCGCGACCCCGGCCTTGGCGGCGATGTCGCGCATGGTGGTCTGCTCGAAGCCTTTTTCGCGAAATAATTCCATGGCGGCTTCATAGATTTTCCGGCGCGTATCTTCTGCGCGCGGCGTGGGACGCGTCTTCATAGTTGGTGTGGTCATCTCAAATAGTCCGATACCGTTTCGCTCGACACAGCACAAGGCGTTAGTGTGACTTTGCGTAATTCGCCGGCCAGGCCTTCGGGGTCCGCAACGCGCAGCCACCGCGAGAAAGCGTGACGGTTCTTGGAGATTGTAGCGAAAGCCTGCCGGACAAAGGGTAACACCAGCGGATGCGCCAGCCGGCAGGCCCAGTCACGATATTCCTCCAGAGCGTAGATCGCCATGATCCACGCTGAGTTGTTGAGGTACACCTGGCCCTCGTCGCTGATGACAACCAGGTCATTGCACGTTGCGACCTGGTCCAGTTCAGGGAACATTGCTTTCGCCTTGTCAGAACCGGCTGGCACCATGCAGAGTCCCAGCCACGAGCGCTGTACCAGAAGCCAGTCTTTCAGGCGTTCGCACAGCTCGCATTTCGGATCATATAGCACATAGAGCTTTTCCATAATTCACTCCTTTAGTGGGGCACCGCGACTCTCATCACGGCATCGGGCGCTACGGGCGGACGGTACGGGAGGTTATGTAGCGCACGGCTCCGGATACGGGAAAAGACAAACAGGTTGAAGAAGTGCATGCCACCGAGAATCAGGAGGACGAAGCCCAGTTTGTCGCTCAGCATTTCAATGGCGTCGCGGGAGGTGGCAACTTTTGCTCCGCTCTTCAGCGCCAGCGAGACAAAGCCGATGTTGATCAGGTAAAAGCCCACCACCAGCAGATGGTTGACCGACGCCGCAAGCTCGGCATTGCCGTGGAAAGCATCTACTAGAAAGATGGCGCCACGTTTATGCAGGGTACGGGCCACCCAGATGGTCAGGGTGACGCTAATGAGCAGATAAACGATATAGGTAATGACGATGGTGATGTCTTCGTGCATGATTTCCCTCCATAAATCAGTATTTGAACGTGTTCAAAAACAGAATAATACTGCAGGAATGGTTTGTCAAGAGGAATTTTGAACATGTTCACCGGGGAGGCCAAATATCCCTGTTGCGTTTCGCAAAGCTGAACGTGAAACCCAAGAAGCGAAGAAGGAGCGAATCTGATATTTTCTGGGCATGGCCGTAGAAGCCTATCCCGATCAGCTCGAGCCAGAAAATCAGGATGCGGTGATTTGGCGCTTCATGAAGATAGAGAAGTTTCGTGATTTGATGGCCACGGGCGAACTGTATTTCTGTCGTGCCGACCGATTCGATGATAAAAGGGAGGGGTTGCCACCCCAAGAGTACCTATCCATATTAGGGTTGAATCCCTTTGACGTACTCGAAAGACAAGAACTTCTTCATCACCTTGGATCCGAGGCGCAGTTCCGCGAAAGCTTTTACATCAACTGCTGGCATCTATTCCGCGACGAAACATGCAAGATGTGGAAGGAGTATGGCGACGAAGGAGTGGCCATTTGCTCACAATATCGGCTATTGAAATCTTCGCTCAACGTCATGGAAGACCGCGCGTTTTTGGGGTTAGTCCAGTACGGTTCGAAACACCTGACAGGCTGGAATCTGTTCAGGTTTATCTATACCAAGCGAATGGAGTATGCAGATGAGCGGGAGGTCCGGGTACTGTTGTGGATAATGGACCCACTTGCAGGAATTAACCGGCATATCGACAGTGACAATCGACCGCATTCACTTCCGCTTACGCCGCCTCCGGACCGCGTGTTGGATGGCCACAGGCGAAAGATGGACTTGCAAGCACTTGTGACTGAAATCATCGTCTCACCATGGGCCTCTTCGACGGCTGTCGATGAGGTTAACCAACTCGTGAAAGATAAGGGCTATGCAATTCCAGTTCAGCTTTCCGGGCTAACTCGATACCGAGAGTTCCTTCCCTAAGCCGATTACACCTTTTACAATTTCTTTACTCAAATCCCGACCTGGCTTGTGGTCTCCTGCATCTAACCCAAAAATTCATGGGCGCGCAGATTTGTGTGATTTTTTCTATGTCACTCGCTTTCCGTCTTTTATATCTAGCCTGTAGTGCTCCCGGAAAAAGAGCAAAGCCAATGCGGATGGATGATCGCAAGCAAAACCGAACCCTATGCTGGAACGTTATCTTGATGGTTCCATTGCTCCTGGCAGGAGGACTACTCCGCAGCCAGCAACACCCAGGGAAGGACCAGCCAGCGGCGCAACAGACGAGCCAGCAACCGGAACAGAAGCCGGATATCAGCCTGCGCGTCAAGGTCAAGGTGGTCAATGTGCCTGCCACGGTCCGGGACAAACACGGTCAACTCGTCAACACCCTGGCCAAAGACGACTTTATTCTGGAAGAAGACGGCCGCCCGCAGGCGATCCACTATTTCGCCCATGACACGGACCTGCCGCTCACGCTCGGCTTGCTAGTGGATACCAGCCTGAGCCAGCGGCGCGTACTGGAACAGGAACGCCACGCCAGCTACACGTTTCTGGACCAGATGCTGCGCCAGCCGAAAGACACAGCGTTCCTGATTCACTTTGATCATGAGGTCGAATTGCTGCAGGACCTGACTTCTTCGCGCGAAAAATTACAGTCGGCGTTGCAGGCAATGCAGACGCCGCAGTTCACCCAGACAAGCGGAGGCGGTTCGCCTGGCCCGGGATCCGGCGGAGGCCGTCGCAGAGGCGGAGGCGGCGGAGGCTTCCAGGGAGGTGGTACGCTGCTCTACGACGCGGTGTTCCTTGCTTCCGACGAGTTGATGAAGAAACAGGAAGGCCGCAAGGCTCTCCTTGTCCTGTCGGACGGCGTAGACCGCCACAGCAAAGAAACTGTGGAAAACTCAATCGCGTCAGCCCAGCGGTCTGACACCGTGGTCTACACGATTCTGTTCGCGGACGAAGAGCATGAGCACGATGGAGGTTTCGGTGGCGGAATGGGCCGGCATGGAGGCAGAGGCGGGCCGGGTCGGGGAAGGTATCCGGAGGAGGCGCGTCCGGATGGCAAGAAGATACTGCAGCGGATCGCCAAGGAAACAGGCGGGCGCTTTTTTGAGGTCTCCAAAAAGCAGCCGGTGGAGAAAATCTACGAGGCCATTGCCGCCGAACTGCGCAATCAGTACAACCTGGGATATACACCGGACCGGGCGGACCTGACCGAGGGCTACCACAAGATCGTCTTGAAAACCAAGCAGAAAGATATGGTGGTGCAAGCGCGAGAGGGATACTACGCGGACCGCTAGCTCTGGAAATCATCGATCTGTTCTGTTGAAATAAATCCAACGGCGCATCAGCCGCGAAGATACTTGCCCAGCAGCGACGCAACTACGCCCAGGCCAATGATGGCAACTGGGCCCTGGTTTTCCCGCAGGATTGCGGCAGGATCGCCACCCTTGGTAATCAAGTACACTCCCCAGCAGATTCCGCCCACGATGGCGAGGGAGCCTATGGTTCGCAGTAAAGGGCTACCTGGTTCTTTTTTTGGTGCCCGTGGCGGCCTAAAAGAACCACGGTCTTCATATCCTTCCCGGGCGCCGGTGCCCCAGTTGTCCTTTATCGCCTTCTGGTTACGAGGATTTGCCATGCCCAAATTTGACTCATTTTTCTAAAAAATACAACTGCCAAGAGTTCCGGGCCCGGAAGTGCCGCTCCTCCCTGCGTCCTTCACAAACTGAAAAATTCTTAAAAACACCTGTTGCCGGCCGACGAGATCATCGCTTTATAGGTTGGGAGGAGCTCATGCACCACGGAAACGTTTCCAAAGAACTCGCCAAAGGCCTGCTTGCGCTACAAAAGCGCATCGCCGCCGCCAAGATTCCACCTTCCCAGCTCGACGAGAGCATCAACTTCGCCATCTGGAATATCCGCGAGTTCGGCAAGAAGCCACGCACAGACGCCGCGATCCACTATATAGCGGAGATACTAGGACAGTTCGACCTGATTGCGTTGGTTGAATTGCGCGACAATCTGAGGGACCTCGGCGGTGTTCTACCCATTCTGGGGCCGAGCTGGGAGGCGGTTTATTCCGACTGGAACGATGATGGAGGTGGGAACCATGAACGCATCGCCTTCCTGTTTGACCGTCGTGCTGTGACATTCAACGGACTGGCAGCGGAAGTGGGCGCCGTGCGCGAAAAGGAGGGAACAGAGTACATTTCCAGGCAATCCTTCTGGCGCTCTCCTTATATGTGTTCATTCAGGGCCGGCAACTTCGATTTTATTGCCCTTGCCACTCATGCACGATGGGGCGACAATATCAAAGCGCGTCAGGCTGAGCTGCGGATGCTGGCCAACTGGATCGGGGACAGGCTCAAAAGCAAGTCCGTGGAAGATCACGACTTCATTCTTGCGGGAGACCTCAACACACCGAGCCTGGACGACGAGACCTTTAAGGCTATAAGCAGTACGGGGCTTCAGGTGCCTCAGGCTTTGCAGAACTTGAAGGTTGGCGGTCAGGCGATTGGCGGATCAAATCTTGGAAAAAACGCCCGTTACGACCAGATCCTGCACCTGCCGACGATGAAAGAGCGCTTCAGCGATATCGGCGGTACGCTTGATTTCTTTGAAAGCGACGACCATATCAAAGAGCTGTTTCCCAAAGAAAACTATACGCGTGAACAATTCAGCTTTCAGCTCTCTGATCATTTTCCCGTCTGGGTGCAGATCAAGACCGACATCGACAAGCAGATACTCGATCAAATCGTGCAGGACTCCAAAGAGCTGGACGGATAGGGTCAGAACAAGCGGCTTGGACGTTGCCGTTACAATAGTCGTTCTGTCCTATGGCCCATCTATTTGAACCGCTTCGACTCCGTGAGGTGGAATTACCTCACCGCATCGTGGTCTCACCCATGTGTCAATACTCCTGCGCGGGGCTCGACGGCCTGGCTACCGACTGGCACCTGGTGCATCTGGGCACGCGTGCCGTGGGACGGGCCGCGGCCGTCATCGCGGAAGCCACCGCGGTCACCCCTGACGGACGTATCAGCCCCGTGGACCTTGGCATCTGGAGCGACGCGCATGTAGAGCCGCTGCGCCGGGCGTTTTCCTTTGTAGAACAGCAGGGCTCAGTGCCGGGCATACAACTTGCCCATGCAGGCAGAAAGGCGAGCACCAGCGAACCGTGGAAAGGAGGACATCCGATTTCTGCCCAGGAAGGCGGCTGGACTCCAATCATGGCGCCGAGTGCGATTCCGTTCGCCGACGGCTATCAGGTCCCCCACGCCCTGAGCGTGGCTGAAATTGTTTCCATTGTCGAAGCTTTTGCGGCAGCGGCACGCCGCGCGGAAGCTGCTGGGGCCAGGCTGATTGAACTTCATGCAGCCCATGGTTATTTGCTGCACTCATTTCTTTCGCCGCTCAGTAATCATCGTACCGATCAATACGGAGGTTCGTTCGCTAACCGAGCACGCATTGTGTGTGACGTGGTAACAGCGGTGCGGCAGGTCTGGCCGGAGAAATATCCGCTCCTGGCTCGGATATCCGCCACCGATTGGGTAGAGGGCGGATGGACTGTGCAAGACTCCGTTTTGCTTGCGAAGACGCTGAAGCCACTCGGCGTCGATTTGTTTGATTGTTCGTCCGGCGGTAACGTGTACGGAGTAAGAATACCGGTAGGACCAGGATATCAGGCTGCTTTCGCAGAGCAGGTTCGCCGTGAAGCAGGCGTACTGACTGCGGCCGTAGGCATGATTACCGAGCCCGCCCAGGCCGATCATATTATCCGGTCGGGTCAGGCTGACTTAGTTGTTGTGGCACGACAGTTCCTGCGTGACCCCTATTGGCCGCTGACCGCTGCACGCGCGCTGGGACAGGAGATCAAGTGGCCACTCCAGTATGAGCGGGCAAAGCTGAAATGACCGGCGTCTTACCGAGTCGCTTGGCCGTCAATCACTTCTTCACTGCTGTATGTGCCGGCGCCGCGTGAGAAACAGCCTCTCCCGGCCTGTGGATCGCCCTCTTCTCTACCGGAGACGACAAGACAATGGACGTCGAGGTAGTTCCAAAAGGGGTCAGGCGGTCGATCAGACCCTCAAGATGTTCCACCGAACGCACGTGTACCTTCATAATGAAGGAGTCCGCACCAGTCCCGCGGTGGCATTCCACTACTTCCGGAGAGTTTTTCACCACCGTAGTGATGCGGGTGAAAACGTCTCCGACCACGGACATGCGTATAAAAGCGGTGATGGGCATTCCAACCTTCATGGGGTCGATATCCGCGTGATAGCCGACGATGATTCCGGCTTCTTCCATGCGTTTCACGCGTTCCACTACGGCAGGGGTTGTCAGACCAACACGGCGGCCAAGCTCGGCATAGGAGAGTCGCCCATTGATCTGCAACTCTTGTAGGAGCTTCCATCCGATCTGATCTAGTAGTTTGTCGCTTTTTAAATTCGATTCCATGTTTAGCCTGATATTATAAGATAGATCGTTAATTTCGTCTAACATCGGTCCATTTTAAAAATTTTTAAATCTTCAACATATAGAATTACAGGCCAAAACGCATGAAACCTGATGACAAGGATGCATGCAAGAAAGAACCGATCTTTTTCATCTGAGGTCTGGCACTGGCGCATTGCACTCTGGGATCATGACCTATGTTCACAAGTTCACCATGGCTTTGTAAGAAATGCATACTACAATCAAAGCCCTAATAACACATTAGTAATCATAGGAAACTGCCTTATTTGATAGTTTTCCTTGATTTGAAATGGAAGCCATTATAAAACTGAGCATTCCGAATTTATCCTGGAACAATCACCACAAGAGCACTAACCCCCAGGTGTGAACTGCGATTTTTCATGGATCCTATTGTTATAACTACGCACGAGGTTGCCCAGGCAAAGATACCAGTCCAGGGCGCGTCCGAGGTCCGTCCCAAGCTGCCCAATCCGGTTCCAATCTGGGCCAGGCTGTTGCTGTGGCCGTTGATATTTGTATTGCCAGTGTTGTGTCTGGCGGCACTGATTGTCAGGGTTTCAGTCCGCGGTGAAGCACCGCGCTTGCGGCAGAGTTGGTCCTCTTACATGCTGACCCTGCTGATCATCAGCGGGTTTTTATCGACGATTCTGATGGTCCTGAGCGTTTCTCTTTCCTGGGCGCCCGCGCCGGATGCGGTAGGAGCGGCATTGTCCGGCCTCGACGAGCGCAATGATTTTCCTGTCTTGCCGGCGCACAAGATTATGTCCGGCGTGGAGCTCAGTACCAAGTTGAAACCAATGGTACTGCTGGCGTCACCGGCGGCGAAACGCTGGTTCGGCCGTTCTGAAAGTATGTCCGGTCTGCTGGGAGCGGCGATGATCCTGCAGACGGATGAGCATGGTTATCTGCTGGCGACGGCGCGCCATGTGGCGGACGGGCAGGGATGGCAGTCGAAACACGGTGCACAGAAAGTGATGGTCTCGGACGGCATGAACGGCTGGGCGGCCGCCCAGGTTGTAGGCCGTCACAAGCAGCTTGACCTGGCCCTGCTGTGGCTGGAGCGCAGAGAAGGCACGGCGGAATTTCGCCAGCCCATTGCCACCTATTCGAGCGTCCAGACCGGAGAGAAGATTTATGTGATCGGACATCCGGAAGGGTTGAATTTCAGCATCAGCAACGGGATTATCTCCCGGCTTCCGGGACGAGATGTGCTGCAGATTTCCGCGCCTGTCAGTCCGGGGAACAGCGGCGGGCCGGTGTATGACGAATTCGGCAATCTGCTTGGCATTGTTACCTCCAAGGTTGCGCGCTCCATGGAACCGGAAGCGGAGAACCTTAATTTTGCCGTCAGCACAGACGCCCTGATGCACAGCGCAGACTGGGAGTTTGTGAGCGGCACGACGGCGCCGAAGAACGTCCTGGCCGATTTTGTGCGCCAGGCCAAGTTGCGGAAGGCCCCGGACGAGGCTGCTGCGACGCAATAGTAAAATCTCAAACATGGCAAACATTACAGTTACGGTCTACGATTCCACTGAGAACAAGCGGGTCCCGGTTGAGCTTCCGGATGACGCGCCCGCCAACAAGATCATCGCCGTGTTAGTGGACCGGCTGCAACTCCCGCAGAACGGTCCTGACGGCGCACCGCTCAGCTACAAATTCCATCACAAGAACTCCGGACGCCAGATCCAGGATGCGCAAACGCTGGCCGATGCCGCCGTCAAAGAAGGCGATATCCTGCGTCTGCAGCCTGAAATTACCGCGGGAAAACGATGAGTGGTTTTCTCGCGTCGCCGGCCGCAGAGGACCGGTTTAGCCGGTTCCGTCTCATCGGCTGGTGGGACCAGGAGAAAATCCGCGCCGCGCGCGTGCTGGTGATCGGCGCAGGAGCGCTGGGCAATGAGATCCTGAAAAACCTGGCCTTGCTCGGCTTCGCCAACATTGTTGTCGTCGACCTGGATTCGATTGAAGCTTCCAACCTCTCCCGCAGCATCCTCTACCGCGCCTCGGATGTAGGAAGGCGTAAAGCGGATGTTGCTGCTGAAGCGGTACGGAACATCTTTCCCGAAGCGCGAGTCCACGCGATCACCGGCGACGTAGTGCACGGACTGGGCCTGGGCTTGTTTGGCTGGGCCGATCTGGTGCTGGCCGGTTTGGACAACCGTGAAGCCCGGCTCTGGATCAACCGCGCCTGCTGGATGATGAATAAGCCGTGGATTGATGGTGCGATTGAGGGCATCAACGGCGTAGCGCGCGCCTTCCTGCCGGGAACGCCGCCGTGCTATGAATGCACACTGGGTGAAACCGATTGGGCCATCCTGAACAAACGAATGTCATGTAACCTGCTGGCCCTGGAGAGCGATCCCGGCGGAAAAGTTGCCACCACACCGACGATCTCTTCCATCATCGCCGGATTGCAGGTGCAGGAAGCGGTGAAGTTGCTGCATGGGTTGCCCGTACTTGCGGGGAAGGGTTTTATCTTTGAGGGGCTCAACCATACTTCGTACAAAGTTGAATACACGGAGAACGCGGACTGCATGAGCCACCATACGTTTGCGGAAGTGATTCCTTTGCCGCAAACTTCGCGGGACCTTACGTTGGAGCAACTTCTCACACAGGCCCGTCGGGAGCTTGGTACGAAGGATGTCACGATAGAGTTCAGTCGCGACGTGGTCCATAAGCTGGTCTGCCAGGCCTGCAACGTGGAGGAAGAATTGTTTGCCGCGGTGGGCACGGTCGCCTACGCGCGCGGACGATGTGCTGCCGATGGCCAGATGCGCGCGGTGATCACGGCGCACAGCTACTCGGGAACGGAATCTTTCGGCGGCAGGTCGCTGGACCAATTGGGCCTGCCTCTCTTTGATGTCTTTGTGGCGCGCTCTTCTGAACGCGAGGTTGCTTACTTGATTGCCGGGGATGAAAGCGCAGTTCTGGGACAGATGGCAAGGGGAGCGTCTCACTGATGTCGAAAGCGCCAAAGATCAAGATTCGGACCCAGCCTGCCATCGTGATGGAAGCTGAGGTGGCACGCAAGATCCGCCAGCACTGCCGCACCTCAATGAAGGCGGAAGTCTGCGGGGTGCTCATCGGAAGCATTGATGAGGAACGCATGGTGGTGGAAGCCTGCATCGCTGGCGTGAATGCGGCCCAGGGCGGCGCTCACGTTACCTTTACGCAGGACACCTGGGAGCATATTTACAAGATCAAGGACAAGGAGTATCCCGACGCGAGGATTGTCGGCTGGTACCACTCCCATCCGGGATTTGGTGTTTTTCTTTCCGAGCACGATCTCTTTATTCAAGAGAACTTCTTCTCCGATCCGCAGCAGGTTGCCTGGGTCTATGATCCGCACACCGATGAAGAAGGCTGCTTTGGCTGGATCGGCGGCAAGATCGAAAAGCTTCCTGGCATTCGCATGGGATATTCGCAGAGCGTCGAGGTCACAAATACTGATACAGACGAATACGACGAAGACAACGAGAACGGCCTTGAGTCACAGGTGAAAGTCCGCAGTTCCGGTGAATCGCAGGAACCGGCGTGGGTGAAATGGACCAGCCGGATTGTGGCATGCGTTGTCGTGCTGGCCCTGGGCTTCATCGGGGGCCATGAGTATCTTCGCTACAAGATGGCTCCGGCGTTGGCTGGATGCCAGCAGATAGCGGAACATCCAATTGAGGTGTGCGCGCAGATACTGCAACGATACGCCCCCTCTCTGATGGCTCCTGGCATACCGGGCATTCCTGAAATGCAGGGCCCGCAGCAACCGCAGCAGCAGGAAAATGCGCCGGGAAAAGGAAGCAATGGCAAACACTGACGACAAACCGGTGATGAAAATCACGATGGATGATCTGGCCAAGGTCGCGGTGCCGGATTCTCAGAGCGCGAGCGCGGCTACCGCGGGCGGACAACGGCAGTATGGCAATATCGCCGAGCCAGCCGGGAGCGCCGCTGCAGTGGTTGAAGAAAAAGGCAGCATTCTACTGAAGGGCTGGTTCTATCTGGGAGCCGCGGGACTGGTGGGAGCGCTCCTGGGATGGGGCATCTGCGAGCCATGGTTTCTGGACTCACTCGAGGGAAGCCGGTGGGGAAACGTTTTCATGATGCCCTTTGTGATCATGCTGATGTGCGTGGGCCTTGGCGTGGCGGAGAGCCTGGTGGAACGCGCGCTGAGCAAAATCTGGTGGCGGGCCTTGCTGGCGCTGGTTCTGGGATTTGTCCTCGGCTTTGTTTTCGATTTCATCGCGGAGATGGTTTTTGGGATCGCTCGCGGGATTTGCTATGAGCTTGGGGTGCGGACGAATACGAATCCCGCAGCGTGGATTGCGCGCGGCGTCGCCTGGATGGTATTCGGCGTGGCTGGTGGAATTGTCTACGGCATCGTTGACCGTTCGGGCAAGAAGGTGCGCTACGGCATTCTGGGAGGAATCATCGGAGCCGGACTGGGTGGAACGATTTTCGATCCCATAGCGCTGGTGACACACGCTGGCGGTCCCAGTCGCGCCGCTGGCTTTGGCCTGCTGGGTCTTGCCACCGGTGTCGCCATGGGGATTGTAGAAAGCGCACTGAAAGACCGCTGGCTTTATGTGGCTTCCGGACCACTGGCGGGCAAGCAGTTCATTCTTTATAAACCGCTCACTACCATCGGCAGCAGCCAGCAATGCGATATCTACCTGTTCAAAGACAACTCCATCCTTCCCCAGCACGGAAGCATTGAAGTACGCGGAGCGCAGACCTTTCTTCGCGCCAGCGGCCAGGTGTATGTTTCCGGCCAGCCGGTAAAGAGCCGCGCCTTGCAAAGTGGCGACCTCGTCCAGATAGGCCGTTATGCTTTCCACTTCCGTGAGAGGTCCAGAAGCTGATGAGTGAGCCGGTATGTCCGTACTGCCGCACGGCATTTGATGAAACGGCCCCGGCCAAGATCTTTTGCACTGCCTGCGGTACGCCGCACCATGAAGATTGTTACCAGGAAAATGGCGGCTGCACCGTTTTTGGCTGTGCTCGCGCTCCCGCGGACGATCCTAAACTGCTTGTCTCTCAGAGCGACCTGAGGGCCGTGGTTGTTCCCGTACAACCCGCGGCCTCTGTCCCGCAATATCCCGTTCCGCAATATCCGCCTTCAGCCTATGGTGGGCCTTTGGGATTGTCGCAATCCGCGTCCGTCGCTCAGCCGCCGATGGGATATTCCGCACCACCTTTGTCTGGAGCGAACGCCTATGCAGCGTCGCCCAATCCGGCAAGGTACCAGCCCCCGGTTGTCACTTACAGCGGAGCTGCCAAGAGCCGAACAACGTACATTGTTCTGGGGATATTTCTGGGAGCTTTGGGTATCCATAACTTTTATGCGGGATATACCGGCAAGGCGGTGGGCCAGCTTTGTTTGAGTGTTCTGACGCTTGGCTATCTGGCCCTGGCCGCCTGGATGTGGGCGATTATCGAGATTTGCATTGTAGATAAAGACAGCGCTGGTATAAATTTCAGCTAACTGTGAACAGGTGAAGCAATGAACTATTACATCCAGCGCCAACTGAGTGAGTACGGTCCGTATACCTGGCGCCTCAGAGCTGATGATGCCGGATTCAGTGCTGCAACAGAGGCGAACAGTTCAGTGACGGTATAAATTCGAAGGACGATCACAGGTGAGGAAATGAAATATTACATTCAACGGCAGCTCAATGAGTACGGCCCCTACACCCTAGCCGACCTTCAGCGCTACGTTGCTCAAGGCAGCATTCTGCTTACGGACATGGCGCGCAGTGAAGGTATGACGGAATGGGCGCCGCTTTCGCAGATCATGGGCAACATTCCGATCCAGACGCCGCCTGCGGCGTCCGCAACGCCTGTTGCAACAGGAATGCCCGTTGTTACGGCAACTCCTGTGTCCGCGGGCGGGACAGTCTACAGCGGTGCGCCCGTTTACAGTGCGACGCCGGCGATGGCCGCGGGCCCCATTCCTCAAGATTTTCATTGGGCTCTGGTCCTGGTCATTAACTTTTTGTGCGGTTTCTTCCGGATTGTCTGGCTGTTTATCGAAGCGGGCTTTGTCAAGAAGATCAGACCTCAGAGCAACTTTCTGACGTTCCTGATTGTCGGGAAATGTCTGGAGTTCGGGTCCATTATCCTCTTTTATGTTGGTATCGGAATATCAGCCGCTCGGGGAAGTAGTGAGCCTCCTGTGGTGCCATTCTTTCTGGCAGGGCTGGCATGGTTGGCCGGCTTCGCTGTGCTTTATGTTGGAATCTTCAAAATGAAGTCTGAGATTGAGGACTATTACAACACGGTAGAGCCGATCAATTTGCGACTGAGTGGAGCCATGACATTCTTCTTCCCGACTTTCTACTTCCAGTACCATTTCACCCGTGTTGCGGAATGGAAGAAGACCGGCGTTTTGCAGCCCCAGGGACGATGAAGCGTCAGATCCAAATTGGAGTTTGGGCCGCCGGGTTTTGCGCTGTGCTGGCGGTGGTTTACCGCTTTCCACCGGCGGAACACAGCTTCTATCCGCGTTGCCCGTTCTTTGCCCTGACGCACCTGCTTTGCCCCGGGTGCGGGGGGACACGCGCGCTTCATGAATTGTTGCATCTGAACTTGGCTGGAGCACTGCATTACAATGCCTTGCTTACGGTACTTGCTCCGTTCGCCATGGCATGGTTGGTCTGGTGCTTCTATCAGGTATTTCGCTATGACCATTTTCCGCGTGTCCGTTGGCCTCGCAGCATCGCCTTTGGCCTGGCGTTTGTTTTTTTGTTGTTTGCCGTGATAAGAAATACCAGTACCGCTTTCGCGATCTGAACCATGCTTTCGCCCAGAATCCGCCGTCTCAAGCTCGATCACGATTCGCTGGTCCGTCGTTTCGACGGATGGCCTCTGGTCCGCATGGTGGGCAGTGCCGGGCTTCCGCCGGAGTTGTATCGCTTTCAATACTTGGTTCGCGGACTCTATGTTGCGCCGGACGGCGCCATCCTTGAGCGCAATGATCATCTGCTGGAGGTCAATCTTTCCCTGGGATATCCGCGGCGCGCGCCGCAGTGCCGCATGCTCACTCCGGTTTTTCATCCAAACTTTGACGACAGTTCGGTTTGCATCGGCGATTTCTGGGCCGCCTCGGAAGGGCTTGATGACCTTATTATTCGCATTGGCCGGATGATTTCCTACCAGGAATACAACACCAAGAGTCCGCTCAACGGGCTGGCGGCAAAATGGGCCGCACAAAATAGCCAGTTGCTTCCGGTAGACTCTCGTTCTATCGCTCCGCCGCTGGCGCAACCTGTTGCTGCTGGCGCAACACCGCTTCCGCCAACGGAAGCGCAACCCACAGTCTCCGAAGCAAGTGCGCCGCTAGCCGCTTCACCCGCACAAGTGTCTCCACCAATCACAGAAACAAAGGCGGCACTTGTGCCGCCATCTGAGTCCACACCCAGGACTTCCCCTTCTGCGGACGAAGACCCGTGGGGACAGAAGATTGTAATTTCCTAGAATAAGCGCCTGCAAAAGATAAGGATCTATAGAACAAGCCCTCCCGCAGATAAACATTTAAAGCAAAACCAGCGCCTTTGTCGTCACGTCCTTTGGGAATTCTCACTATGAAAACTTTTGCGCAGCCCTTTGCTCTTTCTGTTGGCTCCTTGCTGTTCTATATTCGGAACATTTCTGTTCCCATTTATGAACCATGAAGCAATCGATGTAAGCTTCCTCGAATTTGCGACGGCCTTCTGAGAGCGTGCTACCAGCAAACTTATTTCTTACGGGCTTCTTCTGTTCATCCTTAAGCTTTAAACAGATGCAGCAAAATTCAAAAAACAGTGAGGTCATTGAATGGCATCTCCCCTTGGAAAGATGAGATACGCATTTGCTTTACTTTTTGTGGTTCTGGCCGCCAACTTTCTCATGGCGCAAGCGATACGCAAGCAGCCTGTCGACAACCCTGGACAGACGGCGGACAAGGCCCCAACCGGCCACGTTATCGGGGTGCCTGAGGAGAGTATCGAAAGGGCCGCAGGACCTGTCGGCGATGCAGTGGTTACCGGCAACGGCATTAATTATCACAACGGCCCGGTCATGAAAGGCAATCCAGTCAACATCTACCTCATCTGGTATGGAAACTGGGCCGGCACCGGATCCAACACTGCCGCTACGGTCAGCCTGGTCGAACACTTCATCGGTACGCTGGGCAACACGCCGTATGAAAAGATCAATACCACCTATGGTGATACCACTGGTAATGTCAGCGGTAATCTGGTCTTTGCCGGTCACACTTTTGTTAACACTGCCACCAACCTGAATGATAATCGCCTGCGAACGACAGTCAGCAATGCCCTGAACAGCGGCGCGCTGCCTCGGGACGCCAATGGCGTATACATGGTGCTCTCTTCTTCAAACATCAATGAAACCTCAGGGTTCTGCACCCAGTATTGCGGTTTCCACACTCGTGCTACTCTGGGTGGAGTAGACATCAAGTACGCTTTCGTCGGCAATCCGGACCGCTGCCCCAACGGCTGCGAAGCCCAGACTACCGGTCCCAATAGCCCCGCAACGGGCGTCGGCGGCGCGGACGGCATGATCAACATCATCACCCACGAGAGCGAGGAAGCGATTACCGATCCGGACCTGAACGCGTGGTTTGATGCCAACGGCGAGGAAGATGCCGACAAGTGCAACTTCAGTTTCGGCACTGTCTCAACTTGCACGTCTACGAGTGCTTGCTCGGCCGCGGGCAAAGCTGCCGGGTCCAGGTTCAACCAGACCTTTGGCGGCAACAGCTACCTGATGCAGCAAGAGTGGAGGAATTCCGGCGGCGGCGCTTGCGTACAACATCTCTAATCCACTAGCTCAACGAAAGGGCCGTCTGCGAACCAGACGGCTTTCTTTTGCCTGGAAGCTCGAGTACCGCGATGCGGGGCGACGAATGTTGCCTCCATGGGTTCCTGGGACCGTAGTTTTCTTAAACTGCTTTCTTCACTAAAATCACAGGTGAAATTTATTTCCGGAGCAGACATGAAGGGCAGCGCTCGCGCATTTTACTTTCTCATCCTCGTTGTTCTTGCCGCATCCTGTGTGCTGGTTGCACAAACCAGGAAAGCGGGCAAGCCAGCACAGACCTCGGTTCCAGACAAACTCGACCCATTGCAGGGATCACCCAAGATCACGACGGCGACCAAGCAGGTGGCGCTATTCTGGCAGATTGAGAATGATCTTGCGCGGGCGCTGGAGAAAAAAGACCAGGCGGCCCTGGGAAAGATGTTGTCAGAGGACTTCAAAGTATGGATGCCCAACCAGACTGGTAGTGCGATTGCCGCGGAAGATTGGATGAAGTCTGGACAGGAAAACCCTGCCCCAACGCTGTTCCGGCAAATGTCCGCCCAGGAATACCCGGAGATCATGCTGGTCAAGTTTTTAGGCCAGGGAAAAGCGCCAGCACAAGGCAAAGGTGTTGCCAGCCAGTATTTTGTAATCGATGTCTGGACCCGAGATGGTGATTCGTGGCAGCTGACGGACCGCTTCATGTCGCGGATCGTTCCCATTCTGCTGTCGAAACGGCCTAGCGGAAAAGAGTGACCTTATCCGCAGACAGGAACGCCTGGACGGAAGCTAGGACCGGTTCGCATCCTGGAACATCGAGGCAAGTTTGTCGGCGTCGTCCTTTGCGGCGTCCGTGACCAGATAGTATTGCAGTCCGCCTTGTGTCCAGCCTTTCATGGTGAATGAGAGTGTCCGGCTTGTCGCGGAAGATTGCCCTTCAGCATTGCGCGCCTGAAAGACAAAGACTGAAATCTTGTGCTGGCGCACCTGGTATACCAGTTCAGCGCCGGGGCTTTCCTGCGCATAGGCCAGCTTGCCGCCGACCAGGGTGAAAGGCGAGTCCTTCGCCAGTTCAGGGGGATCGAAGGTGAAAGCCAGCTTTCCCTGATACCAGGGTTTGACCGTGTGCTTGTCGCTCGATATCACGTCGACCGGATGCTCGCTGGCGAGCATGGAAACATGTTCATCGACCAGCTGCGCAAGGATAGGATTATTTTCCCTCGGCCGGGAGTAGAGAGAGTAAGCAAGAGCGGCCATCAGAAGCAAACACACCGTTGCCAGCCCCCGCTTCCACCATGGGCTTACGCTCTCCCGCGGATGGACCTGCTTGCGGACCGCCGCGTACAGTTCGGGGGGAGCGCTGAAGCGCCTGCCGGCAACGCGAACCGTCTTTTTGAATTCGTGCTGGTCCATCACCACCGCGGCACATTCGGCGCAGGTGAGCAGATGGCGGGCTACCTCCTGTCGAGCGGCAGGCTCCAACTCATTGTCTACATACAAATCGGCTTTTTCCCGCCATTCACAATTCATGACTTTGCACCTACGGTCTTCTTTGCGCCAGTAGCTTGCACAATATGATCGCGTACTTGTTTTCTGGCCCGGGCCAGACGGGACATCACGGTCCCAATCGGTATGCTGAGCGTCTCAGCAACCTCCTGATATTTCATCTCTTCGATATCCACCAGCAGGAGCACCTCTTGAAAGTTTGCCGGCAGCTTCCCAATGGCTTCCTGCACCAGTTCACTATCGGCCTGGCGGATCAGCGCGAGTTCCGGTGTGTCGCCGCTGGCCACTGCGTCTTCAAATCCTTCTTCATTTTCCTGGACCGTATTACGCCGTTCCAGGCCGGTCTTGCTGGTCAGAAAGGTGTTGCGCAAAATCCGGAAGATCCAGGCCCGGAAATTCGTACCTGCATTAAAGGAACCGAACCCTTTCAGCGCCTTGACCACGGCTTCCTGTACCAGGTCCTTGGCTTCGTCTGCGTCACCGCTCAGCCAGCAGGCGAAGTTGTACATGGAATCCAGCAGGGGGACAGTCAATTTTTCAAAGTCCTTATTGTGAAGGTCGCTCACATATCCTCAAGAATAACTGTGGCGCCCTCGATTTTATTCCCTCGCAATGAAATTTTGTTGGCAAAGTGAAGAAAAATATAGCTGTTTGGGGGAAGCAGGAATCGGTAAAAATCGAGGCATTGATGCCCGTGATCTTCTCTGCGGGCCGTTGATACTGCTCAAAACCCAAAAAACAGGGCCGTCAGGGCGACGACCGTGGCTACCGGCTCCGGGGGACGATGCCACAGCCAAGAGCGCCAGCCTGCTGGTTATTGCACCACGACTTTGCCGATCATTTTCGGATGGACGGAACAGAAATAGGTATACGTGCCCGGCTTGGTGAACATGTAGGTGAACTCTTCGTTGGTATCAAGGGCCTTCGACTTGAAGGTCTTATCGTTACTGACCACCGTATGCGGAACATCGTCGTTGTTCGTCCACCGCACTGTGGTTCCCACAGGGACGCTCACACTGCCCGGCGCGAACACGAAATTGTCGATTTTGACCACCACTCCAGTCGCGGTTTTTGCTTGCATAATTGCGGCGTGGGTCTTCGGACTGCTGCGAACCATCACGAATCCGATAGCCAGTGCTGCGATAGCTAATGTCCAGAACGTTCTTTTCATCTTTAGGTAGCTCCTAGTGACTTCCTCATTGAAAAATTATTGTTGGTGTTCGGCTCAAGCCGAGAGCACTTACTCCAACGTTGAATCGATCATGGCCAGCGCGTGGCGACCGCGTACGTAGTTAACGTCCGTGACTCCGAGCAGACTCCGCAGTTGTTCTGCCGGGACTGTCATGGGTCCAGGCGAAGGCGCTCCGCCCGGCTTGGGTTGAGGAAACGCCGTGGACGTTGCCGTGTGGAAGGTAATGTTGCCCTCGACCTTCTGCATGGTCTGATGAATGTGCCCGTTCAGGACGGTGACCGAGCCAAAGCCTTTCAGATAGCCGAGCGCCTGCGCGCTGTCTTGCGTGCCCCAGCCCCAGTCAGGATAAACGGCCCACAGCGGAATGTGGGCAAACACAACAATAGGTGTGCTCTTGGAAAGGTGTTTCACATCTTTTTCCAGCCACTCCAGTTGTTCCCCACCCAAACTGCCAAGCCCGCCGGCCTTCAGGTTCATCACGTTGACCAAGCCGATAAAGTGTACGCCCTTCTTGTCAAAGCTATACCAGCCAGCCCCCTTGGCCATTTTGCCGTAGCGTTCCAGGTATTGCTTCCCATCATCGTTCAAAACGTCATGTTCTCCCGGGACAAAAAAGACATCCTTGGCGCTGGCGTTCTTCAGCAGTTGGTCCGCGGTGTCAAACTCTTCGGGCTTCGAAAGGTGAGTGATGTCGCCGGTGTGCAGGATAAACGCAGGCGCGGTGGGCAGAGCGTTGATCTTATCGATGGCGGCTTTCATCGTGGCGACCACGTCAGTGTTCGCGGGTTTGCTGAAGCCCATATGACTGTCACTGATTTGTACGAAGCTGAGTTCGTCCCGGGCTTCGCGGTCGCCAATCTCGGAGAGACTGCTGAGGCTGTACGACTTGAGCACGCCGCCTTTCATCACGCAAAAGGCGCCAGTGCCAGCCCAGGCCATGCACTTCAGGAAGCCTCTGCGGTCAATCCCATCATGGTTATGGTCATTCACGATCTCATCTTTCGCTTTGTCCGCCATAGCAATCCTCCTAAGACTCGTGCTGTTCCGATTTCCGTAATTTTCTCCACGATGTCTGCTTGGTTAACTCGGCGGCTGGTTAAATATTCCCGGGGAGAGGGTTTATTTCTTCGATACCGGGCAACAGGCATACCACAACAACATGCAGTAAATGCATCGAACCCTGTTAGTATGCACCCCTCAGTATTCGCAAGGAGATTGGAGATTTGATCGGCGTTCAGCCAAAGACGGGCTTCCTGTTGGTATGTGCCTTGATTGCGCTGGGTTTTCGCGCGCCATCGTATGCGCAAGTCAGTACCAAGCCGGGCCAGAGCATCTCAGCGCAAACGCAGGACGTAGAAACCACATTGGATGAAAGCTATCGCGCCATGTACAACCTGCAATTTGACCAGGCCTTCAGGAAAGCCGAAGAGGCCAAGTCCATGGCGCTCGACGATCCTGTACCCTGGGTGGCCCAGGCCAGCGCTGTGCTCTTCCGCGAGTTTGATCGCCTGCAAATCCTGCGCAGTGAGATGTTCGGCACCGACGAACGTTTTTCGGACGGAGGCGCGCTGACCTGGAACCCGGAAGCCAGAATGGAGTTTGAGAACGCCATCCGAGGCGCGGAAAAGCTGGCCCAGGCGCGTCTGGCGCGCGACAAACATGACATCAATGGCCTGTTCGCTTTGACGCTGACGAACGGCTTGCAAGCGGACGATGCGGCGCTGATTGGCAAGAAGAAATTCAGCGCGCTTTCGTTTGTCAAAACTTCTAACGGCTATGCCGAGCGCCTGCTGGCGCGTGCTCCTGACTATTACGACGCTTATCTGGCGACCGGGATTGGCAAGTACATCATCGGAGGAAAGGCTGCGCCGGTGCGTTGGGTGCTCCGCCTGGGCGGGCTCAAAGGAGATCAGGAAGAAGGTTTGAAAGAGCTTTTACTGGCGGACCAGCACGGCAGATATCTGGCTCCGTTTGCCCGTATTTTGCTCGCTTTTAATGATCTGCGGCACAAAGATAAGGATGGAGCGCGTAAGAAACTTGAGTGGCTGCACGAGCGGTATCCGAACAACCCACTCTTCCCGCGGGAAATTGCCAAGTTGGATCGTCCTTCAACGGCTGCTGGACAATAACGTTGCTGCCGCGGAGGCAGCACCCTGAATTTTTCCGCTCGCGGATTCCTGGACAAAAACCACTACGCGCAGATCTTGAAGTTTCCAGTCCTTGTCCGGTTTGAGTGACGTGGTTGTATCAAAGCTGCCGTTACGAACCTGGCCGAGCCGGTGGAAATCACGTACGACCGCTGAGTGCCGAAGCAGCCGTCCGTCGTTCTCGCCCGCACTCACTTTGTTCGCCAGATTGTCTTCGGTAATCGCCAGCATCACGTCATTGCCGGACGGCAATTCCGGAGCTTTCACGTGGACCAGGAGCTTCTCCTGCGCGAAGGAGATTTCTATCTGCGCCGGCTGTGGCCGGAGCGCGGCCTGAGCAATCGCCTGTTGCGCGCGTGCTGTATCGTTACCGACGAATTGCGCCGTGCCGTCCACTACCATCTGCGGCGTGTAGGGACCTTCAATACGGAGTTTCTGCGCGTACTGCTCTTGCCGCTTACTGTAGTCGGAGGAGGAGAAACGGTCCCGCCATCCCAGAGAATTCCAGTAGTCAACATGGAAGCCGAGCGGAATGATCTCAACTCCCTGCGCCGATGTTTGTTGGCGTAAGTGGCTGAGCAATTCGTCCGCGGGCGGACAACTGGAGCATCCTTCCGAAGTAAATAACTCCACCACTACGGCTTTGCGGGACACGGGATTGTCAGCAGGCCGATAGAGAAATCCGGCAAACACCAGTACCGCGGCGATGGCAAACCCGGCAGCAAAGACACGTTGTGGCATTTTCAGGAAGCTCATCCGTTTCTTCCGTTCACAAGCAATATACGCGATAGTCAACGTCCCCGGATTCAATTCTTGGGCGGCGCAGCGGAATAAACATCGAACTCCAATTCCAGCTCGTCTTTCACCTTGACTGAGCCGCCGCCCATGGAGATCGGTTTAATCCCAAACACCGTCTGCTTCAGCTTGGTCGCGCCGTGATAGTGTTCCGGTCCGCCGGTAACTTCAAAGACGATTTCTTTGCTGGCGCCGTGCAGGTCCAACGTCCCCATCACGCGATAATGCTGTGGACTGATCTGCTCGATGCGGGAAGACTTGAAATGTATCTCAGGGAACTTTGCCGTATCGAGCACCGTCGGCCCCAGCATGGTGGTCTGAATCTCCGTGCGGTCTTTTTGCGACACGTCCGGGTCCGTTACCTTCATTTCTTTTGTGGCCACGGTGATTTCCGCCGTCATGCGCGCCGGATCCAACGCCGCCTGGCTGATGGGAGCCACCACGATGTGGTTATGGGCAAACCCTGAGAATAGGCCTGACTTGAAAACGTGGACCGTGACTGCTGACTGCTGTGCGCTTGATGGCTGCGCCCCGGGCGCACCATTGCCTTGAGGACGCATGGCAGGCAAGAGGCCAACCAGTAAAACGATCGAGTACAGGATTGTTGAGACCAAGTTCACTCCTTTTGAGCTCCGGCCAGGCAAGCTGCAGGTATTGTACGGAATTTGATGCGCAATCGGCATCGCGGGTCCTCTTCATAGTTGTAACAATTTACTGACAATTTTCGGGACGACATCCTGCTTGTGGCTGGATTGAGCGCGACAAACGCCGCAGTATTCCAGGATTAAGTGATTCTGACTTTCCCGAAATGGAGCCGAGCCATCAAAAAGTTTGGCCGGCTTGGTTCAATGAATTTCCGCGTGTGGTATTGTGCGCCCTGTAAGGAGAACGGTAATGAGATTTTGCAAGTGGGTAGTACTTGTTCTTGCTGCAATGGGCATCACATCTGTGAGCAATTTTCTGAAGGCCCAAACGCCATCGCTTAACTTCGCGCAACTGGATGTTCCGAACAGCGCTTCTACTGAAGCTGACGGTATCAACACGCGCGGCGATATCGTCGGTTTCTTTGTCGACGCTTCCGGCAAACAGCATGGCTTTCTCGACCAGCACGGCGCATTCACGCAACTTGATTTTCCCGGATCCGCTTCTACAAAGACCGTGGGAATTAACAACGAGGATGAGATCGTGGGCGCTTTTACGGATGCTTCGGGAACGCAGCATGGACTGGTGGACCGGTCCGGCGCCTTTACCCGGCTGGATTTCCCCGGCAGCACCTCCACTTCTGCCCTCAGTATTAACGACGCGCACGAGATTGTCGGAGCTTTCAGCGATGCCGCCGGGCATACCCACGGATTTCTGAAACGTGGCGGCGTGTTCACCCGGTTGGATTTTCCCGGCAGCACGTCAACGACTGCGTTTGGCATCAACAATCGCGGCGAGATCGTGGGCGCTTTTACCAACGCGGCAGGAGTGCAGCACGCCTTCATTCACCGTCGTGGTGTTTTTACTCAGCTGGACCCGCCAGGAGCCACTAGCTCTGTGGCATTCGGCCTCAACGTGCTGGGTCATATCGTAGGCAGTTTCACAGATGCGTCGGGGAGTGGTCACGGGTTTCTGGACCAGGCTGGAAGGTTTACGCAGGTGGACTTCCCCGGAGCCGCGTCCACAGACGCCAACGGCACCAATGTGGAAGGGTTCATTGTAGGCGACTATTTTGATGGTTCCGGAGTGGAGCACGGGTACTTTGCAACTCCTCGGCGGTGATGAAAATCGTCGACGAAGACCACTACGGTCACTTCAGGGCTGTTCTGTTCCAGGCCGTGCGCACAGGCAAAGCGGCGGCTACCACAATAGCGCAATCCATGCTGCGCATTTTCATTCCCATTTCGATATTCTCCTGTAGTGGCCCGCTCATTCCCGCAGAGACGACTATAGCGTCCCCATGAGCGAAATGCTTTTCGCCAAATCGGTATACTTGGCCGACCGCAATGCATTCCATAGATGAAAAAGCCTGATCCAGTTGAACAAGCCCTTGACCGGCTTAGCTCTCTTCGCAGCGATGGTGAATTGTCCATAACTGCCATGCAGGAGCTCAGGATGTTTCTCAAAAATAAATCCAATCAGGTGGTTGCCAGGGCTGCGAAGGTCGGAAATGAGTTGCATGCTACGGAGTTGATCGACGATCTGGTCCTGGCCTTTCATCGGTTCATGGCGAACCCGCAAAAGCTGGATAAAGGCTGTGCGGCCACGACTGAAATTGCCGCCGCGCTTTACCAGATGGATTATCTCGAGCCGGAGATTTACGCGCTGGGGATTCACCACGTTCAGATGGAAGGCGCCTTTGGTCCTCCGGTCGATGCTGCCGCAAAACTACGGGCGTTCAGCGCGCTCGGGCTGGGGCGCACGCGGCATCCTCAGGCGTTGGAAGAGATTGTGTGGCTTCTGGTTGATCCCTGGCCTCAAGCAAGAATCGGCGCAATTCGCGCATTGGCTTCGAATGGCGGACACGCCGGAGCTCTTCTGCTTAGGCTAAAGGTGCTTACTGGAGATGCTGAGCTGGACGTTCTGGCTGAATGTTTTTCCGGATTGCTCGAATGCGCTCCGGGAAACTCTCTGCCCCTGATCGCGACATATATCGATGCTGAAGATCATGCAGTCGCTGAAGCTGCTTTGCTTGCGATTGGCTCGTCGCGTCTTCCCCAAGCCTTGACTCTCCTTCGAGCACGATGGGAGAAATCAGCTTTCAGCACACTGCGGAGAGCCCTGCTGCTGGCTATCGCCATGGTCCGGTCGGAAGCAGCGATTGAATTTCTCCTCTCCCTGCTGCCAGATAGTAACGTGCAAACCGCCAAGGAGATCATTACGGCTCTGGCCATTTTCCGGGACAATAACAAGGTGAGGGTTACTGTTGAACAAGCGGTCTCCGTATTGAACAACAAAGCTCTGGGTGAGGCATTCCGGCAGGAGTTCTAGTTTCTGTGTTCAAGTCCGCAGCAAGGGTTTCTTGCTGGTAAAATAGAGGGTTTGCCGAGTTCATCCGCCTGTTTCCGGGGCGCAAAGGAAAATCATTATGGCTACGATGCTTGAGACTTCAAGACCCACGCTGCGTGTTCCCGCAGGCCCGTTCCGCAACGAGCCTGCCACTGACTTCACGAACCCCGAAAACGCGCGCCGCATGCGCGAAGCGCTGGCTACGGTTCGCTCCGAATTGGGCCGCGAGTATCACATGGTGATCGGGAACCGCCTGATCAAGACGCAGGAAAAGATCAAGACACTGAACCCGGCGCGTCCGTCTGAGGTAGTGGGAGTGTTTCAAAGCGCGGGACGTGAGCACGTTGATATGGCGATCCAGGCCGCGGCTGCGGCATTTGAAAGCTGGAAGCGGACGTCAGCCGAACAGCGCGCGTCGCTGCTGCTCAACACGGCCTGCATTCTGCGTGAGCGCAAGTTTGAGTTTTCTGCCTGGATGGTCTTCGAAGTCGGCAAGAACTGGGCCGAGGCCGATGCCGACATCGCTGAGACCATTGATTTCGCCGAACTCTATGCGCGTGAAGCGTTGCGCCTGGCCAAGTCTGAGACCCAGGTGCAGCTGCCCGGAGAGCGCGACACAATGCAGTACATCCCGCTGGGCGTTGGCGCGGTGATTCCGCCGTGGAATTTCCCCTGTGCGCTCATGGCCGGCATGACCATGGCTTCGATTGTCTGCGGCAACACCGTGGTGATGAAGCCTTCACACGATTCGCCGGCGATCGCGTTCAAATTCTTTGAAGCCTTGCAGGAAGCGGGCATGCCGGACGGAGTAGTAAATTTCTGCCCTGGCTCCGGAAGCAGCTTCGGCGCCGGTCTGGTGGAGCATCCGCAGACGCGGTTCATCGCCTTCACCGGTTCGAAGGAAGTGGGTCTTGACATCAACCAGCGAGCCGCTGTGCCGCGTGCGGGACAGAAGTGGATCAAGCGCGCTGTGCTGGAGATGGGCGGCAAAGATTCCATTGTGGTCGACGCGGATGCCAACCTGGACGCCGCGGTAGAAGGCGTGGCTGTATCGGCTTTTGGTTTCCAGGGGCAGAAGTGCTCGGCTTGTTCGCGTGCCATCGTCGACGAAAAGATCTATGACGTGTTCCTGGAACGGCTTAAAGACCGGGTCAATAAGATTGCTGTCGGCGATCCGGTCGAAAACAAGGCCATGGGGCCGGTCATTAATGAAAAGGCAATGAAAAGTATCCTGGACTACATTGACATCGGCAAGAAGGAAGGTCGCGTCATCACCGGAGGCGGCCCGGCCAAGGACGCAGGGGATGGCTACTTCATCCAGCCCACCGTGATTGCTGATATTGCGCCCACAGCGCGACTGGCGCAGGAAGAGATTTTTGGTCCCGTACTGGCCGTGATCAAAGCCCGGAACTTCGATGATGCCCTGCAAATTGCCAATAACACGGAGTTCGGTCTGACGGGGGCCGTCTATTCCACTTCGCGGGAAAAGCTGGAACGCGCCCGTACCGATTTCCACGTAGGCAATCTATACTTCAACCGCAAGTGCACCGGCGCCATGGTGGGGGCACATCCGTTCGGTGGTTTCAACATGTCAGGCACGGATTCAAAGGCCGGCGGCCAGGACTACCTGCTGCTGTTCACGCAGGCAAAGTCGGTGGCGGAAAAAATCGGCGATGCGGGTCCCGTTGAAGTGAAATAAGTCCTGTTCAGTCGGTGGGTATTTGGGGCATTGGTCGAACGTACAATGCCCCAACCAATAACAGCAGGCCTTGAATCCGCATCTAGCGCTTCCAAATCGTTTCGTTTGACTTAGTAACTGGCCTGGATGAGAATAGGGCCAGTTTGGTTAGCTGCTTCTTGTGCCGCAGCTAATATCTTCCGTCGGCACGCCGTAGTCGAGCGCGCCAGCGTTAAGGACGCCCACTTATGGCCAGGATCCTTTGCGTCGACGACGAGCCCCATGTCGTAACCTTGAAATGCGCCATCCTTGAAGCAGCTGGTCACACCGTGACCTCTTCCACTTCTGCCCGCGATGCCATGGAAAAGCTGAGAAACAACACCTACGACGCGGTTGTGACTGACTGGCGGCTGGGCGATGCCAATGGCCGCGCTGTGGTACAGGCGGCCAAAAACAACAGCAGCATGCCGGTGGTGGTGGTTTCCGGCTATGTAGCGGAGGCATTCCAGGCCGCTGAGCCGCTGGCCGATCTTTATCTGGAAAAGCCAGTCAATCCTGAAGAGCTAGTGACGATCGTCAACGAGTTATTGAAGAGCGGCGAACGCACTGCTTCTAGTTAAAAAGCTTCGAGTAAGGAAGCGTTCTTAAGCGGAGCATACGGGCCGAACCGGTGTTTTAGCGCGGGGCGGCCGATGCCACGGAGGTTGCCGCAGCTTCTGCCAGGATGCGGTGATGAATCGTGAACAGTGCCAGTTCCAGCCGGTCTGAGACCCCGATCTTGTCATACACGTTGCGCAGATAGTTCTTGATGACCTGCTCGGTCGTTCCCAGCTGCGTGGCGATCTCTTTGTTCTTGTATCCCTGCACGATCAGGGCCACGATCTTGAGTTCTTTCGCGGTGAGACGATCGCGCACGCGCGCGCCCACCAGATCATTTTCCGCCGTCTCTTTGCTCTCCTGTGTGTCCTGCACCCAGGTTTCACCCTTACTGACTTTGCGGACGCATTGCACCAGCGCTTCGCCGCTCACGTTGCGGTAGATGACTCCGTGCACGCCGTTGGTAATATAGTGTCTTGAATCCTGCCCGGTCTCCGCGATCGCGACCAGCTTGGTTTTATACTTTCGTGCTGTTTCCACCACGATCGGCAGGCTGGGATGGGTGTCAACGCCAAAGATCATGACCGTGGCGTGAAATTTTTCCAGCGCCATCATCATTTTTTCCGTGTTCTCCGCTTGCGCAACGATTCGCAGGTCGTCTTCAACAGCCAGGACTTTAGCCGCGCCCGTGCGGAAGATTGCCTGGTTGTCGGCCAAAATGATCTTCAGCATTATTTGTTTCCTTTGCTCTTGCGGATGAATTTGTATTGATCAATCACACAAGCCACGCCGTTTTTCTTCTTGCCTTTACTGGAATTCGTCTTGCTTCCTTCGGCGTCTTTACGCACGACCCGTCCGGTGCAATGGACTTCCACATCACCCGGGGTCCCCAGGACCTTGGCAGGCAGGGTGATATCGAACTCAATGCTTGAGCCAATGGCAAGGTCCAGATCGGCCAAAATATAGACGCCCGCAGCGCTCATATTGGCTGTGGTTCCGCTGTCGTCTCTGCCTTTTCCGTGAATACGGATGGGCAGTTCCAACGGAAATCGTTTACCTGTCCTAGCTTCTTCAGATGACATTCACACTCCTCACAAGAACCCTTCCCCGAAAGGGGCATCAATCGATGGTGGAAGAAGACGAATCTGGTTTATACCATGAAATAGCCAAGCAGAATAGATGATACATCTAGTTAGACAACAGTAACACAAATGGGGAAATTGACGTAAGCCGCGCAGAATCAAGCGTCTGCAAGGCCTTGTTTCAGTTCGCGACGGGAGCTCAGTCCGCGGGTGTTGCATGTGAAAGGCGAGAGTTAGAGGCCCCGGCATGCTTCCGGTCCGTCCGCATGCTGGGGCTTTTGGGCTCATGATTCTCGTTTTCTTAGGAAACCGTTTTCTTAGGGAACCATTAATGTGCTGGTTGTGGTGTTATTGGCTTCATTGCTCTCGGCCACGGTATTAGCCGCATCGGCAACTCCGGTGAAGGTGTATTTTCCACTGGGCCACTTTAATAACCCCCAGAAAGTAAGGGTATGACTGTAGCTGGCGCCGGGTGCAAGTGCCGGGATCGATACGGTGACTTTGTCAGGGAAAGCCGGATCGTGGTAAGCCGCAGCAAGGGTGGCCGGGGGATCGACGCATCCGCCACCGCCGCCTGTATGTCCTTCCTTGTGGCAATCCAGCGTGAGCTTGCTTGGGCCGGCCGGTCCGGTACCGATGTTTTTCACCACAACAGTTCCATTCATCGGGTTGGCAATTTCGGGTATCAGGTCAGGCTTGCCCTGGCCTGTTGGTGTACCTGGGTTACTGCCGTTGCATTTGAGCGTGTACTTGATGGAAAACTGGTTATTGCTTTCATTGGACTCCGCCACCACGTTGCCGTCGTCAAGTGAAAGCGTGAGCGCATGAGAGCCTTCGTTCAGATAAGGTTGCGTCGTGACCGACTTGGTTTCGCCCGCGTTGAGATGCCGGGCGGTATTGATGGCTGCATCGGCGCCGTCAACCTTCAGTTTGTTGGTGTAGTCCGGGCTGGTCGCCGCGCCGCCGATATTTATCTCACCGTAGGTAGCATTGAACGCGCACCGTCCATTCACAATCGTTCCCGGTAACGGCGTAGCGCTGGATAAGTCAGCAAATCCGCCCCACGGCACAAACTGTCCGCCTGCGCCTCCAACTGCTCCGCCGATAATGATGCCTTTCCTGGCGTCCGTGATGTCCGGTTTGCCGTTGCCACCCTGGCCACCTTTGCACTTGAGCGTGTACTTGATGGAAAAGAAATTGTTGCCTTCGTTTGACTCGGCCACAACATTGCCGTCGTCAAGGTAGAGCATGAGCGCATTGTCGCCTTCCGTCAGATAGGGCTGCGTGGTTACCGACTGTGACTCGCCCGCATTCAGATGACGCGAGGTGTTGATGGCCACGTCGGCTGGTCCGATGATCTTCAGCTTGTTGGTGTACAGAGGGCTGGTGGGAGCGGCGCCGATGTTGATTTCTTCATACGTAACGTTGAACGCGCATTTGCCGTTGGTCGTGGTCCCCGGCAGCGGATCTACGTCAGAAAGGTCGGCATGTGTGCCCCAGGCGACAAACCTTCCGCCAGCCCCGCCTACTGCGCCGCCGATGATGATCCCGCGTTTTTCGTTTGTAATGTCCGGACGGCGTTGCCCGGGCAGCGGAATCGGCTGCTTTCCCGACGGTTGTTGCGCCGCCAGCGTTCCGCCGATCGTTAACAACAGCACAAGTGTTCCTGCCCAGACGGCAACTTTCGTATTCATTGAATCCTCCCAAAAATGACTGCTTCGGCCCAAGATTTGGCTTGCAAAGGGAATAGACACATGCAGGTCGAATCAGGTTCAAGAGCAGCCGACGGCACCTTATTCGGTTGCCTGGTGTTCTTCGTTTAACCTTCGTGCCCCCTCCCCCCGGTGATCCCAACAAACAAAGACTTTAGGTGCAGGCATCCCAGGGGTATCCCAATCGAAAAATTCGTTGAGGTGAACCCGTATGTGGAGACAGTTTCCAGTCTTGCACATACGAGTCTTACCAAATATCAGTACGGGCCACGCAGGCAGGGGCTCAGTCGGGCGGCCTGCTCTTTCGGCCCCAATGTTGGCGCAGGGCGCGAGCATCAAAGAAGTTAGAGAACTATGCTGGAGTTCGGCGCTTGTGTTCGAGGAGAATTCCCATTCCGTCCTCACCCTTGCATTCTGCTTCAGGACGGTGAAGCAGGGTTTTACCAGCGGTCCTTACTCTGTTGGGTGGGAGATATGTTCGTGGAAGATCTTGAGATCGCCTTGCTGGTCGCGAATAATCACATGCGTCACGCGCGCGTTGGGCAGATGTTTCTCTCCGGGTTTCTGTCCGCTTGCATCTTTCACGAGCCGCTTTTCGGCATCGAATTGGATATTGTATGCAGCTACAGCGATATTCGGGTCCGGCACTTCGATTTGAAGATTGGTGACATGCACCGTGAGTTTAGTGGCATCGTTCATGTATTCACGCTGGCGGCGCAGCAACACCAGGCGTCCGGGTTCAATTCGCTTGGAGGATGAACTGAAGATAAACGACTCTGGAGAAAAACTGGCTTCGTGCGCCCGCACCTGCTTCGCGGCGAAGATGGCCCAGTATTTGTGGACAAAGGACTCTACTTCCTGCCAGCTCAAGGGACGGTCTGTTGATTCAGAAGTCGTCATGCATTTGTCGTGATGATCTTGAATTAGGTGTTTTGGGCTTCCACAGCGCCGGGTGAGCTTACGGCAGAATTTCGCCGGGTGCAACCCAAATCGTTTTCGGTAGTGGTACAGTTTTGAAAAAATCTGAGCGAAGATCGGGACGGAAACAAGCCCCAATGGCCAATGCGCATCACTAAGGTAATCAAGGTTTTGGCCGATATTACAGGAATGGGACTGGAAATATTAGGCCAAGAGGTTATACACTTGCACCCCGACGGGAGGATAGAATTCTTAGCTCTATCCGAGCGCATTTAGAACATTTGTTCCAGCAGGCGGAGAAAACTCACCGATCTCATCGGCCATCCCATAAGTGACTGCATCTGTACCAGTGAGGTAAACGTCATGAAAACGAAATTGAGTCCACAATTCTTCGGGCAGATTGAGATGTCTGCGCAAGATTTCTTCCACTCGGACATCGTCAATAGCGAGGTTATCGGCGGCAGCTTTCAATTTATCAGCGCCAGCCGCGTTGGGATTGTAGGTGCTCTTGTGAATCATGAAGACAGCGTTCGCGGTAGTCTTGCGGGCATGGGCACCGAGATAGGCGAGCGTGGCAGCAGAGGCAACTTGGCCAGCATTGTAGAGCACGACCTCAACGGACAGCTTCTTTAAGGCGTTATACAGAAAGACGCCATCGCCAACAAAGCCACCCCAAGATTGAAACAGGATATGAATACGCTTAGTTCCACTGTTGGCCACTACAGCAAGTCCGTTGACAAGTTTGGCGACGTTCCCGGCATTGATATCACCGCAATAGGTTACCCAGAGTTCCTCTGGCGTTTTAGTCGCATCTGACATAGCGAATATTACACTCCTTTGTATAAGAACTATTGGGCAATTCGCACTATTTCATCGAGCGCCCAAACGTTGTCAGTTAGCCGTCGTGAGATTTTGCCGCAAGTCCATTCATATTGACTGCCAATTAGCACGTCAAATATGCTGCCTAGCAAGCAGCTAATATATCGTTGACATCTATATAAGTCAAGTATTATTATATACTTCTGTCGATAATCTAAAGGCCAAGTACATTGTCAAATATGTAGTCAGAAAGGCTGCCAAGTATATGGATTGGAAGGGTTTTTCGTTCGATTACCGACTGGAATCGTCACAACTTATCAGACATATCATTCACATTGAAGCCTATAAAGAGGCTGCACTAAATCTTGTTTTGCCGCCCGAATGGCGAGATCAGTTGGACAAACTTAATCGCGTTAGGGCCGTATACGGTACGACAGCACTAGAGGGCAATCCGCTATCAGAGGCAGAGGTTTCTCATCAGCTTGATTTGTTGATTGAACCACCAGACGGAAAGAAAGCCACGAAGGAGCAGCTTCAGATTAGGAATGCCGGCGCTGCACAGGCTTGGGTGAGACTGCGCTTTTCACCGGAGCACGCACCTCTATCGCTGACCGATATTCTTCACATGCACAAAATGATTACAGAGGAATCGGACACGCATACTAATATTCCCGGAGAAATGCGCAATTTTTCAGTGGTGGTGGGCAGTCCAGAAATAGGAGGGGTTCACCGAGGTGCGCCGCATGACCGATTATCAGAAATGATGGCTCAATATGAGAAGTTCATAAACGGCAGAAAGGCATCAAGTGAGCACCCTGTAATTCATGCGCTTCTGGCACACTTTTTCCTTGTCACTATCCACCCCTTTGGAGATGGGAATGGAAGAGTATCTCGATTGGTAGAGGCTGGAATACTCTTTCAGCATGGTTACAATGTGCACGGATTTTATGGGCTTTCCAATTATTTTTATCGAAATGAGGCCAAATATAAAACGCTTCTCCAGAAATCTCGCCAAGAAAATCCCTTTGATGTTACCCCTTTCATCAGTTTTGCTATGGAAGGTTTTGCAGAGGAGCTGAAAGGAATAAATACGTTCATTAAGACAAAATTGAACCGTATAGTGTACCGGAACACATTAGTACGGGCATTTAATTTGCGCACTGGAGAACGGCGGCGTGTGCTTAATGACAGAGAATACAGATTGCTAGATTTTCTGATTGCAGAAACGGAACCAATAGACCCGTTTTCGCCCAGCCCTTCACGTAAAATAAAACTTTCAGAACTAATAGAATCCAAATATGTGCAGGCCGCATACCGGGATTTTACTCCGCGCACTTTCTTTAGAGAGCTAACTCGCCTTTCAGAAATGGGCTTTGTTTCTCTAGGGAAAAGCGACGGCGAAAAACCGCAACCCACACTCGAATTGAGCTTTGAAGCGATTGGTAAATACTGAGCTGTTTTTTATTTAGTGGCTTCCCTGACGATCCGGAACGCGACTTGATTAACATCCTCTCGCTTGCGGTTCGTTTTTTTTGCCACTTTATTCGGCTTCGGCATCTTTTTCTTTGGCATACCGGAATGATTGCACAACTCAATGGCCAAGGCGAGGGGTCTAAAATTCAAACTGTTCCACTACCCGCCTTTCGATCAGGATGAAGTTCTCGGTCGCCAACAAGATTTTATTGGCTACGTTGCCATCGGCTACTCAAAAAGCTCCGCCTCCGCCTCCGCCAAAGCCGCCGCCGGAAAAACCACCACCACCTCCGCCGCCCCAGCCTGAGGAGCTAGAACTCGCTCTGGGTGCGGAAACAAAGGTCGAACTGGCCTGTTGCGACATGGCGCTGATGCTGTTCACAAAATAGAGCGTGGTAAACAGACTGCCGTCGGATGACTGGTACCAGCTTGGCTGCGTCTGCGTGATGCCTTCAAAGGCTTTGGCCCAGTGGTGCTCCACGCCCAGGGCCATGGCGTAAGGCAGAAATTTTTCAAACGTGTCCGGTGGCATGCGCTTGAGACGGTCGGCGTCCACGCGGTTCATGAATTCCTGGAAGCCCAGGATCTGAACGCGTGTGCGAGCGCCTTTCAGGCTGGTGGCCGCAAGTTGCCGTCCGAAAAGCACGACGATCACCAGCGCGATCACAGCACAGAGAATGGCGGGGCCGATGGAATTCAGGAAGTCGGCTACCTGGAACCATTGCAGCAACACCAAGGGAACAAAGACCGCTGCTCCGCCCAGTCCGAAATATCCCGCGGCTGACTCCGGATCCAGGGTGTACATGCCCTTGGCTTTTAGAGCTCCCAGGATTTCAGACTTAAGCATCGGCAGGACGGTGTAGAAGTGGTTCCTCATTTCAGACAGGCGGGTCACCGTTCCGCCGGAGAAGACTTTATCGAGCATGTCCTGCTCGTAGTTGGCGAGGCCGGTCCACGTCAGGCGGTCTTTCAGCAGATGCAGCTCGTAGTCTTTGCTGCTGGTAAGAAAGCCCTTGTGCACGGTTTCCACGATCTTGACGTAGCCACGCACCGCCATATCGACCAGCACGGAGGTGATGTCGCGCGGATCAACGCTGTCATCAATGAGTGTGCCCACTTCAGCCGGTCCCATCTTTTCCGGCGGCTCATACATTGGCGCCACCGACATGCCGGGATTGGGATCGCGTCCTTTGATCCACCACAACGGGAACATCACAATGAATGCCCACAGCGGGAGGGCAAGAACTGGATTACTGCGCGCAAATTGAAATGCCCGGGTCAGCGCGCTTGGCTCATGCAACAATCCTTTGGGGATGGCGACGTCAATGGTGAGCCCGCTCCGCATAGGCAGCGGCCCTGTGGCTTCAAAGCTGGCGCTCGGACCTTCTACAGAAGATTTCGCCCGCGCAGACGATCCGTAAGCACCCTGAGTAGCCGCGGCTTGCAGTTCACCGCTGGTGTTGGCCGGAAAGAACACGATGGCCGATGCGGCGTCAATCGGCACCATCCAGTCATTGCCGGTGACGTTCCAGTAAAATTCATCGCGTTCTTCAAAAAATTTGGTGGCGTTGGCCACCGTGTATTCAATGTTGACCATGCGTGTGGTGTCGCTTGCGCCGGGGACAAAGATCTTGAGTTTGAGGTAGCCGCCGGTCGTCTTCTTCTCATATTTCAGTTCTGAGCCGCTTTCATCCGTGATCTTGCCCAGCTTGATAAACAGAGAATAGTTGGAACCGCCGGGGCCGGGATACTCCACCGGAATGCTGCGATAAATGCCCTGAAATGAGCCAGAGAAAGCGAAGGCGATCTGCTCGCTGACGCTGGCAGAGCCGTCTTCATCCACATGGATGGTGCTGTTGTACCTGGCAATGTGAAAGCTGCGCGCCCACGCCGGCGTGCTCAAACCAAGGAGGACAGAAAGAATGACCGTAGAGCGGAGAAACGCGCGCAAGAAGTTTCGCTTGCCGGGCGTGACGGAAGAACTCATTGCAAGTCGGGGCGTCGGAGGCCTCCTTCTCTTAAACCAATTGGATGCATGATGTTCGGCAGCAGGCCAGGATTGCAGATTCGGCCGCACGACTGCTTGTCGCGGCGGTCAGAACTTGACGGCCACGTTTTCGCGGTCGGCTGGGCTGTCGACTTCAAAGAACTGGCGTATGCGGAAGCCGAACATGCCTGCCAGGATGTTGGTCGGGAACGACTGCACCCGGATGTTGAAGTCGCGTACCACTGCGTTGTAGTAGCGACGGGCGTTCTGAATGTTGTCCTCAATCGAATTGAGTGAGCCTTGCAAGCCGGTGAATTGTTCTGAGGCTTTGAGTTCGGGATAGTTTTCCGCCACCGCGAACAGGCTCTTCAAGGCGCCGCTGAGCTGGTTTTCCGCCTGGGCTTTATCCCCTGGCGTGGTGGCCTGCATGGCCTGGGAACGGAATTTAGCAATGTTCTCAAAGGTGCCTTTTTCGTGTGCGGCGTAGCCTTTGACCGTCTCCACCAGGTTGGGAATCAGATCATGGCGGCGTTTCAGCTGCACGTCAATATCAGACCAGGCTGAGTCCGCCCGGACGCGGAGCTGTACCAGGCTGTTGTACATACCGGCCAGAATCAGAACTGCGCCACCGGCCAGCACCAAAACTACGATAAGCCCTGTCATTGTTTCCATTCCTCCAACCTGAGCGATTTCAGATAAATGACCGTTGCAGCGGAAGGTATCACACGGAATCCAAAGCACGCAAATGGCGACACTTGCGTGGCAAACTGAAATGCAGAACCTCATAGGTTCCTATTTTGGCACTGTTCCAAATATGTCCAAGTGGCAACGACATTTATTGTGTTTTTGGCGCAGTTCTAACCGAGGTGGGGACGACGACTTGGACGGCCTACAGCCTTGGCTAGACCATGAATAAAATGCATTTATTCGTAAATCTTAAATTGGGCTTAAACGCTGATTTTTGTATGAGTTTATGGCAATTTCGAATCCATCTTTTTATAGTTCTTAAGGCGGTAAATATTAAATTTTGAATCCATCAGGACCATTTTAGAACTGCAATGCATGTAAGTTATTGATACTAAAGGTCACAGTATGCGTCGTAGATGGCAGGCGTTGTGCAAGATGAAGAAGTGCTTTCTCGAAACTTGCGAGCAACCAATATTGGACCAAAGGTTTTAGAGAAGAGTAAGTTTCATGATCGAATTTATCAATTTTTAAGGAGTGCAAAATGGGCAAGAGAATTCTGCTAAGCGTTTTTGCCGTCGCCCTCTTCCTTCTCTTCGGCGTTGCTGGATATGCTCAAGAGTCTTCGGTGAAAGGGAACTTAGGCGGGACCGTAGTCGATTCTACCGGAGCCGTGATTCCCGGGGCCAAGGTAGTTCTTTCCGGCCCGACCGGCACGCAGACAATCACCAGTGAGAGCGACGGTAATTTCCTATTTTCACGGCTGGCTCCCGGTTCTTATAGTTTGAAGGTCGAGAAACAGGGTTTTAAGGCCGCCAATGCTAAAGACGTTCAGGTTGAGATTGGGCGCACGTCCAACCTGAAGATGCGTATGGAGCCGGGCGCTGCCACTGAAACGATTGAAGTCAGCGCTGAAGCGGTGACCGTCGATACGGCCTCCACCGCATCCGGGTCCAATCTCAGCGACACTTTTTATTCCAAGGTCCCAACACCTCGTAACGTGTCCGGTTTGTTCTACGTTGCTCCGGGTGTGGCGGACAGCGGAGGCTCAGGCCGCGCCAACCCCTCCATCTCCGGCGGTTCGGGTCTGGAAAATCTTTATATTGCAGATGGCGTGAATATTACTGACCCTGCCTTCGGTGGGCTGGGTGTGTTTACCCGCAATCAGGGATCGGTAGGAAGCGGTATCAACCTTTCCTTCATTAAGGAAGTCCAGGTAAAGACCGGCGGGTTTGAACCGCAGTATGGACAGGCCACCGGTGGTGTGGTTCAGATCGTGACCAAATCCGGCGGGCAGGCTTACCACGGCGCAATCGCTTTCTATGGTTCCTCGCGCGGGATGGATGCACCGAGATTGCAGACCGATAAGTTTCGCCAGTTCAACAATGGCACGCTCGATAACCCTTCGGCCTATGACATCAGCGGCGAGTTGGGCGGTTTTGTGCCGGGCCTCAAGAATCATCTCTTCTTCTTTGGATCATATAACCCCACGTGGATGTTCAACTACGCCACGCCCCCGGCCTTCCTGGATGACACTGATCCCGCGGGCACACATCAGGGCCTCTTTGATGTCCGTGGGGGCAAGCCTTTCGTATTGCGTACCTTTACCAACAACTACGCCGGAAAGCTTACCTGGAAATTGAATGACAAACATGCGGTGGAGACCTCGCTTTTTGGCGATCCGTCGCACAACAATCAGGGCCCGGAAAACCTGTTCCTGGCGCAACAGAACGATGGCGCTTTCAGCAAGTGGAACTACGGAACGCGGAATTGGGTGGTTCGCTATAACGGCACGATGTCTTCCACCTGGCTGGTGGATGCGAACTTTACCTGGAACAAGAACCGCTTCACCGAGACTCCGCTGCACGATGCGTATTCCGTGGTGGATGGCACCAATGGAAACGCGGGGTTACAGGGATTTGGTTTCAAGGAAGACCATAACGCCAATAATTTTGCCTACACGATTAACACTTCTAAAGTTGTTAACGCCTGGGGCCAGCACACGCTCATGATCGGTTTCAACAACCAGTTATTGAACTATGACAACACTCGCAGACGCAGCGGTCCGGCATATGCTCCTCCTGCCACGAATCTGAACGGTGCAGCGGTGGCATACCCGCTCTGTCCCGGAGCGAACTGCCCCACCAACGCGGGGACCTTAACGGATGCCAGTTTCACCCTGGTGGACGCCAGCACGCTTGGACCGGGGGGCACAGCTTGCACCATCTGCCCGATGTTTAACGGACTGCCTGTTGCGCTGGACCAGACACGCGGCCAGACCGGCGGCAATCTTGCGCAAACCGAAGGTCTGTACTATGCGGGTTTTGCGAACGATACATGGCAGATCAACAAATTTGTCACAGTAAGCACAGGGCTGCGCTGGGAGCAGTTCACGATGCGCGGAACCGCGGTAGGCTATACCTTTACCGGCAACTGGGCGCCGCGTTTGGGCTTTGTTGTTGATCCCAAAGGAGATCGCAAGAGCAAGATCTACGCAAACTTTGGCCGTTACAACTATCAGATGCCATTGGATGCGGCCATCCGCTCACTCAGCTCGGAAACCGATCTTTCCGGCTTATTCTATGCTCCCGGATCGTCCGGCGGTGCGGTGACAAAAAACGCTGACGGCTCGATCAACGTCTTCACAGACTCGGCCCACCTCCTGAACGGAGCGGCCGGCGGCGTGGCCAATACCCCCATCGTTGGCGTTTCGGGCGCTGGGGAAGCTTTTTCGCCTGGGACCAAGATGCAATATGAAGACGAGTGGATTGCTGGCTATGAACGTGACCTGGGCCACGGAATCGTCTTCAGCGCGCGCTATGTGGATCGCCGTTTGCGCCGCGTGGTAGAAGACATGTCCGGCATGGCGCCGGAGGGAGCCAATATCGGACTGTTGCAGCAGTTCTCCATTGGGAACCCTGGCCCCAATACTGACCTATTCCACAATCAGAAGCCCCACTTGTTTACTGGTGCCACTCCACCCTGTACTGTGTTCATCAATCCAGCCACAAGTCTTCCGTTCAACTCGTCCGTTGGTCCCCTCAAGGATGCCAACGGCAACGTGGTTTCTGCGCAGGGAATTTGCTATGACTTAGATCCCAATCATCTTAGCGCTGGCGTCGACGCAAGCTCTTTCGGCGGAGACGTGGGACCGGACGGTCTTGCTGATGGCTTTGCCGCTCCTGTTCGCAACTATCAGGCGGTCGAGATTGAAGTCAACAAAGGCTTCAGCAGCGGCTGGCTCATGCGCGCAAATTATCGGGTTGCGCGGTTGCAGGGCAATTATGAAGGCGCCTTCCGCAATGACAACGGCCAAACCGATCCCAGCATCAGTTCACTCTTTGATTTCACTACAGGCGTAGTGAATGAACTCGGCAACCAGTTTGCCATTGGCCCGTTGAACACCGATCGCCGCCATGTGGTGAACGGGTTCTTCAGCTATACGTTCCCCAAGAGGGCGTTGAAGAGCTTGACGGTCGGCACAGGCATTCGTGTACAAAACGGTACTCCCGTCAGCCAACTGGCGGACCATCCGGTCTATCAGAACTCCGGCGAGGTGCCGATTGGCGGCCGTGGCATCCTGGGACGCACCCCAGTTACTGGTCAGGTTGATCTCCATGCTGATTATCCGTGGAAGATCAGCGAGCGTTCCACCATGCGGTTCTCGATTGATTTGTTCAATGTGAGCAACTCAAAACCGATTCTTGCAGTGGACCAGAACCGGGATCTCAGCGGCGGTGCGGCCTTCTCCAATCCAGACTTCCTGAAGCCAGGGAACTCCAATTCCACGCTTGGCGTCCTCACCGGCTACCAGGATCCGTTCCGGGCCCGCTTCTCGTTGAAGTGGGAATTTTAGGACTGCACGCCGTAAATCTGCTGGGGAGGATGAATAGTCCTCCCCAGACTTTTTGCGGTTCGTCTCTGCTCAGGAAGTCAATATGTCCTTTCCCAAGCGGTTGGTACTATTCCTTCTGTGTTCGGTAGCTTTCCTCCCGGCGCAAATTGCCGGAGCAGGCGGTAAACGCATTCAAGGGCAAATTCGCCTGGATGGCTCTCCCGCGCCGCAAGGTGTTCTCATTCTTCTCGATCGGGCCCGAGGCCGGGACAATTCTTTCCTTAACGGGAGTGGGGAACTCGGCAATAGTATGACCGATTCCCGCGGCAAGTTTTCTTTTGATGGGATAGACGCCGGCCAGCAACACCCTGAAGGAAAGGTCTATGTCATTTCGGTGCGTTATCCCGGTTATCGCTCCGCAACAGAAATCGTCGATTTGACGGCCTCCCCGGTTGGCTATGTTCAGTTCGACCTCAGACGCGACACCAGCCGCGATTCACCCAACATCCCACCTGGAGGACCTAAAGATTCAATCTCCGCCAAGCAGCCCTCCGTGCCGGAAGCACAGGCAGCGCTGGCTCGCGGCGAGGACCTGTTAATCGAAAAACGCGATCCCAAGAGCAGCATTAGAGAATTTACCAAGGTCATCAAGCTCGACCCGGAATACGGCCCAGGGTACGTCCTGCTGGGAACCGCTTACATGGAGACACAGGAATGGGGAGACGCAAAATCCGCGTTTGAAAAAGCAACAAAACTTGAGCCCGATAATGCAGTGGCGTTCCTGGGCATTGGCGCTGCGCTGAATCAACAGCGTGATTTCAGCGGGGCCCTCAAGCCTCTCCAGCGCAGTCTGGACCTGAAAACCGATTCAGCGGAAGCGCAATATGAAATGGGCAGAAGCTTTTGGGGGCTGCAAAAGTGGCAGGAGGCGGAGCCCCATGCCCGCAAGTCCCTTGAGGTGAACAAGGAGTTCGCGCCAACGCACGCTCTGATGGGCAATATCTATTTGCGCCGTCGTGACGCGAATTCCGCCCTGGCCGAATTCAACGAATACCTGCGTCTTGATCCCCATGGCCAGCACGCCGAAGCGGTGAAAGAGATGGTGGAGAAAATTCAAAAAGCGCTCGGACAGCGGTAAACTGAAGATGGTTTCGGTTTTTTTATGAGTCCTGCAAAAAAATATTTATTCGCAATTGTTTGTTTACTCCTCGTTCCTTCTGTGCTTTTAGCCGCTAAAAACTCAGTTCGCGACCTCCCACCCCGCTATCGCACATGGATCACCGATGAGGTCAATTACATCATTACGAATGAAGAGAGGAATGTCTTTCTTGATCTTCCGACAAATGATGACCGGGACAAGTTCATGGATCATTTTTGGGAGCTGAGGAACCCAACTCCCGGCGCGCCTACGAATACCTACAAGCAGGACATCTATCAGCGCATTGCCTATGCCAAACAGTACCTTGACGGCGTACACAGCGCGATGGGCCAGGTTTACATCACCCTGGGTGAACCGAAGCAGAAGGCCAAGTATTACGGGCGCGCTGACGTGCGACCAATGGAAATCTGGTTTTACCAGAATGTTAACCCTGCCCTGCCGCCTTATTTTTATGTCGTGTTTTTTGATCGCGACAGCAACGGCACCATGCGGCTCTACAGTCCCTATATGGATGGCCCAAGTAAGCTCGCCACGTCCGTCCTGACTGTTAACGACAACGTGCACTCGTTCCAGACCATTGACCGGGCGCTGGGCCGGGAAGTGTCGCGGACCACGCTCTCGCTTCTTCCGGACGCGCCGGTGGATATGCAGACTGCCAGGGCCAGTCTGGAATCGGACGTAATGCTTAATGTGATTAAGAACCTGGCCAACCATCCTCTCACCAAGGCCGACCTGGAGCAGAAGAGGCTGGCGGAGCGGGTCACACACCGCATCGTGCTGAATGAGGAGTTTTTGGATGTAGTTACCATGCCGTTGCGGGACGCTGCCGGAAACTTTAATCTGCACTACCTGCTGCGTCTGCACCGGCCCGCGGATTTCGCCATTGAAGAGGCGAACAACAAAGTTTTTTACAGCGTAGCATTCGCGGCCCGCGTTTACGGTCAGGACAAAAAGCTGATTTTCAAGCAAGAGAAGGACATTTCTCAATATCTGGACGCCGCCGAAGCGGACCGCATCAGACACAGTCTTTTTGGTTATGAAGGTTGGCTGCCCCTGGTTCCTGGCAAATATAAGATTGACTTTCTGCTGACCAATAAACTGAACAAGACAGCATATCGCGCGGAGCGAGAAGTCGTTATCCCCGCGCTGTCCAGGGGAGTGCAGGTATCTGACGTTCTTGCTTTTTCTGACGCGAAAAGCGTTGGGCTGGGCAAGGACTACCTTCCCTTCACCGTAGGCGGGGTGAAGTTTACGCCCTTAGCTGGAGAGGGCCTTACCTATTCTCCAGGGCAAGAGCTGAATATCTTTTATCAGCTGTGGGGGCCGTCCGGTGACCCCACTGCATACAATGGCAAGAATCTGGTTGTGGACTATGCGTATGGCCGCTTAGGTTCCACGGGGGATGCAAAGAGCGTCCACGAGGAAGTGGCGAAACAGCAGTTTGACTCCTTCGGTTCCATGCTGACCGGCAAGAAACTCCAGCTTGCTCCGGAAGCAGGCGCCGGTAATTACCGGCTTGTGGTTTCAGTCACCGATCCTGACAGCCCGCAGAAGGTGTATTCGTCGTTGAACTTCCGCGTCTACGGCGTACCCGGCGCCGCTGCGCCGTTTGACGTCTATGATCCCGAGTTGGGTGATGAGATAAGCAAAGGCGTGCCTGAGTTCAATCGCGCCCTGTGCTATCTGGCTGCCGAAGACAAGGACTCTGCTATCCGCTGGTTTAAAGCAGCGCTCAACAAGGACCCAGGCAATGAGATTGCCCGTTCCCGGCTGGCGGAGCTTTATTTCGCCAAACCGGACTACGCCGCGGTGGCCGCGTTGTTCAGCCGGTCTCCTGTCACCAAAGAGACAGACGAAGAGGCCATCCTGCACGCGGCCGAAAGCATGGCCAAGACGGGAGACATACCTCGTGCGATTTCCTTTCTGGAGAGTGCTCTTACCGTCGGCAACACCAGTGGCCCGCTTTATCTTGCCCTGGCAGGTTTTTATCGCGATGAAGGGAATGTCCAGAAAGCGAACCAGTTAGAGTCCAAAGGCCGGGCACTGGTGAAACCGTAGAAACGTAACGCTGAAAAATCCAGCGCGTCCGCGTAGCTGATTAAGGCCTGCAAACGCCTGCTTGGAACCTTGCCGGGAACGTCATACAATTAAACCAATGCGCAACATAGGTTTCTCAGCAATCATTCTCTTATGTCTTAGTTCGTCTTTATGCTTACCACAGGATAGTTCCAGCCGGTTGCCGCAGAAGCCAAATGCTGCTCCCGTGGCAACACCTACTCCGGAGACCGGCCCTGCCAGGCGCCGCACCAAGCCGGAAGTCGAAGAAATAATGAACAAAGGCCGGGATTTTCTTTTCCAGAAGCACGACGCCGAAGCCGCAGTTGAAGAATTCAAGAGAGCGATCAAGCTCGATCCCTGGTTTGGCCAGGGATACCTTCTACTGGGCCTGGCGCAGATGCAAGCACAGCACTGGAGCGAAGCGCAGTGGGCCTTTGAAGAGGCCGCGAAGGTGGAACCCGGCAATGCCCAGGCGTACCTGGGAACAGGGGCCGCGCTGAATGAGCAGAAGGACTACGCCGGCGCCCAGAAAGCGCTTCAGCACAGCCTGGAGTTGCAACCCGATTCTGCCGAAGCACATTATGAAATGGCCCGCAGCTTATGCGCCCTGGGCAAATGGGAAGCCGCCGAGCCCCATGTGGGCCAGGCCATTGAGATCAACAAAGATTACGCCGGGCCGCATGTGCTGATGGGCAACATCTATCTCCAGCGTGAAGACCCTGATGCGGCCCTGGCCGAGTTTAAGGAATACCTGCGTCTTGATCCGCAGGGAAGCCTGGCACCCTCAGTCAAGGAAATGGTCTCTCAGCTCGAAAAAGCGCTGGCTGCGAAGTGACCTTGGTTGGCGGTTGCTATTGCGCCGCCGTAAGCACGATCTGCTCGGAATCCCCTGTGGTCACTCCCGAAAAGAATTTTCTCAAGCCCGCATAATCCTGCTGGGTGAATATCATCCCCGCAATGCCGAAATCGCGGCTGATGCTGAGTGTGTTTGCGTTTACTACGTGCTCCATTTTGTAAACTGAGTAGTCAGTTTTTACATGCTGGGGTTGCGGGACGTTTTCCACACGGAAAGTGGAAGGGAATGAAATCTGTACGTCATCCATGGTGTAAAAAGGGTAATTAAAATACACGGGAGTCTTGCGCTCACCATGAGCGAATGGCTGTCTGCTGTTTGATTCAAAGAGATTTGTGGGAACCATCATGCGCCGGCCCGCACTGCTGGCAAACGAAGGGACTTCCACAGTGAATGAAGCTTGCAACTGCGCCTCCGGGGCGTCCCATCCGGTTGCCGATTCAAGCTGGACGATTGCGCCGGAAGGCAGCATTCCCTTGAGTTCGTTCTCCAGTTCTTTTTTTCTTCCTGCTTCGTCGGTCTTGAAGCCGCTGAGCCGATGCACCAGGGCCTCTTCTCCCGTCCATGCCAGCACCACGCGTCCACGCGCGCTGCCATCAGCTGATATCGAGAGGCGTCCCACTCTCTTACTAACCGTGTCTTTATAGTTGGCTCCAGGGGTTGGCGCCAGGTCGGTGCCTCCGCCGGCGATTTGGCGGATTCCCTGGGTCCCATTGTGCTGCCATGCCAGCAGTCCGAAGGGGCAAAAGCGCGTACCGGGGTCAAGATAGACTTCCTTCCCGTCCGCCATGCTCACGATGGCGATTTCGGAAGTCAACTGAGAAAACATGGGTACGGTGGCCTGGAAGAAAATTTCATCGCGATCGGAAACGCGCATTAAATAAGCGGGAACTTTTACCGCGCGGACCATGGCCACGAATAGCTGGACAAGTTCATCGCGATAGCCCTCGTTCTTCCTCAGGGCGTCGCCTATCGTCCGTCTTTCCTTAGCGTCCTTCGCCAGCTGTTCTTCGATCGCGCCCTCTTCGCGGTCATAGTTGAGGTTTTTCATCTTTTGAACGTGCTCGTAAATCTTGCGGACTTTCTGGTCTGGAGTATCAGAAGGGCCAACAATCTGGTTCACCGCCGCGGCTACCGCGGAGGAGTCACCCATGAATTTCTCCGCATCCTTGCTCCAGTACTTTCCTTCGCCCTTCCAGAAATCCTGCGGTTTGCTCATCTTGTCCGATCCATAATAAAAATTCACACGCATCTTCAGGATGCGGGGCGGAGGCGCAAAATCCTCTTCCTCAAATGCGGGAAGATCGTGCAGTTCCAGTTCCATCTTGTTGTCCGGGGTTTCCTTGATGGTGGTGTTGGGCGGCAATCCGATCAGGCTGTAGTAGACGCGATCTTTGATGTTGCCGCGCGAATCCTGCACAGAACGACTGCCCCGGAGTGGAACAAACGTGAACTTCGCCCGCTTCTGCGCAAGCTCTTCCTGCACCGTCCAATGTGGAGCATAGACTAAATCTTCATCCCAGTATTCCGTGTACTTCCACTCGATGATGCTCCCGGTCTGGACATTGGGGAGCGTAAACGTCTTGGCCAGATACTTGACTCCCTGGCCTTTGATGATTGTGCTGTCAAAAGCTTTGCCGGTGAAGGGAGTAATCGTTCCGTCCGGAGCAATGGTCCTGGCTTTGATGTCAATAATGTGGACTTGCCCGGCATCGTAAGGGAGCTCTACGTTCCCGCGGTCCTTGCCCTTATCGGTCAAAACTTTGAGCCGCTTGTACATGTAACGATGGTGCCTGTTATCGTCAGAAGTCTCCTCATGGTAAAGGATGATTGCGTCCGCGGTATGGGACGGATCGATTGTCATCTTCAACTCTTCCGCAGTGATGGGCTGCCAGTCATCCAGGGCGGGCAACCGCGGGGAGGAAAACAGAAAAATACTTGCCAGCGCAATAAAGGAAAGCTTCATACGAAACATGGAAGATGACCTCATGGATGTCCGAAGCTATTTTAGTCGGAAGCGGTTGATACGCCAATAATTTTGGGTCATCGCAATTTTTCGCCCAGGCGGGGACTAGAAACGGAGGGGAAGCGTCGCGGGGCAAAAAGGGTACAATCTTAAGTCTTCGCAGTTGATTTCCAGTGGCCTGGACCTGCGCGGATAATTTGTGCGCCAACTCAGCTTCGCTCCGGCTTTGCCGCGACGCATCGAGCCTCCGGCAAACCATCCCTGTGGCGGTTCTCACGCTCCAGCACTGGGAGGAAGAATGAAAAGAGGTATCATTGCTTTTAAAATCATGGCGCTGAATAAGGAGTGCGTATGACGGCGACGAAAGCTCTGGAACCATTGGCTGCCCTGGTAGAAGTTGATGCGTACTCTTCGGACCAGGCAAGCTGGTATTGTGACCAGCTTGAACGCGGCAGGGTGATCTTTTTCAAAAAAGTGCCATTTGATTTTGCCGATGACGAAAAGGCCTTTCTGCTTTCCCAGAAGCAGACCGGCTCGCGTTTTCACAAGAACATTTCCTACCGCCCCGGTAAAGATATCCTGAAGGGCGTTTCTTCCAGCTCCCCTGATCGTGAGCGGCTCCATCAGGTGATGCAGCATTTTTCCCAGGAAGTGACAGGATTTATTTCCAGGTTCCTGGCTCCGTATGCGGGCAAGTTGCAATTGGATTTCGCCAGCTTCCGTCCTCTCGAAGAGCACGGGCGCGATCTGCCGCTGCACAAGCGCAACGATCTGCTCCATGTCGATGCATTCCCCACCCGCCCTACGCGCGGCGGACGCATCCTTCGCGTCTTTGCCAACATCAACCCGTCGGTGGACCGTGTGTGGAAAGTGGGCGAGCCGTTTCATGATTTTCTGCCCCGGCTGATGAAGACGCAGTCGATCGATCCGCCTTATCGTTCCGCGTTCAGTCGAACCATGGCGCGGATCGCGAGCAAAATTGGTTTGCCAGTGCCGGACCGCTCGCGTTATGACGAGTTCATGCTTTATCTGCACGACTGGCTCAAGGAGAATGGCGACTTCCAGAAAAATGCGCGCAGGGCCGATCTGTCGTTTCCTCCTGGCTGCGCCTGGATGGTTTTCACCGATGGCGTTCCTCATGCCGTAATGTCAGGCCAGTTCGCGCTGGAACAGACCTTCATTGTTCCGCCCGGCGCGCTGGTCAGCCCGGAAGCCGCTCCCGTCCGTGTGTTAGAAGCCGCGATCGGGACACAGATGGTGAACTAAGAAAAACTGAGACGTTGCTTCAGCCATTTGAGGCTGCTTGGAATCAGCGAAGCTCGAAGTGAAATACGTCGACAATCACAAAGCTTTTGGTGTTCAGCAGGACGATGTGACCACCGATCACCACGTGCCGGCAATCGCGTGGCGGAGGAGGTAACCGGCGTTCCAGATCGTCAGGACAGGTCTGGACTTTCTTCCGCAATCCTGGTGGAAGCGTACCGCGTACTGCGAGTTGTTTTTCCAGGCCAGGTGGCAGGCGATCGCGCTTGGCTAGCCCAGGCGGCAGGTTGTCCTGATGTCCGTGATACCAGCTGCGTATTTCGTCACGGTCACGGTCGCTGTAAACATAGCGACCCCTGTCGTTGTCATCATCATCATCATGATTACCATGTTTGCCATGACCCTTGCCGTGCCCCTGAGCATAAGCTGCGTTATTGGCGAGTACAAACAGTACTGCAACGCACGCCCAAAACCATCGTGTTGACCGCATGATGTTCCTCCGATTCGCGCTTTCTTGCCTTGATACTTTCACTCTAATTTCCAGCATAGCAACTAACGGAGGTGCAGTGTCCTGAAAACACTTCTCGCGTCCAACTGCCCGCTTCAAGGCCGAAATCAGAGTTCTGTAAGTCGCTGACTTTGTGGGTTGATATTTCTTGCTAAGAGCATTCTCACAATGAAAAATGTCTCGGGCACTGGAAGCATTCGTTTACAATGCGGAGCCGGTACCAAAACCTATGAAAAATGCCGCAGCTCACATCCTCTCGCTTGTCTTTCTTGTCGTAACCACGGCTGTTTCCCAGGAGGCGCCGGCTGTTATCCGTGCCGGCACAGTGCTTGATGGCAAAGGACACGTTCTGCACAACGTTTTGATTGTTGTCCAGGATGGCAAGATTGTGCGGGCAGAGCAAGATGCCAAAGACCAACGGGCTGTGGATACCACTTTCTATGATCTCAGCCGGCTGACTGTTTTGCCGGGATGGATCGATCTCCACGACCACATCACCTGGCACTTCGGCCCCAATGGCCGCGCTGAAGACAAGAGTGAAACCCCGGCGCAGGCTGTGCTGGCGGAAGCCGGCAATGCCTGGTTCACGTTAATGGCCGGCTTCACGACCATCCAAAGCGTGGGTTCGCCGGAAGACAAGGACCTGCGCGCGGCCATCAATAACGGTACGCTGCCCGGCCCCAGGGTCCTGACCGCTCTCAATCCGATTGAAGACCCCAAACTCACGCTGGACCAGATACGCGAAGCCGTGAAAAAGCTCAAAGCCGACGGCGCCGACGTGGTCAAGATATTTGCGTCACGCAGCATTCGCCAGGGTGGCGGTCAGACACTGACTGACGAGCAACTCCAGGCCGCCTGCGGCGAAGCCAAAGCGCAGGGCTTGCGCACGCTGGTCCACGCTTACCGCGCCGCGGTGCGCGCGGCGGCCAACGCCGGATGCACGCAGGTGGAGCACGGGACCTTTGCCACGCAGGAAGACCTGGACGCCATGGCCGCGCATTCAACCTTCTTTGATCCGCAGGTGGGCCTGGTGATCCACAACTATCTTGAAAACAAAGCCAGGTTTTTGGGGATCGGCGGCTATACAGAAGATGGTTTTGCCAAGATGCAGGAAGCGCTTCCTGTGATCACGGACATGTTCAAGCATGCCATGGCAACAAAGAACCTCAAGATCGTCTTTGGCACCGATGCCGTGGCCGGATCGCATGGCCGCAACGCTGAAGAATTCATCTATCGCGTGCAGGCAGGCCAGGACCCAATGGACGCTATGGTCGCCGCCAACTCACGCGCTGCGGAGTCGCTGAACATGCAGAATGAAATCGGCTCCATCGCGCCGGGTATGCACGCGGACATCATCGCCCTGGACGGTGATCCGCTCAAGGACATTACCGCCGTGCGACGCGTCGTCTTCGTAATGAAAGACGGCAAGGTCTATAAAAACCAACCCGGTCGTTAAAGCAATTTCAGAGTTCCGACTATGAGTCCGTTCGCTCGGAAGGTTTGGGCGGCCATGCGAGCCAAAGAGCGAGCAGCGCCGGCAGGATGACCGTGGGGACCTCCGCCAGCAAGCGATGACCGTGTTCACGACCGGCAACTGTGTCCCAGACATGTGTCCCGGCATGAAGTAAGAGGAATATTCCGGTAGCAAGCGCGGCGGGCCAGGCGCGGGCCGGAGCGACGACAAGCCAAAGCAAAGCCAACGCCGCCACCAGATAGGCGCAGCCGATGTCGCGGATAAAGTGGGCGTTGGCCGGGCCTGTGTCCACGACACCGGGAATGTGGTTATACCAATCCAATGGCGCGGCCAGCATCCAGAGGGCATTGGCCGCGAACAGCGCGCCGAGAATGAAAGCCAAGAGCTTGCGCAAGGCGGTTCCTTTCGCAAAAGACCAGTGTCAACGAAGTTGTGACGTGAGGACTGACCGAAGTCCAATCGGGTTTGGCGCTAAGAAGCTTCCCAACCGCCACCCCCGGGTGATTCAATCCTGATTCGTTCGCCCTTTTTGAGCCGGACACTCGTTTTCCCGGGAAGAGATTCACACCCGCCATCGAGACAGATGACTTTGGTTTGTCCGGCGGCGCCGTCTGAGCCGCCAAAAAGGCCATAAGGCCCGCGGCTGCGACGGTCGGCCAGCAGCGTAACTTCGGAGTCAGCCAGCAGTTCAACTTCGCGCACAATACCATCGCCGCCGCGGAATTTTCCCGCGCCGCCGCTTCCTTTGCGCAACGAGTACTCGGTCACCCGCAAAGGATAGGCATACTCCAGCGCCTCTGCTGGAGTGTTCAGCGAGTTTGTCATGTGGGTGTGAACGCCGCTTACGCCGGCACGGTCCGGTCGGGCGCCCATGCCTCCGGCGATGGTTTCGTAATAGGCAAACGGCTCGCCCGTGCGTTCATCGATGCCGCCAATGGTCAGATTATTCATGGTGCCGGACGATCCGGCAGGCACACGTTCCGGCATGGCCCTGGATAATGCGCGCAGCAGAACATCGACAATACGCTGTGAAGTCTCAACGTTGCCGCCAGCCACCGCAGCCGGCGGACGCGAGTTCACTACTGTCCCAGCGGGCGCAATCATGCGCACCGGCCGCATCAGCCCGGCAGCTGCGGGTACATCTTCCTGTAACAGGCAGCGAAAAACATAAAAACATGCCGAGTAGGTTATGGCGTCCACGGCATTGATGCTGCCCGCGACCTGCGGCGAGCTGCCGGTGAAATCCACAGTCACAATGGGCTTGCCCGCCGCTGCCGGAGCAAACGTCAACGCTACCGCAATGCGCACGGGGCCGGAACCGGCGCCGTCATCGTCAAGGAAATCTTCAGCTTCGTAGCGGCCCTGCGGGACCTTGGTCAGGAAGGCGCGCATCAGCTTTTCCGAGTAGTCCTGCAACTCATCCATCACAAGCTGCACCCGCGGCAATCCATGGCGTTGAACAATTTCCCGCAGGCGGGTAGCGCCGGTATGGCAGGCCGCGATCTGCGCGTTCAGGTCGCCTTCACGTTCGTCCGGGGTGCGCACGTTGCTGAGCAACAGGCGAAAAACATCGTCTTGCAGCTTGCCGCCCACAATCAGCTTGATGGGAGGGATCCTGATGCCCTCCTGGTAGATCTCCCGGCAGATGCCCATGGAGCCGGCATAGGTTCCGCCGACATCGGCGTGGTGCGCGCGCGAAGCAACATAAAATGCAGGTTTCGCCGCCCGCTTTGATTTCCTGGATTTGTCCTCGAGAAAGACCGGCGCAACCAGCGTGATGTCCGGCAGGTGCGTGCCACCGCAGAACGGATCGTTCAGGATGGCTACATCACCAGCGTCCAGAGTGAGCTTTTCCACCGCAGCGCGAACCGACATAGGCATGGAGCCCAGGTGTACCGGCATGTGGTCTCCCATGGCCACCACTTCGCCGTTGCCGGCAAAGACCGCGCAGGAGTAGTCACGCCGTTCTTTGATGTTAGGAGAAAACGCGGTGCGCCGCAGGGCGGCTCCCATCTCTTCCGCAATGGAGTGGAACAGGCTTTTGAATATTTCCAGTTCGACCGGATCGCGCATGGAAAATCAGTGTACTTGATCGTGTGGGTTCGCGCGAGGTTTACATGGTTCATGTTCACAGCACCGGTCGGGGCCAGGCCACTTGGATGTGGCCCAGCCCACGAATCCGTCGAATCCCTCAATTCAAGACGTCTTTTTGTCTTTAGCGAGAGGCCTCCAGGCTCCGGGGTGCGTAATTTACCCGACGTGTCTCGTGAATGCGCCCGTTGGCGACAGACCCTTCCACCAGTTCGTAGCCGAGCAGGGCGATGACGCGCCCGCGCAGGAACAAAGGCCGCGCATTGCCGTACCAATCCACGCAGGAAGCGCGGCATCCGTCATCGGTTGCCTTTTCGGATTGCGCCTCCAGCTCTCCTACTTCGCGAAAGTGCAGAGAGTCGTTCTTGAGAAAGAGTACCGCCGCGGAATTATCGAAGAGGTGACGATACCCCGGGCGGGCCGGTTCGCTGATGGGCAAGCCGAGCATACCCGTGTTCTGTCCACCGGGCTTGTAGAAGAACCCGTGGCTGCGTAGTTCGCCCTGCGACGCCCCTTTGCGAATGTAGTCGTCCGCAACGGCGGGCCAATCGCCAAGACGCACGGAGGTGAAGTGCAAATCCTGTCCGTCCGTTCCCACGATCACCGCGTCCGCGCCCATCTGTTCGATGCGGTCCACTCCATGCGCGATCGGAAGCTCGTGGATATCACCGCCGGCCCAGCGTGTTGCATAGAGGCTGTTGCGATATTTTTTCTGCGGATAGCCCCAGCCGCTGCCGGTGCCGTACAAAAGATAGTCGCCGACAAACCGGTTTTGGAACGTATAACCCGTTGGTTTAGGGAGCTTGTGGTAATCGGACGCAGGGACCGCCTCGTTGCCGTCAGAGAAGCTGTCCAGTGACACGCGCATTAGAGCCACATCGCCCGCTGCCGCTTCGGCGCCCCACATGCCGTCACCCGTGGTATCGGAGCGGACCAGCACGTTGAGATGATTGTCTTCGCTCTCCAGGAAAGAAAACTGATCAACCGGGCTGCCGGAAACGCGCAGCGCGCTGGGGCCGGCGTCAGAACCGTCCAGCGGCATGCGGTAAACCATGGACTGCTCGCGCATCTTGTCGTCCTGACGGGTCCAGGTATTGACCCAGATGTAGACCGATTCCGGAGATACGTAGAACACGCGGCCCGGAGGCCCAAGAATTGAAGTCGCCTTGCAATCAAATTCGTCACGGGCCAGATCGCAAACGGTCACGGTGTGCAGGGCCAGGCCATAACTGGAATCCAAAGGTTGTTCTGGTTTGTAAACATGGTTTGCCGAAACAATGCGGTGGAACTCGCTCGCGGTTGCGCCTTTGTGCCATTTGCGGACTGCGGGGAAACTTGCGTATGGGTCTTCCGCGCCGGGATAGAGATAGAGCGGCGAGTAAAAAATAAGCTTGCTGCCGATCAAGCGGCTCGCGTAGTTGCGCGACGAATAGTAGTCGTTGGAGCGCAGGTGATACGTGGAACGATAGCTGAGCTTGCCAGCGGGATCGATCTGGAACAATCCGACCTCGGTGCCGCCGCGCTGGTAGCTGTAGCCGATTACCGCGATTGTGTTATCGGAGACGAGCATCTCGTCATACCATGTGCCGCTGGGATCGATGTCTGGCCCAAAAGCATCCACGCTGGAAATCGGATTCAGGGCACCGTCGCCGATGGCTACCGTGAACAATCGGCCGCGGCGCAGAACCACCAGGTGATTGCCGTGCACCTTGACGATCCCGCCTTCGTCAACACCGGCGTGCTGGACATTGGTGACCGACTCTTCATTCTTGTCCTTGCTGTTGCTCGCAAGCTCTGCACTTTTCGACGGCGCTGCTGGTTGGGCTGAAGAATAGGCCTCCGCCGCCCTTCGCTGTAGCCTCTGTTGTTTTTCTGCAAGCTCCTTGAGATAGGCCCTCAACTCCTGCTCGGAGCGAAACGCGTGCATCGTCTTCTTGGGAGACGAAACTCGCGCGTCGGCATGGGCCAACGGTGGATTGCTGACGGGTCCACCGGTGCAACCGGCCAGGACAATGAAAGCGCATGTTGTGATAATCGAAACTTGCAGGAAACTCTTCATGGTTTACCTCACTTGTATCTGTGAACGTAGGGAGCGGGAAAACTTGCGCGCCACGATGCAAAAAACAGCCCTTGGCCAGCACTTCGGTTTGGCGCGTCATAGACACCAGAAGCGGAGAAGAAGTTCCCGCTCCGGCAGGCGTTGAATCAAGAAATGTAAGCTTTAACCGCATACCGGCCAGAGATACCATCTTTGGCAAAATATGTCAGTCTCAGGTCCGGTAGGTGAGTGGATGAAGGATGATCTTAAGGCTGCTTTAGAAAGGACGGCAAGCCGATCACGGTGAACCCTCAGATTACCGACGTGGTGGCGCAGTCTAGTTCAGGCGGCAAAAATACCAGTTCGAAAACCAGCCAGACCAGGAAGAAAAGAAGAAGAACTAGCCGCGGTTTTGTCCGCCTGGGCGAAAGCAGCTACGGCCGAGTGTTTCTTAACAGCAGATCTGCCGCCACGAAAAGAAAGAACACAACTGCGATCACGCCGTTCATGGTGAAAAACGCCGCGTTGAGCTTGCTGAGATCGTTGGCCGTAACCAGCGAGTGCTCATAAGCCAGCAGGAGCGCCACCACGGCCACGCCCACCATCGCAATCTTGCCCAGCGCAAAGATGAACACCAGCGCCACCAGCAGTCCCATCATCAGCAGGTGAAGTATGCGGGCCAACAGAAGCGCTTTGTGGACGCCCAGCGCCTGGGGGATGGAATTCAGCGCGTGCACGCGGTCAAACTCAATGTCCTGGCAGGCGTAGAGCACGTCAAAACCCGCCACCCAGAAAGTGACCGCCGCGGTAAGCACCAGAATGCGCAGATCAAGCGAGCCGCGCACGCCGATCCAGGCGGCTGCCGGGGCCATGCCCAGCGCGAACCCCAGGACGAGGTGAGACCATCGGGTAAAGCGCTTGGTATAGGAATAGAGAAGCACCACGGCCAGGACCAGGGGCGAGAGATAAAGCGTGAGCCGGTTGAGTTGCGCCGCGCTCAGCACAAACACGGCGGATGAGATAGCAACAAAAATTACAGCGAACTTAAGGGAGAGCGTTCCAGCGGGGATGGCGCGCGTTGCGGTGCGGGGATTGGCGGCATCAATCTGCGCGTCGGCCACGCGGTTGAACGCCATGGCGGCGGAGCGCGCGGACACCATGCACAGGACGATCCACCCCAGCTGTACCGCTGGCGGCATTCCTCCGGCGGCCAGCATGGCGCCACACAGCGCAAACGGGAGAGCAAAGATAGAGTGCTCCCACTTGATCATCTCCAGGGTGGTCTTGATGTTCGCGAAAACCGGCACTGAGCATTGTAAATCAGCGGCACCCGGACACTGATAGATACGGACCAATCTGACATCGGGTTGCGATCGCTCAGTTAGAACGGTGAATTCAGCGATTCATGCTTGTGCTTTGAGAGCACCCAAGGCCTTTCCTTACGCCACGAACCCTTGCTCCCCGATCAACGGCACAAAGCGGCAGCCTTCCAGGGCGATTACGCTGATTATTCCGTCCTGTTGGCGGCGCACAAGCTGGAGCTGTTGGTGCTCGGATTCGCCGACAGGAATGACCATCCTTCCAGCAGGCGCAAGCTGGGCCACCAGAGCAGGAGGGACGCGCGGGGCAGCCGCCGATACGATGATGGCGTCAAAGGGCGCCGCCCGCGGCAGGCCCAGTGATCCATCGCCGGTGTATACCTTGGCGTTACGGTAGCCCAGGCTCTCCAAGGCGCTGCGGGCGGCCTGTGACAGCGATTCGTAACGCTCCACCGCGAAGACCTGGCAGGCCAGCTCAGCCAGCAGCGCCGTCTGGTAGCCCGAGCCTGCGCCAATTTCAAGCACACGGTCTTCCAGCCTGATCTGCGCCGCCTGCAGCATGGTGGCAATGATGTAGGGCTGCGATGTTGTTTGTTGCTCGGCAATTACCACGGGGTGATCGGCGTATGCCTCCGACGATTTCTGCGCGCTGACGAACTCGTGCCGCGGGACTTTCTTCATTGCCGCCAGAACGCGCTCGTCATGGATGCCGCGCTGGCGCAACTGTGATTCCACCATGGAAACGCGTTGCGACAGGAATGGCTCGTCGGTGCTCAGCGTCGTGCTCATTTCTTGCGCTTGCGGATATGAACGTCAAAGCCGACGACTCCGTTTTGATCGCGCACGGCCACTACGGAGATATTTTTATCAATGTTGTATTCCAACTGGACCACAGTCTCCGCCGACTGCGTGAGGCTGGTGATGTAGGTGAGAGTGATGTTGTTGTTGATCTGCTGCTCGATGGTGACGCGTGCGCTGGGATTATTTTCCGAGCCGATGAACTGTGGATCGATCTTGACGCGGCTGGCGCCGAAAAGCCTCTGCACGCGGTCACTGAAGGTCGCATCGAGGGCCTGACCCAGGATCGCGTTGGAAGCAGCGGTTGTATCACTTGAGTTCCCGCCCGGCTGCGTGGCGCTGTAAACGCCTTGTCCGCGCGTGCGGCCGAAAGCCAGCAGAGCGATGATGTCAGCGTTCGATAGCGGCGGATCGGAGCGATAGGTCATGCTGAGTCCTTTGCCGTTGCCTACCTGGCCGTGAAGGCCAATGGTCACATCATAATCCTGGACGCGCGCAGACATGTCAATGTTGATCACAGGCTCAATCGTCAGCGGGTTGCTGAAAGTGATATCACCCCGCTCCAGCCGGTATTTGGTGCCATTGAAAAAAATGTCGCCTTCCGCGATGTTTACCCGGCCCACCACCGCGGGACGCGCGGCCGTGCCACGTACATGCAGATCAAGATCGCCGGAGAGCTTGGCCAGAGATGTTTCCACGCGCAGCTCCGGCGTTGACGTGATGTGCATATCAAGCCGCATGTTGTCGAGGAACGGATTCAGCGTGGAAATCATGGGCGCCTTCTGGCTTTGCGCCAGATAGTTGGCAAAATCAAACCGCGGATTCATGCCAAAGCGTGTGACAACCACATCGCCCGCCAGGAGAGAACTCTTCGCCGATCCGGTGTAACGCAGTTTGGCGTCGGCCGAGGCGCTCACCCCCGGCGGATAACGCAACCGTATGTCCGTGCCATTGGCGGTCAAATCAAAATAGAGACCGTTCCTCAACGTCAGAAAGCCGCCAACATTAAGTTCGCCGCCGCCGGTATGGGCGGTCAGCTTCTCAATCTGCATGCGGTCCTGGGCGAAGATCAGAGTGCCGTTAATGTGGCTCAGGCCATTGGGCAGATCAACGAGCGATATGCTGGCGTCGGCCAGTTCCAGATGCCCATTCATCTGCGGACGCGCCCAGTTCCCCTTCACGTCGACGGTGAAGGTAGCGGGTCCATTGGCGACAATGTTGGGATCATAGCCCTGAAGTAGTTTTAGATTGAAGCGTCCTTTCGATTGCAGGTCCACGGCGTGGTCACCCACAAGTTGCATGGTGCCCTTGAGCGACAGGTCTGTATCACTTCCCACCAGATGGAACTCATCCAGTCGCACCGCTTCATGTTCCACGCCCATATGGATGGCGCCGTCATTTTTCAACTTTATGTTTTCTACATCAGCGGAAAGCTGGCTGATATTGCCGGTAATCACCAGGCTGTGCGGCCGTCTCATGGGACCACGAACATCAATGGACCCGGCAATCGACGAATGACCGGTAATATGGCCCTGAAAATAAGCTCGGATCAGTGGATCGAAATCCAGGTGGGCAAACTGAAGCGTCAGATGCCCGGGCAAATCGCCGCGAAGGCTGACCGTGCCATCTAAATTCAGGGTCGCGGTTTCAAAGTTTGACCGCCCACGCAGGGCCATGTCTGTGCCATGGGTCTCGGCCAGGACGGTCATACTGCCGACCGTCTCATGGTTGAGCACCAGGTTGCGCAGGTCGAGTTGGCCGTTGACGACCGGCGCGTCCTGCGTTCCGGAACCGGTCACGTGGAACCCGGCCTGACCTTCCATGGTGAACCGCGCGGGCACAAAGCTACGGAAGTTTTCAAAATCTATGCGCGCGCCGGTCAGGTCAAAATGGAAATTTCGGGTGCTTAAATCGTAGGCAAAAGAACCGGTGAGCTGCGACCCATTGTGCGCAAGAAGAATATTTTCCAGACGCGTTTCCGCTCCGGCAATGCGAAGGTCGCTGTGGAAAGTGCGAAACGGCTCACCGTACGCGATCAATTTTGTGATTTGCACGTTGCCTTCACCGTGCAGATTGCTGGCCAGGCCGCTGGCCTGCACGTCCGCATTCAGCACGCCGGTGACCGGGTATGCGATACCAGCCAATGTTTGCATGTCCTCCACGCTTGCACCCTGGATGTGAAGATTCACGGTGAGTCTGCTGGTATTTACATCGAACCGTCCGGCGTGCAACCCCGCCGTTGCTGAGAGTCCTATTTGCGCGGGTCCACGCCGCAGAGTAGCGCGCTGCAAAGCCACGCTGGACGGAGTATAGGCCAGGTCGCCGGCCAGCGAATCCCAGTGAATTCTGCGCGGTGCGATTTGTTGAGCGTGGGCTGATCTGGCTACCGCGGATGGAGGCAGCGGAAAGTCGGCGTCAAAGTTATCCATCTCAAGATGGCCACGCGCTGAAAGCGCATCAAACGCTCCATAGACTACGCCGGTGAAGGAAGACCGTCCGCCCAGCGTAAACGGAATGTGTGTTCCCGGACTCAGAGCGGCCAGTCCGGGCTGGATCTCATGCAGGTCGGTGGCGTTTACAGACACTTTGGCCTGTGCGGTCCCTGAGCCAAATACGCCAGTCGCATTTGCGTGGATGGCCCGCGTTGCAAGATTCAGCATGGCAACGTCGAGCGTGCGCACATCGCCGTGATACGTGGCTTGTAATTGTGCCGTGATCGGAACTTGCTGGTCAGATACCTTGGACGGCGGATTTACATCCAGCTTAATTTCCGCGCGTGCGTTTTCCGGCGCACCCGACCAGGAAGCTTGGATGTCTCCTGATGCGCTTCCTGCAAGTTCAATTTTGTCCAGCGGCAGCCGGGCAGAAGAAACCGCGGCAGCGGCTTGGATGATCTGCATTCCTGAAACCCGCAGGTTGGCTGCACCTTGCTGGGCCGGCCCCTTGTGTCCTGCAGCGGAAGCATTCCAATTCGTGACCCGGACGTCACCCTGGGCGCTGCCACCGAACGCTCGCGCCGTAAGGCGAGGCAGCATGATTGCCTCCGGCGTGAGTGAGAACAAAGATGCTGCCTCAATGCCTGAGGCATGGAAAGAAGCACCACGCCACTCCAGCGCATGAACGCTCAAGCTGCCATCCGTCGAGTATTTGGGGCCCTGGTAAGCCGCCGAGCCTTTCAGTTCCACACGTCCTGCCCGGACTTCGGAAACCTTTGCTTCACGGGCGATCTCAGCCAGGTCCAGCGACGCGTCATACTGCAACTTGATTTCGGGATGATTGTAATTACGCACCGTACCGCTGGCGCTCAGAGAGGAGTGTTGCACTGAAAGTTTGAGTGATTTGATCTCTGTTTCCGCGGAGCGCATCAGGAAGTGGAGATCCAGGTTTCCATGAACCGGCGCAGTGTTCCGGTAGCGGGCCACGAATGCGGCGATCGACAGGTTGCCGTCATAAGCTTTCTCCGCCTGTGAATAACTCATGCCTACGGTAAAGCGCTCACCTGATAGCTCAAATGGAAGCCGTTCCTGGTTAAGAACCAGTGTGCCGTTTGTAATTTCCACCTGGTTTATTGCGAGATCAAGAAACCGCGTCGCGGAAACCGTTTCTGCCGGGCCGCCGTTCTTTGCATCAGACTGATTGGGAGCAGGCTGGTTGGTGGTCCCGTCCGGATACACCATGAGGTGGACCACCACATGATCAATCGCCACCTGCCGCAGCGCGACCTTCCGCGAAAAAAAGGAGACTATGGTCAGCCGTGCGGACACGCGGTCCGCGTGGGCGTAGGGCAGTTCGCCAGCGGCCTCTCGCCCATGTATGGTGAGACCGCGTGCTTCAAACTGAAGCTGGGAAAGCTTCCAGTCGAACGACTGGATTTCAACTTTGCCACCGGTCATCCGCTCCAACTCGGCCACTACTCTGCGACGGACCGTTTCACGGAAGGAATCGCTGCTCAGGTAGATCGTGAGCCCTACGATGAGCCCCAGCAGGACCACAGCGATGAATTTTCTGCGTCTGGATTTGCGTTTCTTCGGCGCAGGTCCCTTCGGCTGCGGCGTTTCTGGCTGAGGCGCTTTTGCTTGCGGAACTTTTGCTTGCGGCACAATGGACTCACTCACAGAGTGGCCCCGGATGTTGCGCTGCCTGGCTCGGCCAGCATTTTTTCAATATGCGCCTGGGAACGGAGTGTTTGCAGCCAGTTGGCAAGCAGTTCGTCGATACGCTGCTCCACCAGAACATTTTCTATCCGTTCGGAAACTTCCGATAATTTAGGTTCGACGGCGCCTCGTTTGCGCAGCTCCGGCAAGAGCTTGTCCTGATAGTACGCGTCAACTGCGTCTTTCTCCACGCGCACCAACCCGCGAAAGCGCAGGTCAACAAATCTGAGAATGCGGGACTGGGAAGTCAGTTGTTCGGCAATATCCTGCTCCGTCAAGCCGTATGTGCTGAGTACGCTTTTCCACCCTTCCTCGGTGGCCGCTCCCGGGACCTGCTTGCGAACCTCCTTGATCTGAGCGGAAAGTTCCGCCGGAGTGGGATCCAGAACAGCCTGGTTAATGATTTGCTGGTCGAGCAGCGCCTGGTCAACCAGGCGGTCGAGGACGGCCAGAGCGTCTTTCCGATTGAACTTGCCGTCGCCCAGAGGCTTGCCCTGGAGCAGAAACTCCACGCGCGCAGCCTGGTCCAATTCGCTTTCCAGGATGACGTGCTTGTTCACCACCGCCACCATGCGGTCCACGACCTGCGCCTGGCAGAAGCTTGCCAGAACCAGCAGGGGCGCGAATTGGAGGCGCAATTTCACTAGAACGTTTGTCCTATGTTGAAAAAGAAATTGAAGTGTTTCAGCACTTGCGCAGACGGCAGCGCCGGAGGTGGAGGCGCAGTAATGGGGAAAGCGGGTGGGTTAAGGTTGTAACCCAGATCAAAACTCACCGGGCCAATCGGCGTGTGATACCGGACTCCAGCGCCCACCGCATGCGCCACATAATTGAAGCTGCAAATCTTCGTGGTTGGGCTCAAACAACTGTTGCGGTCCGGCTGGGAGTACTTCAAGAAGCTGTTTGCCATGTCATGTACGGTAGAAAAAACATTGCCCATATCATGGAAAAAAGCCAGGCCGAGATTGTTGCCGACAAACGGCAAAGGCACCGGCGGCGTGCGTAGTTCCAGGTTGTTTACAAACAGCGCTTCACCGCCAAGAGGGAAGCCGGTCGTCAAGTCTCTTGGTCCGGCCTGATTGATGCCAAAGCCGCGGTGGGACGTGCTGCCTCCAGAGAAGAAGCGCTCCGGCAAGGGAGCAAAGCTGGTCGAGCCGAACGGTTGTTCCACTCCAATGCGCGTGGAACGCGCAAACACCCAACGTTTTTTGTGGAACGGATAATACGTGGAATTTTGCAGCGACAGGCGGCCAAAACTGGCCTGCGAACCAAACGCGCCAGCAGCTACGCCAATATCAACCGTGGAGAAAGAGCCTTTGCGCGAATCAATGGGGTTGTCACGCGTATCGCGGACATAGTTTAGATCCGGCATGCCCACGCGGACAGCGCGGGAGAACAACGGAACCAGGTTTTGATCAATCACCAGGTTGTCCGTGCTCACGCGGCGATACGTAAAACGGTACAGCAGTGTGGTGGAGCGACTATAAATCTGCTTGATGGAGGCCGAGCCTTCGAGCCGCTTTGCCGTGAAGGTGCGCACGTCATTGGTCTGCTGGTAAAAAGTCGTAAAATCCAGGGACAACTTCTGCGAATCGAACCACCGTGGTTCTTCGAATCCGACCAGCGCCAGTTTTTCCAGATTGCCATAGCGCGTTTTGAGTATGATGGTATGGTCGCGGCCGCGAAAATTCAGCCGCGTAATGTCAAAGGAGACGCGTCCGCTCACACCGGTTGATCCCTGCGGGTCCGTGATCCCAGCGGGCTGGCCCGTCTGCACCTCCATGCCAAACCCATAATTAAAAGTGTATCGTTTCGCTTCGGAGATCTGGAAGTTGACGTTCTTCTGCGTTGCGTCTCCGTCAGGGTTCTGTATGGCGATGTTCACTTCATTGAAGATGCCCATGTCGTAAAGGCGCCGTTGCGACCCCAGCATCTGGCTCTGGCTCAGGCGGTCACCGCTACGCAACTTCATCTCCCGCTCCACCACGAAGGGCTTGGTATAGCGAAGGCCGGAAATCAGCACCTGGTCGACAAACGCCTGCGCGCCTTCAAAAATCTTGTAACTTACGTCGATCTTGGTGGCGTCGCCGGCTTCAGGCTGCGTGGTGTATTCAAACTTCACATTCGGAAATCCAAGATCGAAATATTCGTTCATCACTTCCGTTTGATCGCTGATCACCACGGAATCAGAATAGGGCTGCCCTTCTCCGGCGGAGATCATGCCGCGAATCTGCGCCTCCGGCAGGGCCTGGTTACCTTCGATGGTCAGCTTGCCTACTGTCGTCTGCGGCCCTTCGTCAATATCGAGCGTGACTCTGATGTGGCCGGGGTTGCCTTCATAATTGTCCTGCACATCCTGCGATACTTTTACCTGACGGAACCCATTCGCGTGGTAGAGGGCCTCAATCGATTGCACGTCCCTTACCAGCAGCGACTGGCTGAACAGCCCATGGACCAGTATTCCACCCGCCGGCTGAATCTGCATGCGTTCGCGCAGGTCGTCTACGTGGAAATAGCGGTTTCCCCGGATGACCAGTTCGACGAATTTGTGCCGGTCGTTTTTTTCGATGGTAAAAACCACGGTACGCTTCTCGCTTCCAGGCTCCTGCATCTGGTTAAAACTGACCTTTACTGCAAAGTAACCCTTGGTTTGAAAATAGTCGCGGATATTACGCGCTCCTTCGTTTAAAAGGTCTTCGTCCACCGCATTCTCCTCATAAATCGGGACGAACTTCTTGACCAGGCCGCCGCGCAGTTTGGCCCCTTCTACTTTAACGTCTACGGTAGGGCCGCGGGTAATATCGAAGGTGTAATCCAGCAGATTGCTTTCAGGATGGTAGACGCGCTTGGTCGACGTTACCTGAGCTTCCAGGCGGTCCTTTTTCTGGTAGCGTTTGCGCAGCCGCTGGAGCGCCCGGGTCAAGTGGGCCACGGTCACCTGGTCGCCGGGGTGGATCTTGGCAATGTCGTAAATCTCCTCCTTGGTATAACCCGGCGAACCGGTAACGTCAAGCACGCCGACGCGCGCCAGCTTGCCCCGGTCCACAACGAATTGGACCTTGACCTGCTGGTTCGTCGGGTCCATCTGGTAGGAAGGCACAATCGTGGCCTGATAGTATCCGTTCTCCTGCAGCGTGCGCTGCATTCCCTGGATGCCGATCTTGATTTTGTCATCCGTGAACTTCTCGCCCAGATTCAATTTGCTGGCATTAACCAGTTGGTTATCACTGGGATGCGCCGGCGACCCTTCCGATAGGATAGAGCCAAAGAAAAAATTTTCGCGGGCGACAAAAGTCAGCGCCAGTTCGCCGTCGGCGTTGCGTAGTGCTTCGACCTGAATGTCGGCAAAACGCCCGGTGTTGTAAAGCACCTGCACGGATTGCCGGACTTTGTACTTGTCCAGCGGCTCATTCACTTTTTGCGGCAGCAGAGCCAGCAATGATTGCAGGTTCTCAATCCCCTGACTGTTCACTTGAATCAGCGCTATTTTGATGCCTTGCAGGCTGTTGAGTCCGGCTGAGGCCGCGCCGTTCTCTGGGTCGCGTGAAGAACTGGCGTTCGCCGCCGGGCTTGGCGGGACAGCCGGCGTTGGGGAGGCTTCAGGCTGCTGCCCCAGGCACACTCCGACGTACAGCATAAACGCCAGACACACGGCTGGGTAGCGTGGCAACATCGGCCCCTTTGGTGGAAATCGCTCTTTATAGTTCGATGGCAGCAGCTTGGCCTATGTTGCTTATGAAGGCTTTTTCATCCATTTTAAGCTGTGTGTCTGCAAACGCTTAAATCCTCTGCCTTCAACCACCTATAATAACTGTGGAATGAGATTTGAAGATCGGTATTCCCGGCAGGTACTCTTCCCCGGCATCGGTGCGGAGGGGCAAAAGAAACTGGGTGCGGCCAGGGTTGTCATTGTCGGTTGTGGCGCCACGGGAGCATGCGTTTCCGGACTGTTGGCTCGTGCTGGCGTGGGCCAGATGCTGATCATCGACCGCGATTACGTAGAGCCCAGCAACCTCCAGCGACAGGCGCTCTTCGACGAAGCTGACGCAGCGGAATCGCTGCCCAAGGCAATTGCCGCCGCGCGCAAGATCGCTGCTTTCAACTCTGACGTGCGCGTCAAGGCGGAAGTCGCCGATCTGACCCCGGAGAATGTTCATCTTTTGTTAGACGGAGCAGATGTCATTCTGGATGCGACCGACAACTTTGAGACGCGCTATCTGATCAACGATTTTGCCGTGAAACATGCCAGGCCCTGGATTTACGCCGCTGCCGTGGCCGCCTACGCCGTGACCATGAACATTATTCCGGGGGAAACAGCGTGTCTCTCGTGTGTCTTTCCCGCTCCACCTCAGGGCACGGTTGAAACCTGCGATACCGCCGGAATCCTCAACAGCGCGGTGAATCTGGTCGGTTCCGTCCAGGCCACGGAGGCCATCAAGTTTCTGGTCGGCGCCCACGACAGACTTCGTCGGACATTGCTCTCCTTTGACGTTTGGAGCAACGAGCAGGCTGAGATCGACGCCAGCCAGCCCCGCATCGGATGCGCTACCTGCGACTACCGGCAGTTTCCCCACCTGGCAGGCGAACGCCGGCCGCAGATCACGCTCTGCGGCAGAAATTCCGTTCAGATCCACGAACGGCACAGGCCAGTAGATTTCAGGGAAATGTCCTTGCGGCTGGAGCCGCACGGTAAAGTCAAACACAATGACTTTGTTCTTAAGTTCTGGCGCGACCCGTATGAACTTACGCTCTTCCCTGACGGCAGGGCCATTATCAAAGGCACCAGCGATACCGCCCTGGCACGCAGCCTGTACGCGCGGTTTGTAGGGAGCTAGAACAGCCGCGGCATCCTTGTTTACGCTGGAGCAATCCAACCTAATGCAGCCCAGAGGTGACCCATGCTACGCAAGGTTCTGCTTTTTGCCGCGTTAACAGTTCTTGCAACCATTTACGTACAAGCCCAATCATCAACTCAGCCTGCAGCGACCGTTGGACCATTTGGCGGGCCGATATTGACTACTCCGACTGCCACTCTGCCTACACCGGCGCCGGTAACCGGGATCAGCGATGCCGGCCGGGCCGGCATCAGCAACGCCGAGAATAATTCTGGCAACGTTGCGCCTCCAGTTTCCGTTCCTGCTGCCACAACGGAGACAGTAAGTAACCCTGAAGCGATTACAGCACCCCCGGAGTCCGCGGTACCCAACGCGAGAACCCCGGCCGCACCTCTCGAAGGCCAGCACGCTCCCGATCTTGGGCCTTCAGTCTATGTAGGTGATCAGTCTGTTTCATCGGCAAATATCCCCATGAGCGTCGCGGAGGTTGCGCGGCAATACCAGATGAAGCAATCGCAGGCCGAGCATCGTACGTTGACCAACGAAGATGTGAAGGAGATATTGAAGAAGAAACCGGCCAATAGCATGTCTCAGGGCAGCGGCAGGCCGGTCCGAATAGCAATTGAGTAGCCGGCAGGCCCGCACCCACCCGCCAGAAACACCGCAGGCAGGGTAGAATGATCCCGCCTGATCGATGAAAACTTACGGGCGGTTTGGAGCATAGCGATCCCACAAAATGGCGACTGCCAGCAACCTGGATCCTGCCAGTCCGAAATCCCAGTTGCGACGCGCGATGGGGTTCTGGGATGTTCTGCTATTCAACATCGCCGCAGTCCTGGGCCCGCGCTGGATCGCTGCTGCGGCGCATAACGGGACCTCGTCCATCAGCCTGTGGGTGCTGGCCGCCACATTCTTCTTCCTGCCGACGGCCCTCATCATTATTGAGCTTTCCACGCGCTATCCGGCAGAAGGTGGCCTCTATGTGTGGAGCAAAGAGGCGTTCGGCGACTTTCACGGCTTCGTGGCCGGATGGGCCTACTGGATCTACACATTTTTTTATTTCCCGGGATTGCTCACGGCCAGCGTTGCTATGTCGGTTTACATCGGCGGACCGAAATACGGCAAACTTGCCAGCAATCCGCATTACTTGCTCTGGGCCTCGCTGGGCCTTCTTGCAGTGGCAGTTGGCTTCAATCTGGTTGGTCTGAATATCGGCAAGTGGTTGCAGAATGCGGGAGGCGTCTCCACCTATGTCCCACTGCTGATGCTGGTCGGCATTGGAACTTATCTGGGATTACATCACGGCAGCGCAACCCATTTTTCCTGGAAGGCCTCACTGCCTGTCTGGAATTGGGACACTGTCAATTTCTGGTCGAATATTGCCTTCGCTTTTACCGGTATGGAACTAGTCTGCGCCATGAGCGAAGAAGTCCGCAATCCCAGGAAGACTTTTCCGCGGGCCATTTATGCTTCTGCCGCGTTGATTGCTGTCATCTACATCGTAGGCACGGTCGCACTTCTGGCCATGCTCCCCGCGGGCGCCGTGGATGTGCGCAACGGAGTGTTTCAGGGCATCAGCGGAGGCTCAGCCATCCTGGGCGTTGCCTGGTTCGGAGTTTTGGCCGCCCTGCTGGTTACGGTAGGTAACGCCGGAGGCGTTGGCGCAACTGTAGCGGGCGTGGCCCGCGTGCCGTTTGTGGCGGGCATCGACTGCTATTTGCCGGCGTTTTTCGGCAAGATCCACCCGCGCTGGAAGACGCCTTACATAGCCATTTTGATTCAGGCGGGGATTTCGGGAGTGATTCTGGTGTTTTCCCAGTACAACTCCACCATCGTGGAAGCCTATCAGTTTCTGGTGGACATGGCGGTCATCCTTTACTTCATACCATTTCTTTACATGTATGCCGCAGCCATTAAGCTTGCGTATCGTCCCGACCGCTCGGCCAACGACCAGACAGTGCTTGTTCCCGGAGGCAAGGTCGGTATCTGGATCACCGGGACGCTAGGCTTCCTGATTACTCTGGGATCCATGGTTCTAGCCGCAATCCCACCCGGCGACGTAGTAAGTAAAGTCGTGTTTGAAGGCAAGCTCATCTTCTGGACAGTGGCTTTTATCGGCTTTGGCCTGGTGCTGTATTTCTGGCGGCGCATGTCAATTCTGGCGAAGACATTGACTTTCGCTGGTCTCGGCCTTTCCGTTGCTCTTATCTGGATGGTGGTTTTGCCGATCGCTGAGCGAGGTTCTGCCCATTCGTTGTTGGGACGAGTGTCTCTTTATGTGCTGCTGTTAACTTGCCCGCCTGTTCTTGTTGGGCTCCGTCCCTTGTTCGCTGCTCTGCCAAACGCGGTGCTTTATGGAGTAGTCGCACATTGGCTGCTGAAAAAACAAAAGACTACTTGAGGCCGACTGTAAGCGAGCTACTTCTCTTCTTCGATCTTGAAAATTTGCAGCGTGTGGGTCTTTGCGTCCTGGATTGTGCCGGTGAGCTTTACTTTCTTCCCGGCAAATTGTTCCGACAGCACCTGGTTGTCCAGTCTGTACACGTCATCTTTTACCACGAGCACATAGTTTCCGCCCATGTCGCGCACGCAATGGAGAGTGCAGCTCTTGTCGTCGGTTGCACGATAGACGCCGCGCTTGATCATCCAGTCATGAGAGCGTGTGTTGGAATGGACATTAAAAGCGCACTGGCTGTCCGCGATGGCGCCGTGCAGGACCAACTGTGTGTCGTCCTTGCTGAACGCATAGGAGGCCAGCAGCAGGACGAGAATGGTGAGTGCGATTCTTGCTTTATCATTCACCGTTTTCATAAATAACCCCTTTTGATGCAGCCGCCGACGGAAGAACCCGCGGGCCGCTAGCCTTCGTTACGACGGTCAAGGCAGGACCTGGAATTTCATTCGCATGCCTTCATGATCATCGCTGCAAATGACCGTGCAAAGAACCTCATACTCACCCGGTTCCGAGGGTGCTGTCAACATGAATTCTTGTACGCCGGCTTTTAGTTCAAGGTCCCATCCCGGAACTTTGGCGTGGTTTTTTGCCCGAAGCAGAGTGAACCCATGAACGGTGCCGTCGCGGTTCCATGTCTTTCCCTTGCGCGCGATGATCCGCAGGAGAACCGGTTCACCCGCCTTTACAGAGATTTCCGGTTTGTTCTGGCCGGCAATCTTGAAGTGGCTGTCTTTGTCGGCCAGCACTTCGATGAGGTGAGACTGGCCTAGGGCCGGCATTGCCATCAGCAGGAAAGCGCCGGCCACGGCCCATGTGATTAACCGTCGCTGAAATCTGAATCGATCTTGTTTGAGCTTACTCACGTGTTTACTCACTCATGTAGTGCAGGATCAAACGCATGTCCTGCTCCGTAATAGTTGCGCGTACCCGCATATGGCGCACGATGGTCCCCGCCATACGCGGGGAAAATTTTGGCGGCGCCGCATGGCAGCGCGCACAGTTGGAACGAAAGCGCTTCTCCCCGGCCAGGCGCATGGTGTCGTCCTGCGCGCTGTTGGTCCCGGTCACAGAGGTGGCGGGGGCATCTTTGCCGTTGGTCTTATCGCTACCGGGCTTTCCGCTGCCACCGTTGGTCGCGGCCGTGGCGGCCATCGTCAGCAGTAAAGCGAACACCAGCAGTACTCCAACAACGGCAGACTTGGTCTTCATAACGTCCTCCCTGTTGGCCCCAGTGGAAACACAAACCGATACGTCATGCCGATCGTCCAGAGATTGGCGTTTTTGCCTAAAACGAATTGCCGGCCGTAACTGCTGGAAATTCTCACGTCGCTGCGCCAGTAGTAGTTCAGGCCAAAGTCCGACTGGTTCGTGTCCTTGCCGAGAGCGCCGAGTTTCTTGATGACAGCCGGTTTCAGGTTTGCCGCAGCGAAGAATTGTTGCGCGCGTCCCACCAACTCAAGGCGGCGCATGTACGGAACCTGGCTGAGCCGGTAGGCCGACTCAATCCAGTACCCGCTGCCTTTGGTTCCCGAGGACCGCACATACTCTGAGCGCAGACTCAGGGGAGCTCGATTCGGCTGCCACACAAAATGAACGCCGGCGTTATGAGCCCGATCGGCTTGCAGAATCTGCTGAAACGATGCGCCGAATTCCAACCTTGGTCCTGGCAGGAAAAACCCAATGCGTCCGCCGGTCGAGCGGTCCGTAGCCAGGATGTGGTTGGTGTTGGCGGTGGAAAAATAAGCGGCGTAGTTGAAGTTGACTTTCAGGGTTCCCGCCGGAAACCCGCCACGCAACATTCCGCCCGCCGCGGAGCCACTGAAAGTGGGATTGATCAGCGGGCCAGGCTGCAGGGCCCGTATCCAGTTTGGTCCCCAGCGCTCGCCATAGATCCCAAAAGGAGCAATGAACCGTCCCGCTGTAACCGTCACGTACTTTGTAATGAAATCCGTTTGCAGGTAGCCGAGACCGTAGGACGCTTTGCCTACGTAGTTGCCCTGGGCATTGGTCGTATAGGTATCGGAATAGTTGCCCTTGCCTTCGATAAGCCACCTGTCGCCGATCGGTACGAGCAAGAGAGGACTCACGGAAGGGGCATCTTGAAACTGTCCAGCCGTGACCCGGGTAAAGTAAGCGGTGGATCCTGTCAGAATCGGGATGGGCTTAAGCCTATCTTCGAAAGAGATCGGCTTGGTTCCGTCCTCAATAGTCTGACCTTGCATCCCGACGGAAAACAGAAATAAGAAACCGAGAAGGCACACATGCGCGACTCTTCCTGGCAACCACGCAATCCTGTACATATCGTTCTTTCCTTAAGAGGTCTTTCCTAAGAGTTTGTTAATGTCCCAAGGTGAACGTGGTTATAATCCGGCAGGCCTCGACAGGACAAGAGTACCTAGGTAACGGTGGGGTAGATCAGGGGTCTTTTGGGTATGAAGAACGAAGGGTTGGCAGGAATGTATCGTCATTTACCAGAAAGGCACCTTCGCACGATGAGAGACCGTGTGGGTAGGCTTTCTGTTGCAACTGATTAGAAAACACGGTCTTCTACTCGTGGCGCAAGGCAATGATCGGATCAACTTTCGTCGCTCTTCGCGCGGGCAGATAGCATGCGAGCATCGCGATGGCGCACAGCAGCACGGCGACAAACCCAAAGGTTAATGGATCCGTCGGCTTCACGCCAAAGAGCATGCTGGACATGAGTCGCGTCAGTCCCAGGGCGGCGGCCACACCAATGCCGATTCCGATCAGCGTCATGCGGGCGCCATCTCGCAGCACCATTTGCAGAACGTGCAGGCGCTGCGCCCCCAGCGCCATGCGAAGGCCAATTTCCTGTGTGCGCTGTCCTACCAGGTAAGAAAGCACGCCGTAGATTCCGATGCTGGCAAGGAGCAGTGCCAGCGCGGCAAAAACCGCGAGCAGCGTCATGGTGAACCGCTTGGTGGCAATGGAATCGGCGACGGTGTGTTGCAACTCTTCGGCGCCGAAGGAAACCATTTCGCCGTTAAACTCCATCAATCTGTGACGCATGGTCTCAAAATCCGGCGTGCCGGAGCGTTGCAGGCGGACGAACACGTCACCTCCCAGGCCCCCTCGCGCTACAACATTGTCCGGAAGCTGGGCGAAGGGAACGTACATTTGCGCCTGCATGGGGCTGGAAGTGTCGGAGGCCAATCCCCACTGATTGACGTGGCCAACAACGCCGACAATCCGCAGATTCGGCACTTTTTCTTTTTCGGATGGATCGTTATTGAAGTCCAGATACTGTCCAATTGGGTCCTGGCCAGGAAAATATTTGTTTGCCATGGCTTCATCAATCACCGCGACCGAAGTGGAGTGCTCATTGTCTGAGGTAGTGAAGAAGCGTCCGCGCTTGACAGCAAGCTGCATCACCTTCTGGTAGTCGGGCTCCACAACGTAAAGGAGTGCCAGAGGCAAATCGTCCTGATGCGCTGGTTTGGGCCTTCCCACAACCCAAAAATATTCCTCCTCATCACCTTCCATGGGATGAGCGCCTTGGCTGAAAGAAACCGATTCCACCCCGGGCAATGTCGCCAGCTTTTCATGGACTTGACGAAAAGCAATACGTTTGACATCAGCGGACTGTGCTTTGAAGGAATCCGGCCCGGTAATGCCAAAGGTCATTACGTTCTGCGGATTGAACCCGGGATCGACGCTCCACAAATGGAACAAAGTCCGGAGCATCAGCCCCGCGCCAATAAGCAACACCAGCGCCATGGCCATTTCGCCGACAACAAAAATTGACTGGGCCCGGTTGTGGCCGGCGGCAACACTGCGTCCACTTTCTTTCAACGTACCGCCAAGATTGGCGCGCGCGACCTTCCATGCGGGCGCAAGCCCGAAGACGATCCCGGCGCCAAGAGAGATGAACAAGGTGAAGAGCATTACGCGGAAATCCAGCCCAATTTCTTCCGCCCGTGCAAGCCTTTGCGGCATAGCGGCAAGAGCGGCAGCGGTGCCCCATTTCGCCAGAAACAACCCAAGCGCGCAGCCGATGAGCGCCAGCAGCACGCTCTCTGTCAGCAATTGGCGAATGACGCGCCGATGTCCCGCGCCCAGCGCGATGCGCACCGCGAATTCATGCTGGCGGGAAGTAGAGCGCGCCAGCAGCAGGTTGGCCACGTTGACGCACGAGATCAGCAGCACAAAAGCCACGGCGCCCAGAAGCACCAGCAACACCGGCTGCATGTCACCTACCATTTCTTCTTTCAGGGAAATGACGTAGGCCTTCCTATTGGTATCAATGTCCGGATAAGCAACGGCCAGATCGTGCGACACACGGGCCATATCGGCGCGGGCCTGTTCGAGGGTTAGACCGGGCTTGAGCCGTCCAATTGCGTCCAGACCCCAGCCGGAGCCGCGCGCATTGTAGAAACGCGGCTCATTGAATTCACCCACAGGAACGTAAGCCTCGATCAGCGATTGGCCGCGCTGAAAATTCTGGATGCGCAGATGGAAACTGGATGGGACGACCCCGATCACGGTGCGGCCCACGCCGTCGAGAATGAGTCTTTTGCCGATGATGTCATTCGCGGCCCCAAACTTACGCCGCCACAGACCTTCGGAGAGCATCACAGTCGGGTTCGCGCCCAGGCGGTCTTCGTCCGCGGTAAAGGTCCGTCCCCTCAGTGGAGTGACTCCCAGAATCTCAAAGAAACCGGAGGAGACCATCTCTCCCCGCAGGCGGTCAGGCTCTCCGGAGCCGGAGAGATTGAACCCGGTGGAGCGGTACGCTGCCATCGCGGAGAACGTGTGGTTCATCTTCCGCCAATCCTGGAAATCTGGATAGGAAATGGACCCGTTCTTGAAATTTGGAAGCTCCTCAAACATGGAAACAAGCTGATGGCTGTCAGGAAATGGCAGCGGATTGAGCAACACGCCATTTACCACGGAAAACATCGCCGTGTTGGCGCCGATTCCCAGCGCCAGCGTGAGCACCGCAATCGCGGAAAATGCCGGCGACTTGACCAGCATGCGAAAGCCGTAACGGACATCCTGCAGCAAAGATTCCAGTGCAAAGGACATGCGAAATTAGACCATGAAAGAAGGGGATGGTTAGCTTGAAAATCAGCGAGCCAACCTGTGGCCGGAGCAAGTGGTACATGGCTCTGCTGCTTGGAGTGGTGGGCAGCCATCTGCCGCCCAATGTAGCGATGATGCTTCTACTTTCTTCCTTTAAATTCTTTTTCTGACACCAGCATCAGTTTCTCGGCTTCACACATTGCCTCCCTGGCGTCAAAAATCGAAACATGTGGCTTCAGTTCTACAATTTCGCTAGCTCTATCATCCGGATCAATATTGCCGCCTCGTCTGATCAGAAAAACTGCGGTGCCGATCCTTTCTAACTCTGCGACATTGCGCTTTCCCACAAACTTAGCGACGAATTCAACTTGTTTGGCATGCTTTTTCTCTGTTTTTGGAAATCTCTCAAGAAAGTCACGGCTCTCCTTGGTAACCACTACTGAAGGACCATAATTGGGATCACGCACAACATAATCAATTAGCCCCTCGGCAGCAAGCTCTGCAAGCGAATCCCGAAGCTCAAAAGAAAACGGGCCGTGCTTGTATAGAATGAAATTGAACCCCGTCTGCACTTTGGCTGTTTCTTGAAGGAGAAATGCTGCCTTTTGAATATGCGTTTCGCCACACCAACTCCCGCGATCAGCGAGCGAGTTCAAGAGATTGATCAAAATCGTTGAGCGTTGGCCTTTATTCACCTTCATCCTCCTTCTTTCCGGTCTTGGTTAATATTTTGTCGCGCTCTGCTTTAAGCCATTTTGCTGCCTTCGGCTCGAGATCCGGGTCAACGTAAACATACTCTAGGATGCTTGGTTTCAATTTCGACAACGCATCCGAGACAGATATCGCTGGCTCAATTCGGCCGTCCCTAGCGCGAACAGGGAAATCTGATCCAACGGTCTTGAGCTTTGGCTTGCTATAGCGAATCGCTTCCGGTCCAAACTCTTTCATTGCAGCGTCCCTGATTGCCGCACCAGGTTCTGAGTTTAACTTAATGTCCTGTGGATTTCTTTCATAGAGCACCTTGAAGTGCTGGTGTGAAAGAATTCTTTGAGCGGTGGCATGGCCAACAGAGCTTTTGTCGAACGCCGCCACTCGTATGGCTGCGTTAACCTCATTGTCAGTCATTCGCAAATGATCTTCAACGGTGGTAGGAAACGTTCCACCGAACAATTTCCCTTGGGCGAGCCAATCTGTCAAGAAGTCCTGCAGATGACGATCATAAATAAGGCGAATTGGGTGGAAATAAACTTGTGAGAACATAAAATACCTCGCAAGCGCCATCGATTCCGCCGAATAAATTCCTCCAATGTTAATCCCAAGAGCGGGTTCCGTTGACCCTGTAAACGACGGTACAATCCGCAGTTCATCAATCAGTCGGTAGTGATCGAAACGTCCGTAGGCTACTCCGGTATGATAGGAATCCCGCAATAGATAGTCGATACGATCAACACCAAATGCGTCTCCGACAATAATCTCCGAGAGGATTCGCTCCCATTTGGTGTATTTGAGATCAGGAGCGTGCTTCGCTCCAACGGCGAGCTTAACAATATGCTCTGGGGTGAGCGGAGGCATCATATTCTTCCATATCACTCCCATCTGTTCGCTTTCAATAAGCAATCGGCTTAGCGCCTCGTGATCGACTCCCTTCGGCAATAGCTCATGTTCAGCTGCATGAGAAAATGGAAGATGGCCTACGTCATGACACAACGCAGCCATTCGCAATAATCGCTTCCAGTATGCTAATGATTCCGGATGGGAAACTTCCGGTACGAGTTCGCGCACCTCATCAGTTAAGTTTTCCGGTTTCGTAACTACGTCAAAAACGCGCCCAGCAAGCTCCATTACACCTAAAGAGTGCTCGAATCTCTTGTGCGTAGCACCCGGATAAATCAAGTACGTAAGCGCTAGCTGAGTGATGTGGCGCAAGCGTTGAAAAGCTGAAGAATCGACTACTTTTCTTTCGAACGAGTCGAGGCGAACGAAAATATGGATCGGATCCCGGATTTCGTGAAGCAGCTTGGCCATTCTTGCTCTCTTGGGAGTTAAAGGAATATTCGCTATTTATTCTCTTTTGTCAAATGTTTTTATTCAGTCCTCTAAAAACATCTACTACCCAATCTACTTGCTCTTATGTATCGCTGCGGCGATAGCCTTTTCCGCCAAGGGAGCCATCACGTCATAACCGGCTGCGTTGGGATGGAGCCCGTCATAGGTCAGCTCGCGTTTGAACATCTTGCTGTCATCGATCATGGCGGAATAGTAGTCGAGGTACACCAGGCCATTCTTGCTCGCGTATTCCTTGATCCAGGCGTTCAGGGCAATGATTTTCTCCGGCGGGCGGCGTTCCGTCTGCGGCTTGATGTAATCGCAAACCGGCATCACCGAGGCCAGCACCACGCGGATTCCATTGGCCTGGGCCAGTTCCACCATCGAAGTAAAATTGCCTTCAATGGCTTCCAATGTCATGGGGCCGGTGTTGCCGGCAATGTCATTGGTGCCGGCCAGAATGACCACGGCTTTCGGCTGAAGAGCAATCACGTCCGGACGGAAGCGGAGGAGCATCTGCGGCGTCGTCTGGCCGCTGATGCCGCGGTTCACGTAGGGCTTGCCGGGAAAGAACGTGCCGTGCTGCCGTCCCCAGCCATCGGTGATGGAGTCGCCCATGAACACCACGCGATCTTCATTCTTCACCGGTGCGGCAAGCTGGGCATTCGCATCACGATAACGGCCCAGATTAGGCCAGTCCGCCAGAGTCTTGCGCGCCCAATCCAGATCAGCCCGGAGTTTGGTTACTTCCGGAGTGTCGGCTGCGGGCGAAGGAGTGGCCTGCGGCGGTGCGGTGGTCGGCGGAACCACGGTTTGTGCCAGCAAAATTGGGCTTAACAGCAGTGCAGCAACATAAAGTAAGATTTGAGCGCGGGTTCTCATTGGTTCCTCTCGACCAAAGTCTTTTTGACCCGACGAGTATAGCCGAAACGAAATGCGCGGTGGCTAGGCGAAATGGCATATTACCTCAGCAAAGAACGAAACGAAGATGTAATGGCTTCATATCGGCGATACCAACAGTACCTTCGTGAGCATGAGCGCCAATTTCCTCCCGGCAGTTTCGCACTCGGGACAGCCGAGTGGTACCAGAATGCTACGAATCACCGGTGTCCCCATGATGCTTGGCTGGAGACCTTCACGATGTCTGAAACAGCCGACAGTAACAACAAGAGGAGAGTTACGTCCATACGTATGCGTCTCTTGGGCGCCTACCACGACGGGTATATCGAATTTTTCTACCCGCGCGTATTTAGGTACACTCTGCTAAGTTCTCCATCTCTCATCGACCTGGGAGCTTTGGCCGGTGACTGGCTTTACGATGAGTTTCGGCTCTCGCCCGAAGGTCATCTAATTCGCGAAATTGAGTGGGCTGGGTCTCGAGGAGATGAAGGTCCGCGCTGGATCATCGAAGCGTCGGATGTGGAGTTCCGCTGGATCGCAGACAACGATAGTGTGAACTGAGGTTAGGGGAAGTTCACCGAGCAGCCGGACATTTACGCAAACGCAGCTTTTACATCGCAAATTTTAGGGGAGGGATAAAGTATTTATTAACAATAACTTGAGAGCTGCTGAGATTTTGCAAAACGCCGAAAATTGTGGAAACCAGCGCGCGAAAAGCAAAGCGGCTTCGAGCTCAAGATATGGTTTTCCGTATGAGAGAATACTTGAGTAGAGGTTAAGAGCTAGACTGGTGATCAGGGCCAACAGTCAATTATTAAGTTCTAATTAGTCGGGGTTACATAATCCGTACAACGTAGCTGCAACCGGGCCGCATCTTAAAGATCAACGGCCTCACAAGGTCAATTTGACACAAGCTAAAAAATTAATCGCTTCGGGGCTGACTGAAGCAGAGGCGATTGAGAGGGCCAAGGTCGGGGACGCAGAAAGTTTTGCAGCGCTGTATGCGCTTCATAAGCGTCGTATTTATTCGCTGTGTCTGCGCATGACGGGGAATGCTGCTGAAGCGGAAGACCTGACGCAGGAAGCCTTTTTGCAGCTCTATCGCAAGATAGGCACCTTCCGGGGTGAGTCGGCGTTTTCCACCTGGTTGCACCGCATGGCGGTCAACGTAGTGTTGATGCAGCTGCGCAAGAAGGGATTGCAGCAGATTTCCCTGGAAGAAGCACAGGAGCCGCAGCATGAGGACGGCCCCAAGAGAGACCTCGGCGCCCAGGACAATGTATTGGCCGGCTCCATTGATCGTGTCAATCTGGAGCGAGCGGTCGCAAGTCTGCCGCAGGGATATCGGATTGTTTTTGTGCTGCACGATGTGGAAGGTTATGAACATAACGAGATCGCGGAAATGATGGGATGTTCCATCGGCAACAGTAAGTCGCAACTGCACAAAGCGCGCTTGAAGCTGCGCGATATGTTGAGACTTAGCAGAGCCGAAAAAGCCCCCCGCCATTAGCAGCGGAAGCGAAGCTAGCAGGGAAAAGGAAAGAAGAAAGAAGAAGTTAAAGATGAGCGGGCTGAGCAAATGAATAACGGTCCAGGCGCGAAAAGAGCGCGGCCTTTGGAGTCCGGTGACGAAGTGAGAGCAAGTTGGAGGGGAGGGAGCAGACGCCCATGAATTGCCACAAATTTCAGGAAGTCCTGCCTTATATGATCGAGAGCGGCGGGAATGAAGAAGAAGCAGCCCATCTGCAAGCTTGTCCTGAATGCGCCGATCTGGTGCAGGACCTGAAGTATATTGCGGATACTGCCAAGCTTCTGCTGCCCATGCATGACCCCAGTCCGCGTGTATGGTCCAGCATTGAGCAATCACTGTATCGTGAAGGCCTGCTTCCGGAGGGTCGAATGGCCCGGCTGGGGCATAATCTAACCGCAATGCCGGCGCCAAACAGGAGCTGGACGCGCATCGGATGGGGCCTGGCAATGGCGGCGGTGGTTCTCTTTGCCGTGGTGTTGATTGACTATCATCCCCGGTTGCCTTCCGATCAGCTTACGGCGCAGAATACTACTGCCGGACCAGTTCAATTCAGCGGGGACGATCGGACGCTTATCAGCCAGGTCTCAGAGCACGAGCCGGACGTCCGCGGTGCGTATGAAGACAGTTTGCGCCAGGTGAACGACTATATTTCGGATGCGCAGCAGGCGGTGGACCAGGATCCGGAAGACGCGACCGCGCAGGAATACCTGGCGAACGCGTATCAGCAGAAGGAAATGTTGTACCAGATGGCGACTGCCCGCTCGTTGCAGTAAGCAGACGAGAAAAGCATCGGGCGAGGAAGTGTAGACAAAATGACCAACAATCCTATCACCACCCCGTCGCGCCAAAAGCACGCTTTGCGCTTGACCGTGTTCGGCCTGACTGTGGCTTTGTCCGCAGTCTGCGTCCAGGCTGCTGATGTTCGCAAAGAAGCCCGGCTTGATATCGCCACCGGCGGGACCGTCACCCTTGTGAACAATACCGGCTCGGTCATCCTGCATTCTGATGGTGGACACCAGGTGCTGGTTGCTTACACCACCCATTCTGACAAGGTTGAAGTCGATGAAAACTCGACGCCCGACCGCTTGCGCATGGAGATCCGCACCCACGTTGTTCCCGGACAGAAGCCGAACACCGATGAAGCAAGAGTAGACTATGAAGTCACCGTTCCCACTGGTGTTTCCGTCACCGTCAGCACGGCCACGGCTCCAATCACGGCGGACAACCTGACCGGAGAGATCAGTCTTTCTTCTGAGACCGGGCAGGTTACGGTGCATAACGTCTACAAGTCTCATATCACTATCCGCAGCGTGACCGCTCCGGTCATCCTGAATGACGTGACCGGCGGCCACGTGGACATTGAGTCCACCGGCGGCCACGTGGAACTCACGAATGTTTCCGGACACAGGGTGAACGTCGGCACTACCAGCGGCAATATCACGTATCACGGCGACTGCTCGGGCGGCGGCGACTACGTTCTGGCCACGCACAGCGGGACCATCAACGTTATCCTGCCGGAAACGGCTTCGGTGGACCTTACGGCGCGCTCGAACATCGGGACCGTGGAAAACGACTTTCCTCTCAAAGAAAAAACTCATAATTCTTTTGTCCCCAAAGCGGGGCGTTCCTTCGCAGGTACCTCCAATTCCGGCTCATCTTCGGTTGAGCTCCGGTCTTTCAGTGGTAGAATCCGCGTGAAGAAGCAATAAAACGCGGTCATGCCGCCGACCCGAGCCGTTCTATGACCCGAGCTGCCTCAACCTGCCGTCTAGTTCTCGTTGGGTTCATGGGCGCGGGCAAGACCACAACCGGCAAGGCGCTGGCCCAGCGGCTGAGCTGGAAATTCTGCGATCTGGATGACGTTATCGAGCATCGCGAAAAGAATTCAATCGCCCAGATTTTTGCCTCTTCCGGAGAAGCCGCGTTTCGGCAGATGGAGAGCGGTGCTCTGCGGGCGCTGTTGCAGGGCGGAGTATCGTCCGGCAACCTGATCGTCGCGCTCGGCGGCGGAGCTTTTGTCCAACCGGAAAATCGGGCCGCCCTGGAGCAAGCGGACGCCATCACGGTCCTGCTGGACGCTCCCTTGAATGAGCTGCGGCGCCGGTGCGGGTTGGACGGAAAAGAACGCCCCCTGGCGCAACACGCGGAACGGTTTGACCGGTTGTTTGAAGAGCGGCGCGCCGCCTATGAAAGAGCGCGGTTCAAAGTGGAAACGCTGGGAAAAGCAGTGGATGAAGTGGCAGCGGAGATCGAGCAATTGGTAAAAGCAGCGCAGAAGGTGGAGGTGCGGAAGTGAAAGCAACGATGAAATCCATATTTTTTATCAGCGTGCTCTTGACGGCGTTTTCTCTCAGCGCCAGTGACAAGGACAAAGATAAAGATGCCGACAAGAAACCCGGGAAAGTCGTGGACGCAGGGAGCTTTGGGATTTTCCTGAATGGCAAACGCGTTGGCACGGAGACCTTCAAGATCGAGCAGAAAGCGGATTTCAGCATTGCCACCTCGCAAATCAAGGTGGACGACGGCACCACCAAGGCCGACCAGACCGCGGAGATGCAAGTCAATCCCAAGGGCGAGTTGGTCTCCTATTCCTGGCATGCGACGGTGCCGCAAAAGGAAGAGTCCTCGGTGGAGCCGAGAGACCAGCTCCTGGTGGAACACATCACGCCGGTGGACCAGAAGAAACAGGATGTCCCTCACGTTCTGCCGATCTCTACTGTGATCCTGGACGACAACTTCTTTTCCCAAAGGGAACTCCTGGTCTGGCGATATCTGGCCACAGGCTGCTTGTGGAAGAAAGGCGAGGCGCCGGTTTGTGGTCCCAGCCACTTCGGCACTCTTGTCCCGCACCAGCACACATCAGGCGATGCGACTATGGAGTTCATCGGCACGGAGAAGCTCACCGTGAAGGGCGCAGAGCGCGAATTCAACAAGATCAGGCTTGATAGTGATGGCGTGCAGTGGCTGCTTTGGGTCAGCGATGACTACAAGGTCTTCAAGATGACGGTAGCCGCCAGCAACGTGGAGGTTGTAAGGGACTAGAGCGACATCTTATAGTGAAGACTTGAAGGTGCCTGATACTTCCGGCATCACGGGAAATTGTGAATCTGGGTTACACTGCTGATTACCCTACCCCCTTGGCTTGTAACCAGAGTCTTATGGCGCAGAACCACCGCTCCGATATTCTTTTCTTTTTCGGCGTTCTCATCACGCTTTGGACAGCCTATCTGGTGCGCGACGTCCTGATGCTGATCTACGTCAGCGGACTGTTTGCCGTGGTGTTATCACCTGCGATCGGCATGATTCAGCGGATGAAGATCAACGGCTGGCGCGCAGGCCGCGGTTTCGCCATCGTGTTCCTGGTCCTTATGCTGGTCCTGGCGGGCACCATTTTTGCCGTCTTCGCCCTTCCTCCGGTCTACCGCGATGCCCACAACTTTTCCGCTGACTGGCCCCGGCATCTGGCCACGCTCACGGAAGAGGTCCAGCATTTGCCCTTCGGCAATAAGCTTGATCCGGCAGGACTGCAGAAATATGCCGCTGAGATCGCCGGAGGCGCGGGTGGACTGTTTCTAAACCTCGCGGGCGGGGTCTTTGGACTCTTCACCGCCGTCGTACTCACTGCGTATTTCATTATCGATGGCGAAAGTACTTTTAAATGGGGCGTCTCGCTTTTTCCCGTAGACCAGCAGGAACGGTTGGCAACAACTCTGTTACGGGCCAAGGCGCGCATGAGAAATTGGCTGATCGGCCAGACAGTGTTGATGCTCAGCCTGGGCCTCTCCAGCCTGGTGGTCTACTACCTGCTCGGGCTCAAGTATTTTTACCTGCTGGCCATGTTTGCGGGTGTCGTCAACATTGTGCCCATTGCCGGTCCTATCAGCGCCGTAGTCCTGGCGTCCGGAGTGGCTGCACTGGACTCACCGCATAAGCTGGTCGGAGTGCTGATTTTCTTTGTGGTCTACTTCCAGGTGGAGAGCGTCTTCCTGTCGCCCCGCATCATGAAACACACGCTCAACCTCTCTCCTCTCACGGTCCTCATTGCTCTTTCCATGGGCGGGGCCTTGGCGGGCGTGATCGGTGCGCTGGTGTCAGTACCTACCGCTGCGCTGGTTTCGGTCCTGATGGATGAATACTTGGTGAAGCGAAAACCTGCGGCGGTTGTAGCGGCAGCGGACTAGGCAGCGGCAAATAAGCAATTGGCAAATGGCAATTAGCAAGTGCTTGGGGTGCACTCCAGCACCATAGCCATGGCCATAAGATGAAACCGCGATTCACGATATAAGTCTCTATCTGGCGGTGGCGGACACTCTAGGGATCATCTTTATCTTAGAGTTTCAGTTGGAAGTGCCATCTGCCAATTGCTAATTGCCATTTTACTAACTGCCAATCGACCCAATGTTAAAATCTATAACCAGGGGCCATGAACAATAAAATTTCAGTCGGTATTCTCGGCGCGACCGGGACGGTGGGGCAACGTTTTATTCAGTTGCTTGAGGCACATCCATGGTTTGAAGTCACGTGGCTGGCGGCATCGGACCGCTCAGCTGGAAAGATCTATAGCGAAGCCGCCAAGTGGAACCTGATGACGCCGGTTCCTGCCCGGATCGCGTCCATGACAGTTTCACCTGCAAAGCCGGACAACACCACGCCGAAGCTGGTTTTCGCCGCACTGGACGCAACTGCCGCAAAGGAGATTGAGCCGGCGTTTGCTGTTGCCGGACATGCTGTAGTGTCAAACTCCAGTGCGTTCCGCATGGCGGAAGACGTCCCGCTGGTGATCCCGGAAGTAAACGGTGACCACACTCAGTTGATCAAGACGCAGAAGTGGTACAAGGACAAAGGCGGATTCATGGTCACCAACCCCAACTGCTCGACCATCGGATTGGTACTGGCGCTGGCGCCCCTGCATCACGGGTTTGGAGTCAGCAAGATATTTGTCGTCACCATGCAGGCCATCAGCGGCGCAGGGTACCCCGGCGTGCCGTCCATGGATATCCTGGGGAACGTGATTCCTTACATCGCCAATGAAGAGCAGAAAATGGAAGCGGAAACGCGCAAGCTGCTGGGGTCGCTGAACGGTGATAGCATCGCTCCCGCGGACCTGGACTTGAGCGCTCATTGCAACCGTGTGCCGGTGGAAGACGGTCATACCGAATCCGTTTCCCTTAAGCTGCGCAGGCCGGCACAGGCGGAAGATCTGATCGCCGCATGGAAGCAGTTCCGTTGCCTGCCACAGAAGCTCAAACTGCCCAGCGCCCCAGAGGAGCCGGTGGTTTATGAGACTGCACCGGACCGTCCGCAGCCACGCCTGGACCGTGACCGCGGTCGGGGCATGTCTTCCGTGGTCGGGCGCCTGCGTCCCTGTAATATTTTTGATTGGAAATTCACTGTGCTCTCACACAACACGATTCGTGGCGCGGCCGGAGCGGCCATTCTGAATGCCGAGCTATTAAAAGCGCAGGGTTACATCAGTTGATCGGCCACCGATCATGCGCTGAGCTTCAAGGTCGTGTGGCACAGCCGCCCTCGGCTGTGACGGTGAAAGTCACGTCTCTCAACATGCCTGAGAAGAATTTTCTCCGTGCCTCCGTGTCTCCGTGGTGGATTTTTTGTCATTGGGTGCGCCGATGATCGTCATGAAATTCGGCGGCACATCCGTGCAGGATGCTGCGGCCATTGACCGTGCTGCTGCAATCGTGCGCGCGCGCATTCCCGAGCAGCCCGTGGTGGTGGTGAGCGCGCTGGGCGGGATCACGGACCAACTGCTGGCCATGGCCAGTGCTGCCGGCTCAGGCAACCGGGAAAAATCGCTGGAGCTTTCCCGTGCTGCACGCACCAGGCATTACAACACGGCATCCGATCTTCTCGGCACGCATGCGTTTGAGCAGATCGCACCCGAACTGGAAGCGGATTTCAACTCGCTGGACGAACTGTTACGCGGCGTTGTCGCGGTGGGCGAACTCACGCCACGGACCACGGACACTATCTCCGGCTTCGGCGAGCGCATTTCGTCCAAGATCGCCGCTGCGGCATTTTCCCAGCGAGGCATTGAAGCTTCCCATGTGGATGCACGCCAATGCATCGTGACGGACAGCACTTTCGGCAAGGCGGTCCCACTTTTTGAAGAGACCCATGCGCGGCTCGTGGAGAACGTGAAGCCGATGCTCGACCGCAAGCGCGTGCCGGTCATGGGCGGGTTCATCGCCTCTACGCGGGAAGGTGTGAATACCACGCTGGGACGCGGCGGGTCGGACTTCAGCGCGGCCATCGTAGGCGGTGGACTGGGCGCAACCCGCATCGAGATATGGACGGACGTGGACGGGATGATGACCACCGATCCCAACCTTTGCCCGGACGCGCGTCGTATTAAGACCATCAGCTTTGAAGAGGCGGCCGAACTGGCCTATTTTGGGGCCAAGGTGCTGCATCCGGCCACGTTGCTGCCTGCTATTAAGGAAAATATTCCCGTGCTGGTGCTGAATTCCCGCAATCCCAAATGCGAAGGAACGCGCATTACGGCCGCTGCGCCGAAGAGCAAGAACATCTTTAAGGCCATTGCAGCCAAAAAACGCATCACCGTGGTGGACGTGGTGGCCACGCGCATGCTGATGGCGCACGGGTTTCTGAAAAGCATCTTTGAGGTCTTTGCCAACCATCGCTGCCCCGTGGACATGGTGTCCACTTCGGAGGTGAGCGTCTCGGTGACCGTGGATTCGAACGAGTCAATCGCCGCCATCGCCGCCGATCTAGCCAAGCTGGCGGACGTGAAATACGAAGGCCGCAAAGCGATTGTCTGCCTGGTGGGCGAGAACATCGGTAGCACGCCGGGGATCGCGGCCAAGGTCTTCAGCGCCATTCCGGACGCGAATATCCACATGATCTCCCAGGGGGCCTCTGAAATTAATATCAGTTTTGTCATTGATGAAGCAGACGTACCTGATGTAGTCTCGCGCCTGCATCGCACTTTCTTTTCCCAAGTCGATCCCGAGGTGTTTGCGTGAAAATTCTTGTGCTGGGACGCGGTAAAACCGGAGCGCTGGTGGCGGAAGTTGCCAGCGAGCGCGGGCATGAAGTCCGGTCATTGGCCGGCCAGGAGAACCAGGACGGCCGCAGCCTTACGTCGGACTTGCTGAAACAGATTGATGTGGCGATCGACTTCACCACGCCGCACGCCGTTATCGCCAACGTTATACGCTGCGTGGAAGCCGGTGTTCCCATCGTGGTCGGCACCACGGGCTGGCACCAGTACATGGATAAGGTCCGGCAGTTGGTCCAGGAGCGCAAGGGAGCTTTTCTCTACGGCTCAAATTTTTCCATCGGCATGAACTTCTTCTTTAAAGCCATACAGGCCGTGGCCCCGGTGCTGAAACACAACTATCGTGGCAACATTGTGGAGCGCCACCACGCGCAGAAAAAAGACAAGCCTTCCGGCACAGCCGTATCTCTCCAGAAAATTCTGCAATCAAACTCCGGCGAGCAGGTTGAAGTCGCTTCCGTGCGCGAGGGCGACACCGTAGGCATGCACCTGGTGATGTTCGATTCTTCCAATGACACCATCCTCTTCACCCACGATGCCAAGTCGCGCGTGAGCTTTGCCGAGGGAGCCGTTCGCGCCGCCGAATGGCTCAAGGGCAAGACAGGGTTTTACGAGTTTCCCGAGATTGTGGACCAGCTATAAAAGATCGGGTGATCTGGTGATCGGTTCATCGGGTGATCGGAGCCATGATTTCCCATGTTCAGATCATCCGATCACGGCGATCACCCGATTCTCCGCCTCTCGGCCATCTATCTCTGGAGTCGAGACCTTTGTTATCCTATGAGACAACCATGAAAATATCAGGTTGCGGGACCGCGTTGATCACGCCTTTCAAACAAGACCAGAGCCTTGACGAAGACCGGCTGCGCCGGTTGGTCGAATGGCAGGTCGCTTCCGGAATACATTTTCTTGTGCCGTGCGGCACTACCGGCGAAACACCAACGCTCACCAAGGATGAATGGCTGCGCGTGGTTGACATTACCATTGAAGTCGCAGGAGGGCGTGTACCGATCGTTGCCGGCGCCACCTCAAATTGCACCGCGGATGCCGTGGAGAAAGCCCGCGAGCTGGGCAAGCGCAAAGGCGTGGATGCCATTCTCACCGCGTCGCCTTACTACAACAAGCCCACGCAGGAAGGCCAGTACCAGCACTTCAAGGCCATTGCGGAAGCGGTGGAAAAGCCACTGGTCCTGTACAGCGTGGTCGGACGCACCGCCACCAACATTGAACCGGCAACGCTGGGCCGTCTGGCCAAAATCCCCAATATCATTGCCGTGAAGGAAGCCAGCGGCAACATTTCGCAGATTGCCGAAGTGTTTAACCACGTGCCGGACAGCTTTCTGGTCTTCTCCGGGGACGACTCCGTGACCTTGCCCGTGATCTCCCTGGGCGGTGTAGGCATTATCTCCGTGGCGTCGAATGAGATTCCGAAAGAACTTTCCGAAATGACCTGTGCCGCTCTGAACAACGATTGGAAGAAGGCGCGCGCCATCCTTCGCAAATACCTGCCGCTGATGCAGGCCAACTTTATTGAGTCCAATCCCATGCCGGTCAAGGCCGTGCTGGCGATGATGGGCCGCGTAGAAGAAGTCTATCGGTTGCCCATGGTACCCATGAAAAAAGAAACACGCGCCAAGCTGGAACAGATCGCTGCTGAAGCAGGGTTGTTGAATGGGCATGGTGTGGTATCGGATTTGTAGAACCGCTCATTTCAGTTCTGCTGCTGATCGCGTCTAGGAGGAGACAGCGCATGACCCGATTTGTTTGGTTCTTTCTACTGATTGCGGCGGTATCTGTTCAATCTGATCCGAGCCAGTCTTCTGCCGCTGACATTCCATGGCCTTCCGGTCCATTCGCAATCGGTCGTGTAAGTTACGACTGGGTTGATCCGGCCCGCCCCGAAGTCCTTTCCAAGGTTCCGAACACGTCACGCGAAATCATCGTTGATGTCTGGTATCCAGCCGCCGCGGCAAAACCGGACACCCGCATTGCGCCATACATTCCAGGCGCAAGCCAGATCGATAAAGGCCCCTTTGCGCAGGCCGAGAGAAACAACTGGGGAAACTTATGGCCGATGATTGTTTCCGGTAATGTCCAAACTCATGTTTATGAGAACGCTCCGGTTGATACAGGCAACGCGCACTTTCCGCTGATCATTTTGTCCCACGCCTTCAGCGGTGAGCCTTACGCCTATACGCATCAAATCCAGGAACTAGTGAGTCGCGGCTACATTGTGGCAACCATCCACCACACCTACGAAGTTACCGTCGCCAAGTTCACCGACGGCAGAATGATTCCGTTTTCAGAGGAAAATGCCCGAGGAACTAAAGCCCCGACCCTCGACGAAATGCGAAAGTGGGCAAATCCGCGGATCGACGTATGGGCCGCCGATATTCGCTTCACCCTGGACCAAATCACGCAGTTGAATACTGCTCCCGCACAGAAGGTACCCTTTGCCGGGCGTGTTGATCTTGGCCGAGTGGGCGTACTTGGTCACTCTTTCGGTGGCGTTGCCGCCGCCCGTGCCTGCGAACTCGAGCGGCGAATTAAAGCGTGCTTAAACCAAGATGGTGCGCTGGGACAGCCCATTCTGCGATACGAGGGAGGGCACATGCCTACTCAGCCTTATATGTTTATGAGTTCACCACCGCCAGGGCCGCCCAGTGATGAAGAACTCAAAGCTATGCAGCTTACGCGCAAACAATTCGATCAGGATAGAACTGAGTCTTTAGCGATGGTGGAGAAGGAATTTCAGGACTGCTCCGGAGGCGCATATCAAGTTACGGTGGGAATTGCCGGCTTCAGGCACAACAGTTTTACAGACATTCCCTTGCTCAGGGCCGTCGGCAATCCTCGTGACACGGCGAAGGCTCTAAGCTCGCTGCGAGTCGTCGAGTCGTACACCGTCGCTTTCTTTGACAAGTTTCTCAACGGGGTGCACGACACATTAATTGATCGCGGGCCTGATAAAAACAGCGAAGTCCAGATCAAGCGCTACTCTCAGTCATCCCTCCGACAGCCGTCTCATAAGGGACGCGGGCGCTGATGCGGTGAAAAGAAAGATTTCACGCCACCCTCAGAACAGAACGTCAAAATCCAGTTTGAACCGGCGTCCGTAGCTGCCGAAAAACGTGCCAAACTGCGGGTCGGCGATATTGGAGCGCACCACCAAAGCATTGAAGTGGTTGGTGAGATTCAAGGCGCGCACGGAGAGCCTGCCTGCATACTTGGGAGTAATTTGAAAGTCTTTGGTGACCCGCGCGTCCAGCGAGAAGTATCCGGGAAAGCGGTTGGAATTAGGCACGCCGACGAAGTTCTGTAGAACATCGGTCACGGCATAGGGGAAGCCGGTGCGGTACTCCATCAGTGGCATGATCTTCATCTTCCATTTCAGCGGCGTTTCACCCCAGGCGAGCAGCCTGTTCGGAACATCGCCGCTCAGGTTGGTGAAGAAACTTGGCCGCACTACTGGAAACGCAACGTCGCCGGCATAACTGCTGACGGCATCCAGACTGCCGCGGGTGGAGCTGTGCACGTAAGAAAAGAACACCTTGTGCTTGTGTTCTTCCGCGATGCGCGCGGTGAATTGGAACTCCCGGTAGCGCGAGCTGCCGCCATCCTGCATGACCAGGGCGTTCTGGCCAGTGGTCAGCACCTGCGGAGAAATCGTGACCAGACCGTAAGAGTCGCGATACGTGTATTTGACCTGGACCCGCACCAGTCCGCCCAGCCGTTGTTCCAGTTCTATGCTCGAGGCCATGCTGTACGGAGCAAATCTGCCTTCCTGACTACTGGCCTTGTCGCGGTCGACCAGGCGAAACTTGCTGCCCGAGCGGTCGATAACATTCAAGAACGTGCGCGGCCCGTCCAGCACATTACCAAGCGCGTCGAAGGTAGTGATCACTTGCTCCGGGTAGCGCCGGAAAGCGTAGACATTCAAAGGGACGTGATCAAAAAAGACTCCGGCGCCACCCCGGATGATGGTGGACTTGTCTTTACCGAAGGGCTTCCACGCCAATCCCATCCTGGGCGCGTAACGGAGCGTGCCGGTAATGTGCTGCTGGTCCAGGCGTAGGCCGCTGTCCAGAGACAGTATGGGATTGAGCGTCCAGTGGTCCTGGGCAAATGCGGCGATTTCAAAATCTGGTTTGCTGAACTTCTGGCCGCCGGTGAACGCAATCCGTTTCAGCACATTCCCAGCCTGGTTCTCAATGTTGACCGGCCGGGCGAAAAAATCTCCGTTGTCACCACTGAACGTGGTGGAAGTGCCAAATTGAAAGTTGTGCGTTCCTTTGAAGTTCAAGGGCCGGAGCGTGTAGCTCTCAATCCAAACCGTACGAGAAGACCTGCGGTCCTGGCTGTTAAAGTAGTTCCCGCTGTTGCCCACAGGAGTAATGTTCATCTCCGCCGCACCTTGCGGTGTTACCGCGACATAGAAAGTCTGCCGCGCCACCGTGCTCTGCAACACACCCCCGCCCAATTTGATGCGGTCGATCACTGTGACCGCAGCCGCAGTTCCGTCCACGTTGGGCGTGACGGGCTGAGGGTTGAAAAAATCGAGATGGGCAAACTGCGTGTCCTGGGGCGTTACGTGAACCGTGCCGGTCAAGGTGTGCGTCGGTGAGATGACCAGGTCAAGCTGGCTGAAAAAATTTCCCACGCGCGTCTTAGTCTCATTGAATGGGAAAGGCAAGGTGAGGACTGGGTTCTTGTCCAGCAAATATTGCGCGGTCTGGGAAAAATACAGCTTTTGCGGCAGGACCGGGCCGCCAAAGCTGACATTCGGCGTGGCCGAACGCAGGCCCTGTAGATGGCCGCTGCGGATGCGAAATTCCGGAAGCGGATCATTGAGTTCAAAATTCCATTTCTCGCCGCCTCGGCGCGTGTCGGCGGAAACCACGCCGGAGGTAAAATTGCCATACTGGGCCAGGAACGGAGTAGCGGCAACGCTCAGGGTCTCCACGCTGTCCACAGGCACGAGCAGACCAAATTGTCCCGTGGCCGGGTCCGTGGAGTCGACGGAGTTCACGATTAGAGCATTGTGCTTTTCATCGCCACCGGCAATCACCAGCCCTTCGGGCGAAAGCACCACGCCGGGAGTGAAAACAACCGCATCCGCGATGTTGGCCGGCCGGTTCGGCAGTTGTTTGATTTCGGCGCGCTGTAACTCCTCGGCTGTCGACGCTGTGGGCGTTTGGCCCGCCTTCACCGTAACAGTTTCCTTGACCTGTAGCTTGTGCAGCAGCGTTACTTCAACTTCGACGATCTGGCCTTCCAAGGCAATCTTGCGTCCAACGACGGCTTCATAACCTTTCTTGCTTACGCTGAGTTCGAAGTCGGGAAACTCGCGGCCTGAAATACTGGCCTCACCCCGGTCATTGGTTGTGCCGGACCATACGGTGGTACCGTTCACATGCAATGTGATTTGTGCTTTCGCAACCGGAAGGCTGGCTTCATCATGCACCTTGATGATCAGACCACGGGGCGCGGCTTCCTGTCCCCGCGCCGTTACAACGGCCAGCAGGCAGACAAAAAACAAAACCAGAACTGGGCAGCCCCTAACGGAGCACACAAAATACCGTCGCAGCACCATGGGATTGGGACAAGTCTAATCCTCAGCATCTGCTCTTTACACAACTTTATTTATGAAAATTGCACTTTGTGCAAGATTTTGCAGGATTGCCTAGAAGCATCATCGCCATAAATGCAGAAAACTTTAGCCCAGACGTAAAGCGGCCGCGCCGGTTAGCGCAGCCGCTCTTTCATCACCTCCGGGCACGGTGTCTGCGGGAAAAAAAGAGTTGACTGCTGACCGCAGCGGCCCGTGCCCGGAACCACTGAGGAGAAACATCCCTATCTTGAGATCGTGGATCGAGAGTTTTCTTGCACAAAATCGCCTATTATTTTTGTCTGATACGGGTTTTGAGGGGTGGCTCAAAGGATCGAACGATCCGCCTTATTTCCGTCGGTAACTAGCGCAAGCCCGCCATAAAAACACGCAATTCCCGCAGCACGTCTGCTTCTTTGCTGAGAAAGAAATAGTGGTTTGCCCCTGTCACAATCACGATACGCACGCCACCCGGAGCGGTCTGAAGGTTCTTCTTCCAACGATTCACGTACGCACTTGTTGCGGCGTTAAATTCGGCGATGGCGGCCCGTTCCGGGTCGTCCTTCGGCTGGTAATGCTTACCGCCATTACCGTCCGGAAAAAATGCCAATACTGGCACACGTATCCTCGAGTAGTCGCGCTTCTGAGCGCCCTCACCGATCGCTCGATGGATGCTCAGAGAGGTTCTATGTTTGCCGATCGATCCGTCGGGATTTGTTTCGTACATATTACGTAACTCTGCCTCTGGAAAGACTTCACCTTTCCTGGCTTGCCAATCGCGGTACGCTTGAAAAGATTTCCGGTCTGCGTCGGTAGGTCCGGAATGGTCCCGCATGGGCGCCGGCAATTGGTGATAAAGAGCCATATAAGCGGGACTGCTGGCGGGAAAATCGGTGGGGTCAGCCGCTGCATCCAGGTAGACCAAGCCCGCAAGACGATCAGAGTGTTCGTCGCCCAGTCTGGTCAACTCTTCGCCCGCCATGGAATGCCCCACCAGAACGGGCGCAACAATCTTGAGCGAGTCGAGAACGTGAAGAACATCTTCCGCCAGGCGCTGCTCGGAGTAACCCGAGTCGGGGTGCGTGGAAACACCATAACCACGTCGCGTGATGCCGTACACATGGTAAGAGCTGGTGAGCTTGGGGGCGAACTCGTCGAAGACATGCGCGGTGTTTCCCGAACCTGCCAACAACACAACCGGCCGACCGGTTCCGCCCCAATCGAGTACCTCCAGCCGGACTCCGTCTTCCACCGTCACGAACCGCACTTGGTGTTTGGACGGATCCTGCCAGGGCGCGGATTCTTGCGCGCAAGCTACAGCGCCAGCTACGAAAGTTAAGGCAAGAGCAAAAGCTGTTTTCATGGCGTTCATATTCCATTCCTTTCTGCTATCAACTTTGCCCTTTGGCCATTGCCGTCGTAGCCAACATTCCACCCAACCCCATGGTCTCCACAGCAGAGGACGGCACAATCACCATGGCGCCTTTCTCCTTGATTGCCTCATAGAGCATGTTCATGGCGCGCAGGTGAAGCGCGACCGGGTTCTGCGTGTAGGCTTCGCCAGCCTGGACAAATTTTTCCGCGATCTCGGTTTCCGCCTGTCCCAGGATGATGCGCGCCTGGCGCTCGCGTTCCGCCTGGGCCTTGCGGGACATAGCGTCTTCCAGACCCGCGGGGATTTTCACGTCGCGGATCTCCACCGATTGCACCGTGATGCCCCACGGTGTGGTCTTCTCATCCAGGATGCGTTGAAGTTCGCGGCCCAGCGTCTCGCGTTCAGTGAGCATCTGCGCCAGTTCGTGCCGCCCAATCGACTCCCGCAACGCCGTCTGCGCGCTCAGCATGACGGCGTCAATAAAGTTTTCCACTTCCAGGATTGCCTTCTCCGGGTTCCATACCAGCCAGAAGACAATGGCATCCACGTTGACCGGCACGGTGTCACGGCTCAGAGTGGATTCGGCGCTCACACCGCTCACACGCACGCGTTGGTCGACAAAGGGGCTCAGCGTTTCAATCACGGGAACAATGTGGAATAATCCAGGGCCGCGCAGACCAACGTATCGCCCCAGGCGCAGCAATGCGACCTTCTCCCATTGGCGCACGACCTTGATGGAGAACAAGAGATATACGCCCACGGCCACTCCGGCTATGGTTGGCCCCTGGCGGCGCGTGATCTCACTGGCAAACAGGCCGGCGGCAACACACACAATGCACAACGCGACCGCCACGTTATTGATTTGGGAAACTCTGACTTTAGGAAACATATAAGTTATCTCCTTGGCGCAGCTATAAGCTCGCGCAATACTTCCAACAATTCTTCCACCGTGAAGCCGGCAGCCCCGGCGCGGGCCACAAAATCACCTGCCAGTTGGTTCAACTGCCGCGCACGCTCCGCTTGATCGCGCTCTATTTTTTTCTGCGTGATAAATGTTCCCGTGCCTTGCTGCGTTTCCAGCAGACCGCCCAGCTCCAGTTCGCGATACGCCCGCAAGACAGTGTTCGGATTAATGGCCAGGTCGACGGCGAGCTGCCGCACGGTAGGCAGTTGGTCGCCCGCTGTCAGGGTGCCGGAAGCCATGCCGCCCTGCACCTGGTCGATGATCTGGCGATAAACCGGAACGCCACTGTGCGGGTCCAGGCTAAGTTGAAAAGCGGTTCGCGGATTGGCGGGTGTACGTTTCATTGTTTCTATATGCTAGTGTACTATATAATTAGTACATTATGTCAATAGATATTTTTGGGTATTTTTGAAGATCAAAATGAAACCATTTGTTTTAAGCGGCTTAGGGGTATGTCGGAAATTTCATGTAATCTCATTGTGGGCACCAGCACTCCTGCCGGTGATAGATAGGCCGGTTGCTTTTTGAAGCAACCGACCGTAGCTTCGAATCTCTCCTGGGAGCGAAAAGCCCGGCTACGTTGAAACCAGATTTGACTTTTAGCCCTTTCCCAGTGACTTTGAGTTGCTCCAACTTCTGACCAAGCTGGATTTCGACAGCTTCATGATCCGTCTCTTGTCCCGCATCCTGTTTCCAAAACCGAACTGACAAAAGGCGGAATCTCCAAGTTCTGACAGATCTAGAAAGATCCAGAGGGTTCCACAGCGCCAAAGTTGGTAACTCGTCGCTCACGGTGCGCCGTTTGCTGGTGGAACTTCCCGACGGGTATACTCCGCAGTTGCGCGTGACGGAGTGATCCAAGCAAAATGCACAAGCTGAAATCTGAAATTGAACGGCTGTATGCCAGCGGATCTCTCCAGGTAGAGGTCACCGGCCAGGCGCGTCAGGTCTTTCTGGAGTTCCGCGATGCCCTTACGCTGGGCCGGGTGCGGGCGGCGGAAAAACATGATGGACACTGGCGCGTCAACGCCTGGGTGAAACAGGGGATCCTCCTGGGCTTTCGCCTGGGCGAGTTGGAAGAGAGCGGATGCAGCGCCGGCCTGTCTTTCGTCGATAAGAGTACCTTCCCTGCGCGCCAGTTCAAAGTTGAAGACAAGGTCCGCGTCGTGCCCGGAGGCTCATCAATTCGTCAGGGTACCTATATCGCGCCGGGCGTGATCTGTATGCCTCCTATGTATGTGAATGTGGGTGCGTACGTGGACGAAGCGACGCTGGTTGATTCCCACGCGCTGGTTGGTTCCTGCGCGCAGATTGGCAAGCGCGTGCATCTGAGCGCTGCGGCCCAGATTGGCGGTGTGCTCGAACCGGTGAATGCTTCGCCGGTAATCATCGAAGACGATGTTCTTGTGGGCGGCAACTGCGGCGTCTATGAAGGCACGCAGGTGCGGAGTGGCGCGGTGTTGGGCGCGGGCGTGATCCTGACCAGGTCGACTCCGGTCTATGACATCGTGCGTGAGCAGGTTTATCGCTCCACTCCAGATGCTCCGCTGGTGATTCCGGGAAACGCGGTGGTTGTGCCGGGATCGCGGGCCATCGGCAAGGGAAAAGCCGCGGAGTGGGGAATTTCGCTCTATACGCCGGTGATCGTGAAGTATCGCGACGAAAAGACGCAAAGCTCGATTGAGTTGGAAGACCTTCTGAGGTAAATCGAAGAAGGCACAGATCGAAAGGCCGAAGGCAAGCACAGTGTTCCATCGTCTTTCAGTGTTTGTTAGTTGTGGACCAGTTTCATTTACGTTGACCAATGTGGCACAGCCGCCCCGGGCTATGGCGGAGAAGAACACCGGCAGGAGTGCCGGTGCCACACGATTAAAGAGGTATTGAGGTATTGATGAAGAGTTCGTCCAAGACGAATGGTTTTCTGCTTGTTTTCCTGGCGCTCGCCGGAGTTGCTGCCGTGCTGTGGGCGATCACGCATTATGCCGGTGTTACAATCAGCCCTCGTGTTCTCACCACTTCGCGCTGGGTCGCTCTTCTCGCCTTCTGCGCCTACGCCAGGTCGCGACGCTCGCTAACCACATGGATTGCGGTGGGCATTCTGGTGGGCGCCGAGTTCGGCCATGACTGGCCGGCGCGGGCGGCAAGCCTGCAGCTGCTCAGCACAATCTTCCTGCGCCTGATCAAGACGATCATTGCTCCCCTGATTTTTTCCACGCTGGTGGTGGGCATTGCCGGACATGCGAACCTGAAGCAGGTCGGGCGCATGGGTATTAAGGCGCTGATCTATTTTGAGCTGGTCACCACCGTCGCATTGTTTATCGGACTGGGTGCAATCAATCTTTCCCGCGCTGGTGTTGGCGTACCTGCACCGCAGAACGCGCCCCCGGCCGCGACTGTGCAGAAGCAAAATGTTCCAGAACCGCAGAACACGCCCCCGGCCGCGACCGTGCAGAAGCAAACTGTTCCAGACTTGATCCTGCATGTCTTCCCGGAGAACATCGCCAAAGCCGTGGCGGAAAACCAGGTGCTCCAGGTAGTGGTCTTCAGCATCATCTTCGGGATTGGCCTGGCGCAGCTCGACGAAAAGAGACGTCGCCCGATGCTGGAATTCTCGGAGAGTTTATCTGAGACGATGTTCAAGTTTACCAACATTGTCATGTTGTTCGCTCCTATCGGCGTAGCGGGTGCAATCGCGTACACCGTCGGCACAATGGGATTTGGCGTCCTGGTGAATCTGGGCAAGCTGGTGGCCACGCTATATGCCGCGTTGATCGTTTTTGTCGGTTGCGTTTTCTTGCCGGTTGCGCTGATCGCGCGTTTGCCGTTGAAGCGCTTCCTCAAGGCCGTGGCCGAGCCTGCATCCATTGCGTTTGCTACCGCTAGCTCTGAGGCCGCGCTGCCCCGCGCCATGGAGGCGATGGAGTCCTTCGGAGTGCCGCGTCAGGTTGTTGCTTTCGTCATACCGACGGGTTACAGCTTTAATCTGGACGGCAGCACCTTATATCTTGCCCTGGCGTCGATCTTCGTGGCCCAGGCCGCCGGCATTCACTTGAGCTTCGCCGAACAACTGGTCATGGTCTTTACCCTGATGTTGACCAGCAAGGGAGTAGCCGGGGTCCCGCGCGCGACGCTGGTCATCCTGCTGGCCACCGCAGACTCATTCCATCTCCCAGTCTGGCCGATTCTTGTCATCCTGGGCGTGGACCAGCTCATGGACATGGCGCGAACCATGGTGAATGTGATCGGCAACTGCCTGGCCAGCGCCGTCATCGCCCGATGGGAAGGTGAGCTAGACACAGAAGCTCCTTCCCCCGCGGTGCTGGACGCTATGGCACAATAGCTGCCATGTTTCACGAGCGCATCGGCGCGCAACTGGTTCCACCCGAACCGCACTTCCGCTGGCGCGGCGGCGAGATCACCCGGCTGGAAGGATTCTCCGATGCGGTGTTCGCTTTTGCGGTCACGCTGCTGGTGGTTTCGCTAGAAGTGCCGCACACCTTTGAAGAGCTGATGTTCGTCATGAAGGGCTTTGTCGCCTTTGCCATCTGCTTCGCTACACTTATTCAGGTGTGGTACTACCATTACATCTATTCGCGCCGCTACGGCCTGCAAACCACATACACCATCATCCTGAATGCCATCCTTCTGTTCGTGGTTTTGTTTTATGTCTATCCACTGAAATTTCTCTTCACGCTGATCATTGGCGAGTTCACTGGGCGTACCGTGCCCCGCGAACAACTCGATCGGATGGTGACCTCGCAACATCAGGTCCCGCTGCTGATGGTGATCTACAGCGTTGGTGCAATGGCGGTGTTCGTGCTCTTCGCGCTGCTTTATCACTACGCGTATCAGAAGCGCAAAGAGCTGGAGCTGAATGAGTATGAAGCTCTGTCCACGCGCAACAGCGTCATTCACCATGCTGGGTTCGGCGGGGTGGCATTGATTGTGGGTATTGTCGCGCTTGTGGTGCCGGAAAAATATGCCGGGATGGCCGGGCTACTGTTTACTCTCAACGGTGTATGGGGATGGATCGCCGGCTCTCGTCTGGGCAAGCAGGAGCGGTTGGCAGTGGAACGGATGAAGGCGAAGCCGGCGGGCCCGCTCCATTCCTAGATTGCATGGACGTTGGAATTCCTGGGAAACTCTAAACACTGTATTCTGAGTTCAGCCATGCGCACCAAAGAGCCAACGTTCAGAGTTACCAAATGGCTGGACCGAACCATACCTCTTGAAGCCGAATGCACCTCTTGCCCCGATGCGCAGTTCAAAATTGGATTTAGCGGAAAGATCCGAAGCCCCTTTTACCGGCCTGAATGCAGAGGGTTCATGGAACATCTGCAGGCGGCGTTTGCGCTCCACGTTGCGCAGGTCCACACAAAGCCCGCAGTGGCTAAGCGTGCTGCTGAAGACGACGACTAGGCTCCCAGAAGCACAGAGATCACACACGCGCCAGCTCGTACAAATACTCGACATACGAGCGCGTAGCGCCATCCATACCCTGGACTTTCAGATTAGTTGATTCAATCACGTAATATTCGTTCGGTGCATGGGCGCCGTTGCCGTGTCCAAGACCGAAGTGGCCTGCCGGCAGACGCAGAGGATCGCCGGTAAAGACGTAACCGGGCCACGATCCGGCAAGACGCGGCATCATGATGGGATCGATCCCTGAGCGCTTGTATACGTTGACGCTGGCGCGGATCAGCGCCGAGTCAGCCGATGTGCTGTTTGGATCGTAGCCGCCGGTCATGTTGACCTCAATGTCCCCGAATCCGTGCTTGGCCAGGTGTGCTTTCAGCTTGGCCAGCGAATCGGCCGCGGTCATGTCCGGCACCAGGCGCAGATCAAGCTTGGCCACGGCCCGGTGTGGAAGCACGGTCTTGCCTCCCGGTCCGGTGTAGCCGCCTACCAGACCTTCAATGTTCACCGTGGGCTGTGACACCAGCAACTCAAGAGACTCCTGCCAGCCCACATCGTGCACCCAATGCTCGACTCCGAGTCCTTTCTTGGCGCCGGCTTCATTCAAACGCCGCGCTGCCTCGGCGACCATTTTTTTCTCCGCCGCGGAGATTGGGCGAACTTTGTCCATATAGCCTTCAATGGCGGGTGTGTTGCCGTCAGCGGAAACCAGCGAGGCCAGCGCCTGCACCAGATGCCATGCCGGACTGTCGAGCCGGGCTTTGTTGCTGGAGTGGACGTCGCTTTTTGGCCCGCGGCCCCAGCGCTCGCCACTTGAAACCAGCTCGGCTTCGATCACGCCTTTGGCGCCAAGGTTCACCGTCACCTCGCCGTCCAGTCCCTGCGACGGGAATGGCATGAACACGCCCTGGCAGCGCTTCAACGCGGCCAGCACTTCGGGCTTCTGCACGATCTGCGGAAAATGAGGGGAGCCGATCTCTTCTTCGCCTTCCGCTACGAATACCAGGTTCACCGGCAGCTTGCGTCCGGCGCCGCGGATGGCATGCATCGCAGCGATGAAAGTGGCCTCCGGCCCTTTCTGGTTCACCGCACCGCGACCGACAATGATCTTGCCCAGCCCGGCCGTGTCGACCAAAGCCGCGTCAAACGGCGGTGAAGACCACTCGGACGGATCGACCTGCTTTACGTCATACATAAAGTAGAGGGCCAGCGTGCGCGGAGCCCCGGCATCGAGCGTGGCGAAGATTCCCGGCTGGCCGTCGGTTGGTACCTTGGTGACCTGGTCGAAGCCGGCCTCGCGCAGCATCCGCATGGTCATGTCGCAACCTTCATTCATGCCGCGATTCTCCGCGGCGATAGAAGGCTGGCGAATCCACTGCTGCAGGCGCTGGACGGATTCATCGTGGCGCTTTTCAATTTGCGCCCAGATGGGTTTGAAGTCGGGGTCGTCAGCAATAGGAAGGCGCGGCAAAGCCAGTGCGGCAGCACCAGCTCCGGCAGTGATCAGAAAGTCTCTTCGGTCCATGGCGAGGCAGAATAAAACAAAATGCGGACGCATGTCCAGGAGGGAAGTCGAGCGATGTTGTGTAATTTAACCCGCGAGGTCCATGTGGCACAGCCGTCTCGACCGTGTTGTGTTGAAGATGCACCGGCGGGAGCGCCGGTGCCACATGAGTGCCGGAGTGAACCGCTGTCATCCGAGCGCCGTAAGGGTGGTAGGCAAGATCAGGTCACGCCGTCGGCTTGGGTTCCGGCGGCTCGAATGAGCCGCAACGGCCGCGAAAACTCTGGCGGAATTTTTCCTGTTCCTCGGGCGACATCTGTTCCCAGCGTTCGGACATTCGCCGTCGAAAGTTGGAGCGACGGCCACCGCCAATTCCCAGACCTCCGAACAGGATGCGGCAGAGGGCCAGCAGCCCGAGGGCCTGCCAGAACGTAATTAACCGAAGTCCGAATAACGTTGGCAGCAGCCAGTTCCACAGATGCATCACCACTTCGCCGCCGATCCAGGCGAAAAGCACTATCCCCGCGATGGCCGCTGGAATTATAAAAATCAATTTCTTTCTTCTCATCGTGTGTTCCTCATTTCTTCATAAACTCGTCGTAAATCCCTTGCAATCTTTCGCGCAGGTGAAGCACCGCGTAGCGCTTGCGTGAAAGCAGGGTATTGATGCTGACCCCGGTTTCCTCTGACAACTCTTTGAAGCTGCGCCCCTCCAGTTCGTGGGCGACGAAGACTTCACGCTGCTCGTCGGTCAGCTCATCGAGCGCAAGTTCCAGCTCGTCAAGAAGCACGTTGCGGACATATTGCGCTTCCGGCCCGGCATCGGGCGAGGGCAACAGGTCTTCGATCCGCAGCAACTCGCCTTCTTCGTCCTCGACCGCCACGTCGCTGAAGTTCTCCGGCTTCTTCTTGCGAAAAACATCGGTGATGCGATTGCGCGCGACACGAAAAAGCCATCCGGTCACGTGCTCAATCGGCATCAGCAGGCGGTTGGCTTCTACCAGCCTGTAGAAGACGTCCTGCAGAATGTCTTCGACGTCGGAGGCATCGGGCACACGCCGGCGGATGAAATTGCGCAGCCGGGAGCGCTCCTTCGTGACGATCTCGGAGATTTGGCGATCTTGCTCGATCATCCCGATGCTCAGCGGTTCGTCCATCTGTTTCTGCCACTCCTGTAGACGAACGGCGGCTACAAATATTGTAGAGATTTGAAATCGGCGCAACAGCCCGAATGCGTCGAATCGCACCCTTTCGCAATGAGCGCGAAGGCGGGACTACATGGCTTCAGACGACAGCAGAGCCAAGATGCCAAAGAGGCGAATGGGTGCAGACTATGTTCGAACGGTGTAAGCCCCGCCTGCATGCGGCATCGGCTTTCGCGTGTATGCGTTGGTGAAGCGAACTCGGATGAGCCAGAAAACCATCAACACCAGCGGCAGGATACCCAGAAGAAAAATAACGTGTGTCTGGATTAACAAAGCGGGGAACAGGTGGGGCCGTGCCAGGAACAAAGACCCTGAGGCGATGAACAGTGCAAAACACATGCGTCCAAGATGGCGCGTGAGACGTTGCGTGCCGGAGATGCTGCCGCGTATGAGCATGCGAAGATCGCCTAGGGCATAGAGTCCAGCGAGGGTAGCAAAGACGAAGTACGAGCCAGTCGGAACCCCATATTTTGCCCCTGTCGGAGTATGCTTTGCTGCTATCCCGCAGATGACAAGTACAGTTGCGAGCGACAATGGAACCAGTAGCCCGCCCCAATCTAAAAGGCCCGTTTTTTCATCTCTGCGCCGGGCGGTCCACCATGCTGTCGCCACCAGATAGGACGTAAGAGTGCCCATTACGCCATTCAATAACTGGTGCTTCATGAACCCCATGTACGCTCCGCTTGCGCCGAGGCCGAGCATGGAGATGACAAATACGTTGCCCGCCCTACGATGCCGCTGGGAACCTTTGCGGAAAGACATCGCCGCGCCGCCAGAAAGCAGGCCCACGGTTCCAGCGCAGATATGAAAAGCCAACATGGGAGAAAATGACATTCTTATCTCCTTCAGTTAGCCTGCCGTGCTGCGCCCATCATATCTCCCGTCAGGCCGGCCTGCTCCCTCCATCGTGGAACGTTCACGCCCATCACCAACAGCCACAGTGTCAGCGCTCCTTCGCCGAGGATCCCGGGGACCATGTTGTAGGGGAACAAATGGTTGGCGAGAATCGGTGACAGAAAGGTCAGCCAGCCTAGACCGCCAAACGCCATCAGCGCACCCAGAGATCCAGGCAGGAAGGTCGACCTGAAAATTAGATAGCCGATCAGTAGGCAATAGAATCCGAAAAACACCAGAGGGTTGATGTTGGGGGCCAGATGCAAAAGGCTCAGAGGCCCAATGGCGATTCCCACCAGACTGAGTACAGCCGCGAGCAAAGAGAGGCCCCCGTTCACCGGCTTAAATATGCCGTAGAAGAGCAGCGTTACAGCGATGTAGCTTGCACCCGCGATGAGGCCGGCTGCCATACCCAACTTGCCGCGAACGACGAGGGAGAGTCCTCCTGCCAGGAAGGTGAACACATAAAAGATAGCGGCAAGCCTGACCTTGAAACGCGGCGATGCTTCGGCAGTTGCTTCGGTCATGTCATAGCCTCCTGGGGTAGAAGCGCAGAACAGAGTACGTTATCCGACCGAAATCAGGCGCACTTCGTCCTCCCGCACTTCGTCCTAAAGATACATACGGCGGCAAGAATCTGAGAGTTCCATATTCCTTTGTAGGAGAGGGTTCGACAGGGAGAATTTCGTGCGAATTCTCTTAAAAGGCCAGGGCTTCCCGGGCGGCCAGCCAGACGGAAGCTGGTCCGCTTGGAGTAATCCTCGCCAGCCAATGCGAGCGACAAGGAAGCCCGTGCCCGGGCATGGGAAGCCTATCTCGATATGTCTTTCACCGCGTAGTCAGATGGTAGCTGGAAAAGCAATGGATCGGGATCGCCGATGCGAATGTTGACCAGCCTACGGATATGCTGACCCGATTGAGGATTGTCTGACTTTGTCAGCAGCATCTCCTTCAATTCTGTCGAATACCAGCTTTCGTCGACCGAAACGATAGGCTTGTCATTGCCGATCCTGCCCGCCTCCACAGTCCGAGTCATACGCTGGCCGCTCGCCATGAAGCCCTCAATCTGCATGGTACCCAGTTGTTCGAACTGTAAAGGGTTGATCTTGGGTGGGTCAGCTTGAGGGGGAGGAGCCGCGACGGGCTTGTTGGCTACAGCCGCTACCTTTGGGGCACGCGGTTCCACATGTTGAATGGTTGCAACTTTGGTTTGAGGATTCAAGATGATAAAGACCTGCTGCACCGGGTCCGTGATCATCACGCGCCTGTGTTTCTCCCCGAACGTGATATCGAAGGGGTATTCATCTTCTTTGCGGGTGCGGCCTTCGGAGTCGCGGAAAATCTGCCCATGTATCTCACGATGTATGTGGGTGCCATTCACCAGCATCTGCTCGAACTCGTCAATTATATCGGCGGAAAATGGCGCTCCTTTGACTCCAGACAAACCAGGGGAGCCCACAGAGACGGTCGCTGTGACCGTTCCACCGGCATTGCCTGCGCCGGCTACGCCTCCCGCGACCTGGGAGTGCGCATAGGCGGCGCCGAGCAGCAAAGCAAATCCGGCTGACATCCATTGCAGTAATCTCATCTCTTGCCTCCTGCTCCTTTTTCGGAGCAAAAACTATTCTGCTCTCTGAACGCTGGTTCAGGCAAGACTTGCGCCTCAGGTTGAGGGTCATTTCAGAAACACCGCCGCACCCGATCACCAGATCGCGTGCGATCATCCGATCACCCGGTTCTTTCTTGACCCACCTGCTAAGCTTATTTCGGTTATTCATGATCTCTGAAGCGCTTCATAAAGTCGCCCATCATCGTGCCTCGCTCAGCCGGCAGGAAGCGCATGACGTCCTGGCGGAGATCTTGTCCGGCAAGGCCACGGACGCGCAGATTGCCGCGCTGCTGGTGGCGTTGCACATGAAAGGTGAAACGGTAGAAGAGATTGTGGGTTTTGCGGAAGCGATCCGCGCCGCGGCGCCTTCGTTTTCGCCAGAAGGAAACTCCACGCTGGACGTCAGCGGCACGGAGCGTGAAGCTCTGGTGGACACGTGCGGCACCGGCGGCGACGCCAGCGACACTTTCAACATCTCCACGGCCTCCGCCCTTACCATTGCCGGCGCCGGCGTGCGTGTAGCCAAGCACGGCAATCGGGGGATCACGTCGAAATGCGGCTCGGCGGACGTCATGGAAGCACTCGGTGTGAAGATCGACCTTCCGCTGGCGCAACTTTCCGATTGCCTGAAACAGGTCGGCTTGGCTTTCATGTATGCGCCGGGCATTCATACGGCCACCAGGCACGTGCAGGCGGCCCGTCGCGATCTGCGTCCGCTGCGCAGCGTCTTCAACCTGCTGGGACCGCTGACAAACCCAGCGCATGCTTCAGCACAGGTGGTTGGCGTCTATTCCGACGAACTGGTGGAAAAGCTGGCACAGGCCCTCAAGATGCTCGGCGCGAAGCGAGCACTGGTCGTTCACGGCGCGGACGGACTGGATGAGATCAGCATCAGCGGTCCTACCAAGATTGGCGAAGTTCGCGGCGAATGGGTACGCGTGTATGAAGTCACACCCCAGCAGTTTGGGTTGGAAACCGCGCCTTTGAGCGCCATTACCGGCGGCGATGTTACCCAGAACGCTGACATCATCCGTGGCATCCTGGACGGCGAAAAGTCCGCGCGCCGGGACATCGTGGTCATGAACTCAGCGGCTGCCCTGGTAGCCGCAGGCCGCGCCGATTCTCTGGCGGAGGCCATGCCGTTGGCCATTCAGTCGGTCGATTCAGGGGCAGCTCGCGCCAAGCTGGCAGCGCTGGTGAAATTCACGAACAGGTAATGTACGAAAGTGGTTGCAGGATTTGAACAAAGGGTTCAATCGCGCCGGAGGCGGCAAGCTTTCAAATAGGCGTCTTCCTGGCCTCCCCCCTTGTCAGAATAGAATTCTCTAATCTTCCAGCATGTGTCATGACTTTCGTTTGAAAAAAAGCCTGCAAGACGGCTTCGTTTGCCGCTAAGCTATCCGAATGAGCACATTGCGACTAGGCATCGCACGAAGAAGGGCCTGGACGTATGTCCTCATCACCGTAATTGTTCTTTTCGGCGGCGTGCCGATCTACCTGGCGAACTGGCAAACCAGCTCCCAGTTCCACACCTTGCTTGAGGCCGTTGCCACGGTGCTGGCTTTGGTGACCGGCGCCATGGCCCTGGTGCGTTATTACGCAAAGAAGAGCAGCGCTTTTTTGATCCTGGGCAGCGGCTTCCTGGGGACAGCGCTCCTTGACGGCTACCATGGCCTTATTACCTCGTCTTTTCTTGTCGATCACACTCCTTCAACGCTGTCTGAACTCAGTCCCTGGAGTGGGGTCACGTCCCGCGTGTTTTTGTCCCTGGTAATGTGTGCGAGCTTACAGGTCCGGAAAAGAGAAGTGCAGAAACCAACCGCCGGACGCATCCCAGGGAGCCTTGTTTACGGCCTGATCGGGGCCTGGACCGTGGTGAGCTTTCTTAGCTTCACGCTGGTGTCTTTACCGCCGGCCTATTATCCCAACCTGATCGTTCACCGACCAGCGGATTTGGTTCCGACCCTGTTTTTTGGATTGGCTGCCATTGGATATCTGGTGAGGGGTTCGTGGAAGACCGATGATTTTGACCATTGGCTGGTGCTTTCCCTGATCGTGGCGGCTGAGAGCCATTTGGTGTACATGCTTTGTACCCGGCTCTTTGATGCTCCGTACGTTGCGGCGCATGTGTTGAAAATTACGGAGTACGTTTTTGTTCTCATTGGGTTGTTCAGCAGCATGTTTTCTATTTTCATGAGTGAGACGCAACACGCCACGCATCTGCTGGTAGTGAACCAATCTTTGGCCAAGGAGATTGGAGAGCGCCATCAGGCGGAAGAAGAGTTGCGCCGGGCGCAGGATGAATTAGAGACAAGGGTTCGGGCGCGGACCGCCGATCTGGCGCGTGCCAATGGCGCCCTGCAGGCGGAGATTGCGGAGCGGGCCAGAGCAGAGCGCGCGGCCGAAGCAGCCAGCCGGGCCAAGAGCGAGTTCCTGGCGAACATGAGCCATGAAATCCGTACGCCGATGAACGGCGTGATTGGCATGACAGACCTGACGCTTGAGACCAAGCTGACCACGGAGCAGCGCGAGTACCTGAGTGCCGCGAAGCTGTCGGCGGACTCGTTGCTTTCGATCATCGACGACATCCTGGATTTCTCCAAGATTGAAGCCGGCAAGCTCGAAGTTGAAACCATCAACTTCTTCCTGCGCGACATGCTGGACGACACCATGCGCGGGCTCAGCCTGCGGGCCCACCAGAAGGGACTTGAACTGGCTTGCCATGTCCTGCCGGATGTGCCGGACACTTTGCAAGGCGATCCCAATCGTCTGCGCCAGATCGTGGTCAACCTGGTGGGCAATGCCATCAAATTCACATCGAGCGGTGAGATTCTGGTGCGCGTCGACAAGGAAGTTGAGGACGGGGGCCAGGTGATGCTTCGTTTCTCCGTCACCGACACTGGAATCGGCGTTCCCGCGGAAAAGTGCCGCACAATTTTCGATGCTTTTACTCAGGCGGACAACTCCATGACGCGGAAACATGGCGGTACCGGCCTGGGTCTTGCGATCTCCTCGCGTCTCGTCGCCATGATGGGCGGAGCCATGGGAGTGGAGAGCAAAATAGACAAGGGAAGCACCTTCCATTTCACGGCGCGGTTCTTGTTGCAAGATACTCCCGCCAAGGCGCTTCCGGCCCTTGACGCGGAAACGCTCCTGGGTCTTCCTGTGCTGGTGGTGGACGACAATGCCACCAACCGCCGTATTCTCTCGGAAATGCTCGTTGGCTGGTTCATGCAGCCGACACTGGCTGAAAGTGGTCGACAGGCACTGGCCATGCTGGAACAACACAAAGCCATGGGCAAGCCCTTTCCTTTAGTGTTGATGGATTCGTGGATGCCGGAAAGGGACGGTTTTTGGGTGGCGGAACAAATCCAGCGAGACGGCCATCTTGCTTCACCGGGCATCATCATGCTGACCTCGGCGGATTTTCGGGGGGACGCTGCGCGGTGCAGGGAATTAGGCATCCGCGCGTATCTTCCCAAACCGGTAAAGCGTTCTGATCTTTTCCGGACCATCAAGACGGTCCTGGAAGCACATGACCGGCCGGGAGAGATCAACGTTCCTGCGACTCCAGGCGCGCTGCGTGAAGATCGTGGCCCGTTGAAGGTGTTGGTGGCGGAAGATAATCCTGTGAACCAGTTGCTTGCTGTCCGCCTGCTGGAAAAAAGAGGACACACCGTGTTGGTGGCGGAAACAGGAAAAGCGGCCCTGGAAGCTCTGTCGCAGCAGCATTTTGACCTCATCCTGATGGATGTTCAAATGCCGGTGATGAATGGTCTGGAGGTCACCCGGGCCATCCGTGAACAAGAAAAGACGACCGGGCTACATATCCCAATTATCGCCATGACGGCCCATGCCATGGTGGGCGACAAGGAAAATTGCCTCGATGCCGGGATGGACGGTTACGTTTCCAAGCCTCTCCAGCCCAAAGAATTACTCGCGCTTATCGAAGGCCTGCTGCCGCTCCAGAAGACCTTGTGCTGATCTGATGCCGTCATCGCGCCAGCGATGAGCTGTCGACAAAACTGTACCACTTTGCCTATTAGCGCTGGGCCTTTCTGCCTCGGGGGCCCGCCATTTACAATCAATCCTTCACTTTCTGAGATCGAGGTTAAGAAATGCCCTTGTCCCTGAGCCAACGCGCTACGCGCACTGTGCAGTCTGAGATCCGTGCCATGTCCGTTGCCTGCGAGAACGTCAAAGGCATCAACCTGGCCCAGGGTGTGTGTGATACAGAGGTCCCGGAAGAAGTGCGCGAAGGGGCCAAGCACGCGATCGACCATGGCATCAACAGTTATACGCGGGCGGAAGGTCTGGCCCCGATCCGCCAGGCTATCGCTCAAAAAATGCGGAGCTTTAACGGCGTGGAGTGCGACCCCGAGACTGAGGTGGTCGTGAACTCAGGCTCTACCGGCGCATTTTATTGTGCGTGCCTGGCTTTGTTGAACCCCGGCGACGAGGTGATCCTGTTTGAACCTTATTATGGTTATCACCTGAACACGCTGGTCGCAGTGGAAGCCGTGCCGTTGTACGTGACCCTGCGCGCACCGGAGTGGAAGTTCAGCCGTGAGGACCTGGAACGTACCGTCACGCTGCGCACGCGGGCCATATTGATCAACTCGCCCGCCAATCCTTCAGGGAAAGTCTTCACTCAGGAAGAGTTGGAATGGATTGCCGGCTTTGCCAAGCGGCATAACCTGTTCGTCTTTACTGATGAGATCTACGAATACTTTGTCTACGAAGGCCGGCACATCAGCATGGCGACTCTTCCCGGAATGCGGGAACGTACCATCACCATGTCTGGCTATTCCAAGACCTTCAGCATCACCGGTTGGCGCGTGGGCTATACCGTGTGCGACCGCAAGTGGGCGCAAGGCATCTCGTATTTTCATGATCTGATTTATGTTTGTGCGCCGGCGCCCTTGCAGATCGGCGTGGCGGAGGGCATCAGCAAATTGCCCAAGAGCTTCTACGATCCGATTTCCCAGGAGTACGTGCAGAAACGCGACTTGCTTTGCAACACCCTGACGGAGATTGGACTCACACCGTCTCTTCCCAAAGGCGCGTATTACGTGCTGGCGGATGCGTCCATGCTGCCGGGCAAAACCAGCCGCGACAAGGCCCTGTACCTGCTGGACCAGACAAGTGTAGCCACCGTCGCCGGCAGCGCTTTCTATCACGGCTCGGACGGAGATAACCTAATCAGGTTCTGCTACGCCAAGACCGATGCAGAATTGCAGGAGGCGTGCCGGAGATTGAAGGCTCGCTTCCAACGTCCCGAAGCAAAGCGAGGGAACCCTATGGCTGCGATGAATCAAACTGGCCATTGAGGCTGAGGTATCTTTCTTCTGTCTAGACGACATAAATGCTCTCCGGGTGACCACAATACCTACATCTTGTCATTCCGAGGGCAGGTTCTCTGCCCCGAAGAACCCCGAAGATGGCGGGAAACCGTGAGAGCGTTATGAGATTTTTTCCAGAAGAGCGATCCCGTTCTTTATTGCCAGCCTTAAGGTATTTCCCATTTTGAAAAAGCCTTCAAACTCTTCATTCTTAGGGCCCTGCTATTCGGACCCCGAAGAGTCGGCTCTATTGGGCCCACGATAAGGTCCCAATCGTCACAGGAATTTGACAATTGCGGCCCCGGTCGCATGGTATGATCCCCACTTCAAAAACCATAACCAAATCGATTTGGTTGAATAGATAACAGCTTCCAGAAAGGGGTCAAATATGTCACAGTTTGTGCAGATTTTACGAGAAGCATCGCAACGCACGGCAACATCCGCCAGAAAGAAACTCGTAGGCCGGAGCGCCGGATTGCTGGTGATTCTGTTGGCCTGGGGCGCGCTTGCGTCCGCGCAGAGCGTCTCCGGCCTGAAGATCCAGGACCGCTCGCATGACAACGACGAGGTTGATGCCCAGCTCTATGCGCACTATGAAATCGACAACACCGGCAAAGTAGCGGCGCCGCTCACTTCCATCACCATGCGCTATTGGTTCACCAATGAGAACCCCAGCGATCCCCTTGTGTTTGCCTGCGACTATGCGCAGATAAACTGCTCAAACATAACCACCAAATTCGTAACTCTTGCCACGCCCGTTCCTTTAGCCAATACTTATCTGGAAATCGGCTTTACCGCCGCTGCGGGATCAATAGCACCGGGCCAAAACACGGGAGAGATACAGACCCGTATCCACCACGCCAACTATTCGAATTTCTTCACCAGCCAAACCTACTCGTTCATTGGTGATCCGAGCTTTGTCTATAAAGACACGACTACCGTGACGTTGTATATCAATGGCGTCCTGGTGTGGGGTATAGAGCCAATCTAACGAACATTCTCGTTACCTACCAAGAGTGGGCCGGTGTCCACTTCATCCCCACTCGTTCCTGTCCCGCCATCAGTGTGGGAATGCCCATCCTTGCTGAGGAACCCGCCCCATTGACTCTTCAGGTTCTCAGCAGGATGGGATTCTATGTTCAGAAAATGCATATAATCGAAGTCCATGAACTTCGCTGAACTGTTGGTCGGTGTAGGGGTTACGCACAGCGGTGGCGATCCTCAAATTTCCGGCCTGGACTACAACTCTCTTCGCGTGAAACCCGGGTGGGTATTTGTCGCTATGAGCGGCGGCAGCACCGACGGAAATTGTTACATCGACGCTGCGCTGAAAAACGGAGCCGTCGGTGTGGTGACGGACTCGGCAAGCGAACAGCCCCGCACCGGAGTGGCCTGGGCGGTTGCACCGCATGGACGCAAAGCCTTGGCGCAGATGAGCGCGAACTTCCACGGCCATCCAGCGGAAAAACTTAAGATCATCGGCGTCACTGGGACCAACGGCAAGACCACCACGAGCTTTCTGATTGAATCCATCCTGAATTATTGCGGCCAGCGGTCGGCGCTGATCGGCACCATTGAATATCACGTAGCCGGAAAAGTTTTGCCTGCCCCACACACTACGCCGGAATCTCTTGAGCTGAATCAGATGTTTGCTGAGGCGGTGGCGGCCGGCGCAACCGATGTGGTGATGGAGGTTTCATCCCATGCTCTGGAACAGGGCCGGGTCTGGGGCATCCCGTATGAAGTGGCGGTGTTTACCAACCTGACGCGCGACCACCTTGACTACCATAAAGACATGGAGAGCTACTTTGCCGCGAAAGCAATGCTCTTTCACGGGACCGGGGCTATTCAAAATCCTGAAACCAAAGCGCCGCAAACGGCCGTCATTAATATAGACGACCAATACGGGCGCGCTCTGGCGGCGTCCAAGCCACCCAGCGAGCAGGTCATGAGCTACGGATTCGACACGGGAGTATTTCACACCCAGAACATTGACCTTCAACCCAACAGCACCCAGTTTGACGTGGTTGCCGGTGCGGTGAGTATTCGCGTTACATCCTCTCTGATCGGAAAGATCAACATCTACAACCTGCTTGCCGCCGTCGCCGCTACCTTCGCGCGGGGATGCCCACTTGAGGGCATTGTTGAAGCTATCAGTCGTTTTAAACAAGTCCCGGGTCGCTTTGAGCGTGTGGATTGTGGACAACCGTTCACGGTCGTGGTGGATTACGCACACACCGATGACGCGCTAAGCAATCTGACTTCCATAGCCCGTGATTTTGTGTCACGCACTGATGCGAAGGGGCGGGTGATCACCGTTTTCGGCTGCGGTGGCGATCGTGATCGTACCAAGCGTCCTTTGATGGGCAAAGCTGCCGGACAAGGCAGTGATTTCGTGGTTCTAACATCGGATAACCCACGGAGTGAAGACCCCATGGCGATCATCCGGGACTCTCTCCCCGGCCTACAGCAGAGCGGAGTTCGGTACATGGTGGAACCCGACCGCAAAAAAGCGATTGGCATCGCGCTTGCAGAAGCTAAGACTGGCGATATGGTCCTGATCGCGGGCAAAGGCCACGAGAAGACCCAGACTACGCGTGCAGGCGCCTTTCTGTTTGATGACGTCCAGGTGGCAGTTGAAATTTTGCAGGAGATGGGCCATGAGCAACTTACGGGAGAAAAACGATGAAGCTGCCGCTGTGGCGAATCATCGAGTTTGCCGCCGCCAAAGGAGACGTGGACCAGGAGCTGGTCGCCATGGGGTACTCGATTGACTCGCGCGCGCTCAGCCCCGGTGACCTGTTCATCGCCATCAAAGGTGAACGCTACGACGGCCATGATTACGTTGCCACCGCACTGGAGCAGGGTGCTGTGGCAGCGATAGTACAGACAGGCAGAACAATGAAAGCCGATCCTGCGCGGCTGCTCTTTGTCGATGACACGCTGACCGCACTGCAATCCCTGGGCGCGGCGGCGCGGCGACTATGGGGCAAGCCCTTGCTGGCAGTGACCGGATCGGCCGGAAAGACCACGACTAAGGAGATATTGGCGCAGATTCTGGCGACTCGCTTTCGTGTGATGAAAAGCACGGGCAACCTCAACAACCATATCGGACTGCCGTTGCAATTATTGAAGCTGGAAGCCGAACACGACCTGGCCGTCGTGGAGATGGGAATGAACCACGCTGGTGAGATTCGCGCTCTGGGTACCCTGGCGCATCATGATCTGGCTGTTGTCACTTCCGTAGCTCCAGTGCATCTGGAATTCTTTCAGTCTCTGGCTGACATCGCCCGGGCCAAGTACGAGATCATTGAGACGCTGCATACTGGAGGCGTAGCGGTCCTGAACGCCGACGATGGATACGTTTCCCAGTATGGCCGCGATTTCAAAGGCAAGGTCGTGACCTTTGGCATCCGCCGCGCTGCCGACGTATACGCGCAGAACGTTAAGCTCAACGGAGTTGCCGGTTCCACGTTTGATCTGGTCGCAGGCGGCATGTGTGAGCGGGTAACGTTTCCGTTGGTGGGGGAGCACAATATCTATAACGCGCTGGCTGCGGCTGCGGCGGCAATGGAGCGCGGGATCACGCCCTCTCAAGCTGCCGCGGCGTTGGGTACTGTGCAAGCAGGTGACAAGCGCGGACAGATATTACAGATTGGCGGAGTGTCCATTATTAATGATTGCTACAACTCGAACCCGCGGGCCCTGGATGCCATGGTGGATGCGCTGGCCAGCATGAAGGCGGAGCGTCGCATTCTGGTTGCCGGAGAGATGCTGGAGCTTGGCGCCACGGCGGAGACGCTGCATCGTGAATGTGGCCGGCATGCTGCGGAAGCCAAGATCGATCTGGTGATCGGCGTGCGCGGTCTGGCCAGGGCGCTGGCAGAAGCGGCTTGCGGAGCGGGCGTCCCGGCGCAGTTTCTGGAAACGCCGGAGCAGGTGGGCGCGTTGCTGGCCCGGCAGTTGCGGCCCGGAGATGTTGTCTTGTTGAAAGCTTCCCGCGGCGTGAAGCTGGAGCGGGCCCTGGAGGTCCTGCAACAGGCTCCCCTGCAATCTTCGGCGAAGCAGGATGCTGGATCATGAACCTAGTTTGCCCCTATGCCGCAGCGCACTTCGCGTGGTATAGCTGAAACAATGGCCAGCCGCGGAGCGGCACAACAGCGAATCGGGAGGAATATTGCTTTACTGGCTTCTCTATCAACGGTTGTTCGCCCACTTTCCTCCGTTCCGCATTTTCCGTTATGTGACCTTCCGCACCGCGTTTGCCAGCCTGACGGCGCTGTTCATGGGATTGATCATTGGCCCGGCCATCATCCGCCAGTTGCGCGATTTTCAGATTGGCCAGTACATTCGCGAAGAAGGCCCCAAGGCGCACCAGAAAAAAGCGGGAACGCCCACCATGGGCGGCGTGCTGATCGCCATCGCTATTGTTGTTCCCACTCTGCTCTGGGCAGACCTCTCCAATCCTTATATATGGCTGGCAATTTTTGGCACTCTGGCTTTCGGGGCCATTGGCTTTGCGGACGATTACATCAAGGTGGTCCATAAACGGAACCTGGGTCTCACTGGCAAGATGAAACTGCTGTTGCAATTTCTGGCAGCTGGACTGGTGGCGGTGGCGCTGGTTACGTTAACCGCGACCAAGCAATATTCCACGCACCTGATGGTGCCGTTCATCAAGCAGTTCCGTCCGGACCTGGTGATTGAAAGTTTGCGCCACTATCCCCACTTGTGGCCACTGGCGTTCACGCCATTCGTGATCTTCGTCATGCTGGTTCTGGTGGGTTCCAGCAATGCCGTCAACCTGACAGACGGTTTGGACGGGCTGGCCATTGGATGCACGGTGATTGCCGCCGGAGCTTTGACCGTCCTTACCTATGTGAGCGGGCACTCCGTGTTTGCTGAATATCTGGAGTTGCAAAAGATGCCGCAGGTGGCGGAGCTTACGGTGTTCTGCGGCGCCATGGTCGGATCGAGTATCGGATTTCTCTGGTATAACGCGCATCCGGCGGAGATCTTCATGGGCGACGTCGGTTCACTTGCCCTTGGCGGCGCCATCGGCACTGTGGCCGTAATTATCAAGCAGGAACTGCTGCTGCCGTTTATCGGCGGAATCTTTGTGCTGGAAGCGATGTCCGTGATCCTGCAGGTCGGCTCCTACAAGCTGCGGAAGAAGCGCATCTTTAAGATGGCGCCGCTGCATCATCACTTTGAGCTGGTCGGCTGGTCGGAGTCCAAGATCATCACACGCTTTTGGATCGCCTCGCTTATCTTCGCTCTTTTTGCCCTGACCACGCTGAAGTTGCGTTAGCCGATCTCTATCATTGAGTTTCACTGATAACACTGATTTGGGGCCAGGATGCGAAGGGAAGAGATGTTCCCTGCATTTTCTGTTCAGATCAGTGCCATCCGTGTCATCTGTGGTGATATTTTGTCTGAGTACTTCTCTTTGAAATCATGGCACAATGGAACATGGTATGGATTTAAAGAACAAGCGCGTGCTGGTGGTGGGTCTGGGACGCTCCGGCGTGGCCTCCGCATTTTTTTTGCAGGAGCACGGCGCCAGGGTTATCGTTTCCGATTCCAAGAGTGAAGCGCAGTTGCAGAACGAGGTGCCGTCGCTGCTGGACCGCGGCATTTCGATTGAAACCGGCCACCACGGCGAGCGCACTTTTCGCGATCAGGATCTGATCGTCGTAAGCCCCGGCGTTCCTGCCGACCAGCCGCAACTTCAGCGTGCCCGCTCTCTGGGCATTCCGGTGATTGGCGAAGTTGAACTGGCGTTCCGTTTTCTGCAAGGCAAGGTGATTGCGATCACCGGCTCCAACGGCAAGACCACAACAACAACTCTGGCCGGCGAGATTCTTTCCAAAGCCGGAAAGAAGACGCTGGTGGGCGGCAATATCGGCACGCCGGTGATCTCGCTTGCCGCGCAGTCGACGCCGGACAGCTTTGTGGTCCTGGAGATCTCCAGCTTTCAACTGGAAACCATTGTGCAATTCCGGCCATGGATTTCCGCTATCCTGAACATTACGCCCGACCACCTGGACCGCCATCGCACATTCCAGAATTACCTGGATGCGAAGGCGCGAATGTTTGAAAACCAGCAGGCCAGTGACTTCGCCGTTTTGAATGCGGACGATCCAACCTGCGTTGCGCTCAAGGACAAAGTCAAAGGATCGCTGCTCTGGTTCAGCCGCAAACAGCCGGTGGAGAACGGTGCGTATCTGAAAGACGACCAGATCATCTTCCGGCAAAACGGCAAGGAGCAAGCCGTGCTCAGCCGCTCTGATATTCAGCTCAAGGGTGCGCACAACCTTGAGAATGTGCTTTCCGCTGTCTGCATGGCCATGGTCGCCGGTTGCGAGCCGCAGCAGGTACGCCGTGCGGTGTCCGAGTTCCGTGCCGTGGAGCACCGGCTGGAACTGGTCGCCACCATCAACGGCGTGACTTTTTACAATGACTCCAAAGCCACCAATGTTGATGCCACGGTGAAGGCCCTGGAGTCTTTTCCCGGAAACATTCACATTATTCTTGGCGGCAAGGACAAAGGCAGCGACTACTCTGTTCTTAATCCCTTGCTGCGGGAGCGGGTCAAGCGCGTCTATTTGATCGGCGCCGCATCCGACAAGATTGCTTTGCAGACCCAGGGCGCTACCTCCGTGGTACGTTCGGGGATTCTTGAACGCGCTGTGCGCCAGGCCTTTGATGCCGCCCAGGCGGGCGACATCGTTCTGCTGGCTCCTGCCTGCGCCAGCTTTGACCAGTTTGAAAATTACGAACATCGCGGACGCACCTTCAAGGAACTGGTCCATGCTCTTACTCCGGTCACGCTGGGAGAGCGAACATAGTGGCAAAGCGGGTCAGCATTGATAAATGGCTGTTTGGCTCAACCGTGCTCTTGGTTGTAACTGGCGTGGTGATGGTCTTCAGCGCCTCCGCCGTCATGGCCGGTGAACGCTTTGGTTCGCCGTATTATTTTCTTTACCGCCAACTGGTCTGGGCCGTGGCCGGCCTGGCCACCATGGCCATTGCCATGAAGGCCGACTACAAACGCTGGAACAAACCTACCATTGTTTTTACTGTTCTCGGCGTAACAACTTTATTGTTGGTGGCGGTCTTCTTTCTTGACCGGACGCACAACACGCACCGCTGGTTCAGGCTGGGCGTCATGTCTTTCCAGCCTTCGGAACTGGCCAAGCCGGCGATCATCCTTTTTCTTGCTTTCTTTCTTGCAACCCGCACCAAGTCGATGGACGACTGGCGACACACACTGCTGCCGGCCGTGGTCCCGGTATTTCTTTTTGCCGCATTGATCGTGAAACAGCCTGATCTTGGGACGGCACTGGTTTGCCTGGCTGTGACCGCCGCGATTCTTTACTCGGCTGGCACGCGCATCCGCTATTTCGTTTACGCTTTGATCCCCATCGTCCCCGCGGTGCTGTATCTGATTGTGTTTGTGCCGTGGCGATGGCAGCGCATCATCGCATTCCTCTACCGCGATATTGATCCTCGGGGAACGGGCTTCCAGATTACGCAGTCGCTGATTGCCGTAGGCACAGGCGGCGTGACCGGCATGGGACTGATGGAAGGCAAGCAGAAACTCTTCTATCTTCCTGAGCCACAGACCGACTTTATCTACGCCGTGATCTCGGAGGAACTGGGGCTGATTGGCGCGGTCATCATCGCGGCCTTGTTTCTCATCTTTGCCTGGCGCGGTTTTCGCACCGCATTCCGCGCACGCGAGCCCTTTGGACGCTACATGGCAATCGGCGTTACCACCATGATCGTGGTCCAGGCGTTCTTTAATATGAGTGTCGTGCTGGCCCTGCTTCCGACGAAAGGTATTCCTCTGCCTTTCGTCTCCTATGGAGGTTCGTCATTGTTCGTGATGCTGGCTAGTGTGGGCGTCCTGCTTAATATCAGCCAGCAGACGGATTAGCACGGTAACCATCTAAAAAGAAAACACTTGATGGGGATTTACCCGGGGTCAACCTTCAGTTGATCGCCGATTTACCCGCCGTGCATTGCCCAAAATTCGAGCCCGGGAGATTCTGTGCGCGGAGGAAACACATATGCAACTTCGCCTGGATCGAAACTCGAATCGAAGCCTGGTATTCGCACTTACACTCTTTGCTCTTCTCGTGGGTTCGCCGCTGGTCTGCTCCGCGCAGCATCCTTATGCCACACCGGACGCACCGGAAAAATCCGACCTCTTGAAAAACTCAAAGGACAAGGATTTCATCCTGCGTAACTTCAAAACCATGTACGTAGAAACGAAGGACATCGACTTCTTCGGCAGGGACGATATGCAGGCGGCATTCCACGGGAATGACGGCTTTGAGAAACTGAACATCACTCTGGTAGACGATCCCCGGGTCGCCGACGTGGTGTTTGAGGTCAGCTACACCTTCGCCTGGGACTACCCGTTCGAACTAAGGCATCAGAACTCGACGTTCGTGCTACTGGCAGGGACCGGAGAAGGGCCGTTCTCAGGCCTGGCCGGAGCGGCAGACGTAGCCCGCGTGTTCGTCGATCTGGCCAAGCCGTATCGAGCGGCACCGAAAGAGAAGAAGTGACGGACGCGGAGCGTGCGCCCCGGACTGAGAGTCCGGGGCTGGCGGCAGGGGAATAAGAGTGGTTCCTATGTTTGTATCTGGACACGAGATTCACAATCTGCGGCTAGGCTTTCCAGACTGTTTCGTATCAGGGCACGCTTGCGGCACTCAACTCTCGGAACCGCTTCAGCGAGTTTTTGGGGCAGGGCCGGTGGCGTCCGGGCCTCCGACCATTTGCTTCTGGGCAACTTTATGATCGCGAAAAACGATTTGATAGATCATGAGTTGCTCTCCTGCCACAGGCGCTCGTCTAAGAAAATAAGCCCAGGTGTTTCCCTCTTTGTGCTGCGGAGCTCCCATCAATTGGAGCACTTCTTGCTCGGTCATTTTTTTTTTACGTTTTTGAACTTTTCCGCAAGAGATGAATCTGTAGTTTCGTTGGTTTTCATTTTTTGGCCTGGAGCGATGATTCCGTTGCTGGCAAACGCACTGCTGGATACGAAGGTACAGAACAATAGGACTATTGCTAGATGTCGAGCAGTCATTTGCGTCTACCTCTTCATCCCATTGTATTGTCCAGATAGACTTGCACGCGAACGAATGATTGCGGCACATCTTAAATCTAGATAGTCTTGAATTTGGGCCTGAACCACGCCATCTTCCTGTTTTTCGCCGGAGTAATTGCCGGGACGCTGAACTCCCTGGCTGGCGGCGGCAGCTTCGTCTCGTTTCCCGCGCTGCTGTTTACCGGCATGCCGCCGGTGGAGGCCAACGCCACGAACACGGTCGCGTTGTGGCCGGGACTGGCCGCCAGCGTCTTCACTTACATAAAGCGGCTTGATGTGCCTGCACGCTTGCTGGTTCCTCTGGTCGTCACCAGCGTTGTCGGCGGATTGGCCGGTGCATTGCTGCTGATTAAGACGCCGCAGCACACGTTCTTTCATCTGGTTCCGTGGCTGTTGCTGGGCGGTACGTTGCTTTTCGCGTTCGGCAACCGGTTCCGCACTCTCTCCCGAAGAGTCGCCTCCGCAGACAACCAACTTCACACTTCATGGCCGGTCATGACGGCGGTGTGCTTCTTGCAGTTCGTGGTTGGCGTGTATGGCGGATACTTCGGCGGCGGGATTGGCTTTGTGATGATGGGAATGATGGCCGCCGTCGGAATGCGCGACATACACTCGATGAACGCTCTGCGGATGCTGCTGGCCGCGGCCATCAACCTGGTGGCGGTCATCACGTTCATCGCAGTCGGCGCGGTGTACTGGCCGCAGTGCCTGGTGATGATGGCGGGCGCGATGGCCGGCGGATGGTCCGGCGCACACTATGCGCAGAAAGCTGACCCTAAGAAACTGCGGTTTATCGTGATTGCCATGGGGCTGGTCATGAGCACGTATTTTTTTGTGAACGTGTATGTCCTGGGCAAATAAAGCGCTTAAAATCTTGCTTTCGCGGGCCGCAAATAGAGCAAGTGCGAGTTTGTGCTGGAGGAGGAAAGAATGGGCGTCTGGAGCGAGTACGGTCACGCAATCGTATTGATGTTTTTGATGCTGGCGCAACCAATCTCAGCAATGGGACAAGCTGCGCTGGGCGAGCAGGTTCGACAGCAGGTGCAAGACTTGCTGGTAGCGAACGTGAAGACCGAGTGGGAGGCGTTCAAGAATAAAGATAAGAAAACGTACAGTGATCTGCTGGCCGAAGATTTTGTGGGCGTCGAAGACGACAGCCAGGGCCAGCGCAACAAGAATACCGCCACCGCTGAGGTCGATCGCTCGGTCATCAATAGCTACAATCTATTTGCCTTGAAGGTCTTGCCGCTGAATCCCGACACAGCGCTCGTGACCTACGAACTCACCATGCTGTTTCCTCCCAAAGCGGCGGTGCGCTTCAAACGAGTGCTGGTGAGTGAGCTGTGGCTCAAGCGCGGCGGGCGATGGAAGATGCGTTATTACCAGGAGACGGGCGTGCGGTAGAGAAAGGCTTTCCATCACCTCGTACAGAAAGTCAAGCCCGGACAAACGTCCGGGCTGGTTTCGATCCTACGCAGTCGTCTTCATTGTCGAGCGTACACGCCAATACATCCGTTCGCGCTTTGCGTGTTGCAGAGCGGGCCCGCTTGCAGCGGCACGAAGACGTGGTTGTTGCTGGGGTCCACGGCGACGCTGTGCGAATTAACGCCTGTAGCCACATTCTGCAGCCAGGTGTTGGTCTTGGAATCGATCACGCCCAGCACCGGTCCGTTGGGCATGTCGCGCGCCGCCAGGTAATAGTTGCCATCGCCGGGGTTGAACCAGGTTTCGTCCACGCCGCCGACGGTGGTGATGGTAGCCAGGATGGCGCCGGTCTTGCCATCGATTACGTATTCATTGGGTGGGAAGGCCACGCCATCATGGTCGGCGCAGCCCACCAGAAATTGGTTGCCCGGGCCCTGCACAATGCTGGTGGGCATGCAGTTCTTGACCGGGAAAGTGTTCGCCACAATCGGCCCCGCGGGATTCCCTAGCCGGGGATCGATTTCATCGATGGTGCCGGCGGTCAGATCTCCGGTGGCGTTGCCATTGGTGACCAGGAAGTGGCCGGTATTGGGGTTAAAGGCCGACCCACCGAGGCCCGCGAGAGAAACCGCTCCCGCGCAATTCGCAGCTGGGGCAGCTTGGTTGCAGAACACGCCTGTCGCCGAGACGACGGGCCCATGATGACAGGGAACGTCCTTGCCGCCAGCACCGACGCCCGTACCCGATACGCCAGAGGGCGCGCTAGTCGAAGGATCGGGGCATGGGCCAGCACCTGAGTCTACAGCCACAGCGTTGTTCAGGGGGGATACGCCGTCATAATAGATCTGGCCCAAAATGCACGTGGGAAAATTGGTGGGGCCATAAGGATTGCCGGGGGTTACCGGCAGGCAGTGGCCGGTGTGCGCCACCACCGCCGACATGTCAATGAGCGTGATGAAAGGCAATCCAGGATCGCCGTTGGTCACCAGAAGGATCTTGTCCTTTTCGTCGTAGGACATTTCGTCAGCCCGCATGTCGCCGCACGTTGGGTCAGACAGAGCCCGGCCTTGGGCAGAGGCAATGCAGGGAGCGACACCCACCGGTCCATCAAAATCCGGCGACTGGCCAGTGGGAATGTTGGCGATGACCGTGGCCGGAGTCGTGGTGAGATCGAAAACCACCACGGTGCTGCTGGCATTCCCGACAAACATGGTCTTTCCGTCCGCAGTCACCACGATTCCGCAGGGGCAGGACAAGGGATTGACTCCGTTGGCCCGGGCCGCGCAGCATTGGGCGCCGGTAAATCCACCGAACAGGCCATTAGCGCCAAAGCCGGGAATCGTGAAGCCAAGGGTCCGGCAGCCAAATCGAGTGAAGTTGCCGAGAGCTGAAACCAAGGGGGGAATCGTGGCAGGACCGGTGAGACAAGCGCTGGCGTTGTTCCCCGCCTGGGCCACGCTGTTAGCTCCATCAATAGTGGCTACGGCGATGTTCTTGATGGTATCAACCACAACCACGTCTAAGCCGATGCGGTCAGAGACGTAGAACAGGTGGTTCACCGGATCGACCACGCTTATGTCGAACGAGACAAATGGCCCGCCCGGCGTGCCGGTGGGATTGTGCTCCGGCACGGGTATGACGTTGATAAGGGTGAATGCGCCATTCTTTGTCGTACCGCAGGTGGGACATCCTGACGGTGACGAGCACGCGCTGACCAGCACAAGTAGTAGAGCGAGAAGAAAAAGCGGAGTTCTGAAGCGCATCGATTTCCTCCTTGCGGCCTTTCCTGTCGGCCGCAGTCCGAGAAGTCCGTACGGTCTCTCGACCGGGCAACCATTCCTACTTAGAACCTGATTTGGAGCCGCTGCAGCACCACGAAAAAATTTTGCGGCAGCACACCGCTGTTGATACTGACCTGTTGCAACCGGTCAACACCAAAGTTGACCTGGTACTTGAGCCAATAGTTGAGATACCAATTGGTACCGAAAGTGAAAGTGTCCGTGTGATTGTTGAACGTAGTGACAAAACCCGGCGTGATGGGGTCAATGCTGAAAAGATCCGCACCGGGCGCCTTGGCCTGAAGCCTGTCATACCGGAACGCCAGTTCCCAGGCCCCCCATCCCAGTCCTCCCGAGGAAGGAGTTTCGGGGCCCAGCATGGCATTCTTCACTTTGGGTGCTGTATTCCATGCTTTGGACTCGCCGGTCAGGAAGTACGTAGCCTGGATATATCCCGCCTTGGCCCTGACTCCCGGCAGGTTGATGAAGCCCAGACCGCCGGGTGTCGCCGATCCAATCCCTTGGCGCTCCTGGAGCACCTGATTGTATTCACCGGCAAGACTCCAGGATTTATGGGCCCAGTAAAATTCCGCTTCATACCGCTCGACCGGGCCGTTGATCCGGAGCAATGGGAAAAAAGTGAACGCTGCATCGGGCAAGGTAGCCGTGAAGCTGTTTTCGTTGGAGAGCCCCCGGGTCTTTCCGTATCCGATCGATCCACCGAAGGAGAGTCCTTGAATCAAACTATCTTTCTTCGTTTTCCAGGGAGAAAAACGAACGTGACCGATTACCTCCGGCCAGTTTGTAGTGTCATTGGTCAGGATTCCCTTGCCGTTGAATGCGCCCACCCAATACTGGAACGCGCCTCCGGAAATGTCGCCGTGAACTTCAGCGCCGGGGCTGCGATACGCGGTCGACGCGGAAGGGTACAGAAGCGACGCCAGCGAGCGCTCAACAAAAGTGGTGTTGGTAACGGCTTCAAGCTCCTCTTGGGCCCAAGGCTCTTTGTACTGGCCCACCTGCACCTGAAAGGCCGGATTCGGCTTGATGTTGATGTACCCGTCACGCAGGGAAATACCGTTGCTTGCGGCAGCATCGAGCAGCACGGCAAAGTCGTAATACTTGCCGTAGTTGCCCTGAAAACCGAACCGTCCGCGGCGAATCACGAAGGTGTTGGGCGGCGCGCCATCGCCAGAGTAGGCGCGATAATCCGTCTGGAAATATCCATACGGTTGCAGTTGGAATTTACCGTCAGCGCTCTTGATAAAAAAATGTTCCCCGCTCCACCCAGCGGTGACGGGAGCGCCGCTCTCTTTCTTTTCCGCTGGCTTGGCGGGCTGAGCACCCTGTGCTCCGCCCTGTACCAGAGTCGCATTGACGACCTGAGCGCCGTCGGCGGACGCTTGCTGCGGTTTGGCGTCGACCAACTGCTGGACCAACGCCTTTAATTGCTCGATGGTCTGGCGCTGCTCAGCCACTTCGTGGCGTAACTGTTCTACTTCCTGCTTAGTGGCGACGCCGCCGGAGGGCGAGTCAGTTGATTGCGCAGCAGGCCCCGTACCCTGGGCGCAGGCGAACAACCCCGGCGCCGTCAACAACAGTGTGAGCAGAACGCATTTCGTGAGTGAACGCATGTTTTTTCTCCCAGGATGATTTGCCGAAGGATTGCCTGTCCCGAGCATGTGCGGGGGTAAAGCCGGGAACCGCTTTGGAAGCGACCACAGCATCTTGCGACTTTCTGCGAGGGAAGATTTCCTCGTCTGGTATGAAGAGCGGACCTTTCCGCTAAGTGCGGGTATATAGCACGTTAAAAAAAGCGATGTCAACTTTATTCTGGGGGACAGCCATCAATGGGCTATTTACTAATTCAATTACTCGCCAGATCAAGCAAAGGTAAATTAAGATTGGCAGATTCGTGCTCGATGGTGGCCCTTTAAACTGCCCATCTCACAAGTGCTCACTTATGTGATTGTTAGAGAAAACTTTTCTTTGTGGATTTGTGCTTGACGAAGCGATCAAACGGACTATAATTTGGTTCGCTTAGCGGACCACTTGGAGTCTTGCAGTCGCAGGCGGTTCTATGAAGTCTGAATTTGCAGTCATTAAGCGCCCCAAAGTCTATGAAGAGGTTGCGCGTCAGATTGAGCGGCTGATTTTGAAAAAGCTGAGTCCTGGCGACAAACTTCCCGCGGAGCGCGAATTAGCTGAAATGCTTGGTGTGAGCCGCAGCTCCATACGGGACGCGGTACGCAGTCTGGAATTAGTAGGACTGGTTGAGCCCCGGCAGGGGGCGGGAACGGTGGTCTGTGAGATTTCAGAGAAGGCCGTGACCAGTCCGTTGACCAATGCGCTGGTGCACAAACGGCAACTGGTGGATGAGTTGCTGGATTTCCGCAAGATCCTGGAGCCACCTTTGGCGGCGCGGGCAGCGGAACATGCGGATGCGGACGATATTGCCGAGATGAAAGCGATTCTTGACCGGCACGATGCCAAGGTGCAAAGCGGAGAACTCGCCATTGAAGAGGACTCCGCGTTTCATTACCGCATAGCTCTGGCGTCAGGCAACAGCGTGGTGCTCAAGGTGCTGAATGTGCTGATGGATTTGTTGCGCGAGACGCGCTCCCTGTCGTTGCAGTCGGAGGGGCGTCCGCAGAAATCGCTGGCCGGGCATAGACGCATTCTGGCGGCGATCACACGGCGCGACCCGGTTGCAGCCGAGACCACCATGCGACAGCACATACAGGACGTTGAAAAGATGGTGCTCGACAAGATCTGAAGATTAAGACAAACGGAGGTTTCATATGGGCCGTCTATTCGCGATCGAAATTATTTATCGCGGCATTTATCAAAAGACCCTGGCCAGAAACATCAGCCGCGCGATCGTGCTGGCTGCGCACAAAGAAGGCAAACCAGGCATCTCCTTTGGCCGTTACGGTGACAGCCCGGAACGCAACGGTATTCCCGCCAAGAGCTTCGCCATTGTGGCCTCTGACAGCACGACCCTCGAAGAGGGCATGGCCAAATACGAACCCAAAGAGGTGGACATCACAATCTCCGTGGACGATACGTTGTGCAAAGGCGTGGAGTCATGGGCCTGGTACGGGCTGCAGCCGGTGAACAAGCTGTTGAAGCCGGGCGGAACGCTGATTGTGACCTCGCGCGAAAATGCCGACGCACTCATCGCCATGTCGCACAGCAAGACGGACCCTTACAAGCTGGCGATTATCAAAGGCACGCCAAGCTTTTCCGGTCTGTGGGTCTACAAAGACGACCACACCGACGTGCGCATCCTCGGCGCCATTGCCAAGGTGCTACCCGATCTGTTCAGTCTCAAATCCGTGCAGGCCGCCATCATGGACGAGTGGAAGGATTCGCTTAAGTCCACGTCGGCAGCGCGCTCCTATGACCGCACCACCACGATCACGGTGCAACCGGGCCAGGGTAACCCTGAAGTTCCGTACAAGTTTGATCTGCCCAAGTGGCACGAAATGGGTGAGGGTATCGCCATCCCCAGCATTGCTGCCGGTAAGACCATGCAAGATCCGGTTACCAAAGCGACCGGAGGGTTTCAGCCGGACCGTAATCCCACGTTCAAGAAATACACCACGCGGACCATGCGTCCGGTGGTGAACTTTGATACCTGCATCAAATGCACGCTCTGCTGGCTGCAATGTCCGGACTCCTGCTTTGACGTCACGCCGGAAGGTCTGTATGACGCCAATATGCAGGCGTGCTGTGGATGCGGCGTCTGCGAAGCCGTCTGCCCGGTGGAGAAATGCGTCACCATGGTGAACGAGACGGAATTCAAAGATAACGCCAGCCAATGGGAATCGTGGCGTAAAGACAAAGACGGATACAAGACCTGGCTGGAGCTGAAGATTCAATCTCCCGCGCCACGGTCGCATGGTTTCCGCTATCGCGGGCAATATGAAGAACAAGTCCCGGAAATGCTGGAAATCGCCAAAGAAGGTTAATCACTATCAGGAAGGGAGTTTGTTATGGCGCCAGTAGCCACTGCACCCGTTGAAGAACAGCGCAAGATCGAAGAGACAGCTCTTATTACAGGCAGCGAAGCAATCGCCGTCGCATGCAAGCTGGCTGATGTAGATGTAATCACCGCCTATCCCATCCGCCCCTATGACACCGTGATGCAATACATCTGCAAGCTGGTGGCGAACGGTGAAATGGACTGCGAGTACATTGTGGCGGAAGGCGAGCACTCCCAGTTTGAGATCGTAAAGCATGCGTCCGCCTGCGGTGCGCGCGTGTTCTGCGGCTCAAGCGGCGTCGGCTGGATGTACGCCATGGAAGCGCTCACCGTTACACCGGCGTTGCGCATTCCCATGATCGCCATGGTCGGCAATCGCGCCCTGGACGATCCCGGCGCCTTCGGCGTGGAACACAATGACGCGCTCACGGTCCGCGACCTGGGCTGGCAGCTCGTCTGGGTGGACAGCGCACAAGAAGCTCTGGACACCGCATTGATCGCGTACCGCGTGGCTGAGGACCGGCGGATCTTCCTGCCGTGCGCCCTGAGCTGTGACGGCGCGTTTCTTACCCACTCGCAATCGCTGGTGAATATCCCCTCACAGGAAAAAGTAAACCAGTTCCTGCCGCGCTATAACCGCGCTGACCTGTTGCTGCATCCAGACAATCCCATCACTGTTGCTCCGCAGGGCAATGAAGATTGGGTCATGGAGATTCGCCGGCAGAATTACGCGGCCATGGAGCGGACCTACGGAGTCATTCAAGAAGCTTATGCCGACTTTGAACGGATCTTCGGTCGCTCCTACGGCAATCCTTTCTTCGAGGAATACATGACCGAGGACGCTGACATTGTCCTGATGGGCATGGGCACGCTTTCGACGCCGGTGAAAGTCGCGATCCGCAAAATGCGCGCGGAAGGCAAGAAGGTTGGCTTTGTACGGCTGCGCTGGTTCCGGCCGTTCGCAGCGGAAGACCTGGCCAAGTGCCTGGGACGCTTCTCCGCCATTGGCGTCATTGACCGCGACTACTCCTTCGGTTCGCCTTATCTCGGCGGCGTGCTCGCCGGCGAAGTACGCAACGCGCTCTATCCGTCACCGGGCAAGAAACCTCCCGTGTTGGATTTCATCGCTGGTCTTGGTGGCCGCGAAGTTACCGTGCCCGACGTGGAGAAAATCACGGCATCGGTTTACCAGGCCGCCGCAGGCAAACCGCAACCGCTCACGCAATGGATTGGTTTACGCGAATAAAGTTTTTACGTGAATAAAGCCGTTGCGCGGACAACAAGAGTTTTTGCTGGCGTGATTCAACCGTCAGAAAGGATGAGCAAGCAATGTCTACCTTCGTAAAGATTGATCCGACCCAGGGACTGGATCCTTTTAAGTCCGTCAAGAAAATCCCGCTGGAGGAGTTCTTCACCTCCGGTCACCGGACCTGCCAGGGCTGCGAATCAGCACTGCTGATGAAAATGATGGCCAAGGCCGCGGGCCCCAGGACCATCATCCTCGGCAGCACCGGGTGCATGTATGTGGCGAACACCACGTACTACAGCACCTCATGGGTCGTTCCCTGGATGCACACACAATTGGGCAGCAGCGGGTCGGCGGCGCTGGGCACGGCGGCGGCGCTGAAAGCGCTGATGCGCAAAGGCAAGATGAAAAAAGAGCCTATCAATGTGATAGCATTCTGCGGCGATGGCGGCGGAGCCGACATGGGCATAGGCGGAATTTCCGCCACACTGACCCATCCCGACTACAACTGCCTCATCTTGATGTACGACAACGAGTCGTATGCCAATACGGACATTCAGCTTTCCGGCAGCACACCGTGGGGCGCGAACACCACTTTCAGCACTCCCGGAAAAGTGAAGAGAATCATGCACCATCGCTGGAAAAAGAACATGGCGGGCATGATGGCGGCAGGCCATCCCACGTGCCGGTACGTCTCCACCATCTGCATGTCTTACGGGTTGCACGCAATGAATTCCATGCGCAAGGCGCTGGCCATCGGCGGACCAACGTTCATACACTCGCTTGATCCGTGCCCCAAAGGCTGGGACTACGATCCTTATCTCTCGCATGAGATGGGCGAACTGGCGATCAATACCGGAGTCTGGCCGCTCTATGAAGTCGAAGACGGTGTGTTGCGGCTGACCGGTAGAACGCAGCAGATCGCCGCGGGAAAAATCCGGCGGCAGCCTGTGCGCGACTATTTGCTCAAGCAAGGACGATTCGCGCATTTTACCAATGACGATATTGATTACTTCCAAAGCAAGATAGATGAGATGTGGACCAAATGGCTGTTTCCCGGTGTGATCCCGTTCCACAAAGAGTTGGAGGCCGACAACCCGCCTGAATAAAAGAGGCCTCGACGGGGCGTTCGTAAGTCTGTCGGTGCGTTGTAGCAGTACAGGGAATTAGCGATTGCAAGCAGGCCCTTAACAAATTGCAAGTGAGGCCCTTGAAGTCTGTTGTCCCAACACCCTTATGGAGGTGTGTTTATGGCTGCAACAACGGCCAAGTTGCCGAATTCCGCGGAATCAGAATCCCTTTTATCGAGCCGCTGGACCATTCTCTTCTTCAGCATTGTCACCATGGTGGCCGTGGCGAACTTCCAGTATGGCTGGACGCTCTTTGTGGCGCCGATCCAGAAACATCTGAAAGTTGATCAAGCCCTCATCCAGGTGACATTCACGGTTTTCGTACTGCTGGAAACCTGGCTGGTGCCCTTCGAAGGCTGGCTGGTGGACAAGTTCGGTCCCCGCTTGCTGGTGATGCTTGGCGGTGTGATGGCCGGGCTCGGATGGGTCGGTAGCGGAAAGGCTGAGACTCTCACCGCACTCTATCTCTGGTATGCCCTCGCCGGTGTTGGCGCTGGGATCGTATACGGCACCGCGGTCGGAAGCGCACTGAAGTGGTTCCCCGATCATCGCGGACTGGCGGCAGGACTCACGGCGGCAGGTTTCGGCGCCGGTTCAGCTCTCACCGTTTTGCCCCTCACAAAAATGATCGATCCGGCGGGACAGCCCGCGGGCTCGGGCTACCAGCACACGTTCATCGTTTGGGGCATCATTCAGGGAATCGTGGTTGTTGTGGCCGCTCTTTTCCTGAAAGCGCCGCCCGCGGGATGGCTCCCCAAGACCTGGAGGAGCAGAGGCAGCGAAGAGGTGCGGACGCGCCAGGCGCCAATTTCATTTACATCGGCGGAGATGTCCGCTACCCCGCAGTTCTGGCTGATGTACCTCATGATGACCATGGTCGCCACCGGCGGCCTGATGGCGACCGCGCAGCTCGCTCCCATGGCCGCCGATTTCAAGGTGGACAAATTTCCTTTTCACTTCCTATGGTGGACGCTTCCGGCATTGACGTTTGCGCTTCAGGCAGACCGCGTGATTAACGGCCTCTGCCGGCCCTTCTGGGGATGGGTCTCCGACCACATTGGCCGGGAGAAGACCATGTCCGTGGCGTTCGGCTTGGAAGCGATCGCCATCTATGCCCTGATTCACTTTGCCGACAGGCCGGTGCTGTTCGTGGTCTTCAGCGCGTTTACCTTCTTTGGCTGGGCGGAGATTTACTCGCTGTTCCCCGCGCTCTGCGGAGATTTCTTTGGCCGCCAGCATGCCACCGCGAATTACGGCTTCCTCTACACTGCCAAAGGCACGGCTGCAGTGTTCGTGCCGATCGGGTCCGCGCTGGCGGCAGGCAGGGCCTTCGACTTCCGCGCCGATATTTTGCTTTTGATCGGCGGAGTCATCGTAATATTCGCGGTATTTCTGGCACCCACCGTGTTTCGCATCAAGCTGGGCATGGCCAAAGGTATTCTGCTGGTGGTTGCCGGAATGCTGATTGCCTGGGGAATTGTGCTCACCGTGCTCCCGAAGTTCTGGACGCCTTCCTTCATGGGGGCGAAGTTCACGATGCCCAAGACCGGATGGGGCGGCGTCTTCAAAGTCGCCATTGCTTTTGATCTGATTGCCGCGGTTCTCGCCTTCTTCGTCCTGCGCAAGATGAAGGCCCCAGCCGTCTCCACCGAACAGGCACGGGTCAACAAAGTGGCTGCATAGCCGCGGAGCGGTCCGCGTTGATCTGCGGTAAGGCTTGGCGTTCCCGATTGCAGGGAATGCGCCCTCCCCCACCAGGCCTTACCGCGGATTTGCGTGGAGCAGATTCACCCAATATGTATCCGTATCAGCCTTACAAGTGTCAGGGGCACGACTTGAGCGTTTAGCGTGGCGTGAGCGGAGCGAGCAACAAGCTGCGAAGTCATGCCGAAAGCACACAAAACATTTTGGCTTCAGCTGCTGGATCAATTTGCTTTGTCGCTCCGGCCTTCCGGCAGCAAGGAGCCTTATCTTCTGGGTGTCTTATCGGCCCGGCCCGAGGTGTACATTGACACTTGCTCGCGCGCTTACAAAGCTTGAAAGAAGGCCTACTTCACTGCGGTGGTTTCTGTGCCGGGGTATCCCGCTGTTGCCCTTTCTTCTTCTTGTTCAGCACCTGGTTCAAAAGGCTGCCTAGGCCGTCCTGTTGCTGCTGCTGGCCTTGCTGTTGGCCGTTCGAAGTATTCTCCTGGCCGTTCCCTTGCGTGTTTCCCTGGTTATTTCCCTGGTTATTCCCAAAGATCGCTCCCAGAATTCCCGTTGTAAGCTGGCCGGGACTCTTGCTGGTCGGCAGCAGGTTTTGAAGTTTCATCTGCGCTATCTGTTGTATGTCCGGCGCGACTTGCGGGTGCTGGAACGATCCGGTAATGATGACCGGCAATACAAGTTCGCCCTGGTTGTTGGCCAGCGCCGTATTCATGTATCCGCCGACCTGGTTGCCGCCCACCTGCTGGCTGATCGCTTTGGTAAACACAGCGGTCACGTGCAGATTGAGTGACTGGTCGGCCAGGTTCACCGTGCCGGTGGCCGCCATAGTGCCACCATCGAGCACGGCTTTCAGGTTGCTGGTTTGGGCCACGCCGTTCTTCACGTCGAAGTTGCCCGAGAGTTGCGCCAGGTTGGTAAAGTTTTTGGGCGGGCCAAAGCTGCTGCCCAGAAATTTCCCCACCGTAGCCAGTTCATGGAGCAGGTCCATGTTCATCAGCTTGCCGTTGCTGAGGTTGAGGTCCAGGCTGCCATTCAGGCTGCGCGCGATGCTGTCCGCCGAAGACGAACTGAACGTGGCATTCACGTTGGACACAAGAATCCCATAGAGCGTCTGCTTCAACGACGAGACCGACGAAATAAGCTTGTTGGCATCGACCTTGTCCGTCTTCAGATTGACGGAATACACCGGCTGCATGGGACGCATGTCCATGGTGATGGTCCCGCTTTCCTTGCCGCCATAGACGTCGGCGGAAACCGGGTCCATGGAAATGAGACCGTGGTCCAGCGTGACATTGGAGTGCGCGTTGTTCAGTAAGAGGTCGTCATATTGAATCGCGCCCACGGTGATTGTGCCACTGCCCGTCATTTTGGTCAGCGATGAGGGTTCCGTCTTTGTCTCTGCCCTGGCCTGAGGTATTGCATTCCAGAAATCGTGTTCAGCGCTGGAGCGCTTTGCCGGCGCGGGCGTTGCCGCAAAAATCTGTTGCATCTCGGCTACGTTGACTTTGTCCGCATTCAGTGTGAAGGTCACCTGGGGTGCGGCAAAGTTTTTCAAAGTGAGCGTTCCACTGGCAGTGGTCTGCCCCACGGTGGCCGAGACTTTGTCGAGCATCACCGAATTCTGGCTGAAGCGAATATCGGAATTGTGGATCTGCACCGGCTTGGCCAGCGAAGTCAGCTTCAATGTTGCATTCTCGATTTTTCCCGTGCCATCGAATGCCAGTTCGGAAAGGTTCCTGGTTGGTCCCTGCGCGCGGACGTCAAGACCAAGCTGGCCTTCGCCGGACATGCCTTCTACCGCCGAAACGCCGGCAGCTGTTGCGATATTGAGGACCTCTCCCAGCCGTGCATTCGCCGTCCGCAGAGAGGCGCTGATGGAAGGGCTCGCAGAGCTGTATTGCGCGAGCGCAAAGTTCACATTCACGCTGGTTGATCCGGTGGTGGCGGTAAAGTCGTTGGAGCGTATCTTGTCGGGCGCAAGCGTGAGTTCAATGGCGGCAATCTTGACCGGCTGCGGAAACTCCTTGCCGCTGATCACCAGATTACGGGCGGAGAGCTGGCCATTCATGATGGGATGACTGGCCGCGCCGCTGGCTTGCACATTCGCATTCACCTGCCCGGTCACGTCCGTTCCCTGGCCAAACGCCACACCAAAAGCCGAGGCCAGCCGCGCCGCTTCTCCAATCGAAGCGTTCGCCGCTGTGAGTTTTAAATCGATCTGTGCCGGCGTTGGTTTGGTGTTGAGTGTTCCGGCAATCGTAACGGGAGTTGAGCCGAGCTTGATCTCGCCTTTGCGGACCTGAATCAGGTCGGTGGCCGTGTCATCCGTGATGTCATAGTCCAGCGTGATGGGATAGCCGACGTTCACGTTGTGTACGCGGGTATCGTCCAGGTGAATGACGCCGCTGGACTCCAGCTTGCCGCCTGAGTTCCTGACTTTGGCTTCGCCTGAGATCACGGCTTCAATGCCGTTGAGCGCCTGCAGGTCCAAAAATTTTGTCGCTGCGGAAATCGGGACCTGGCCCAGACGCAGCCTTCCGTCGAAGGGCGTCTTGAGCGTGTCCGCCTGGAGAGGACCGGCTTTTCCCTCAAGCAGGATGTCCTGCTTCGTGGCGCCGGGCAGCAGGGCTGAGACCTTCAGGGAAAACTGCTGGTCGGGAGCAAAGTCGGTGACGTTGAGATCAATGTGATCGTAGACGACGCGCGACTGGCGCAGTTGCATGTCGGCGACGCGCGCCTGGTGCTGTTGCATGTCCGTGATCGCCACCTGGCCATCGGTGATGAGCAAGTGCGATAGTTCAAATTGCCCGGCTTGCTCGGAGGGTCGGTCTGGAGCCTTTGTTCCCGGCGCAGTCTTGCCCTGCTTCCCAACGGAATCAAAATTCCATGCGCCTTGCGCGTCTTTGACCAGTTCAATGTGTGGGCGGTCGAGTTGCAGTGACTTGATCTCGACGTCCTTATGCAGCAGAGGCCAGAGCTTCACGCTGACGGCGAGTTTTTCCGCGGTTGCAAAGGAACGACCTGTGTGGAAGCGGGAATCTTCGGCGATGACCGCATTTTCCACCTGGAACGACGGCGGAAACAGACTCAGTTCCATGTTGCCCAGGGAAACCTGGCGTCCCAGCCGCTTTTCCAGTTGGGCCTGGATCTCGCTGTGGTATTGGTTGATGTCGATCAGGTGCGGGATAATCAGAGCCGCTGCCACCAGCAGCACTACAAGAGTTGCCGCAACAATGATTGCAATTTTTTTGCCCTTGTTTTTAGGCATGTTGTACCCCGTTCCACCCTGGAGCAGGCGCCCCGGGAGATTCGAATGCGGCCAGAACTCCTAACGTTACTATATTTAGAAGCAGGGCGTGAATCTTCCAGTCGCACGCAAGGACAGCGCCGGGGCGTTTGACGGGCCCCCGGCATCCCTGCTAAACTCACGCATTCATAGCCACTTATCCCACCTGAGAAGGTTTCCAAAGTGCCAGGTTACACCCGTCGTCAATTGAAAGAAGATAAGTTCGCCGAAACTGCCAAGGGTGCAGCGCATTGGGCGGAGGAGCACCGCCAAACGATGATCTGGGGAGGCGGCATTGTCCTGATCGTCGTGTTGGCCGCGGCTGGCCTCTGGACCTGGCATAATCGCCAGACTGAGCAAGCCAACATTGAGCTGAGCGTGGCCTTGCGTACGTTCAAAGCGTCTCTTCGTCCGCCGAACTCTCCTGCGCCTGCCGATGATACAACGCCCAGTTTTGCATCCATTGCGGACCGCGCAAAAGCAGCGGAAAAGCAGCTCAAGTCTGTGGCCGACAAATTTCCTTACACCAGCCCAGGGAAGCTTGCGCGCTACATGGAAGGCGTGGCGTCCATGCAGGCCGGCGATAACGCGGCGGCGGAGCAGCAACTGAAAACAGCAGCCGCCTTCGGGAACAAGGACATTGCGGCGCTGGCCAAACTCTCTCTGGCTACGCTTTATCGTTCCACGAATCGGCCGGCCGACGCGGTGAAGATCTACAAAGACCTGGCGGACCACCCCACAAATACTGTCTCCAAGGCGGAAGCCCAGCTCGATCTGGCTGAGATGTATGAAACCACCGATCCCGCGCAGGCAAACAGCATCTATCAGCAGCTGCAAAAGGAAGATCCGCAGTCTCCGGCGGCGCAGATCGCCGGGTCAAAGCTCAAACCTAAACAGCCTTAACAATCGGCCGCGATCTTAGGCCGTGATTAAGCATGACCGCGGGAGCCCCTACTACTTGCGCCCGGCCACAACAAGCTTGTTGTTCACCGGGAACTGTGCAATAAAGAGTTATGTTCGTTCAGCGACTGCTCCTTGTGGGTTCCCTTTGCTGCCTGCCGATGCTTTCCACGGCCCTGCAGACGTCACCGGAGGCGGAGAAAATTCTTACTTTTGAGAAGAAATGGACCGACGCTTACCGGCAGCGCAACATAAGCATTATGACCTCCATGCTGGCCGACGACTTCGTCATCACGGTGGAAGATGGCAGGGTCTTCGGGAAAATGGGATACATGGCTCACACCGCCGATTCTTCGGTGCAGGTGGACCTGGCGGAGCAATCGGACCTCAGGGTGCATATGCACGGGAACGTAGCTGTGGTAACTGGCGCGTATCACGAGACGGGAATCTCAAAGGGCAAGCATTATGAATATCGTGATCGCTCAACCGATGTCTGGATGAAGGTCGACGGCCAGTGGAAGCTCATTGCATCGCAGTACAGTGTTCCGCAGCAGTAGAATGTCATGAGGAACTGGCCGTTTCGGTATCCTTGACACTCTCTCCGTAAGCCCTTTATCCTGAATATGTCCCCAGAGTATCCCGGCATAAGGAATTCAGGCCCGGAGCAGCCGTATGTTCATAAAACTAAAGGATCTTGAACTCCGGAAATTGGAATTCGATGAGACTTTCCTGCCCGGGGTGATCGACCTGGGGGAAGAGATCGAGCAAAACGCTCCGTTGCACACGGTAGGGCGCGTCGAATTGATCCGTGAAAACCGGGGCGCGCGCCAGGTGGTTGAGGACATCAGATTTGTAGCAAAGTTTTCCATCGGGGTTAAAAGCCCGTGCGCACGCTGCCTCGATCCGATGGAGCATGCCATCGCTGAAGATTTTGACCTGATCTATCGCCCACAAGGCGTGGATGCAAAGGGCAATGAAGTTTCCATCAGCCAGGCGGAAACAGAAATTGGTTATTATCAGGGAGACGGCCTGCTGCTGGAAGATGTGCTGAAAGAGCAGGTACTGCTGGCCCTGCCTGTGAAGCAGGTGTGCCGGGCAAATTGCAAGGGGCTGTGCCCACATTGCGGGAACAACCTGAACATGGAAAGCTGTGAATGCGTCGGCACCATGGCGGACCCGCGCTGGGCGGCGCTCGAAGATATTCGTAAGAAGCTGGAACCGTAACTGGAATCGTGCGTTGGCGCCACTGAGGCGCTGCGCCAGGGAAAGGGTCAACCAAAATGCCAAATCCAAAACGGCGGCACTCGCAGGCTCGCACCTCGAGTCGCCGCGCACATGACTTTCTTACCGCTTTATCTCCTTCGGAGTGTCCGAACTGTCACGAAAAAAAGCTGCCGCATCGGGTATGTGGGAAGTGCGGTTATTACAAGGGCCGGGAAGTGACCGAAGTCAAAGAATCGAAGTAAGTGCACAAATCCGTGGAAACTGTAATCGCTGTCGATGCAATGGGGTCTGATCGGGCGCCCAAACCCGAAATCGAAGGGGCTCTTCTGGCCGCCCGCAACTATGGAGTGAAAGTACTGCTGGTGGGGCCGGAAGAGCGGCTCCGGCAGGAACTTGCCAGTCATCCTTCAGCGCAATATCTGTCCGTGGATGTGGTCAACGCTACACAGGTCATTGGCATGCAGGAAAAGGCGGTGCAAGCCGTGCGCGCCAAGAAAGACTCCAGCATGCACGTTGGCCTCCGCCTGGTGAGGGACAAACTCGCTATTGGTTTTGTAACCGCCGGCAATACCGGTGCCGCCATGGCCGCCGCTAAGATGATGCTGGGCGGACTACCGGGAGTGGACCGTCCTGCCCTGGCCAACGTGTTTCCCACTTCCGCGGGTAAGACGAAGCCTTCCATCTTGATTGATGTTGGTGCGAACGTTGATTCCAAGCCGCACAATCTGGCCCAGTTCGCGCTCATGGGCGAGATGTATTACCGCGCCATTTTCGGTAATCCACGGCCCACCGTCGGGCTGCTCTCCATCGGCGAAGAAGAGACCAAGGGCAATGAGCTTACCCGCAAAGGTTTTGCGCTGATCAAAGAGCTGCCGCTGAACTTTGTCGGCAATGTGGAAGGCCGCGACGTGTACAACGGCAAGGTCGATGTGATTGTCTGTGATGGTTTTGTCGGCAATGTTGCCCTGAAGATTTCTGAAGGGCTGGTTGAGGCTGTAAGCTACCTGCTCAAGGAATCGCTGAATTCTACCATTACTTCGCAGGTGGGTGCCTTGTTGGCACGCAAAGCGTTCAGCAACTTCGGCCGCCGCCTTGATTATTCGGAATACGGAGGCGCGCCTTTGCTGGGGCTCAAGGGCGTAGCCATTGTCGGCCACGGACGCTCCAACGCCAACGCCATCAAGAACGCCATCCGCGTGGCCAAGCAGTATTATGAATCGGGCATCAACGCCCGCATCGAGCAGGAACTTGCCGCTGCTCGCACCGAGGCGGTCGCCGCCAGCCACTCGGAAGAGATGGCATGAGCCTTTCTCAGATCGCCTTCCTTTTTCCCGGACAAGGTTCACAGGCTCTGGGTATGGGAAAAGAGCTGGCATCGCTCTATCCCGTGGCGCGGCGTACATTCCAGGAGGCCGACGATGCTCTGGGTTTCTCCATTTCGCAGCTGTGCTTTGAAGGCCCTATCGACCAACTGAAGTTGACGGAGATTACTCAGCCGGCCATCCTGACCACAAGCGTTGCCGTCTGCCGCATTCTGCAAGAGAAGGGAATTACACCTCAAATCGTGGCTGGACACAGCTTGGGTGAATATTCCGCCCACGTAGCCGCGGGGGCGCTCCAATTTGCTGATGCCGTTCGCACGGTACGCAATCGCGGCCGGTACATGCAGGAAGCCGTGCCTGCGGGTCAGGGAGCCATGGCGGCCATCCTGTTCATGCCTCCCGATCAGGTTGTGCAGGTCTGCAAGGACGCTGCACAGGGTGAAGTGGTCTCCCCGGCCAATATCAACTCACCCTCGCAGATCGTGATTTCCGGCGCCACCAACGCCGTAAAACGCGCTGCGGACCTGGCCTTGGAGCGCGGGGCCAAGAAGGCCGTGATGCTCGAGGTAAGCGCTCCTTTTCATTGCGCCATGATGCAGCCGGCTCAGGACCGTCTGGCCCGCGACCTGCAAGCACTTTCGTTCAACGACGTAAACGTGCCAGTAATCAGCAACGTTGACGCCGAACCTAAGACTGACCGCGACGCCTCCCGCGATGCTCTTATCCGCCAGGTAACAGGAGCCGTGCGGTGGATGGACTGCGTCCAGAAGCTCATTCAGCTGGGTGCAAAGACCTTTGTTGAAGTCGGCCCGGGAACGGTTCTGACCGGATTGATGCGCCAGATTGACCGCATGCAAAGCGCGCTCAATGTCAACAATGAGGATTCACTGCAAAAGGCCGTGGTTGCGATGAAAAGCTGACAGACTGCTGCTTTATTTAGCCCCCTGCGTGGCACAGTACTTCCCGCGGCGAGAACGTAATGCTCTTTGATGTCTTTTCCACCCAGAGTGATTTGGTTTCCGCGCGGTTGTTGATCTTTACCACCACAATCACCCCTGTGGGATTCTGGAAATCTTTTTGGGGCAGTTCCATGGTGCAATCGATCTCGTGGCTGGTGATGACGCCGTATTCACCTTGCGGCCCCCAGTCCTGGCGGAACTGATTAAGCGTATAGTCCGGATACTTCTCCGGATGTTGCTTCCAGTTGGGGTCCGCCTCCCAGATCGCATAAGCTGTTTCAAAATCCTTCTGCTCAATGGCCTGGAAAAACTTGTTCATCACATGCTTCTCCGGCCAGAACCGGAAAAAATACCAGGTTCCTAATAGCATGACAACTACGGCCGCAGCAATCCCAATCAGCCGCCAGCGCCGTTGCGCCGGGCGGGGATCATATTCCTGTGCGTCCATCAGTCCCATAGCAATCACTCCTTAGAGAGTGCGTTTGAACAACAGAGTTGAAAGTGCAAACGTTACAACCGCGAACGAACCAAGATACAGCAGGTCCGGCCAGATTGCAGCCAGCCCCACGCCTTTGAGCAGCACAGCTTTGAATCCGTGCACCGAATAGCTGAACGGATCCACCCAGGCAATAGCTTGCAGCCATTTGGGAAAAGCCTGAATCGGGTAAATGGCCCCGCTGGGGAAATAAAGCAGCGTATTGAGGATACCGAAGATGGCACGGGGAATCAGCGGATCGTTGACCCGCACCATCATCAGAAACATCATGCCGATAAAAGCGAACGAAGTGGACGCGATCAGGAGAAACAGCCAGAAGAGATTGGCCGGCTGAAAAGACGAGCCCACACCGGCGATCAGCGATCCAATCACGGTGAGCACAACGCCGGCGCCCATGGCCTTGAGCGCGCCAGCCACGTTGAGCCCCGCCACCAGTTCCATCTTGGTGATGGGGGTGACCAGGTATCCTTCATGCACGCCGCGCGCTTTGTCATCAATGTAGACGATGCCGCCGCCGATCATCACGCTGACGAACATGGCCAGAGCGATGGAACCAGGCAAAAGATACTTCATGTACTCGATATAAGGATAGAGTTCAACAGTCTGCAAAGCGATCTGCTGCACCACGCGCGGCTGGACGTCCGGCTGGTTGAGCGCTTCCACCAGTTGCGTCATCTCATCTTCAAAGGTGGAGGTCATGAAGTTGTCCGTGTTGTCCAGCACCAGCCCGATCCGGGGCCGCGCATGCTCGTACACATCGCGGGAAAACTGCGGAGGTATGACCAGCCCGGCGTTCAGGTTGCCTTTGCGGACGTCCGCCACCATCTCCTTTTCGTCGGTGTAGACAATGGGATCGAAGGTACGCGCATTGCTTTGCACCGCGCGCAACGCTTCAAGCACGCGGATGGACTGAGGACCATTGTCATGGATGACGATCCCCAGTTTGGCGTCTCTGATTTTTCCGCCAAAGGCGTTGCCCAGCACGATCAACTGCACCAGGGGGAAGACCATGGCCGCCATCATCAGGGCCGGAGAGCGAAAAAACTTACGCAGGTCGCGTTCTACGATGGCCATCATCCGCGCGCTCTGGAAGAACTTTGCCATAGATTATTTGCCCCAGGCCACAGGAGACTGGTAGAGCGGTGCATCGGCAAGATGGTCGCGCAACTGTCGCCCGGTGTAGTGGACAAAGACATCGTCGAGCGTGGTGCTCTGCACGGTCAGCGACTTGAGCAGCACGCCCGAGCGGACAGCCGTTTCCACCAGGTCGGTCGTGGTGTGCGGACCGTCATCGGTGAGCACTCGATACATGTCCGCGCCTTCGGGTTGCACGGAGTTTACCCCGGCCAATTTTTTGAGGGTTTGCTCCCACCCAGCGGGAGGATTGAGAAACTGCGCCTCAATCACGCTCGACCCAGGAATGCTGGCTTTGAGCGCGCGCGGTGTGTCCAGCGCGACTAACTTGCCATGGTCCACAATGGCAATGCGATCGCAGAGGCGGTCGGCTTCGTCCATGTAGTGCGTCGTAATCAGAACGGTGAGATGGCGTTTTTGTTTGATGTTGCCGATCATCTCCCACACGGCCACGCGCGATACCGGATCGAGGCCAGTGGTGGGTTCATCAAGAAAAAAAATCCTTGGACGGTGTACCAGGCCGCGGGCGATTTCCAGCCGCCGCCGCATGCCTCCGGAGAGGTTCTTGGCCGGGGCATCGCGCCACTGCGTCAGGTCAACCAGTTCAAGCAGTTCTTTGATGGAGTTCTCACGATCGGCGGCGGGTATGCCGTAGAGCTTGGAGTAAATGCTCAGGTTTTCCCACACCGTGAGGTCACCGTCGCTGGTCATGGCCTGCGGAATCACTCCCATGCAGCGCCGCGCTTTGTCCGGATCTTTGCGCACGTCGGATCCTTCAACCATCGCGGTGCCGCTTGTGATCTCCAGCAAAGTAGTCATCATTCGGATCAGCGTTGACTTGCCCGCGCCGTTCGGTCCCAGAAGGCCAAAGATTTCGCCTTCAGCCACATCGAAAGAGACACCATCCACGGCGGTGAAGTTCCCGTAACGCTTCACAATGTCGATGACCTGGATTGCTTTCTGGGTCGAAGTCATTGTCCTTCCGCCTTCGCTTTGGGGACTATGATCTCCGCGGTCATTCCCGGAACCAGTGTCTTCTTGCTGTTATCGACTGCCACTTTAAGCACGATGGCCTTGATGTCACGCTTGCGGCGGCTGACATCGCGCTGCGTGGCGAAGTCCGCTTCCGGCGCTTTGAAAGTCACCTTGCCGGGAATGATGTCCCCGGAGGCAAGCCGCACGTTAAGCGCATCGCCCAGAGCGATGTGGACTGCCTGCGTCTCCGGGACGGCGGCGCGCACCCACGTATCATTCAGTTCTGTGATGATGACAATGGGCTGGCCCAGGTTTACGACTTCGCCTTCACGCGCGGCACGAATAGTTACGATGCCGCCGACCGGCGCGGTCACTTTGGTATAACCCAGACGCGCCTCAGCGGCCTCAAGCAGCGCCTTTGCGTTTAGCTGTTGCGCTCGTGTGGCGGCCACAGTGCTCTGCGCTGCGTTGGTCTGGCGCGTGTGCGCCTGCGCGGTTTCCAGGTCGGCCTGAGCGGCGCGGGCCTGGTCTCCCGCGGCCCGAACCAACGCTTGTTGCGCTTTCAACTGCGCTTCCGCCTGGTCCGCCTGCTGTTGTGAAGCCACGCCCTGCTGCGCCAGAGCAATGGCGCGCCGGGAATCGGACTCAATCCGTTGCAAGTCCGCCTGGGTTTGTGCCAGTGTGGCTTGTGCCGCGCGCAGTCGAGCTTGCGCATTCACCACGCCGCTGCTTGTTTCTCCCGCGGTCTGTTCTTCCGTTGCCCGCGTCTGCGCGACTTGATAACGCAGGCTGGCAAGGACCGCCTCGGCGGCCTGCCGGTCGGCGGTGAGTTCCTGCGCGTCCAGCACAGCGATGGTCTGACCGGCTTTCACTTCAGTGCCCTCGTCCACCGCCAGGCGTTCGATGCGCCCGCTGATCTTGGGACTTACCACGACCTGGTTGGCATCGACCGTGCCTATCAGGACGAGATCGGAAGTGCGGTCCGTGGAGAGGAAGTAATAGATGGCGGCGATCACCAGCAACACTCCCAGAAACCCAAAAAATTTATTTCTCTGGCTCACTGGTTCTTACCTTTGTCTGCCCTCGCCGGGGCGAATACCGCGGCACAAATAAAATCCAACACGGCGGCGCGTCGCTGTGCGATCCGCTCCGGGGACGTAGGATCGCCGGCATGCATGAATTGCTTCGCTGGCAGGCTGATGAAATAAAAGACAATCGTGCCCAGAATAGAGGTGACCGTATGCGTGGGATCAACCTTGCGGAAATCGCCGCTTTCAGCCCCTTCAGCAATCAGTTTTTCCAGCCGAGTGTAGATGGGGCGTCCGTACCGCTCCAGGATCCGGCTGGCGATGGGAGAAAGCGTGCGCGTACCGCTGCGCATGAACTCCCGTTGTACCAGGCGTGGATACATCGGCGAGCTGGCGATGTAGTCAAAATGCGCCTGCGCGTACAGCAGCAATCTTTCGCGCGGCGGCAGGTCCGCCCGCTCCAGCACGGCCATGACTGTTTCAAACAGGCCGGAAAAGACCTGCTCCAGTGCGGAGGCATAGAGGCCGTCTTTATCTTTGAAGTAGTAATACAGTAGCGCCTTATTGACGCCGGCGCGGCGAGCAATCTCGTCCGTGCGCGCTCCGGTTACGCCCTCATGGGCAAACTCTTCCAGCGCCGCTTTCAGGATGGCGGCACGGGTCTTTTCCGGTTCGCCGCGCGAGCCTGATTTTCCGGATTTTGCTGGAGTCGCCATTTAATTAACTGGTTATTTAATTATTCCTTAAACTGGCACGCGATGCAAGCGCGCGGGAAGCCTGGCTACCTCCTTCAAGGCGGACTAGTTCACTGGTTACTCAACTGTCAGGGAGGCCCGATCCCTGATAGTCAGCATTTCATCAGCGGGCGTTCTCTATAATGACTGCTTTAAATATCAGGATCCAGAAAGGGCTTTTCATGCTTCGATTTCGATTCGTACTCGCAGCTGCGGTTCCGCTGGTTTTCCTGGGCGCTTGCCTGCTACCCGCCGTCCAGTCCAAAACTTCTTCCCAGGTGATTACCGGAGAAGCGGCGTTCGGCGATTTCAGCCAGCAAAAGCCCGGCACTTTTCGCAAGATCACGGTAGCCGATCTGCCGCAGCCTTTTGCCACTGAGTCGGCGTTCAATCAGCCGTCGGTGATTGCGCGCCCCGCCGACGCATGGCCGCAGGCCCTGCCTGGGTTCAAAGTCGACCTTTACGCGTCCGGTCTGGACGAGCCGCGCCTCATGCGCACCGCGCCCAACGGAGACCTCTTTCTGGCCGAGAGCAAGACTGGCAAGGTGAAAGTATTTCGCGGAGTTGGCAAGGACGGGAAAGCCGAAACCACCGAAGTCTTTGCCACCGGACTGGAACTGCCTTTCGGTATCGCGTTTTATCCGCCCGGACCCAATCCGCAGTGGGTTTATGTTGGCAACACGGGTTCGGTAGTCCGTTTCCCGTATCACGTGGGCGACCTGAAGGCCAGCGGGCCGTCGCAGATGATCGTTCCTGACATCCCCAGCGGAGGACGCCTCACCGGCGGCGGCCATTGGACCCGCGACGTTGTGTTCTCGCGCGACGGCAAGAAGATGTACGTCTCGGTGGGCTCGCGGTCGAACAATGACGACATGGACAATAATCCGCGCGAAAACCACCGTGCGGACGTGCTCGAATACAATCCCGACGGCAGCGGCTTCCGCATTTACGCTTCTGGGTTGCGGAACTGCGTGGGGCTTGAGGTCCATCCCCAGACCGGCGAAGTATGGTGCTCCACCAACGAGCGCGACGGCCTGGGCGATGACCTGGTGCCCGACTACATTACCCACGTCCAGGATGGTGGCTTCTATGGGTGGCCGTGGTACTACATGGGCGGAACCTATGACCCGCGTCATAAGGGTAAGCATCCTGAGCTGAAAGACAAAGTCATCACGCCGGACGTGATCCTGCAACCCCATTTTGCCTCGCTGGAAATGACTTTTTATTCAGGCAAACAGTTTCCCAAGGAATATCAGGGGGACATCTTCGCCGCCGAGCACGGCTCCTGGAACCGCAAAAAGCGCACCGGTTATGAAGTGGTCCGAGTGCCCCTTAAGAATGGCCATGCTGCCGGCGAGTATGAAGACTTCCTGACCGGCTTTGTGACGGACAAAGGGGAAGTCTGGGGACGCCCAGTGGGCGTGGCAATGGGCAAAGACGGAGCATTATTTGTCAGCGATGATGGTTCGCGGTCGATCTGGCGCGTGAGCTACGTGGGGAAGTGAGACAGCATTGAAATCCCGAACGCGTAGCGGAGGGATACCTATCACTTCGATATTCAATGTTACTAGTGGAGTTCTTTGTGGCGAAGGGTAACGACGGAAACTACTTTCAACACAGTGTTGAGATTGCCATTGCTCTGCAACTGACTAAACTGTCGATGCAAGGGGCTCTTCACCTAGCTCTCACCCACGGTATGGCCCCGTTCGAACCTTGTGACGGGCTTCCGAACGGCCAGTCTCGGGGTCTATTGCAGAAAGCTCTTCAGGATGCGCAAAACTCTCCGACCTGCGGTGAACCTCCAATTGTCACGGCGTACCGAGCGACGAAAGCATCGTTGCAGAGCTACCCCAACACGGGCGAACTATTGGCCGCAATGATCGGTCGAGGTCGGCTTTCTGGGGGAATCACAGAAGTCGACGCACAGAAGTACGCAAAATTGGTCGAGATATGGTCGGGCTCAGGTGTAACGCCAGTCAATTCATCATGGCGACGCGAAGTTCGCGCCGGTGGAGGTCTATCGTGCCCTGCCACGCCTCGTGCCCCGTGGTTGTTTGCCGCCGACCCCATGACGTTTCGGGAAGACGGGTATGCCGACGACGACAAACTGTACCGAGAAGATCTTTCGCGTGTTTCGACAGCATTGAAAGGGTTCATCGCCAGCGGCGAACCCGGGGCAGCCGCGCTTTTCGTATATGCGGTGAGACCTAATGTTAGATCGCAATTCTGGGCTTTTGCGGACGACCTCAGTAGCAACTCCGGGAAGCCTGTGGTCTCCTGTTGGGTAACGCATCAAGGTGGGAACCGCAACCTTGTGGCCCTGATTTGCTCTGGGATCGTGCTCCCAGAATGCTGGCCGCCTTATGGGGTCCATCCCGGTAGGTGATCGGCGGTTAAGATGGCCGTGATGCATATTTGTTAAAATAAGTAGTCTACCCGCCTTGGCCGTGCCGACTAGGAGTTGAATTGTCTGAAACCATGCTAGCTGTAGTAAAACCGGAGGCCGCTCCGGGAGCCGACGTGCGCCAGATGCCTGTCCCGCAGATCGGCCCGGACGATGTCCTGGTCAAGGTGAAAGTAGCGTCGGTCTGCGGCACGGACCTGCATATATACAACTGGGACCCGTGGGCGCAGAACCGCATCAAACCGCCGCTGATTCCCGGGCACGAATTTTGCGGCCACGTTGTGGCCGTGGGCAAGAACGTCACTACCGTCAAGGAAGGCGATTTTGTTTCCGCCGAGATGCACGTGGCCTGCGGCAAGTGTTACCAGTGCCGTACCGGTGAAGCCCACATCTGCCAGCACGTGAAGATCATCGGCGTGGACGCCAACGGAGCCTTCGCCGAGTTTGTGAAGATCCCGGAATCGAATATCTGGAAGATCGATCCGGCAATTCCACCCGACTACGCCAGCGTGCTTGACCCGCTGGGCAACGCAGTGCACACGGTGCTGGCCGGCGAAATCGCGGCTAAGACTGTAGCAGTGATCGGCTGTGGGCCGATTGGATTATTCTGCATCGCCGTGGCGCGCGCCTGCGGCGCCAGCGAGGTCTTTGCGCTGGAGATCAACCAGCATCGTCGCAAGCTGGCGCAGAAGATGAAAGCCGACTTTGTCCTGAACCCGGCGACCGACAACGTCTACGAAAAAGTGATGGACGCCACGGGTGGCGTCGGCGTGGACGTGGTGCTGGAAATGTCCGGCCATCCCGACGCCATTCGCCAGGGTTTCAAGATCCTGCGGCTGGGCGGACGGGCTTCCTTGCTCGGTATTCCTTCGCGCCCCATGGAGTTGAACCTTGCTGACGATATTATTTTCAAGGGCGCGATTGTCCAGGGCATCAACGGCCGGTTGATGTACAAGACCTGGTACCAGATGAACGCGCTGCTCAAGGCCGGTAAACTGGACCTTGATCCGGTAATCACAGACCGCATGCCGATGGCCGACTTCAGTAAGTGCATGGACCGGCTAAGGACCGGGGAGTCGAGTAAGATTTTGTTGTACCCGAACGGGGCAATTGGCAAATAGCAAATGGCAATTAGCGCAATTAGCAACTAGTCAAAGTTCGGGCTGCTGCGATGCTCTTTGTTCCTGAACGAACTGAGCATTTGGTTTGGCTATTTGCCATTTGCTATCTGCTGACTTGTGAGTTTATGTCTCCTGCTTCCACGCAAATCGCATCCGACCAACTCGCCGAGATGAAGCGGCAATTCGAATCCTGCTCTGCTGCCGCGGAGCAACTGGTGAAGTCGCTGGCAGAGGGTGATCTGATGCAACGTCCCGGCAACCAGGGCTGGTCGGTTGCCGAATGTATCCAGCATCTCACCGTGACCACGCAGCTCTATCTTCCGATTCTTGATTCATCACTCCAAGGTGCACCAGCTGGCAGCGGCCCGTACAAAATGGACTGGAAGGGCCGTATGCTTAAGTGGGTACTGGAACCGCCCTATCGTATGAAGGCGAAGACCCTGCCAAGCATGGAACCGAAGGTTGCGGATGCCCGGCAGGTTCTGCCCGATTTTCTTGCCAGCCAGCAGCAACTTTTTGAAGCGATGGAGCAATGGCAGGGACGCGCTCTGGGCAAAGTATTCATTACCTCGCCTTTCAACAAGAGACTGCGATATAACATTTTCTCGTTGTTCAACGTAGTCGCCGCGCATCAGCGCCACCATTTGTGGCAGGCGCAGCGCATCAAAGACCAGATCAAAGGAAAGTAAAAATGCCTGCACAGACCGCTCGTCCTCAACTCGCCTATCTCGCCGACCAGATGAACGAACTCAAACAGAAGGGCACGCACTTCAGCCTGCGTGTGCTCGAAGACGAACAGGCCCCGGAATGTACGGTAGACGGCAAGCACATCATCAATCTTGCTTCCAATAATTATCTGGGGCTGACCACGCATCCCAAACTGCGTGAGGCGGCCATCGCGGCGATCAAGAAGTTCGGCGTAGGCTCCGGCGCGGTGCGTACCGTCAGCGGCACCATGACCATCCACATGGCGCTGGAAGAAAAGATTGCGCGCTTCAAGAACACGGAAGCCTGCGTGGTCTTCCAGTCCGGCTTTGCCGCCAATGCGGGCACGGTCTCCGCCATCCTGGGCAAGGAAGACTACATCATCTCCGACGAGCTGAACCATGCCAGCATCATTGACGGCGCCCGTCTTTCCCGCGCCAAGATCAAGGTCTTCCGCCACAAAGATGTGGCGCACGCGGAAGAGTTGCTCAAGGAAGTTGCCGGCGAACCCGGCCACAAGCTGATCATCACCGATGGCGTCTTCTCCATGGATGGAGACATTGGTCCGCTGCCTGCGCTCTGCGATCTTGCCGAAAAATACGGTGCGATCATGATGATCGATGACGCGCACTCTTCGGGTGTGCTGGGCCGTAACGGGCGCGGCACCGCCGACCACTTCCAGGTCCACGGTCGCGTGGACGTTCAGGTGGGCACACTTTCTAAGGCCATCGGCGCGCTCGGTGGATACGTATGCGGTTCACGCGACCTGATCGATTTTCTGTACCATCGCGCACGGCCATTTCTTTTCTCCACCTCACACCCGCCTTCCGTCGCCGCTACATGCATTGCCGCGTTCGACGTGCTGGAGCAGGAGCCCGAATTGATGGACAAGCTGTGGGCCAACACGCGCTTCTTCAAGAAAGAGCTTGGCCTGCTCGGCTTCAATATCGGCGGGATCAATACTCCGGCAAGCGAAACGCCAATTACGCCCATCGTCATCGGCGAAGGCCGCTTGACCATGGAGTTCAGCCGCGAGTTATTCAAAGAAGGCGTGATGGTCCCCGGAATCGCCTATCCGACGGTCGCGGAAGGCAAAGCCCGCCTGCGTACCATCATGACCGCTACCCACACCCAAGCCCAGTTGACTAAGGCGCTGGAGATTTTGAAGAAAGTGGGGACAAGAATGGGGATCATCGCCTGACACGTCCCGAAACGAGTGGGGATTCCTGACTGCCGAAAAGAGCAACAAACCGGATACACACCAAAACTTCTGCTTCGAACACTTTCACTTGTTCTTACAAGGAACTTGATCCAGTACCGCAATTTCACGGGACATTGTAGGCCAAGCCTGTTCCGCCGTAATTCGTCTTGCCATCGCTTTGTTCGCGTCTTTGCCAATGCTCACAAACCATATTGCAGGATCGATTTTTGTCATATTCGGTTCCACACCATGTATTTCTGAGTTCAAGTCAAAGCGTTGAAAACACAGAGAAAAGGTCCTGCTCGGCAAGGATCGCCGGGTTTTTTAGCTGGTCCGGCAAAAGTTTCTTGAGCGAATTCACGCCGTCCTTCCGCCTTTACTCAGTAGAAGCAAAGCTGCGGATCGGACGGAGGTCTACTCGTGGAATCCATACCTCCCATGCCCCCTGCAGCCAAAACTGACCCTGCGTGAGGCTTCTAATGCGACGCTCTATCGACCACACCCTGAGTGCGGTGTTGTTTTCCGTTGCGTTTCTTTTGCCGGTTTCTCTCTTCGGTCAAAGCCAGAACGCAAAGCCCGATGACTCCACCGCGAACGGACCCCAGCGCGAAACCCTTCCCACTGCCAGGGCCAATCACAAGAAAGAAGAGGCTGTGGATCAAGACGATCCTGGTTTACGTCTGGAGTGGGAAAAGAAGGCTTGGGGGACCGCTAACGCAGAGTTCCGCCGCCATTCATTGCGGGAAGCCCACAAGCACAATCAGAGGCTTGGCCGTACCCGAGAAGGGGCTGAGGCAGGGGTCTCGCTTGGCGGCGCAGACGCAAGCGTTGCTACACAAAGCACAGTGAACGTCTCGGGTCCCGCGTGGATCCCAATCGGCCCCACCGGCGCCGATTTCGAGCAGAACGGTCCGTTCACCGGTTTGTTTCGCGACAGCGGCAGGGCGCGCACCATACTTCCGCATCCTACCGATCCCAACACTCTGTATTTTTTGACGTCCGGTGGCGGCCTGTGGAAGACAACGAATTTTGAATCCAGTTCCACCACCTGGAGACCTCTCACGGACAACCTGCCGACTACGGGCGGAGGCGCAGTCGCCTTTGGCAGGACGCCGAATGTTCTCTATCTCGGCCTGGGTGATCCCTACGACCAAATCCTGGTGGGCGGCGCGATGGTGAAATCGAGCAATGGAGGCGACACCTGGGACCCGATGGTCGAGCTTGATAATGCGGTATCCATCCGCGCCGTTGCCGTAGATACTTCCGGCCCACAGGACATTGTGATGGTAGCGACCGAGATCGGCATGTATCGCTCTGTTGACAGCGGCGTAGCTTATGCCGCGGTTGGAGGTGTCTTCAGCGGAAAGGCGGTATGGAGTATCGTCAAAACCAGCGCCGGGTGGCTGGCTTCAGCTCAACCGTGTTCAACCATCGGCAACCAGTGCGGAACCGCCACCATTCTTTATCTATCACCCGACGCCGGGGCCAGTTGGACTCCCATTACCAATGCCGGAAATGTCTTTACCGCAAGCGGACGCACCACTCTGGGGGTTGGCCTCCCCAGTGATTCGGTCGTCTACGCCTACTCTGCCAACCAAGCCGAGACGGCGTTCCTGGATGTGTATCGCTCAAGCGATGGTGGTCAGACATGGGTGGCCAACGCCGTAGCAGCCAAGGCGCCTACCAATCCCATTACTGGCTCCAGCACCCAGACCGACATGAACATTTGTCACGCACAGTGCTGGTACAACCAGATGATCCTGGTGGACCCCACCGATGCCACACGCAATACCGTCTACATTGGCGGTGATCTTGCCACAGCACGCACAACCGATGGCGCAAACACTTGGACCATCACTTCATGGTGGCTCTACAACCAGGTGGCAGCCGTCCCCTATGCACATGCGGATTTTCATGCGGCGGCGTACAAGTCAACTGGTACTCCGGCCATCTTGTTCGGGAGTGACGGAGGCCTCTTCATAAGCACGGACAATGCCGCCACTTTCACCAGCGATAAGAATAATGGCCTCACCACGCACATGTTCTATACCATCGCTGGCACGCCGTCATTGCCCAACTTTGTTATCGGCGGTATGCAGGACAACGGTACCCGTGTCCGCCAAGGCAATACTTCCACATACAACCAGATCATCGGCGGCGACGGCGTGGGCGCGAATCTCAGCCAGGCAAATACCAATACTTCATTCGGGAGCGTACAGCGTTCTGGGCTGCGGGCAAACTTGTCCGGAAGCGAGCCGGACGTTTATCAGCGCTGGATTGCAGGGACAACCGGCCTTACCTTCAGTGATGCCGGCTTTCTGACTGACATCTTTGCCCCGCCCGCGAGTTTAGACTCGACCGGCAGAATTTTTTTCACTTTTACAAATACGCGGGTTTACAAGACCATCAACGGCGGCCTGAACTGGACGGTCATCGCCCGAGTCAATACTGCTCCAACCATTGGACTGCCCGCGGGACGCACCTTCCGCTCCACCGCATATGACCTCGGTGTGAGCCCGCTGGACTTGAACCGCATTGCGATAGGCGCCAGCGGCGGATTCATTGACATCACCACGGACGGCGGAATCAACTGGGTTGACCTGAACATGATCTCCCTGGTTCCGGGCTACGGGAGCTTTGTGTCCAACGTGACGTGGGCCGATAACCAGACCATCTGGATTGCTTCGGCGGCACAGGCTGCCGGTTCGAATCGCGTCCTCAAGGGTACGATACCGAATGAGGGCGATAGCTGGACCGGGGCAACCTGGGTGGTTAAACAAAACGGCCTGCCTGATCTGCCGGTCACCAAGCTGATTCTCGATCCGCGCGATGCCACCAGAAACACGTTGTATGCCGCCACGCACGTCGGCGTGTACCGCACTACAGATGGTGGCAATGCCTGGCTCCCCTACGGGACCGGTCTGCCCAACGTCCGCGTGAGTGATATGTATATGCCGCCCGACGGCGGTTACCTCCGCATCGCGACCTATGGCCGGGGTGTGTGGGAGATTCCGCAGCTTGAGTATGTAAGCGCAATCGTCAGTGACGATGGTACCTCCTGCGATCACGATGGTGTCCTTGATGAGGGTGAGACCGGCCATCTGACGATCACCTTGCACAACCAGGGGTCGAATACTCTAAGCAACACCACGGCCACCGTTACCTCCAGCAATCCACATGTGACTTTCCCCGGCGGCAACAGTGTCACCTTTCCCCCAGCGGCAGGTTATAGCGATACGGTTGCGGCACTCGCTGTGGCATTGAATGGGTCAAGCGGCGTGGAAACAACAGACTTCACCATCTCTTTCACTGACGCCAACCTCAGTGTGGCGTCGCCGCTGAGCGCCGTTTCCACACAGCGTTTGAACTATGACGAAGTGCCCAATGGGACATCGACGGAGACGTTCGAGTCGTTCATCAACCTATGGACAGCCAGTGGCACAGCGACCGTGATTCCTAATATCCAGAACTGGCGGCGCGTGCAGATCGCCCCACTGCAACATGTCTGGAACGGCCCGGACAACAATGGACTGACAAGCGATACCACCGGAGTGGGGACAGACAACTCGCTTATCTCGCCCTCCATGCATGTCGGCACTGGCGCACTTTCCATTGCGTTCTCGCATCGTTACAGCTTTGAGAGCGGCAGTGCTGATGGCGGCGTGGTTGAGATCAGTACGGACGGCGGTAGTTCCTGGACTGACATTGGGGCGGCCGCGTACACCGGGGCGCTGGTTGTGGAACCCGACCACAGCAATCCACTGGAAGGCCGTGCAGCGTTTGTAAACCGCAGCGCCACCTGGCCTAGCTTCATCGTAACTACCCTCAATCTCGGGACAACTTACGCCAACCAGGACATCCATATCCGGTTCCGCGTCGGCGCAGACTCCTCAATGGGCGCACCGGGCTGGGACATTGACAACATCGCGATCACCGGTTTGACCGTGAATCCGTTCATTGCTATCAACCCACATAACAGTGTGTGCGCTACTTCGGGACAGCTGGTTTCATCGCAGAACCCGTCGTCCTTTGGACAATTGATTACCTTGTCGGCCAGCGTGTCCGGCGGCGTTTCTACAGCCACGGGCAGCATCAATTTCAAGGAAGGCTCCACCGTACTTGGCTCCTCCAACTTGAACAATGGTCAAGCCCTGCTCAATATCTCCACGTTGGGCGTAGGCGCTCATGATTTAATCGCGGAGTACAGTGGTGACACTGCCCACGCAGCCAGCACTTCAAACGCGCTGGTGCAGAATGTCGGCAAAGCAGACCAGACCATTACGTTTGGAGCGCTGGACAACAAGACCTTCGGGGATCCTGACTTCGCTGTGAGCGCCACCGCGTCTTCCAGTTTGGCAGTCAGCTTCGCGGCCAGCGGCAATTGCAGCATAGCGGGTTCCACGGTCCATCTGACCGTCACGGGCTCCTGCACGATCACCGCTGCGCAGGCAGGCAATAGCAATTTCAACCCGGCGGCGGACGTTCCACAATCCCTGACCATTAGCAAGGCAACACCGCTAATAATGTTTTCGTGCCCGCCTGTCGGCTTTGACACCAACCCGCACGGGTGCACGGCGGCGGTGACGGGCGTCGGCAATGTGACTGTCAGTGGCTCCACTACGATCACTTATGACGGAAATCCCGCTCTCCCTGTCAATGCAGGCACGTACAGTGTGGGCGTCAGCTTCACCAGCAGCGATTCCAACTATAGCTCCGCCACCGGCAGCGGCTCGTTGACCATCGCCGAGGCTACGCCTATAGTGACTGTGGCTTGCCCCAACAGCGTTATCTTTGACGGTAACCCGCACACCTGCTCGGCGGGCGCCACGGGTGTGAGTAACGTTCCCGTAAGCGGCTCCGCGACCCTGACTTACAACGGGGGAGCGGCGCCTGCAAACGCCGGAACTTACTTAGTGGTCGCCAGCTTCACCAGCGGCGATTCCAACTACGCGAACACCACCGGCAACGGTTCTTTGACCATCGGCAGGGCCAGCCAGACGATTACATTCGGAGCGCTGGCGAACAAGACCTTCGGCAACCCTGACTTCGCGGTCAGCGCCGCTGCGTCTTCCAGCTTGACAGTGGTTTTTGCTGCCGGCGGCAATTGCACCGTGAGCGGCTCGACGGTGCACCTCACCGGCGCAGGCTCTTGCACCATCACCGCGTCGCAGTCCGGCAACGGCAATTACAATCCGGCGGCCAGCGTCCCACGATCGTTTACGATCAATCCCGGCGATGACTTTACCATCGTCCCCACGTTGCCTTCGGTCACTGTGGCGGCCGGTCAGTCAGTCACCGACCACATCACGATCACACCGAATCCAGCGACCCTCACGGCATTAACTTTCACCTGTTCCGGCCTGCCCGCGAAGACAATCTGTACGTTTGCGCCGAATCCAGTGCCGCCAAGCTTGGTTCCCACGGATGTTGTGATGACGATCACTACCACGGCGTCTACAACGTCAGCCTTAGAGCGTCCACGAACGCTCTATGCGGTCTGGCTGGGGTTCGCCAGCTTGGGCTTGATCGGCACTGTATTCATCGGTGCGCACAAGAAGAGCCGCAAGGTGGCTGGAATCCTTGGCGCTTTGTCAGTGATGGTCGTGCTGCTGGTGGTTGGTTGCGGCGGCCAACGCACTCCAGTTACGGTTCCTGGCACACCTGCAGGTACATCCACGGTGACTGTGACCGGATCGACCACCGGTTTCACTCACTCCACAACCTTCACGCTGACTGTGAACTAGAGTCTGGGACCAAAATGACAATGACAACAAAATCGATTCTTTCAGCAAGGCAACTTTTACCTGTTCTAGTGATGTGCGGGATGATGCTCTTGGGTGTTCGTCTCAGCTTTGCTCAAGCTAGCCAAGTCGATGGGCAGAAGTTGGCCCAGCAGCGGGTTTCCGTGGTCGACGAAGAGGCGCATCACGATGTCTCGCCGCCGGTCTTTTTGATGGCCCCCGTGCCTCAGCAAACAAGTCAGCGAGTGCACGCGGTGAAACCCATTCCGCGGCCCCCCAGTAATGGCGTTGACCCCAGCGGTCCCGTCATCGACGCGCCGGTGCGGCAGAGCATCGCCACGATTCTGGCGCCTGCGGCCCTGGCCAATTTTGACGGCATCGGAAATGGTTTCCAGGGGCCTGCTGGCGTGTTCTCCGTCAACTCCGCCCCTTCCGATGTCAATGGCGATGTCGGTCCGAAGCACTATGTTCAGATTGTGAATAGCGACTTTGCCGTCTTCGATAAGAGCGGCGTCGCAATCTTCGGGCCGGTTGCAACAAACATGCTGTGGGCCGGGTTCGGCGGCGGCTGCCAGACCAACAATGACGGTGACGCCGTCGTCCTGTACGATCCCATCGCCGACCGCTGGGTGATTTCCCAATTCTCCGTCTCGACTACACCTTATCAACAATGCGTCGCTGTGTCGCAGACGCCCGACCCGACGGGCGCCTACTTCCGCTACTCGTTCTCGTACGGGAACACCGATTTTCCAGACTACCCCAAGATGGGTGTTTGGCCCGACGCCTACTATATTACCTTCAATATGTTCACCGGCACGGCGTTCTCTGGCGCCCAGGTCTGCGCCTACGACCGTGCAAAAATGCTGGTGGGCCAGGCAGCGACGCAGCAGTGCTTCAATGCCGGCTCAAATTTTGGCGGCATGTTACCCGCCGATCTTGATGGCAAGCGGTTGCCGCCCGCCGGTGCGCCGAACCCGCTCGTCGCCCTGGGCGCCAACCCCAACGAACTCGCGATCTGGAAGTTCCACGTGGATTGGGCTACGCCGGCAAACTCGACTTTCACCGGCCCGACAAGGCTTGTCGCCGCGGCATTCAGTGAAGCCTGCGGCGGCGCGACGTGCATCCCGCAGCCAGGCACCGCGCAACAACTCGATTCGCTCTCCGACCGCCTGATGTTCCGGCTTGCCTATCGTAACTTCGGCGACCACCAAGCGCTGGTTGTCAACCACAGCGTTACGGCGGGATCGAGCGTTGGCGTGCGCTGGTATGAGTTGCGTCTTGATGGGTTCGGCAACCCTTCCATCTTCCAGCAAGGCACGTACGCGCCTGACTCTAATTTCCGCTGGATGGGCAGCATCGCCCAGGACCAGAACGGAAACATGGCGCTGGGATTCAGCTTGTCGGGCAGTGCTGTGCACCCGGCGATTCATTACACCGGCCGCCTCGCGGGCGACCCTGCGGGGACCATGACGCAAGGCGAGGGCACGATCATAGATGGCCCTGGCTCGCAAACCGGCTCGGGTCTTTCACGATGGGGTGATTACAGCATGATGGCGGTGGACCCGAGTGACGATTGCACCTTCTGGTATACGAACCAGTACATCCCGGCGAATGGCGAATTCAACTGGAGGACGCGGGTGGGATCGTTCAAGTTCTCCGGGTGCCCCCCGGGTGCGGACGATTTCTCGATGTCCGCCAGCCCGGCGAGTTTGAGCATCCCGCGCGGCAGGTCTGGCGTTAGTACGATCTCAACAACGGTGACACAAGGGAATGCGCAGTCGGTCAATCTCAGCGTTTCGGGCGTGCCCCCCGGCGCAACCGCCACGCTCAGTCCGGCGTCAGTCACTGCCGGCGGTAGCTCGACGCTTACCGTGAATGCAGGCACAGCGGCGCCCGGCGGTTACGTGCTCACCGTGAAGGGCACAGGTACTTCGGCTACGTACTCAACTCCGGTGCAGGTGATCATTACCAGCACCACTACCAGTCTTTCGGTCAACATGAATCCCGTGCTCCGCAGACAATTTGTAATCTTTACCGCACAAGTTGCGGGGGGCCCTATCCCGACCGGGACCGTGACCTTTATGGATGGAACAAAAGTGATCGGCACAACCACGCTGGATTCCGCCGGAGTCGCGCGCCTGTCCACATTTTTCACCACTCTTGGAACCCATATAATTACGGCCAGTTACTCTGGCGACAGTTGGAACGCGCCCAGTATTTCCCCGCCGCTGGAGGAAGAGATCGATCTACGCATCGACGGCCCCTTCTGACCCCGTTGTTTTCTTGGCCGTCACAATCTCCAAGTGGACGCAGGCGCTATTGACTCTTCTGGACGGTGGCGCGCTCCTTGGCGTACGCCACCAGGGCATCGAAACGCGTATCGCCGCGAAGCGATTTGAAGTCCGGGTCCTTTTCTATACCCAGACTGTTACGGGCTGTCAGGCCGTGGTCGATGGCTTCGCGCAAAAGCTTTAGCGCTTCACCGGCTTTGCCCGCGCGCGTTTCCATGACAGCCAAGTTGTACACTGACAGAGCCGTATCCGGGTGGTCGTGCCCAAGAATACGGCTGCGAATCTCGATCGTTTCCCGCTCTAATTTCTCCGCCTCGGTGTAACGGCCTTGGTTCGATATGCTCGTGGCGAGGTTGACCATGGACCTTACTGTTTCCGGGTGTTCCGGCCCAAGAACGTGACGCTGAATCTCGAGCGCTGCTCGCAGCAGCTTCTCCGCTTCGCCATAACGGTGTTCAAAGTTCAAAGTATTAGAAAGATTGTTCATCGACATCAATGTGCTCGGATGCTCCGGTCCGAGGACGCGACGCTGGACCTCGATGGCTTCCCGCTCCAATTTTTCCGCGTCCACGTACTGGCCTTGTCGCCTTAGGTTCACCGCCAGATCAGTCATCGTCACCAACGTGTCGGGATGCTCCGGTCCGAGCACGTGGCGGCGGAGGTCAAGTGTTTCCCGCTGCAACTTTGCTGCGTCCGCAAAGCGGCTTTCCCTGCTTAAGGTATTAGCCAGATTGCTCATGGACCGCAATGTATCCGGATGTTCCCGGCCAAGGATGCGATTTTGCATATCAATCGTTTCCAATTGCAATTTTTCCGCTTCGGCATAGCGGCCCGCACGGTATAAGGTGTACGTGAGATTGCTCATGGACCGCAATGTCTCCGTATGCCCCGGTCCCAGCACGCGGCGCTGGATCTCGAGCGTCTCGCGTTGCAACTTCTCCCCCTCGGCGTAGTGGCCTCCCATGGTCAAAGTATTCGACAGATTGCTCATCGACCTCAATGTATCCGGTTGCTGCGGTCCGAGGGTCCGGCGGCGCAAGTCGAGTGTTTCCCGTTGCAGCTTCTCTGCTTCCTTATAATGGCCCTCACGGTTCAGAGTCCAACCTAGCTGGTCCATTGAGTTCAGCGTTTGCGGATGGTCAGGTCCAAGAACACGGCGACGAGTTTCGACGGCCCGCGTCAGCAGCGCCTCGGCCCGGGCGTAGAGTCCCAAATTCCCGTAGACCTGTCCCATCACATCCATCATCTGTGCCTGGAGTTCAGGATCTTCGACGAGCGCTGAGTCAACATCGTGCGAGGCGTGGTCCAGGATCTCCCGGGCAGTGACACTGTTGCCCCGGGCTTCGCTCGGGTCAGAGACCTTGAACATGCCGCTCATGAACGCTGTGACACGGTCCGCACGATCTCGCTCGCGGGTGATGCGGCGCAACTGCATTGCCTGCACTGTTGCAAAGCCAGCCAGCAGCAATACCAATCCCGCTGCTACAGACGCGCCAATCCAATGGCGACGAATGTATTTTTGCAATCGATAGCCGGCGCTTGCTGGACGCGCGATGACCGGTTCGTTGTTCAAATATCTGCCAAGGTCGGTTGCCAGTTCGAAGGGTGTCCCGTACCGCCGCGCGCGGTCCTTCTCTAACGCCTTCATCGCGATGCAGTCAAGGTCCCCGTGAAGCACGCCTTGCAGCTGCCCAGGTTCTATTCCACGCATTGCCGCACTGGAGGCGGAGGAACGCTTCTCCTGCACAAGTCTTGCGCTCGGACGCGGCGGGTCTTCTTCGCGAAGTTGCCGCAGCACTTCGTGTACCGGCTTCTTCTTTCCATCAAAAGGCAGGAATCCGGTCAGAAGGACATAGAGCACCACGCCCAGCGAGTACACGTCTGTTCGCGTGTCCACGTCCTGTGCTTCGGGGGTGGCTTGCTCCGGACTCATGTACCCGGGGGTTCCAAGGAAACTTCCTGCCTGCGTGAGAGAGGCCGCTTGCTCATCAAGCGGCGCCGTGGCTTTCGCCAGACCGAAGTCGATGATCCTTGGCGTCGGTTTGCCATCCACTTCCGCCACCAGGATGTTTGCCGGCTTGAGGTCGCGATGGATGATGGCTTTTTGATGAGCGTGCTGCACTCCTTCACATGCTTTGATGAACAATTCCAGCCGCTCACGAATCGTCAGTTTCTTTTCGTCGCAGTAATCGGTGATGGATAAACCGGGAACATATTCCATGACCAGATAGGGCTGCCCATCGGGTGTGGAGCCGGCCTCAAAGACCTTAGCGATTGCCGGATGGTCCATGATGGCCAGCGACTGCCGCTCCGACTGGAAGCGCTGGCGCAGCGCGTCGTCATGCATCAAGGTGCGGATAAGTTTCAGCGCTACTTGCCGCCGTACCGGCGCGGTTTGCTCGGCGAGCCATACCTGGCCCATTCCGCCTTCGCCGAGCTTCTTAACTAAATGATACGGACCAATGGACTTGGGGGCCTGCATGCCGGCAAGGAAATCGTCTTGCCAGGGACTCTCCGAGAGGAGGTCCGGCTGTTCATGGGAGGCAAGCAATGATTCGACCTCAATCCGCAGGTTTTCGTCCTGCCCGCAGGTCTGGCGCAGAAAAGCCTCGCGCTGGGCGGCTTCCAGATCCAGAGCGGCCCCGAACAGCTCTTTAATCCTTGCCCACTGTTGTGCTTTTTCCATCGCCGCCTCTCCGTAACTCGCGAGATAACCAGGCCTTGGCCATACTCCAGTCGCGCCCGACGGTAGCAGCGGAAATACCGAGGACCGCGGCGGTTTCTTCCCCCGTCAAGCCGCCAAAGAACCGCAACTCGACGATCCGGCACTGCTGCGGATCAAATTGGGCGAGTTGGTTGAGTGCATCATCCAAAGCGATCACGTCGGTACCCTGGTTCTGTGGCGGTTCAAGGTCTTCTTCCATTTCCACTCTGAAATCGGCTCCGCGCTTGGCTGCCCGATGACTCCGGGCATAGTCCACCAGAATCTGGCGCATGAGTCGGGCGGCAACGGCCACAAAGTGTTCCCGGTTCTGGGTCTGGAAGGGACCCTGCTTTACCAATCGCAGGTAAGCTTCATGCACTAATGCCGTGGTCTGCAGAGTATGGGCGGAGCGCTCCCCTAGCAGGTAGTAGTGGGCGAGACCATGCAGTTCGTTGTAGATCAAGGGAACCAGGGCGTTAAGGGCCTCCTGGTCACCTGCTTTCCACTTATCAAGCAACTCGCCTACGGATTGGGGCGGTCGTTGGGGCATGTATCTGATTACACAACGGATGATTTCCGTAAACGATAGTCGCCCACAGGCCCCAAGTCAATGTGGCCAAACCCAGGCAAAAGGACTTGTCCTGTTAACGAAAGCCAGTTCTTGTCAGCCTGGTAAAGATTGCTGACTGACTTTTCCTCTGGTTTCCGCCTTTATCAATAGAGACAAACTTTCGCCGCCCGCAAGACCCAGAATGGCGCTAGTGGCCTCTTGACCCGGTCAAAGTCGCCAGTTCGCGACCAAACGGTCCGGGCCTGCGACGGCCCGAACGAATGTTTGGGAAAAAAGATCGAATTATGAAAACCCTAAACACAACCTCAAGACTGACTACTATGATCGCGCTGCTAGCAGTATTAGCTCTCTGGGCAACGCCAATTGGGGCGAAGACCAGAAAGCGTTCAGCCCAAGATGACGAGCGTGCGCGCCCGGGTAGCGAGACCAACGCTCGAAGTGACGATGGTCGTGCGACAGCCTTGAAAGGCTCCCCTGATATCGAAGCTTCGAGAAGAGCGGTTGAGGTGGCCGACATCGGACCGGAGCGGGGATCTGTCCTCGGCCTCGATGGCTTCCTGATCGACCCTGGTAACCCTAATGAGATCCTGGCTTCGACCGATGTCACCGGCATCTTCAAAAGCACAGACGGGGGAAAGAACTGGCGCCCCGCCAACCTCGGCCTCATCGATTCCCTCGGGCACCTGGCGCGTTTGCCCAATATTCGCCGCGACCCTAGCCACCCGCGCACGGTTTATGCAGCGTCTTTGTCGGGGTTGTACCGATCAACAGATTTTGGTGAACACTGGAGTCAGCTTTCGAGTACCTTCGGGTTGAAGGATGTTGCGGTGAGTCCAACCGCGCCTTCGGTGTTGTTCGCGGTGAGTTTTGATGGCTTTGCGGGTTCTTTCTATAAATCCACCGACGGTGGCACGACCCTGGTCCCACAGCCCGGCACCGGCCTGCCAGACCCGGACATTGCGGATGGTATTTTTGCCATTTACACCAACGTCGTAATCACGCCTTCCGATCCGCAGACGATGTACGTGGCAGACGAGAATTCCGGGTTTTATAAGTCGACGGACGGTGGCGCGTCCTTCACTTTTCTTCCCGGCAGATATGGGACGGCCCTCCAGGTATTCCCACACCCAACGCAGCGAGACACTGTTTTTTTTGAAGCGGCTGGCCGTAGTACCACCGGACTCCTTCGATCCACGGATGGAGGCGCGACGTTCAGCGACGTGACCGGTGGCCTGCCGACAGGCGGAGTGCAGTTCGTGACCTTCGATCCAGGAAACCCGTTGACTGTATACGCGGCCTCAACGGAAGGGTTACTGCGCTCGACCGATGGAGGATTGACGTTTACCTCATTAGGACTCAAGCCGAATCAGTTAGACGCAGCCCGGGGAGGAGCACTCGTGGTCAATCTTGACCCCACCAATCCAAGAGTCTTGTATGTGAATTCCGGAGATAGAAACTTCAAATCCGTCGACCGCGGGCGGAGCTTTACGGAGATCGACAGTGGCTTTCGCGCGACGCAAGTCACCAATGTAGTGTTTGACAGCCACGAGGACCCGGGCCTTTACATCATCGCTGATGGCATCCTCTTTCGGACCCGGGACCGGGGCAAGCACTACGACGAGATCACTCTGCCCGATGGCTTGTTCCCTAGGGCGGTTGCGGTGGCCCCAACCGATCGAAACAGAATCGTCATCGCCACCTCGCCCTCGGGCATTCTCTGGTCCAGCGATAGAGGCCGCTCATGGAATGCATCGGTGATCATTACGGACGAGTCGTTTTTCACAGGGGGCATCATAGCCTTCGATCCTCAAAACGCACGGAACGTCTACATAGCATCTGATCATCTCCTCCGCTCCACCGACGGTGGTCAGACGTTCACAGCAATGCCGCTTGCCAACATTGCCAGAGCCATGGCGATCGACCCTCAGCAGTCGAACGTAATCTACCTTTCCGGCGTCAATGGCTCAATCAACGGTCCAGCGCTGGTGTTGAGATCTTCCGATGCCGGGTTGACATTCGAGGACGCGCTCATGGGCCTCGGTTTTGTGAACGGGATCATCATCAACCCGCAGGACCCAAGAACCGTTTACGTCGCGGGCTTCGTGCAACGCGACTTTGGAGAGCCCTATGGGGCCGAAACCAATATCGTGCTGCGGTCAACGGATGGCGGCGTAACATTCACACCCGCCGACGCCGGGCTCTCCGGGACCTTCTCAGCCATCGCGATCGACCCAGCGGAGCCGGACCGGCTGTTTGCACTATGCTCGACGGGACTCTTCAGGACCGAGGATGGCGGGACGAACTGGAGCCCGCTCGATCCCGGAGGAGCGACCCGCCTTCATCCAGGCGGTCTCAAGATCAATCCAAAGCGGCCCAAATTGATTTACCTTGGAGGTGCGAGCCTTCTTGAAGTGGAGATCAGAAATTGAATGACTGGACTGCTGTGGATCTTGAAATGGGGCCTCGACCGCAAAATTGACGGACCCTCAGTCGCTCAATCTCTACAGCTACGTCACCGATGATGGGATGGCTGCCGGTGCCATTCCTGTGCAGTGAGACTCATGAACTCGGAGAGGAGCTTGTGGCGTCCTATCTTTTATCAAGTTCACTTGAACCTAAAACTTTCATCTATATACTTAGATGTTGTCGATTCTTGGAGGAAAGCGCAGGCGCAATAAATCAAACAGATTACGAACTAGGGACCGCCACAAATTATCTCGTGCGTTTTGTGTTCGTTGGCGTTGAGCTTTCGCGCGTTGGTCGGCAGGCTCTTGATTTAGGGTCGAGCATTCCGGTTATGGACGAGGCCGGAATGGTTTCCGGACGGTAGATGTCTGAGGTGCTAGGATGTACGCTACCGATGAGCCAAACGTCAGAAATCCGTCGTGCCATTGAAAAGGGCGTTGCCTATCTCGAGTCGGTCCAGCTTCCCAGTGGTGAGATCCCGATCGACAGATGGCCCACCCGTGAGTTGAGTGGCAACTGCGTTCCTGATTCGGCGGTCTTTCCAGCAGCTCTCGCCGCGCGCGCGTTGTCGACTACATCATTGGCCGAGCGCCTCCGCTCTCGCGCCCTCGATTTCCTCCTGCGAGAAATGGAGCCCGACGGTCTGTGGTGTTACCCGTCGAGCGAAAGTCCGGACCATGGCTACGTTCCACTCGACACTGACGACACGGCAATCGCATCCACTGCGCTTGCGGCCGCTGGAAAACGGTTCCCGAACAACCGCGCTCTTCTGCTGGCCCAACGCGAGCGCAATGGTCTCTTTCGAACGTGGATTCCGCGGTGGTGGCGCCATCCACGCAGGTTCTATCGCTTCTTCCGGAACACCACTGCGGAGGTGCGTGACGTCGACGCAGCGATCAACGCGAATATTGTCGTCTACCTCGGCGATTGCGAAGAGACTCGGCCGGCCATTGAGCACATGCTCGCAGTCCTGCGTGCCAATGGCGAAGAGATGTCCACCAAGTGGTACGAGAGTCGCTTCACCGTCTGGTATTTCTTTTCGCACGCGCTTCACTCGATCGCGGCGGAGGCAGGCCAGATGATCGTATCGCGCATCGAAGCCACGGCGCCGATCAACGCACTCGAGCTCGCGCTGGCGTCATCGACGTTGCTGCTGTGGAATCGCGTACCTGACGTCGGGCCCGTGATCGAGGCACAGCTCCCGTCGGGAGCCTGGCCGCGTGCCGGCTTCTATCACTGTGGCCGCAGACGAATTGATTCTCAACCGACGCCGCCTTGGTGGGGCTCCGAGGCATTGACTACGGTACTCGCGGTGGAAGCGTTGACACGCCGATTGCTCGTCGAAGAGTGATTGCTCCGATCGCGTTATGATCGCCCTTCATGTCTGCTCGTCGTCCCAAGCTCGAAGGCCTTCGCGGGGTCGCCATTCTGCTGGTACTCGCGAAGCACTCATTCGTGGACGACTGGGAAGGTTCCCTGCAGGAAGCTGGATCCATGCCGCTGCGCTGCCAGCGAAGTTGGCGGGGACCGGCGTTGACCTGTTCTCTGTGCTATCCGGCTATCTGTTCGACGTTCTACTCGCGAATCGCCTACGTACTTTCGAGCTTTCCAGGTTCGCGCGTTTCGAATCCGGCCGCGGGTTCTGCATCGAAGCCCTGGCACAATCATGCTGCCCGTGCGAGCTTCACCGTTGCGTTCAGGGCTGTTCGCGCAAAGTTAAACGTCGCACGCGAGGTGGCTGCCACATTGGCAGGAAAGATCAAGAAATGAACCCCGAGGACGATCCAATCGCTGCGATGTCGTAGAGCCGAGGCCACGAGGATCGCGATCGGCAGCAACACAATGTTGAGCTCATTCATCAGAAACAGAGCCCTCGGTTTCGGGGTAACGATCACGTAGCGGATCCGCCGCCATCGAATGCGAAGCGCAACCATAGGGACGTACGCGCCAACCGCCGCGACAGGCCACCAACTCCGCATCTGAACGAGCATTGCAGTGAACGCAAGCAGTTCGGTCGGAAACGCGACCCAGGTTCCGCCGAACATCGCCAACCGCGAATGCCGTGTGGCGAACGTCCGCGCGCCAACGGCATGATCGGCGTCGATGTCGGTGAGCTGATGCCACAGGATCGCACGAACGCCGTTCGCGAATGCCCAGGTTCCCACTATGATGAGCCAGACGGAATTGTTAGGCCGTTGCGCCTCACGAAACGCGAGCATCACGGCCAATAGCGTCGGAAATAGATGTTCGCCGCTCGCGCAGGAAAGGATTCCCAGGAAGCCGCGTTTTTTCAGACGGAACGGTGGCAGAGAGTAAAGCGAGAAGGCCAGCCACACCGCGACGTACAGCGATAGAAGGACTCCGTTGTGTCGCCAGCTATAGGAGATAACCGCGAGGGCTCCCGAGCTAAGGATTATGAGCGTTAGACCGAGAAGTGGCGATCGGCCAGCGAGACGGTTTGGTTTTCCGAAGGCAAGATCGTCTTCGAGATCAGTCAGATCGTTGATCACACTGGCGTAGACCGCGGCCGGAACGATCGCTCCGAGAGCCATGAGCGCCCCTCGCCAGATCGCGCTCGCCGGCACGTCGAGTATCAGGGCCGTCGCGTAGAACGCCGAGAGAACTGGGACAAGTTTGAACTCCCACCATTCGTAGGCGCGAATAATTCGCCACGGGGAGACAAGTGAGAGTTGCTCAACCAACCGTTTCTCGACGATAAGCGCGTTATCGGCCATTGGATCAATCCCGGTCCTTCCACATATTCTACGGGAAAGGCACGATGTCATATCCAGGTAACTATTTTACTCAGGATAGAAACAGATAAATTCATCCGCGTCAGTGACGCGTCTGTTCAGCTTCTGAACGGCAAGGTGAAGACCGACGCAAAGACCCTCCAGTTATAGCCTAGCGTCTCCTTTTGCTTGCAATATGGGCAAGGCCGCATTCGACCAGCAAGGAAAAATCCTGTCCAGACGGCCACAAGCAGACACTTACCCCGGAAGGCAACTGCATGGCATAGAGAAAATCGGTCCCTTGCGCGATTGCCTGCTCTAAATCATTGCGACTATTTGTGAGCGTAGGCATACGAATTTCCACGATGATGGGCCAGTGAATCCACAAGTGCCAACAGTTTGGCAGTGAAAGAGGCAAGCGGATCGAGCGGTACCAGGGTTCTCACCGCACTTCCAGCAGCTTTACCGATGGACTCCCACTCCTCTCGCACGGCCCATGCTCGCTCCATTGCATGGTCAAGTTCGTCTACTTTCGCAGCGTTCGCGATGAACCCGGTGCGGCCTTCTTCCACAACTTCGGAAGTTCCGCCTTCCTTTGTGACAATTCCAAACCGGCCGCACATCATCGCTTCGATTAGCGCCAGCGGTAAACCTTCGGTGCGCGAAGGCAGGACCAGCGCGTGATGCGTTTTCCAGATAGATTCAACGTCGTTTACAAAACCTGGGAAATCGACTTTTTTAAGGGCCAAGCGTCTGGCAAGGTCGCGCAAAGCTTCGCTGTTGTAACCTGCGCCGAAAAACGAAACGGACAAATTGCGGGTTCTCCATAGCGGTCGTGCCAGCACCTGCAAAAGAATGTCCTGACCCTTCTCACCTGTCTCCAGGCGCGCGACGCAAGCCAGCTTGATCGAATGGTCCTTGTTGCCAGGCCACGGCAGCGGGCTTCCCGACACCAGAAAGGGATTGCACACTATTTCCGCGTTCATGAGCGTCTCACCGATCTGACATTCCGTAAGGTGGAGATTGTGTTGGGAAACAAAATAACAGCGTAAGGCGGTCTGAAAGGCGGAGCGCATCACCATGCGGTCCTTGTCTAACGGCCAAAGATAATCAGTCGCTTTCTGCGAAATGATGACGTATGGACGACCGGAAATACGGCAAAGATCACTATAAGCGAGCCCGTCGAAGTTTGCGCCTTGGGAAACCACTACTAAATCAGGGTTGAGGTTGGCGAGATAAGTTCGCAGCAGGGGCCGGATCGCTCTCTGCGCAGCATCTCTTCCTGTTAACCAGACCAGCGACCTGGGAAGACGAATCCAGCAGGGCAGGCCAACCTGGTGTAAGTCGCGAATATGACAGCCGAGCGCGAGCAGCCGGCAAATCCGGGGATGGTTCCGGTCAACACAGGTTTTGAAGATAGTTACAGAATGCCCGCCCTCGGCTAAAAGCGCAGCCGTTCCTGCCCACAGTTCTTCGCTTCCACCCCAAGGGTGTGAGCAGGAACTAAAAAAAACGAAACGCGACAAACCACTCCTTTAATAGATAGCGACTCTGTGTCACAAGCTTTCAGATCAAACTGTAGATAACATTCTCCGGCGCCGCGGTCTTTATGCTTTTTTCCGCAATTAAAAGGACTGAGGAGTCGCAGCAGGTCGTCTTTCGATACCTATGCCAGGTCAGTTCGCCCACGATGCAGCCCAACGACGCTGCGCATGAGATAGCTGCGTAGCGCGTCGCCCGCCTAAGTTGGGCTCCGTCGCATAGCAGCGCCTCTAGGGTCCGGCCAATAATCTGCAGCGGTTTGCATAGTAGTCTCACAAACTTTCGGACCAGCTCTGACTTACGTGGGTCAGTGCCGATGGCCTCACTTCCGAGCTCACGAATGAGGTGCCTGGAAATAGTACCGGCCCACCCAATCCGACAGGAATTCTTGAAGGTGGCGGGCCGCTGGTAAGCAACGGAAGCAGTACTGAGATAAGCGATGGAGTGCCCCGCCATCACGCAATCCAGGACGAACGCCCTGTCTTCCGCAAACGGCAGGTCCCGGAACGGAAAACGGAGGACGACCTCGCGTCGAACAATAGCGGCTGAATTGGAAAAACAGCAGATCTCATATACGTCCTCCCCGGACTGGCATCGTTGTACAAGCGTTTCCGTGTCCAGTTTGTAGTTGTGCTCGGCAAATGCGCTGACTCGCGATTTTTCTTGCTGGGAGCCCTCACCGTCAGCGAGCCGGCTGCAGTAAGCGGCTGACACACCACGGCCCTCGACACAATTGACCATGCGGCTCAACCAATCATCGCCTTGCGGCCATGAGTGCGCCGAAAGCAGGACAATCAAGTCTCCGCGGCAGAGCTTCGCTCCAACATTGATTGCTCTTCCATAAGTAAAAAGTGATCGCGGCAACGTGAAGACTCTAGCTCCCATCGCCCTGGCCACTTTTGCCGACCCATCGTCCGATTCGTTGTCAATCACCACCACCTCGAAAGAGCGACCGAGCTTCTGAATGCGCAGGCATTCAAAGAGCTGGCGAAGAGCATGCTCTTCATTGCGGACTCTGATCAACACGGACACCAGGGATTGAGTGGGCTCGCTCAGATTCGTGTCAGTTACCAATGTGCCTCCAATCTTTGCGAGGGATGTTCCTTCGAACATCGAGCGTTCGCTCAAACGAAACATTGCATCACTGCGAAATTCATTATCACCAAGAACGAAATCACCAAGGCGCGGTCAACTTGCTGCTTTTCCGTCGCCTCTGATGAATCTGAAGCAGGGGAAAGTGCAATGCCGAAAACGCCTCGATGGGCTGCTCAAATATTACGAGTGCAAGCAGCAGGATTGAGCGAATATTTTGACCAAACGGGCTTGTCTCATTCGTTCTCTCGGACTTCAACATGAATATTTTTGGCAAAGTGAGACTGCCTGAGGCTGACTCAAACTTCTGCGGAGCGCAGCAGGCCCGTCTCGGTCTTATTTTGTCTCCGTGACCTTCACCAATTGGCCGTCGCGCAGGGCTTGCTGGCCGAGCACAATCGCCAAATCTGTTGGCTTGACGCCAGCGACAATCTCTACATTCGTGCCGTCGTTGAAGCCGACGTCAACCGGAGTCTTTTTTGTCTTGCCGTCATTGAAAATGAAGACGAACGAGTTTGCTTTCTCCCTGACGACGGCCTCCACCGGGAGCAACAGCGCGTCATTTTTCTTTTCGATGCCAATGCGGGCGTTGACGAGCATTCCCGGCCGTAATTTCATCCCGGGATTGGCCATTTGCGTTTCTGTCAACATTGTTTTCGTTGGTTTGTCCAAAGCCCAGTAAGTGCGGGTGACCGTCCCATCGAAGTGCTGGCCGGGATAGTTGTCGGTCGTCCAGCGGATGGGTTGTCCAATCTCGATGTGCGTTGCCTCGGTTTCCGGCACGGCAACCTGCATCCGCAATGTTTTGAAATCTGTGAGATTGACAATCGCCGCCGCTTCGGGGGTGCTCGCCGCGTTGGGCACAGGAATGTAAGCACCCGGGTCAACGTAGCGCTTAGTAATGATCCCGTCAAAGGGCGCAGTCACGCGGGCGTACTTCAGCATGGCTTCGGTGTATTGGACATTGGCTTTGGCGACGGCAAGTTTGCCGCCGGCGATGGTTAAGCGCGTTTTGCCGACTTCGGAATCGGCCGTTATATAGGCCGCATTCTTCATGGCAGTTTCGCTCGTCTGCTGGAACTCAGCCTGGGCCAGGTCCAGCTCGGCCTTATATTTGATCAGATTGGCTCGCGATTCTGGCACGTCGATGTGCGCAATCAAATCTCCTGCCTTGACTGAGTCTCCCTTGTCGACTCTGAGCGTCTCCAAATAGCCATCGACTTTGGCGAAAAGCGTGACCTCGTACAAGGGACGCACTTCTCCAGGCAAATTGATGAACCGGTAAACTTCGCCGTGATGCGGACGAACGACTTTGACTTCGATCCGTGTTTCTTCCACTGGTGCAGCGGCAGAAGAGACTTGTTCCTCGCACCCGGAAAGAACCAAAGCGCAAGGAACGAGAGCTATAAGCAGCAGATATTTTTTTCCAGTCTTCCGCCGCACTTCGCCTGCGGTAACGGGCCACTGGGGGTTTTCATTGATATTGTCTGAATGTGTCCAATCGCGCGCTTCAATTCTCATACAAAATTTAACTCCTTCCACAAAATTTGACTCTTTCTACCGCATTCAACTCCTTACACCGCCGGGCTGATAGTGGCTGCTTTGAGGATCGTTGGGATCAAGCGAAGCTGCCCGCCGGTGGCTGCGGCCTTGCACCACAGCAAAGACTGATGGCAGCACAAACAGCGTCGCGATTGTTGCCATTGACAACCCGCCAACGACGGCGCGTCCCAGCGGCGCAGCCTGCCCGCCGGCCTCGCCCAGGCTCAGCGCCATGGGCATCATTCCTGCGATCATTGCGGCACTGGTCATCAGAATCGGACGCAAGCGGCTGCGCGCACCTTCCACGCCCGCATCCATAGCGCCCGCTCCACCAAGCCGGCTGTGTTCGGCGAAGGTGACCAGCAGAATCGCGTTCGCCACGGCCACACCGACGCCCATAATCGCGCCCATAAACGACTGGATGTTGAGCGTCGTATCGGTCAGCCACAGCGCCAGGACCACGCCGGCCAGCACGGCCGGGACCGTTGAGACGACGATAAAAGACATCTTGAGCGATTGAAAGTTGGCCGTGAGCAACAAGAAAATCGCTACCACCGCCAACGCCAGGCCGCGCCACAATCCGTCCAGCATTTCCTGCATCGGGACTACTTGCCCGCGCACTGCCACGGTGACACCCGGCGGAGGCGAGCCAAGTTCGGCGATCGTGCGATGAACCTGGCGTGCCGCGCCAGCCAGGTCATCGCCAAATATGTTCGCGCGCACTGTAATTAAGCGCTGCATGTTGTAGCGCTCGTATTCGCCCATTGCGGTCCCTTCGGTGATCTGTGAGATATTGCGCAGGGTCACGTCTTTGAGTTTCTTCTCCGGGTCTTTGGGCTTATGCTGAAGCACGGGGAGATTTCCGACGTCCTCGAGCGAGGTCATCAACCTTTGTGGGATTTGCACTTGCACCTGATAGGCAACGCCGGTGTTCGGGTCCGCCCAAAAATTGAGATTCACGAAACGACTCGACCACGTCGCCGGCACCAGCGCCTTGGAGACTTCTTTCATGTCGGAGCCAAGGATGCCGGCGCGCTCGCGATCCACTTTGACTTCCACGGTGGGATAATCCAGGGACTGGCCAAATTGCACATCGCGCAATACTGCTATGCCTTCGAGTTTGGCCTTGACCTTCTCGGCGAAAGCGCGGCTTGCGGCAAGGTCCTGCCCGATGACTGCGACTTCGATGGGGGTGTCCGCTCCCAAACTCATGACGCGGCTGACGATGTCCGCCGGCTCAAAAGAAAAGCTTGCACCGGGCATCTGCGCAGCAAATTCCCGCCTGAGCTGCTCTTTTAATGCGTCGATTCGGATTCTTGTTCCGGGCTTTATCTGGACTTGCAAAACGCCTTCCTCCGGCCCGCCATTCCAGAGGTGAACAAAATTGATGGGAAAATTTGCGCCGTGAATGCCGATCAATCCCAGCGAGATGGACACATTGTTCGGGCCGACCGCTTTCTTGATTAAGTTCAGCGCCTTGAGAAAAACGGCTTCCGTGCCATCGATGTCCGTTCCCGCGGGAGCGCGAAGGCGCACTTGCAACTGTCCGGCATCAGTTTGTGGAAATATTTCCACACCCAACTGTTTTCCAACAAAAACAATGATCGCGATGGCGCCCGTCAAGTATGCGACGACCAGCACCGTTCGCCACGGGGCGAGCCGTTGGAGGAAACTTGCATAAACGCCTTGGAATCGGGCAAACGCGCTTTCGTTTGCCTTCCGTTGTGGGACCGATTTTTCGCGCCCGCCCAGCAGCCACACTGAGAGAAGTGGCACGACGGTGCTGGACAGAAAATAGGACCCGACCATCGAGAAACCCACGGCTAACGCAAGCGGCAAAAACATCGCTCGCGCCGCGCCAGTCATGAAAAGAGCGGGCGTAAACATTGCAAGGATGCAAAGCATCGCGAGCAGGCGGGGAATGCGCGTTTCGTTGGTGGCATCTAGGGCGGCGCGGGCGAGCGCTTTGTCCCGGGTCAGGTGAACGTGGATGTTCTCCAGGCAGACGGTCGCTTCGTCAACTAGAATTCCGACAGCCAGAGCGAGGCCGCCGAGGGTCATAAGGTTGATGGTGTGTCCGGTCAGCCGTAGCGCAAGCATTGCCGCCATCAGCGAAACCGGAATATTGACGATGACAATGATTGCGCTACGCCAATCGCGCAAAAAAATGAGGATCATCAATCCGGTGAGGATCGCTCCGAGGACGCCTTCCTGGATCAAACCGTTCAGCGCGCGTTTCACATATCCCGATTGGTCAAATTCGTAACTGACGTGCACGTCCGAAGGGAGCACGCTCTGAAATTTTGGAATGTTTTCTTTCACAAGAGAGACGACCGCCAAGGTGGAAGCGTCTGCGCGCTTAGTCACCGGGATGTAAACCGTGCGGCGTCCATTGACGAGCGCGTAGCTGGTCACAATGTCCGCACCATCCATGACTCGCGCGACGTCGCGGACGAAAACCGCCGGATATACGCCTGTGTGAATTGGGACAGCTTCAAGATCTTTTACGTTGCGCGGAATTGAATTGAGCGGAACCATCGGATATTTCCCGCCCATCATCATGTTGCCAGAAGGGCTAATGAGATTGGCCTGGGTGATGGCGTCGACGACTTCGTCGGGAGAGATTTTGTAGGAGTTCATCCGGTCGGGATCGATGTTGACGACGATCGTGCGCGCGCTGCCGCCAAACGGCGGCGGGGCCGAAACGCCGGGGAGTGTCGCGAAGAGCGGACGCACAAGGTTAACCGCGGCGTCCTGCATTTCTGTGACTGGGCGCGTTTCGCTGGAGAAAACCAGTTGCCCCACGGGCACACTTCCGGCGTCGAACCGCGTGATGAATGGGGGCAACGTGCCGGTGGGCATAAACGCGCGTGCCGCATTCACGTAAGCGACGGTCTCCGCCATCGCCTGAGCCATGTTGGTGCCTGGATGAAACTGAAGTTTGATGATCGCCGCGCCTTGAATGGACTTCGATTCAATGTGCTCAATACCGGCAATGTAGAGGAAATGATATTCGTAGTAGTAGGTCAGGTACCCTTCCATTTGGGCTGGGTCCATTCCTCCATAAGGTTGAGCGATGTAGATCGTCGGAATGCCAAGCGTGGGAAAAATGTCCTTGGGCATCTGTCGCCATGAGAGAACGGAAACCAGCGCCACCGCGATTACCATGACGATCACGGTGAAAGGACGCCGCAATGCAAATTGAGGGAGATTCATGCGGGACCTCGGTTTGACAGTATGTTCATGGCTCCACCGATACGCCGCGGCGGTGACTGTTTTTTTGCACGCGAGCGAAGATAGCAGGCAGCACAAACAATGTCGCTATCGTGGACGCCCCAAGCCCGCCAACCACCGCGCGGCCAAGCGGCACCATTTGCCTGTCTGCATCGCCGAGCCCGATCGCCACAGGCATCATCCCGGCAATCATCGCCAAGCTTGTCATCAATATGGGCCGTAGACGGCTGCGCGCGCCTTCTTCGGCCGCTTCGGTCGCTGTCGCGCCGCTGATTCGAGCGCGTTCAGCGAAAGTCACCAGTAAAATGGCGTTTGCGACGGCAACTCCCAACGCCATGATCGCGCCCATGAAGGAGTCAAGATTGATTGTCGTATGCGTCAGCCACAAGGCCAGGGCCACGCCGGCCAAAGCTGCCGGGGCGGTGGACATTACAATGATTGATAACTTGAGCGATTGAAAATTTGCGGCCAGCAGCAGAAAAATGGCGCCAATGGCAATCATCAGGCCCTGTTGCAATCCGTCGAGCATTTCCGCCATTGGAGCGACTTGACCTCGCATGGTCACGCTGACGCGGGGGGGAGGCGTCCCTAATTCAGCGATTGCCTTGGCGACCCGCCGCGCCGCGCTACCAAGGTCCCCGTTTGAGATGTTGGCGCGGACGGTTAGTGTCCGCTGCATATTGTAGCGGTCGTATTGGCTCACTTCTGTGTCTTGGCTGATGCGGCCAAGGTTGCGCAAGAGAATGGATTTCATTCCGGCTGCTTCCATGACAGGCAAGTTGCCGACATCCTCAAGCGAGGTTGTGAGCCGTTGCGGAATCTGAGTTTGGACTTGATATGCAATACCTGTGTTGGGGTCGGCCCAGTAGTTGGGAATCTCAAACCGGCTAGACCATGTTGCCGGCGCCAATGCGCGCGAAACCTGGGCCATCGTCGGGCCGATGATTCCCGCCCGCTCGCGATCCACAGTCACTTTGACAGTTGGATAATCAAGCGATTGCGCATATTGGACGTCGCCCAAGGTTGGAATCGCTTCAAGCTTAGATTTAACCTTGTCAGCGAAGGCGCGATCGGCGGCAAGATTAGGGCCGCTCACGGCCACTTCAATGGGGGTTGACGCGCCCATGCTGGTCACGCGGCTGACCAAATCCGCGGGTTCGAAAGAAAAACTTACATCTGGGATTTGTGCCGCGAACTGTTGACGAAGCTCATTCTTCAAGTCTTCGCTGTCTTCGGTCGCGCCATCTGCCAACTGGACTTGCAGCACTCCTTCTTCCGTTCCGCCGTCCCAGAGATAAAGATAGTTGATCGGATAGCTCGAGCCATGAAGTCCGACGAAACCAAGCGACAAGCGCACGTTCTCGGCGCCAACAGTAGTCTTGATAACATCGAGCGCCTTCAAAAGCGCCGCCTCCGTTCCGTCAATGCTTGTTCCGGGCGCGGCGCGCAACCGTAATTGCAATTCGCGTGACTCGACGCGCGGGAACATTTCTGCGCCGAGGAACCCGCCAATGCAAGCAATCACTGCGATCGTGCCGAACAGATAACCAAATATGAGAGATCCACGCCGCCGCTCCAGTTCTCGCAGTGCCGAGGCATAGCGATCTTGCCAAAGACTCCACCGTGAACCGGAAAAGGACCCTTCGTAAACACGCGACATCCAAACCATCAGGACCGGCACAAGCGTGCTGGAGAGAAAGTAGGAGGCGGCCATTGCAAATCCGACCGCCAGCGCGAGCGGCAGAAACATCGCCTTAGCTGCGCCTGTCATGAAAAGGGCGGGAGTAAACATTACCAAAATACAAAGCATCGCGAGGAGGCGGGGACCGGTGGTTTCCGTGGTAGCGTCCAAAGCGGCGCGCGCAACGGATTGGCCGCGGGCGAGGTGAACATGGATATTTTCTAGGCAGACGGTCGCTTCGTCAACTAGAACTCCAACGGCAAGCGCAAGACCGCCCAAAGTCATAAGATTGATTGTCTGCCCGCTGATCCACAACGCTAGTACTCCGCTCATTAGCGCAATTGGGATGTTTATGACGACCACCAGCGCGCTGCGCCAATCGCGCAGAAAGAGAATGACCATCAATCCCGTCAACAGCGCGCCGATGCATCCTTCCCATGGCAGTTCGGCCAAAGCTTGCGTGACGACAGGTGACCGATCCAACTCGAAACTGACTTTCATGCCCGGAGGAAGAACGCCCTGAAATTTTGCAAGGTTGTCTCGCACTTCGCGCGCGACGGCCAGCGTTGAGGCATCGGCGCGTTTGGTGACCGGAACGTAAATGGCGCGCTTCCCGTTCACCAGCGCGTAGCAGGTCACAATATCTGAATCGTCCTGGACATCGGCGACGTCGCGAACAAAAACCGCCGGGTACTCGCCGCCGCGAACGGGCGCAGCGCGCAGGTCATCGATGTTACGAGAAACTGAATTGACCGGCACCAACGGATATTTTCCCGCCATCATAATGTTCCCGGAAGGGCTGACAACGTTGGCCTCGGCGACGGCCTGCGCCACTTCATCGGGGGACATGTGATAAGACTTCAGGCGCTCCGGTTTCAAATTGACGACGATGCTGCGAGCGTTGCCACCGAAAGGCGGCGGCGCGGAAACACCTGGTAATGTCGAGAGCAATGGCCGCACGCGATTGAGTGCGGCGTCTTGCATTTCTGTGATCGACCGCGTGTCACTTAAAAAAACCAGATATCCTGTTGGCACGCTCCCGGCATCGAAGCGCGTGATGAGCGGCGGCACAGTGCCGGGCGGCATGAACGACCGCGCGCGATTCACGTACGCGACCGTTTCGGCCATCGCCTGAGACATGTCCGTGCCCGGATGGAACTGGAGCTTCATCAGCGCCGCCCCTTGAATGGATTTCGATTCCACGTGCTCAATCCCGGTGAGGTAAAGAAAGTGATACTCGAAAAAATAAACTAGATAACCCTCCATCTGCGCCGGGTCCATTCCGCCGTAAGCCTGCGCGACATAAATTGTTGGAAGATTGAACTCCGGAAAAACATCCTTGGGCATTCGCATCCAGGCCAGCGTCGCCGCAAGCGCCATGGCAAGCACCATCACAACAACTGTAAGCGGACGCCGCAAGGCTGTTTGGGGTAGGTTCACAAGAAAACCACAATGTGTCCACTCGAAAACGGTCTTAACAAATTCGGGCGGAGTGTAGCATGACCATCTAGGTGTCGCAATGCTAATTGATATAGTATACGGAAGTTCATGCCTGTAATTTTCCATAACGGGAAACAATAAATCACAAAGAGACATGAACTAGAGATCTATAGTCCGAAGCATTATGGGATGTATTGTTAAGAAATTACAATAATCTACCAGAAGACAGGGGTTTATATATTAACCGCAATCAATCTTTGGGGTGAGCAATCTGTCATCAGCGCGACCAAGCCCCATTAGCCACCTCCATTTCATAGTAGATATTCATAACGAAAACGAAACGAAGCCTCTGGATATCTCGCGTGGTGAGAAACTATTGTTCTTTTCAAAATGCCGATCCTATTTCCCATGTGCGCTCCCACTTCTGGTTATCATTCCACTGTTCATTTAAGTTCCGTTTTGATACTCCCTTATTACTTTGGTTTGTCTACGAAATGCATAATTCTTCGCGATGAATAGTCCGTAGCGTTTAATTGCTCCGCCGACCACAAAAATCAGGCCCAGCAAAGGCGCTCGATTAATTAGTGTTCTCTAATATCGAGTTGCTACTTGCGGAGGTTCTTTGAACAATACTCATTACGAATCGCAAAAAAAGGCAGCGCAACAACCTGCCAAAAAAATCCTTCTTGTCGATGATTCTAGTACCACTCTGCTTATCGAAGAGATGATGCTCAGGGAGCACACTCCATATGAGTTGGTGCTGGCGCGGGACGGCGAAGAAGCGGTTGAAAAGGCGATTGCTGAACAGCCAAATCTGATTCTGATGGATGTAGTCATGCCCAGAATGGACGGGTTTGACGCCTGCCGCGAGATGAGAAGGCATGAGGCCTTGCGGAAAGTCCCCATCATCATGGTCACCAGTCGTGGCGAGTCATACAACATTGAACAGGGATTCGAAAGCGGGTGTAACGATTATGTCACTAAGCCAATCAACGGCGCCGAGCTGATTGAAATTGTAAATGGCTATCTGATGGCGCAAGGCTAAATCAATGATTCCTAAATCCGAATCAGTACGGAGCTCTATAACCGCCCCGCTAGCAAGCCTAGCTGACTTGGAAATAAACCTGGGAAGCATTTCATTGCAGTACATGAGGCAATCCATAGAGCTTCCACTAAATCACGAGAAACAGACAGTCTTGGCAAGGCTCTACTCTGCGGCGAATACGCTACAGCAGGCGGTGAGGGAGGGCATAGTTGAGAATGCCATTTTTGAAATCAGTTCAAACTTGATCGGCTGTGAACAAGTAGCGCTGCTGGTTATGTCCAAAAGCCAGGACCATGTAGATTGTGTAGGTTCCGCCGAGTTCAACCCAAAACAGCTCGATACTCTCCGGCGGAATGCAAAGCGAATCATTGAAGAAGCCCCGGTAGATTCAATCTTCATTGAAACGGCGGATAAGGACCGGTCCTTCCTGTCGTCCCTGGGGATCACCGCCCGCATTCCCATTTGCCTCGACAGTGCAACCAAAGGCGCGATCATCTTCTTCGACCTGCTTCCGCAACGTAACGGTCTCGACGCAGGCGATCGCGAGCTGTTGAAGCTGCTTTGCGATTATACCGGGCCTTGCTTGGCGGCCAACAAAACAAAGCATCAGAAGACCTTTGAATGGGTGCAGCTATGAAAACGGCAGCTATGCAAACAGGAGCATTTGCAAAAGCATCGCCCCATAAGGAAATCTATCTGCATCCGGGACAGACTTACATTTCCGCGGAGCCTGTGCAGATATCCATGATTCTGGGCTCTTGTGCGGGCGTGTGCCTTTATGACCGCCGCCAGGCCATCGGCGGAGCAACACATTACATGTTGCCGCAGTGGGACGGACCAGGCGTCCCATCGACTCGTTATGGAGACGTCGCCCTCGATGTCCTGCTTAAGCAGTTCCAGGACCACGGAAGCGCTCCCCACGACCTGGAAGCCAAGGTTTTTGGAGGCGCGTGCATGTTTCAGGCTTTTCGCGCCGAAAACGGGGGTGAGGACCACATCGGATTGCGCAACATCCACATTGCGCTTGAAACTTTTTCACGGCTTGGAATTGTCATTGTCGCCAGGGACACGGGCGGTGAGAACGGCCGCAAAATCAGCATGCAAAGCGATAACGGTTCCGTAGCCATTTCTGTAATCAGGAACTCATAATGGAAATTCAGCGCGACGTCATATTGAAAAATTTTCTACTTGAGTCTGAGGATGGGCTCAGCCTGATGGAGCGGTCCATTTTGGAACTCGAGCTTCATCCGGGCGGCAGCGAGACGATTCAGAGCATCTTCCGTGTCGTTCATACCATGAAGGGCAACGCCAGCCTGTTGGAGATCGAAGGTCTTTTGGCTTTTACCCATACCGCGGAGGACCTGTTAGACCATCTTCGAAACGGCAAACTGTCCGTCACACCCGAGATCGTCACGCTGTTGCTCGATCTGGTGGACACTCTTCGGCAAATGGTCGCTGCTGCAGGCAAAGGCAAGGATGAGACTGGCCCTGGCGCAAAGAGCATCCTTGCCAGAATTTCCCATTGTTTAAATGCAAATGGAAAAGCCGCGAAGAAGCAGGAAGCTACCAGAGACAACGAAGGGCGTCTTGCCGGCTCCGAAACAATGGGTGAAGGCCCCTACAAAGCGAAGCGTACGTTGCGTGTGGACGTGGAGAAGCTGGATCGCCTGCTCGATCTCGCGGGTGAACTCACGATTGCACGCGGGCGTGTGGCCCAGATGCTGGAGGCAAAGGGCGAAATTAGCATCGAGGAACTCCGCGACGCGCACGGATTCTCCGATGCCTTGCATTATGAGCTTCAGGACACAATCCTGAAAGTGCGCATGGTACCGATCGGACCCCTGTTCCATCAATACAACCGCACTGTGCGCGATATGGCCAAGTCCCTGGGCAAGATGGCCCAGCTTCGTATTGAAGGAGAAGACATCGAAGTAGACACCTCGGTAGTCGAGTGTCTCAAGGACCCGTTGTTGCACATGATCCGCAATGCCCTGGACCATGGCATCGAGCCACCCGCCAAACGTAAAGTGAGCGGGAAGTCTCAGACCGGCACGATCACGGTTCGGGCGGCCCGCGAGGGAGGGAACATCGTCATCGAGGTGATGGATGACGGCGCGGGGCTGGATAAACAAAAAATCAGTGAAGTAGCTCAGAAAAAAGGACTGCTTGCTGAGCCGCAAAAGCTATCGGACCATGAGGTCTATCAATTGATCTTCGAGCCCGGTTTCACCACAGCCAGCCAGGTCAGCGATATGTCCGGACGCGGAGTCGGCATGGATGTAGTCCGGCGCAACATCCAGGCGCTGCGGGGAAATGTATATGCCGCCAGCCAGCCAGGTATGGGAGCAACGGTGCGGATCCGGCTGCCGCTTACGCTGGCCATCATCGAAGGCTTCGGCGTAGGCGTAGGCGACGAGACCTTTGTGATTCCTGTGGACCAGGTGATCGAATGCGTGGAATTGCCGAAGGAAGACCACGAAAGCGCCCGCAAAGACGGAGTATTGCTACTTCGCAACGAGCCGCTGCCTTTCATTTATCTGAAGGACCATTTCGGGCTGCCCGGAGAACGCGGCGCAAGGCAAAGCGTAGTGGTGGTGCAACATGCGACCAGCCGCGCTGGTCTGGCCGTGAATGAGCTCTATGGGTCGACGCAAACCGTCATCAAGCCCCTGCCGGCCATCTTCAAAGATGTTTCCGGAGTATCAGGCTCAGCAATCCTGGGCAATGGCAGGGTAGCGCTGATCCTCGATATTCCGGCGTTGTTCCGCGACTTCCGCATGCAGGAAGCGCAAGCAGGTTGAGTTTCAGCAAGACAAGACTGAGCAAGTGGAAAGATCAAAGCGGGGAAGATTAAATGAACAATATTTCGATCGCAAACCTTTCGGTCGGCAAACGGCTTTTCTTGGGCTTCGGCATCATGCTGGCCCTTACAGCAGGCATTGGTTTAGTTGGCTGGCACTATACCCGGACCATGGCTGGCGAGTTTGACAGCCTGTACACGGAAAATCTGCAATCAGCCGTACATCTGTCGAATGCGGAGCGGGGATTGTGGGAGCTTCGCTTCGGCATCGCCAACTACGAGGGTTGGGGCCCCACAGAGCGCGCCAAGATTCGGACTGATGAATCCAAGTGGATGCGCCAGATCGACGACAACATGAAGGCGTACAGCCAGGGCACACGGGCGGCGGCAGAAAAAGAGGCCCTGAAAGAATGGGATGACTGGTACACCAAATACCTGGCGGCGCGTCCACATTGGTTTGAGCTGATTGAAGCTGGAAAACATGACGAAGCACATGAATACCGCGCGGCTACGACCAATACTTATGCCCCGAATTCAGTTAAGGCCCTGGCCAAGCTGATCACCATCCAAAACGAACTAGGCGATCAGAAGCGCGTCCAGGTAACTGCGGAAACTAATTCCTCGCTTCAGATGATCCGGGTCTTACTGTTGCTGGCCATTGTAGCGGGCCTGGCGATGGCATACATCGCCACGCGCAGCGTGACTGTGCCTGTAACGGCGCTGGCCGCGCACCTTTCGGAGCTGGCAGCGGGCGGCGGCGACCTGACCAAGCGAATGGAGGTCAAGTCCAACGATGAAGTCGGCCAGATGGGCGCATCGCTGAATACGTTCCTGGTGAAGCTCGAGAGGATCATCGTCGACGTAAAGGGCGGAGCGAGCGCCATTGCGGTCGCGGCACAGCAGGTGGCGTCTTCTTCTTCTTCGTTGTCGCAAGGGACGAGCGAGCAGGCCGCTTCGGCGGAAGAGACCACCAGCAGCCTGGAAGAGATGGGCGCCTCGATCCAGCAGAACTCTGAGAACAGCCGCCAGATGGAGCAAGTGGCTGCGAAAGGAGCGCGAGAAGCCGAAGAAAGCGGCAAGGCTGTGAATCACACGGTGGAGGCCATGAAGTCGATCACGGAGAAGATTGAGATCATCGACGAGATTGCCTATCAGACGAATCTACTGGCGCTGAACGCGGCGATCGAAGCGGCCCGAGCCGGAGAGCATGGCAGGGGTTTTGCCGTGGTGGCTACGGAGGTGCGTAAGCTGGCGGAGCGCAGCCAGGCGGCGGCCAAGGAGATCAGCTCGCTGGCCACGGACAGTGTAAAGGTGGCGGAGCACTCCGGTAAGCTCCTGAATGAGCTGGTGCCATCCATCCAGAAGACCGCCGAGCTGGTGCAGGAAGTGGCGGCGGCCTCCCGTGAGCAGTCCGCCGGCGTAGTGCAGATCAACAAAGCCATGGCGCAGGTGGATCAAGTGACACAGCGCAGCGCTTCTTCCGCCGAAGAGCTTTCCAGCACGGCGGAGGAGCTGGCATCGCAATCGGACGCATTGCTGCAATTGATGGACTACTTCAAAGTGAGCGGCGACTCCGAGCGTTCCCTCCAGCCGAAACCGCGGACAAAGGTGGGTTGGAGCGAATCCGAGCTGCTGCACAAGGCCATGCATGCGAGTGCATCCGTTGGAGGCAAGCCGAATGGCAAGGCCGAGGCGGACGCAATGAACTTTTCACGCTTCTAGGGAGAAAGCCAATGGATACCGCTATCAAAGAAACTGTAGAGAGAGCGCAGTATTTGACTTTCTTCCTGGTCAACGAGGAATGCGCCATCAGCATCCTCAAAGTCAGAGAGATCATCGAGTATGACACGATCACGACCGTGCCGAAGATGGAGCCGTGGGTGCGGGGAGTCATTAACCTGCGCGGCTCCGTAGTGCCGGTCGTCGACCTGGCGACGAAATTCGGGATGGAACAGAAGCCGGTGGGAAAGACCACCTGCATCGTGATCGTGGACGCGCAGTTCGAAGACCAGCAAACAACCGTAGGGCTGATTGTCGATGCGGTGAGTCAAGTGATGGAACTGGCGCACGATGACATCCAGCCGGTGCCGGATTTCGGGACGTGCGTCAAGATGGACTATCTGATCGGCATGGCACGGTCGGGAAAGAAATTCGCTCTTCTGTTGGATGTGGACAAGGTTCTCACCACGGAAGAATTGCGCGATCTGAGTTTGGTCTCCAGCTCCGCGGAAAATGCTAAGCTGGGACAATTCAGCGGGCAGGAACCGCCCACGCTCAGTCCCGTGGAAGCCGTTTGAGACCTGGGCCAGGAGAATGAGGGACCGTTTGTTTCGGGGAACGACTAATGAGAGAAAACCATTTTGAAGAACTTGCTGTCAGGCCGAACGCTGGAGCCTGGACCAAGAAGATCCTGCTCGTCGATGATTCATCCACCTCGCGCATGACGGCCAGGATGCTCCTGGCCGATCATGAATCCTATGTTCTTTCTAGCGCTTGCGATGGCCAGGAAGGCGTAGAGAAGGCCATCGCCGAGCTACCCCATCTGATCTTGATGGATATTGAGATGCCGCGAATGAATGGAATCGAGGCATGCAGGCTGCTGAAGCAGAACCAGGCAACGAAAAATATCCCCATAATTTTGTTGACCATGCGCGGCGAAGACACGTTCGTCCGTCAAGCCTATGCCAACGGTTGCAACGACTTTTTGACGAAGCCTGTCAACGAGCAGAAGCTCGCCGCGTTGATCAGGAAATACCTTGGTTCATAGGCCGAATTGTGTCGGCTAAAAGCTCCGAATCTATTCTGGAATCCTGTCTGGCTCAGGTTTTCTGAAAGAGTTACAGAATCATACAACCGATGGACATCGATTCGAGACTGGACGGAGCGGCCGATTCACTCCCCGATCCGACCGCCTCTTCGCTTGCCACTTTTCAGGGATTCTCGCACAAGATTTCCGAAAAGGAATTTCTGCACCTGCGCAACCTCGTCTATGAGGAGGCAGGCATATGGCTTTCGCAGGCCAAGACCGCGCTGCTCGTAGGCCGGCTCGCCAAACGCCTTCGACACCACGGATTGAAATCGTTCAAGCAATACTACGATCTCGTCATCAACTCTCCGGAAGAACGCATTCAGATGCTGGATGCGCTTTCCACCAACGAGACCCGTTTTTTTCGTGAACCGCAACACTTCGAATTGCTGAAATCGGTCATTTTTCCAAAGTGGGCTGAGGAAGCTGCAACAGGCCGTCGTGACCGCAAAATTCGCGTGTTGAGCGCCGGATGCTCCACTGGCCAGGAGCCTTATTCTCTGGCGATGTTCCTTCTTGATCGTTTCCCCGCGGCTTCCGGGTGGGAAATAGAAATCATAGCTACGGATCTATCGACGCGGGCCCTGGAGATTGCCCAGACTGGTATCTGGCCCCTTGCAAAGGCAGATGAAATTCCTTCTTCTTATCTTAAAGCCTTTATGCTTAAGGGATTTGCGGATCAGGCCGGCAAGATGAAAGCGGGGCCGGAAATTCGCTCCATCGTGCGATTTTTCCGCATGAATTTGAATGAACCCGCGTATCCCTTGATGGGGAAATTCGAGATGATTTTTTGCAGGAATGTTCTGATCTATTTCGATCAACGCGGCCGTGAGCGGGTCGTGCGACGCCTGGCCAGTTTTCTTTCCCCTGATGGATACCTCTTTCTCGGGCATGCTGAAAGCCTGCACGCGATGAGCGACCGTTTGCGGAGCGTCATCCCCACGGTTTATATCGGAAAAGATGATGCCATCGATGATGCAAAACCATAGCAGCCCTTCTCCAATCCAAGTCCTGGTCGTAGACGACTCCGCCGTGGTGCGGGAAGTCATGCATGCCATTCTTTCCCAGGAGCCCGATATGGCGGTTGCTGTTGCCGCCGATCCCCTGATCGCGATGCAAAAGATGAAGCAGATGCGCCCGCACGTGGTCGTTCTTGACCTGGAAATGCCCAGAATGGATGGACTCACCTTTCTGCGTAAGATCATGGCTGAAGACCCGATTCCGACACTGGTATGTTCGGGAGTCGTCGCCCAAGGCACGGAGAAAGCTCTTTTGGCCCTGGAGGAAGGAGCCCTGGGCATTCTCGCTAAACCCAAGCTTGGGGTTGGCCATTTTCTTCACGAGTCCGCCTTGGTACTAATTGATACCGTCCGAGCCGCAGCGCAGGCAAAAATAAAGCAGCGGGCGCCACTCCACAGTTTTTCAAGCAGCCGTCCGGCATCTGTTCCAGGTTTGCCTTCGATAGCCGCGCGACAAGCTGGGACAATTGTTGCCATAGGCGCCTCGATCGGAGGAACCGAAGCTCTGGCAGAGGTGCTCACGACGTTGTCTGCCGATGCGCCTGGCGTCGTGGTTGTCCAGCACATGCCTGAGTTATTTACCTCGGCATTCGCTAAGCGCTTGAATGCCTTGTGCCGGATCGAAGTGAAGGAAGGCGGGGATGGCGACCAAATTACCCGAGGACGCGCCATCCTTGCGCCGGGAAATCGCCATCTGTCTGTGGTGACGCGGGGCGGAGCTTTCTATGTTGAACTGAGCGACGGACCTTTGGTCTCGCGCCATCGTCCCAGTGTCGACGTCCTTTTCCATTCCGTCGCTTCTGCGGCTGGCGTAAACGCTCTGGGAGTCATTCTCACGGGAATGGGAAATGATGGCGCGTCGGGAATGCTCGATATGAAGCGCGCCGGTAGTAGCACCATCGCGCAAGATGAAAAGAGCTGTGTTGTTTTTGGCATGCCCAAAGAAGCGATTTCTGCCGGAGCGGTTGACACCGTTGCGCCACTGGCCTGCATTCCGAGCTTAATTATGGCCTGGGCGAGTTCTGGTCGCCTGAAACAATAAGCGCAAATCACACAATTAAATGATGGCCGAAGCTTCTCGCGTGGCAAAAACCTCATCTGTATCTCAATATGCGTTCCCTAGAGCGGTCACTCATCATGGATCGGTTTTCGGACAGACCTTTCCCTGAACTTTAAAAATGTACAGCTGAAAAATCGACCGATGTTAGGCAGCCAGGTCCGCCTGGAGCCGATCACAAATCCTGTACCAGGTTGCTCAATAAGCATAGTGGCATTTGCGCACCCAGCTATCCCAGGATTCAAATCGAACGTTCAAATTATTTTTTTCGAGCCGGTGTCTTACATGGCTTTCATCATAATCATCCCTGGTGCGACCGCCAACAACGACTCCCCTAAATGTGACATCTTTTTCAGGATCAACATGTAAAAAGCCATTTGGGCCAAGGAGAGATCGGTGCTTCATTGCACCTCCTTCGACTGCCCGGCGAATGATGTGAGACTCTCTTCTGAACGCTTCGTAGTTATCTTGGATGTAGCAGAGACGTTCGAACATCTGCTGAGATGCAAGATTGATATCAGCAGCGATGGAGCCATTTCTATTCAAGAAGCTAAAGTGTGCGCCTTTTATCTCTATTAGGATTATGCTCATGCGTGATCTGTCCGTAAAGATTACAAAGTCAACAATGCCATGCCCGACTGGGAACTCCGAAAAAACGATATATTCTCTTTTGGGTGTGGCAAAAGAAGCCCCAAGAATTGACAAATCACGCTTCAATTCAGCTAATAGCTCTCTTTCGGTTGCATCCCGGGTTATTAACAGCTCAATTTTTGAGGTATCCACCATGACGAGCACCTCGGAAAAACTTCATTGCAGACTGAATAATCATTTTATGGTGACTTGTCAGTTCGCCCAAAGATTTGTGCATCGACCTCCTCCATAGCAAAAGCCTGAACTCTGCTGTGAAGGTACGCATTTCGAGCCGACCCGTCGTAGCATCGGACAGTCAGCGATATGTGACGTTTCAGAGTGGCGATAATTGATCGCACAGACGGAGCAATCTGGTTGTGGTCTTACCTCTGCTCGCGTTTTCAAGAAACAGGAGGCAACGGTGGCTTCGTTTTTGGCAGCATCACGAGAAGGACCCCCGACAACAATAGCGAGCAACCAACAAAATGCAACCCCCTGTATATTCCGCCTGTCTGCATTGCGAGCGCTCCGATGGCGTATGGGCCCACAAAACCGCCGAGATTCCCGACGGAGTTAATCAATGCTATCCCGGAGGCTGCTGACAGTCCCGACAGGAACTCGCCGGGCAACGACCAGAAAGGGCCAAGGAAGCTGTAGATTCCGATAGCTGCCAGAGACCAAAGCCCTACGGCAACCCAAACTGAGCCAGCCGTCCCCATCAGCAGCAACGCTAAGGCGCCGGCAAAAAGAGGAATTGCAGCATGGTAGCGCCGTTCAAGCTTTCGGTCGGAGCTGCGGGAAACTAAAACCATCGCCATCGCTCCGACGAGGTGCGGTACCATTACCAGGATACCCAGGCGGGTGTTCGAGCTATTATGAGTAAGTGATTTCATAGCCTGTGGCATCCAGAAACTCATCGCGTATAAGCCGATCAGGTACGTGAACGAAATACATGCCAGGTGCCACACTCTTCGATTTGCCATGCCCCGCAAGGCGGTTGCCGGATGATCGTCGAGCTTCTCTTGTGCTTCTTGTCGAAGCACGGTACAAATCCACTCTTTCTCTTCCGTCCCCAGGAATTTCGCTTCTGCAGGGCGGCTAGGCAACAGGAACCAGGTGAGAATGCCGCAACCGATGGCCGGCAGCCCTTCGAGAATGAGCAGCCATCGCCAACTGCTGCTTCCCAGCCAATGTGTATGGTCCAGAATCAGGCCGGAGAGCGGCGCGCCCAGAATGCTGGCGACAGGCAAGCCCATCAGGAACCAGGCAACCACCTGCGCCTGTTCGCGCTGTCGGAACCAGTAGGTCAGGTACAAAAGAATTCCAGGAAAAAACCCGGCCTCAGCCACACCCAACAGAAACCGAACGACGTACAACTGAAAAGTATTGTGCACCAGCCCGGTCAGCGTCGCCACCGCTCCCCAACTCACCAGGATGCGGGCGATCCATAAGCGCGCGCCCACCTTGTGCAGAATTAGATTGCTAGGTATTTCAAAGAGGAAGTACCCCCAGAAGAAAATCCCGGTCAGCAGTCCGAACTGCGTGCTGGTGATGCCCAGTTCACGGTTCATGGTAAACGCTGCGAAGCCGATGTTGATACGGTCCAGGTACGCGACAACGTAGAGAAGAAAAAGGAGCGGTATGATGCGGCGCCGAAGTTTGCTAACGGTCCTGGCTGCAACTGTCATTGGGTAAGCGATTGCAGCGTTCATGGACGTGCTCCCTTCATTGAAGCGGCCTCACCCAGTTGCCGGACCACGTCGATTGCTGCTTGGTTGCTGGAGACGACTGGGATTCCCAATTTTTTTTGCAGCAGATTAATCGCCTCGACAGCGCGCCAATTGGTACACGAGAGAAAGATGCAATCGGGATCAATTTCCGCGACCTGGGATTCCACGAACCGCACGATCTCTTTCGGGGCGACCCGGCCGATTTCGAGATTTTGTGTAATACCCATCCCGACAGCTTTAGTGGAGGGGTACCCGGCTTCAGCCAAAGAGCGCGCGATACTATTGGTCAGATCATCTATATAGGGTGTGAACACCGCAATCTTGGTCGGGTGAATCTCTGCCAGCCGCATTAAAACAGCTCGCAGCACTGTTACCGTTCTGGCTCCGGCTTTCTCTTCGATCCTCCGGGCGATCGCATCATCGTGGGATAGCTTGCCCAGTGCTCCCGCGGAAGTGCAGCCGAATACAACGACATCAGGATCTGTGGTCCCGATTCGCTCTACCGCTTGAGGTAGATCGTCTTCGAGCATCCGGACTTCTGCTTCCCGAGTCACATCTTCAAGAAAGATCCGCGTTGTGCTCACTATGGCTGCTGTGCCAATTTGCCGGTGAAAGTCCGGCTCCATCGTCGTATTGGACGATGGTACGATTAGGCCGACACGCAATCGTTGAAGTGACATTTTGCCGTCTCCTCCGAGAAAATGAAAGATGGGGTGAAGGACTTGCAGCACGCTACGTTCGCAAGTCAGACGAAGGTCCCCAACCTCCTCCACCCGGTGTCTCAATACGAACAACATCTCCCTTGGAAGCGGTGACACTGCACTTGCCCGGCAACACATTGGCTCCGTCTGGTCGAATCAGCGTAGTTGTCCCGGTTGACCCCGGCCCGCCCCCCGCCAAGCCATAGGGCGGAAGACGCCGGCGGTCCGCCAGCAGCGTGACCTGCGCATCGGCGAGCAACTCGATTTCGCGAACCAGTCCGTCTCCGCCTCGGTATTGACCCGCGCCACCAGAGCGCACCCGATAGCTGTACCGCCTTACTCGCAATGGATACGCATACTCCAGGGCCTCCGCCGGAGTGTTGAGCGAGTTGGTCATGTGTGTATGAACGCCGGAAAGCCCATCCGAGGTGGGCCGCGCGCCCATGCCTCCGGCAACGGTCTCGTAATAAGCAAAGGGCGTATTCGTCCGCGCGTCCATGCCTCCGATCGTCAGATTGTTCATCGTGCCGGAACTGGCTGAAGGGATGCGTTCAGGAATGGCTTTTGTGAGCGCGCGCAGAAGAACGTCGACGATCCGTTGAGACGTTTCTACGTTGCCTCCGGCCACGGCTGCGGGCGGGCGGGCATTCACGATGGTGCCACTGGGGGCGATGACTTGAATCGGATACATAATGCCCGCACTGGCTGGCGCTTCCTCTGAGAGCAAACAGCGAAACACGTAATAGACGGCCGAATAAGTGATCGCATATACGGCGTTGATGCTGCTGTTGACCTGTGCGCCGGAACCGGAGAAATCAACCCTTGCGCTCCTGGCAGATGGATCGACCTGGATAGAAACGCGGATTGGAATCGGCGTCTCAGATAAACCGTCATCATCTAGAAAATCCACTGCCGCAAATGTTCCGGCAGGCATTTTGGCCAGCTCTGCCCGTACCAGACGCTCGGAATAGTCCAGCAGATCACGGGAAAGATCGATCACCTTGCTGCCATATTTCATGATGACCTGGCGCAGCCGTGCCTCTCCCACTTTGCACGCCCCGATTTGTGAGAACAGGTCACCTTCCCTTTCTTCCGGAGTGCGCACGTTGTACAGAAGTAGAGTGAGCACATCGCGCACGACAGCGCCACCCTGGACGATTTTGATGGGAGGAATGCGTATACCTTCCTGATAAATCTCGCGGCAAGGCCCCATGGATCCCGGATAGTACCCACCTACATCGGCATGATGGGCCCGGGCCGCGACATAAAACGTTGGCGTCCTCTCGCCTTCGGCAAACACCGGCAGGACCATGGTGATGTCCGGAAGATGAGTGCCGCCGGCGTAGGGATCATTGAGAATGGCCACATCGCCTGGTCCAAATTCAACGTGATCGATGGCTTCTCGCACGGACATTGGCATGGAGCCCAGATGCACGGGCATATGGTCGCCCATTGCGATTGCGTCCCCATCGCCGCTGAAAACGGCGCAGGAATAGTCACGCCGCTCCTTGATATTGGGAGAGAAAGCGGTGCGACGCAGGGCCGCTCCCATCTCTTCCGCCACGGAATGCATGCTGCTTTTGAAAATCGCCAGTTCGATAGGATCAACGGTCATTGCTTTACCTCCATCACCAGGTTCTTGTAGGCGTCCACCAGCGTGGTCCAGCCGGGTGGAATCACGGTGGTGGCGCTGTATTCGACCACGATTGCCGGGCCATCCAGGCGGTCCCCGGGTTCTAGACGCTCGCGCTCGTAAACTCCGCCGGCACAATGTTTGCCGGCAAAAATCATGGGACGCGTTTCGATCAGCGCTGGCGCGGCATCTCCATCTCCGGGCGGGAACTTGGGAAACTCAACTGCCTCACCCGGAATGGCGACGTGTAAACGGACGTTCACGATCTCCACGGTTTTTCGCTCATCCGCGTAGCCATACCTTTTCTGGTGCATTTGATGGAAGCTCCGCAGAAATTCCGGCCCGAACGGAACATTCAACTCATATCCCTGCCCGGCATATCGAAGATCCAGAGACCGGACTGCGGACCCACTTGCTTCGCCAGGCAGAGATGCAGTGATGGCAAGTTCTTCCAGTTCACGAAAATAAGGTTCAAGATCGGCGTTGGGTTTGAGCATCACAGTCTTCGAATAATCGCGCACCGTGTCCGCCAGCAATATTCCGAGCGCCGAAAGCGCGCCTGGGCAGGCCGGGACAAGCACGCGGGGCATCTGAAGCGCGCTCGCGAGCGCACAGGCATGCAGAGGCCCAGCTCCGCCAAACGCAACCAGAGTGAATTCGCGCGGATCGTAGCCTCGCTCCACGGAGATGACCCGGATCGCGCGCTCCATCGCTGCTTCGGCAAGGAGCACGATGCCGCTGGAAAACTCTTCCACCGTGGCCATGCCTGCCCGGGTCCGTTCCATATGCAAGCACGCGCGCTCGTAATCCAACCGTACCTGGCCATCGAGAAAGTGTTCGGGATGCAGCCTGCCTAGAATCAGGTTTGCGTCGCTCACAGTCGGCTGTGTGCCCCGGCCATAACAGATTGGCCCTGGATTGGCGCCCGCCGACTCCGGACCCACATGCAAAACGCCTGCCTGGTCAAAACGCGCCAGCGATCCGCCACCCGCACCGATGGTGTGAATGTCGAGCATGGGAACGCCGATGGGCATTTGAGAAATCAGCGCGTCATTGGCCGTGCGGGGACCGCCTTCGTTCGCATCCACCAGGCAGACGTCCGTCGAGGTTCCGCCCATGTCAAAAGCGATGATTCTGGAAAATCCGGCCAGGCGCGCCATATGATAGGCGCCAATCACGCCACCGGCGGGACCGGAAAGCACCGTGCGCACCGGCTGCTCTGCCGCAAAGCTCGCTGCGATAATTCCTCCGGAGGATTGCATCACGTCAAAGCCCGAGCACAGGGAGAGCCGCCGCAGGTTCGCGTCGAGCCGCTGCAAGTAACTTCCCGCTTTCGGGCCGAGATAAGCATTGACAGCCACAGTCGATGCGCGCTCGTATTCACGAAACTCAGGGAGAATTACATGCGATACGGAAACGGGTAGTCCCAACGAGCACAGCACACGCGCGACCGCAATCTCGTTTTCAGGATTAGCAAAGGAGAACAGGAGACAGAGGGCGATTGATTCCGCTCCGCTGGACTTGACCTTTTCCGCCAGTTCGCGAAGTTCGCTGTCTTCAGGCCTGCGCAAGACCGTCCCATCAGAAGCTGTGCGCTCCGCGATACCGAAGCGCATCTCCGTAGGAATGATGCAGGGAGGCGGTGTGCCGAACCAGTTGTACAGATGAGACCGGGCCTGGCGCCCGATCGAAATGATATCTTCAAAGCCCGCCGTCGTTACAAACGCCACCCGCGCGCCTTTGCGCTCCAGCAGAACGTTCGTTCCCACCGTGGTGCCATGACGAACCAATGGAGCGTTACCGTGTGCCGCCGACCGGACCGCCTCCACCACGGCCCGACCCGGGTCTTCCGGCGTGGAGAATACCTTCAATACCTTTAAGGCCGATTCTTCGACGTAAACACAATCTGTGAAAGTGCCGCCCGTATCGATTGCTATAGACAATGGTCTTCCTCCCTCCCCTTCAACTCTCAACGGGGAGCGTTTATATTCTTTTCGTTATTGCAGTCCTTTGAGGAAACTGCTATTTTCGTCGCGTGAAATCGATTGCTATATGTACTGGCTTTTCTCTCCCTCCCTCGTGCTCTCCTGAACTCTCAATGAGCAGCATTTATATTCCGTTTCTTTGTTGAAGTCCTTTTGGAAAATTGATATTTTTGTTACCGAATTGTTACCATCAAAATATGCCCAGCAATGCCACCTACGAGTTCGGGCCGTTTCGTTTTGAGGCTGCGGGAATCCTTTTCCGTAAAAGCAAACAAGTTCATCTCACGCCCATTGAAGCGCGCGTCCTTCTGGTCCTGCTGGAGAATGCCGGGAGCGTGGTAACGAAGGAAGAATTCCAGAAAAGGATCTGGCCGGACATTCGTCAGGATTTTCAAATAGACAGCTGTCTTAAACGGGCGATTGCCACTTTGAGAAAAACACTGGGCGAGAAGAAGAACAGAACTCAATACATAGCCACGCTTTCTAAACGCGGCTATATCCTCATCGCTAAAGTGAAAAAGATCCCAGGTCCTCTGCCTCCTCCCGATCCAAATTTGAAGCTGGCTGTTCTGCCTTTCCGCAACCTGGGAGGGAGCAAACTGCCGGAGTACTTTATTGATGGTCTAACCTACGAAATCATTACCCACCTCGGCCGCCTGAACCCGGAGAAGTTGAGAGTCATAGCCCCAATTTCATCCATGCAGTATAAAAAGTCGGGGAAGAAAGTCAGGCAGATTGGCAAAGCGCTGGGAGCCGATTACTTGCTGACCGGGGCGGTATTTCGCTCAGGAAACAAAGTTCGAATCTCTGTCCAGCTTATCCATGTTGCAGACCAGAGCCAAATCTGGGCAGAGACTTACGAGCGGAAGCTGGATGATATCCTCGTACTCCTGCGTGAGGTGTGCCAGGACATTGCTCGAAAAATCGAGATCAAACTGGTTCCCCACGAACAGGCCCGGCTGGATTATCTGGCGCCAGTAAAACCGGAAGCCTACAAAAACTACCTCAATGGACGATATTTGTGGAACAAGCGGACTCCTAAGACTCTCCAGGAAGCCACGGTGCTGTTCAAGAAAGCAATCGAACTTGATTCCAAGTTTTCCCTTGCACACTCCGCCTTGGCAGATTGCTATGCTGTGATGGCCAGCCAGTCATGGATTCCTCCCAAGCAGGCATGCGACAACGCCAAAGAGGCTGCCACCAGAGCAATGGGCCTTGATAGCACCTTTGCGGAACCGCATGCGGCCTTGGGGTTCATTCTGTCTGTGTTTGAGCATGACTGGGGAAAAGCGGAACATGAATTTCAAGAAGCGTTGCAACTCAATGCAAACTGCACGACCGCCCATCACTGGTATTCTTTCTATTTTGCAGCCCTCGGCCTTCTGCCGCAGGCGATCGATCAGATAAGGAGTGCGCAGGAAATTGATCCGCTTTCGCGAATGATCAACACGAATGTGGGGACCATGCTTTATTGGGACCGAAAGTATGATGCCGCGATAGAACAATACAATGAAGCCCTCAAACTCGACTCCGATTTCTGGTATGCCTATTGGATGCGAGGGTTTGCTTACGATGAGAAGAAACAATATCGAAAAGCGGCGGCCGACCAGCGCCGGGCCATGCGGCATTTCCCGGGCGACTCACCCTTGCTGGCTGCTTCTCTTGCCCGCAGCCTCGCTTTGTCAGGAGAACAGAAAGAGGCCCGCCGGCAACTGAAAGAAATAAATCAGTCTTCGAAGTATTCTTCGTTGCCGCATTACCACATTGGGATGGCTTACGCGGCTTTAGGAGATAAAGATGCCGCCTTCCGCAGCCTTTCTGAGTCTTGCACAGCCCATGAGATGTGGGCCTCTTTCATTCAGGTCGACCCTAAAATGGATGCCCTGCGAAATGACCAGCGCTATGGGAGTTTGCGCCGCAGTCTTTTCGATTCTGCAACTGCACAATCCTCGAAACTTTAATGCGAGAAACTGGAATTCTGCGGAAGAGCAGTTGCGCGTTAACCAGCCGATGAAGTTTTTTGCGGACGACAACACCGCAATATGTTTCACAGACGGTGCCCTTTCAATTTTGGCGAGGGACAGGGTGTGCACCACCGAGAGACAAAGGACGAAGTAATGCAAATATAGTACGCATGAATTTTAACAAGTTTCATTATGAGAGTGAACCTCCCGAGCCAAGAGAACCTGGTGTGGTTCGCCATAATTGTGCTCTGCTGTGATTGCAGCATTTTTTTACGGGAAATTTACAGGCCGTCTGAGGTCGTGGCTCTTCATTTTTTCATGAACCAAGAAAAGGCCCGGAGAATTCTTGTGTGACTGCATCCCAGACTGCGGCGTACTTGAGCCGGACAATCGATGTTCGTGGAAGTGGAGTGGTCGAAAGATGCTGTTTCACTTTTGCAACATCCTCCCAAGCAACGCCGTTTCTTTTCTTCGCGCTGCATTTCGACGGAAAGCGCTGAATCCAGGCATTTCGTCCCCTCAGTAGTCACCAACCCAATTGCACCAATGAAACCGCATTGCGTGGAAGTTTAAAATTCAACTCTGCGGCGCCTCGGTTTACCTCAACCCATCGTGGCGAATCGAGTTGCTGTAATTGTCCGGCTGCTTCCAGAGCAGCGTATTGCTCTGCGGTCGGATTTTGCGGTGTTCCTAGACTCTTCCACAGAGTGTAGGCATTGCTGTGCGTTTGATCAATGCGATAATGTCGTAGCAAGGCACGCTTCACGCCGTTTGGTACGCCGGTAATACTGAGATCTATGGTCGCTTCGGGTCCTGGTAGATCATCGTCACTATAATTCCAAATCATTACGGAAATCTCGTGCTCGGACCGCACTCCGAGTCCGTCTATGTCCGGCTTGCCGATCACGCCCGCTTGCAGTATTTCCTCAAACGGCACGCGGCCACTGCTTTCAACTTGCACGCGGTCACCACGCATCAAGCCGGCCATGCGAAAAAAATTCAGAGCTGGTTTATCAACGCCGTTGCTGGCCAGAGTGCGGAAACCATCGAAGTAAGGCTGGTCTTCGAACTCGAATGCCCAGCTCAACATGCCTTCGATATTCGTGTCACGGCGCCCCGCAAGTTCAAGAATGGTCTTCATCATGACCGCAGTGTATGTGGGATAGAGAGGCCCATTGCGGTAGGCATTTTGTGGATACACACGCGCCGAGCACGCCGCGCAACCTTCCGGGTCGGATTCGCTGAGTACGATTGGCAGATGGCGAAATTTCGGGAATGTCGCCACAATTTCGTACCCCTTATCCACATCCTGTGCGTTTTTTGCCAGACCCATCCTCACGTGCCCGGCAACGACCGAAGGTCTGCCCTTGGCATGATAGGTAATGAAATCAAGCGGAGCACCGGCGCTTCCTGTGGCGAAATTTTTTCCGTGATCACAATGCTCGAGAAACTGGCGCAGAAACGCGGACGCCTTGGCGCCTGAAGGACCCGTGCTGGCCGGTCCGCCGATTCTGGCTGCGGGCAGAGCGCGTTTCACTGCTGCCGCAGCATAATCGTACAGTTTGTCATATTCTTCCGGTGTCCCGTGCCAGTAGGAGATGTCCGGTTCATTCCATACTTCCCAATACCACGATTCGACTTGCTCTTTGCCGTATCTTTCCACACTGTGCCGCACCCACTGATATACCAACTCGCCCCACTTGTCGTAGTCTTTGGGCGGATACGACCAGCCGATAGAGTAATCCTGGTTCGCAGCGCCGGGAACCCATGTGGGTTGATATGGCTCCGGACGGGAAGACAAAGCTTTCGGCATGAACCCGATCTCTACAAACGGCTTGGCCTTTGCCTGAATATAGGTGTCTAAAATCTTGTCTACAATCTTCCAATCGTAGACTGGGTTGCCGGAAGCATCTTCGGTATATGCATTCGTCGATCCCCACTTTAATCCCGCCGTTCCATCTCCCGTCGCCAGAAGAAAGTGTGTGCGAAGGTAGACTGGAACGTAGGTCATGGCCGCCAATTCACTGATCAGCTTGCGGCCATTCTTGGTATACGTGTAATTCGGTTCGTCGTATCCGACGTAAGACCAGATGGGCTTGAACGGCCCGAGGTTGGCCGTCGCATCTATATGAATCGTGACTGGCTCTTGCGCCCGCAACAGGGCTGGCATATGCAGCAAGAGAATGAGAAAGAGTGTGATTTTCGGCATCTTAATATCATGTCAGAAGTTTTTTATGTCGGCGAGAATCAGACGCTAGGTTTTTTCGAGATTGGCTGCGTTGGCTCCTGCTCAGAGAAATGACGTCACGCCGACAAATAAGCCCCTTCTCTCGACGGCACGCGGTAAGGGGGCTTTTTTTACGACACAGAAAACTCGGTCAAATTGGGGGGCCACAGAACCATGTAGTCTTCGTCTTCACCTGCTGCTTCGCGGTATGCGGCCCGCATGTAATTTGGCACATTTCGAGTCTTAAGAAACTCGTGTGCCCTTGCAAAAACGCCCTTGGGCTCATCGGTCAGAAGAAAGATATTGAACTCTTCTTGGCCAAAGTCGTGACCGTCTACGTTTGCCAAACTGCCCAATTCATCGGCAAGCTCGCTCTCAAAAGTCACAAGACGGTCATAGTCCTTCAGTGATTTCGCCTCAAACTGCAAGACAAGTTGATATTGATATTCTTCCATGTTAGTAAGGTGGTGGCTTAAGTCCTAAGCCAACCTGTATGCTGGAAGCCCGGCGACCATGCGCGGGCCTCTTGGTGCGCGCTCAGAAAAATATCTTAACGCCGAGCTGTATGTATCGCGCATTTCCGGATTGAAACAGATCTCCGAAGCTGTTGCTCATGGCGTTCCGCAGCCGCCAAAGTTTGTAACCATTCAGGTTCGTGATGTCAAATGAGTTTGGCGCCATGCCCCAGAAGTTTGCAGGAAGCTGCATAGTGAAGAAATTGGCCGGCAGAACTCCCTTGGGAGTTCCGGTATTTCTTTGGGTGGCCACCATGTTTTGTACCTGGTTAAACACGGCAGCACCTGGTCCCGACGCCAGTCCGGTTGTACTGTCAACCGACGTAACCAGTGGTTGTCCGTTGGCGGTTGCCCAGCCATTGTAATCCGCCAAACTAAGTAAAGTACCGGTCGGCTGCGACATGAAATCGGTAAAGTTCTGATTGGGGCCGACGCTGAAGACCGGGTGGTTGAACGCATTGAGCAGGTCCATACGAAGCTGCAGCCGCCTGCGGCCGTCGCCTCCCAGAGGGATGTTCTTCTGAATTGAAAAATCGAACGTTTGCCGCCATGGACCACGGACACCATCCAGTGTTCGCGGCGCATTGCCGAACTGACCCAGTGGCGGACGCTCGAACGCTGACGGATTCAGGTACGGCTGGCATGTCGACACTGCGGGACAATTCCTGTTCCACAGAGGATTAACCAGCGGAACCCCTGGCACCAAGTTAGGACGGACCGCATGAGTGAAAGTAGGATCACCTACCTGGTTTGAGTCAACCATGGTTACCCAAGCTGGGGTACCGCTCGCCACGCGGAGTATACCGGCGGTTGTCCAGCCCTGAACCACTGCATTGATCGGTCCCCAGGTATTTGCCAGGAGCCTGCGCCCGTGTCCGAACGGAAGATCGTAAAGAGTGGTGGTATTCCAAACATGACGCTGGTCAAAAGTGGAGACCGAGCGATCACTGGCCAGAGGCGCACCGAAAGCCACTTGACCGGCTACTTGTCCTGATGCCAGAACTCCCTTGTCGTTTGGTCCCTGAGAATCGTCAATCGACTTGCCGTAGGTGTAGTTCGAGATGACAGTCAGGCCCCTGCTGGTCCGGTGGATAAAATTGACGTATCCAGCATGGCGGATGCTATTGCCAGACGCGTCATACAACTGGAAGAGCGCGGGGAACCCTAGGTATTTGCTGGCTTCCGTTCCAGCCTGGATAAGGATGGGAGCAGGCTTGCCGGTAGTGCCAATCGCCACGCGTCCCAGAGGGTCGGGAACGTTGGCTTTGTTAGGATCGATTCCCTGTGCATCCAGTAAAATAGTTAGATTGGAATTCCGGGGATTGATGTCCTCGCCGTTTTCAAAGAGATGGGTCCCCTTGTTGCCGACATAGCTGAACTCCAGCGTCGTGTTCTTGTTGAACTCCCACGATAGAGTGAAGTTCCAGTTTTGGGAATACGGCGTATGCATGTTGTTGGAGACGGCAAAGCCTGGCAGGCCCAGACTGCTGAGAGCCGAAGAGTTGTACAGCAAGCCGTTTGCTGGGATGTTGGCAAAAAACACCGTGTTGGGATCGATCGCGGTAACGTTCGGCGGATTCTCGCCCAGCCTCTCCTGGAAGGTAGTGTTGACGGGGCTTGCCGCGTAGTTCTGCGTCCCGCCTAAATCCGGGTTGGGAAGACGGGCGGTGCCGCTGACCGGCAAGTGCGAGATTCCGTATCCGCCGCGGAGGACCATGGGGCGATTTCCCAGTTTGAGGAATCCGGGCGCCCAGGCGAAGCCGAACCTTGGTTCGAAGTTGAGATAATCCGGATTGTACAGGTATCTTGAACGACCGCCCTTTCCGACAAAGGCGTACGGTGGCACCAGAACCGAGGAAATTACCTCGCCGTCGGCGAGCGTCATAGGCGTTATGGGGAAGGATTGGGCCAGATCAGGCCGAAATGTGCCCTGGTGGTCGTATTTTTCCGTACGCGGAAGTTCCAGGTTGTAGCGGACGCCCAGGTTCAAGGTCAAGTTCGGCCGAGCCTTCCAATCGTTCTGCACGAACCCCGCCATAGAGTTCCAGCGGTAGTAATAGCGAATAATTGCCGGCCGGAAGGTGGCGTTGGTCACCGTGCCCAGCAAAAAACTGGCAAACTGGTCGCCGCTAGTGGTATTCGTGGCCGTGGATGCTGTCTGAGTCGCGCGGATGTCATAAATGCCGCCGATGGCCCCGAACAGCGGCGTAACATTCTGCAAGGAATACGAGAGATCCACTCCAAACTTCCAACTCATATTCCCGTGGCTCCAGTAGACCAGGTCTGTGATGTTGTAGCGTTCCTCAACGTCTTCGTTCTGGGTGGAACCCTGCCCTCCGATGAAGGGAAGGGAGGGCACGCCACCATGCGTGAAGCTGGGGAGTCCCCAGTCTGTGTTGAGGTTCTGACCGGTCTTCAGATCGTATTGCGGACCCACCGTGGTGCTGAACCGGCCCCGGGTGTAGTTCAGCCGCAGATCGTTAAAGAGCGTGGACGTGAACACGTGGGTGTAGGCGATCATTGCCTGCTTCGACCAGCTATACTCCGCGCCGTCGGTGGTAATGCTGGTGGGCGTAAACTGCGTTTTCACGGTCGGCTGGGTGGTGTAACGCCCGTTGATCTGATTGGTGGCCGAGAAAATGTGATCGATGCGGACCATATACCGTGATTCGTCCTGTTGCAGTGTCCGCGGGTTATACAGGTTGGCCACGTTGCCAAACGGGTCGATAAAGAAACTTCCCGGTTCGTGGATAAACGGTATGGCTTTCAGCGCCACTGAATCCAGCATGTTGGCCGGAATGATGTTTCCTGTAAAAGCCGTAATCGGCGGTACCGGGTTGGGTGCAATTTGGCTAACGAACTGGTTACCGTTCACCAACGTACCGTAGTGGTTGTAGATAGTAGGGTCGCCTGTTGGCGTTAATCCAAGCTGCTGCGCAACGCTCGCCGGGACCCTGGCAAGCGCCCCACCTGGTTGCTTTACCAGGACGGTATTGCTGAAATCGCCCTGGCGCATGGCATCCGTCGGCACAAGAGTGTACTGCGGCAGGTAGTCGCGCCGATAACGTGGCTCATAAGCCGCGAACCAGAAAGTCTTGTCCTTGCCGTGGTAGACCTTGGGGATGACCACGGGGCCGCCTGCGGTAAGCGAGAACTGGTTGTACTTCAGCGTTGGCCCGGGCTTGTTGATGGTGGCGTTGGACCACGGTGGGGCCGCGAAATAGGGATCGCGGTTGTACCAGAGCGCGGTACCGTGGAATTGGTTGGTGCCGGATTTGGTTGTGGCATTCACGATGCCACCGCCGGTGGTGCCGTATTCCGCGGAATAAACCGAGGTCTGTACCGAAAACTCCTGTACTGTTTCCGGTGTAAAACTTACCATGGTTCGCGCCAGACTGACCCCGGTGTTGTTAACGCCGTCCGCAAGGAAGGTGCTGGATCCCGGCCTTCCTCCGTTGATGCTCAGGTTGTAACCGGGGGCCGTAGTCACCGATACGATCGCCGGATCTTCGCTGCCGGCCTCGCCCATCACGTTGGGTTGCGATATGGCAAGATCTAACACGCTGCGGTTCACCAAGGGGATATCCGTGAGTTCACGCTCCGTAACGGTGCTGGATGTGGTGCCGGATTCCACGTTGATCTGTGGCGCAGAGGTATGCACCGTTACGTTGGTGCTTGTTGTACCTAGTTTCAGAGTCACATTGACTGTAGCGATTCCAGCGGTATCCACCTTGATGACATCAACAGTCGTTGTTTCGAAGCCAACGGCTTCTACAGTTACGCTGTACGTCACTGGATCAAGAGAGAGGACGGTAAAGGTGCCGCCGTTGGATGTTTTGGCATTGCTTTTCTGGTTGGTACCCAGATTTCGCACGGTCACCGTGGCCCCAGGCACGACTGCGCCCTGAGGGTCAAATACGGTTCCAGTGATACCACCACGGTTCGTCTGCGCCGCAAGAAACATAGCGCCCAAGATGAGAGTGAACAACAAGGTCACAATCGACAACATGGTCCGAAAAACCTTCATACGACCCCCCTGGCAAGGAGCAAACTTCGTCAGAGAGCCATTAAACGGATTAGTGTCTAGTTGTCAACGACAAACCTAATACTCATCTCTATTTTGCATAACAAAACACCGATATCTTAGATGAATTAGGCATATATCCTGCTATCAATTAACTGCGGGCAAGCTGGCAATGAGCTCTGATGGTAGGACGTGCCCAAACGTTACGAACAGCAAAACCAATTCTCGCCTAAAAAACAACGTTTTTGTCCCTCACAAAATTGAAAGTGCACCGTTCGCGGAGCATGTTGCGGTGTGCGCAGGCTTGAATTTTGGAGATCAACCGAACCCAAGATGCCTTTGCGGGCTTCCTGCAAGAGAACCCGAACGTAAAACTCAGCGAGAATCGCGGGTCTCTCGTCAGTCATGGTATTTCTTCGTGCCAATTCTGCTGACCAAGGCCGCAAAACGAGGGTTCTGGCGTACTGGATCGAAGGCCGGGTCGACTCGCAACCAGTTGACCTGAAAGTCTCCTGGCGCAGTGTGCTCAAGCCATTTCAAAGCATCTTCAGAATTACCCAAGGCCACGTACGTGGCGGCAATTCCAGTACCGGCCCCGCGAAGGCTTTTTTGCATGGTTTCCAGTTGCCCTAGCATCGTTTTCGCTTCCCGCGCATTCCCGGACAGAGCGTAGGCCCGAGCCAGCGCGCATAGATACGGCGTACTGCCGCCGGAGAGTTTTTCCGCAGTTTGCAGTTCCCGAACGGCGTCTGGGTATTTTTTCTGCTCAATGTAGGCCCAGCCCATGACGGCGTGCGCCGCGATGGAGTTTGAATTCAACTGCAGCGCGATCTTGGCCTGCTGGATCGCTTGTTCATAGTCGCGGGCGAAGTAGTACATATACGCTAACCCGGCGTGTACTGCCACTGACAGTGGGTCTAGCTTCTCCGCGTAGCGCATCTGCTTCAAGGACTCATCCATGCGACCAGTGGCTGCCAGATAGAATGCATACCAGTGATGAGCGGGAACATAATTATCCTCTAACTCCAGCGCGCGCCGGAACTCTTTTTCGGCGGTGGGCCAGTCCTCCTGCGAGAGGAACTCGGTGTAAGCCAGGGCAGCGTGCGCCGCCGCCAGGGAGTCATCCAGTTGCAACGCTTTGCCGCTTGCAATCTTGGCTTGGCTCCAGCTCTCAAGAGTGGGATCAAAACCGTAGTAGGCGGTCAGGTTGTAGGCATCGGCCAGACCTGCGTAAGCAACCGCATAGTCGGGCTGTTTAGCCACGGCCTGTTGGAAATATGCGACGCTCTGTTGCAAGCTTTCTCGCGACCGCTGGTTGAAGGCGTAGCGTCCTTTCAGGTACAGCTCATGCGCCTCCGGATCCACAGGGCGACCATTTGCAGGACGATTGATGGTGACGTTGGGCAGCAATTGTCTCTGGATTTGTTCCGCAATATCGGAAGTCACTTCGCTTTCCAGCGGCAGGAGTTCGCGCATGTCGCGATCATAATTCTCAGCCCAGAGGTGGGTCTGGTCCGCGGTCCGCACCAACTGGGAGGTAATCCGTACTCGTCCGCCTTCATGGCGGATGCTGCTTTCCAGAACGTAGTCGGCGCCCAGCTCTTCTCCAATCTGGCGCGCGCTCTTCTTTGTGCGTTCATACTGCATGGCCGAAGTCCGGGCGATCACTTTCAGATGTTCGGGACTGATCTCCGTTACCCGCGCCACCATCTCTTCGGTCAGGCCATCCACCAAAAATGCTTGCGGGTCGCTGCTTATGTCGTCAAAGGGAAGTACGGCCAGGACAATCTGACGCTGCGCAAGTTGTGGTTGGGGTCGAACGAGCCGCCAATAGATTACCGCCCCGACCAGCAGGAGCACCGCGCTGCCGAGTGCGATGGGGACCTTCACGGACCGGCGGGGTGCGGGAACGCTAAGGCTGGGTTCCGGCGCGGCCTCTATTAAAGGAGCAATAAAGCGGTATCCACGTTTGGGCAGAGTTTCGATAAAGGAAGGTTGATCGGCATCGTCCCCTAGCGTGGAGCGAATCTGCCGGATCGCGAAGTTGAGTCCTCGCTCGAAGTCAACGAAGGTCTCAGAGCCCCAGACTTGTTCGGCCAGCTCATTGCGGGTAACCACTTCCCCCGGACGGCTGACGAGCAAGGCCAGTACTTTGGCGGGCTGAGGCTGGAGCTTCAGCGTGACACCATCGCGTCGCAGTTCGCCGCTGCTGAGGTCCAACTCAAAACTGCCGAAGCGCGCAATCCCGTGGAGATTGGTCGAAGAAGTGGCCAAACAGGTCCCTAGAGCGCAAGAAAAGAGCGCAAGAAAACAACCGCAGCCTCATTATAGCCGATCCGCGTAAAGCCCTGTCAGTACAAGGACTTGGAGCCCTCACAGGAAACTCACACGGAACTTACGTAGCCCTCATTGACCCGAGGATCGGTTGGGCTGCATAACTCGGTATCGGCCAGTGCCGAGGGAGGCCAACGTGACCAGTGTCCGGAAGAATGCCATCTTTATACCTTATTTAGTGCTCCGTCCCATGTTCCTGTTTGGGATGTTGGCTCTTTTGAGCGTTGCCTCTTTGGGCCAGACCGTGACCGCTACCTTTCCTGGTGCGCGAAGGGTGGCCGTGAATCCGGTTACGAACAAGATCTATCTGGTGGGAGGCATTACCGCGGCCGGCGGTGCGACCGTGGTCGATGGCGCGACCAACACGACGACTCTGGTGCCAACCGGCTCTACCCCAGACGACATTGCGGTGAATCCGGTCACGAACAAAGTGTACGTTGCCAATGAGGGCGATGGGACGGTCACGATCATTGACGGCGCGACCAACCACACCACTACAGTCGCGGCGGGAATCCACCCGGTCGCGTTGGCGGTTGACCCGGTTCTTAACAAGATTTATGTCGGTGATCTGGGTGCCAGCGTACTCACTGTCATCAATGGCGCGGACAATGTGACTACCTCCGTTGCGCTGGTGGACCTGGGGAGAAGCTTGGCAGTCAACCTGGTGACTCATAAGGTGTACATCGCCCACTGCGACGGTGATGGCAGCGGTGCCGACAGTCACCTGAGCATTGTTGACGGCTTGACCCTCCAACTCAGCGTGATCACCGTAGCGGGCAGAAACTGTAATGCCGCGGTGGCCGTGAACTCGGTCACCAACCACGCTTATTTTGCCAATCAAGACCACGACCACCCCGCCGTGATTGTGATCAACGGCACCAGCGCCACGCCTGTGGTAATACCGTTGTCGACCGGGCCGTTCGGCGGAGAGTTCCCGTTCGCTCTTGCGGTGAATCCTGTAACCGGCAAGATTTATCTCGGAAGCTCGCAGGGGACGGTCACGATCATTGATGACGCGACGAACACTGCGTCTTCTCGTACGGTCGGACATTCCGCGGATACGTTGGCCGTAAACCCTGTCACCAATCAAATCTATGTGCCTGATGCATTAGGAAATGCAGTGGCGGTCATGGACGGCTTCACCCTGGCTGTAACCACGCTGACAGACACGGGGACACCCCGCGACGTCGCAATCAACCCTGTTACCAACAAAGTCTATGTCGTCGGCGACTTCCGCTCCGTGGCGATCGATGGCGCGACCAATAAGCCGGTCAGTGTCGCGACTGCACTCAATCCGGCAGCGGTCGCGGTGAATGCTGTCACGGGCAATGCCTATGTCGCGAACTCCAACAGCGACAGTGTGACAGTGATCGACCGCGGGAATGGCTCCGCTCAATTCACTGTGCCAACCGGGACAACTCCGGTCGCGGTGGCAGTCAACGCGGCAACCAACAAGATCTACGTCGCCAACAAAGACAGCAAGAGCGTAACGGTAATCGACGGCGCAACCAATACCACCGCAACTGTCACCGTAGGGACCACCCCCGTTGCCGTCGCGGTGAATTCCGCTACCAACCTGATTTATGTTGCTAACAAAGATAGTGACAGCGTGACCGTGATCGACGGCGCCACCAACACGACGGTCACGGTGCCGGTTGGAACTACTCCGGTCGCCCTGGCCGTCATCCCGGCTTCGCACCAGATTTACGTCGCCAACAAAGGCAGCAACAACTTCACCCTCATCAACGGCGACACGAACACCACGATTACCATCGCGGCTGGCAACTCTCCCTTTGCGATTGCCGTGAATCCAGTTTCGAACAAGGCCTATATCGCCAACGGTGACAACAACGTCATTGTCGTCGATGGGGCCACTCTGGCGAGGTCGACCGTGCCGGTTGGGGCCGGCCCGGTTTCCATTTCCGTCAATGCTGTGACCAACAAGATCTACGTCGCCAACCAGGCGGCCGGTACCGTGACTGAGATCGATGGCGTCTCCAATCTGACAACCACCATTCCCGCCGGTAACGCTCCGATTGCCGTGGCCGTGAACCCGACCAGCAACAAGATTTACGCGGTAAATGGAGACAACAACGCCATCGTGATTGACGGAGCCACGAATACCACTTCAACCCTGGCGGCGGGAAGCGGCCCTGTTGCCCTGGCCGTGGATCCAGTTGCGAATAAGGTCTATGTAGCGGACGCCTTCAGCGACGGCGTGACGATTATCACCGAGCAAGCCGCACAACCCCTGCCGCTCGTCACGACGATAGCGCCGCAATCGTTTACCGGCCTGCAATCTCCGGCTGACAATCCCATCTTCAACTTTACCCCGCGGAGCAATTACTTCCCCTTCAGTCCGACGCCGCAGAGCGTGTATTTCCAGATCGATGGATGGCAAGGTCCGTGGACCGCCGCACAATCCTCGGGCGGCCTTTTCAGCGGACAGACTCAGCCCCTCGCCCTGGGCGATCATGTGCTCTATGCCTACGCAGGGGACGGCTCGGAAGCCACGGCATTGGCGCGGAGCGAGACGGTCATCGGACAGATCGCAAGCTACCCGTTCACCGTAATCGCATCCACCGCGATCCAGCCACAAATTATCCTCAACGTGCCGAACGCCAGCGTTACAGTCACGCGCGGCGGTTCGGCCGCCTACATTCTGAAAGTGAGCGCCCAGGGAACCTTGCCTACGGCAATCACATTTACCTGTGGCGCCCTGCCCGCGAACACAGCTTGCACGTTTAACCCTGCCTCCGTAAACGCCACCAGCATTCCTACAAATGTAACTCTGACAATCACCACCACCGCGCCCATCGTGGCCATGAATGCGCCGAAAAATCTCAACAAGCCGGGTGTGCTGTTTGCCGTGGGGCTGCTCTTTCCCGCGCTGGTCGCGTGCGCCTCCGCAGGGAAACGGCGACGGGCAGATGTCCGGGGAAAACGCAGGGCGTCAATTGGAGTGATGACTCTGCTCTTGTTGTCTCTGGTGGCTTGCGGCACCGACGTTAAGAGCGTTAAGAATCCTACCGGCGGAACACCGACCGGCACTTTCACAGTCAAGGTCACCAGCACCGCGGGCTCCGTTCAGGCTACGACGGCACTTACGCTGAGCGTCCAATAGCAGCTTCGGAATGGTGAGAGCAAGAAGGCGGAAGAACACAAGCCCGCCGTTAGATTCAACCGAATTAATCAGAATAGCTAAGGAGATTCCCGTGAACCGTCGCCTAATAGATTTGAAGTTCCTATCTTGTGCAACCTTGAGCCGAATGATTGTTTTGGTGGCGGTTGCCTGCCTATGCTTCACGGGGGGCGCGGTCGCGCAGACCCTTACGACGACAATCAAGTATGGACCGGCAAATCTGGAAACCCTCCCGCCGCCCCTGGTCGATGCCGCGGCCAACAAGATCTACTTGCCCGTAAATAACGCGCTGGTGATTGTGGATGGCCAGACGAATGCCGTGACCACCCTCACCACCCCGGGAAGCTATGGAACGGGCGCGGCGATCAACGTGCTAACCAACAAATTTTACTTTACCGGGCCGGATCTGCTGGTCGTAGACGGAAAGACGAACACCATGACCAACGTTCCGATCACGAATCCCAGGTCGCTGGCTGTGGATCCTTCGCTGAACGTGGTTTATACCGCGGATGCCACGTTCGTGAGGTCCTCGGCCATGCTCCACGTAGTCGACGGAGTAACGAATCTGTTGAAAGACTTCCCTCTTCCCGCCGGGGCTGCCGATCTGGTGGTCAATCCCGTGACGCACAAGCTCTACATTCCGCATTGCGATGGCACTGATCCTGGGGAAGACAGTCATTACAGTGTGTACTCGGCGGGCGCGGAAACGCCAGTAACATTCACGATTCAGGGGCATGAATGCAATTTTCGTGCGGCGGTGAACGTGGCGACGAATCGCATTTACTTTTTGAACAGCGATATTCCACCCACGATCCAAGTAGTCGATGGTAGCAGCGACAATGTCATTGCGCAGATCGATTTGCCCACCAACCCGCGCCGAATCGTGGCCAATCCGATCACCAACAAGATCTACGCGCTGTGCGATGGGGGCAATCTGGTGGTTCTCGACGGAGCCACAAATCAATCCTCGATCGTGCACACCGACCCCAATAGTATCAGCGAATCGCTGGCCATCAATCTGAGCACGAACCAGATCTATTTCACGGACGGCTTTGGCGGAGTTAATGTCGTCGATGGAGATACGCTCGGCGTGACGTTCCTTCCGATCCCAGGAGGGGCGCGCGGAGTGGCGGTCAATCCAATTACGAATAAAGCGTACGCCACGCAAAACGCTTCGAATTTGTTCGTGATCGACGGAGCTTTCAACAAGCCCACGCGCATTGCGGCGGGAGTTTCGCCGTTGGCCGCGGCAACAAATCCGGTAACCGGCAAGGCGTACGTGGCCAACTCCGGTGAGGGGACGGTAACGGAAATTGATGGCACGACGGGAGCAACTGTGAATATTCCGGTTGGAGCAACGCCAGTGGCGGTGGCCGTTGATTCCGCGACCAACCGGATTTATGTGGCCAACAAGGACAGCAACAACGTAACGGTGATTGACGGCACGACGCGTGGCACGTCCGTTGTGGCGGCTGGGACCGCGCCGGTGGCGGTAGGAGTGAATTCCGCGACCAACCAGATTTATGTGGTGAACAAGGGGAGCGACAGTGTTTCCGTGATCGATGGCGCCACCAACAGCAGCGCGACGGTGACGGTGGCAAGCAGGCCGTTTGCTGTGGCGGTGAACCCGGCGAACAACAAGATTTACGTGGCGAGTGAAGGAGTTGCGGATGTGACGGTGATTGACGGCTCCAACAATTCGACGCAACGCGTTTCCGTTGAGGCGCTTTCGACCGCGATTGCGGTTAACCCGAACACGAACCTGGTTTACGTGGCCGATGACAACGCCGCGGTCCGGGTGATCGACGGAGCTACGAATGGGGAAACCGTCGTCGGTGTCGGCCGCGGCCCCGTGTCAATTTCTGTGAATCCCGTGACGAACAAAATCTACGTGGCGAATGCCATCGAGAACACGGTATCGGTGATTGACGGCGCGACCAACGCCGTGACCAGCGTGCCGTCAGGAGTAGGGCCGGTAGCTGTCGCGGTGAATCCGACTTCAAACAAAATTTACGTTGTTGATGGCGAGAACAACGCCATGGTGATGGACGGCGACACGAATACGACGTCGAAAGTCGCGGTCGGCTCGGTGCCGGTTGCGATGGCCGTGGATCCGACGTTGAACAAGATCTACGTTGCGAATTCGAGTAGCGCCGATGTGACGGTGATCGCCGAACGCCAAAACAAGGCGATTCCGTTGACCACGACAATCGCTCCCACGTCGTTTACCAGCCGGACTTCGCCGGTCAGCAACCCTGAGTTTTCGTTCACGCTCAGCAGCGCCTTCGTGCCGTCATCAACTACGCCGCTGGACGCTTTCTTCCAGGTTGATACGTGGCGCGGCCCCTGGACGCGGGCAACTTCGTCCGCGGGAGCATTCAGCGGGCAGGTACCTTCGCTGGGTATTGGAGATCACATTATCTACGCGTATGCCGGCGATGGACAGGATTCGACGATGGTGTCGCGGCAGCAACTCAATGTCGGAGCAATCGCGGCTTACCCGTTTACCGTCCAGGGAGTGACCTCCGTGCAGCCACAGATTATTTTGAGCGTGGCGAATGCGACAGTCACGGTGACGCGCGGAGGCTCGGCGACATATTCGATCAGCGTAACGGCGCAGGGTGCTTTGCCCACCGCTGTGACTTTCAGTTGCGGCCCTTTGCCAGCCAACACAACTTGCACGTTCGTTCCGAGCACTGTCAATGCCACCAACGTTCCCACCACGGTGACCTTGACCGTAAGGACAACGGCGCCCACCGTGGCCATGAATGCACCGATAAATCTCAACAAGCCGAGTTTGCTGTTTGCCGTGGGGTTGTTCTTTCCCGCGCTGGTCGTGTGCGCCTCCGTAGGAAACCGGCGACGGGCAGAAGTCCGGGGGAAACGCTGGTCGTCAATCGGAGTGATGACTCTGCTCTTGTTGTCTCTGGTGGCTTGCGGCAGCGATGCTAAGCCACCTATCGTCCGGACATCTACCGGCGGGACACCGACTGGAACTTTCACAGTCACGGTCACCAGCTCCGCGGGTTCCGTTCAGGCCACGACGGCTCTTACGCTGAAAGTCCAATAGCGGCCGCCAACGGCCGCTGGTTGCAGGACGCACAATCCGGCGCACCACCGCGCTTCCGCGCCGGAATTGAAGGAGGATTCGTGATCAGTCGTCTGAAGAATGCAATCATGCCTCATCCTGCTCTAGGCCTGGCGCTGCCTCTGGAGTGAGATTTTGCGCTCTATTGCCGTGGTGGCTCGATAGCAGCCACCATTTCCTTCGTCAACGCGACCGAATAGCCGGAAGCTTCGATGCTGGCAACGATTACGTGGCTTCCCTCACGAGAGCGAGGTGGAATGACCAACTGTTGGAATTATTTTGATCCTACGAGACCCACTGACAACTTGAAATTACATGAATTCCCAGAACAGTTACCAGTGAAGAATCACGTTCTGTTGCTGGTATCCAATTCCTTGAGGGAAAGTTATGCGCAAGATACTACCCTGGACGTTTGCGCCGGTGACCTGCAAGTTTAGTTTCTCAGGCTGATTGAACCGCAAAAAAGCTTCCTGAATGCTTCCCGCCGGGGCCTCCAGCACAAGAGTAAGGCTGTTCTTCGAATAGCTTTCAGCGAGCATCTTCATCTGTTGTGTCTGCGATCCCGAGATCGGCGCCCTGATCACAAGCCCGATTTCAACCGGCTCCAAACGAATTATGGTGGAATGGCTTGAGGCTTCCGCTTGATTGCATTCCTGGCCACTTAAGGCGAGGGTGGAAAGACACAGAACCTGGCTTCTGTCTGAGATCGCCTCAATCAAGAGATTGCCTTTGCTTCGACGCATTCGCAAATCGATCCGGCCACTGCCAAAAGGCATATGACGGACGTCAACCGAGTCCCATGCGGCGGGTAATGCAGGTGCTACCCGAAGATAGTGATGCAGGGCATCGGCTTCAAGCCCGAGCATACCCTTGGCCGTAACTGCGAGGACCATGGCGGAAGACCACATTTGTCGGGAGCTGCTACGACCCAGCGGCTCATTGAATTTTCCCGATAACAGCTCAGTGATGCCTCCCGGGTCTTGTGTCCACGTCAGGTTAACGCTGGACATCAGTTGTTGATAGCCCGCGAGCGGATGCCCTCCTCTATACTCAGCCATGGCTGCCCATCCGGTGAAGAGCGGCCAGACCGTTCCCTGGTGATAGCTCAAAGGATCAAACAAAGAACTCTGGTTGCTAAGGCTGCGAAGGCCCCAGTCCGACGAAAACTCATGCGAGGCCCACCGCGAAAGCATGGAATCAGCATTCGGCAGTGTCAGCCGCCCCGTCCACCATGCCACGGACGGAAAGATTGTTGCAGCAGAATCATAGCTACCGTTCGTAGACTTGCTGAATGCATAAAACCCGTCTGGCTGCCGGTAATCGTTCAGACGGCTGCGAATCAGTCTGGCTTGGGCCAGCGCCTGCGCAGACAGTTCATCTTCGTTCATCAATTTTGCCAGCTCAGCCATCGCTTCCGCGGATTGCTGGTCCAGGGCAGCCAGATAGATTTCCTGATCAGGCATCTTCGGCTTCCATGACTCCACCCATCCTGTACCTTCGCTGTTGTCGTACACGCCGTCGTGATCAGCATCATGCGACCGCGTAAATGAATAGGCCTTCTTCACATTTTCCCAGTGGTCCTTAAGAAAAGCGACATCGCCGCTAGCCCGAACGTAGTCGGCGATTGCCATGACCAGCAGCGGCGTCGGGTCCGCGGCGGCATACCAATAGGGAAATTTTCCCCAATCCACCAACCCGGCAGTTTGCGAATACTCATGCATGATTTTTCCATCCGCACGTTGACGGCGCATGAGGAACTCCAGAGCTTTGCGCGCCAAGGGAAAATCGCCGTAGGTATCGATGGCAAAAACCGACCATAACGTGTCCCTGCCAAAGAACCACCCGTACCCGGGCCGGGCAGATGCACCGGATGAATACCAGCCGGCCACCAAGCCAGTTTCGCCGTTCAAGAGAACCTGTGACTGATCGATCGCCAGTTCTGCCCAGCGGAGGGCCCGATTAAATGCGGGGTCCGGGCTATCGATGATTAATTTTTCGTCAAAGAAGTGCGCATAATAGTCATGTGTCTTCGCATAGAGCCGGGCCGCTTGCGCGTTAAAGTCGATCATTCCCCGAACTAAAGTCTTTGCGGTCTCAGCCGGCGTGGTTGATCGATTGTAGGAGACCGCTACCAATAGTGGAAAGACAAGATCTTTATCCACCGCGGGGTCGTATCGCAGTTGCAGTTCTAACGGCAATGCTGTGGGGCGCTCCTGAATGGGCGGCAGAATCGTGGGAACAGTCCTGGGCATGGCCACCATGGCAGAAAGTTGTGGGCTTGCAGTCTCCAGCAGGAACCCTCCGCCGTCGCCGATTTTGCTCCATGAGGCGGTTGGGCGGCCGAAATCGGGAGCGGGCCACTCAGGCGCCAACACGGGCTCGAACCGGAAGGTCAAGGTGGCGGGGCGAGTAGATTGAATGTCGAAAATCACCATCGCCGCGACGCTTCCGTCCTGGTCCGCTCGCGGAGCAAACATGTGTTGCCTAATAACGATTGCCGCGTGAGAGTAGATGATGGTGGTGTGATCGGGCGATACCTCAATCGCTGACGCCTGAGCGTTCATGTTGATGGGCACCTGGTAATCATCGACGCGGGCCGTGATCTGTAACCGCTCCAGTACCTTGACCGGAAACGCCCAAATTTCACAGCTTCCATCCTGCTGGCCGAAGATTGCGCCGCGTTCTCCGGCGACCGTAAATGGATTCTTGGGGTTGACGGATTGAGTGATTGTTAGAGGACCATCCGGGAAATCAAAACGCCGCAACGGTGAAAAGCCCTCTTGCGCTTGCGCTACCCACGAACTCCACAGGAGAAGCAACCAGCACGCACTTCTGATCCTGGCGTGGACAGCCCGAGAAACTGCATGAACCACAAATAGGGTTTTGATCATAAAATCGTGCCCCCAGGAAGCCGGTGCGGAACTGCCTGGGGGACTTGGAGAGGCGATGCTTAGAACGCCAGCCTGACGCTAAACTGCATCGTTCGAGGAAGCGCAAAAGTCTCCAGGCTGGAGAATTGTCCAGCGCCAGGCGCGTCAACTACGTTGTTCGGCAATGCCAGGTTCGGATGATTGAATACATTGAAGTTTTGCCAAGCGAATTTCAGATTTGTCCGCTCCGTAATAGGGAATGTTTTGCTGAGGCCCCAGTCAGCGTCAAAGTACGCGGGGCCGCGCAGCGAGTTTCGACCCGCATTGCCTTCCGTAAATGGCGCAGGTGTAGCAAAAGCGGCGGGGTTGAAGGCCAGTCCCGGCGGCACGCCCATATTGGGATTGCCAATCAAATCGGGACGCAAGGTAAAATTCGAGTTGAGAGAAGCGTTACTCGACAACACAGGCGTAAAAGACCTGCCACTGTACGCTGTCGTCACACCGGTGAACTGCCACCCGGCAAATATTTGTTTTGCAACACCGCTCATGTTTGACAAAAATGGCTGGCCGGGCCCAAATGGCAAGCTCACCTCATGGCCAAGCGCAAAGGCATGGGTGCGGTCGAAGCCTGCCGGTCCATATTGTCCCGCAAGATTGAAGGGGCCGAATTCCGATGAATTGTCTCCGTAGTTCAACACTTTGGAATATGTGTATTGTGCGGTCAGGAAATAACCCTCGGAAAAACGCCGCTGCGCGCTTAGCTGAAGGCTGTTGTAATTCGAACTGAAGCAATTACAAAAATCAGTGAGGTCTTGAGTGTACCCAAAGAGCGGAAAGAAAGGGCGGTTGTTGTTCGAAGGGCCGGGTCCAGGCAGCGGCGCGTTTACGTTCAAGAAACTGAAAAGATGCCGCGCCACGTTGCCTACGTAAGCCAATTGCATGGTGAAGTTGGAGGAAAACTCCTTCTGCAAGGCAAGGTTCCACATGTCAACATAGGCTGTCTTGCGATCAAGAGGAATGCCTGCCGCACTCACGCCTGAAGGCAAAGGAAGCATACCGCTGGACGGCACGACTGGTGATACCGGAACCGGCGGCCCTTGCGAGAGAGAAAAATTGAGAGGCATGCCGGAGGAAGACGTAATGTCCTGGCGGAAGTTCACAGGAAAGTTTTGCGACACTTGAATGCTGAAGAAATTGGGAAAGTAGCTGCGCCCGTAGCCTGTGCGGAAAACCAGGGTTGGGCTAACGCTGTAAGCGACTCCGACGCGCGGCGCAAAGTTCGCCAACCTGGTGTTGATGCCCATGTATTTGTCGACGCTGCCCGTGTTGGCCACCAACAGCTGACCGGTATTGAAATCGAAATTTGCTGCGTTGCCCTGGTTAGCATAAGGTGCGCTGTAAATTTCATAGCGCAGGCCGTACGTCAGCGTCAGCTTGGGAGTAACCCTCCATTGGTCCTGGATAAAGGAGAAGACGTCCCACTCGTACTCTGTCGGGTTCCCCAGAAACAAAAAGCGCGAGAAAGAGCTGGGAAGGCCGAGAAGGAAAGAGGCAAACGCATCTCCTGTGTTTCCGTCGACGCCGGTGACATCCGCGTTGAACTGGAACACTCCGCGCCTGCTGGTGTCACTTGGGCTACGGAGGTTGGAGATCCTCCGGAAATCGCCGCCGAATTTAAAATTATGATTTCCCCAGGTCCGGCTGATTGTTGCTGAACCCTGGTGCAATTGCTCCAATTCGTGCAGAGGAGCATTGGTGCCAATGGAAGTGCCAATTTCAAACGGCTGGCCGCCAACTGCCTGAGTTGCAGCAAGCGCGCTTCCATTGAAGATAAAATTCGAGATACCGCTTGTATCCGATGTCCCGAGATTGATGTTCGGTATCCCGACCTGCGTTGCCGTATTCGCTCCCACATCATTTGGCTCGACATTGATCCGATAACGGAAATAGCTGTAACGCAGGTCCATCAGAAAACTGGTGCTGAAGGTATGGTTGTAGTCAAAAACCAGGTTCTGGTTTCGTCCCAGTGATGCTCCGTTGCCCAACGAAGAATCGACAGAAGGTCCGCCTGCAATATTTCCGAAAGCAGATGGGACTTTGATGTTCGAGGCAAAGTAATCATATCGAGCGAACATTCGGTCATTGTCCGTCAAAAAATAATCTAGGCGCCCGTCGTACTGGTTCGTGTCAAACACAACGCTTCCGTTGCCGACGAAGTTGTCAACAAGTCCCGAATTGGTGGGAGCCGGGAGCAAGGCAAGGATGTTTGCGGCGACCGGGCTGATGAAGCTGGAAGGAATAATATTGCCGGGGAACGGCGTCTTGACGCCCGTGGCAGGGTTGAAGTTGAAGATCTGTTTGCTGAAGGCGCTAAGATCGCCAGCCCGTTCGGCCGCGGTCGGCACCGTTGTGACAACGCCTGAGCCGATGCGCTGTTTTTGGCCCTGATAGTCGCCAAAGATGAACAGCTTGTTTTTGACAATCGGCGCACCCAGCGAACCTCCGAATTGATTGAAGCGGAGAGGAAGGATCCCGTTCGTCTCTGTGAATGGGTTGGCCGCGTTGAAGGAGTCATTGCGGAGAAATTCAAACAGGTCGCCGTGGAACTGGTTGGTGCCGGACTTGGTCACGTATTGCACCACGGCTCCGCCGGCCCGTCCAAACTCCGCATCATAGTTGCTGGTGGCGGACTTCATCTCCTGTAAAGAGTCTGGAGGCGGGTTCACGACTTCGATGCCGAGTACGGCATCCATATTGTCCGCCCCGTCGATCTGCCGGTTGGTAAACCCAAACAAGAGCCCGTTTGTATTGTTTGCTACTCCACTCTGCGGATTCTCATTGGTGCCGATTTCAAATGTGTTGTGCAGTGTGCCCGGCGAGAGTAGTTCTAGTTCCGTTACGTTTTGGCCGAGCGTAGGTAGATCGTTGAGCGCCTGGGTAGGAAGAGTAGTGCTCACCTCGGCACGATCGGTGATCAGGGCCGGTTCCTCAGCGGCGTTCACCGTAACGGTTTGTTCCGTACCGGCGGGCTTGAGTTGGGCATATACTCTGGTCTCCTGGTTGACGTTGACAATGACCTCTTGTTCGTGCAGTGCAAAGCCCTTCGCCTCTACGCGTACCTGATATCTCCCATTGGGAATCTGCGTCTTGAAGAAGAGGCCCTCTTCATTGGAAGCCACAGAATATCGTTTGCCGCGGTCCATGTCCGTAATCGCGACCGTCGCGTTGGGGACGACCGCTCCCGATGGATCGGTGACGTTGCCGGTAATTGTTCCGGAAGTAGCCTGACCAAAAACAAAACCGGAAAATAACAGTAACGCTGGCAGTAATGCAATGACGTATGGAAAACGGAAATGTTGCGAAGGATTGGACTGAACTGATGATTGATGAGTGCGCAAATGGACGTAGTCTTTCATAGCAACTCCTGGTGTATCGTTCCGGAAACCTTGAAATGACCGCTTGCGAAAGGCAATTCATCTGCTTCGAGACAGAGACGGACGACCCGAGTGTTATCGGATGCTTGTTTTTGTTTGAAGGTGGCCACATCCTCAAATAGCCTTGCACCGTTTGGAACAAAGAAGCAGGGTGGTGAGAAAAGCGTTGCAATCAAATCTCTCGCTATGTACGGCAGAGCCAGTGAATTGTCAAAATCAGGATTCCTGTCTACGTATTTTTGTAGGCTGCTCTGAATTCGCATCTACCTACCGCATTTTGTTATACCGGTTATTGGACAGGGAGATTGATCGCCCACACGCCTCCGCCCGGGCCAGGATTTACCACTGAGACTGAAAGCGCCGCGGCAGAGGCAACGTCACTGGCTGGAATGGTTGCGGTGAGCCGCGTGCTGCTAACGAAGGTTGTCGTTCGATTGGAACCGTTTACCTGCACCACCGATGCCGGAATGAAGTTGGTGCCGTTGAGGGTCAAGGTAAATGCGCCGCTGCCAGCGGTGACGCTGGCAGGGGAGAGATTTGAGAGCGTCGGCTGAGGGTTGTTAACAGCGAAGGTAAGCGCATATACACCGCCGCCCGGGCCAGGATTTAGCACCGAGATCGAAGGAAACGAGGCAGAGGCAACATCGCCGGCTGGCATAGCTGCAGTGAGGCGCGTGCTGCTAACGAAGGTTGTCGTTCGATTGGAACCGTTCATCTGCACTACCGATGCCGGGATAAAGTTGGTGCCGTTGAGCGTCAGCGTAAGTGCGCCGCTGCCAGCAATGACGCTGTCTGGGGAAAGACTCGAGAGCGTTGGCTGCGGGTTGTTAACAGCGAAGGTGAGAGCATATACACCGCCGCCCGGGCCGGGATTTAGTACTGAGATCGAAGGAAACGAGGCGGAGGCAACGTCACTGGCTGGAATCGCTGCGGTGATGCGTGTGCTGCCAACGAAGGTTGTCGTTCGATTGGAACCGTTCACCTGCACCACCGATGCTGGGATAAAGTTGGTGCCGTTGAGCGTCAACGTAAGTGTGCCGCTGCCGGCAATGACGCTGTCCGGAGAAAGGCCCGAGAGCGTCGGCTGCGGATTATTGACGGCGAAGGTGAGCGACCATATACCGCCGCCTGGAGCCGGATTTAGCACCGAGATCGAAGGAAACGAGGCAGCGGCAACGTCACTGGCTGGAATAGCAGCGGTGAGACGTGTGCTGCTGATGAAGGTTGTGGTTCGATTGGAACCGTTCACCTGCACCACAGATGCCGGAACAAAGTTGGTGCCATTGAGGGTCAACGTAAATGCGCCACTGCCTGCAATCACGCTGTCCGGCGAAAGGCCCGAAAGAGTTGGCTGTGGGTTGGGGCCGGAGTTGTTGACAGCGAGGGTAAGCGTTGCCGATGTGCCACCACCAGGAGAGGGATTTGCCACTGAAACCGAAAGAGTCCCGGCAGAGGCAACGTCAGTGGCTGGAATGGCTGCGGTCAGTTGTGTGCCGCTAACGAAGGTTGTGCTTCGGGTAGCCCCGTTGACACGCACTACTGAACCAGCAATGAAACCGCTCCCGGTCAGCGTTAGAGTAAATGCGGCACTGCCAACGGAGACACTGGCCGGCGAAATATTTGAAACAGAGGGCAGCGGGTTATTGATCGTGAGTGTCAAGGCCACTGAGGTACCACCGCCTGGAGCGGGATTAACCACTGTAATTGAGATGGTTCCCGCTGAAGCAACATCGGCGGCAGGAACCGCCGCCGTGAGTTGCGTGCTGCTGACAAACGTTGTGTTTCTGTTAGAGCTGTTCACCCGCACTGCGGAATTGGAGACAAAATTACTACCGTTGAGCGTCAGCGTAAAACCGGCGCTTCCCGCACTGCTACTGGCTGGCGAAATGTTTGAGAGCGAGGGAAGCGGATTGTTGATCGTGAGCGTAAAGGCTGCCGAAGCACCGCCGCCTGGGGCAGGGTTTACTACCGTGATCGAAACTGTTCCAGAGGAAGCAACATCGCTGGCAGGAATCGCCACCGTTAGTTGTGTGCTGCTGACAAAGGTCGTATTTCGGCTGGCGCCGTTCACCTGTACCACCGAGTTGTTGATAAAGTTCGAGCCGTTCACTGTTAGCGTGAAAGCTCCGCTTCCAGCAAGGGTTGAGGTCGGAGACAAACTTGTTAGTGATGGGGCCGGATTGTTGATCGTGAAAGTTCGAGACGCGCTTGTCCCACCACCAGGCGTAGCGACTGTGACGGAAAGAGACCCCGCCGCCGCGACGGTGCTCGCTGGAATTGTCGCGGTCAACTGCGCGCTGCTAACAAATATCGTACTAAGATTCACGCCGTTGACCTGCACGACCGACGTGCCGGTGAAGTTCGTGCCTGTCGCTGTTAGAGCGACCGGACCAGTTCCCACTACCGCCGAAGCCGGAGAGATTGCGGTCAGCGTGGGCGTAAGAAGCGTGCCTGGGGTGATGGTGAGATTCAACGTGTTTGAGGTCCAACCCCCGCCCTCAGCGTTCACCACATTCAATGATTCTTGCCCTGCCACGCTCAGGTCGCCCGCACTGAGCTGAACACTGAGCTGCGTCCCGCTGATAAACGTAGTCGGCCGCCTGCCTCCATTGAATTGGACCTGCGAGTCAGCGAAGAAATTGGTGCCAGTCAAGGTGATGGTCTGCCCAGAGCTTCCAGCCTGCAAGCTTGCGGGTGAAATACTTCGTAAGATCGGCATGTTGGACGAACTCTGCAACAAAGGATTAAGGATTGCCTCCAGAGTCGCCGCAGTGGCCGTCTTGGTGAGATAAGACTCTCTCTTGTTGGGCGTTTGGGTCCAGTTGTTTGAACCGGGCGGCGACTGTGCAAAGCTGTTGACGAATGTCTGACCGTTTAATCCGGTGGCCGCGAAGTTCGCACCCAGGCCACGGGCGGCAAACAACAACGGCAATTGACCAAAGCCCGGCACGGTGCTACCTCCATTGAAGAGCTGCCAGGCGGCGGCGACCGGATCTTTGGTGGGATCAGACGTTGAGGACGGGCCGGTAAACACATCCTGGCTCTCTTCGACACCGACCGACACAACTTCCACAGGCCAGTTTGCAAAAACAAAGCTGGCTGCGTCTGCGTCCACGCGCAAATTGTGCTCATTCCCCGAGGGGAAGAACCCGGCTCCCATAATCAAACGCACTACCTTTTGCGTCACAAGCTGCGCGCCTGTAAGCGAACTAATGGAATCGGGCGGGCTTTGCAGCAGACCTTGCAACGGCTCGTAATAACCATTGGCCACGATGTATACGCTGTTGTCTGGAGCGCCGGCCAGCGCCTGGCGATACACTATGACCGCGTCCGGATAGTTGGCGCGTGTATCTCCGGGCGTTCCGAACTGGTTTGTGATTTGCTGCGCGTACTTGCTGGTAGCTGAGCTCTCCAGATTTGGCGTGCTTCCCTGGTGTGCACCGATGGGAAACTCAGGGTGCCCGTAATAGTTTGCGATGGCTCGCATGGCAGGAGCGCTAAAATCGTTCGCTGACGAACAGACGATCGCAAGCACTTTGATTTCACCTCGGTTTACGAGCGCCCACATCACGGCTTGATCACCGACGTCATCAACGGAAATCGCTGTATCGGCATCGAGAATGAGGTTGATTGGAGCAACCGGTTGTTGCAATTGCGAAACCAGTGGACGAACGTACAACAAAAGGCATGCGAGGGCGGCTAGCTTCAACAGTGTTTTCATGGGAGTCTTACGTGTCCATTTTTTTTTTGGCCGGGCATCAAATCCCATACGTGCCAGAATTGCAGCATGTCTGCTGGCGTTCCCAAGGAATCCCGGATGTATTGGTTCATTTCCGGGATCGGCGGCGCAACTAAAGCGTCGCTCTTCTTCAGATGCTCGCTTTTAACCTTTAGCCTCTTCTTTCCGATGAACCCGAGTCTTCTTGTAGCGTGTAAGGAAACGTCTCCGACTGCCCCAACTACCAATAGATGAAAGTGGCTTTGCGTGTAATCGGGTGATGACTGCAAATTTGGGGAGTGATAGTACCGGAGGATTATGTACGGGGAATACAGGACAGCGTCACGACCTGAAACATTAGTCGCGAGTAACTGTTGCGACCTTTCATTGCCGATGGGAAAAGGCGGGATGACATCGTTTGGTCAAAAGGCTTTTGAAAACAAAAATCTTCTCCCTCTCTCTCACTTCCTCCAAGACTCCCAAAACTTACCTGATCTTGATTTTGGAGCCAGATGGTAGTTTTATCTAATAAAATCAAAATTTTATTTCTTGAAGTTACATGAGGACTCGTATATGGTGTCTCGCGCAATGATTTTCTCGTCCGCTGTTTACTCGTTCAAAGAGTGGTGCTCCAGAAGTCCAGAGGGCAGGCAAACCGTGACCATACACTTGAGCATCAGGAATTACGGGCGGATCTTGATTGCAGCAGCATTACTGGCCGCCTTTACGAGCGCTCAACAAAAGCCGGCAGCGCCACAGGCACAATCCACCTTCGGACTGCCGGACAAAGATGGCCCCGAAGCCGCTTGGTGGCGCGAATCGATGAAGACGCATGACGAGCGCATTCAGTGGTGGCGCGAAGCGCGCTTTGGCATGTTCGTGCACTGGGGCGTTTACTCCGGGCTCGGTAACAGCTTTCAAGGGAGACAGGGCGGCGGTTACGCTGAGCACATTCAACGCGTCCTGAAAATTCCAATTCCGGTCTATCGCGAACAGGTCGCCGGCAAGTTTAACCCCAGCGAGTTCAATGCCGACGAATGGATACGCAATGCCAAAAACGCCGGCATGGGGTACTTCGTGATTACCTCCAAGCATCATGACGGCTTCGCCATGTGGGACTCCAAGGTCAACGACTACAACATCGTCAAGGCCACGCCCTTTCATCGCGACCCCATGAAAGAACTGCGTGCCGCCTGCAAAAAATATGGAGTCAAGTTCGGCTTCTATTATTCCCACGCCTTTGACTGGGGAAATGCCGACGCCCCGGGCAACGATTGGGACTACGATAATCCAGGCGGAGACAAAGGGCTTCATGGCGGTAAGAACTGGTGGGAGTCCAGCCCGGAACTCGTTGTAAAGGCGCGAAAGTATGTTGACGAAAAAGCCATTCCGCAGTTGCAGGAGCTGATCAAGAACTACGACCCGGACATCCTGTGGTTTGACACGCCTTCGAAATTGCCGCCGTCGGAAAATCTGCGCATCATGAAAGCAGTACGGGACGCCGGCCCACACGTGGTGATCAACGGGCGACTGGTTTATCACTGGGGCGACTATGATTCGACCACCGATCGACCGGCAGAGTTCCCTCCCCACGAAGGCGATTGGGAAGGTATCCCGACAACCAACGAGTCTTACGGTTGGAACCAGTTTGACAACTCCCACAAGCCGCCTTCGCATTTCATTCGGCTCATGGCCAAGGCAGCGGCGCGGGGCGGCAACATGCTCATGAATATTGGCCCCATGGGCACGGGAAAAATGGACCCCAAGGACGTGAGCATCCTGGCGGGCATTGGCGAATGGTGGAAGGTCAACGGTGAATCGATTCGCGGCACCGAGCGCACTCACTTAGCGCCGCAAACCTGGGGTGAATCCACACGGAAAGGCAACACGCTTTATCTCCACGTTTTTGACTGGCCGGTCGACGGTAAGCTGGTCGTCGGAGGGCTCAAGTCCAATGTCAAGCAGGCTTGGTTACTATCTGATAGCAAGCGAACCTTGCTAAAAACCGGCCGCATAAATCCGCTTGATGTGAGCATCGCGGTTCCATCCGCCGCACCGGACAAAATTGATTCTGTGGTGGTGTTGGAGTGTGTCGGAGACCTGGTTATTGATTCCAGCCGCCTCTTGCAACCGGCATTTCCGGCGGAGGCCCTGCGGGCTTTCGACAGCGAGTTGCATGGTAAAGGACTTAAGTTTGGCCCCGGTAAGGTTCGTGATGCTTACGTGGAAGGCTGGTCACAGCAGGACGATTTCATGACCTGGCAGGTACGCCTGAATGGACCGGCAACTTACGAAATCAGTGTTACATACGACGCTGAAAATTCATCAGAGGGCAATACCTTCACCGTCAGTCTGGGGCCGCAGACTGTCAAAGGCACAGTGCGGAAGGGTTCATTACAAAGCGCGGTTTTGGGCCGCGTCTCGCTCCAGCCTGGCAGCTTCGAGATTAAAGTCGCGCCGTCAAAAATCAAAAGAAGTGACCTATTCCGTTTGCGCAGCCTGGAATTGAAACCGGTGGCTGCAAACGGGGCTCCGAGATGGCTCTCTGGATTTGTTTATCCGTAAATGGGTGCGGGTGAGTGTTTTGACTCTTCGGCCATCCCCTACCTCCTTCCTGCGATCAGGGGGCTTAAAACATCGCACTCGATTCAGCCGTCGTATCCGGATAGTTTATGTAGATCGGATTCCCCAACAATTGCAGCTTGCCATCGGTTGTTTTGACTTCGGCTCGAAGCCAGTGTTTCTTGCCGTCGCTTTTCCAAGAGAGTTCGAGAGTGGCGTCGTTTTGGCTGATCGATATCGGCGGCAGGTTCGGGTCCGTGCGACCGTCGACCAGAAAGGCAATCAAGGAACCGTCGCAGCCTACGACATGTGTGGTGATCTGGACATCGGCGCCGGACTGGGTCACCAAAGCGTCGCCTGCGGCAGCAGAGCTCCTGCCGGATGAGGCGGAAAACTCCAGCAAGCGGTCATGCGAGCCGGTAAGGTCGACAAAGACGTGGCCCGCCCTCATGGCTTCTAGGATCGCCTGAACCGACAATTCCGATGCGTATACTACGGTGGTGGGACTGCCCACCGAACCGGATTTCTCAAAGGCGATTTCCGGGCGGTGATTGTCACTGCCCCCGATAGCGGTTGGCCGCAAGCCGCTGTGAAGTTGTTGTTCCCAGAAGCCGAATCCGGAAAATGGGCCCTCGGGGACACCTCCGTTCACGACCTCGATAGCTCCCACTAGACGCATGTCCACAGGAACGCTGGGTCGCCAGCCGCATCCCATGCAAGCTTCTCCGCTGGGGACACCAGGATGGTTGATAGAGACCAGCACACCCATGCGGCGAGCACTCTCCAGTAACTTGCTCATCTGCGGCACAGACTCACTGCCGACGCGAAAGTCGAGGAAATCCGTGTTCCCGAAGACATTGGCATGACCTTGAAAGGTAGTAATCTCGCGGCCTGGAAGCAGGAGAAGCCGGTCGAAATAAGGCTGCAATTCACGCATCGTATTGAACTGTGATGTCGTGTTGTGGTCGGTGATCGCCGCGAAATCCAGCCCGCGGCGCGCCGCTGCTTGCATCGTGACAAAAACCGGACACGGGACTTCCTTGCCGCTCTGGCTGGTGCAACGTCCGTCACTATGTCCGGTATGCATGTGGAGATCGCCGCGATACCATCTGGCCCCGCTCTCGAGAGGCTGATCGGAGAAACCGTTTAGGCCTGTGCTCTCCCGCGTGAAATAGATCTTTGCTTCCACGGATGCCGTGCTCTGCGGACGAATGTTGGGTACGCCGACCAGCAGCTTCCAGCGTCCGGCGACAATCTCCCCGGGCAGATAAGAAGGTGTGGCGTCCGCCGCACTGAGGGTGAATCTATCCTTATTGCCACCACTCCATCCCCGAAAACGTTGAGGATCTGCAATCCCCAGATCCAGCGTGGTGCGTTTCTCTTTTCCGGTGTACGTGAAAGTGACCGTGAGGCGAGTCACGCCCGTCGGCACGTCGAAGGGAAGTTCGATATAGCTTTGGTTCTGCTGGCCGCTTACGGTTGCGTGCAAAACGATGTCCGGAGCACTCTCAGCCGCTGCGCTACCAACGAAGAAGAGACAAGGTACTGCAAGGAACGCAAGGAGAAGAATCTCGATCATCATCCGCCGCTTTGCGGCCATTTCAGGTCCTCCAATTTGATCTGCGCTGCAAAATAAGGGGGCCGGAAGAGTGTAAATTCTCCCGGCCAAAATCAGTATGAGGCTGTGTCAGAAGGAGAGCCGCAAAGCAAACTGCATGACCCGCGGATCACCGGAGAGCGTGGTGATTGCTCCGGCTGCGCCACTGGTAATGTTGCCGCTCGGCTGGCCGAACTCCGGAGTGTTGCTTATGTTGAAGACCTCCCACCGGAACTGGAGTTTGGCCCTCTCGGCCATGGAGAACTCGCGTGTTAGCGCAGCGTCAAAGACCGTGGTGTGCGGACCGCGAAGAGTGTTCCGTCCGCTGTTGCCCACTACACCCGCGGGCAGCACCTGATAGGCGTTGGTCAGTTCCGGAGCCAGCGCCTGGCAAGCTTTGTTCACGGCCACGTAGTACCAGCAGTTCGGATTACCGATGATGCGCGCGGTCCCGATCACGTTGGGTACCGCCGTGGCCTGACCAAAGGGATCAAGCGCAGATCCAAGAGTGCCGCCCTCATTCACAGTGAAAGGATGACCGCTGTAGAAGGTATAGACTCCCGAGGTCCGGAAGCCGCCAAAGATGTGGGAGAGGATGCCGTCATGCAAGAACGTCTTGCCGTGTCCAAAGGGCAGCTCATAAGAATAGCTGACCGCCACGCGATGGGGGACATCGAAGTCGCTTAGCCCGTACCAGGCGGCCGGGTTGCGCCCGTTGGGAGCAGCGCCGGAATTGCTTTCCAACTCCTGCGGCGTGTTGTCCAGGCTGCGTGAGTAGGTATAGGCCGCACGCAGATCAAGTCCGTTGTGGAAGCGGCGCAGCACGCTCGCCTCCAGCCCGTTGTAATTTCCCTGGCCGTTCTGGTTCAAATACTCGATGTATCCGAAATTTGTATAAGGAACCACGCCCGTGCTGACGCCATTGGTGATCATAGGCTGATTGAAATTGCTCAACCTGTCCAAGTGAGTGGACTTTGTGCCCACGTAGTTGAGCTCTGCGCTCCAGACCGAAGAAAACTGGTGCTGCACGCCGAAGCTCCACTGCTGCACCATGGGCGCGGGATTATCCGGATTCACTGCCCGGAGGTGGAACGCTTGCAGAGCTTGCAAGTTGACTGCGTTGGGATCGAGAAAGTTGGCCGGGAATCCATTCTTGGCGATCAGCACAGGCGCGGAGTTGCTGGCAAGCGTCTTGTTGATCAGAAAAGGCGGATTCAATGCCATCTGGTTTTCGCTGCCAAAGCGTTCGAACAGCGTGTAGTAAATGCCATAACCTCCCCGCACTACCGTGTCTTGCAGAGGCGAATAAGCGAATCCGAAGCGCGGGGCAAAGGCGGTCTTATTGGGCTGCACTAACGCCCGGTCCTGAAGCGAGCCATCTTTAGCGAAGACCAGTGAGCCGTTACCGGCGGGATTAAAGTTGGCCATCCGATTTTGGCCTTCGAGCACGGGCGACGCAAAATCGTAGCGCAAACCGAGGTTCAGAGTCAGCTTGGGAGTTACCTTCCAGTCATCCTGAGCAAAACCCGCGAGCATCCACAGCCGTTGGTCCACGAAGAACACGTTGGTAAGTTGCGTGCTTTGCACCAGGCCCAAAAGGCCATCGGCATAAGAGAGGCCCGTCTTGGAACGCGCGAGGGCCGGGTTGTCGGTGCACTGGGCGGTGTTGCCGGCCAAGGGAGCGCACTGGCTAAAAACACCCGTAAAACCAAGGTCGCCGCGAGTTCCTGGCTCATCCTGGAAGATATTGCGCATGGGTCCATAGAAGTTGAAGCCCAGCTTGAGCGCATGCTTGTGGAGTGACAGTGATACCGTGTCAAACCATTCGAACTGTTGTGGAATTTGTCGTTTTGGCAAGAAGTCCGGAGAGCCAAGAAAACCAAAATTCGCAAACGATGTAAGAGGCACGCCACCCGCGATGGCCGGGTTATTGGGGATGCCTGGGATGAATTGATCGGCTGCATTCAGGCCAAACGGGTCCTGTTGCGCATAAGAAAAATTGCGCACAAAGCCAAAGTGAAAATCATTGAGGATGCGTGGCGAAAAGATGTGAGTCCAACCGAGCGCCAGGCTGGAACCGGTCAGGTTTTGCTTTCCAAGCGCCGACGTGCTGGTGCCGTCGGCGATCCCGCCAAAGTTACCAGGAAGGAAACGAAAACGAGTGAAGTAGCTGTAACGGCCGAACACGTTGTCGGAGGTGGAAGCCATCCAGTCGATGCGACCGGTGTAGCTATCATTATTATCAGTTGCCAGAGCATTGCGAGCGAAGTTGTTAAGCTGACCCGGCGCGTTGGGCAAGGGAAACAGCGCCATCAACTTCGCCACGGCCGGATCGATGCGAAGTGCTGGTATCTGGTTATTGGCAAAGGGAAGGCCGGTAGTCGGATCGTAGATGGTGGGATAGGTTACGCCTGCGGCTGCGGCTGCCGCCGGGCTAAAATCGCCAATTCGCTCGTTTGCAAGAGGGACCGTAGTGATGCGCGAGACACCTTGGTGAATGCGCGTCCCTTCATAGTTGAAGAAGCCGAACAGTTTTCCTTTAATGAGCGGTCCACCCAGATTCCCGCCAAACTGGTTCTGATTGTTTTCCGGCTTAGGCAGATGCCTGGAGTTGGAGAAGAAATCATTGGCATCGAAGAGCTGGTTGCGCAGGTATTCATAAGCCAGTACATGGATCTGGTTGGTCCCGCTCTTGGTGTTTACTGAAACTGCGGCCCCGGGGCTGCGGCCGTATTCGGCGGAGTACGGACTGGTAATGATGTTGAATTCCTGGAGCGTGTCCACGGACGGGTGGGAGGCTTCCGTGCTTAGCTCCTGCACATTTTCCGAGAAGGTGTTGTTGTCGATGCCATCCAGCAGAAAGTTGTTCTGCAGGGAGTGCACGCCATGCACGTTGAAGTCGCCAGCCCGGCCCGCGCTGGTGGCGCCGCTCTGCTGCGTGAAACGGCTGATCTGGACTCCAGGCACCACGCGCAGAAGGTCGTCCCAGTTGCGAAGGAACAACGGGGTCTTCTCGATTACATCAGCGCCCATGACGGTTCCAATGGAAGCATCGTCAGGCGAAAGGCTGGGAGCCGTACCCGTTACCTCTACGGTTTCTTCTGTTGCGCCCACACGCAACACAAAGTCCTGGCGGACTTTTTCCGCCGTGTTGAGTGTCACAGTTTCACCCAGGGTAGCAAAGCCCTGTCGACTGACGGTGACGCGATACGAGCCAATAGGAAGTTCCTGAATGGAGTAGTAACCGGATGGGTCAGTCTCGACGATGCGCGTGTAGCCAGTGGCCGTACTTTGGACCGTGATCTTCACTTGAGCGACAGTTGCGTTCGTAGAGTCTGTAATCAGGCCAGTCAGGCTCGCGGTATTGACCTGGGCAAAGAGGAAATTGCTTAAGCAAAGCAGAACCGCCATGGCATGAAGCAAACGCCGCATAGGACTCTCCAGAAAAGGGATGCCACTGGGAGTTTCTCAGCCGTGCTCCTTTTCCCTTCACAAGACAGCTTGATGGCGCGAAGAAGATCGGGACTGATACTCCTCGACCAGTAGAAGATCAGCATATTGGCGGAGTTTGAAAGTATGGTTAAGGTTCGGTTTAAATCTGGAGAACTTCGCCCGGTTGCGTTCGTCTGTTTCAATGCTTGAAAAGTTCGATGGACCAATGCTCCGCAAGCCTCGGGGCCTCTTTTTAGTTGATATCCGCGATCTGGAACGTTTCTTTCCGCCTCCATCGGCCCATTAAAGCTGTGCCTGCACAAAACTTCCCAAGACAACATAGACGAAGCGAATCAGTGGTGATAGTGTGTGATTTCCATGTCGGAAGTTCATGCTCGAGCACTTCCAATTCGCCGGCCTGCGTGACCTGTTTGCGAAGGCCAACGAAGAAAAATCTGGCGACCAGTTGGCCGGCATCGCCGCGCGCTCGGAGCAAGAACGGGTCGCTGCCAAGAGAGCGCTGGCCGAAATGACGCTGGAGCACATCGTCGCTAACCCGCTGATTGATCCGGATAAAGACGATGTCAGCCGCCTTCTCATCGAAACCCAAGACCAGCCAAGCTTTGCTCGGATCAAGAACCTGACGGTGGGCGAATTTCGCGAGTACATTCTGGGCGACGAAACCACGGGACCCGACTTGAAACACCTGCACCGTGCCATCATTCCCGAGATCGCCGCTGCCGTGGCCAAAATCATGAGCAACAAAGACCTGGTCCTGGCCGCAACCAAAATCCGGGTGGTCACGCGCTGCCGCAATACCATGGGGCAGCACGGGGTGCTGGGCATTCGCCTGCAGCCCAATCATCCTGCAGACGATGTGGCCGGTATCTTGCTCTCCGCTTTTGACGGCCTGCTCTACGGCTGTGGTGACGCAGTCATCGGTGTGAACCCAGCGACCGATTCGGTTGCAACGGTGGCGGCGATCCTACATGCGCTCAACCGTCTGATTGAGGCTTACACGATTCCCACTCAGGCCTGTTGCCTGGCTCACATCTCCACGCAATTGGCGGCGCTGGACCAAGGTGCGCCCATTGACTTGCTGTTTCAATCCGTCGCCGGGACGCAAAAAGCGAATGAAAGTTTCGGAGTCACATTGAGCATGTTGAAAGAGGGCCGAGACCGGATATTGGACCACCATAAGCAACGTGGTGAGAATCAGGTGATCGAAAAACCAAGCTCACCGGATTTCAGATCACCCGATCATCGGATCACCGGATCACCGGATCATGCAAACGTCATGTATTTTGAAACCGGCCAGGGTAGCGCACTCTCCGCTGAGGCCCATCATGGCGTGGATCAACTCACCCTTGAAGCGCGCGCTTACGGCGTGGCCCGCGTTTTTGAGCCCTTTCTTGTGAATAGCGTGGTGGGCTTCATCGGGCCAGAATATCTCTACGACGAGCGCCAGATTATCCGCGCCGGTCTGGAAGACCATTTCATGGGCAAGTTGCTCGGCCTGCCCATGGGCTGCGATGTCTGCTACACGAACCACGCGGCTGCCGACCAGAACTCGGCCGACAATTTGCTGATGCTGCTCGCCGCGGCCGGCTGCAACTACTTTATGGGTGTGCCCTGCGCCGACGATGTCATGCTCAACTACCAGTCCACCAGCTTTCATGACGCCTTGGCCGTCCGCCGCCTGTTTCATTTGCTCCCGGCGCCGGAGTTTCTGGAGTGGCTCCAGAAGTTGGGTATATATAAAGGAGAGGGGCCCGTCCAGATCGACTCCGGACTACGGAAGCGATTGACTGCCGGGCTGGAGAGAACATTGAAAAACTAGCCAGGAGCCGTTGCCATGCCAGACGAATTTTCTCTCACAACCCCCACCTGGCCCGATCTGATCGAGCGTATTCGCGCACGCACGCCGGCGCGCGTGCTGGTGGAACGGGCGGGCGCGTCTTACCTTACTCGGACCCAGTTGGATCTGCGCCAAGCCCACGCCGCGGCCCGCGATGCGGTGCGTTCTGAGTTGGAAATGGAAGAAGATTTCGACGCCGAATTCGTCGCCCGCTGGAAACTGTTTGAGGTCTCAACACAAGCTGGGTCGAAAGACGAATACCTGCTTCGCCCCGACCGTGGCCGGAGCTTCAGTGAAGATGCAATCAGGACCATTCAAGCCCGGTGTCCCCAAATGACTGACTTGCAGGTTGTGATTGGTGATGGGCTTTCGGTCAGCGCCGTCACAACCCAGGTCCCGCGATTGCTGCCACTGATCTTCGAAAAGGCGGCAACCCGCGGTTCGAAGCTGGGACAGCCGTTTGTGGTTCGTTACTGCCGCGTAGGCGTCATGAACCACATCGGCGAACTGCTCAGCCCGCGGGTCGTAGTGCTCCTGATCGGCGAGCGTCCGGGCTTGGCGACTGCGGAGAGCCTTTCCGCATATATGGCTTTTCGGCCATGCTTTGGACACAACGATTCTCATCGCAATCTGATATCGAATATTCACGCGCGCGGCGTGCCCGAGGAAACCGCGGCGGAAAGAATTGTGAATTTAGCAGCACAAATGATGAGACAAGAACTGAGCGGCGTTGGTCTCAAAGAGGAACTCGTACGGTCAAAAGGGCCATTCGCAGGCTGAGTTTCTCGGAAACGAACCGTGTGCCTAAAGAAAGCTCCGCCTGACTCGAAAGCGTTGAACTTAACGGCTGAGGGCCTACAACGGTTCCATCTCATGGCGACCGAACGGCGTTTGCGCGATTACTTGTTCTTCGATCCCGCAGGGCGCAAAAAAAGCTGTTCTACATTCCAAAGCAAGTGAGGTCTCATCAAGGCCGGATGCACGCCGCCTATCGAATCTTTGACGCCGGACAAAACGTTGGGACTCACCAGGCAGATCACTGGATCGTGCTGCGATATGAGCTGTTGCACGCGATCATAGGCCTGCTTGCGCTTCCGATAATCCAGGATCGTGGTTTGCTGTTGCATCAAGCGGTCGATTTCAGTTTGCCACTCGGGTAGAGGACGAGGTTCGGATTTGGCCCAAAGATGAGTGCTTCCACCGGACGTCCAAATACCGATTTCGGGGTTGGGATCGGCGTCTCCACTCGCCAGGCCCAGAACGGAAGCCTCGTAGTCAAATGAGTCCGATATTCTCGCCAGGATCGATCCGAATTCGAGCGGAACTAAGTGTACGCTCATGCCAAGCTGGTTCAAATCGTCCTGAATAATGGTGGCCATTCTTGTCCGCTGCATGTTACTTGGACTGGTTAAGATGGAGAATTCAACCGGCTCACCATGGGAATCGATCAATCTACCGTCAGGCCCGTGCTTGAATCCTGCCGAAGACAGCAAGGCAGCCGCTCTTTCCAGCGATTTCGCAGGATGAGGAATCGAAGAATTGATCCAGCGATAGTTGCCTGGTGTGACCTGTCCCCACAAAGGGGTTGCACGGCCGTGATAAACCAGACGCGCAATGGCTTCGCGGTCAATGGCGGCGGAGATCGCCTGACGAAACTCCTCTCGACGGAACCATTGCTGTTTGCGGTTGATCTCAGGAAGCTTGCCGCTCAAATCGTTGAGGTTGAAGAAAAGAAACTCGTACTGAAATCCCGCTCCCAAGTCGTAAAGTCGATACCGCCTGGCTTCTTGCTCTTTTTCTAGCAATCCATAATTCTCAGCGCTGATGTTGTCGAGGATATCGAGATCGCCTGCCTGGAAACGGATGATTTCAGCGTCTTGCGTTGGCACAATGATAAACGCCAGTTCGTCCAGATAAGGCAGCCGGTTTCGTTTGGCGTCCACTTTCCAGTAGAACGGATTTCGCTCCAAAACAATTTGTTGTCCGGCGGTGTACTGCTTGATCCGGAATGGGCCGAGCCCCGCAATGTCTTTCGGATTCGTGGTCAAGTTCCAGACCTGGGCGATCTTCCCGGTATCGTAAGCCTGTTGGAGCAGATGACGAGGAAGTATTCTAACGCTGTCAAAGATGCGTTCGGCGGCGGCATACGGCTCCGGTAGCTCAAAGGCAACCCGATACCGGTCGACCTTTCGCACCTGGATCGGCTTTTCCCCGATTTTCAGCAGGTCGCGTTGCGGTGAATGAACGTTTTCGTCGAGGTAGACGTTGAAGCTGAATACAACATCATCGGCATCAAAGGGAACGCCATCAGAGAACCGGATGTTGCGGCGCAATTCCAGGGTGTAACGCCGTCCATCAGGAGAAACCTTCCAGGATTTTGCCAGCGCCGGTTCAGAGCGTTGGGTATAGAGATTGATATGAATGAGGTCGGCGAAGAGGAGCCCGAGTACCTCCTTCGACGGAAGATCCACCACCGTCACAGGATTCAAGGTCTTTGGGTCTGCACGCAAAGAAGTCACGAGGCGGCCTCCCGGCCTCCCGATTTCGCCTTGTGCGATAAGAACTTCTTCGCTGGTTGGAACCGTCTGAGCTTTGCACGGAACAATACCGGCGCTCAGGAGGAAGAGTGCGCAAAGGAAGAGTACAGCCACAGCGTGTTGGCCGGTGGCCCGGGTCGAAACGGTTGTGTCTCTAGGCAAGACTTCAACTCCCAGCGTTGCCGAGCCGCGCTCGAAGCGCGTCGGAAAGCCCATAGTAGAGCAGAAACACGGGCACCAAAGCAAACCCGGAGATTGCGATCCACCAATAGGAATTGAGCACATAGTAGCTCTGCAGGCCGGCAAGCATATTTCCCCAACTGGGAAGAGGTTCGCCTATACCCAGGCCAAGAAATGACAGCGTGACTTCAGCCAGGATGTATTGGGGCACCAGAAGCGAGCCCTGCGTCAGCGCCACGGAGGAAGCCTCCGGCAGCACGTGGCGCCGCAGAATGTAGCCCCAGGACGCGCCGAATCCGTGTGCCGCGCGAACGTAATCGCGCTGCTTAGCACTGAGAACTACGCCACGAATCAAACGTGACGGCCGCGCCCAGCCCGTGAGCCCCATGATACCTATCAGAAGAAAGAATGTCTGGCGCGGGCCAAGGTGCAGCGGCAGAAAGGCGCGGACGCCAAGGAGCAGGTAGACCCGGGGCAGAGCCATGAAGATCTCTGCGCCACGCATGATGACGTCGTCTGGCCAGGAACCGAAATATCCTGCGACGCCCCCCAGAAACAGAGCCAGGCTGAGAGAGAGGGCTGCTCCCAGAAGCCCTGCAAACAAAGAAATCTGTCCGCCATAGAGAAGACGCGACAGCTGGTCGCGCCCGTAATCGTCTGTGCCAGCAAGAAAAACGTACCCTGGGGCATCGACGCCGAACAGGCGGAGGGAGGTGCTGTGGGCTGTTCTATTGCCCGATTGCTCTTGCTGTACAAAGAATCGGATCTTCCAGACTTGGCTACGGTCCTCCTGGTACTGGAGATGGTCTCCGCTCGGTTGCGCGCGCCAGGGATAAACAAACGGACGAACATGGAACTTTCCTGCGGAATCCACAAAATGAAGGTGCATAGGAGGCGCGAAAGGGAGGTCCCGATTCTGCGCGACCGGATCATACGGCGCCAGGAAGCTGGAGCTTAGGACAACAATGTGAACCAGCACGAGCGCAGCCGCCGAGATCCAAATTTTTCTGGGTACAGCCGTCACGATTTCTCCCTGATCCGACTTTCTTTAATTCGAGGATCGGCGAAGTAAAGAAGTGCATCTGCGATCAAGTTTCCCGTCACCAGCAGCAGCGTTGAGAGCATGACGATGGCGATAACCACGTAGGAATCACGCTCCAGAATGGCTTGCAGCAGCATGGGACCAATGCCCGGCCAACTCATGATTACTTCAATCAACAGCGACTCACCCAACAGCATGCCCACGGAAATACCAAAGAGGGAGATCAAAGGGTTGATCGCGGCAGGGAGCACGTGCCGTAGCAAGAGCCTGCGGCGGGGAATACCGTGGGTCCGTGCGGCGGCGATAAACTGAGCATGCAACACGTCGATCATGGCGGCCCGGACGTGTCGTACCAAGACCGGAAGCGCTCCCGCCACCAGGGCTGCAACAGGCAGGAACAGATGCAGAACCACGTCTCTCACTTTCTCGAACGTTCCCATCTCGGCAAAGGTCAAGGAAGTCATCCCGCCGGTGGGGAACCAATGCGTCCGAAGTGCGAAAGCAAGCAAGCCGAGGCCAATCAGTATTTCCGGAAGAGCCAGAAGGAAAGTAGTTCCCAGCCCTCCAATGTGGTCTTGCCATCGGTTGCGGTAGGCCGCCAACCAGATGCCGATCAAAAAAGCGGCCAGCCAGGAAATCAACAGGGCAGTTGTCGCAAGCAGCAGCGTGTTTCGGAGTCGCACATGTACCACAGGCCAGACTGGACTGTTGTAGACGAAAGAAAACCCAAATTCTCCGCGTCCTATGGAACGCAACCAATCGAAATATCTTACCGGGAGCGAACGATCCAGCCCGTAGTTGCTTCGCAACGCCGCAAGAGTCTCCTGAGAGATGTTCTGGTCGAGCTTGATCCTGTCAAAATACTGGCCGGGAGCGAGATCGAGCAGGCAAAACACGAGGATGGACACACACACGAGGGTTAAGAGAGCGCGTGCGAGCCTTCGTGCGACAAAAGCCATCACGGCAAGCCAGCCCCAAAACTGCTGACTCTTGCTGCTTTCTGCAAGCGGCCCATAAATTTATCGTGAAGGTCTGCCAGACCAATCGACGCAGGAACGATTTCTACGATTTGCCCCTGGTGAAGAACGGCTATCTCGTCGGCCAGATGAGCCACCAGATCGAGATCGTGGGAGATGTGTACGTAGGTTAAATGATAGGTGCCCTGAAGTTCTGTCAACAGATTGGATATTTGTGCCTGAATGGACGGGTCCAGCCCAGACAACGATTCGTCCAGAATCAGGATGCTGGGTTCAAGGGCGAGAGCGCGGGCAATCGCCAGGCGCCGTCGCTGGCCGCCACTGAACTCGGAAGGCAAGCGCTTTGCGGAGTCATCTGGCAAGCCCACAAGGCGCATCAGATACAAAGCTCGATGGTGCCGTTGTTTTTTGCTTTCGCCCGCGATCAGCAGAGGTTCGGAGACTATTTCAATCGCGTTGAGTCTGGGGTTCAGAGACGCTGCAGGTTCTTGAAAAACGATTTGAATCTGCCGCTGAAACGCGACTCGCTCGCGATGGGTGAGTGTAGCAACGTTTCTCCCGGCAAACCAGAGCTCTCCCGAATCAGGTTTTTCGAGGCACGTCAGGCAGCGGGCGAGAGTGGATTTGCCTGAGCCTGACTCGCCAATCAGCGCCAGGGTGGAACCTGCGCGGACGCTTAACGAAACGTCTTTCAGGGCCTGCACTTCACGGCGGTTTTTGGACAACCAACCGCCTTGGACGTAGCGTTTGCTCAGGTGAGCACAGCGCAACAACGCGTCATTGGGCCGAGGCAAGTCACTCTGCATACTTAAAGCATGCTACATGATGTGAAGTCTCCGGGCTAAAATGTTGTGGCGAGCAACTGTGGCATACGTTCATCACGTCAGAACAGCGTGGTGAGAAGGCGCATCCAGAGGGCAGATTTGCAGGATCGGGAGGCTCACCGGGGATCGGCACGAGCAGCCGCTTGTGCGGGCCCATCGGTCGCGAACGAAGAAGCCCATAGGTATATGGATGCAGAGGTTGTTCCAGGACTCGACGGGCCGGGCCTTCTTCGATGATTCGGCCCGCATACATGACCAGCACGCGGTCCACAAACTGCGTCAAGGGCCATGTCTCATGGGTGATCATGAGAACGGCCATTTGCAGCTTTTCTTTCAGGCTCTTCAGCAAAGCTAGAATCTCTATTTGTGCGGCAACGTCCAGCGCGGTGGTTGGTTCGTCCGCGATCACCAGAGGCGGACGGCAGGCAATGGCTTGGGCGATGGCTACCCTTTGTTGTTGTCCGCCGCTAAGTTGGTGCGGGTAGGCCTCCCAAACGCGGCTATCCGCGGTGAATCCTACTTGCATCAACAAGCTCCGTGCTTCTTCCTTGGCGCGTGCCGCAGTCATTGTCTGGTGCGCGCGAAGCACTTCGCTCACCTGGTCGCCAACTCGAATCACCGGATTGAGGGCCAGGCCTGGCTCCTGATAGACCATTGAGATTCCAGCCCCCCGGACCTTCTGAAGGCCGGATTCTTCCAGTGTAAGCAGATCGGTCCCGCGAAAAATGACGGAACCTCGCAGGACCCGCGTCGCTTGCGGCAGCGACTTGAGCAGGGTCAGAGCCAGCGTGGTTTTCCCACACCCCGACTCTCCCAGCAGCCCGACAGCCTCGCCAGCCGCTATTTCGAAAGTCACATCTTGAAGGGCGCGTACCTCGGGTCGATCACCGGGGCGATAGGCCACAGTCACGTCGTGCACTGAAAGCAAAGGCTGCATCAGGGCGATCTCCAGGCGAAGCTTAGTTACACACCTCGTTTTTCAACTGCGAGCCAGCACGTTTCGAGTCAGCACCCGTGGGCGGCCTGGCACCAGGTCACAGCTTGATAGACATCAAGACGGCCAAATCCGAGCGCCGGCGAAATACGCGTGGCATGAGAAAGCGCGTTTGACGCCGACTGCGCGGTCACCCCCGGGTTCACGCTGCGCAGGAGAGCGACAGCACCTGAAACGAACGGGGCACTGAAAGACGTTCCCCATCCCGCGGCATACGTGCCGTAAGGATACGTTGTGATAATACCCTCACCCGGGGCAGCCAACGAAACGGTTGGCCTCCCGTAGTTGGAGAAAGAGGAGAGCGTGTCATTGTTGCTGGTGGAGGCGACGCCGATAATATTGGCATACCCCGCCGGGAATACGGTCCGCGAATCGCCGTCGTTACCAACCGACGCAACTCCAACGGCTCCGGCCGTCGTCGCATACCGCAGGGCAGAGTCCAGTTCCGTTGAACGGCTTGAAAAATCAAAGCTCATGTTCAATACTGTTGCGCCGTTCTGGGCAGCGTAGTAGATGGCGCGCAGCACATCGGAAAGTTTTCCGGTCCCGTCGGCGCCGAAGGCTTTGAGCGGCATGATTTGCGCCGTTGGAGCAACCAGGTGAACGATTCCGGCGGTCATGGTTCCGTGTCCGAAGGCCGCATACTCCGGCCGTGAAAATGTTGCGCTTCCGTCCTGATTGACCACCGCCATGCTCTCTTGATTTATTTGAGCTGGAGCCGCGCCGTTCACCACAGCCATGCTCTCCTGGTTCGTATCGGCCAGTTCCGATGCGCCTGCTTGATTTCTAGTAAAGTCTTGTCCCGCCAGCAGAACCGACTGCAATACGGGGTGAGTAGGGTCTACGCCAGTATCGATGATGGCAACAATTCCCGCCCCGGTGGTCTGCCCGAAGTTCAGAGACTGTACCGCCGGCAAGTTAACGATCTGTACCGCCGGTTGATTGGCATATCCGTGCCATACGGTCGTCCCGTAATACGAAACCGGAACAGTGTCCAAGAGACCGCTGGGAGCGGTCAAGGGTTGGGATTGTAAAAGGTTCAAGCCTTGGTCAGGCTCTGCGTTCGTCACTCCAAGCTGGTGTACAAGGTGGGCGAGAAATGCCGTCAGATTTACATTCACAGGGGGCGTAATCACGAAAACCTGCCCGAGCGGTCCATCGATTCCCCCATTTACCGCGCATCCCAGAGCTAAACATGTGGTTTGCAGACCAGCCTGCCCCAGGTTATCCCGCACAATGGCTCGGTTCTGGGCAGTCGCGGGAAGGCCTGAAACCGCTAACAACAGCAGCAGAGACAAGAACGTTCGCATTATTAACTTCTCCTTCGAGCCGGAATCACGCTCGTGGCGCACCATCATTTGATTATTTTGCGTCGTCGGGAGGGAATAGGAATTGCTTGAGCCACTCCATGTTTCCCAGGGGAATTGATATCCAGGACCCTGCACCCAAGCGGATCTGGACATCGGCGCTCTCCCGAAAAGGGAATTCCAACCTGAACTCTCCGGATTGGTTTGTGGAAGTTTTTGAAAGAACCTTCGTTCGGTCGAGGAGGACCACGGTTAGGGCGCGGTTTTCGCGTAATGCAATATTCGTGCCGAGAACCTGTCCCGCAATGCATACCTGGCCAGAGTCTTCTCTGGGCTCGATGAGAAAATCTACGGTAGTGTCCTTGTGTTGATAAGCAAGTTGTCTGGCGGTGCCAATGGCCCCGCGGATACCCGAGGGCCGGGGCGAATGGAAGCTGTCAAACACCAGCTGGGCAGCCGATAGGTGCGGCGGAGTCAATTGCGAGGAAAGCGGCTCTATAAGAATTTTCCATAACCTGGCGCGTACTTGTTGCAAAAGGTCCTCGGTGGGCTGCATATCGGCGGCAGCGCTGTCGATCGTCAAGATTCTTCCTGATAGAACGGGATAGGCCTCGCTCACTTGCAGGATCGATGGCGTTGCGGACACATCAGAACCTGCTAGATCAACCAACACGGCATCGAAGCTTTCCGGTTTTGTGCCCGCGGACACCTGATCACTCGGCGTTGCCACACACGTCCAACCAATCTGCACCAGGAAAGCAGAGATGAGCCCGCGAACGGAAGACCGGTTTGCGATCAACAGAACTCTATAGCTATGTTGGGCGAGTACTTCGAGTTGTTGACTAGGAAGAATTGGCCAAGTCCTTTCTCCAGGAACATCAGGAAATGTCTCCCACCAGAACAAAGGGGGCCCAGTAGTACGGATGGGGATAGAGTTGTCTGAGGTCTTGTATCGCCCCCTGGAAGGCCAAAGCGCGATTCTGGCCGCTGAAAAATCGGGAGTAGAACACGTTCATGAACGTGGCGGTGCTGGTGTCATTTACGTCCCAAAGTGAAAGAAGAAGGCTTTTCGCGCCGGCACACAGCAATCCTCTCGTAAGCCCCATCACTTCGTCCCCGGCTGTGACTACACTGAGCCCTGTCGAACAACAGCTCAGGGTAATTTGATCAACGGGCAGAGCGAGCCGGTAAAGGTCATACGGAGTCAGGAAGGTATCCCCCAGACGGATCCTGGAAAACATCGGGCTATCCTCGCGAAATAGACCGTGAGTAGCAATGTGAATCAAGTTGCTTTGGGGGCCATGCTGCCGCAGGGCGGCTTCGCTGGCGTCAGACCCGAGGAGTACTTTGGGATTGGGGGCCGCTGCCTCAACCAACCGCACTTCATCGGAAATCTGCGGGGCGTCCGGGCTGAGGATGCCAAGAATCAGCGACTGTCTCTTCAAGCTGGATGGCCGTCGCCGGCATTGCACGTAGATGCTGGCGCTGGGCGCATAGCTGATGGAGAAGGAATCGGCGAGATAGGCTTCCCCATCAAAAAGCGCATGAAACGGCACACGATGCAGAGATTGATGAGGCACCACGATGAGATGCTTCCCTTTAAGCTTGTCACGCACCGGGCCGAGCAATTCCTTATAAAGATCATGCAGCCGGGCCTGTGTAGCGTCGAGGAGCGATTGCTGAAATCGACGAACATACGCCATGCCAAGCCGAGGCTTCATAAACTGAAAGCGCAGCATGTCGAGGCTTTCCGCGATGCGGGAAGCGGTCGTTATTTCTACGACGTCCAGGTTGCGCTGCGTGATCACTGCCGCGAGGATCTTGTCTCGCGTTCGGAAATACTCGATCAATGTTGTATCCGGACCAAGGGCTTCACGTGTGAGTTCTAAAGAAATAGGCGCGGCCGCGTCGCCACCCCGGTCCTGGGGCCGCTCGGACGATAGCTCGCGAGAAAGCCGAACAAGCTCCTTCTCAACCTGGGTTGCCAGTTGCCTGAGTTCTGAAAGGCGCTCGCTGGACGCAGGCTCCTGGGCAAGTTCCTCGACCTCGATGCGGTGGTAGTGCCAATTCAATTTCTCGCGCAGGGCGGTGACCCTGAGAGCCAAGTTGGTGTCTCCGGGCTGGTCGGAAATTCTGGAATTCGCCTCAGTGGCGATCAATTCGAGTAAGCTGCGAGATTTCGCTTGTTCCATGCAGATCCAGGCATCTTCTCTTGTCTCTGGCGTGGAATCACGGGCAAGGTAGAGTTCGACTAGATTCTCATAGACTTCCAGCTTGTTTTCCAGGAAGGAGATTTTCAGTTCCTCTCCATAGAGCCCGCAGCGCAACGTTTCCAGCACGTCCTTCGCTGCCCGATAGCGGTTCTCCGCTTCTTCAAGATTGCCGGCCGCTTCTTCAATTCGCCCCATAACGAGTTGCGCCTGGTAAACAAGAATCGGGGTTTCCATTCCCGTAAGTTCGGCGAGCGCCGACTCGCATTCCCGGCGTGCGGCCGCGGTTTCTCCCGCGTTCAGAGACAGTCGCGCCAGCAGAAGCCGGCAGAGAATGGCCCTGCCGCGCAAGGGTGAATCGCGAAAGAAGTTCAGTGCAGCGATACAGTAGCGGCGTGATTCTTCGATACGCCCATCGTTGAAGTAAGCCATCGCCTGATACAGGTCGATGAGCGAAGGCCACACCGGATTTTTCTCTTTTGCGAACGCCGTTCGGGCCTGCGCGAATGACATAAGAGAACGGAAAGTTTTGCCTTGCTGGCCAAGAGCCATAGCCGATTGGCATCGCGCCTTGGCAGCCTCATATTCAACACCAAGGCTTTCGAAGGAGGTTAGAGCTTGCTGCGCGAGGTCCTCTGCCTCCTGGTTTAAATTCAGCTCCAGATAAATCTCCGAGAGATCGAGATGACAAAGGGCCGCACGGTAGGCATCCCCGGCTTTTTGGGATGCCTTGTAGGTTGTCCGCAAAAGTTCGATTGCGTGTCCATACCGGCCTTTAAGGAAGGACAAATAGGCGATGTTGTACTCAGTCTGGGCCGTCGCCAGGGGCATGGCCCGTTCTTTGCAGAACCGAAGGACTTGTTCGTAAGCTCTCAGCGCGTTCTCATCCTCGTGCAACATGGTCAGGCACATTGCGATGTTGTGAAGAGCAACGACAATGCCTTCCGGGTCTTTGTCAGGTGAGATCTGCGCATAGGCTTGCTCGTAGCAATCCAGGGCTTCGCGAAAGCGGTCCTGACGGTGGAGAATGTTGCCGATGTTGATCTGCAGGCGGGCGAGCCGCAGAGTCTCGCCGGCCGCCAAAAAAATCTCTCGCGCTCTGGCTGCCGCAGCGCTCGCTCGCGCATACTCACCGAGCAGAATCAGCGGCTGGATTGAGGTGCTCAACGTGCGACCTGCTTCGACGCTGCTTCCTACCTTCTCGAAGAGCTCGACCGCCTGAGCGTGCAACTCGGATGCCTGGCGGTTGTCGCGAAGGAACCACAAGACGTTTGCTTTGGCCCGCAAAGCGTATGCCCGTGATTCTTTGTCGTCCAGCTTGTTGGCGATGGTTAGAGCGGCTTCGGCGAGCCCATGAGCTTTCTTGAGATCGACTCGAAGCTGCACCGTTACGGCTTCGTCCAGTTCTTTCACAAACTGCTTAGAAAACAAGCCTTGATGAGCAATGAATCTGATGCGGGAGGGTTCGTTGGGGAGTTCGGCCAAGTCGTCGAAAATGCTCTTTTGAAGACTATGATGAGTAGCCACGGGACCCTTGACCACCAATGCCGACGATCTTTTGGTTTGAACGAGAATACTCTAGCACAACTTGGGAGGCGCAGTGACTCTAAGATACTTTGTGGTTTTATCCGATCATTCCGGTCCGTGTGATTTCAACAGGTTCGTGTAAAAGCCCCGTAAACATAAGAGATTTTTTATCTTCTGAATTCCGAATTGGGAGGGAACTTCAGACGCTCGCACTTGTTCCATGTGTTCAATGTTAGGCGTGCGCCTCACGGCGCCGACCGCTGCTGCCTTGTCGACAAAGCCGGGAATCCCGCGCCGGGTGTCAGCTACAATGCAAACCACATCTTCTACGTGGTCTTTGTTTCGTTGGGATTGGTGAAGAAATCTAGTGGGCCTTTTTGGGTGGGCTAGTAAGTTCCATGGCCGAAGCCGAAGTGAGGAAGTACTCATTCATGATGAGAAACGCGCCCAGTCCGTGAAAATCATTTGTATTTCTCTTCCGAGCAAAGTAATAGTTCACGTCCGAGACGTTGGTGCCTTCGCAAATGTCAGTTATGTTGGCCAGGCCATCGGCGTCAAGTGAGATTTTGGTAAGAACGCCGCGATACCCCTTCTTCGCCACAGCACCGTAGCTCTTGTCAACATAGTGTCTCTTGGCTGCCATGGAGATCACATAGCTGTACATGCTGGAGCTTGAAGTCTCCAGCCAGTTTCCCTGTACCGAACCTTTATCTATCACCTGGTACCAGAGGCCGGTTTCCTTGTCTTGATACTTTGCCAGACCGCGGATCAGGTCCCGCAAAATGGCGATCAACTGGGCCCGCTTGGGATCTTTTGCCGGCAGCACTTCCAAGACGTCAATTAAAGTCATTCCAAACCATCCCATGGCGCGGCCCCAGAACTCTGCCGAATGGTGAGTCGTGGAGTCGGCCCAGGTAGAAGCTCCACTTTCGTCGTAAGCGTGATAGAGGAGTCCCTCAGAAGAGTGCAAATGGCTGGCATAGATAATGAGCTGTTTGGCGGCCTCGTCATTGGCATAAGCGCTGTTACCAAAAAGGCGGCCATAGCGCACAAGAAAAGGCATGCTCATGAACACGCCGTCAAGCCAAAGTTGGTGCTGGCGGTTTGCGCTCGTTGCGTGCCAGAAGCCACCATCGGCAGTTCGGGGATAGTCGTTGAACCTTTGTCTGATCTTGTCCGCTGCAAGTTTATATTTTTCTTCTTTCGTCTCCTGGTACATGAGCAAAAGAAGATTGCCGGGAAGCATGGAATCAAGAGAATCCAGATTGTGATCAAGGCTGCCTTGAGCGTCGATATGCGCGTCAACCCAGCCTTTCACGTACTGAAGGTAGCGTGGATCTCTGGTCCGTTTCCAGACCATGTACTCACCCATGAGAAACAAGGCCCGGGCATAGGCCCAGGAACCCAACTCGGAGGGATTGGGATTACGTTTCATGGTGGAATCAACAACAGTTCTTGACCAGTCGACAGTGCCTCTAGCTGGAGGTTTAGTTGCCTTTGCCACGGAAGCAGCCTTGTCCGGCTTCACCGCTTGAGCCTGCACTTGCGAAAACATAGCTGCTTGCAGTGCGAGTGCCCCGATGATCAAACTACGCGCGACTCGGCGGACCTTCCCCAATTCCTTCATGCTCAACTCCTCAGGTTCTGGCACTGTCTTAACGCTTGCCCAGGTTTTTCCCCAATAAAATATGAAAAATGGTGTTGCGATTGGACGGCCAATGATCAACACACCTTGTTTTCGGTAGATCACGCGAGAATCGGCTTCATGTTCAAGCCCATTATTTTGCAACTCGCAGCAAAATGACGCCGTGTCCGGGAACGTGCGCCTGATATTCCCCGTTGGTTACTTCGATATCTTTTCCGGCCCAGACATCATGCATTTTGAATTTGCTTTTGAATCCAAGTTGCCGAAGATCAACGTGCATGTCCATGGGCTGGGCGTGGCGATTAAAAAGCGCGACTGCCTTGGAGCCATCCGCCAGAGGGCGCGCCCATACTTCCATGGGACCTTCCGCACTTACGCGATCCCCCTGGATGCCGGCCTTGTCCTGGTCAATGGCAATGACCTCACGGTTGGTAAGCAGGCTGATTGTTTCGGGTGTCATGGTACTCAGGTCATTTCCGGCAAGAAGTGGCGCTGCCAGGATGGCCCAGAGGCTCATGTGCGTGCGGTATTCCTCCGTGTTCATGCCACCGTTACCGACTTCCAGCATGTCCGGGTCATTCCAATGGCCCGGGCCAGCGTATTGCGCGATTCCAGCCTGGCTGAAACCGATTTCCGCCATGCGCGCATAGCGGTCGCTGATGTCGCCGGTGGTCCGCCATAGGTTACCTCCGACAGAAGCGCCCCAGCGCCAGACGGCATCATTGCCATATTGACAGAGGCTGTACACAATCGGCCGACCAGTCTTCAGCAGAGCGTCGTGCATCTTGATATAAGAGTCGACCATTATCTTATGGGCCGCTTCCGGCGAGCCCGCATCTTTCATCATGTCGCGCAGGCCGCACAAATCGTACTTCAGATAGTCGATGCCCCAATCGGCATAGGTTTGAGCATCCTGTTCTTCGTGGCCGTAGCTGCCCTCATATTTTGCGCAGGTCTTGGGGCCAGGAGTGGAGTAAATTCCCAGCTTCAGACCTTTGCCGTGAACGTAGTCGGCCAGGGCCTTCATGTCAGGAAACTTGCTGTTGGGATGAAGAATGCCCTTGGCGTCGCGCTCACCTTCCCAGGTGTCGTCAATGTTGACGTAAACATAACCGGCGTCGCGCATTCCGCTGGAGACCATAGCGTCAGCTTGTGCACGCACTGTGGCATCGTCAATTTTGTCGCGGAAATGGTTCCAGCTGTTCCAGCCCATGGGAGGGGTGGAAGCAATCTTCGCGGTCTGGGCCTGCACTGGAGACAGCAGCAATCCGAAAACAGACGCCAAAACAAACGCGGTTTCTGCGATGATCTTCCTCAATCTTGCCCTCCAAGAACTTTCGATTTTGTATTTCCGCCAGCGACCTCTTACGGCTTTTGATAACCGAGCCGCCGAGAGATTGAGTTGGCTGCTTCCTTTGCCATGGCGCCAAAGATAGAAACTTTTTCCGCAGTGATCCGGGTAAGCGGGCCGCTCACACTCACGCCGCCAATAACTTTTGCGTTTGCGTTCAAAATGGGAGCCGCGATACAGCGCGCCCCCATGACCGCCTCTTCATCATCCAACGCGTAGCCCTGGACCCGTATCTTCGTCAATTCTTTCTTGAGCTTGGCCGGCTGGATGAGGGTTCGGGGCGTTTGCCGGTCCAGGGTGAGAGAGGCTAGCAGCTCACTAGCTTCTTCCACGGGCAGTTGGGACATGATCGCCTTGCCGAGCGCGGTGCAGTGCAGCGGACGGCGGGCACCAACTTCAGACGCGAAACGGAATGTGTGGGAACTCTCAATCACGTCGAGATATAGAATCTGCTGTCCATCCAGGACCGCAAGATTGACCGTCTCTCCGGTGGCCTTCCAAAATTCTTGCAGTATGGTACGGCTCGTTTTGCGCAGGCTCTCCTCAAAGCTTGTTCCCGAGCCCATGCGTGAGAGTTTTGGGCCAATCACGTAAGCGCCTGCATCATCGCGGAACAGATAGCCCTCGGATTGCAAGTGCGCAAGAAAACGGTAAGCCGTGCTCTTATTGATGGCCGTTTCCTTGGCAATCTGCTTTAGCTGCAATCCAGAAGGGTTGTTATGCAGCGCCTCCAGAATCTTGAGCACCTTCATGACAACGCCTACAGGCGCGGCCTTATTTTGTCGGGCTCGGATCATGTGTTTCACCTCAGCTAGATGTGTATGTTCCATGATATTTTACTCTATGAAATATTCTTCCCACGTGACCAAATCCCCTTACGTGCAGAGCAGCAGCCGAGCTGAATGCGGAGGCATGTCCTTGATCTCAAAAGTCCCGCTATAGCGGCCCAGATCAGCGCCGCTCCAGTAATCTCTAATTTCGGCGGACCTGGGCATCCGGAATGAAGCTGTTTTCGGTGCATCATCCCAATTGAAAACGCACACCATCAGGTGGTCTTTCAGCCTGATAAATCCTGTTTGCAAACCGTCGTCTTGGAACTCGGCAGCAACTCCGGTGGGCGGCAGAAGTTCTTGCAGAATTGCCAGGCGCTGAGCAGGAATTTTGGTCAGATCGTCGCCGGCGAGAACCATACCGCCACTGGCGTAGGATGCGGTAGCATGAAACTGAAATTCCTGGTCGGACAATTCCCCAGTCAGCAGGACCGCATCAGGATCATTCCACCATAGCTGCCCATTTTGCCAATTTCGATTCAGCGTTTGCCGTGCCTGTGTCTTGAAATTCGCCCATGTGCGCTTAATGTCGCCGGAGCTGCGCGAGCCGTCAATCAGACCCAATGATGGCCAAATAGGGTGATTGCAGCCCAGGATGAAACTACCTCCCGCGCCGCGGCGGATGGCTTCCATGCCCTTCCGATAGGCCTGAATGCGCGTCGCTTTGGGGTCATGGAACCGACCACCGTGGATCGCTCCCCAGAAATTCGCATCGAGCTTGAAATAGGTGCAGCCCCACTCTTTGCGCATGGTGCTGAAGGTCTTCTCGAAATGCTGCTGCACCTCGGGATGGGTGCCATCCAGTACGTACCAGGGAGCGTGTCTCCATCCGCCGAAAGTTACCTGGCTGGACATCAGCGGTTTATCGTCAGCACCGCGGACGAACCACTCTGGATGCTGCTGGAAAACGTGGGAACTTTGTTCGGCGACAAACGGAGCTACCCAGATGGCAGGCTCGAAGCCGCGTTTGCGAATCTCTTTCAGCACGGTGACAACGTCTCCACCAAACGCTTTGCCTGTCTCCAACCAGTCGCCCATCGCCGGCTGGTAGCCGTCATCAATCTGGACATATTTCAATTTGGGCAGCTTTTGCGAGATTACGTCCAGATTTTGCAGCACTTGTTCCGCTGTTACCCGGGGGCCAAAGCAATACCAGGAACACCATCCCGTGGGGACCGGCTGAAAGAGTTGCTTGGGATGGTTCCTGCTGATCCGCGCCGCGAGAGCTTGTAGGAGCTTCGAACGCTGAAGGCCCTCCGCTACCATCAACTCCTCCAGTTCCCACGTTTCACCCGGCGCCAGTTCCAGGCCCTCCGTATCCACGATCGCTTTGATTGAACCGTTGGCCAAATAGAACCTGCCAATGAACCTGCGGCAAGAACTAAAACCGGCAAGAAGTGACGGCCCGCCCGGTGGCGACAACGTCAGCAATCCCGATAACGCGACCGCGTCCTGCGGCTGTGGAATGCGGTAATGCTTCAGTTCCGAATAGCCGAGGTCCAACGGATTGCCCAGAGTCCCAGCAGTCTGGGAAAGCATCTGGAAGCTTTCTCCGTAGAGGCGTGTTTCGGCCGGGAGGTTGTGCGCGGTATCCCATAACACCACTTCTTTTATACGGACTGGTTGTTTGCCTCGATTGACCAGGCTAAACTTGCAACAATCTTTGTCCCATGTGCGCACCAATTCGATTTGGCTGGTTGTTTCATCGGGATTGAAAGGCACCACGGCGCTGCGTCCGTGACGCAATCTATCCAGCACCGTGTTCTTCGTATCGCCGCCGAACGGGAACCACCAGGCGGCAGCCAGAGCGCCGGACGTAAAGTGAAGAAATTCTCTTCGGTCCATCAAGCGGTATCGGTCCCTCCACGCAAAAAATCACAGCTTATTTGGCAATCAACGGATTTGTATGTTGAACGTGATTTCGCCGGTGACACTATACCATTGCATTATATGAAAATACAGTTTCAGCAAATGAAATAACTTGCCCCATTGAGGACTTGGTTTCTTTGGATGCGATTCGGTGAGATCCAGCACTTTTGTCGGGGTTCCTGACTGGTTCGTCTCTTTGCCACAGTTTTAATAATTGTTGCCCTGGCTCTTAAAGTACTGAAGTAAGCTTGCGGCTTGTAATTTCTGGCTTACTCTTAGGGTGGCATTGCATGGGGAAAATATTTTAATATATGAAATATAAGTTTTTACTATTGAATTTATAAATTAAATCTGCTATATGTCCTTCCCGTAGCAGGGAATGCAACTCTGGCTGGCGAGTGAAACCGGCTCACTAAGCGCCAAGCTAAGCCAGTGTGATGAGACTAGGTCGTCTCTCAATTAAAGGAGGAACGAGATGCGTTCTTCGTATGTTGCGGCATCAATCGTTTCGATCGTACTTCTGCTTGCAAGCTCTTCTCTCTCCGCACAAACCGCTACCGGTCAAGTGAACGGGAGCATTACGGATGGCACAGGAGCGGTCATCGGCGGCGCGAATATCACAATCACAAACCGAGGTACGAAGATCACGAACAGGACAACGTCGAACACCAGCGGCAACTTCCTGTTTATCAATCTTCAACCTGGGGTCTATTCACTGGAAGTAGTGATGCAGGGTTTCAAGAAGGCGGAGATCCCTCCCTTTGAATTGGCCGTAAATCAGACTATCTCGCAGCCGGTGATGTTGAGCGTGGGGGCGATGACAGAGACGGTGGAAGTAACCGCGGTGGCTCCACTACTGCAGCTTTCGTCGTCGGAATTGGGCACCGTAATTCCGGAAAAAGCCGTCAATGATTTACCGCTCAACGGCCGGAACTTCACCCAATTACTGACGCTCACGCCCGGAGCCACACCGGTTTCCACGGCCCAGGGATCAGGCATCAGCGTACAGGACGCAGCCATTTCGGGAATTCCGGGTTCCAGCTTTTCCAAACCATCGATCCAGGGACAGCCGAACCGCTCGACCCTGTACTATCTCGATGGGATCATCAACACCGATTTGCGCGGTCCTGTATACGGTGTGCTCCCCATCGTTGATACGATTGAGGAATTTAAAGTCCAGAGCCACAACGACAAGGTCGAGTATGGTGGAGCCACGGGCGGCGTGGTCAGCGTTGTTTCCAAGTCGGGGACCAATCAGTTCCACGGTTCAGCATGGGAATTTGCCCGCAACAACGTTTTTGACGCGCGCAATCCCTTTACTGACGTTACCAAGGATCCCGTGACAAGCGTTGTCACAACCCATGGTCCCGCGGTTTTGCGGCAGCACGAGTTCGGGGGCGCGATCGGCGGTCCGATCTTCAAGAACAAGACATTTTTCTACGCAGGGTACGAAGGCTGGCGTTATATCAAGCCAACGCAAACCCAGGTCTATGTGCCGACGGCGGCGGAACTGGCCGGGGATTTTACCAACACGCCCAACCCCCGTCAGATTTACAATCCGTACTCGACCATCCAGACCGGCCCCTCCACTTTTACCCGCACCCAGTTCAAATGTGATAGCAGCGGAAATCCGCTGCCAGTCAATTCGGCGAACGTGCAAACCGGTGTGGGGACCAATTGCAATAAGCTGCCTGCCGCGCTGATCAGCCCAGTGATGCAGGGATATTTGAAGACATTTCTTCTGGCGCCTAACGCCCAGCTGGGAGCAACGGTCAACTTTGTTGATCCTCGCTCCCAGGTCGACAACGCGGACACCTGGACCGTGCGTGTTGATCACCGCTTCGGCGACAGAGATAGCCTTTTCTTCCGCTTTTCCCAGATGCTCGTGACTGACGTTAATCACGTGGTAGGCACCATTGAGAACCAGACATCCAACTACCATGCCAATAATTTTGGCGGTGGATGGGTCCACACTTTTAATTCCCACCTTATTCTGGACGTTACCGCTGGAGCTCTGCGCAAGCCTTACATATTCAACCAGGCGAACGGCACGGCCCAGCTCAGCACCATGAAATCTTTAGGCTTGAATGTCGACCAGTTCGATGGCATGGTCGCGACCCTGACCGCCCCCTGGCTTACCAACGAAATTGGGAATCGTGGCAATTCAATTCGAGGCAATCCTGACTGGAGCAGTGCCGCCAATGTTGACTATATCAGGGGTAACCATGATTTCAGGTTCGGCGGCCAGTACGTTTGGGTGGCGCGCGACCAGATCAATACCTTCCAAACTTTCGGGTTTGGCGCGGGGATTACGGGGTCGGGCAGCGCGACCAACACCTTCGGCATGTCGCTAGCCGGGGCGCTCCTGGGCTTGCCCACCAGCGGTACCGGTGAGTTGCCTACGACCGGCGAGGTCAATTTCAGCCTAGCCAGTTATTCCATCTATGGATCGGACCAGTGGAGGATCCGGCCCTCGTTGACCGTCAACATCGGGCTCCGTTGGGATTTCCTGACCCAGCCGACGATGCAGAATGGGCGGCTATCAAACGGGCTGGATTTGTTCAATCAACGCTGGCTCATTGGATCGGCTTCGCTTGTGCCGTGCAGCCAGGCAGGAAACGCGAACGGTTGTGTCCCGGACACGTTTTTCACTCCTTGCCCCAACCCTAACCCGACCAACATACCTTGCAACAGTTTATTTGCACAAAACGGCAATGTCGTCGCGGCCGGCTCCAAGAATTTTATGTCTCCACCAGTCCATAACAACTATGGACCACGCGTTGGCTTTGCCTGGCAGCCTTTTCATGGGAACAAGACTGTTGTCCGCGGCGGCATAGGGTTGTTTTGGGATACGCTGTCCGCTCGCAGCCAATATGTACAAAATGACATTGAAGGACAAAGATGGCCTTGGATAAGCGGGTTTACATCGACCGCTCCGAATTCAACTCTTGGTCCCAACAACAACAACATCCTACCTGCTTCGTTTACGCCCATTACCAGTCTTGCCGGTGGTACAACGACTACGATCCCGGCGAATCCCTGGAACCAAACTGCCAATGCAAACCAAACCAATTGGCAGAACCCCTGGTCCATGCAATACAACTTTGAAATTCAGAGGGAACTTGCGCCAAGTACGATCATTTCTGCTGGTTATGTAGGCAGCAGAAACGGGCATTTGCCGTACGTGGGCAAGCCGAACGCGCTGCCGCAGCCGTTGAACACGATTCCAGCAGGTACTTGCGGTACAGATACCACAATGAACTGTTTGAAGGTCGTTCCCTGGATGTCATCCGGCGTGACCTACAATACGTCAAGCGGCTATGGCAATTACAACTCATTGCAGGCCAAGTTTCAGAAGAACTTCTCCAAAGGCCTGATGACGCTGGTCTCCTATACTTGGTCGAAATCACTGGACAACAGCGACGGTTTCTTCGGAGTAGAGAACGGCGCCGGCCAGAACGGTTCGGCGATCCAGAGCTTTTTTAGTCCGACTTCAAACTACGCTCCGTCGGGATACGATATTCCACATTTCGTGTCCTGGTATACGGTTTATGAACTCCCGTTCGGCAAAGGAAAGCGCTGGCTGCAACACGGTCCAGCATCCTGGATTCTGGGCAACTGGCAGACTAACTACATCTTCCAGATTCGGTCCGGTCAACCTTTCAACTTGAATGTGGGTGGTGACCCGGCCGGCATATCCGGCAACCCGGCGTTCGGAACAACCACTGGGTATGCCAGACCGAACCAAATTGCTGACCCATACACTCCTGGTCCGGTAGCCGCGAACCCCGATGAATTGTGTCACTTCACTCTTTCACAGGCGGACAACATCCCCGGAGCTAACTTTGGCAAGCCCGGTAAGGCGGCAGATCAGGTTCACACGGCGGCAACCTGGTTTAACCCTTGCGCTTTTGCCTCGCCCGTCGGTTCATTCGGAAATGTTGGACGCAACAGCCTGAGAAGCCCTCATACGGCGAACGCGGATTTGTCCTTAGCGAAGAACATTCCGTTGGGCGAAGGAAAGAGCTTGCAGCTTCGCTTTGAAGCGTTCAACGTATTCAATATTCAAAACTACGCCGCACCTGCAGCTGCTGCGGCCACCATTGCCACTGGCTCGGTAAATACCGTTGGCGCCGGACAGCTTACAACCCTTGTTGGCAACCCCAGGCAGATGCAATTTGGGGGCAGATTTGTGTTTTAGGAATTGAACGCGACCATTCTCACCGGGTAAGGCCTTGCGGCATCGCGGTATCGCAGCAAGGTCTCGCCTTAATAAAACAGGGCTTTGTGCGTCTCATTAGCATTACTGAAGAATGGCAGCTCTACGCCAATTGGTTCTGAAGGATGAAGGCCTTTCTGCTTTTGAGCTTGGGATTTGTCGATTCACTCGTGTCCATTGCCGCAGGCGAGCCAGCTAATGAATCGGCAACATAATTAGAACTGCTTGAAATACCTGGATCGCTTGCTGCAATAAGCACGTAAAAACTACGAGAGGTATATGGACCACGAATCTTCTTCGCGACGTAATTTCCTGAAAGGACTCGGAGCTGCTGGTGCTCTTACTGCCACCGGTATGCCGCATCTCTACGGGCAGGCAGCCACCACCCCTGCTCTTCAAACCCAAGTTCCCGATAAGACGCCCACGGAATCTTCAGAAGTGCAGGCGGACCGCCTTCGCCGCATGCAATGGTGGCACCAGGCAAAGTTCGGGATGTTTATCCATTGGGGCTTGTACAGCGTCCTAGGCCGGCACGAATGGGTGATGGAGAACGAGGGCATTCCGGTGTCAGAATATGCCCCGCTGGCCAAACGCTTTAATCCCAAACCAAACGCGGCGCGAGCGTGGGCCAAACTGGCCCGCCAGGCCGGACAGAAGTACATGGTGATGACTACGAAACATCACGAGGGGTTCTGCCAGTGGGACACAAAACTCACCAGCTATTGCGCCGCCAAGCAGGGCCCGGGTCGCGACCTGGTGCGGGAGTACGTTGACGCAGCGCGGGCGGAAGGCCTACGCGTTGGGTTCTACTATTCCCTGATGGATTGGCACCATCCTGACGGTGCGCGCTGTGCCACCGACGAAGACGCGCGCAAGCGCTTTGTTGCCTATACGCACGGGCTCATTCGCGAACTACTGACCAACTACGGAAAAATTGACGTTCTCTGGTATGACGTTCGCTGGCCGCTCACCGCTGACCAGTGGGAATCGGAAAAGATGAACAAGATGGTGTTCGAACTGCAGCCGGACATCATCGTGAACAACCGCAACGGACTCCCTGGCGACTTCGCCACTCCCGAACAGCGCATTGAAGCTGCGAAGAACGCATGGGAATCCTGCATGACATTGAATGACAGTTGGGGCTTCCAGCAGAACGACGATAACTGGAAAACATCCAAGCAGATCATCCGCAACCTGGTTTCCTGCGTGCGCGATGGCGGCAATTACCTACTGAATATTGGCCCGAAACCCGATGGCTCGATTCCGGAGGAAACGGTGCGGGTTTTGAGTGAGGTGGGACAGTGGATGGCGAAAAATGGCGACACCATCTATCAATCTGACCTGTGCCAGGTCCGCAGAAACAACTACGCGAGCTTTACGCGTAAAGGAAACACGCTGTATATGCACGTCCACTACTGGCCCGGTGAAACGGTGGCCATGAGCGGGTTGCAGACCTCTGTCAAATCAGCCAGGCTTCTGGCGAGTGACAAGAAGGTCGAGTTCCAGCAGGACCCCTATCGCGTTCGCTTTACCGGATTGCCGGCCCAGTCGCCGGACCATCCTGTAACCACGATCGCCATTGAGTGCGAAGCCGAACCGACGCAGGACTCGATCTTCGTTCGCAAAGGCAAGCCGCGAGAAGGGGCCTAACGGCGGCAACCCTAAAGATAGGCGATCCGTAAAAATTAAAGGTATTTGATCCGGAGGCGCGGTCCCGGCATTTCCTGAGACCGCGCATACAAAAGCATGCCAGAGGACTTGAATAAGATTTCCCGGCGGAGCTTTCTCAAGGTCAGCGGAGTTGGTCTGGCCACAATTGCCTCCCGTCCGGTGTGGGCGCAAGGCGAATCAGAAGCTCACGCGGCCACGCGTAACAGACCCGTTGAGCCGCTTGTACTGCGGTCGCGAATGCTGGAACTGGTCCTCGACCGTAAGGACGGGCTGCCCTACGAGTACCATCTCCTCGCCGGCAAGAGTCGTTTTGTCGGTGAAGACCTTGGTGCTCCGCTCAAGGTGGTCCTCTGTGATCGCGCAAGTTGGGCGTTTCGCGACGTGGCACTAGCTGTATCTGAAATTAAAAACACAAACAGCCAGGCGGACTTCTATTTCAACGTTACAGATGAAAGCAAGCACGCCGCCAGTTTTACGCTGCGATACCGCGTAGAGGAAGCCACGGTCCACATCACACTGGATGATGTTCAGGAGCACGATGGATACGAACTCATTCAGGTTGAGCTTCCGCGGTTGGTCACGGTTCGACAAGAAGACGGCGCTGCATGGCTCGCGCACGGCGATACCGGAGGCAGCCTTGCCTCACTGGACGAAGCCACGCCCGGCCGTCTGAACCCCAATACTTTTTGGGGTAATGTGTTGGCCACTCTTCCCGTGGTCATGGTCGGAACCGACAATGCCATGTGCGTACAGGAAGTGACTGCCTACATGGATGAGACCGCTTTGGCCGTCCACGGCGAGAAAGGCAAGCGTCGTGCGAGTCTGGGTACGGTGAAGGTCCACCGTGTGAATGGCAGTCTTTCGTACGACATGAACACAGGGACAGCAACGACCCGCTATGCTGGAAACAAAGAAACTCCCAACGTGCAGATTGGACAGAAATCGGCGTGCCGTCTCGACTTCATTACAAAAAGTAAGGCCGATGCCACCTGGCTGGACGGAGCGAAGCTGGTGCGCCAGCGGATGCCTTCGATTCCCACGCACTACTACGACGACAAATTGGTCTATGGGATCCATTGCGACGAACCGAAGTATGAGAAACCACCGGCTACGTTTCAACAATGCGAGAAGTTGGTTCGTAATGTGGCAGCGCTGACGGACAATGCTGCTCAAGTTGTCCATCTCTGGGGATGGCAATATCGCGGCAAGGACACCGGCTACCCGGCTGTAGCGGAAGTGAACAAACGCGTGGGCAGCTATGAAGAGCTCATGCAGTTGATGCAAGACGCCCGCAAGTTCAATTGCAACGTTACTTTCTCTGATAACTATGACGACGCATATAAGAGCAGCCCTGCCTGGGACCCAAAGCTGATTGCTAGGCGTCCCGATGGGGAGCTTTGGGAGAGCCGCAACTGGACCGGTGAGAACTCCTACATCATTGGGTTGGCGAAATACATGCAGGGGCCGGGTGTTGAGCGCGTTCGTTACACCTGTGAGCGGTACAAGCTGCGCCAAACCACGCATGTTGATGTGCTTTCGTACTATTCCATACGCAATGACTGGGACCACGAAAAGCCGGCCAGCGGGATCAAGAACCTGATAGAAGGCCGATATCGTGTGATGGAAGAATTCGCCAAACACGGTGTTGATGTCAGCTCAGAAGCTTTGCGTTATGCCTTTGTAGGCAAGATGAGCTACTACTGGCATATGCCCACGCCGTCGCCGTGTCCATTCGGAGGTAAGCCGGTCCCTTTGCTGCCCATGATCTACCGGCAGAGCGCCATTTGGGGAGATTGGGGGCGCAACCGCGAGTATCCCGAGCGACTGCTCAACATGCTGTTTTACAATGCGTGTCCACATCTCTCCATTACCACCAGTTCGGCTCCGGCGGAAGTTACCGACCTTTTCTACTTAATGATGGTCCCGTGGTTCAAGTTGCAGTTCCGCAACATAGAGTCGTTCCGGCGCGAAGGCGAACGGACATCAATCGGCTTGGAGGGAAATTCAGAAATCGATCTAGGTTGGCAGAACAAGACTTACAAGGTAACGATTGACGGTACTGAAGTCGCTCGCGACGGCAGCACGTTCTGTCCGCTCGATGACCATCGGATCGCTTTTTACTCACTCGTTGCGAAAGAACTCTCTGCGCCGTTGCCAAAAGGGTGGAATCCGGCAAGCATCACTGGCCGTGCCCTTACGACGGGGAGTTCGCACGATGTTCCTGTGGCTGTTGAGGGCGGCAGGGTCCACGTAGCCGTTTCCGCACAGCAGCCGGTAATTGTCGATCATGATCGCAAAGGACAAACCTCGAATGCGTAGACTGGCAGCAATACTCCTATTGTATGTGGCATCTTCTGTCGCGCAATCGCCGGTCTCAATTGAGGTCCATCCGGAAAAGCCAGGCCCGGCCATTCCTTCCAATTTTATCGGCCTGAGCTTTGAGACGTCGGCAGTCCTGCCCAATGCCGGCAAAGGGTATTTGTTTCACCCAGGCAATGCAAATCTGGTCCGCTTATTCCAAACGCTGGGAATCAGAAGTTTACGAATTGGCGGCAACACAGCCGACCGCCCCACGGTCAAGATTCCTGACAATACTGATATAGACAATCTTTTTGGCTTTGCCGGAGCGGCCGGAGCGCGAGTGATCTATACGTTGCGGCTCAGGGAATCTACTCCTGAAGACGCGGTGAAAGCCGCTCAGTATCTCATGTCCCGCTACCAATCGGATATCGACTGCCTCTCCATCGGCAACGAGCCAAATATCTACTTCAACGATTATCCGGCATATCGTGATCAATTAAAAAAATACATGGACGGAATCGCGGCCTTATCGCATGGTTCTGGGGTGAAGTTCTGCGGCCCCAGCACAACTCCCGGAAAGCCGGAATGGGCGCGCGGGTTTGCCGATGATTTCGGCGCCTCGGGGCGCGTGCGATGGGTCACGCAACATTCTTATCCAGGCGGCAGCGGTAGGAAAGTACAGGACGCAGCCACAGGCCGTGACTTGCTCCTTTCTCCCGACTTTCAGCAATCGAATGAGCACTTGTACGGATTGTTTGCGCCACAGGTGACGAGTGGCGGATTGACGTACCGGCTGGAGGAAACCAACAACTTCTTCAATGGCGGAGCTAAGGACGTGAGCGATACTTTTGCTTCTGCGCTTTGGGGGCTCGATTATCTGTACTGGTGGGCTGCGCACAACGCCCAGGGGATTAATTTTCATACCGGTGATAACGTCGCCGCAGGTGAGCAGCAAACACCGTGCCGGTACGCTGTTTTTTGGACGTCGGAAACTGGTTACTCCGTTCATCCTCTCGGATACGGAATGAAAGCTTTTGAGTTAGGCAGCCACGGACGTTTGCTGGCAGTGCAAATCGTCACCAACAAGGACAATGTCAATTTGACGGCTTACGCCGTCCTCGCCGAAGATCGCAGCCTCTATATAACCGTGATCAATAAAGAACATGGCTCTGCGGGCCGTGCGGCCACCGTGACCATTGATGCAGGAAATGGCTACGCTCATGCGCAAGAGATGCTATTAACCGCGTCGCACAATGATGTATCCACGCAATCGGGGATAACTCTGGGCGGTGCGTCCATCATGGACAACGGGAGTTGGAGCGGGAAATGGACTCCTGTACCACGTCCGCACAAAGGCAAGGGATTGTCGTTCGCCATTCCGCCAGCGACGGCGGTTGTGGTCAACCTGAAAGCGAATTGACCGCAACTGGGCTTGGAATGCAAACATCAACGTTATGCATTAAATCGGTGAATAAAACACCCCATTCATATTTTGAAAAGATTCTACCCTTAAATAAATCTTGACTTAACGTTAAGGTTTTTAAATAATGCAACCCCGTGTCACATTCTAAGACGCTGATTGCCGCCAAGTCCCCCTATCAGGTCCAGGTTCTGGATCGCGCGTTGGCGGTTCTTGAGGTACTTTCAGCCGAAGGTCCTGATCTTTCCCTGGGAGAGATCTCTGAAAGGCTGGCGCTGCACAAAAGCACAGCGCACCGACTGATCATGGTGCTGGAGCGGCATAACTTTGTGGAGCGGAATTCAGTCAGCGGCCGGTACCGCCTCGGCCTAAAGCTATTCGAATTGGGAACGAAGGCAGTTTCGCAATTGGGCCTTCGGGAACGGGCGCGCCCCTTCCTTGAGAGATTGGTGCTGGAAACAAGCGAGACCGTTCATCTTTGTGTCCTGGACGACTCTGAGGTTGTCTATCTTGATAAGGTTGAGCCAGAGCGATCTGTTCGCATGGCTACCAGCGTCGGCCGCAGGAACCCCATTCATTGCACCGCTGTCGGCAAGGCGATCATGGCTTATCTGCCGATAAGCGAGGTAGAGGCGATCATTCGCAGACATGGCATGAAGACCATGACTGCCAATACAATTACCAACTTCCTTGCGCTCAAAAAGGAACTGAGCACGATCAGGCAACGTGGCTATTCGATTGATGACGAGGAAATTGAAGAAGGCGTGCGCTGCGTGGGGTGCGTGGTGCGCAACTTTTCCGGCGAGCCGTTGGCAGCTATCAGTGCCTCCGGGCCTGCGTTCCGTGTAACGCGGGAAAAAGTTGCGGAGCTGGCTGTTCCCGTCGTGGCTGCGGCGCTAGGCCTTTCATCAGAACTGGGATTTAAAGAAAAGCCGGATATCGTCCATCGGGGAAAAGCTACGATTCTGGCTTAAGCAGTTTAGCTCGGCGCTGGAGCCGAGTTTTTATGCACGTTTTTGCAGATGGGATGATGTCTCATATAGCGGTACAAACAGCTACCATGAGGCGCGCAACAGAGGAGGCAACACCATGAGGACCCCGTCGTTCATTAGCGCTATCGGATTGCTGGTTCTGGCGCCTATAGTCCTGAATGCACAGATTACAACCACCACTCTTTTTGGAACTGTTACGGACAAGACTGGCGCTATGGTCGCCGGCGCGGATGTGACCGCTACCAATACCGGCACGAACTTTGTGCGGTCTACCAAGGCCAATGAGCAAGGTGAATTCCGGATTGAGTTCTTGCCCATAGGCAATTATTCGGTAGCGATCAATGTTGCTGGTTTCAAAAAATTCCTCCAGAAGGGGGTCACTCTGGAGGTTGGGCAGGCGGTCCGCGTCGATGCTTCTTTGGACGTTGGATCGACCGGTGAAGTGATTGAAGTAACGTCGGCCACGCCGATTGTGAACACCAGCAGCCCTGAACTCGGGCGCACAGTGGAAAACGAGGAAATCGCCGACTTGCCGCTCGTCAACCGAAACCTCTACACGCTGTTGGACCTTACGCCCGGCGTGCAAAGGAATGACAACACCATTGTTCTCGGCTACCCCGAGCAGAGGACGTTGATCAACGGCGGCGTAGATGGCGGCGCGGGTTCGGTCAACTACTATCTCGACGGCGGAGTCAGCATGACCGGGTTGCGCAATACCGGCAACATACCTCCCAATCCTGACGCCGTTCAGGAATTCAGGGTGCAAACCAACAGTTACAGCGCGGAATATGGCCGCTTCGCGAGTGGCGTGATCAACGTGCTCACCAAGTCCGGGACCAATCAATTTCACGGTTCGGCATTCGAATTTTTACGAAACAATATCCTCAACGCCAATAACTGGGGCAATACGTTTGCAACGCCGCCGCTACACCGCAACCAGTTCGGCGCAACATTGGGCGGCCCCATCGTCAAGGACAAAACATTTTTCTTTGCTTCTTATGGCGGGCTCCGCCAGAATACCAGCACGTTTCTTAACGGTGCGATCGTGCCTTCGGCGCTGGAACGCCTAGGAGATTTCTCCCAGTCGGCGGTAAAGCCGATCAACCCAGTGACCCATGTGGCCTACCCCGGGAATGTGATTACTTCTCCCGATCCGGTTGCATTGAAGATCATCAATCAGTTCATTCCGCAGGCTAACCTTCCCGGTAACAAATGGCAGGGGTTTGTCCCCAGTCCGCTCAATACCGACGAGTTTTTGGGGAAGATCGACCACACTTTCAATGAGAACCGCCGGTTGACCGTCAGCTATTTTGAAACCAGCGGGACCAACACCGTGGTTGCCGGCACCGGTAACCTGCCTTGGTCCCAGCAGGAGTTTGACTGGCGCCAGCATGAAGCTAATGTGAGCGACACCTGGTCTATCAGTCCCAACAAGATCAACCAGATCTGGCTGACATACACGCGTAACTTCGGAGGCAGGCTGAACGTGCCGCAAACAACGCTGGCCAGCCTGGGATCTTTGCAAACCATTCAGGGTACTCCGGCGCTGCCGCAGATTGGCGTGACCGGGTTCTTCAACTTGACCCAGGCTATTGCCGGCCCGGTAGCAGGAACAAATTTCTATTCCGCCCGCGATACCTTCAGCTACAACCATGGTCGTAACGCGTTTAAGTTCGGCGGCGAGCTTTCGCTCGACAAGGACATTCAACAGACGCTGCTGAACAACTACGGCGCGTTCACCTTTAACGGAGTGGTCAGCAAAAATGCTCTGGCGGATTTCGAAATCGGGCTTCCCAGTTCGCTTTCGCAGGATGCGCCGGTCATTGGATATACCAACACCTGGTACACCGCGGTCTTCGCGCAGGATGATTTCCGAATCCACCCTCGTCTGACTTTGAATTTGGGACTGCGCTGGGACATCCAGACGCCGCCCACCGACGCTCAGGACAAAGAATCCACCTTTGTGCCGGGCGCTCAATCAACAGTGCGGCCCACGGCTCCATTGGGGATACTCTTTCCCGGAGACGCCGGATTCACTCGCGGCATCGTCTCCGTTCCCTGGAGCCATATCTCTCCCCGTTTTGGTCTGGCCTGGGACCCATTTGGCGATGGTAAGACTGCCATTCGTGCCGGTGCAGGAGTTTTTTACGGCAGCGTATCGGGAAACCAGTGGAATACCACGTCCAACTTTGAACCGTTTGCTATCCGGCTCACATTCGGCAACAACAACAGCGCCACCAAGACTAACGGCGCTACCCTGAGCAATCCATACAGGAATCTGACGGGTGGGGATCCTTTCCCCTACAACGGCCAGTTTGTATCTGGCGGCTCTATCTTTGGGCCGTCGCCAAACTTTCATTGGCCCTATACGTATCAGCTCAATTTTTCCGTGCAACGCCAGATTACGAACAGCCTCGGCGTCACCGCGGCTTACGTGGGATCGTTAAGCCATAATCTGCCATTCGCCGTTGACTTGAACTATCCGACTTCCGTCGGGGCCACCACAGCTAATGTTCAGGCCCGACGGCCGTTCAACAATCCCAGCAGAACCGACAATTTCGGGGCGGTACTTTCTATGCAGTCTGGCCAGACTGCGTCCTACAACGGCTTGCAGATCAGCGCGACGCAAAGAATGTCGCACCACCTTTCCTTCAATGCTTTCTACATCTACAGCAAGACATTTGACAGCGTGCAACTCCAGAACAGCACGACCCAGGCGCTGGTCCAGAATTTTGCCAACATCGGCCAGGACCGAGGTCCAGCTGACACGGATATGCGCCATCAAGTTGTGCTTTCCATGATCTGGCAGCCTGACTACTACAATGGTGAAAATTCCATGGTGCGTCACATCGTCAACGGGTGGTCCGTCTCGCCGATTTTGAAATTGCACAGCGGGTTCCCGTTCACCGTGCTCAATGGGGCAGATGCCAACCTCGACGGCAATAACACTGACAGGGCCCGACTCGTGGGCAATGTCAACAGTGGCAACTGTTTGAACCCCGACGGAACACCGGGATCGCCGGTAGGTACAGCTGGATGCTGGTTTAACAACACTACGCTTGTCAGAAATGCTCCGACCAACGGCGCTCCCGTTGACGGTAACACTCCACGAAACTTTCTAAACCAGGCGGCATATAAGGATTTGGACCTGGCAATCTCTCGTACATTCAAGGTCCGTGAGCACCTTAATCTCCAGTTCCGAGCAGAGGCACTCAACGTACTGAACATCGTCAGCTTGAATGCTCCCAACGCCACTGCTCCAGCATCTCCAACCCTGCCGGGAAATTTTGGCCAGGTAACGAGCGCTCAAATCATGCGACAGATGCAGCTTGGTTTAAGGCTCGTGTTTTAGCAAGACAACAATTTTCACGGTGGTCGTCGACGGTGGATAGACACTAGCGACGGCCACCTTCACTACTCTCAAACTGAATTTTATGATGCGTAATTTGGTAATTACAGCTGCCGTCACTTTCTGTCTCCTGTTCAGCACAACAGCCCACGCCAGCCCTCATTTAGCGGGAATAAAGATAGCTGTCACAAATCCTTCGGGAGAAGAGCGCCGCGCGGAACCCGTGGTTGTCTCCATCGCCGAACTGCGCAAGATCGCTCCCAACCTGCGCGCAGGATCGCTGATCGTCACCGTGACTCACGCTTCGGGCTTGCAGCAAGATGCAGCCACGCTCCAGGCAACTGAGGTCCCTTCTCAGGTGGACGACCTGGACGACGACGGAAAAGCAGACGAACTCGCCTTCCAGCTCGACTTGCGGCCGCATGAGACCTGCATTGTAACCATCACGTACGGCGACCCGAACCGAATTCTCAAGATCCGCGGAGAATATCCCGCTCGTACCGACGCGCTGTTTGCCACCAAGATTCAGGGGCTGGGATGGGAGTCCGAGAAGAACGCCTGGCGGATCTATTTCGATCCACGAAATGCCATCGATCTGTTTGGCAAACACCGTTCGGTGCTTCTCCTGAACAGGTTTGCTACGCCGGAATATGACTATCACTCCGAATCCCCCGATGGCCGGGACACCTATGAGATAGGTGATGCGATTGGCCTGGGCTCAGTCGCGGCCTGGCACGATGGCAAAGTTATCAAAGCCGCTGATGTACAAACTCGAAAATATCGTGTAATTTCTACTGGCCCTGTGCGTGCGATTGTGGAACTTACTTATGAAGGCTGGAGTGCGGGAGACAAAAAAATAACCGTTCAATCGCGCATCACACAGTGGGCGGGCGACCGGGGTTTCTATCAGACGATTGCTGCGAATGCCGCGCCGGGTTTTACTTTCGCAACCGGCCTCCCTCTTAAGCCTGAAGCTCCTGCTCTTCACTCCACCACCGGACGAACCTGGCTGGCGAGTTGGGGAGAGCAAGTGGTTAAACCCGGCGCTCGGGCCACTGGGCCAGTTGCTGGAACCAATCTCGGTCTCGGCGTTGTCATGATCACGCCGTCCGCGGCCACCTCCCTCGACGATCCTGGCAATCATCTTCTTACTTTCCCAACGCAAGCCGGCAAGGCGAGTTGGTACACACTTGCGGCGTGGGACCAGGAAGGCATCAATGACCGTGCCGTGGTGGGGAACAATCCAGAGATGCAAGAACGGTCTTCGCTGGTCACGCCTCACCTCGGCGTACAAAACAAGGATGAATTCAGACAGATCATGCAGCGCACGGCCGAGGCTCTTGATAATCCGTTGCAGGTGAAGGTCCTGTCTTCTACCGCAACGCCGCAATCTGCTCCGCCTGACACGCTGCCAGGCTCAAAACCAAAAACATATACCCAGGCGATCACCTTGCTCAAACAGGAGATCGACCGGACGGCCACAAAGTGGGAGCCAATTGTTACTGTCTCCGCACCCGGCACAATGGCCACGAACAAAGGGCTGGGGTTTTTCACCGAAGGAGACAACGAAACCGGAGAATGGAAGCAACGTGAGGGGTTTTTCTGGACGGGCAGCTTCTGGGTGGGTGAACTCTGGAAGATGTATGCGCACACTCACGACGAGAAATACCGCCGATGGGCCGAGCTGTGGAATTCGCGAATGGTGGGGGCCGAGTCACAGCAAAATCATGATGCTGGCTTCCTTTATTATTACTCGTCCGTTTTTGGATACCAGCAGACCGCTTCTCCCGAGTCGAAAGACAGCGGGCTGCGGGCCGCACAACGTCTTTCCCAATTCTTTAACCCCAAAACGCAACTGGCCGCCGCCTGGGAAGTCAATGGTGACGATTCAATTGTTGATACCATGATGAACCTCCAGATTTTCTGGTGGGCAAGCCAGGAAACCGGCGATCCCAAATGGCGTGATCTGGGGCTGCAACACGCGAAGCGGACAGCGGAATGGTTCATCCGGCCCGATGGCTCGGTGACGCAATCCGTGCATTACGATCCCGGCGATGGCCGCCAACGTTTGGAATTGCGCGGAGGAACTGCACGGAACACTTACTTCGAAATGCCCAACCACAGTGCGACCGGAGATTTGCTGTTCAAACACACACACCAGGGGTTTGAATCCGGCACTACATGGTCTCGGGGCGCGGGTTGGGCGCTTTACGGATTCAGCAAAGCGTACGAGGCCACGCATGATCCGGTAATGCTCGCCACCGCCGTTAAGGTCGCGGACTATATTGTCAGCGAACTGCCGGAAGATGCCGTTCCCTGGTATGACTTTGACGACGAAGGCGTGCACTATCGCAACCGGGACACTTCCGCGGCGGCGATCATCGCCAGCGGGCTGCTTAGCCTTTCCCGCCAGGCTTCCGATCCGGAGAAAGCCGCACTGTATCGCAAGGAAAGCAAGCACATCACGCAGTCTCTGATTGACCGCTATCTTTCTCCGGTGGGCGACGCGGATTCGTCGCCGCCTGGAATTCTTCGCCATGGCAGCAGTACCCGGCCACACGATGGCATGTTGATTTATGGCCAGTACTACCTTTTGGAAACTTTACTCGCGCTTGAAGCGGATGAGCCGCAAACTCGATGAAGTCATGCATGACCTGCAAAGAGGCCAGATGAAATACCTGATGAGCACCGCGTTTAGTTTTTTTCTTTCGCTGACAATGACTGCCCAGGCCAATCCGGGCGGATCGCCTCGGGTCTTTCTGCTTGACGGCAAGACATTAGTCGCTCAGAAAAAGCAGATCACTGCGGATCCCAATCGTCCGCTGGCTGCCGCTGTCCGTGGAACTGCCGATCGCGCCATGAAAGAAGGCCCCTTCTCTGTAATGGACAAACAGACGCCGCCACCAAGCGGCGATAAACATGACTACATGAGTATGGGCACCTACTGGTGGCCCAATCCCAAAACTCCTAATGGTCTTCCTTACATCCGCCGCGACGGCGAAAGAAATCCTGAGATTGAGAAAATTCCTGATCACCAGAACATGGGGCGCGTAGGTAAGTTGGCGCGCGTTCTGGCGCTGGGATTTTACCTGACCGGCAATGAGAGCTATGCTGCGCGGTCCTGCTTGCTGTTGCGCACGTGGTTTCTTGATCCGGCAACGCGCATGAATCCCAATCTAAACTTTGGCCAGGGAATACCTGGAATCACAACAGGTCGCGGGACCGGGATCATTGACAGCCGTGGCCTCACCGATGTTGTAGATGCCGTCGGACTGCTGGCTGGCTCTAAGAGTTGGACAGCTGTTAATCAAAAAGGAATGGAAAAATGGTTTGCCGACTATCTCGCCTGGCTACAGCAGAGTCCCATCGGCCTGGACGAGGCCAAGGCAGAAAATAATCACGGCACGTTCTATGACGTTCAGGTTACCGATTTCGCCCTCTTTGTCGGCAAACCGAAGTTGGCGCGTGATGTTCTGCAACAGGCGAAGCAGAAGCGCCTTGCTCGGCAGGTCATGCCCGACGGTAGCCAGCCCCTGGAATACGAACGGACCCGCGGCTTTAGCTACAGCGTGATGAACCTGGATGGCTTGATGGAACTTGCTGAACTGGGAAAGCACGTGAGTGTGGATCTGTGGAGTTTCAAGACAGAAGATGGTCGAAGCGTCCGCCACGCGCTGGATTTCCTGGTGCCTTTTGCCGAGGGAGACAAGAAATGGGAACACCAGCAGATTACCGATTTCAAGCCACAGGAACTGGTCCCGCTTCTGTTGAAGTCCGCAATTCAATATGGCAATCAGGCCTATGAAAAAGCAGCAGAAAAGATTGGCCTGTCGAATGAAGACGTAAACGTCTTGCTTTTGCAAGCCGAATCCGCGAAGTAACTCCTATGACTACTGACCCTCAGCATTTAATGTCGAGCCTGCTCCGCACCTTTGCGCTATTTGTTAGCTTTGTGGTTCCTTTCTTGTCGCACGCGCAGTCGCTCCCTTCGGTTGCAAAGCTGACCGATACAGTCTCAACCGACCAATTCGCCGGGGACGTTACAGCTTTTCTTGGGAAAGAGTTGGCCGCTCATCTGACCGACGTCCGCGCGCTCGATCCGCCGCAGGAGCGTGTTGTAGGCGCGCTAACAGTTGGTGAATTCAGCTGGGGCACGTTTCTGCGCGCGCTGGCATCTTATTCAGAGCTGTCAAGCAACCGCTCGATGGGAAACTATGACTTACCCCAGGTCATCGGCAAGATCGGATTGATTGAGGCAAGGGGCGGTGGTAAGGCATTCGCGCAAATGTATGGGGCCATCGCCTTGCGCAGCTTTGGCACAGACTTGAAGACCAATCCACTATGGCAGTCGCTTACGCCGCAGGAGCAGGTGGAATGGCGCTCTCTTCTTGATCCGGCAAGGTTTTATGATCGCCAGACGCGGCACGTCATCAACCTTCCCGAGAACTATTTTGGGGTAGCCGCCCGCGTAGTTTCCATGGATTACCAGTTGGGTATTATCAAGGACCGGGTCTTCGTCGACGACCTGCTGGACCGGGCAGCAGAGCAGTTCACCAGCGGAGCGTTGTATTCAGACGACAGCATACCCACTGGACGCTATGACCGCTATTCCAATGAGTACGCGCGTTATGTGTACGAAGCTGCGGAAAATGTGGGACGCAAAGAGTTGATGCAAGCCCTGGAACCCACGCTCAAAACCCAGATGCGCACCTGGTGGGACCTGTTCTCTCCTGACGGCTACGGTTACCCCTGGGGCAGAAGCCTGGGTGTGATCAGCTACATCGATACCATGGAGATTGTCGGTTTTCTGAGCAAGCACCCTCAGTTTCGTCCAGCGCCGCTCGCACAGCTTGCCAGCGCTTATTATGTTGCTTGGCAATCGCTCATGAAAGAGTATCAGCCGGAACGCCATCTGCTGAACGTTCTTGGATTTGGGCGCGGCAACTACAGCTACATCACTCTCCAGCGGGAGTGGCAACAGACGACTGCCTTCTTCGGCAAAGCTTCCGGCGCGCACAAGAATTTTCTGGACGGCATGAGAGCGGAACACATCACTTCGTTTCCGTCGCGTTTGCAGTTGCCCGATGTGGCGCGATTTGAGTATTTCCGAAAAGGTAGTCGATCGGCAGGCGTGTGGCTGGTCAGGCAGAAGAGCATCCGTTTTGTTCTGCCCATCACGACTGGCCTAAAGCCAGGTATATCGGATTACCTGCCCGCGCCCTATGACTTGGCTGGCTTTGCTCCTCCAGTGGAGCAACAGTTGCCCACAGTCACGCCATACCTGGAACTTGCCGACGGACGAGTGATCGTGGCCGGAGATGGAGCCGACGAAATTCATCCCAGCGACGACGGACACAGCTTGCGTGCAGTTTGGCGCAAGTGGGTTCTGGTGGGAGGCAAAGCGGGTCAGACCGTCGACGCCGCACTGACTACCGAAGTCATCTGGAATTTTTCTGACAACGTTCTGACGCGCACAGAAAAGATCTCCGCGACTGAGGCTGTCTCCATCAAAAAGTTCTGGGTGGCAGTTCCCAGCACTGGCTCAGCCAACACCACTTCCGTCGAAAATGGCCACCGCACAGATACCTTGCAAGGCCAAGAGGGCGTGCTCCAGGTCTCGGTGGATGAGTCCTCGGCTCCACTAAAGACCTCATTGCAGGCCACGGGAAATTCTGCGTTCGGCAAAGGCAGTCGTGGACCAGTGCCGTTGATTCTTAATCTTGAGTCCACCGAGTTGCTGATCGCGCCAGGAAGAGAATTGAATTGGAAGTTGTCCCTCCGAATTCTCCCAGGCCTACCTGAAAACACCGGAGGCCGGCCCAGCAATTAACCGGCTATCGCGTCTCTTGTTTTACGGAGTGGGCCATTTTCCTCAATTTTGAGGCAGCAAAGACTTCACTGGCAGACTCGCTCCCCGTGACTGCTGAGGCCAGGCAAATCATGATTTCCCGAGTCACAACAGTTACACTGTTGACTGTCTGCACATTCGTAGTTTCACAGGCAACGAGGTGTTTGTTAAGAATGGAACTGGTCCGTTTAGCATTCGCTCTGGCAGTACTGGCAAGCTTTCCAGCGATTTCGGCTGCTCAGGTCAAAATTGCGATTGGTCATAATACAGGCAGGGACGCTTCCAGCGCATTCAAATTCAACAATGTGCCGTCGCCTGTCAAAGATAACGCTGCAACTGGAGCGAAATTGAAGCTGGTGGTGGGCGTTGCAGACCGAGGCAGCGCAGGTTTGAAGGCACTGACCGACGGTATCCTGCCTGAGAACGACGACGACCCTTCGTCCAACTTCTTCTTTGGCGCAGGCAGTGATGGTGGGCGGTTTCTGCTCGACCTTGGCGTTCCCATTGAGATTACTCAGGTCAACACCTACTCATGGCACACAAACACGCGCGCACCGCAGGTCTACACCCTGTTTGCCAGCGACGGCACGGATCCCAGGTTCAATCCAGCGCCGGACAGCCACACCGATCCGGCTACGTGTGGCTGGAAGTTGATTGCCACGGTTGACACGCACCCCGTACATGGAGAAAGCGGAGGGCAATATGGCGTGAGCATCACGGATGCCGGCGGCGTGGTCGGGAAATTCCGTTATCTGTTATTCGATTCCATTCCCACCGAATACGACGATGCATGGGGCAATACCTTTTTCAGCGAAGTGAACGTAATTGGGAAACCAGTGTCGAGCAATTAGGCAATCTTCCGATCGCGCCCTATTTTCCATTATTGCGCGGGGCCAAGTGCGTCATACAGCGGCTGCACCGGATGCACATCCCCTGCTTCGTTGGTAACCGTAATTGCCAGGATGCGGATTCGTTGATTGTCAGGCAACGTCAAAGTTCTGGCGTCTGCGCTCAGATCAATCGGATAAGCAAACAGATACGAATAGGCATAGGCTTCAAAATTGCCGTCGGGTCCGTGCAGATGTGACGCAAACCAGGCGACGTCATCGCGCTTGATGAAGGCCGGCGTGATCTTGCCGCCAAAGTCCGTGACGGTGCGCATTCTTGGCGGAGCACCTGGAGGCGGAGCAGGAGCGCCCGGACGCAACGGGATCGGTTCCTGGCGCGAGTTCCAGGAGCGGTTGTCCCACTGGCCAATTTTACCCGTCCATTCCTGGATGGTTAATTCCACCGTTTTGTTGCCGATCATGAAAGTGCCTTTCTGGTCTCCATTGGCGGCGGCCGCGAGCAGATACACTCGGTTGAACTTTCCCGCAGGCAGTTGAATGGTTTGTCCTTTGGCGCTGATGGCGTTCGGCTTACCGGGAGCGGCAAGATGAAAACGGACTCCGGAATATTCAAGTGAAGCCGGCAACATCTCCGCGGGTAAGGCTTTGCCTTGCGGTGCTGTTGGCTCGTCGAGAACACAATCGAAGCAGCCATCGGAAGGCTTGGCCTCAAAGCTTGCGACTGAGGTATCGTAGGCCAGCGTCAACGGCAGCGACTGCGGGGCTGCAACTGTTTTTGCTGCTGGAGCAAGCTTCAACGCGAATGTGTGCAGTTGGTAGGGCGTGAAAGACGCAACCAATTCTCCATGCGTGGTCGTAGCAATCCCCACAGGCATTTCCTGGCCATTTACCTCTCTCGCGCTCGCAACCGGGGCGGCAAATTTGAGATGTACATCCGGCGCTGCTTTGCCATCAACCTCGACCAGCCGAACAATGACTTCGCCGCTCTGCTCGGCTTTCTTGAGCGCCAGTACGCGCACTCGGCTGTTGCTGACTTTCACAAGCGAGATCTCTTTTCCCAGCACGCCGTCATGTTTTGTGCTTTCAAATGCAATCAGCGGCTGGTTAAGACGGTATGCCTGCCAATCCGTCTGCGCCTGACGCCAGTCACCGGCATGGCCGGCCAGCCCGTAAATAAATTCGTGGTGGCCCCAGTCTTGCGTCAGCTGATCACTGTAGGCCCGGCCGTTTCCTGTCCCAAGGCCGGGAGTATAAATAAGGGTAAGCCGCAGGGTATTGTCGTCCGGCTTGTCTGAGGCATATTTGCAATCGGAGAGAATCGTCACTCCATAAGCCCCGCTCTTGTCCGTCAGATCGAACCACTGATGAGATGCGACCTCGAATTTTTCCGGGCTGTTGGTGCTGCGCTGAATCGTGCCTACGTCCCAGTTGTACGTGGCCTGAGGATTGGTTGCGGTTAGGGGAAACGTGGCTTTGAGCGCTGCCTCCTTGGATTTCCAGTCAATAGTATTCAGGAATTCCACGCGGTTGCCAGCATCACCTGCGGACAAACGGATCGTCTGAGCGAACTTTGAGTCTTCCGTTTCACGCTCTATCTGGAGCGCAACGCGCACCGGGCCATTTTCGACGATGTGTATTGTTGCCGCCCCATGCACATAGCTTCGTGGCTCCTTCTTCTGGTCTTCCCAATCCATGTTCCAGGCGGGCCAATCGTGCGGCTTTTCCGTCTGGAAGGCCAGACGCAACGGAGCGGAAAGCAATTCCTTGTTGATTGATTTGTCAAAGATGCTGCTGACGTCTCCATTCTGATCAACCGCGATCTTGTAGCGCGAATTTTCGAGCGAAAACTCGGAGACCTTCAGTTCCGAACCAGAGGCTGCTTTGGCGGCAGGCTGAACGTCATAGACGGTGTAGCCAACGGATGGGGCCTTGGCTAAAAAGAGGACCTTGTTGCCCTCGACCTGTGCCGGCGTCTCCGTCCCATCAGGACCGGAAACCCGCACTCCGCCGGCAGCACCACCGGGAAGAAATAGTTCGGCTTCAACCACGTCCTCGCGGGCGATGTTGAGCGGGTTGTAAACAACTACGGGAGTTCCGCGCGACTGTGTATCAAGCCCGGAAGAAACGGCGGTAGTGGCGCTCTTGAGAACGCCGGCGAACTGGTTCAGGGCGATGACATCGTCATTCCATGCGTAGTTGTAGGATTGGGCTGTTGCTGTGCCCGCCATGATGTCATGAAACTGTCCACCTAGAACGAGCGTCCAGGCATCGTTGAGCCGCTTGAGAGGATAGGGACGTCCGCCCAGCCATTCAGCCATGATAGAACTTTTTTCGGCGGCATCAGCCAACAACTCGTTCTTCCGGTTCCAGCGCTTCTGATACGCCTCCGACGACAAAGACCCGGCGGAATGATTGGTTAGCTCCATTTCACCTTTATAGTGCGGCAGACGCGCGATCTGGTTTGGTTTGATGTCAAGAAACATCTGGTCGGCGGTGGAAGAAACCACACGCACCGGACCATCGCCCACCAGGACCGGACCGGCTGGAGCTACCGGAGTTGGTTGCGACTGGGCAGGACGGCGTGGCGCTGGAAGGATTGTCGGTTTCTTGTCGATGATTGCTTCCAGAAGTTTCACTGATGATTCACGCGGCGCGCCACCGATATCGCCCGTTCCATAATAATGATAGTCAGTGAATAGACCGCTCACTTGCCCATTGTGCTGGACACGCTGCGCCCAGTCACCCTGGTATCGAGAAAAGTCGCGCCTTGTCTGGTCTTGCGGACTCAGTGAAGGGTCGAGCAGCGGAGGTAGCGGCTTACTTAGGTCCGTAGTGATGTCCGCGCTGTAACTCCCCGGATTAATTCCAGCCAGGACGCTCCGGCCATCCGGGCCTTCCCATAGGCCAACGTTGAAGGGAGTGCCGGCGGGCGTGCGTTCCGGCGAGTCCGGACCGCCCACAGGAGCTGACGATCCCCAGACCAGCTTTTGCGTGGAAAAGCCTTTGATCCCGGAGTGGGCAAGAATGCTCGGCAAGGATGCCGGAAAACCAAAACAGTCAGGCAGCATGTATTCGGCGCTGGCCTTGCCGAAGTCATGACGGAAATATTCGTTGCCATAGAGAATTTGGCGGAAGATCGATTCGGCCGACGGTGAATTCACGTCACTCTCTTCCATCGAGGACCCGGCAGGGAACCAGCGTCCAGCGGCCACGTATTGTTTCAACCTCTGATAATCCGCCGGATAGTATTCCTTCATCAGGCGGTAACGATTGGCGCCGCTGAAATTGAAAATGTAATGCGGGTATCTTTGAAAGAGCTCAAAGTTGCTGCGCATTGTCTTGGAAAGATATTCCTGGATCACCTGCGGATACTCCCAGCGCCACTCGGTATCGAGATGGGCATAGCCGACTACGTACAGGGTTGGCTGTTTGGTCAGATCGGGGGACGGCGGCGTGGCTTTTGGCTGGGTTGATGCGTGGGTGCCGTGGGTTTGAGAGTAGGCGGAGATCGCCAGAGAAATTAGAACGATAGACAATTGCTTCGACAGTCGCAGCATAGCAACCTCTCTCAACAAATCTTTGAATTTTGCTTCCGCAGCCACACTTCTGAGGTGCGCAACAGGTCAGACAATGTTTTTCTCAGACCCCGACTTCCAGTTCCTGGGCAAAGAATGACGTCAGCGCGACCGGGTCCCTTGAGCACAGCAATTCATCGCGGAACTTCTCGTCCATGAGCTTTCTCGCCAGGCGGGAAAACACCTGCATCTGGGCACTCCCCGGATCAGACTTGCGTGCGGCCAGCAGGATCACCATTCTTACAGGCTTGCCATCGACCGAACCCCATTCCACAGGCTGCTTCAGTTTCAATACGCCGATCGAACTTGCATTCACGGCATTCGTCTTCGCATGCGGTATCGCAAATCCATGACCGAGTCCGGTTGAATACGTATCTTCGCGCGCCCAGATGTCTTGTTCGAGATGGTCGGGATCATCAGTGCGCCCTTTCACGTAAAATGCGTCGATCATCTCCCGGATGGCTTCTTCTTTGCTTTCACTTTCGCTCTCCAGAAAGATCAACTCACGATCGAGCAGAGTATGTTGCGAGCTGATTGGCTCGCTGGAATCCAGCAGAGCATCGACTTCCGATACCTCGTAGCATTCCAGTGCATAGGCCAGCAGACTCCGGCATTCGGTTCCAGAAAGCCGTGATACGCGTTCCTTAATAAGAGGGACATCAGGCCCTGCGGCGCTGATCTCATCCAGGCCCAGCCCCAGGAGCAGTGGCAGATAGCGAAGGTCGCCGGCCATTTCACCGCACATGCCAACCCATTTACCTCTACGATGCACCTCGTCAACGATGTGCTTGAGGAATCTGAGAAACGAGGGCCGCCTTACGTCGGAAAGGGCAGCCACGCTGGGATTTCCCCGGTCAACCGCCAGGAAATACTGAACCAGGTCGTTTGTGCCGATGCTGAAAAAATCCAGCTCGTTCGCAAGCTGATCGAGAATGAACGCCACGGAAGGTACTTCAATCATGGCGCCGACGGGCATCGCCGGGTCGAATTCAACGCCCTCGCGCAGCAATTCCTCCTGCACCTGCGTGAGTTCCTGCCTGATCCAGCGCACCTCTTCGATCGAAGAGATCATGGGGACCATCATCTGGGCCCGTCCACATGCCGAAGCCCTGACGATGGCGCGAAGCTGGGCCCGGATGAGCTTCTGGTGCTCAGGGTAAACGCGCACTCCGCGGTATCCAAGGAATGGATTGTCCTCGGCCGGCAAATTCAGGCATCGCACCTGCTTGTCACCACCGACATCGAGAGTTCGGATGATTACCGGTCTTTTTCCGGCCGCGCGAACAACTGCTTCATAAACCTCATACTGCTGCTGCTCGGACGGGGCGGTCTCGCGGTCGAGGAAAAGCATTTCGGTGCGAAACAATCCGATTCCATCTGCACCGTTGCCCAAACTCGTACTCAGCTCATCTGCGGAAGCAATGTTCGCTGCCACTTCAATGGTGTGACCGTCCGTGGTAATGGCCGCTCGGTTTGCGTAGCGCTCCAACGCGACTTCCCGCCGTCGTGATGCTCTGTTCTGCAGCTGATAGAACTTCTTGACGGCAGGCGTGCTGCGGCGAATCAGGAACCCGCGGTTGGCATCGATAATCACATGCTCGCCCACTGAAGTGATTCGTGTAGCGTCCTTGATTCCAACAAGGGTCGGTATTCCCAGAGACCGCGCCAGGATGACGGTGTGTGAGGTGATGCCCGCTGTTTCCAGAACAAGTCCCTTAAGCCATTTGCGATCAAACGCAAGCAACTGTTGCGGTGGAAGGTTATCACCTATGACAACTGACGGCCCCTCGAGCTGGATTGAGGACTGGCTCCTGCCATATACCTCTTCCAGCAATTCGAAGCAGATTTCCTGTATGTCCAGGGCGCGCTCGCGAATGTATGGGTTTTCCGACTTGCGCAGGGCCTCACCAAAAAAATGGCTTGCTTCCATGATTGCCTGGCCAACCGAGCGGCCCTGTTCAATTCGCTCCATAATGCTGCCCGACAGCGAGATGTCATCAAGGATGGCCAAATGCGCCTGAAGCACTCCGATTTCGGTTGCGGAGGTGCGACGCGCCAGCAACTTGCGGACCCGCTCCTTCGATGCGGCCAGCGCCTGGACTGCGCGTTGCTGTTCCCGCATCGCATCAACCGGAGATTCAGGGCTTAATTCTGCCGTGATTGCGAGGCCTCCAAAGACCACTACTTTGCCTTCGGTAATGCCGCGGCCAACGGGAATGCCGGGGTGGATCTCCACCTTTGCCGAGCGCAGAGGCCGGGGCACATTTTCAGAAGGAGCATTCCGCAGCACGTCCTTTAGAGAAGCATCGCAGCGCGGAAGCTCATGGGCGATGAAGCGCTGAAGCAAAGAGAAGGCAATCGTCTCATCGGGGCCGCTTACGTCAACACTGCATTCATCATTGAACCTGACGTCGGCGGCGATGATCGACAACACGCTTTTGAGATTGGCCGTTGCTCCTGAACGCAGGTTTTTGAGAGTACAGCTGGAAAGAAATCCGTTGACCAAATTGGCCATCTGGCTTGCAGGCCGGGCGTGCAGGCCGTGGGGCAAGGGACAGGAAAATTTAAACTCTAAGGCCATGCACGCACTCTGCATCACGGTTCAGATTCTGAGCCTTTCAAAGATAGATCGCGCGTTTCTGATTGCTTCCTGCAATGGGACTTCGATCACTCTTAAGTCCTTGAAGCGTTCGCGGCCTTCCACGTTGATATCGACGGCAAAAATTGCAAACTGCGCCTCGCGAATATCGGCGTCCGACAAGGGGTTTTCGATTCCGAGCGCGCCCTGGGTTTCAACCTTGATCTCATGCCCCAGGTCTTTGGCTGTCTTCTCGAGTCGCGCAGCAGCCATGTAGGTATGCGCAATGCCGGTGGGGCATGCGGTAACCGCAACAATTTTCATTGGACCTCCTGTGCTGCAACTATATTTTTCTTCGAGAACCCTTTTACCACACTGATGCAAATAGCAGTTACGATCATTCCCGCCAGAATGGCAACGACATAGGCGAGTTTGTGATTTACGACAAACAGCACGATGGGGCCACCGTGAGGAGCCTGGTCCCCGACTCCCCCCATCATTGCTATCACGGACGCGACCATGGAGCCGAGCATGATGCAGGGGATGACTCGAATCGGATCGGCGGCGGCAAACGGTATGGCGCCTTCCGTGATTCCGATCAGCCCCATGGCCAATGCGGCAGACCCGGCTTCCCGCTCCTCTTCGGTCCAGAGCTTCCGGCGCACGAAAGTAGCCAGGCCGAGCCCCAGAGGAGGCGTGCAGATAGCAGCGGCACACGCTCCCATGATGTGGAAGTCGCCTTGCTCGATCATGGCGGCACCGAAGAAAAACGCGGTTTTGTTGATTGGTCCGCCCATATCAAAGGCAATCATGGCGCCCAGAACCAAGGCGAGCAAGACACTGCTGCCTGTGCTCATGCTTTGGAGCATTACATTAGCGGCGTGCATCAGGTGTGCAATGGGAATGCCAAGCACCTTCAGCATGATGATGCCAATGCCTGCTGATGAGAGGATGGGAATGACCAGAATCGGCATGATTGGCCGAATGTAGCCAGGGACGGGAATTTTCTTGATGCCCTCAACAATGTATCCAGCCAACAATCCTGCCAGCAAGGCGCCCAGAAAACCAGCGCTGACCTTGGGATCGGGAACGGCAAGGTAATCGCCGAGGTGGCCTGATAGATATCCGCCGATAAAACCCGGCACCAGCCCAGGTCTACCCGCAATGGAATAGGCGATGTAGCCAGCGAGAACAGGCAACATCAGGGAAAAGGAAACCGCGCCAATATTGAGAATCAACTTGAGCGTGGGGGAGTGGGAAAAATCGGGCCCCTTAGCAGCGGTCATGTGCCCATAATATGTCACCAGGCTAACGGCAAGGGCAATCATGATCCCGCCACACGCGATGAAAGGTATAGCGTAAGAGACACCCGTCAGCAGGTGTTTGCGCAACTCATGGAGTTTTTCAATCATGCGGCTGGCTTGTTGTCACTCCAATGATATAAGAAGGCACAAAGCGGCGATCGCCGATGTACCTGATTTATCCCCCCAAGCATTTGGCTGAGAACCAGTATCCTCCCGCGGGGCGCAGAGGGGAAGGGTAGACATGAAACATTTGTTGTACTAAAGTAACAATTTGCGACCCATCGGTTCCGCCATTCTCTCGCCCGCCCAGACGGCGGAGTGCAATGAGATTGCCCTTGAATTGGAGAGCTTTCTGCGCGCTTGCATCCGGACAGCGCATTTCGCTGAGTTCATTGCTCCACCCGTTTTTGCCAAATGTCACCAATTTTCCGGCGTCTTTCCATGACTATTTGAACATCGTGCGTGTGAACCGTGCTCGATTCATGCTCCAGGCTTATGGATGTCCTTGAAAGAAGATCGCCGCCAACTGCGGATACAAAGATACAGCTTATTTCTGCCGGATCTTTAATCTGCCGGGCCTTTAAGAAGATGAGCAAGGTCCCACTAACGCAATATCGCGCTAAAGGCTCGACGATAAATCGAAACTAATCTGTTACTTTCACGCCAGTCGGAATGCAGGCGAGTCACAACCTCCAACGGCCTGAATGTTGACCCACGTTCGCTAGCCAGACTATGATTCTGAGAAAAATTCAATTAGATTTCGCGAAAGAGCAAGAGCAGCCATGATGAAGCGCCGGGAAATCGAGGAACTGATCTATGGCAAACCGGAACAGCAGCGGCGGTTCACGCAAGACTTTCCCATCCTGCCGGATGTGTGGATCGCGTATGCGGAACATCCCAACGCGCGTATTGAACTTCTCCTCACTCCGCACACACGGTCCGATGCGGCAACTTTAACGCGCGCGCTACGCGACCGGCTCACGGCGGAAGGGCCAGCGCTCAAGGCGTACAGGGACATGCATCCGCCGGCAGAAGGACTCTCGCCGCGGCCACGGATACTTTTTAACGAATCGGTGGTATTCGCCGACTTCACTTTTGAAGAGCTCATCCGTGTTGCCATGCCGCTTACCGACTGGTGGAGGCCCAATGTGGCGGCCGTGACCAGGGAACCGGTGTGGACCAAAGAGGTGATCTTGAAATTCATGGCCGACCTGGAAAAGGGGGCCAGCACGCGGAAGGTTGGCGGCGATTCCAGACTGCTGAAAAAGTTGATCGCAATCGTAGGCGCGATCGAGTGTACCCGTTATGGAATACCCGTCGATAAGAACGAAGGTGCCATCGCAAAACCACAGGTAGACGCATTTTGCGAACTGCTAGAAGGACTCACCAACACCAAGGAAAACCGCGGACTCCTGTATGGAATCAGCCGTAATCGCGCTGCCAATACCAGCGTTTGGCGATCGCGCATGGCGGTGAAGGCGGATGCGGCCGCGCGGTTGTTTGCCGTGGACACTTCGGGGATCTGCTGGGCGGTACTGGATGTGGGTATCGATGCTACTCACACGGCTTTTGCCCGCAGAAAAGACGGCAAGATCGTAGAAGCAAAGCTGGATGAGAACGGCAAGCCGCAGCTGGACGAAAACGGAAACCAGTTTCACAGCCGCGTAATTCGTACTTACGATTTTCTCCGCATCAAGAAACTGCTGGACCCTACGGTTCCTATTCCATGGCAGGGAACCTATGTGGAGACCCTGGACGAAGCAACACGCAATCGCCTGATCGAGGACCTTCAACGTAACCTGGATTCTGGAAGAGCGCTTGATTGGGACCTGATCGAACCGTTCCTGCGCATACCCCACGTCCCTCCGTTTTACGATGCTTACCGGCAAAGCCTTACGGACAGCCACGGTACGCATGTAGCCGGGATCATTGCGGCCAATTGGCCGGAAGCCAAGGCTTCTGCACTGGGAAGAGAGCTCTTCGGTATGTGTCCTGATCTGGAACTCTACGATCTGCGGGTACTGGGAATCGATTCTTCAGGAAATCCATCCGATGAATTCACGATCATCGCTGCGCTCCAGTTCGTTCGCCAACTCAATGCGCATAAGGACCTGATGACGATCCACGGGGCGAATCTGAGCATGGCGGTGGTGCACGACGTTGCCAACTACGCCTGTGGCCGCACTCCTGTGTGCGAAGAATGTGAGCGCGCCGTGGCGAGTGGAGTCATGGTCGTCAGCGCGGCGGGCAATCGCGGATTCAATAAACTCGCCAGCCCGGAAGACGGCGCGATGGGCGACTATCGGTTCATCAGCATCACTGACCCCGGGAATGCGGAAAGCGTTCTTACCGTCGGCGCAACACACCGCTACAAGCCGCACAACTATGGTGTTTCCTACTTCTCCAGCCGTGGGCCCACTGGAGACGGGCGCAGAAAACCGGACCTGGTAGCACCGGGCGAAAGAATTGACTCCTGCGCGCCGGGCGATAGTTTTGAAACCATGGATGGCACAAGCATGGCAGCTCCACACGTTAGTGGTGCTGCCGCTCTGCTCATTGCACGCCACCGTGAATTGGTTGGGCAGCCGGAGCGGGTGAAGGAAATCCTGGTCAAGAGCGCAACCGACCTCGATCGGGAAGAGCGCTTTCAAGGCGCCGGCATGCTGGATGTGCTGCGCGCTTTGCAATCGGTTTAGCAAGGAGCAACATGCTGCAACTGGAAGCCTTACAAGCCAACGACGGTGATTGCCTTCTCCTTCACTACGACACCGGCGGCAACTCTGGACTGGTCCTGATCGATGGCGGTTCGCATGGCGTCTATCGCGACGTGCTGGAGAAGAGGCTGGACCAGTTGCGTGGAAGCAACCCAGTCCTCAACCTGCGCCTGGTGGTGGTCAGCCATATTGATGCCGACCATATCACGGGGATCGTGGACATGTTCCGGCAGATGAGCGAAACCGTGAATGATGGCCAGCAGCCGCGCTGGAAGGTTGCGTCGCTCTGGCATAACGCGTTTGAAAAAATTGCCGGTACGCACGGGGCATCGGCTTCGTCGGCGACCATGGCCGCTGCTGTGTCGGGCACTATGGACGTGCAGCGACTGGAAGAAAAAGGTCTCAGTGATCAAAAGGCCGTGGCGGTGGTGGCGAGCGTAAAACAGGGAAATGACCTGCAAGGCTATGCCAAAAAACTGACCAAGATCAATGCCGAGACGAATGGCAAGTTAGTGCTGGCGCCGGAAAACGGCCGGAGTGACATCGAAATTGACAAAACGTTGACCTTTACCATTCTCGGTCCGCACGCCGCGGAGTTGGGAAACCTGGAACAGGAATGGAACAAGTCGAAGGCAAAACATCCTGCGGATGAACAGGCTGCTGCTGCCGATTATATGAATCGCACAGTGCCCAACCTGTCCAGTATCGTATTCCTCGCGGAGCAGAAGACCAGTGATGGCAAGGCCACGCGGATGCTGCTCACCGGTGATGCCGGCGGAGATTTCATCCTGAAGGGTCTGGACGATGCTGGATTGCTTGATGGCAACAAGAAGATCAAAGTGGATGTCTTAAAGGTACAGCACCATGGCAGCAATCACAGCGTAACCGAAGATTTCTTCCGCCAGGTTCTAGCCAATCACTACGTGATCTCCGGCAATGGTAAGCATGGAATTCCTCATGCGGATACGCTTGGCTGGTTGTCGAGCGCCAGAAAAGGCGAGGCGTGCCACATCTATATGACCAATCGGCAACTGAAAGACGGGCAGGAAGACATAACAAAAAAACTGGACGATTTTCTCAGCAGTGAGGCGGCGAATCAGCCGCTCCATCAATACCACTTCAGAGAGAACAATGCTCTCTCTATTACAGTTGGCTGACAAGAGGGTCTCCTTTTCGAACGTCCAATAGACGTCGTGTTTTTCTGGTGCTCTCTCCAGTAGAAACACTCCTGGTCCGCACTGTGCCCACAGTCGGCGACTTACAAAACGTAAACAAGTCTTGGCCCTGTCCAAGCTACATCCGAAGTTGGGCGAATGCCAGTCGCGCAGCTCACGACATCCGGATTAGAATCGTCTACAGGAGTCAGGTCATGAGCGCACGTACTGCGGCTGAGGTCACAAGAAACAACATCGCAAGTATTAATCCGGTGACAGGAGAGTTGCTTTGTGAGTACAAGCAACATTCAGATGAAACAGTTGAAGATAAGCTCGCGCTTGCGGCGCAGCGATTTCGTGAGTACCGCAATCTTCCATTCGCGCAACGCTCGCAGATGATGACCCGGGCGGCTGAAATCCTGGAAGCTGGCAAAGAAGCTTATGGACGGCTCATGACCCAGGAAATGGGCAAGCCTTTGCGTGCCGCAATCCAGGAAGCCGAGAAATGTGCATTGGGGTGCAGGTACTATGCCCAGAACGCGGAGAAATTCCTGGCCGACGAAGAGGCAAAAACCAGCGCCACGAGAAGCTTTGTTCGTTATCAGCCCCTGGGGCCGGTCTTGGCAGTGATGCCATGGAATTTTCCCTTTTGGCAGGTGTTTCGTTTTGCGGCGCCAGGCTTAATGGCCGGCAACGTGGGGCTTCTGAAACACGCATCCAATGTCCCACAGTGCGCTCTGGCAATTGAAGAAATTTTCCGCAAAGCAGACTTTCCCGAAGGTGTATTTCAGACGTTGCTGATCGGCTCCGGCCGAGTCGGCAAACTGATCGCGGATCCTCGCATTGTCGCTGTCACCCTGACCGGCAGTGTTGGAGCGGGCAGCAGTGTGGCCGCAGTGGCCGGTAAGGAGATCAAGAAGACCGTGCTTGAACTCGGCGGCAGCGATCCTTTCATCGTCATGCCCAGTGCTGAGCTGGACAAAGCGGTGGAGATGGCGGTGCAGGCAAGGATCGTCAACAATGGGCAGTCGTGCATCGCGGCCAAGCGTTTCATTGTGCATCAGCGGATCGCGGAGGAGTTCGAACGAAAATTTGTTCAGCGTATGGCATCGCTCAAGGTCGGCGACCCAATGGATCCGGCTACGGACGTTGGCCCTCTGGCGACCGCGGATGGACTGCAAACGCTCCAGGAGCAGGTTAACAAAACGGTACAAATGGGTGCGAGCATTCTCCTGGGTGGAAAGCGCATCAATCGTCAGGGTAATTTTTTCGAGCCGACCGTACTGGCGGACATCCCCGAGAGGTCGCCAGTGGTTGACGACGAACTGTTTGGACCGGTGGCCTCCATATTCGTGGTCAGCAGCATGGCCGAAGCCATTCGCGTTGCCAATGATTCCAGGTTTGGCCTGGGAGCCTGCGCCTGGACCAACGATGAAGCAGAGCGCGATCTGTTCATCAACGAAATCGAATCAGGGCTGGCGTTTATCAATAGTATGGTGGTCTCTGACCCGCGAATCCCCTTTGGCGGAGTCAAACTGTCAGGCTATGGCCGCGAGCTGAGCCACCATGGAATTCGTGAATTCGTGAATACAAAAACGGTTTCAATCAGCGGCCCAGCGGTCTAGCCGCACAAAGCAGAATGAATCCTTACATCAGCTCCTTGGTTCCATCCCGGATGTATCCGGCAAGACCGTTGCGCAGAAAAGCCAAGAGAGCTTTCTTTTCTCCAGCCGAGAGATGAAGAGGAACAATGTTCTCATCGAGGTAGGGGTTTTTGTTGCCGCCCGCATCGTAATAGTCGACTACATCTTCCAGCGTGGTCAGGCTTCCATCGTGCATGTAAGGTCCGCGCCGTCCGACTTCGCGGAGGGTCGGAGTCTTGAATGCGCCTTTATGATAGGGGTTACCAGTGATGGCCGCGCGGCCCTCGTCCTGGAGCGCGCCCTCACTCCAGGCCACGCCGGTGTTGTGAAATGCCTCGTCAGTGAACTGAGTACCAGAATGGCAGAGATTGCACCGCGCCTTGCCGCGAAAAAGATTTAACCCTTCAAGTTCCAGCTCGCTGAGCATGCCCGGCCATCCGGAAACAAAAAGATCGAAGCTGTTGTTTTCCGAGCGTATGGTACGCAAATAGCTGGCCAGAGCATCGGCCAGTGACTCTTGCGTCAGACCGCGATATGCGGGGTCCTGGTTGAGACGGTGCAACACCTTTTCGACGCTCATTCCCATCTCCTCGGGATTGAGGATCGGTTGGAGTACCTGCTCTTCCAGGGTCGTGGCGCGTCCATCCCAAAATTGAGATTCCCCTAACCCGCGGCCCAAAAGCGTAGGCGCATGGCGTTTTCCGCGCTGTCCCAATACGCCGACGCTCACTCGCCGAGGTTCCGAAAATGCATGTCCAGGATCATGGCAACTTGCGCAGGCGAGCCATTCGTCGACCGAGAGCCGAGTGTCAAAAAACAAACGCTTCCCCAAGGCTACTTTCGACGCGTTCAGCGGATTGGATGCGGGCACCTTAATCCCCTCGTCCCCAGGGGACGCAGGGCCACCCTGCTGCGCGTATGTCAGTACGGTGCTCAGGAGCACTATAGGGATGAGCTTTGCCAGCGATACAACAATGTCTGAAGGTTTCATTGCTTCCTGCCGAGCCAATGGCGTCCCCTTCTTATTCCGGGCGCGTAATCCTGCTGCCGAACCCTGCTGAACATTTTATATGTTACTCTGCAACCTCACGCAAGATACGTAAGCAATTCTGGCGGACAAACATGATGAAGGCACACAGGGGGAGCCGTGCATACGCACGAGCTAAAGGCATTTCTATACTGATCGCTGTTTTGATGGGAGTCGTTCTGCGCGGGCTCGCCCAGACTTCCCCCGCAACTTCTTCTACCTCAACTTCCGGGCAAGCAACTGCGCCACAGCGGACGCGTGGCCACAGCGAACCGACGCATGCTGACGTCCTGCGTGGAGCCTACGGGCCGTATCGCGCCAACAACGACCTGCTTTTTTACCACCTCGATATCCGCATTGATCCAGAGAAAAAGTTCGTCAGCGGGAAGAACACTATCCGGTTCAAAATGCTTAAGAACGATACGCGAATCCAGCTCGATCTGGCGGACGTGCTGACTATTGACAAAATTCTCCTCGGTGCTGTCCCGCTGAAGTACGAGCGCGACTCCGGCGCGGTCTTTGTTGATTTTCCTGAGATACTGCATGCTGGCCGCGTCTACTCGATCGAGTTCTACTACTCCGGGACGCCAGTCCACCAGGGGCGGTTCGGTGGTTTTACCTTTGGAAGTGACCAGTCTGGTCATCCGTGGATCTACACAGCATGCGAAGGCATTGGCGCAAGCATATGGTGGCCGAATAAGGACCAGTGGCACGATGAAGTGGAAAGCATGGAAATCAGCGTGTCGATCCCGAATAGCCTTGTGGATGTTTCCAATGGAAAGTTCATGGGCAAGACCGACCTTGGCGACGGCTACACGCGATGGGACTGGCTGGTGCATTATCCCATCAACAACTATGACGTTTCTGTGAATATCGGCAACTATCAGCATTATTCCGAGCATCTAGGCGATCTCGCGATGGATTTTTACGCACTGCCCGAAGACCTGGACAAGGCCAGGAAGCAATTTGCCCAGGCAAAAGGGATGCTCCAGGCGTACCAGCACTACTTTGGTGAGTACCCGTTCAAGAAGGACGGTTACAAGCTGATCGAGGTGCCTTATTCCGGAATGGAGCACCAGAGCGCCGTCACCTATGGCAACCGCTTTGCCAACGGCTATCTTGAGCGCGACTGGACGGGGGTCGGCATCAGCCCCAGATTTGACTTCATCATTATTCATGAGAGCGGTCATGAGTGGTTCGGCAACAGTATCTCGGCAGCGGACAGCTCGGACATGTGGATCCACGAAGGCTGGACGACGTATCTTGAGTGTCTCTATGTCGAATATGTATATGGCCACGAAGATGGCCTGAAATATACGAATGCCTACAAAACAAAAGTCAAGAATGAAGGCCCCATCATAACGGCGCGCGGCGTCAATGGCGAACCTCCGCAGGACCAGTATTTCAAGGGCGCGCTCTTCCTGAATACGCTTCGCAGCATTGTCAACGATGATCGCCGCTGGTGGAAACTCCTGCACGATTTTTACCAGCACTTCAAATATCAGAACATCATGACTGAGGATGTGGTGCGGTACTTCAACCAACGTACGGGAATGAGCCTCACTCCGATCTTCGATCAGTATCTGCGGCATACAGCGATTCCCACTCTGGAACTGCGGTTCGACAGGGGCACGGTGTCTTATCGATGGAAGGTGGATGAGCCTGGGTTCCAGATGCCGGTACGCGTCGGGAAGAAGGACAACTGGCAGCTGATCAAAGCAACGGCTGACTGGCAGACGATGCCGGCGTCGTTACCCAAAGATGAGTTCGATGTTGCCACTGACCTGTATTACGTCAACGTCAATAAGGAATAGACGCTTCTTCGACGAAACGCGACTTTCGCCAAACCGCTGAAATCAAAACAAATCCCCAGTGTAGAGGAGCCCATATTCTTTTTTTCATGATTTTCTCATCCTCCCGTCATGCCGGACTCCGCTTTGAACCATTACATTAGGAAGAAGGGCAAGACAGGGAGGCGAGGTAATCCCGCCGCCCCGCAGCCCAGGAGGAGAATAAAGTGCCATTGATCCAGGTAAAGCTCATCGAGAATGTTTTCACCAGCAGGCAAAAAGAGGAAATGATCAAGAAGCTGACAGACGCTATGGTTTCGATCGAAGGGGAGAATTTGCGTCCCGTGACATGGGTAGTGATTGAAGACGTGAAGAGCGGCGAGTTCGGAATCGGTGGGCAGGCAATGACCACGGAAGCGGTGAAGGCGCTGGCGTCCGGTAAGGCGTGATGATTCACAGGCATAGGTTCCGAGCTCAAAAACGAATGGCCAAACCGTAGGTGAAGTTAGCGCGCATTGACGTTGCGGATCTTAGCTGAAACAATAAGGTGAAGAGTTGAGCTGTCATTTCCGCGCCGTAAGTGACTACATACCTATGATTGGCGAGACGGTTGAACGATTCGGAGACCTTGTTGCCGAACAGGCAAGCCGCACATTTGCGGGACGGAAGCAGGAACTGTCCCAATTAATGGAGTTGCTGGGCAACCAGGGGCCCGCAGTGATTTACCTGCATGGAATTGCCGGGATTGGTAAGTCGAGATTAATTTCAGCTTTTGCCGAGCGGGCCCGTGGTCATGCCGCGGAGGTCATGGTTCTTGATTGCTGCTCTATTGAGCCCACCGAACGAGGGTTCCTGCAGGCGATTGGTTCTCGGTTTGGAAGAAATTCAGCGTCGCTCGAAGATACCGTTGCTGCGCTGGCGAACGCTGGCGCACGAGTGGTGTTTGCCCTTGACCATTACGAAGTACTACGACTCCTCGATTCATGGCTGCGCCAGACTTTCATTCCCCACCTGCCCAGCACCGTCCGACTGGTTCTGGCAGACCGCGAGGCGCCATCGCCCGCGTGGGCGGCTCAACCCGGATGGCAGGGGCTCTTTCGCAGCTTTGAATTGGGCGCTCTCTCAGGTTCTGATTCGGTTTCTTTGTTGACCTGTCTGGGAATTCCCGAGTCGCGGACCGCGCGGATCAATCGGCTTGCGCAGGGTCATCCGCTAGCGCTTACGCTGGCCGCGTCTTCGCTAGCCGACCGGCAGGACCCCGAATTTGAAGACCTGGCGATTCATCGCGTGATCAGTCAGCTTACCCAGCTTTATCTCGCGGAGATCGCGGACCCGATTACGCGCCGCGTGCTGGAAACAGCGAGCGTGCTGCGCAGAATCACAGTTTCGCTTTTGCGCGCCATGCTTCCGGATCTCCTGCCCCAAGACGCTTTCTCTCGCCTGCGTGCTCTGCCTTTCGTCTATATTGCTCTGGACGGCCTGCACATCCATGATTCCGTGAAGCAAGTAGTGGCGACCGCGCTACGAGCAGGCGATCCGAGCAAATACCGCGATTTCCGGCGGGCCGCGTGGTCGCAGTTGCGCACGGAACTGGCTACCGCGGCGGCGCCGGATCTGTGGCGGTACACTGCGGACATGCTCTACCTGCTGGAGAATCCGGGCGTTCGTGAGGCGTTCTTCCCCAGCGGTGCGCAAGTTTATGGCGTCGAGCCGGCGCGAACTCTCGATGGTTCCGCGATCCGCGCCATCTGCGAGCGGCATGAAAGCGCGGAGGCGGTTGAGTGCCTGACCAAATGGTGGATGGATGCACCAGGAACTTTTTCTGTTGTGCGCGACCATGCCGGAAGAACTGTGGGCTTCTATTGCCTTTGCGATTCGGCCAACGCTCCCGAATCCGTGCTGCGCCAGGACCCGGTTGTGGCGGCCTGGACCGAGCATCTCCTTGAAGACCCGTTGCCGAAGAACGAGAGGGCGTTGTTTTTACGCCGCTGGTTAAGCGAAGAGGAGGGCGAGCTTCCCTCGCCTATTCAAGCGGCTGCCTGGCTCGATATCAAACGAACCTACCTCGCCATGCGACCCAGGCTTCGCCGTGTCTACGTGGCGGTCCAGAACATCGCCCGGTATGGTCCAGTAGTGCAGACACTGGGCTTCGTGCCGATTCCAGATTCGAATGTGAAACTGGACGGTCACATCTATTTAACCGCAATGCTTGACTTCGGTCCTTCTTCCGTGGATGGATGGCTGGCCCGTCTTGTCGCCGCCGAACTGGGCGTTTCCTCAAGTGACATGCTCGATGTTGAAGCCCGCGAATTGGTGATTGACGATACCCGCGTTCGTCTCACGAAACTGGAGTTTTCCGTATTGCATTACCTGCGCGAGCGCGAGGGCAAAGCAGTGTCGCGTGAAGCCCTGATTCGTGACGTCTGGGGCCACAAGTATGACGTGGGAAGCAATGTGGTGGATGCTGTCATCAAGGCTTTGCGCAAAAAACTTGGCAAACAATCCGACATGATCGAGACCGTTGCCGGCCACGGTTACAAGTTCAGGTCCGCGCCGTAACGCCTCGCCAGTGTCGAGTGATGCCAGCCCCTTCCGTTCCGGCGAGCAGAGCGAAAGAGGCTGTCATTCCCGGTACGACGGTTGACTCTCATTAGTTATTGGTTGCACCAGCAAATGACTGGCATGAAACATTGGGGTGCCAGTTCACGAACGCGCCGTTGGGATTTTCCTTCCACGCCCACACATGCAGCGTGTAGAACGCCGGAAGCCCGAAGCGATTAGGGGTCTCAAACAGGTGGAAGAGTTGTCCCATCAACTGTGGCGTTGCCAGCTGTGGCGGGGCGACTCCATGCGCCGCATTCCACTGGTCGGCCATAACAAGAAAGTCGGCGCCGGTCAGTTTCAGATGTCCGTCCGGTGTCTGCTCGTAAATTACAATCTGCGGACGCCTGGGATCGATTACACCGCTGCCCACCAGGTCCAGGTTCACGTAATGTAGCCCCATCGCTCCGGCATCGGGCCCGCTTACGCAACCAAACATAAGGTGGTATCCCGCCTTCTCAGCCACGGACACATCTTTAAAACGTTCCGTCGACTCCCGGACAATTTGTAGAAGCGCGCTCGCTTTGTTCTTTTGGTCCAGCGTCTGTTCTTGGTCCTGCGCTGTCTGCGTGTGCGAGTGTTCATTTTGCGCCACGGCACGGAAGGAACAAACACTCATAAGTATGAGAGCGATCATGGAGTACTGGAACTGCTTTGCCAGTGGTCCGAATTTCATCGTAAAGTCTCCTAGGTTGATTTAGGGATGCTGGCCTCAGCCCGGCCCCAGATTCGGCCTTGTCCCCGTATCATCCAAGGTAGCTTTCACGCGCGGTTCCGTCATGATGATGAAATGAGAAATCCATGAAAAGCAGACACCGTGGCAACTTCGTGCGTTCAGTCTGTCAATGCTTCACTGTCGTTAACGTGATCGCGGATGGATACTGCTTGGAATGATGGATCGACGTGTGCGCCACCATGCCCTGAATCTCATCGTAGTTATTGCCGCCGGTATTCATATTTCGGTCGAAGCGCGGGAAATTACTCCCCGTGATTTCAATGCGAATGTGGTGGCCGGCGTCAAAGTAGTTGCTGGTGTTCATTGGCTGCAGTACAACTTTGTATACTTTGCCCTTCTCCATCCAGGCGAGCGGCTTGTCGTAGCCGTCGCGATAGCGCAATCGCTGAATGGTTTCGTCCAGGTTGTACGCCGTGCCGTCGGGAAGGACGTCAATCAGCTTGATCGTCACGTCAGTGTCTTTTACGTCCGATGAAACATAGAGTGTGGCCTCGATGGGCCCGCTCACCTCGGTCGCTTCCTCTAGCGCCTCCGATGTGTAGACCAGGATGTCGGGGCGCTCTTCCATCTTGCGTTGATCGAACGCGCCGCCGGTAACCGCGTTGCCCGTGCAACACACGTTGCCGCCATACGATGGCACAGGGTTCATGGGATCGTACGTGAAGCTATCAGGAGTATCGCCAGCGGGCGCCGCGGATGCCAGCGCGCCATCTCCTTTCAAGGTGTTGGCCTTGCCGGCGCTGGTTAGATATAAAGTCATCGGTTGTGCGCCCTTGGGCGGCCATGTATCCGAGGTCTGCCACTTGTTCAGGCCCATCGTGTAGTAGCGGACCCTGGGCATGGTTTCGAGCACGTGGTTGTTTTCTCCCTTGAGAAAATGGTCAAACCATCCGTAGGTGAGCTCATCGTAGTTGAGACGCGCATCACCCATGGGGCGCTCGCCAACCACGGTATCTTCCGTGGCCCGCTTGTAAGAGCAATGCAGGGTTGGCGCGATGACCGCATATTGCTGGTTGGCGACTTCCGAAGACGCCGTCTTGCGCACGAAGTTATAAGCAGCCAGGTTCGGCCCAACAGATACGTCATACCAGGACATGAACCAGAATCCCGGAAGGTTGATCTTCATGCTGTCATTCCACAGGCCGCCTTTGTACCACGCCGGATCGTTGGGCGCGCGTTTGATCATTGCTCCGCCAGTAGCCACGGGCATCGGATCGGCGAAGATTCCGCGCGGGCCATCCACCGTCTTGATGATGTCCATCTCCGGCAAGTGCGCCAGTGCTTGCGCCCAGTCCACACGCGGCAACTGTTGCGCTAAATCGAACGACTTCGATACACGCACCAGGTCTTCTTGGGACGTTCCTGGCGGGAACATCGGCCGCACCTGGTTCTGTTCGCCGTAGAGCCAGGCGATGAAAAGCATCTGTACCGCGCCACCGCGATACCAGTTGCCCTGCTCGAAATATGGAGCCACACGTCCCACTCCGGCGCCGAACCCCTGCGGGACCATCGAGGTGTATCCAGGAGTCCCAAGAGCTGCAACGCCCAGTTGCCACTCAGCCGTAGAAGAGCATCCGATCGTTCCCAGCTTGCCATTCGACCAGGGACGTGTTGTCAGCCAGGTGACCTCGTCGGCGCCGTCGCTGAGCGGCGGCCCAAGAATGTCATAGTTGCCTTCGGAGAAGAAGTGACCACGTTCGTTCATCACCACGTAAGCGTAGCCGCGTTTGACGGCGTCGAGCGGCGTGGACATGTCAGCATAAGTGCCATTGCGCACGTCCCAGTAGTTGAAGTTGTACGGTGTGCGGCTGAGAATAACGGGATATTTCCTGGATTCATCCTTGGGCCGGTAGATGTCCGCGGCCATATGCTTGCCGTCGCGCATTGGCACCATCACTTTGCGTTCGATGATGGCAGCCGATTCCAGCTCCTTCTCCGTGTTGTTGCGCTGCGCGATCAGTTCGGGGTTGACCGTGCCGCCTCGTTGCGCCCAGGAGGTGGAGCTTACCGTGAGAAGGACGGCTAATCCAAGAGATAGTTTGATTTTCATGACCAAGGAGTGTACAGCAATTTCATCCACTAGCCCACGCCGGACATACACGCCGGACATACATATTCGAATTCCAGCATGGCAGATACGTTTGTCACTTCAAAAAGCTACCAGCTTTTTCTGGCAATCTGATTTTGTCGGGCCTTTCGCAGTTGCGCTGTTCAAAGACGGGTATACTAGCTCACCCAAGGTGAGCAGAGTGAACAAGACAGTTTTTTCGACAGTCGCGGCTAGGCGTAAATATGGAACCCGCTCCTGCCCCGCAATGCTGTGCTGCGTGACTGCAGTGCTTCTTGTCTGCTGCATTTCTGCCCAGGCGAGCACGCGTAAGGTGAAGGGTATGGTGCGGGACCAGACTGGAGCGTCGATCTCGGGCGCCGAGGTGAGTCTTCAGGCGGGCAAGTATCACACGGCGCAGCGGACCGACGCCAGTGGAGGCTTTACCTTTAACTTACCTTCTGATTTATCTTCGGGCGAGTCGACGGTAATCACGGTGCAAGCTTCGGGGTTTAGGTCGCAACAAAGAACTTTGAATGGTTCAGAAATAGGAGCGACGGTTGAGATTGTGCTCGGGCCGGCCAGTGTGTTCGAGACGACAACGGTCGTTGCTACCAGAACGGAAGTGCTTATTGGCGACGCCGGAGCAAGCGTACGAGTCCTCTCGCAGAGCGATCTCAGCTCGACTGGCGCATTGACGCTGGATAATGTGCTCGGTCAGGTGCCGGGTTTCAATCTCTTCCGCCGATCGAGCAGTCGAACATCAAATCCCACATCGCAGGGCGTATCCTTTCGCGGGACCGGCGGCAGTGGAGCCAGCCGGGCGGTGGTGCTTTATGACGGCGTCCCTCTCGAGGACCCGTTTGGCGGCTGGGTTTACTGGAGCCGGGTGCCTTATGAATCTATTAGCCGGATTGAGGTGCTGGGCGGTGCTGCTTCAGACTTATATGGAAGTAATGCCCTGGGCGGCGCGGTGAACATTGTTCGCCGACAGCTAACGGACAGCGCGATCTTTCTGGAATCTTCCTATGGCAACGAACGCTCGCCGGACACAAACTTGATTGCGAGCGGGCGTTGGCGCAACTGGCTGGCGTCGGCTGAGGGAGAAGTGATGAGTACGGACGGCTACGTGTTGGTGAATCGCAACCAGCGCGGACTGGTTGACGTACCGGCAACATCGGAGCACCGAATGGGGGCAGTTTCGCTCGAGCGATTGTTCTCCAACCATTCGCGGCTTTTCTTCCGCGGTTCAAATTTCGGAGAACAGCGCGGTAACGGAACGCCTTTGCAAACCAACAGCACAATAATCAGGCAACTCAGTCTTGGCGCCGACTGGGAATCATCAACGGCAGGCAATTTCTCCCTTCGGGCTTATGGTGGTCCGCAAAAGTTTAATCAAGGTTTTTCTTCCGTCGCGGCCGATCGTAACAGCGAATCACTGACCAACCTTCAAACGGTGCCCACGGAGCAGACGGGAGTTTCCGCGCAGTGGAGTCGTGCCCTGACTCCATGGCAAGTCCTGCTGGCCGGCGCGGAGGGCCGTGACATTCATGGCGACACGCGGGAAACTGTCTTCAGCAGCGGAAAGATACTTCGTACAACGGATGCGGGAGGCCACCAGCGCATTGCCGGATTTTTTGTGGAGGACATGCTCAGCATCAAAAAACGGTGGCTGTTTACGCTGGCAGGACGCTTTGATTCCTGGCGTAATTTTGACGCCCTCTCTCGCATTGCGACTACGGTCAACAATCTGCGCAGCAGCGATGAAACCGCTTTCAGTCCGCGCCTGTCTGGCCTTTACAAGTTGAGCAACAATGTTTCTCTCTATGCCGCGGGATACCGTTCTTTTCGGGCGCCGACGCTCAACGAGCTCTATCGCGCATTTCGCGTGGGGAATGTTGTGACCCAGGCGAACGAGCATTTAAAGGCCGAGCATGTGACCGGGACTGAAGCCGGGGCCAAAGTAAATTTCTTCAATCAGAAGTTGGTTGTGGGGGGAGTTTTTTTCTGGAACCAGATCAGCCGGCCGGTCGCCAATGTGACTCTGACAACCACGCCTGCTCTCATCACCCGGCAACGGCAAAACCTGGGCAGTACGGAATCCAAGGGTTTCGAACTGGAATCCGAAGCGCGGATTACAAGCGCTCTTTCTCTTGCCGCGGGCTATCAGTTCGCGGATGCGACCGTAGCAAGCTTTCCCGCCAATACGGCCCTTGAATCGCTGCATGTGCCCCAGGTGCCGCGCCAGCAATTTACGTTTCAAGGCCGTTACGTCAGATCGCGATATACCGTGAGCTTCCAGGGACGGGCCGTTGGGACCCAATTCGACGATGACCAGAACCTGCTGCCTCTGGCGCCTTATTTCTCTCTGGATGGCTTTATCTCACGATCATTCCCCCATGGCGCGGAAGTGTTTGTAGCCGCGGAAAACCTGCTGAACCAGAGAGCACAAGTCAGTCGCACCCCCGTGATTACTTTGGGCCCGCCCGCGCTGGTCCGAATTGGGGTGCGATTACATTTAGGCAAGGAGCAAAACACAGCAACAAAACATTGATACAATGCCTGCGCCATTTTAAGGAGGCTCTCTGATGCGTGGCCGCGATGGAGCGAAATGCCTGCTGGTTGTCTTTATTATTGTGCTGCTCGGCGTGTCTGGAGAAGCACTCGGCCAGACCAGTGCCCCACCCAACTCGCAGCCCAATCCTTACCGCACGGTCGAGAACTGGGCGAAGCTCTCCGAGGGGCGGACGTGGGGATCGACCAGTGCGGTCGACATCGGCCCTGATGGCAGCATATGGGTGGCGGAGCGGTGCGGCGCTAATACTTGTGCTGGCTCGAACCTGCCGCCTATCCTCAGATTTGATCCTGCAGGCAAACTGCTCAAGAGCTTCGGCGAGGGGCTGTTTATTTTTCCGCACGGCATCTTTGTCGACAAGGGCGGAAATGTGTGGATCACGGATTCTCAGGGAAAAGATGGCAAGGGCCATCAGGTAATCAAGTTTAGTCCCGAAGGAAAGATTTTGATGACCCTGGGCAAGGCCGGAATTGCCGGTGATGGTCCTGACACCTTCAATCAGCCTTCCGACGTTGTAGTTGCAGCCAATGGCGAGATCTTTGTCGCCGATGGACATGGTGGTAACAGCAATGCCCGAATCGTGAAGTTTGCGAAAGACGGGAAGTTCATCAAGACCTGGGGCAAGAAAGGGACGGCGCTCGGTGAGTTCGACACGCCCCATGCGCTTGCGATGGATTCCAAAGGAAGGTTATTTGTCGGTGACCGTGCTAACAATCGCATCCAGATATTCGACCAGGATGGAAACTTTGTCGCGGAGTGGAAACAATTTGGGCGGCCCAGCGGGATCTTCATCGACAAGAATGACATAATTTATGTTGCCGATTCCGAATCGAATGCCACGAACCATGCGGGCTGGAAAAGAGGTATCAGGATCGGAAGCGCAAAAGATGGTTCGGTAACGGCTTTTATTCCAGATCCTGAGCCGGACCCGGATCATCATCCTACCAGCGCCGCTGAAGGTGTTGCTGCCGATTCCCACGGTACGATATATGGCGCCGAAGTTGGCCCGAAGGACCTGAAGAAATATGTCACGAAATGAGCTGAGGCCGTGCTTCTTGTTGGCATTGATTTGACCTTGTAGAGCCTGGGTTACAGTTGAGTCATCTCCATGATTTTTCTGTTTCCCTTGTCTTGAACGTATTTTCGCCTGTATAGTCTGTGGCTACCTGTTGCCAAGGCAAAGGTCCTGACTCCTGCAGAGTGCGAGGGTTGGAGATGACCACAGCTAGCAAAACCTGGACCCGCCGCAAGTTTCTGGAAGATGTAGGCCGGGTTGGCGGAGCGTCAGCCGTTTACAGAACGATGGCAGCCATGGGTCTCATGCTGGAGCCAGAGGCATGGTCTGGTCCCATGGACCTGCCCCAAAATTCCGGCCAGGGCAAGACCGTGCTGGTTCTGGGCGCAGGCATCGCCGGGTTGGCTGCCGCGTACGAGTTAACGCGCGCCGGCTTCAAATGCCAGGTGCTTGAGAGCCAGAGCCGTGCAGGAGGCCGCAACTTCACGGCAAGGCGCGGGACTGTCATCACTGAAGAAAGCCCCGAGCATGGGAAGACGGAGCAGAAGTGCGAGTTTGATGAGGGCCTCTACGTAAATTTTGGCCCCGGGCGGATTCCATACCATCATCGCCGCATGCTGCACTACTGCGCGGAACTCGGCGTCCCGCTGGAAATCTATGTCATACAGGCCACGGCCAACCTGTTCCATGTAAAAGATGCGTTCGGAGGGCAGCCGCAGATACGGCGGCGCATCAGCAACGATGCGGATGCCTACATCGGAGAGCTACTGTCAAAGGCGGTGACACAGGGAAGTCTCGACCACGAACTCGACGAAGACGACAAGCAAAAGCTGCTGACGCTGCTTACGGTCTTCGGTGATCTGCAAGCCGGGAAACCTTGTCCCCCTGGGGTCCATTGCCCACCCAGAAATTCTCTCTGTGAAGATCCTGCGGCCGTCGCTGACGTCTGCGAACCCCGGGCGCGGCTCCAACTCAAAGACCTGCTGCACTCGCAATTCTGGCAGCATCGCTTCTATGGCGAGGAGAACTACGACTATCAGCCGACGCTTTTTCAGCCAGTCGGCGGAATGGACAAGATTGTTGAAGGGTTCAAACGAAAGATCGGCCACCTGGTTGAATATGACTGTGAAGTAACCAAAGTCCGCCTTGTGGAAGATGGCGTAGAAGTAGTCTGTCGCGACCGCAAACGTGGCCGCGAATTCATGCGACGCGGCGATTACTGCTTATCCAACATCCCGTTGCCTGTCCTGCAGAAAGTCCCAGCCAATTTTTCTGAAGAATTCAAAAAAGCCGTGGACTGTGGTCGCTTCACGCCGGTCTGCAAAGTGGGCTGGCAGGCAAACGAGCGTTTTTGGGAATCGGACAAGTATCAGATCTTTGGTGGTGTCAGCTTTACCGATGAGATTATTCGTGAGATCTGGTATCCCTCAACCGGTTACTTACAGAAGTCCGGATCCCTGGTCGGGGCTTACATGGCGGGGAATGACGCAATGGAGTTTGGGAAGATGAGCTGTGAGCAGCGGCTGTCGGTGGCGCGCTCCATCGCCGGCAAGCTGCATCCGGAGTTTGCGGATGACCGGATTGTGCCGCCGAAACTGGGTCTGTCGATTGCCTGGCACAACATTTCCAGCCAGCTTGGTGGCTTTCCTGGTCTTGGACAGGACAGGACAGAAGCCAGGAAAGCGTACCTGCGTTTGTTGCAACCCGATGGCCGGTTCTATGTGATCGGGGACCAGGTATCTCCACTCACAGCATGGCAAGAGGGCGCTCTGATGTCGGTGGAGCATGTGGTGAAAGAGATTAGTATGCAACGGAGAGCGTCGGTAAAAACTGCTTAGTGTCGTCCAGGGCATGCTAAAGGCGAACACATTTCGCATCAAAGACGGTTTGTCTAACGTTTCCAGGCCGATTAGCGGCAGCAACAAAGAAGAGGTGAAAGAATTATGGAGACCACGCGCAGAACCTTTCTGGAGGGAATAGGAGCGACGGCAGCCCTCAGCGCTGTTGGGATATCGACCAGTACTGCATCATGGCCTGCAACAGCCCCAGCAGCTTCAGCCGATAAATGTCTTTTTTGGATCGCGGCGGCCACGCCCTGCGATAAGAATTTTAAATTTGAAGATGGCTTGTACAGGGACATGCTGGCGTACTTCAAAGAAAACGGGGCTGACGGAATCGTGGTGCTGGGATCTACCGGCGAGTATCCGTCTTTTTCCGTTGCCGAGCGAAAGAAGATTGCTGAGACCGCTCTTAAGCACAAGAATGGGTTGAACATCATCATCTGTTCCGGCACGTCGAATTTTCCGGAGACCATTGAGCTATCGCAGCATGCGGCGGCAAACAGCGCGGACGGTTTGTTGATCATCCCGCCGTTCTATTACAAGCAGCCACCTTTGGAGGGGCTCACCAGATATTACTCGCTCATCTTCGAGCAAGTTTCGATTCCAATCAACTTGTATCACTACCCCCGTATGAGCGAGGTTCCGGTTACGCCCGAACTGCTGCATAGCCTGGAAAAATATCCCAACCTGGCCGGAATCAAAGACTCCAACGGAGATGCGCCGGAGTTTGAGAAATATGTAACGGAATTTCCCAAGCTGAATATGAGGGCCGGAACCGGCAACAATCTGAAACACGCTCTGGATACCGGGATGGGCGCCATTCTCGCCGAGGGCAACCTGTTTACGAAGCAAGTTGCTGCCGTTTTTGCCGCCAAGCGTGCGGGTAAGGACATTGAGTCGCCACTCGCGAAGCTCCGAGATGCGCAGCAGGTGCTGCGCCCGGCAGGTGTTGCCAGCTTTGGTCCGATGAAATACGCGCTCAGCCTGCAAATGGGGACCCGGCAAAGCTATCAGAGGCCTCCACATCCTGACGTAACCGACGAACAGAAGGCCAAGATACAGGAAGGCCTGCAACAGATCAAGCAAATGGCATAGACACGTTTTCAATCATGGAGGCCGTGCACATGCGGCATAGAAAAACGGCGGTGGGAACGCATCTTCTATTATGGTGGCTTGGACTCATTGGGCTCAGTTGCATATTGCCCGTCGCCGCAGGGCAATCTGGCACAACCAATGATCGGGCCCCGGGCACAGAATGGCCCACCTACGCCGCTGATTTGGCTGGCACCAGATATCGCCCGCTCGACCAGATCAACGCGTCCAACTTCAACAAGCTGGAAGTTGTCTGGAGGTTCAAGACCGACAATCTAGGCAACCGTCCTGAATACAAGCTTGAGGGCACGCCACTGATGGCGAACCACGTCCTCTACGCGACTGCCGGATCAAGGCGCGCGATCGTGGCACTCGATCCTGTCACCGGCGAACTGCTCTGGGTGCATGGTGAACATGAAGGAGCACGCGGAGCCGCTGCTCCCCGCCAGCTCTCAGGACGAGGTCTGGCTTACTGGTCCGATGGTAAGGAGGAACGGATCTTGTATGTGACTCCTGGATACCGGCTTATATGCCTGGACGCGAAGACCGGCTCCCCGGTCCCATCTTTTGGCAAGGATGGCGCGGTTGACCTGAAGCTGGACGACGATCAAACCTTTATGCCCGACATCACCACTGGAGAGATTGGCTTTCAGTCTGCGCCGGTGGTGGCCAGGGAAACGGTGATCGTGGGCGCGGCTTTTCGTGAAGGCTTTACGCCTAAGAGCATGCGCAATAATAAAGGATACGTTCGCGGCTTCGATGTCCGAACGGGCAAGCGGCTCTGGATATTTCACACCATCCCAAAGAAGGGCGAGTTCGGCTACGATACGTGGCTGGATGGTTCCGCCGAGTACACCGGCAACACGGGAATGTGGACGCAGCTCTCCGTCGACGAAGCTCTCGGTTTGGTTTACCTTCCAGTCGAAACACCCACGGGTGATTTCTATGGCGGACACCGGCGGGGCAACAATCTTTTTTCGGAATCACTGGTTTGTGTCGATCTGAAAACGGGGCAACGGAAGTGGCATTTTCAGTTGGTGCATCACCCGTTGTGGGACATGGATATTTCGTCGGCGCCGATACTTGCAGACATCACCGTTGACGGCAAGCCGATCAAGGCTGTGGCCCAGCCGACCAAGCAAGGCTTCCTTTACGTATTTGATCGAGTCACAGGAAAGCCCGTATGGCCCATAGAGGAGCGTCCGGTTCAGCCGGGTGATGCTCCCGGTGAATGGTATTCACCCACGCAGCCGTTTCCTACTAAGCCTCCGGCGTACAGCCGCAACGGCGTATCGATTGACGACTTGATTGACTTCACGCCGCAAATGCGCGAGCAGGCCAAGACGATTGTTTCCAAGTATCGCCTGGGTCCGGTGTACACGCCGCCGGTGATTAGCCGGATTGAAGGTCCGTTGGCGACGCTTACACTCGGAACGGCGAGCGGAGGAACGAACTGGCCGGGTGCATCCTATGATCCTGAGACCCACACCGTGTACGCTTTTGCATGCAACGCCTGCCTCACGCCTCTTGGCCTGGTTCCACCGCCCAAGGATGTTTCAGACATGAACTACGTGGCTGGAACGGCGGGGCAAAAAGTCCAGATGCGGACTGGCCCAGGTGAAAACGCCGGCGCTGACGCACCCACGCCGACCCGCAATCGGCCACCAGCAGGAGGTGGCGGCGGAGGTGGAGCAGGCGCTTTGAATATTGACGGCATACCTTTGATTAAACCGCCTTACGGGACTATCTCAGCCATCAACCTCGACAAGGGCGAGATTGTTTGGCAAATTGCTCATGGCGAAACGCCGGATGTGGTCCGCAACCATCCCGCGCTCAAAGAGCTCAATATCCCGCGGACCGGGCAGACCACATACAACGTCGGCACGCTGATCACCAAGACGCTGGTCATCGCAGGCGATGGCCAAATCACCACGACAGCGGAACATCCGCGCGGGGCGCTGCTGCATGCTTACGATAAAGCCACGGGGAAAGAGGTGGGCTCGGTCTATCTTCCGGCGCCGGAGAGTGGCTCTCCAATGACCTACATGCTGGACGGCAAACAGTACATTGTGGTCGCCGTGAGCGGTGGAGCTTACTCCGGAGAGTACATCGCGTTTGCTTTGCCTTCTGAAGAGGAATAAAAAATAATTATCGAAGATGAGGACAACTTTGGCGGGAACGATCATCGGGCTGGTGGCCATTGGCGCAGTTTATGGCACACTTTGCGCGCAGCAAACTAAAGTTGTGCTCGCGAGCATGGGGCCCCGCTCAGTCTGGGACGGCGTTTACACCGACGAGCAAGCCAAACGTGGCGAACAGCTTTACCATCTCCGCTGCGCGTCATGCCACGGCGACAAGCTGACAGGCGGTGAGTCTGCGCCGCCGCTTGCGGGCGGTCAATTCCTCTCGAACTGGAGCGGCCTCACCCTCGATGTGCTCTTTGAGCGAATCCGATTGACGATGCCCTCAGACAACCCCGCAAAAGTGGGCCGTATTCCGAAGGCCGATGTCCTGGCTTACATGCTCAGCATGAACAGATTTCCTTCCGGTAAAACCGAGCTCCAGTACAAGACTGAATTGCTGAAAGAAATTCTGATCGAAGCAAACAAGCAACAAGCGAATGTGACCCGACAAAGAGTGCTTGACAGCGCAAGAACTTCCGAGCGCATGACTAAGGCAGTATTATTGCGCTGACAATCTCAGACTGAAGATTTGACGATGCCGCTATCGTCAGTCTGAGTGCGAGGCAAATCGGTGCTTCTTCTTCCCCAGGTGGTTCCGGCAGGGTAACGCTTCGCGGCTTCAGGGTACAAGTCTTTGGCCCTGGCGAGCGCCTCCGCCACGCTCCGGCAGATATTTTGCTCGCCCACATGCTCGCTGAATTCAGCCTGGTGCATTTGTTTCGCGGGCTGTGCTCTGGCTCCGCACAGAATGATGCGCCTGCCGGATTCATGCACGCGGTCGGCAAGCCGTTTGTGAAACCTACGACAACCGGGCGCGGTATGAACTTGACCGCCGTGCCCAACCCCGTTGCTCCCAGGAACAGCAGAAAAACCCCGGCCAGCAAGGTGCACATGAAGAGGCCGTCGACACCGTACTTTGCGACAATCCCAAATACAACCACTACAAACGCCCCGGTTGGGCCGCCAATCTGTGTTGAAGATCCGCCTAAAGCGGAAACCGTAAAGCCCGCGACGATCGCGCAGTAAAAGCCGGCTTGCGGGGGAAGACCAGACGCAATCGCGAATGCCATCGCCAAAGGGAGCGCGACTAGTCCGACCGTGATGCCGGCAAACAACATCCGCCACGAACATACGTCCCGTGTAGGACTTGAGGCAGAGCACGGATTTCGGCAGCCAATTGCCTATATTGAATTTCTTTAGATCAACGTCCATATTCATCCGTCGAAATTCCCATCATTCTCCCGTGTCGGCTTTCGCATCCGTCAATCATTCCGCCCACCACTGCGACATTGCATTGACGTTTTTCGGTGGCTCCAGGTCTTCTGGATTTTTGTATGGGGGAGAAGGACAAAATAAACCGATAGAGGCAATGCCGAAAGGCCCACGCTAACCGACAATATACAGGTATTGCAGGAACGGGGAACAAAGAAAAATCATAAGGAGTTCGTCCCATTAAGCCGGGGCCTTCATTTGGGCCAGCATGTCCTTCACGTCGATTAGGTGATTATTAAAAATCTCTTTCGCAACATCGAGCAGCCTGAAAACAGTTTTGTCGCGGACAGAGTAATACACATTTAAACCCTCTTTCCGGCCCGCCACAATATTGCGGGAGCGCAAAACAGCCAGCTGCTGGGAAAGAGTGCTCTGTTCGACTTTCAGGAGAGCGCAGAGTTCCGTGACTCCCAGTTCGCCCTTGCGCAGCGCGTCCAAGACAGCAATTCGCAGCGGATGCGCCAGGGCCTTGAAGAACTCAGCCTTAAAGTTCCTTAAATTAGCCATGACTGAATTAAATAGCTATATTTATATATTGTCAAATACATATATATAAGCCGCAATCCCCGGTGGGGCTAGCGCCTTCGAAAAAGAGCGCGCAAAGACTATTGGGCTTTCTTGTCGAGCACTCGTCGCACGGCCTGAAAATTCACGGTAATTACGCTCGAAGAGGAAGACTTAGAGGCTGTTTGTAAATTGGAGGGATTGGCTTTTACGAAATCCACCAGCACCAGACGCCTGTCTACGATCGCTTCTTTCAATTGTTTTATGTACAGCGGCAGGTGGTGCAAAGGGGACATGATCAACAGCGCCGTCAGGATCAGAAACGCCGCGCTGATCTGTATTCCGCTGGGGGCGGGTCCGTGGGCCCACCACATAATAATGTAGCTGGCAACGATGCCTGAGAGCAGGCTGGATCCGGAAAACAAAGGCATGCAGAAGGTATTTTCACGACGGTCCAGATAGATGAAGGACAAGAAGATCCCAAGCGCGGCATAAAAAAAACCAACCGCCCAGCCGTAGGGAGCAAACGGACTGCTGAAGAGATGCGTAAAGCCGAACCTCATCTGGTTTGCGATGTCACCTCGGCCAACCAGCGCAAGCACCGCCGGTGCAAGTACCAGGGCAGGCATGGCTACAGCCTGTTCCTCAACAAAGTACGCACAAGCGACTTCTTTTTGTCCTGTCTTGGCGATCTGAGTCATGCAGGGCAGACGGAGAGAGTAGCCGCTGAGATAAGCGGCAAGATTGAGCAGGGCCGCTACGCTTAGTTGATATCCGTGGATGCTGCTGAATGAGATCCCCAGGGCAACCAGACTGAGCACCAGGCCCGCCCAGGAAAACCAGCGCACGCGGCGCTGAAAAAACCGGTCAATCAGGGGTGACATGGTCAGCACGCCGGCCCTCATCAAGACCAGTGCCAGCACAATGGATACACCACTGAAACTGTAAGCCAAGGTCGTGGTGATGATGATCGTGGCAAAGGCGAGTCCGGAGATGAGTGTCTGTCGCCGAGGGTAGACCACGTTCAAGCCTAAGACCCGGCGTTTGCGACCGTGCTTCCACCATCCCACGATTGTGATGAATAGCAGTACCGAAATCGCGGTGGAGATGTTGGCAGAAGGCAGCAGCGCGGGTCCGGGAATAAGGCGTCCATTGGTCAGAAGGCCGGAGGTGATTGCCTTGCTCAATCCGCTGTAGGGTATGTAAGAAAGAAAATACCCTAACGTCAGCGCCCAGATGCTTAAAGTGTATTGACGCTTTGTGCCTGCCATCGGCTTACCAGCTTTCAAAATCGGCCGCAGACCACCGTCTACGGTTTATAAAACGATGGATCATGTTTTTGCCCAAGCAGAGACTTTCCGACCGTGGCCAAAATATGATCGTCATTGTCATGCCGGACATAAAAAGACAGGTCCCGGTAAATGCGCTCCAGCGGACTGGGACGATTCAAGCTGCGGGCCCCGCATGCGCGTATGCACCGCTTCACCGTGTCTTCCGCCAGATGTTCAATGATGTGGCGGGCGCGGCTGCCGGCAAGCTGGGCCTCCGTATGCCTGCCTGTGTCCCACATGCGCGCAACATGCTGTAGCCAGAGGTAGGCGGTTTCCACGTTGATGGCGCTCTGCCCGATGTGGTGCTGGATGTAAGGGTCTTCGGATTTGCCTTGCGAAGACACATAGTCAAGAGCAAATTCATAGGCTGCTTCTGCCGCTCCCAGGAACGTTGCCGCATAATGAGGAATGAAGCAGGTTTGCCAGCCTTCGAGCAGGTATTGTCCGGGGCTTCCGATCAGATTGGTTTCCGGAATGAATGTGCGATTGAAATGCACAGCATGGCTGGCCGATGCTCGCATTCCAAGCGGGTCCCACCACGATTGATCAACGGAGATGGACGGATCCGAAAGATCGCAGGCGAGCAGGAGTTGGGATTCCACGTGGCCGCTGATGTGTCTTGCTCCGCCCGGCCCAGCCGTACTGACCAGCAGGATCGCCCAGTTTGCTCCGCCTGCGCTTGTGGCGAACGCCTTTTTGCCATCAACAATGTATCCACCGTCAACTTTCGTCGTGGTGGTCCCGAAGGAGAGTTTTTCTGAGGAAGCTCGCGCCTGAGGCTCACCGCTCCACGCCACCCATATCTTTCCGTTCTGGACCACGCCAGCAAACCAGCGTTTCTTTTGCTCTTCATTGGCGATGCCATCGAGCAGCACAAGGGAATTGATATGTCCTTCCCAGCAGCGCGTCAGAGCAAGATCCGCTTTTGCAATCTCCTTAGTGACCAGCCAAAGCGTGAGCACGTTTCCATGATATGGCCCCAACCCAAGGCCGCCGTACTCCGGCGGTACAACCAAAGCCAGCAGGCCCGTCTGAAAAAGGTCCTTGAAGTCCTCTGCCGGGAAAGCAGCAGCGCGATCATACTCAGGCGCACGCTGGGCAAACTTGGACTGGGCCAGATTTCGGGCGCGCGCAGTCAGTTCCTGTTGCGATGAATTCAATTCAATTGGCATGGCGCCCTTCATGGTTGTATGACTTCTCCTGTTCAGGCCTTAGCGATGTTCAGTCTGGTTTGCAGCAAAGCCTCAATCTGGGCTGAAGCCTGCTCTTTCACTCGGGACAACGACGGTCTTTGTGGCTCTGGGTCTCGGCTAATGGGATTTCCGAATGCCTGTGAAGCAACATTTTGTCTGCCGATGGCCACGGGCATCTTTTGGCCGGTCATCATATGAAACTGCTTTCGTACCTGGTTGAGCAGAACGTCGTACCCATCGATAATGGCCCCTCCGCGGGCAATGACCCCTGACACCAACGGTGTAGGCCGTGCGCCATATACCAGATCAACCACCAGAGTGCCGCTGCTCAAGGTATCAATCTCAAACGGGATAGCATCGTCATCGCGTCCGATTGGAGTTGCGTTTACCAGCAAAGGGAAGTGAGTGGCTTGAAAATCGGAAAGCGGCACAAAAGGCAGACCGAGCAGCTTTACAGCGAGTTCTCCGCGTTCTTTGCCGCGATTGACCAGCGTCACATTTGCTCCGGCTTGCTGCAACGTGGCAGCGATTGCCCGTCCGGCGCCGCCACAACCGATCACGGCAGCTTTGAGTGATACAGCTGGTTTGTGGCCATTCCCCGCGACTGCCGCAATACTTTCTGGATCAGTCGTGTGCGCTTCCCATGAACCGTTTCTTCTAACAAAGATATTGCTGGCTCCGGCCCTGCATGCCATGGGGCTGCGCAGCGCAGCCGCGGCAAATGCGGCTTCTTTGTAAGGAGAGACAATGGTGAGTCCCTTGAGCGCAAGGCCCAGAGGTTCCAGCGCCGACGTTTCAATGCTCTCCCTCCAGAAGTCTTCGAAACTTTCCACATGGAAGGGAAGAAACAACGCCGGATAGTTAAGTGCGCGATATCCCGCATTATGCAGCCGTGGCGACGGCGATTGGAAAACCCGGTTGCCAACAATGCCGTATAACTCGCGCACCGGATGCACGGCAGGGAATCCATAATCTTCCATGAGTTGCTGGATGGAGGGCTCGCCGGAATCGCCCACGGGTTGGTGGTCGAGTCTTCCAAACACCATGGGGGCGCCGAATTGAGGCGCAAGCGTGCGACCCCAGAATCCGGCCTTGCCGTCGCAAACGGCAATCAAATCTTTGCGTCCAAGTTCTTTTAGCAACAGCAGTGGCGTTACCGCATCCATGACGCTCGAGCCGTTGATGGTCATGAAATACATGTGTGCTGGAACCGCGCTGATGCGTTTGAACTCTGAGCGAAGAGAGGCGAGGTCGCTGCTGGGTCCGCGCCAGCAAAGCAGACGCTTCTGCGCAGGAATTACACTAAGCACCTCTGGAGACAGGTCACAATCAGCTTCCAGACCCACCATGTCATATTCGCTGGCTGCGTGGATAAGGGCGCTATGCCTCGTGGCCAGCGGGCTGTCGAAGTGGCCATTCGAATGATGGCTTGGCAGTGTGTAAAGCAATTTTCCTGCAAAACGAGCGCGAAGCCTTGCTGCAGAGACGCCGGTATGCAAATTTCCCCGAACTTCCAGCCAGGTTACTGCATCAGGAATCTTTGGTAGGGTTTCGAGAGAGAGAGTCTCCATCAGAGTGGCGACAAGTGCAATGGAACCGGCCATACAAGCTTAGTTCACCTCGTTAAACATGAACATACCAGCCAGCCGACAGGACCCGCGCAACATGAGCGCGCTTTTGAAGGAGGCCTTACCTAAAATGAACCTGAGGCTATCCGCAGCCCCTGCAAGTGTCAAGCAAAATTCCGACCGCACACAACTACAACATTCCCGAAATGAAACCGAGACGGACAACAAACCGCGAGAATTTGCATCAATCTGAAAACGCTAGCTGGGGCAGGAATCCTTCTTTTTTTTTGCTGCAAAGGCTTCAGTAAACCAAAGCAGCTCATCAAAGAAGGACTTGGCCCGTTTTGCCATACCCGGGTCAGCCGGCCTTCCCTGAGCATCAAAAGATTCCTGAACGCGTGAAACCAGCAAAAAGGCCGGGATAGGAACCCCTCCCAGATGCAGGACTACTTGGCGTAATGAAGCCAAACACAGGATGCCGCCGGTTTCGACCGCGGAGACCGTGATAATGCCGAAGGGCTTGCGTCGATATTCGTCCTTCAGGTAGTCCAGAGCATTCTTCAACACGCCCGGATAGCCGCCACTGTATTCTGGAGCGACAATAACAATCGCATCGGCCCGTTGGATTGTTGCACTGAACGTAGTCACGCTGGCGGGTGCATCATCCCGGAACCTGAGCCGCTCTTCCATCATGGGCAGGTCCATTTCTTTCAGATCCAGCAGTTCGGTTTTTACGCAGTCCAACTCTTGTAAACAACCCACTGCGAACTTCGCAATCTTGCTGCTTTCTCGATTCCGTCGGATCGTGCCGAGGATAACTGGTATATAAAACATCCGCACTCACTTTTTTTGGAATTGTAGGCTGAGAAAAATGAGTTCCTGCGACCAAACAGAGTTGAAGTCACATCATTTTCAAGGCTTGTGTTGGAGTCGACAGTTCTTGTTCTTTCTTGCGGACCAGTGGCAACACATGCTTACCAAAAAAAACCATTTCTTCCAGCTTAGGCCAGCCGGAGAGGATGAATTGAGACACACCAAGTTTTTTATATTCCATGATTGCTTCCGCTATTTCTTCCGGAGAGCCTACAAGACAGACTGTTGCGGCGCCGTGCGTGTTCACGGCCCCCATCCATAGATAAGGTTTGAGCCATTCAACTCTAGCAGCGGTTGCATAAGTTGCCCGGATGGAAACGGAGTCACTTTCTTTGACAAACTGGCGCTCTCTTTGTTTTTCACGCAGAGAGGGATCAAGTTCGCTGACCAAGTCATGCGCGGCGCGGACGGCTTCTGCGCGGGTGGGACGAGCGATGATTGCCATTCGCAGTCCCACTTCTTTTCCCACAGCCAGTACCGGATGGACGATTTCGCGGATTTTTTCCGGGGTATCTCCGATCTGCATCCAGAGCGTTCCGCATTTTATGGCCAGGTCCTGCGCTTCCTTTGACCCACCTGCGATGAAAATCTCCGGGAATGTGCGCTGTTCCGCGACAAAAGGGGTATTCAGCCTGGTGTCTTTGGTTTGGTAGTACTGACCATGGTAAGTAACGGGCCCGTTGCGATGCCACAGCGCGCGGCAAACTTCCAGGAATTCAGTGGTGCGGGCGTATCGCTGATCGTGAGGAAGCATATCGCCATAGTAGGCCTGTTCCTCGGGAGAATGGCCGGCGACGATGTTGAGGCTTAGCCGTCCGTTGATCAGCGCGGAAAGTGTATTGATCTGCTGCACGAAACTGGTAGGTGCGATCAGCCCCGAACGATAAGCAATGATGAATTCTATCTTGCTGGTGGCTAAGCCGAGCGCTGTCGCCAGCACGATCGAGTCGGGCTTGGAAGCTCCAAAATCAGTCAGCACTCCATGGATTCCCAGTCTCTCGGCTGTCCGGCAAAAATCGATCTGAGCTTCAAGGTCAGGAAGTCCGGTCGCGTTTCTAAACGCTGCGGCGCTTCGGGTCTCTGCCGAACGCTCACCTCCCTGGAGAAGCCGCCAATGAAATTTCAGTTGCACGGTGCCTCTTGCGCATGGCTTTGCGATTCTCTCGTGCGGACCAGTGGCAGTACTTCGCGGCTGAACAATTTCATCTCGTCCAGATCAGGCCATCCCATGAACAGAAATTGCGTGACGCCGGTTTGTTTGTATTCCCACAACGCGCCGGCAATCTCCTCAAACGATCCCACCAGCGCGATGGATGGAGCTCCGAGATAAGGGACCGCGCCGGTCCACAGGCAGCTGGTCAGCCACGCATGCTCGCGCTCGGCCATGGCCAGCGTCGAGCCGAAGGCTACAGAGTCGGAACGCTGGGCAAATTCTTTATGCGCTTTCCTGGGAGAATTTCCTAGCTCTTCCAGCATAGTATTGGCCGCGTTCACTGCCTCCAGTCGAGTGGGGCGCGCGATCAATGAGACCAGAAGGCCGACCTCTACTCCTGCATCAAGCACATGCCGGATGCGCGGAAATAATTCGGTTGGACCCGCGGGCAGGGTCCAGAAGCATGCAGCATGTTTCACGGCGAGTTCCACAGCTTTGGGAGATGCGCCACCCACGTAAATCTCCGGACCCTGGCCGTACAAAAAAGGCGTGTTCAACTTACCCTTTTCGATCTGGAAATACTTGCCCTGAAAATTTACCTCCGCCGAACCACTCCAAAAGCTGCGGCAGATCGCGAGAAATTCGTCGGTGCGTTCGTAACGATCGTCGTGCGTAAGGAAGTCCCCGTAATAGCGCTGCTCTTCCGGCGTATGTCCGCCGACGATGTTGAGGCAGATGCGTCCCTGCGTCAGGACCGATATGGTATTCACCTGCTGTACAAAGGCGGTGGGTGAAATCAGGCCGGAGCGGCAGGCCACCATGAACTTGATCTTGTTGGTTAAGACACCGAGAGCAGAAGCCAGCGCGATTGGGTCAGGGCGATGAAAACCCACAGCCGTCAGCAGGCTTTCAATGTTGCATTCTTCCGCCGCCCGGCAAAACTCCAGATGAGCATTCAGGTCCACCATGCCCGATTGTGCGGCCCGTGCTTTTGCACCGCGCCATTTTTCTCCCGCGGAAGACATGCTCCAGTGAAATCGCAACGCCCCAGTCGACGCTCGGGTTTGCGAGGCGGGTCTTTCTCCGTTGCCGTTCATTATCTTTCCTTGTAATAAAACTCGCGCGAAAAATAATTCGAGCGCCCGCTGCCGTCTTTAAATTCGGTGAAATATGCAATCACCAGCACGCCTTGTTTTACATTGGCCTGCAAGTGGCAGCGGATTCCCTGAGAGTTGAACGTGGCGCTGAATGCCATGGCATCGGCGGACGAGCAATCTTTGGCGTAGGCGGGGCCGGCAACTTCTCCCCAATCGACAGTTCCGGATTCGCCAACCCCATGAACACGTATGCCCAGGTGTTCGCCGCGATCGCTGATTTCTACGGCAGCAATACCCAGGGACAAGCTGTTTGTGTTGCGCCAGAAGCCCAGGAGAGATGAAGTGTCCAGCTGTCGGGTTCCGGCTCCTTGGCTGGGAACATCTGAGGCCGGTAGCGTTGCTTGCGAGCTCGCCACAGAATAAAAAAATTCTCGGGAAAAATAATTCGAGTGGGAGCTGCCGGCTTTGAAATCGTGAAACCCAGCAAGTACAAGAAGTCCCAGGTTTACGTTTCCCTGGAAGCGGGAGACCATGCCGCCAAAATCAAATTCCGCGAAAAATGACATGCCCTCGCGTGCTGCAGGGTTCGCTGCAAAAATATTGCTCGCCAGGGCCAGCGGAAATTTCAGGGGTACCAGCCCGCCTGTCCCAAAACATTCAACCGATAGCGCTCCGGCTGCTCCCTGAATACGAACTTCACGCAGACCCTGCGGGTCCGGATCCGTATGTCTCCAGGTTTTCGTAAGTAATCCTACGCTTAGCGGGCCTTGTTCTGAAGGTGCACTGGCGCAGTCCTGAAGCCTCATATATTGCTGTGCTTGGGTTGTGCTCACTGGACTTCCTCTTTCCTGGCTGAAGGGTGCTCTCTTGCCGTGGTGTGCTCCACAACATGCAAATGGATAAGGGACAGAATCCTACCATGACCACGGCGTGTTTCATAAATGTGCTTTTGCCGGGTGGAACGGTCTCATGGGGCCGCTGGCACTGTGATAACAAGATTCGTCCCTTGTGATAGTCTGATGCGCCGTCTTCGACGAACAATATGAAACCAGCAGGACAGCTTTCATGATGAGGGCCTATGCACACTCTCCCTCGATTCAAATGGGTGAAGACCTGAAGTTATGCGTCGAGCCGGGGCATCGTTTCCGGGCCGCATTCTACCGGTATTGGCTGTCGGATGAAGCCGAGCCTATAGCTGCTCCGGAGTTGTCAGATGTTTCCGGGGTGGAGCAGACGGGCAACATTTTCCAGTCTCCGCAACGTCCATGGACCGGAACCCCGGACCACGACTGGGAGTGGCCCTGGATTGCTTTCTCTCTTGACGCTTCTGCCTGGCCAAGTGGTGTCTACGTTGTTGTGATCTATGAAGTCGACGATCTCGGAGTGCCCAGCGACGAAATCGGCCGGAAGGTCGTGCGTGGAGAAGCGCTTGGTTTTATGGACTCTAATGCCGCGCTGTTCGTGGTCACGCCGCGGAAGCCGACGGCTTCGATTGCCTACATCGTTCCCATTGCAACGTTCCACGCATATAACTTTACTGGCGGTGGATGTTTTTACGAATACCGTCAGCCGCCCGTGCCGCCATCTCGCACGGTTACTTTGCGACGTCCAGGTTGCGGTATTGGAGGTGTATGTCGCGAAGCGCTCGATCCCTACGATACCGGCTCGCCACGCCAGTCATTTGCGCACTGGGATGCAAAAATGCTCGGCTGGTTTCGTCGCGAGGGCTTCACGGTGGACTGCTTTACCGACCTCGATCTGGACAAGCGAAATTTTCTCGTCGCAGGAACTGGTGGACCATTGTACCGTGTGATGACCAGTTGCGGGCACCACGAGTATTGGTCCGAGCCGATGCGGGAACGTGTGCAGAGCCTGCTCAGCGCCGGCGGAAATGTTGCCATCTTTAGCGGGAACACCTGCTATCGCAAAATATCTTTTGACGCCGCAGGAACGAGCATCACCAAAGAAAACGAAGCGTGGCCAGACAGCAATGAAGCCGGCTTGTTCGGCGTGAGTTATTCCCAGGGCGGCGGCTGGTGGGGCGATCTCACTCCCGATGGCTGGCGGCGAACGCAACGGGCCGCGATTGGCTATACCGTAACTGTGCTAGACCATTGGGTCTTTGCCGGCACGAAGCTTTCGCAAGGCAGCGTCTTTGGCGCTGCGGAACGCCTGCTCGGATACGAGTGTGATGGCGTGGTGCCCGGCGTCTCTCCCTCGAACGCGATCGTGTTGGCCAGGGCTCTCTTGCAGGGAGGATGGAACAACGGTGAAGGTCACACGGCTTCCATGGTGATATTCAACTCTGGACACGGTACGGTCTTTAACGCGGCAACAACAGATTGGCCGCGCGTGCTGAGTAATCCGTCGGCGGAGTCGTATGCTGCCGTTTCTCAGATCACTCGTAACGTCTTTAACCGGCTGTCTGGTAAGCTGGCGAAAACGCACACAGATTGACGAACACTATGTCTTCGAATCATGTGTCTTCGAATAATAGAACCGCGCTTCCTGTGGTTCAGGGACTCTGGGTGGGAGACGGCTTGTCCGCCATGGAGCGTCTCTGCATCCTTTCCTTTCTGCGGCACGGGCACGCGTTCCGGCTCTTTACCTACGGCCCGGTGCGGAACGTTCCGCCAGGGACAGAAGTTTGCGATGGTAGTGCCGTCCTCCCGCGCTCGGCGATTTTTCAGTATACGAATGGCTCTTTTGCCGGCTTCGCCAATTTCTTTCGCTACAAGCTCCTGTTGGACCAGGGAGGCTGGTGGGTTGACCTTGATACCATCTGCCTTAAGCCCTTCGATTTTCCTCAGGAATATGTATTTTCTTCTGAGATGCATCACGGCACGCCTGTAGTGGATAGTGCAGTGATCAAGGTCCCAAAGGGATCTGAGTTCTGTGATCACGCATGGCGCGTCTGCCAGGGGAAGGACCCGCAAAAACTGATCTGGGGGGAAACCGGCCCGCGGCTTGCAGGTGAAACGGTTGGGCTGCTGGGGCTGCGCCAGTACGTGGTGGGGCCAGAGGTCTTCTGTCCGGTCGATCCCGATACATGGGAAGAAATCTTTGATCCTGACGGACGCAAGGAATTCGCCGCGAACACGCACGCAGTCCACCTGTGGAATGAATTGTGGAGGCGCGGAGATCTGGACAAAAATGCTGCTTATGCGCCGGGCTGCATCTACGAATGGCTGAAATCGGCCTACCTGGGTGTATAGAGACTTGGTGCGTAGAGAAATGCGTATCGTTCGAGCCGGTGCGCAGTGCGCGCCACCGTATTAAAAAAGTAATCAAGAGATTCCTTTGCATAGAGAGTGGAGGCAAATCGGGCTTTCACCTCTGCCTTCCAGCGTTCCAGCCCTTCTTCCGTGTCGCGATTGCATAAATACCGGTGGATCAATTCATCGCGCACGATCAGGCTGTCCACGTACTCGCGATCAAATAGTTCCCTTACTGGCTCAAGATTCCGCATCGCATTGCGGGTCGTGGTATGTGCGGAGGCGACTTGTGCGCGAAAGATCTCTTCTCCCTGCGTCTGGATTGCGCTGGAAACTCCGTAGATTTCACGCAGGCAGGCAAACTCACTGCGTGCGTTGCCGCGCTCGCATATCCAGTCGCTGTCTTTACGCATTCCCTCTATCGACCAGGCGGCGTTCGGCTCTTCACCCGGGACGCCCAGCCCGGTCAGGCAGTCATGGTCCATAAAGCAAATCCGTGTGCGCCATTGGCCTGACTGCCAGCGACTCTTCAAGCCGACATTGCGCGAGACAAACGACTCGCCTTCCGTATAGCCTCCGATGGCAAGGAGCGTTCCCCAATAGAGCCCGATGTCCACCATGCAATCCAGGTAGGTCTTATCGGCAATCGCACGGTTAGCGGGCAGCGCTAGCGCCGCTTCAATGTATTCTCGATACGCGACCGCGTCGCAATCGGGCGGATGATAGACTCCAAGAACTTCTTCTAAAATTTCATCCGCCAGCCGCCGTGCATCATCCGCTGAAAAATCGGCTGTAAATTTGCGGCCCAGTCCTGCGACAAAATAAAGTTCTGCGCCACGGGTAGAAAGAAGGTCAGCCGTGCGGTCCAGACGAAACGAAGTGGTTCCGGCCAGCCACGCCTGGTTCGGCACAGTTGCGACGATGAAGCGAGCTGTCAATCCAACGGGGCCAACAAGGTTGTCGCGGCGGTCGCTCCCTTCAAACGCCTCCACTGAGCGCTGCATTTCAGCGCGCATGGCGTCATAGCCGGGGCCGAAAATATGCGGGCTGGAAAAGTATTGGACGAGCGGCGTATCTCCCGCACCGTTTGGAACGGTTGAGATCGCAGTAACTCCCAGGCAGCGGCTCATCGGCGGTTCTACTCCGTGAACGCGGCGATAGATTTCAGAGAAGCGCCCACTGGCATAACACTCGTAATCCACCATGTGGCCATAGCACGCGCCTTGCAGTCGATGAGGAATCGGCGCGGGTTTTCCGTTGCGCTCGTAGATGATGTTCAAAAGGTGGCGGCCACGCATTCCCGCGCGCTTGGCTTCAAACTCCATGTCGCTTCCCGGCGGCTTGATGACCAGCGCGACAGTGCCGAGCGGATATTCAACCAGTGAGTTCAGCTCAGAGGAAGTTTGATCGGCCACCCACAAAACCCGATGATCACTGCGCAACTGTGAGGTCAGTTTGCGGTCAAAATCGCTAAGGCTAGGAGCAACGGGTTCCTGGAGTGTATTGCCATGATAATCCAGGGAACGCAAATTCCGCGGCACGCCGGTGGAGGACCGTACTTCGTCCAGGATCCGGCTGGCGACCTCGTCGGGATCGAGCAGATAACGTGCCAGGGAGAGCTTGCACGGCCGCCGCGACACGTAGATGAAGTCGAGCAACTTTCCCGGTTTTGTTTTCAGTCCGTCAATGCCGGCGTGAATGTAGTTCAATCGTGCCAGGCGGTTGCGCAATTCTGTGACGAAAGCTGCCGGGTCAGTAGTCGAGAAGCCCTCATCGAGCACAGTCTTGTGGATGGCGTCACCGGAAAACAGGCCCAGAGAAACAAGCAATGATTGGGATTCCGACGCAGGCCCTTTCTGCTCCCATAAAAGCAGGGCGTGGTGTTCAAGCATCAGGATCGCCGCGCAGCGCAAGTCCCAGGGCAAACGCGCGTCGCGTGCGGCAATCATGACCTTGCGGACGAAGGCTGCGTTGTAGGTCCTGTGGGACAGAAATGAGAAGAAGAGGTTCTGTGCTTTCGCGGTACGAATAAATTGTGATGCAACGATCTGGGCAAGCGGAGATGGCAGACGGCGGAGTCGTTGTCGTTGCGTGTTCGTTAGGACTGCCAAACCAATCTCCCTTAATCGAATCTTTACAACGCGGCAGATTACAGGAAACGCAAGTGCTGGTTCAATGAATTAACAGTCATTCAAGGCATATCGATTCGGTTACACATCGTGAGGCAAGCGATTGCGGTTGTGGCCCCGAATACTGAGAGCAAGCACCAGTGGGCAACATGTTTGGTACTGACAGCCCGATTCAAACCGCAGCGTCCCAAATCGGGAAAATTCTTGAGCGCATGTTGAACAGTAATGCAACGCCGATTTTTTTTCTTTGTTCGCAGAAAAAACTCTGCTACAGTTTGCCTGATTTTCTTTAGCACTCTGGGTTTCTTACAGGGTCATTACCCCATCGGAAGTGGTTTGCACGCCTGGCACCCCTAATCCAGCGCGCCAGCCGCACTCAAGATACGTCCAATTAACCGCCGTTGCAGATTCAATCCAAGATGGAGGAAAGAGTGTATGGGTGGCATTAAAACTAAGAGCAAAGGCAAGAAAGGCAAAGGCCCGGTAGTTCCCCCGGGTAATGTTACTTTCTGCGTAAACAACGTCAGTTTCTGCATGACCATGAACTTGACTGACGCCAACAGTCTTCTGGTGGCCCTGGCAAATGCGATCAATAACGCGGCCACTAAAAAATCGAAGACCGGGGGCGGCAAGGGCAAAGGCGGCGGAAAATAAGTCCAACCGTTGTGCACTCGTATTCCTAAAAAAGGGAAACAACAGAAAACGTCCTTTTTAATACTAGTACACGTGTGTTGTAACGAGGGCAGAACCTTTCCTGCGAATTTCTCGATTCTGCTTTCTGGGGCCTGATGATTCCACTGCGTTGACCGGAGGTGTCCGATGAAGAACCTGCAACTCTTTGGCGGGGGACTGAGTTTTCTATTATTTTGCGGGCTGCTTCAGGCGCAGCCTTCGACCGCACCACAGGCTTCCTGCAGCCGGACCTTGTACGCGAACGTTGTCGCGTTGGATCAGCCCCTCATGCTCAACCGGCTTGGTTCGTATATTCCCGGTGGCATGATTTATGCGCTGGCGCGCGACGTAGTGGATAGCAGCTCGCAGACCTCGTGTGCAGGTGGCGCCTGCAAACCCGGGCAGGTTGCCCTGCGCGATGGCAAACGTCCGCGTCCCATCGTTCTGCGTATGAACATGGGCGACTGCCTGGTGGTGAAGTTCACCAACCTGGTGGAACCGAGCCTGCCTCCAGCCCAGCAGGGTTGGTCCTCTCCGCCTCAGGACGATTTGCAGTTGTTTGAGTCGGGCGCGCCAGTTATCGGCAAGCTTTGGGGACAGAGTGCAACCCGGGCCATCGGCTTTCATCCTGCGGGACTCGATCTGGTTACGCCGCCGACGTTGCCGCCCGGCTCCAGCAGTTGTCTCTCCAACCTGGGAAGTGATGCCAATTGGGTTGGACAAAACTGCAGCAGCTTTGCCAACCCCGGGCAAACGCTCTTTTACAAATTCTACGCGCGGGAAGAGGGTAATTACCTCGTCTACAGCAACGACGATGCTCAGGGCGCCCCCGCCAGCAACAATGCCGGCCAGCAGCAAGCCGGGCTTTTCGGTTCGGTCAATGTAGAGCCCCAGAACGCCGAGTACTACCGCAGCCAGGTTACGCACAACGATCTGGTGTCGGCCACGCTGGTTGCGTGCAGTTCGACCAGAAAGACAGATTGCGTAGCGGAGAGCTTTTCCAAAGGGCCACTGGGCAACATGGCTTTGAGCCCGGCCCTGGATACGCAAAGCGGGAAACAGCGCGTTATCCATGCCGATGAGTTGAAGGACTGCTCCGCAACCGCCAAGAGTTTTCAGCTTTGGACCCTGACCACATTGAATACACTGGAGAAGGAAGAGACGCGGTGGTCATCTCCCGTCGTTAAGTGTGATGGCGGTCTCTTGCACACCATGGACGGCCATCCGGTCATCAACTACCGGGCGCACTATCTCACCGTTGGCAGCGGACAGCCGGCGGGAACGTCTGTGTTGAACATGCTGCAAGCGATTACTCCGAATGCAGGCAATGGCGTGGCCACACAAGAGATCGTGCACAGCGATCTCACGGCGATCATCACCGGCCCGCAAGCTGGACGCTTCCCCGATTATCAGAATTCGCCGCTCTTTGGCCAGAACCCGGCATTACCCGACCGGCGCGAGCCGTTCCGCGAATTTACTATCCACTATCACGTAAGCAACACCGTGGTGCAGCCGTTTGCGGCGTTTTCTGAGGGCCCGCTCAAGGACGTACTGAGCGCCGGCGCAGATGGTTTTGGAATCAACTACGGTATGGCTGCGATCGGGCCGGAAGTGCTGGCGAACCGGCTCGGCGTAGGGCCGGAAGCCAAGTGCGTGGAGTGCAAGTTCGAAGAGTTCTTCCTGTCTTCCTGGTCGGTGGGCGACCCGGCAATGCTGGTGGACAATCCCGCGGGCGCGAATGCGCAGCTATCCAAGCCCCATGCTTTTCTCCCAGCAGCGTCTGGAGCAAACAAAGTTCTGCTTCAGGGAACGCATACTCCTGATAGTTTGTCGCGCGCGGTAATTCCAGGAGCGTTCAGAAACTCGGTGGTGGTGCCCAACCTGGAAGAGGTTATTCGTCCGGCGGCCCCGAAGGCGACGATTGTTTATTATCCTGATGATCCGTCCAACGTTTATCACAGCTACACGCGGGAGCACGTAAAGTTCCGCATCAACAACGTCAGTATCGGTCAGCCCCACGTTCATCACCAGCACGCGCATCAATGGCTGCAAAGTCCCAACAGCGATGACAGTGCCTACCTGGACAGCCAGATGATCATTCCGGGGTCAACCTATACGCTGGAAATGGTCTACAGTGGCAGCGGAAATCGCAATCAGACGGTCGGAGATTCCATCTTCCATTGCCACTTCTATCCTCACTTTGCCGCGGGAATGTGGAGCCTGTGGCGCGTACATGACGTATTTGAGGCCGGAACGCTGCTGGACAAGAACGGCAAAGTTATAGCCGGGCCAACTACCTGGAACCGCGCCTTGCCGGATGGAGAAATTGAAACCGGTACGCCGATTCCCGCGCTGGTACCTGTGCCCACGCTGGGCATGGCGCCGGTTCCGCCTCGCGTGCGACTGGTGGACAAAGGCACGCGCGTCATCGTGGAAGCGGACAACGCGCCGGTTGCGGCAACGCCGGTCTATCGCAATCCCGGTTATCCCTTCTTTGTTCCGGGCGTTGGGGGACATCGTCCGCCGCATCCTCCCATGGATTTTGCCTGGGAAGAGAATGCGCAGGGACTGCCGATCATCAATGCCCTGGGCCGCAAGACTTATCTGGATGGTGGGCTGCCGCGGCATTTGATTGTCGGTGGAGAGGTAGTGCGGGAATTTCATACGCGCTGGGACTTTACCAAAGACAACATCGTGCGCAACAAGGACGGCTCGTATCTCGCAGGCGGACTGACTGCTTATATTTTGCCTGAGGATGGTACAGCCGTAGAGCGGGCTGCTATGGCCGCGAATGCACGGCGCGCAAAATTCAGCTGGGAGCCCGATGGCAGGCCGGGGAACTTTATCAGCAACGGTTTGCCGCCCGCGCCCGGAGGTCCTTATGCCCGTCCTGATGTGGATGACAACGGAAACGCCGTATCCAATACGCGCCGCTACAAAGCCGCAGTCATACAGACCGATGCGGTCCTGAACAAAGTTGGATGGCATTATCCGCAGCAGCGGTTCCTGACACTGTGGAATGACGTTGCTCCCACATTTAATGGTGAGCGTCCACCTGAGCCTCTGTTTTTCCGCGCCAATAGCGGTGACAGCATTGAATACTGGCACACGAATTTGGTCCCCGGCTACTACGAGTTGGATGATTTCCAGGTTCGCACGCCCACGGACATCATTGGCCAGCACATTCACCTGGTGAAGTTTGACGTTCTTGCCTCCGATGGTGCAGCCAATGGCTTCAACTATGAAGATGGAACGTTCAGTCCGGATGAGGTGCGTGACCGCATCGACGCTATCGACCACGCCAAGGGCCCGCTGGGAGGAGGACTTCACGAAGGTTCTGTTACGCCCCAGACCGGTGACTATCCGCAAATTGAGCATTGCCTGGCTTCGGCCTTGCCTCTTCTGCCTTGCATCGAAAAAGTGCCTGTAACCAAGCTCAAAGCCAAACCTGCGCCCAGTATTTTCGGCGCCCCTCCGCATGGCCAGAATTTCACCGGAGCCCAGACTACGATCCAGCTCTGGATGGCCGACCCCCTGCTGAATAACCGTGGTCGTGACCGCTCCCTGCGCACGGTCTTTACTCACGACCACTTTGGGCCGTCCACACATCAGAACGTGGGATTGTATGCGGGACTGCTGGTGGAGCCTCCGGGCTCAACCTGGCTGGGTGCGCAGGACGGAAAGCCGATGTACACGCGGCCCGATGGTGGTCCCACAAGCTGGCAGGCCAACATCATCCCCAAAAACCAGGATGAAAGCTACCGCGAGTTCGCGCTTGAATTTCAGGACTTGCAGCTGGCCTACACAGCGCAAAGCAAGAACAAGGAGTCGGCGCCGGCCGCGCCGCTGTTTGTGCAGGCAGCGGCAACCCAGACTCAGTTCCAGAAGGACATCACCACGCTCAACAGTGGTACGGTTCCGGCAGATCTCTCCAACATGTTTAATGCCAGCGGCATCACACTTAGCCATCAGGCGAAATCAACCAAGTGTGCTGGCCCACCAAACTGCTGGTCCATCACTGATCCCAAACTTCCCGGTTTCACGCTGAAGGTCAATACGGCGGAACCGGCGTCGCTGATCAGCTTTCAGGCGTTCACACCAGATATGGCCCCGGGCTGGGCCGATCCATCCAATGCGCTGGGCCCGCCACCCGCGGATGCCTATCCAGCCAACGCCAGTGCTCCGTATCCGCTCCTGATTGATACCAGTCCGGGCGTGGGGACTTTTTCCGCGAACTACCGCAATGAGCCTGTGCCATTGCGTGTCCAGCCAGGAACAAATACAGGAACGGCAACGGATTTGTCGTGGGCTTTCTCTTCGTTGTCGACACGCAACATCGCCAGCTTGAACACCCAACCGGAAAATTGCGGTCAGCCCAAATGTCCCATTTCTCCTTCCAGCGGCTTCAGCTATCCCAAGGTCCCACTCACTGCCGGAATGACCGGACCAGACCCTTACACGCCGCTTCTGCGCGCCTATGAAAATGACCGTGTGCAGGTAAGGACGCTCGTGGGTGCACACGTTACTACGCATCCGTTTATGTTGCACGGGTTGAACTGGCTGTACGAGCCGGAGTATGGAAACTCCGGGTACAAGTCTCTGCAAGGCATGGGGCTTTCCGAGCACTTCGAAATGCTCTTCCAGTTGCCCTCACCAGTGAAGCTGCCGAATACCCAGTTTGCCGACTATCTCTATGCGCCCAGTTCGGGGGTATCGGGCACGCAGCAGGGACTTTGGGGGATTCTCCGCGCCTATGATGGCACGGTGAGCACACAGCCTGCCTTGGCAAAGCTCCCCAATAATCCCGGCGGCAGGGCCAAGAATCCGACGATCAGCACTTGTCCCGCTGATGCCAAGCCACGTCCTTATACTGTAGTCGCCAGAACGGCCCAGCAGCTCGGGCTTACCGGCGGGATTGTCTATAACTCCCGTGGAGTCTCTCCGCTGGTGGCGGCCAACGCGGTGCTCTATGTGAACGCTGACGACCTTGATCCCAAGACCCACTTCCTTAAACCCGGAGTGCGTGTGGAGCCGCTTATTCTGCGCGCCAATGCCGGTGAGTGCGTGCAGGTAACGCTGATCAATCAGCTTACCAGCACAACCGCTCTGGATTCTGCTGCGCTTGCTTCGCCTCTGGGATCAGCCAACCCGCTCTTCCGTTTTGATGTGACAGACGACCAGGTGCAGACGCTCGACAACAGTCCATCGTCAGCGCTTCCGTTCCTGACCAGGGAATTCACGCAGAATGGCATTCAACTCACCAGCCCCACGGTTGCAGTGGCCACTCCGGCAAGCGCCTGGACTGTAACTTCGGGCCAGATCACCTATGCGCTGAGCATTGCGGGCAACACGGTTTCAGTTACGGCGCCCGCATTCCCGGCTTCCGCTCCAGGTCCGTCGCTTACCGTTGGGTTGCATGCGCCTGAAGTTTCTTACAACATTCGTATGGCCGATGGCACAAACGTTGGCTATAACAACATCGCGTCCAGCGCAACACCGATTCCTTCTCCTGCCACAGCCACTCCCAGTGGGGCAATTGAGATGAGTTGGTACGCGGGCAATATCTCAGAAAGTTCGGACGGCAAAGTGGTGGCCACGCCTATCGAATTCGGGGCGCTCCCGCTGCTTCCGTCCGATCCCATCAACCATGCAAGTGATGGCCTGATCGGCGCGCTCATCGTGGAGCCGCCGGATGCCATCTGGAATCTCGACAAAGGCACGCGCGCTTCCGGCACGGTAACCATGAAGAACGGCGAGACCTTCCGCGAGTTCGTGGTTCTGTTACAGAGCGGAGTGCTTGGCGTGAACGGGTCCGTGGGAGCAGGACCCAACACTGTGGCTATCACAGCCACGGATGGAGTTAACTACAGGTCGGAGCCGAACGGATACGTGCCTCCGCAAGCTGGCGGGTTCATGATTTTGCCGAATCCAAACGACCCCAATGCCAAGACCATACTCGCGTCCGATGTGAAGTCGCTCGATCAGTGTGTGGTTGGCAGTGTTGTGGGCTGTCTCGCCAGCAATACCCAGTTGCAGAAAGCGTTTCAGCACCCAACGCAGAACCCGCAATATGGCTTTACTCTCATCCCACAGGCGACTTCCGCTGTCTCCAGTGGAAACTGGCAAATCACCGATGGGACGAACACGTATACGGTCGTTTTTGCCGGTGGGCGATTGAACCTTTCCAATTCCGCTTCTCCTGGTACCTTGTTAGCAAGCGTAAATGCGACAGCGGGTCTGGTGGAGGCGCTGGATGGAGTAGGCAGCGGTTCTGCCGGAGCTGTTCTGCACGCTGCTTTCAGCACCCTCACAACCAGCGCAACGGCGGCAATAGTCGCGCCGCGAAGCTGGCAGATCACCAATGGTGTCTACACTCTGGATGTAGCAGCGCCCAACATTGTCAGCGGGAAAGTCAGCACCGATCTCCAGGTGACCTACACTATTAACAATGCTACTAATTCTCTGTTGATTGACTACGCCAACTTCCTGGCCACGCCGACCACCACGACGAACGCTCCACAAACACCAATCTTCTGCGCTCAGGCTGGCCAGAAGGTGCGTTTCCGCGTGGTCCAGCCGGGAACGGACACGGACCAGATGATGGAAATTCACGGCCACAGTTGGGAGCAGGAACCGTACACGAACGACGGCATGCGGATCGGCCATAACCCTGACTCGCAGCAAATGGGCACCCAGGTGATCAGCCCCAATGACAAGCTCGACCTGGTGGTTGACAGCGCGGGTGGCGCTTTCGCCCAGCCCGGCGACTACCTCTATCATGCGTTCATGTCGCAACAGCTCGGCATGTGGGGAGTGATGCGTGTGAGCAACAACCCGCCGCAGATGTGCCCTGATCCGCAAAAGAGCGGAGGAGACTGATCTCGGCGGCGATGAAAAAAATATTTTTGGGTGAACTGATGCGGATGCGGGACCTGCTGCGGGACCGCGTCCCTTTTGGGCTATCTCGTTTCGGGCACGCCGAGTTGGAGATGCTTCGCGGGAAGCTGCTGCATGATCGCGAGGTTTCCGGCGGTCATGAATATCGCTATGCTCCCGCCGACCCGGACAATGCTGTTTCTCGCCAACGCCTGTGGGATTCCTTCACCTTCAAAGCGCCCAATTATTTTGTCGGCATCAACTGCCCGCACTGCAATATCACGGACGAGCAGTTCGAATGGATGCGGGAAAACTCAGGCCAGACCGAGGACCAGCTTACTTTTGCCACCATCTATTTTTACTCGAACTACCGGCCATACCTGACTCACGTATTGCCGCTGTTTAGCCAGTACAATACAGTGCTGGTGTGTCATGAACTGGGCATCATTGAAAATCTGCCATTCCAGCCGGTGCGCGTGTTTCGCAATCAATATGATGCCTGGCGCAAGAACTTGTCGCTGGCGGATGAACTCAAGAGCTATATAGCAGATGAGAAGATTCGTGGCGGGCTTTTTCTGTTCTGCGCCGGCGCGCTGGGATGCATCCTGGCGCATGAGGTTTATGCGTTCTGCCCGGAGAATACTTGCATCGACATCGGGTCTTCCCTCGATCCGTATCTTTTCACTGGAGCGCTGGCCCGCAATCGCCGCTATTTAAAGCAAGATCCCGAAGCCCAGGCCAGCGAGTCCTGCCATTGGAAGCCGCGCAAGATCGAAACATCCGGCGCAGCCGATTAGGCAGCGCCTGTCCGTGCGCCATGCAGACCGCGCCGGTTCACATACTCTTCATGCGCCAGGATCGCCTCTGCTATGGAGAGTTCCGATGGCCCCTGTGTGAGCTCGAATTCATGGTCATTGGAGGCTCCGCGCGCACGGACCACCGGCATGTGCGAGCGTCGCACCTCCGGCGTGATGTACGAAACGGCAAAGCCGATCCGCTTCATATCTGACTGGTTCGCGTTTGAACCGTGAACGAGGTCCACGTGGTGGAGCGACATCTGTCCTGGCTTCAAAACCAGATCACGCACGGTGCTTTCATCCACCTGGACTGAGATTTCCTCGCCATGGTTGAGCAGATTATTGGCTGCATAAGTTTCAATGTGTGGCTGCTTTCCCGTGCGATGAGAACCGGGGACCACGCGAAGGCATCCGTTTGCCTGATTGCTTTCTGAAAGGGCGATCCAGGCTGAAGGAGCGGGCTTGGAATTGAGCTTGGAATAAATTCCATCCTGGTGCCAGGAGACATACGATGGGTCATGCGGATGCTTGTAGAAAATCCGCGTCGAATGCACGAACAAATCAGGGCCAAGAATGTCTTCCAGAACATCCAGCACTCCGGGATGTATCGCCAGCTCGTAAGCCCAGCGGAAAAACAGGTGACAGTTGTCCATGCGCTTCAAGTATCCGCCCATGTGCTGCTCCTGTTCCTCAAGGGCCTCGCGGAACCTTTGCGCTTCGGCGGGGGACAGCACCGTTACGGGACACAAGCAGCCATCGCGTTCATAATCGCCAATCTGCGAGTCGGAAAGTACCTTACCCATTGCCTGCCTCCGGGGACCGGGCAAGCTGCGCGTAGCGCGCTCCGTACCGGTCGACCTCGATTTCGTATTCCTGAGCATACCCACGTGCCATTACCAGGTAGTGATACTCACGCAGCGCCTTCGTACGGCAATCCCGCGGACGGATGCTTGCCACATCGCGAAGCGCGGCGGCATATTGTTCCGTGTTGCCGCACACAAAGCCCACCTCGGGCGTTACGATCTCCGGACACGGACCAAAATCGCTGGCGATGACCGGTGTTCCTGACATCAATGCTTCAATCAGGACCAGCGGCAGCCCTTCATGCATTTGCGTGGGAAAAAGAAGCGCACGCGCTCCGGCGATCAGTTCCGCTTTGGCCTGTCCGCGGACGTCGCCCAGGAAGGTTACATTCGCCTGTTTGCACATGTTCCTGACGATCTCAAAAACCTCCGCGTCTCTTGCCGTGCCGGCAACGAGCAGTTTGAATCCCAGGTCCGCGGCCAGAGCGAGCGCAATATGCAGTCCTTTTGCCTGATACTTGTGTCGTGTTGCGTTGCCCTGCATGCTGGACAGAAACAGCAGGTAATCTTCTTTGGTTTCCGAGTAGATGTAATTTGCTGGATCCAGCCCATTGCGCACAAACCGTTTGCTGCCATAAAGGGAAGCCAGGGACTGGGACACAAAAACCCAGTTATCCGGCGCGATCTCAACGTCGCGCATCCTGTGTTGCGTGAGCACCCAAGGCACGCCATCTACCTCTATATTGTGGGCGATATCAACGTCCGATCTCGGTGTGGCAGTGAGCGTTACTCCCGGGGGAAGGGGATGCTCTGCGCCTTTGGTTAGAAAGTAAAAGACCTGATGGCCCAGTTCGGCCAGACCCTTGGCAAGCACGTCATGGACATGCTGCGGCGCTCCGGAAGGTTCGTGTCGTAGAGTCCTGCCAGCGCCGTGGCCATCGTCACTGGGATAACGATGATCGGAATAAAGCAGGATACGCATCAGCGAACGAATCTATCCTTTCCACCCGGTGGCTTGGCGCCGTGTGGTCAGATCCGCCGAGAACTGGCGCAAAGCAGCTACCGATTGCTCGAAGTCGTCGCCCGGAGGGTCTTTTTGTAGCTCAAAATGGCCATAGCGATCTTCCCCTCGGACCAGCATGACGGGAAAGTGCGGCCTGCTCTGGGTCACATGCGGGGCCACATAGCGGATGGCAAATCCAGCACGTATGCTGCTGGAGCGGTTCGGATTCGAGCCATGGACAATGTTCACGTGGTGCAATGACATCTCTCCTGGTCGCAGGACAACATCCGTGGCCTCCGATTCCTCCACGGCGACTGCGATTTCCAGTCCGCTGGAGAGCAGGTTTTCTTCGTGCCTGGCCGAGTTGGCGTGAGGAAAGCTGCCGCTCCGGTGCGATCCCTGAACAACTCTCATGCAGCCGTTTTCCGTATTGCTGTTTGTCAACGCCACCCATGCTGAGACAAAATCAGGCTGGTCAAGATTCAGGTAGTAGCCATCCTGGTGCCAGGAAACAAAGGCGGCGTCAAAAGGGCGCTTCTGAAAGATGCTGGTCGCATGCACCACGATATTGGGGCCGATTACGTCTTCCACCGCGTCCAGAATGCGAGGATGGCCGACCAGCCGGTAAGCCCAGGCGAAGTGCAGATGGCATTGGCCGAGTTCGTGCGATTTGGGAGATCCGCCGAGGCGCGTTTCAAGCCGCTCAAGGCAGGACCGAGCGCCAGCGACCTCATCCTGGTTCAATACCGAGATTGGGAAAAGCACCCCGTCCTGTTGATATGACTGCAACTCGGAAGCCGTCAGCCGCTTGCCCACCCACCCTCCAGGGGTTTCCTGTTTTCCGCTTTTAAGCAGCACCAATGCCTCAGATTGAATTGATCGCCACGAAGCAGAGATTTTTTTAGGGGAGAACATCCTATCATGAGATTTGGTTTCAAATTGGGAATCAGAGAAGGATTGCAATCAGATCAAATGTTATTGCCGAAACGAGATGCCATCTTATAATTCCGCATGTTTCAATTCAGTAGGAACAGGGCTGCAGCCTTGATCACGATCGTTTCCGTTTTGCTGGCAGCCGGGCAGGCTCCTGCTACAAACCCGCTGGACGTTGAAGTGGTTGACCAGCATGGCCATACAGTCCGCTTTTATAGCGACCTGATGAAGGACCGGGTTGTGGCCATCAATTTCATCTTTACCAGCTGTCAGACGATCTGCACGTTACTGGGCGCTAAATTTGCCAAAGTTGACCGGTTGCTCGCCGATCGTCACATCGTGAATGTCCAACTCATCTCCATTAGTGTGGACCCTGCGAACGATACGCCGGAACAACTGCGGAATTTTGCCGCGCGATACGGCGTCACGCAACGATGGAAACTGGTGACCGGAGAGAAGCGCAATGTGGAACAGCTCCTGCGGTCTCTGGGCGAATATACACCGGACAAGACAGCGCATACAGGGAGGGTCCTGATTGGACGGGGGGATGGTAGTTGGGTACGCGCCGATGGCCTTGGTTCGCCGGAGAAAATCGCCGACCTTCTTGCCGCTACCGCTGCACAACAGCCGCCTGTGCGAAATGGTTCCTAGCATCAGCCGAGTCAAATGTCCTATTTTTCTTCTACCCAAATTCTGATCACGCGTTGCTCGCTTCGTCGACGCGCCCGATATCGCATGCCTGAACTCTGGGGTTCACAACTACGAAATGTGAGCGGGCTGTTATGCATTTTCATGATGCTGGCATCCTCCGCCAGTGCGCAGCAACCCAGTGGCACGCCGCCACCAGCACGAGATACCGTTGCGGTTGAGTTCTCCATGAGCCAGGCGGATTCCTCGTTGCCGTCCTCTTCCCATGTGCGTCAGGGAGAAAACGTGGTGGTCCGTTTCAGCATTCGGGACAAGGTTTCCGGCGTCCCGCTGGACGGCCTCCATCCGGCTGCCTGGCTGGATCTGCATAATAACGAAGATCTGCATGGTGAAAAGGAGCTGGCCGCGCCCGTCCCATGCAAAGAGCGCGTGCAGAAGCTGTTGAATGCCAGCACTCTGTCCCGCCCGGAAATCGATCTCAACAGTTACTACGTCATTGTCATGAATGACAATGCAACCATCTCCGTCATTGATCCTCAGTTCTCCTATGGGGCTTCGCGAGTAATCGCTTCTGTTCCACTGGCAAGTCCAGGCGGAGACTGGCAATTCAGTGAGGATCAGAAGCTGCTCTTCGTCAGCATGCCCAGCTCGGGGAAAATCGCGGTCCTTGACACCTCAAGCTGGCAGGTGCTTCGCAACATTGATATAGGTGCGGGAATTAGCCGTATTTCTTTGCAACCAGATGGTCGTCGCATTTGGATTACATTCAACGATGGAGCCAGTTCAGGCGCTGCTGCGATTGATGTTGCAAAGCTGCAAATAGCCGACAGGATCCAGACAGGCTCCGGTCCTCACGAAATTGCGTTCAGCGCGGATAGCCGCCTGGCTTTCATTACCAATAAGGGCGCTGGGACCGTCTCTTTGATTGACACCGCGAAGCTCGCCAGGACGCGCGATATACGCACGGGGCATCTACCAGACGCCATCGCGTTTTCGGCGAAGAGCGGATTCGCGTATATTACCGACGCTCAGGACGGAACCATCACCGTGATCGATGGCCCACGTGTCATGGTTGTGACCACCATTGCGACCGAGCCCGGCGTAGGCATAATCCGTTTCGCGCGCGATGGACGGTTTGGGATCGTCCTCAACACGTCGAAAAAACTGGTCCACGTGCTCGATACATCGTTAAACCGCCTCATTCAGACCGGCGATGCCGAAGGGCAGCCCGATCAGGTCACGTTTTCCGGAACTCTGGCGTATATCCGCCAGCGCGGCAGTGAGAGCGTGCTGATGGTTCCGCTGGATTCCATTGGCACGGAACACAAGCCGCTTCCAGAAGCTGAGTTTCCGGCGGGACAGCACGCATTAGGCCAGGTTTCACTGCCCAGTCCAGCCGACAGCATTGTTCAAGCTCCCGGTGAGAACGCTGTGCTGGTGGCGAACCCCGGTGACCACTCGGTTTATTACTACGAAGAGGGAATGGCCGCGCCCATGGGATTTTTTACGGACCATTCCCGCGAGCCCAGAGCTCTGCTGGCTCTGGACCGCAGTTTGAAAGGAAGCTCCAGGGGCGTTTATCAGACCACCACGCATTTCGAACGTCCGGGGGTGTATACCATGGCCCTGCTCCTGGACTCGCCTCCGGCGGTGCAATGTTGGGACGTAGTTGTGGAACCGGACCCAAACCGCGTTCAAGCTGCTCATGCTCGTCTGGAGGTACAGAGTGTGGACGACGAAACGGTGCAGGCAGGAGTTCCTGTCACGTTCCATTTTCGTATTTGGGATTCGGACGCGAAAATACCAAAGCGGGGCGTGCCCGACGTTAAGGTACTCATCTTCCGGGCTCCGGGCGGGTGGCACCAATACCAGGTCGCCAAAGCGCTGGACAAGGGAATCTATGAAGTGACGTTCCCCGCCCTTCAGCCTGGAGTTTATTACTTGAACATGGCGAGTGTGGGTCTGGGCCTGACGTTGAACAGCGAGCCCATCATTCTTCGCGCTGTAGCGCGGTAGCTTAGTGGTTATCGTCGAGGACCGATTTGACGATGCCGATGAGCTTTTCGGAATCCGATACTCCGAGCGCTTTCTTCCACAGTCCGGTGCGATCATTGCCGATCAGGAACAGGTTCAGATGGTCCTGTTTGTTTTCCACATATAATCCCAGTTTGCGCAGAATGAGTTCGACATTTTGTTTTTTTCCGGTGAGAAAATACCAGCCAGGCCTGGAATCAAAGCGGCCGCCATACTGTTTGAGAACGGCCGGCGTGTCTGTCTCCGGATCAACGGAAATCGAGATCAGGCGGACATCGGTTCCCAGCCTGGGGCCCAGCCATTTCTGAATGCGCGCAAAGTTGGCTTCCATCGTCGGGCAGCTATCTTTGCAGGTGGCGAACATGGTGTTGATAACTACCACTTTGTTCTTGATCAGGTCTGTATAGAACCGTTGCTCTTTGCCGTCCTGATCAACCAGCACGGTATCGGTAAAATATTTTTCCGCAGCGTGCTCATTCGGCACTGGCCCAGGCATGCTTTCTGTTTGCTGGCCGTTTGATTGGCGGCCGTTTGAAAGCCCCGTGAGCAGGACGATCACTACCAGCCACGAGCGAGGTCTCATTTGTGTTCTCACTTTCACTTTCCACGCAGAGTATCTTTATTTCTTTGGAGTATCATGGCACATTCTGAGCCGGGACCATGAATCATGAAAAATTTTCCAGACCGAGCCCCCCTGGCGTTCCGGCTATCCGCAGGTGAATCAAGATTGAAGATCCCAGATCGCATGAAGAGAAAGATGCTGGTCTTGTCAGCAACCGCGTTCGTTTTTTTATTTGCGGCGGACTTCAATCATGCGGCTCCTGCCGGCGGCTTATCTCCGGAGGAGCTTCGCGGTCGGTCGATCTACCGCAAAGGCGAGAGTTCATCGGCCCAGCCGATCATGACCGCTGTCGGGGGCACGGAGATTGAAGCCAAACTCGTTCCGTGTGGCAGTTGTCATGGCATGGACGGTCGCGGACGTCCGGAAGGCAGCGTGGTTCCACCAAGTATCCGCTGGGAAGACCTCATCAATCCGCGCAGGGTTGCCGCCGATGGACGCGAGCGCGCTCCTTATAACGAGCGCCTTCTGGTCAGGGCCATGACTATGGGCTTCGATTCTCAAGGCAACCGTTTGAGCGCTGCAATGCCGCGTTACGCTCTCTCTCGTTCCGACGCCGACGATCTGATTGCTTACCTCAAGAAACTTTCTACGGATTACGATCCAGGGCTTAGCGATGACGCGGTGCGCATTGGCGTGTTGCTGCCGCCTGCCAGCAAATATCCCGGCTTGCCGTCTGCGATGCGGAGCGCGTTGACGGCGTACTTTGCCGACTTGAACAAAAGCGGCGGTCTGTATGGCCGCCGCATCGAGTTGCTCAGCCGTGAATTGCCGCCGGAACAGGAGAAAGTCGCACCCGCATTTCGGGAGTTCCTGCAGAAAGAACAGCCCTTTGCTTTGACGGCAAGCTTCATCGCGGGCTCTGAAAAACAATCGATCGCGGTCCTCGAAGAACAGAAGGCGCCGCTCGTGGGCGCCTGGACCCTTTTGCCGGAGGCCAAGTCCTCCCCGAGTTCGCCGGTGTTTTATCTGGACTCCGGGTTGCCCGGCCAGTCGGAAGCACTGGCGGCTTTTGCTTTGAGAGAATACGCCGGAGCTGACGCGAAAATGGAAATAGTGGTTTCTGATGACGAGCTGTTTCACGCCGCCGCTGCTGCTGCTCGCTCCAGACTGCAAGGCTCGCAGTGGGCGGCCGCGGAGGAGGTCAACGGCCCGGCAGATTCGTCCGGCGCGAACGCACTGGTCCAACGCCTGGCCGCTGCACGGGTCAAAGTCCTGTTTCTGTCTCTGCGCGAACCGCAGCTTGTGGCATTGCTCAGCGCGATCCAACGTAGTAAGTGGACCCCTATATTGCTGCTTCCCAGCGCGCTCTTCGCCAACTCGGGGGCGGTACAGCCGTTTGCTGGGAGGGTATTTCTTGCTGTCTCTTCGCTGCCTTCGGATGTCACTCCAGACGCTCTTGCTGAATATCAAAGACTAGCGTCGGAATACGGACTATCGCGTCAGCACCTGGCAGCTCAGTATATTGCTCTTGCAGAAGCAAAAATACTCACAGAGGGGCTCAAGCGTGCGGGCCGCGATCTGGTCCGGGAACATCTGGTGGAGTCCCTTGAAGGTCTCTACGATTTCTCGCCTGGCTTTGCTCCGGCGGTTAATTTTGGCCCAGCAAAGCACACCGGGATCAACCGATTTCACATCATGACCGTAGACCCCGTGACCGGTAGCTTGACTGAGGTGAAGCGCGCGCGGGAATGATCGGCGCGCATCATTTTTTGTTTCCATTCGGCTTCACCCGGCGTCAGGTCTTCGATCGTAAGCGCGTCGTAGAGCGCCCTCTCCGCTCCGCCGGTATTCGACGGATGGTTCACGACCTTGTGACGTATTACCATGGTGGTGGAGCCTCCACCATCCAGGTTTATGGCTTTGACTACGTGAAAATGGTCAATTATGAACTGGGCCAAGTTCCGGCAGAGTTACGCCGGGCGAATCAACTGTTACCAGTATCAAGTGATTGTCTGCAGCCCGAATCGCGCCGCGTTGCCCAGGTTTGTGCAATACATCAATATGCGTCCGGGTTACTGGAACGCAATCCTGTTTGGCGTTAGTGCATCGCTTTAGAAAATCTGGCGGCCAAAGGAGTGTTTCAGAAAGGTGATCCAGGCACCTTGTAATTCCGGGGAGCATAACCAGGGCCAATCAGCGATCAGGTGTTTTTCGCGGGAACGGACTGCTAAAATAGATTTCACGGGCCCGTAGCTCAGTTGGATAGAGCATCTGCCTTCTAAGCAGAGGGTCGCCCGTTCGAATCGGGCCGGGCCTACCATTACATTTCTCGCGAGTGAACTGCCGGAAGGCCACGTCAATCGGTCTGGCGTGAGCGATTCCCAGGAACTCGCCATGCGAAAGCCGGTATTGCAGACGTTCAAGTCGTAAGCGGTCATCACAGGTTTTCGAAGTTCCACTTTTCACAAGAACAACAGGGCGCGGCCATCCGCCCGGCCTGTACTCTTTCTTTCGCCCCCGCCCCTTCCCCCGGGTATCCCAATAAACAGGACTCATAGAGTTAGTGAATCGCCCATGATCTGTACCCTTGTCCGGCAACTCCAAAGAGACATATGGGAAAGAAAGGCTGCACGCTATCTGGCGACCACTGCGTATTAGGGTGAACGTCGGCAAGGCTCGAATCAAATGGCGCGACGCGATGGCAAGCGACAGTCGGCACGCAGGATAGTCAAAAAGCTTGTATTAGGGGCTGCCTGTGCGACTTTGTGCCTGATGTGTCGAATGGACCTCGCGTAATCGAACTGACCGTTTCAGGTGGGCAGCAGATTGGGGGCGGTAGACACGTCATCCTGAGGAAAATTGCTGCGCAGATCCGCATGGTCATGTCGCCCCTGCCCTATCGCTCGCGCAGCGCCTGTCCCAAAGGACAATTCTCTGGCATGCGACGGTTAACCTTCTGATGCTTCACGTTAATGCATTGGCCTGCTTAGAGTAGAATTTGCCGACGGCAGAATTGATGGACATTAAGAACCTGTCAATACGGGACCTACTACAGCTGTGCCTGGATTCAGGAGGCGAAGATGCATGGTGCGACTTTCTGAGCAGAATCCAGGGCCCGATTGCCGCGGTAATCAGCCGGACCCTGGGGACACGGTCGCAACCGAGCACGGTCGACGATCTTGTGCAGAACATCTGGGTCAAGCTCTTTGACAAGGACCGGGCAGCGCTGCGCGGAATCAAGAACGAACATGAGAACGCCATATTCGCCTATGTGAGAAGGGCCGCGGTCAATATGGCCCTGGATCACATTCGCAGCCTTGTCCCCGACGTTTCCCTGGATGAACTGGTTGCTTTCGAGCCTACCAATGCCAAGTGGGCTGACGTTTTTAAAGACCTTCGCCGGGACGAAGTTGACCGGTGCCTGAAAACACTTTCTTCTGATCCAAATTTCGAGCGGGATTATGTCATTTTTTGGCTTTACTATGAGCAGGGTTACTCTGCCAGGGAGATCTCCGAGTTGCCGAGCATCAACCTCGGCGAATCCGGCGTGGAGGGCGTTCTGTTGCGGCTCACGCGCTATGTAAAAGCGAAGCTGGGACGGTCCCAAGACCCTTCCGCCTCAACAGGTTAAGGGGTACCCGGGGCCGTAAAAAGGGATTCCGCCGAGATTTCCGTCTTGGGTAATAAGTGAAGAGGCACGGTGATAGGGGTTCTGAGGAGTTTGACTTTGATGATGCAGGCAAACCGATATAAGTATCTGGGCTTGCAGGCCAGGCGCCGACCACCGACATCCAGAGATCAACGTACAGCGTTTACCCGCTGCATTCTTTCTGGCACGTGTGCTTCTGAGCTTTCACATTGATTGTGGGCTTCTGGAGGCTAATCTCATGAACAGAGAGATACATACAAACTGCCCTGATGAAAGTGTTCTAGAGAAGATCGCTGCGGGCGTCTGTCCGCCCGAGCTCGAGGCTTCGACCCTTCAGCACGCGGCGCTATGCAGCGTTTGTGGCCCTCGCCTGCGCAGATACATGAAGATTTTTTCTCCATCGCCATTATCGGATTCGGAAACGGCCTTGCTCAGTCAATTGCAGACTTCCAAACCCGAGTGGCAAAGAGAATGGATACGTAAGAATGTGGTTTCACCTGCGCAGAATGACGCGTTTGCGCGAATCCAGGTCCCGCCGGTGCCATGGTGGCGCAAGCTGGCTGACGCCACGGCAAAGATGTTCAAGCCGCTGTCCCTGGCGCCGGGCAGAATGGTCATGGCGGGTGGGGCGATCGCTGTGGTGGCTTTCGCGGTGCTGGAAGGGCCAAACATCGCCGAATACACGCAAATCAAAAACGCACAAAGTAACGTGGCATCCGGGTTTGTTGAGCGCCGGACTACCGAGATGCGTTTTACCTCTATGGGCTATGCTCCCAAGAATGCTTTCCCGACAGAACTGGGCGATGAAAGCGGACGCGACCTGGACAACATGCCGTCGCTCCTTGAGGCTAAGACCGCAGCCGCCAAAAAGTTGCGTTCCGGCAAGGCCGATCCGCAATGGTTGCAGATTCGAGGGCGCATCCTCCTGTGGCAATCGACCTCCAGCAGCCTTGAAAACGCCGAGAAGGACTTCGAAAAAGCGAAAGCGGAGGGTCTGGATAGCCCCAGCCTGGAAATCGACCTTGCGGCCAGCTACTTTGAACGGGACAGGAGATCCGAACATCCTAACCTGCAAAGAACTCTGAATCTGCTCAATGAAATTCTGAGCAAAGGAAAGCTGAGCAATCAGGAGCGCGCAACCGCCCTGTACGATCTGGCGATTGCTTATGAAAAAACCCAGGCGTGGGACCTGGCCGCTTCCACCTGGGAAGACTATCTCAAGGTTGATTCTACCGGTGACTGGGCCGATGATGCGCGTCGACATTTGAAAGATGCAAAGTCAAAGATCCAGAGCAAGCGAGAGGAAGGTTACGAGTCGCCTTCTTATTTTCTTGATCAGCACAGGCTGGAGCCGGAAGATCCGGAGCAGTATCAACAGAAAGCTCTGAGCGGCTGGCTTCCTGAGGCCATGAAAGACGAGCGAAGCATCGACTACCAGTCGGTCAGCTACCAGGCGGTCAGCAAATTGGCGAAGGTCCTGGAAGAGCAACAGGACTTCTGGTGGCGGGACTTTCTTAAAGTCCTGCGACCAGAGGACCTGTCTGCCGTCGAAGAACTGAAGGCCGCGATTGATGACAATGAGAAGGGCAAGTATGGGCAGGCTGTCGATCATGCACAGGAAGCTGCCCGTGTTTTTTCCCGCAATAAAAACGTGCCCGGAGATTTGCGGGCACGGTTCGAAGAAGTATACGCGCAGAGAAGTCAGATTAAAGACTGCCTTGCGCGCGCCGGTTCCCTTGGCGACGAACTGTCCTCCACGAAGTATCGCTGGCTTCAAGGGCAGCTATCTCTTGAAAAAGCCCAATGCATGAAGTTTCAAGGTGAGTTTGCGGAAGGCGATATCGAAGCGCAATCCAGTCGTAGCATTGCGCAGAATGGGTTTCCGGTTCTCGAACTTCGCGTTCTGGGAATCTCCGCCAGCATGAACCATCAACAGGGAAGGTGCAATGAGGCCTGGGGCCAGGCAACGGAGGGCCTCGAACGCTACTGGAAAGGCGCATATCCCAGAGATCGTCTGGACCAGTTTTATTCTGTGATGTGGCAGTGCGCGGAGCAATCCGGCTCGTTGTATGCGGCGGAAACTTTGCTTCAGCATACCCTCGCCATGCATCGCGAATCGAAAGACCCATCAAATCAGTTCCGAGAAGCGATGGTACGTTTTCGCTTGCGGAACCTGTTTATGGCCCTGGGGCAGGGCGCTTTGGCGAACCAGGAAAATGACAGGGCGGTGTCTCTGTTGGATGACCATATCCCCAATGTCCGGCTCTACCGGCTGATCACTGAAATTGAGCCCGCGGAACTCCAGTTGCAGCAAGGGGACGCGGGGCGCGCACTCGCCACGCTGGATCCTGTGAGCGCAGCGCTCACAGGAGTTCAGGACAACTTTATCATCCTGAATTATTACCGCGTTCTGGGGAATATCTATTGGGAACTCAGACGGTTGGATGAAGCTGGAAAGGCTTATCAGCAAGCCATAAAAATCGCGGACAATGCGATGGTGGGCATCGCAGACGACAAGGAACGCATCTCCTGGCAGCGGGCAACCAATGAGAGCTATCGCGGCCTGGTCCGTGTGCTGCTGGAACAAAAGAAAGGCCAGGAGGCCCTGAAGAACTGGGAGTGGTACCAAAGCAGGCCGATGTTCCAGGGACTGCGCTCTGATGGGCGCGAGCCCGCGGAGAAATTCCCGACCAAAACTGAGAGGAAAAATTCAACGGCTTTGATGCCTGCCTCACCAGACACGCATCTGGTTTATGCCAGTTTCAAAGACGGCATGCAAATATGGGTCTCCAACAGCAAAGGTGTACAAGGCAAGTGGGTGAGCGTAAAGCAGGAGGACTTTGAACGCGCCGTGCGAGATTTTTCCGAGCGTTGCGCCACACCGGAGTCCAGTCTGAAAGAAGTGCATCAGCAGGGGCTATGGCTCTACTCTCAGTTGCTCCAGCCCGTTATCTCAGAGTTGCCCCAATCGCAGGTAGTGGTCGTGGATTTGGACCGGTCGGCCAACAACTTGTCCGTGGAATCTTTGATGAGTCCAGAGGGCTGGTATTTTGGCGAAAAATATGCCGTGCTGTATTCCCCGGGCGCGCGCATGGAAAAGAGCCTGCGTATGCCGGCGCGAGTCGGGGCACAGGACCCGATGCTGGTGCTGGATGCGTCGCATGCCCCCGGATCGGGATACCTTCCTGGCACGGCAGACCAGAGAAATGCGATTTCCCAACTTTTTCCGCGTGCGAAAATCATTGGCTCAACGAGCGTTAGTTGGGCGGAGGCACGGTCCTACTTGACTGCCAGTACGGTCCTCCACTATATGGGACACGGAAAGCCCGACGGCAGCGGAACGAGTCTGGGTTACAACGCAAGCCAACTCCGGGCGAAGGATTTCACTCCTGATCTTTTAAAGCGTTCACAATTGGTCGTCCTGGCAGCGTGCTCCAGCGGTCTCGGCAAGGAGAATGGTCTGTGGGACGCCAACAGTCTGGTCCATGCTTTCCTTGCGGCGGGGGTCCCTCACGTGGTTTCCAGCCATTGGAATGTCGACTCTGAGCCAACTTCCCAGCTTATGGTCAGATTTTACAAGAATGTGGCAGACAATCAACCGGTTCCCCAGGCCATATACGAGGCCCGCAAGGAGATACTCAAAAATCACCCCCATCCTTACTATTGGGCCAGCTTCAGCTTGACTGGCAGAGTAAACTAGGCAGTCCCAGCAAGAGAGAGCGATCGTCCAGAAGTCCTGTGTGCTTGCCGCGCAGGGAAAATCGTTTACTTTCCGTCTAATTCCCAGGAGAACGAACCATGAATCGACGCGACGTATTAAAGGCGCTTGGCGCTCTGCCCCTCGCCAGCGCCTGGGCAGGCTGCCGCAATGATGGAACAGCCGCAACTCCAACCGCAACGAGTACACCTGCAACGAGTTCTTCAGCAGCAAATGGTCCGGTCTACACTCTGCAGATTCTTCTTGAGGGCACTTTCGCTGTAGTTTTGCAGAGGAGGAGCCGGCGGCTCATTGCCTTTGTTCCCCGGCCAGATCCATCGAGATCCGACCTTGCCCATCATTTCTGCTACAACGACCCACGAGGAATACAGGACCTGGGGACAGCCCAGAAACCAAAGAACTACCAGTTTGAATTGGCGCAAGATGGATTGCGGACCAATTCCATCGAGCCGTTTATCAATGCTGAGTTCAGCGACTTCAAAGCGGAGACACAAGTATGGAACCACCCGCCGAGCCTAGTGGGTCTTGATCTTCCATTCCCGAGAAGTATCAACTTCAGCGGGCGTCCGCTTCATGTAACGTTCGCTCGGCGGGCCTTGAAACGGACGGGCATCATGCCGACCAACACCATCATGGAGTACATCGTGGACGACGCAGCCAAGGTGGCAATGAAGTGCGAGCAGATGGGCGGTCACGCGCTGTCATCGCCGAATTGCCCTCCTGGAACCATGCGTTACTATTTTGGCGTAGGTCCTAACATGATCGAACCGGCAGGCCAGCGAAAACACGCGGTTGATTTCTTTAACTTCATGCTGGCAGCGTGCTTTCCGGATCTGAAGGAAAAATATGCTGTGGCCGATATCGAACAGTCGGACGACACACGCCCGCAGTATAACTACAACAAAGAGGCGCATCCCATTGCCTATGATGAAGCCGAAGACGAGCCAAGACTGGTGCCGGCCGTCTTGCAATCCGACGCGCAAAGGCCGCGCTTGCTGAATGTTGCGTCACTCGTTGACTGCCAGGGTGGGCCAATGAACGTAAGCACTAATTCACCGGCATCTGGCTAAAAAAATCGCAGCGCTAAAACCGGCGGGCTGAACTTACCGGCCCGCCGCCTTTTTTGGGTCTGTAATGTTCGTCTAGAGTTCGCCTTTGGCTTTGCCCACCTCGTTTTGCTGGCTTGATTTCCCTGAGATCAAATAAATCAAAAAAATATGAAATAGCTTGCAACCTGCAAAGGGAAAGGCCGGGGCGGTACGTCCTTAGATGCAAGCAAACCTTAAAAGCGGACAAGGCTGATGGCTTACGGGGGTTTGTCTACGAAAAAAGCCGGACAGTTAACACGATTCGGCAAATGAAAAACAAGAAATTTTAAGGGGAGGGAACATGGCGACAGCACAATTGAACCTGCATGAATTCAATGAGACCTACGTACGGGGACTGCGAGCACAGGACACTACGGTTGAGGCCCACTTTGTTTCTTACTTCAGCCGGCTTTTGCAGGGCAGACTTCGCCGGCGCCTGGCGTGCTCGGAGAATATCAAGGATGTACAGCAGGAAACCTTTCTGCGCGCCCTGACGGCGATCCGCGCCAAGGGCGGGATTCGCCAGCCCGAGCGCTTTGGAGCGTTTGTGAGTTCCGTTTGCAACAACATTCTCCGCGAGTCGTATCGCTCCAGGGCCCGTTATCGCTCGATGGATGACTCACCGCTTGAGCCGCCCGATCAAGCCTCCAGTCCGGAAGGAATGCTGGTCACAGAGGAAGCGAGACAAAGGGTGCAGGCGGTCCTTTGCCGCATGCCGGAAAAGGACCAGAACGTATTGCGGGCCGTCTTTATTGAGCAGAAGAACAAAGATGAAGTTTGCCGGGAACTCGGCGTCAGCAGGAACTATCTCCGCGTGCTTTTGCATCGGGCCAAATTGCAGTTCGCAGCGCAGTACAAAAAGGCCGACGGCACGTCCAAACTCTCTGAAACGGCAGCCGCGAATCATCGCGAGCGAAAAGGGCCTAGCCAGGCAGGCAAACTTACTTTGATTTCCAGATCGCGCACGCTGGCGTCGTAACCGATACACATGCGAAATCTGGTGAATATCTTCGGTCTGGTTGTTCCCAAGCTGGTTTTTGACAGCGGCGCTCTGGCGATCAGAATTCGTTTTGCTCGTAGTGGATGACGTTTTCGGGCCAGCCGAGTTCGTGGAGAGAATGGCTTGTACTGCGAATCATCGCCGGTGGTCCACAAAGATATGCGTGTGCGGAGTTGGGCGCAACGCCATGTAGATGGTGTTGTACATACCCCGATGCTCCGTTCCACTCCTTTTGCGGACGGCTCAGAATCGGCGTGTAGTGGAACGTTGCATGCTGCTGCGCCAAATGCAAAAATTCCGTGTGAAAGAACAGAGATTCCGGATCTCTTGCGCCGTAAAGCAGCCAAACCTGCGATCCGCGGTGGTGCTCCGGTTCGTTCATCAGCCAGTGGACCATGGATCGGATGGGCGCAATCCCCGTGCCCGCGGCCAGGAAGACGTGGTTTTCCGCCGGTTGATGCAAAACAAAAACGCCTTGCGGTTTGGAGAAGCGGATTTGCTCGCCTTCACGAAGCGCACAAAGATAATCCCCGGACGATCCCTTTTTCCCAGGCTTCAGGCAAAGTTCAAAACGATTGTCCTGACCCGGCGGAGAAGCAATGGAATATACGAGCGAAACAACGTTTCCATTCAGCTTGGCTTCAATCCGGACAAATTGTCCGGCCAGAAATTCCAACCTTGAATTTCCCGCCACCTGGAAGGTCAGAAGGCGTCCCTCGGATGCCAGAGGTACGGATTTGACGAGCGTTGCCGTAAGCAGAGACAGCGACTGCGTATTCGTAGCTGGCGCGGCAAAACTCATTGGTCAAGAGTGTTTAATGTTTGTTTAACGTAGGGCTTGCCGGCAACAGAAAATCGTAGCTCCTGCCACGACAAACAACTAGAAAACACCAGAGGATAGCAGAAATTCATGGTACCATAGCCGTCTTATTTTGAAATATGATTTCTAGTATTGTGCCAAAAAGCGCTTGTCAGTTAGGCCCGTTCGAAGGCACAATTCTGCTGAATCCCAGGGATGGCCGTGAAGACCTTCTTCTACGGTCTTGGTTCACAGCCTTTTGACGGTCTTGGCAAAGGGTGTACGACAGGATTGCAAGAGTACCCGGACCAGACATTGATGGTTCGGCCATCAGTATAAGTTGTGGCACAGATCTCAGGAGCTGAAACGAAATGAACGATCCTTCGGTCTCTCAGCCGATCGGTCCGCACCCCGAGCGCAGGGACGTCTTCGAGAAATGCTGGAAATTTAATCGCGCCCGCGCCTTGCAGGAGGCTGGCCTTTACGTCTACTTCGAAACCTTCGGTGGACGGGAGGGTTGCGGGCCAAGCGAGATCATGCTTGGCGACCGAAAAATCCTGATGTTCGGCTCCAACGATTATCTCGATTTGACCTGCGATCCGCGCGTCAAAGAAGCCGCCATGACGGCCATTCAGCAGTATGGCACCGGTTGCAGCGGTTCCCGGCTTCTGAATGGGACCCTGAGTATTCATGTGCAACTGGAAGAGGAGCTTGCCGAATTCACAGGCAAGGAAGACGCAATCGTCTTCGGAACAGGATTCCAGACCAACTATGCGGCCATCGCCGCGCTTGCCCAGGAGGGAGAGATCATCCTGTGCGAGCACAATCTCCACTCCAGCCTGGTGGATGGATCACTCCGGTCGGAAGCACGCACCTTGCGTTATCGCCACAATGACATGCAGCATCTGGAACGACGTCTGCAACAATGCGCCACGGAAGGCGCGTTGATCGTGAGCGAAAGCGTTTTCAGCATGGAAGGTGATGTGGCCGATTTGAAAAGCGTGACCGCGATGGCCAAACTTTATGGCGCGCGCACCTATGTGGACGAAGCCCATGGCATCGGGATTTTTGGGCCTACCGGCGCCGGAGTTGCCGAGGAACAGGGCGTACTTAAAGATGTGGACGTAATCATGGGGACGTTCAGCAAGTCGCTGGCTGCCGCGGGAGGGTTTGTGGCGTCGACCGGGCCGGTCATTCACTACCTGAAGCATCTGGCGCAGCCGTTCGTGTTTTCGGCCAGCATTCCTCCAGCATCGGTCCAGACGGTGCGCTGCGCCTTGAAAATTCTGCGCGCTGAACCGGAACGCCGGCATCGCCTGCTGGGTATTGCGGATATGGTTCGCCGTGAACTTATCGCGCTTGGATTTAATGTCATCAACGGAACCAGCCCAGTGGTCGCTGTCATCATTCCCGACGATATTCTGCTTTTCCAGATGGCCAGGGAACTGCTGGAAGAGGGGATCTACGTGAATGGGGTCGTCCGTCCTGCGGCTACGCAGAACCTGCTGCGGATCTCCTGCACCGCGGCGCACACGGAGGCACATGCCTGGCAATTGATCGAAGTGATGGAGCGTCTTGCAAAACGTTTGCATATGGAACTGGAAAAACCTGTGAAGGATGCAAGATTAGCTTTGTAATTTCAACGGCGAAAAGCTGTTACAGTTGGTTGCCGGCATTTGACAGGGGCCAACACAAAACCGAAATTACTCATTTGAGGATAAATCGAATATGCCTGATGCATTGAACCTGACCGGGATTGCGCTTACGGTCGACCAAGGTAAGTGGAAAAGACTGGCCCGGAGCGTCGCGCAGAAGTCGCTTGCTCCCAATGCCGTCCAGGTTGATCGGGATGCCATTTATCCTCGCGAAGGCTTAAAAGCAATTGCCGATGCCGGCCTGATGGCCCTGACCATGCCCAAAGAGCTGGGCGGCCCGGGTGAGGGAATTTTAACCACCGCCATGGTCATGGAAGAACTGGCCCAGGGATGCGCTTCCACCGCCATGGTCTATTGCATGCACATGAGCACCCTGCCCATGATCGCGGCCCTGGCGCAGAACGGCCAGAAAGAAGCCTTTGTAAAACCGATCGTCGAAGGAAAGTGGATTGGCGCACTCGCCATGAGCGAGCCAGGTTCCGGAAACCGGCTTTGGCACATGGATAGCTTTGCCGAACGCAATGCCAGTGGCTACCTGATCGACTCCTTCAAGTCCTTCTGCACCAGTTGCGGCCAGGCCGATTTCTATGTTGTGCCTGTGCGGGCAGATTCCACTCAGCCACCCACGGAATTGAGTCTCTTTATTATTGAAGGCAAGGACCCTAACATTCTTCCCATCGGAAAATGGGATGGCATGGGCCTGCGCGGAAATTGCAGCATGCCGATCCACTTTAAGGGATGCCACGTACCGGAAATTGCGAGATTAGGCTCGCCGACCTGCGGCTTCTCTATGTTGTTTGCCTACTCCCTGCCTATTTATCAGGTTGGGCTCTCGACCGTCTATCTGGGCATTGCTACGGCTGCTTACAATGCCGCGGTTGAGCACGTGAAAAAACGCGTTCACAGCGATACTAAGCAAACGCTGTCGCAGGTGGAAACCGTGCAGCGTTACATTGCCGAGATGAAGATGCGCGTGGATGAAGCCCGGTGCATGGTCTACCGCGTGGCGCAGATGTCGGACAACGCCATGGTCCTGTTCAACGAATTGAACTCCGCCGACCTGCTGGATGAAGTCATCCGCGACAACCCGGACGACCCGTTCTTTATCGAATTGGCCCAGCTCAAATTTGCCGTATCGGAAATTGCTGTTGAGGTCGCAAATAAGGCGTTTCAGGTTTGTGGCGGCACCGCATACAAGCGCGGCCATCCGGTGGAACGCTATTACCGGGACGCCAGGGCTGGATCGGTCATGGCCCCGTCGGACGATTCGCTGAAACTCATTGTAGGAAGACAGATCTTAGGTATTGCCCAGCCCTGGGAGTAATAAGGAGGAAGTAGAAGAAGATGGCTACCACTGATGTGAGCGCGGTCCAAACCAGCAGCCTTCTCGATTCGCTGCATGACTTTCAGCGCCGGTTTAATGAAAACCAGCGCGTGAAAAAACTGATCAAAGGCTGGGACCGGTTTCTCAAGGTTGAAGGCACCGATACCAACGAGCTTTATACCGTGACGATCAAAGACCTGATGATCACCAAGGTCGAGCCCGGATATTCTCTTCCCGAAGATGATGAGGACGTGATTACATTGCAAGCGGCGCAGGAAGCCCTGGTGCGGATCTTTACCGGCAAATACAATCCATCCCACGCGTTGATCGACGGCGCTCTGGCGGTCTTTTCCGGCGACCGGGACAAAGTGAAGTTGGAAGCGATCGCAATGCTGGTTTGGGGCTTGTAAAGCGTGGTTGGTGGTTCACGAGGGGGTAGATGAAAAAAGCATTTGAGCTGGGTTTTTATGTGACCTTTGGTGCGGGCATCGCCTTTGGAATCAGCTCATTTACCATCCTCTCTGAGCTGTTTAAGGTGGCCAACAGTTTTTGGCTGGTGGTTTCAATTTGCCTGGCCGGCCTTGTTTGTATGTTGCTGTCCAGCGCCATCGCGGAACTGGCCAGCATGTATCCTTCAGCCCCGGGCGTTCGCACTTATTTAAAAGTTGCACTTCCTCCTCGCACTTCCCTCTTTCTGGTTTATCTGTACTTAATGTTCATGATCATGGTGGCTGGGATTGAAAGCTACCTCTTCGCCCTGGTCGTCCGCCAACTTTTTCCGCAGCTTCCTGCTCTGGTGGTGGTACTGACACTCCTGGCGTTGACCGTGATTGTGAATCTTCTGGGATTGGAGCTTCCACGCGGTGTCCAGATGTTCACCACCACGGCGCTGATTTTGAGTGTTTTGTTGCTGGGCGTTGCCGGGGCAAGCACGCATCTGGGCAATCTGCACTGGAACGCCGCGACGCTATCCGACCATCCCTTGTCCCAAATTGGCGACGCGCTTGGCTCCGCTGTTTATCTCTTTATCGGATTTGAGTGGGTCACGATGATGGGCTTCAGCGCCAAATCCTACGAGCGCAAAATCCCCATCTCCATGCCGCTGGCGATTTTGACCAACATTGTTGCCTATTGCATCTTTTCTCTGGCTCTGGCCACGCGAATGCCCGTACCCGCGATCACGGCGAGCGCAATTCCGCAGCTTCCATACTTCGTCCAGATTTTTGGTCCACGCGGCAGCGTGGTAGGGCTGGTGCTTTCGATTCTCGCGATTGTCTCCTGTTTCAATGCCGGTGTGATGGGCGGATCACGCCTGATTCACGCCCTGGCGCGGGAAGGGAACTTCCCGAAATCGTGGGGCAGAATTTCACTCACCACCGGCGCTCCCATCGGCGGCGTGCTGGCGCTTGGGGTCATGGCCTCGATTGCCTCTGTCGCGATTGTTTCCTTTGAGCTTGAAGAGGTAGCGGCAGTCGTTGGCTCGGCGATCGTGTGTTGTGTTTATGCCGCGTTCATGTGGGCTGTTCTGCGTTTGCGCAAGACGCACCCGAATGCGCGCCGTACGTTCCGCAGTCCGTTGCCGATCTGGCTCCATTGGGTCCTGATTGCCGTGCTGCCGATGGCCGGAGTTCTGGCTTTGTTTGGCATCAAGGGCAAGACAATCCAGGTGCTGGCAACCCTGGCGGGCCTGGTCGTGGTTTCCGGAATCATGGTGCTATGGTCCACGAGATATAACAAAAATGAAGCAGCATTGCGTTTGCAGGCAAAGGCTTCTTAGGGCCCCGTGTAATTGGTGAGGAGAACGAACCGGATGCAGTCGATCAAAAAAGATTTAGACCCTGTTCCCCTCGGTACGGCGCCGGAAGTGGTTGCCGACTACGCGCACTATTGCCGTCCGGAGTTGGCGCGCATGTTACATGCGCTCAGTTTGGATGCTGTCTATGAGCGCGCGGAAGGAGACTATCTCTGGCAGCGGCGCGGAGATGAGTTGGTCAAGGTCCTGGATCTGGTGGGCGGTTTTGGGTCCAACCTGTTTGGACATTACCATCCTGAGTTGATCGCGGAAGAACGGCGGCTGGTGGAAGAGCGCGTTCCCCTGTTGGCCCAGGGTTCCTGCCGTCGAGGCGCAGCGCAACTGGCCAAAGCTCTCTGTGAGCGTGCCGGCGACTACGTTGTGATCTTCACCAACACGGGAACCGAGACCGTGGAAGCCGCCATCAAACATGTGACCTTGGAGCGGAAAAAGCCGGTCATCCTGGCGGTGAAAGGCGCTTTCCACGGAAAGACCACTGGCTCTATCCAGCTCACCTACTCTTACCGCGAACCTTACGCGCACATGGGCCCGGAAGTTCATTTCCTTGATATGAACGATCCGGCAAGTTGGCAGGCCGCGGAGGCCACGCTGGACGACGTGGCTGCCATTTTCATCGAACCGGTCCTGGGCGAAGGCGGGGTCAAGCCCCTTCCGCAGGCGTTCGTCGAGTGGCTGAAAAAGATCCAGACTGAAACCGACATACCGATTGTTGCCGATGAAATCCAGGCGGGGTTCTACCGCACCGGAAGTTTCCTTGCCTGTGAGAAGCTGGGTCTTGTTCCTGATTACATCTGCCTTTCCAAGGCGCTGGGAGGCGGGCTGGCAAAAATCGGCGCGCTGCTGATTCAACGCGAGCGCTTTGTCGAAGAGTTCTCCTTCAAGCACAGCTCCACCTTTGCGGAAGATGACCGCGGTTGCTTCCTGGCGATCAAGGCGATTGAAATCGCCGAGCGCGACCGGCTGGGTGAGCGCGTGGAACAAATCGGCGCATATCTTGTGGAGCGGCTGGAAACGTTGCGCAGCCGGTTTCCGGCTTGCATCAAAGAAATTCGCGGACGCGGGCTGATGCTGGGAGTCGAACTGCACGACGTTTCTGATTCTTCCTCCAACGCGATACGTATGCTGTGCCAGCAGGAATACCTGGGTTACCTGGCGGCAGCGTATCTGCTGAACGTTCACTGCATCCGCATCGCACCGACTCTGAGCCAGAAATTCACTCTGCGAATTCAGCCTTCGGCTTACATCACGCGGGCGGAGATCGATCGTTTTATCAGTGCGCTGCAAATGTTTTGTGAAGCGCTGCAAGCCGCGGACGTCCCTCACCTGACGGCCTATCAGGTAGGCTGCCAGTCCGGTCCTATTGTCGACTACACTTCGCGCCGGCTCAGCCGACGCGAGACTCCGCGGACCGAGAAGCGTGTCGCATTCATCGGGCACCTGTTGCAGCCGGAGCACGCAATTCTCTGGGACGCATCTCTGATCGCGCTGGCGCCGCACCTGATGGAATTCATGGAGCGGCCTTCCAGCATCCTGCAAGGCAGCATCTACGACCAGCTTAACGTGAAATCCATTACGGGCGAAGAAGTGCATCTGAGCTACATCGGGCTGGACCTGACACCGAAGCAGATCATGGAGGGAATTTACACGCGCGATACGCAGTGGATGATGGACAAGATTGAAAACGCCGTGGAGCAGGCGCGTGACTATGGATGCCAGGTCGTAGGGCTGGGCGCCTATACGTCGATCCTTTCCGGAAACTGCAAGCGTATTAAGACGCCCGGTATTACCTTGACGTCTGGAAATTCCCTGACCGTGGGCATGGCCATGGAGGCCATGAAGCATACCGCGCGTGAGTGCGGTATTGAGATCAGAGAGTCACGGCTCGCGGTGCTGGGTGCGACCGGCAACATCGGCGCTACGTTAGCATTGCTCATAGCTCCTGAAGTCGAGAGCACGCTGCTGATCGTACGCGATATGCACTCGCCGCGAGTCAAGGCCATGATCGAAGAGATCGGACGCGTGGCCGGCAAGCTGCACGTGACCGACGACATGCGTGAGTTGCGCAAGTGCAACCTGATTGCTGCCGCGTCGAATAGTCCTGAGCCGCTGATTTGCCCGGAGCATCTGTCGGACGGCCCGGTCGTGGTTTGCGATGTTGCCGTACCGGCCGACGTCAGTCCGGACGTTGCTTTTGAGCGCCCTCTGGCCACAGTCATGCGTGGCGGACTGGTCAAGCTGCCGCACAATGAGGACTTTGTGATCGCCGGACTGGATCTTGAGCCAGGGTACGTTTTTGCCTGCATGGCGGAAACATTACTAATGGGGCTTGAAGGCGTTACAGAGTCCGTTTCTTTTGGCCTGATCAAGCCGGAAGGAGTGACCTGGGGGCTCCAGGCGGCCCAGAAGCACGGCTTCAATTTGGGCAAGTTGGAAAAGTCCGGCTCGCCGACGAAAGGCGTTAGAGATCGGGTCAAAGATGGGGTTGTTAAAGATGGGGTTGTCAAAGATAAAGACATGAAGGTTGCTCATGCCTGAACGGCTCCAGGAAGTCATTAGCGCCGTGCCTCCGCCTCGTCGAGCGGCAGAATGGCAGAGCTTTGTCGCGCTCCTTAGACACCGGGCGGCCGCGCAACCCAACCAGATCGCCTATCTTTTCCCGCAGGACCATGGTCTGGAAGAAGACTTTGACCGATTTTCCCATGCGGCACTGGACCAGAAGGCCCGCGCGATTGCGGCCATGCTGCAACAATCAGGCGAGCCCGGACAAAGAGTGCTGCTTCTGCACCAGCCCGGCGCCGATTTTGTCGCGTCCTTCTATGGTTGCTGGTATGCCGGCGCGATCGCAGTCACCACGTATCCCGCGCATCGGGGAAGATTGAAACAATCGCTGCCGAAGATCCGCGAATTACTCAAAGACGCGGAGTGCAGCACCGTCCTGACCACGACAGTGCTCGCGTCAATTTTCACAGCCGCATGGAAAGAAGTGATTGGCGAAGACGAGCCCCTTGTGCTCGCCACGGACCAGCTTTCTTCCGCGGACGCCGATACCTGGCGCATGCCATCGGTAAGCCGTGACACCGTGGCGCTGCTCCAGTACACCTCCGGTTCAACCAGCCGTCCGCGTGGTGTAGTTGTTACGCATGGGAACCTCTTGCATAACGCGAGTTTGATCGAACGCGGCTTCGATTCGAGCAGCGCCAGTGTAGGAATCTCATGGCTTCCGCCCTACCATGACATGGGCTTGATTGGCGGTGTGATTAAGCCGCTGTTTGTTGGTTTTCCGGTGGTGATTCTTTCGCCGTATACGTTCCTGCAACAACCTTTCCGCTGGTTGCAAACGATTACCCGCGTCCGCGCTACCGTCACGGGCGGCCCCAACTTTGCGTATGACTTGTGCGTTCGCAAAGTGACGGACGAGCAACGGTCACAACTGGAGCTCAGCAGCTGGAAGGTCGCTTTCAGCGGCGCGGAACCGATCCAGCCGGACACGCTGAAACAGTTCTCCGATTTCTTTGCGCCTTGCGGATTCAATCCCAAAGCGTTTTATCCTTGTTATGGTCTGGCGGAAGCCACTTTGTTCGTCACGGGCGGCAGGGCGTTGGCCGGGCCGAAGGTCGCACGCTTTAAGCGCAGCGAACTGGAAGAAGGCATGGCGGTCGCCGTTCAGGCCAGTGATGAAGATGCCAAGGCAGTCGTCGGATGTGGGGAAGCGTCGCCTGACCAGAAGATCGTTATCGTGGACCCGCGGAGCAAGCGTGCATGCAAGGACGGGCGCGTCGGCGAAATCTGGATTTCCGGACCTAGCGTTGCCGCCGGTTATTGGAACCGTCCGGAAGAAAGTTCCGACGCGTTTTGTGCCCGCCTGGCCGACACCGGAGCAGGGCCCTTTCTGCGCACGGGCGACCTGGGTTTCCTGATGAAAGGCGAGTTGTTTGTGACCGGAAGGCTCAAAGATGTAATCATTATTAATGGACGGAATTTGTACCCGCAGGACCTGGAGATCACGGTGCAAACAAGCCATCCCGCGATGCAGCCCCACGCCGGAGCGGCATTTTCGGTGGAGCACGAAGGCCAGGAAAGGCTTGTGATCGCGCAGGAAGTTCAGCGTGAATTCCTGCGTGCGGATTCGAAAGAAATGATCGCGGCGATTCGCCAGGCCATTGCCCGCGATTATGACGTACAGGCATATGCGATCGCCTTATTGAAACCGGGACAAGTCCCCAGAACTTCCAGTGGGAAAATCCGCCGCGCTTCATGCAGGACGTCGCTGATGTCCCGTATGCTGGAGACCGTCCATCTTCACCCAGCTTCGGAAAGCCCGTTTTGGAGATAGCATGCACCAGATTGTGAAGGAACCAATGCCGATCGAACGTTCTGTGAGCGCATCTCCTTCGCGAGGAGTTCATCCCCTGAACGACCGCGCCCGCCGCATGGAGCGCAGGGTCACCCTCCTGACGGTACTGCTTCCTTATGCCGGACTCGCCGGGGCCATCGCTTTATTTTGGCGTCGTGGCATCAACTGGGCGGACCTGGGCGTTTTCGGCGTGATGTATGCGTTGACGGTGCTCGGGATTGGAATGGGCTTTCATCGGCTGATGGCGCATCGCGCCTTTCAGGCCGCAACTCCTTTCAAAGTTGCGATGATCATCCTCGGCTCCATGGCGGCCCAGGGCCCGGTGATTTTCTGGACGGCAGTCCACCGCCGGCATCATTCGTATAGTGACCGTGAGGGAGATCCCCATTCTCCGCATCTTCATGGGGACCGCGCCATCGACGTTCTGCGCGGGCTCTGGCACTCGCATATGGGCTGGCTGTTCAATCACGAGCTCACCGACTGGGGAACATACGTACGCGACCTGCTGCATGACCGCCTGATCTTCAAATTGAACCGCTTATATTTTGTCTGGATCGCACTGGGCTTGTTACTCCCGGCTGTGGCGGAAGGCCTGATGATGGGAAGCTGGCTGGGGTTTGGCCGCGGTTTTTTGTGGGGTGGTCTGGTCCGCGTGCTGGCGGTGCACCATACCACATGGAGTATCAACTCCGTTTGCCATGTTTTTGGCAGCAGGCCGTATGAGCTTAAAGATTACAGCACCAACAATCTTCTGCTCGCCATCCCCACGTTTGGAGAATCGTGGCACAACAACCATCATGCCTATCCCAGTTCAGCGGTGCACGGACTGGAGTGGTGGCAGATCGACATTACCGGTTCGCTGATCAAGATGTTCGCGAAAATCGGCTGGGTGTCCGCGGTCAAGATTGCCCCAAAGAAACAGACTGATTCCTATTCGCAACAGAATTCCGCATAAAGGGAACTGTGAAAAGTCCAATGCTAAAGAAGAAAAAAGTCGTCCCGAGCACAGAGCCTCCCAGTGAAGACGCCATTCGCGCATGGCTGATTGCCAACATCGCAAGCGTGGTCAATCTGGACCCGGGCCGCATTGATATTCACCAGACGTTTGACAATTACGGGCTGGATTCGTTGCAGGCGGTCTCTCTTTCCGGCGACCTTGAGAACTGGCTGAACCGGGAGATCTCTCCCACCGTTGTCTGGGACTATCCGACCGTGGAGGTGCTGGCGCGCTATCTATCCCAGGACCATGTGAATGGCCAGCCGGCGGAATCGCAAATAGAAAAGGGTACAGATTAAATCCATTCCATCCTCCAGTGACGAACTGATATGGTCCAGACAAAATCCTCGAATGGCAAGAATGATGGAGGCAAGATTGTCCTGATCACCGGCGCGTCGTCGGGGATCGGCAAGATTTGTGGTGAGTATCTGGCGAACGCCGGCATGACGGTCTACGGCGCGAGCCGCAGCCTGACGCCAGGCAACGGCGGCCAATTCAATACAATGCATCTCGACGTGACGGACGACAAGTCTGTCCGGGACTGCGTGCAGCGTATCCATGAGCGACATGGGTGCATCGACGTGGTCATCAACTGTGCCGGATACGGTGTGGCCGGCGCCGTGGAAGAAACCAGCCCAGAGGAAGCCATCGCCCAGTTCGACACGAATTTTTTCGGGACCCATCGCGTATGCCGTGCCGTGCTTCCAGTCATGCGGCAACAAAAGTCGGGCGTAATCATCAACATCAGCTCTCTTGCCGGGCTGCTGGCCGTACCTTTTCAGGCGTTTTACAGCGCCAGCAAGTTTGCCATGGAAGGGATGACGGAGGCGCTCAGAATGGAAGTGCGGCCGTTTGGCATTCGTGTGGCGCTGATCGAACCGGGTGACTTCAAGAGCGATTTTCCCGCAAATCGCAGAAGCTCCGCCGACTCGGTCAAAAGCAATGTATACCGCGAATCGCTGGAACGCTGTGTTGGAGTCATGCGCGAGGAAGAAAAAAATGGCAAGGTGCCGTATCCGGTGGCCCGGCTGGTTGAGCGGATTATTCATGACCCGTCTCCTCGATTGCGCTACACCGTGGGTCCGTTCGGCGAAAGATTGGGGCCAAAATTGAAGAGTATTCTCCCGTATCGTCTCTACGAACTCCTCTTCATGAAGCATTACAAACTCGCGTAGCGGAGAGAGAACTGGCAGGCTTTCTGTGCTGGAATCGGCGGCGGTAACAACGGTGAATATCAAATCCGCGACCCCTGAACCCTCTACCCGGTCCACCAGCACGACCGCACCCGATCCCGAACCGACTCCAGTCCGCGCACTTTGGCCCGTGGACAAACTCTTCATCTTCTATACGATGGTCACGGGACTCCTTCTTGCTTTTATTGTCCGGCGCGACCCATCGGTCCTGCTGGTAATCTTTGGCCATATTGCAGCAATCGGGATGATTTTTGTCCTTGGGCGATATGCATCCGGAATCATGCTGTTCATACGGCATTGGTACATCCTGGTCTTTGTGCCGGTTTGCTATAAGGAGATTCCGTACCTGGTGGTGAAGTTGAGTTTGCGTAGTGCCGATCCGATACTGGCCCGCTGGGACAGAACCATTGGCGGAACAACCCTGGTCTTTTGGCTTGGCTCTGTCCAAAATCGCGCCCTGACGGAGTTCCTGCAAATCATCTATTCACTATTTATACCCGGCGTGGTCGCCCTGAGCATCCTTTATTGGTATCGTCAGTCCAGGGCGGAATTTCGTCGCGCTGGATTTCTTATCTCCGCAATGTTCCTGATCTCTTATTTGGGGTATTTGGTCCTGCCCGCTCGTGGACCGCACTTCATCGACTATTCTCTTCCTGCTTTGCAGGGTCTATGGACATTTCATTTTCTCCAGGGTGCGATCGATTCACTGGAAGGGGTGCAATACGATTGTTTCCCCAGCGGGCATGTGGCGGTTGTCATGGTGGGTTGCTATGTTGCGCGCAGGATATCCCCGGCGATTTTTTGGGTATTCTGCACATTTACCGGCCTTATTGCGCTTTCGACAATTTATCTGCATTACCACTATGTGATTGACGTTCTTGCTGGAATAGTTTTAGCTATGCTCTTATTGTTGGTTTTCAATTCCGTTTACAAGATGTTGGATCCCGTCGAGAAAAACTAAAGCGGAACGTGGGCAGTGCTTGTATTAAGAAACGATTCCGCGCAAAGACTGGCAGGTTAGCCGTATGTCTGGTCCCATCGTTACTGCAACGCCGCGTTCCGATGTACAGAGTGCACCCGTCGACGCTCTCATGGCGGAAGAGGAACGGCTGAAAGTCCTGGCCGCGAATCCCCCGGTGGAGATTCTCACCGTCAGCGATTTCCACCTCGGCCAGGGCCGTGATGGGCCAACCGGGCGTTTCGCGCGCACGGAGAATTTTCTTTCTGACCAGGCATTCTCCCGGTTCCTGAACTACTCCCATCCAGACTCCGGCAAGCTGCTTGTCATCAACGGTGACACCTTTGACTTTGTGCGCATCTGGAATTGCCCGACAACAGAAGACGATTTCAATGATTGGCGGAACTTTCTTTCACAGCTTGGCGTCGCCAAAACAGTCCCTGAACTGAAGAATGCGGTTTCCTGCAAGGAGGTAACATTTGGGCTTCAGACCGACGACTATAAATGCGTCTGGAAGCTGCTACTGATCGCGAACGGACACCGTGAGTTTTTCGGGGCCCTGGCCAGTTGGATCAACGAGGGCGGATCGCTCCTGCTTTCAAAAGGCAACCACGATTTGGAGCTTTATTGGCCGCTGGTAAGAAAAGCCCTTGCCGTTATTCTGACAAAAGAAGGCGCCAAGCCTGAGGCTCTGGGGCGACTGTTTTACTGCGATGATTCGATCCGTTTTGCCAATGTGTACTTCGAGCACGGACACAGATATGACCCGCAGCAACGAATCGAGGGCGGCCCCGTGATGGAGAACGACCCCGGCCAGCTGCGGCTGCCGCTTGGTATTTTCGTGAATCGGTATCTGATCAATCGCCTGGAAAAACTGGAGCCATTTCTTGGCTCGGTGCGTCCCGAAGAGCGCATCCTGTGGATGCTGTTGCGCAAGCATCCCCTCGCCGCGATCATGGTCCTGTTCCGTTCTTTCCGGTTTCTGGCGCGGGCCGCCAAGATCTCAAATCTTCGTCATTCCTTTTCGTTCATCATTTACTTTGCTTCGATTGCGGTGCCGCTGATTACCGTGGGCGCAATCATCGCTGCTTTTGTGTTCCCGCCATTTCAGAAATGGATCACTGGAATGCTCGGAAACCAAAAGACCACCGCGTCCGCCCTGGGAGTTGTTACTCCGTATCTTGTTGCCGGGTTGCGTGAGGTGGGGAACTGGATATCAAGAATTTCAAGAAAACGAAAGGGACAGATTGGGGAGGACATCTATGCTCGGGGAGTTTTCGCAACTATAAAATCTCTTCCCTTTCCGCCGGCAACGCATATATATGCCGTGATGGGCCACACGCATGACCAGGACGTTCAAGTCTTGCCCGACCTCAACGGCGCCAGAGTCCTGTACATGAACACAGGAGCGTGGATCCCCGTCTGGCCCGAGGACCGACCTGACATGGATGGCCAGGTGCTTCTTCCTTATATTCATTTCCAGAAAGACGGAGATGAGTACCGCCATAAGTATCAGGAATGGAGAGACGATCGCGGCGAGCCTGCCGAAAGCTATATCATGCAACCGGAATAAGGGCTCCGCGGGACCTGTTTCCGTGATACACAGATAATGATGAACATCATGATAAGCAGGCCCCTGCAAGCAGTCTTATTTGTTTTGGTCCTATCGGCTAGTGGTTCTGCTTCTGAGCGTTATGCCCGCCCCGGACCGGTGCAGCTTACCAAAGAGGGCCGTCGCTGGGCTGCGCTGACACTCAAAAAGCTTTCTCTGGAAGAGAAAGTAGGGCAGATGCTGAATGTCCGGTATTACACCGACTTCCAGAACTTTGACAGCGATGGATACCGGCAATTCCGGGACGAACTCAACGCTTATCACATCGGATCGGTTACGCTCACGGTCCACGTTGACGGGTCCGGGCTTCGGCGGAACCCTCCCCTTGAGGTGGCCATGATGGCCAACCAGTTACAGCGTGATTCCCGCTGGCCATTGCTCATCGCCGCGGATTTCGAACGTGGACTGGCTTCCCGCGTGAGCTTTGTGCCGGCCTTTCCTGATGTTATGGCGTTTGGCGCGATTGGCAATGCCGGCTATGTAGAAAGGTTTGCGGCCATCACGGCGGAAGAAGCGCGCTCTATGGGTGTCCACTGGGACTTTTCCCCGGTGGCGGATGTTAACAGTAATCCTGGGAATCCCGTCATCAATACTCGCTCGTTTGGGGAAGATCCTGCGGCTGTCGGTGAGATGGTGTCGGCGTTCATCAGGGGAGCAAGAGGACACGGAATGTTGACGGCGGCCAAACATTTTCCCGGCCACGGTGACACCGCAACGGACTCTCATCTCGGCGTGGCCAGGGTTGATGGAGACGTAGCACGCCTGCAAGCCATCGAGCTTTCGCCCTTCAGGAAGGCCATTGATGCCGGCGTGGACGCGGTGATGGTGGCCCATCTTTCCGTCCCTGCGCTCGAACCGGACCCCAACAAAGTTGCAACCGTTTCGCGGAATGTGGTGACCGGCGTTTTGAAAGACCAGCTCCGGTTTAAGGGCATTATTGTGACGGACGCGCTGGAGATGCGCGGCCTGACTATTTTGTACCCTCCGGGACAGCCCAGCCCGACCGCCCGGGCCGCGGTAGACGCAGTCAAGGCTGGGAACGATGTGATCTTGTGGCCTACCGACCTTGATGGTGCTTTTCACGGAATTGTGGATGCCGTGAAGCGGGGTGAGATTTCAATCGCTGGAATGAATCGCTCTGTGCTGAAGATCCTGGAGATGAAAGCTTCTGTTGGCCTGCATAAAGCCCGCCTGGTCGACCTGGATCGGGTACCCTACCTCATTAGCAAGCCTGAAGACGTAGAATTTGCCCAACAGGTCGCGGATGAAGCCGTGACCCTGGTTCGCGATAGTGGCAGGGTGCTTCCACTTTCCAGATTGCATGGCGCGCCAGCCACGAACGAGGTTGCGCAAGCTCCGGCTACGTCCGAGGGAAAGCTGGTAGCGGTTCTTATAGTGGATTCAATTCATGGAACGTCGGGGCGAGGGTTTGAGGCAGCCCTGAAAGCCCGCCGGCCCGATGCCACGGTTTTCTACGTTGATAACAATCTGGCCCTACCTCTAACCGCTACTATTCTTCCCGCCGTGCAGGATGCGGCAAAAGTGATTGTGGCCGCGTACGCTCTGCCCGTTCCGGTGAAGCAGGCAGAACAACCGTCGGGCAACATTAATTGGGACCAGGCTACGGGAGAATTGCTGCGCCAGATACTCACGATCGCTGCGGGCAAGACCGCGGTCATAGCCCTGGGGAACCCTTATGTAGCGCAAAACTTTTCCCAGGTGCAAACTTATGTCTGCACTTACTCTAATGCTTCCAGTTCTGAGCTGAGTGCGGTGAAAGTCTTGTTTGGAGAGTTGCCCCCGCGCGGCAAACTGCCGGTCTCGCTGCCAGGAATCGCTCCACGCGGGTTCTCTTGGCCAGCGACTTCATCTCCGCCGTCTGCCAACCGCGGAGCAAGTCATCCATGACTAAGAGCCGGTATAAAGCTGAAGTGGCGCCCAATAATAAGGATGGCTATGGAAGCCGCCGGAATGCAGCATGGCGCGTTTGGCGGAACGCAGAGCTTCCGCCGTGCTCGTGCCTTTGCTGAGTTCGCTGTAAAAGTCATCCATTAGCTTGGGAGTTACGGCGTCATCGACGTTCCACAGGGCGGCTACAACCTGGTGGGCCCCGGCCCGCATGAACGCCCATTCCAGGCCCAGCAATCCCTCCAGCGACTGGACGTTGGTCCCCGCTCCCTCGCATGCGGAAATGGTCACAAGGTCAGCGTTGAGTTTCAGTTTCTGGTCCATAATGTCGCGGGCAAAGAGTTTGAAAGACCCCTGGCTGTCAGGAGAGAGGATGATCGCCGATTCCAAAGGCTCAACTGCGTTGGACGTGCCGTGTGTGGCAAGATAGATGTACTTGTAATGGTTGGGGGAGCTGGAGATGTACGCGTGCGGGGTTGCGTCTGGTCCAGAAAAGCTCTTCACGTCGGAGGCAGCAAAATGCTTGCTTACGCTTTGCATCTCCTCGGCCGCATGCGGAAGCGCGGGAAAGCGCGGATCAACCGGCACAGCCGCGCCCATCAGCAAGAGACCTTTGGCCGTGGTTGTTCCTCTGCGTCTGCCTGCAATTAGCAGATCAATCGAGCTGGCGTTGTCCACGTCCACATCGTCAATCCAGTAACGGGCGGCGCCCTGAGTGACAATCAAAGTTTCAAAGTTGACGCTGTAGATTCTGCTGTCAGCCACAATAATGACATGCGTGCCTTTGGGTGTCAGGTCGCTCGCGGGTTGTACCAGAACTTGAAAAAGTTTTTTTGCTGAAGGGCTTGCTTCCATCTCAAAATGGTTCAGGATCTCTTGTCTGTAGCTGCCAATCAGACTGTCCAGATCGGGCCCTCGGATGCCGAGAGGAGAAAGCCTTATATCGGTGGGTGTGATGGTCCACAAATAACATTCATTCTCTGAGGCAAAGTAAGAGAGAATGACGGCTTTTTGCTGTCGCAGGAAGGACTGTACCTTTGCCAGCCAGATCTTGGGGTCCTGCCGCTGTTCGGAGATGCCAAGGCCCTGCATGAGCGTCTTCGCGCGGCCCATCTGGGCGATCTGGAGGGCTTTGGCCGTCTGTTTGCGGGACACCAGAAAGGCCACATAGTCATCGAACACCGGTATGTTGTCCAGCATGGCGGTCCTGAATACTTCGCGCTGCATAGAGGCGGAGGCCTTTTCCATGGTCGCGATGCTGCTTTGAAACCAATGCTCCGCCTCATCGAACTTTTTTTGCGCGACAGAGGCGCGTGCCAATTCCAGCTGGATGGCCCAGATCAGGCGATAGCTGGACATTCCATCGTCTGGCTTTGGTGGCTCCACCTGTTGCAGCAACGTCCGCAAGGTGTTTTCCGCGGCTGCATAGGCGCCGCGTTTCTCGGAAAGAGTGGCGTCATTGAGTTGCCAGAAGAGGAGATTTTCACCCGTCGGAGCCAGTTCCTTCGCTTCCTGGCTGTATTTTGCAGCTGCGTCCAGTTGCTCCGCCTTCAGTTTGAGTCCGGTAAGATTTCTCAGGCAGGTGACAGCCGTCTGGTTATTGCCGAGTTGACGGGCAATGGCAAGGGCCCGCTGGTACGATGCTTCAGCAGCTCCAGATTGGCCCTGTATCTGCTGAAAGTTGCCGAGGTCAAGCAACCAGAGTTGCTCGTCTTGCAGGATATTCAACCGAGAAGCGATTTTTTCCGCCGCCTCGGTATTTTTCCCCGCATTGGGGAAATCGCGTATTTCGGCATACAAAAAGCCCAGGTTTCCGTAGGATTGTTCCTCCAGTGGAAGAGCGTTCAGAGAATGAATGCCGGGAAGGGAACGCTTATACCAGTCGATGGATTCTTCAAACCGCCGCGCATGGCGCGCACACCATCCCAGGTAGACCAGAGAATAGTTTTGGAGAAATGCATCCGAGGTTGCGCCCGGCTCTATCACGGCGCGAAAGTATTTTTCCGCCGTGTTCCACTGGCCTTTAGCCATTTCACATCGCCCGCGGAAATATGCCAGATCGGCTTTTCTGTCGCCCTGATTGCCGGCGAGTGCCTCGGCCTGGCCAAAGCGCTCTTCGGCATCTGGATACCGGTGCAACTGGCACTGTCCAAACGCTTGAATCAGTTTTCTGCGCCAGGCAACTTCCCCAGGGACGCTGGGGGGTGGTTCAGGATCGAGGAGTTCGAGGGCCTTGGAATGCTGTCTTTTGCGGATGTGGGCTTCCGCGAACAGGACCCTGAACTTCCAATTCAGGTCGATGTATTGGACGGAGTCCTTGTAACCCTGCTCCGCTTTTTGAAAAGGCTGGTCATCATAGCCTTGTTGAAGCAAAAGGCGGGCCTCGTCATAACGTTTTTCAAGAGAGGCCCGCGTACGATCTTTGCAGCCAGAAAGGCAAAGCATTCCCAGCGCCAGGAAACCACAGGCTACTCTGGAGGCGCGGTTCCGCCACTGCCACCGGCGGTCCCTCCGTCCGCCCCGCCGTGGCCCGAGGAGCACATCTGCACCCGGAACATTCGCAACGTTCGGGAATGTTTGTGCACCACTAATTCGCCCAGCCGGATCACGCCAAACTTGGGAATGCAGATGATCGAACCGTACCCCTTCAGCTCCGTTGGCCCGATCTGCTTCTCCAGATCGAGGTCGTTGGCCGCGGAGAACCTGTATCCCCATCTCTCGTCGGGCCTGCCCTTCTTTTTCTTCCATTCTTCCACCAGTTTGGACATGCCCGTAAGAGCATGATACTCATCTTCCAACGCCTGCAATTTCTGAGGAGGCAGGTTCATGAGTCCAGCGCCTTGCAGCCACTGGTCGGAGGACCCGGCCTTGTGAGCGTCAGCTACTTTTTTATAAGTGTCCTGTTCGTGAAATACGTTGGTCGCCAATTTTACCTCGATCTTGTGCCCGGCGATCCGTAAGTTCTCAAAATAGCTGCCGGTGATGTCATAACTGGCTTCGCACGTGTCATCGGATGGGTAGTAGATTGCCACACGGGCCACCACCCTGTCGGCGGTGAGCATGTCAGCTACATTAACGCCTTCCAGTACCGACCAGGCGTGGGTGGTATGGATACCGTGGCAGTCATCGTAGCTGCCGCCTACTTCGGAGTACGCTTCTTTATAGGACACAAGCCCGTCAACTTTGTAGCCAGGAACGCGGCATGAACCATGGCCTCCGTGGCCAGGAAGGACAAGCGAGGCTTGTGGCGGTAAACTGTGCTTCTTGGGCCTCTCGAATTCAGCGGCCAGGGCGTACGCCGAGGCGCTATACACGTACTGCGAATGGTGGCGGGAACACGTCATGATTTATCTCCACAATATAGTCTGGGATTGGGGCCGAGGGCCTAATTTGCATGAGCACTGAGCAGGCTCAAGTATTGACCAAAGCAGCAAACGAAATGATTGTACTCTTGAGATTCTGACAAGCACCTGGCGCGGTCAGGGAACAGCAAGGCATGTCGCTTCACCCAAGCTTGCCGGTCCGGAAAGGCTTCTAAACTATTTGTCAGTAAATTGCAGCTCGAACGAGCCGCGTGCCACTTCATTTTCCGTGCCGTCACTGGTACGTCCTGAAATCACGATTGAGTACTTTCCCGGTTGCAACGACTCCGCAGGCATGATCATCGAAGCCATTCCGCCGACCTGATTGCCTGGCAGCTCCAGCGCATATTTCATCTTGCCTGACTCAGTCAAAACCCGAGCATTATAGGAAACAAACTCGCCTTTTGGCGTGTACTCCACATTTAAGCTCAGGCTGGTGTTTCGCGATACTTGCAAGAGCTGTCTATCGCCTGCTTCGTGGGCGATCCCTGTTAATACAGAACGCAATTCCGGCCTGGGTTCCTTCAGCCGGGAAATCACGGAGTTCTGGTAGGCACTGAACCCGCCGACGCAAAGCAACAAGCCAAACGCCAGCGCTGCTGTGGGCTGGCGGAAACCGGCCAACAGCGAAGCCACGAAGCCCGGCTTTGCCGACTGAGCGAGTCCCGGCGACTGGGCGCCGCTTTGCTTGAGCTGTCCGATAAATTCTGTGCCCAGGCTCACTTGCTCAAAACAGGTGGAACAAGTAAACAAGTGTTCTTCGTAGGCTTCCAGTTCTTCGCCGGTCAGTTCTCCAAGCAGGTAGCGCTCCGCGGTCATGTTTTTCATCGCTTGCTCGTGGTCCATAGCATTGGCATTCATTTTTCAAGTACCTCTGATTCCGTTAGCTTTTCTGGTGCATTGCGCAAGCATTAATTACCGCTCTGTTTGTAAAGTTCCCCAAATTTGAGAATGGCCCGGTGCAGCAAGACCCTCAAATAGTCGCGATCCACGTCAAATTGTTCGCATACCTCGTCGTTGTTGCGTTCCTCAAAAAACCTGGCATGCAGGATATTCCGGTCTCGTTGCGGGAGTCTGGCCATTACCTTGCCAACAATCTCAATATTTTCGCTCTGCTGCATCAGCTCTTCAAGGCCCAACTGATCATCAGCAACGTCTGTGCTTTCGAGCGAATCATGCTGGTTGCGGAAATCGAAGCGCCGGCTCTCAGAAAGGACGTTTCTGCATACCGAGTGCACGTAGGAACCAAACCCCCTGGGGTTATTGACGGCCCCTGCCTGGACCGCCACCCATACCCGGCAAAAAGTTTCCTGGCGTACGTCCTCAATGGTATGAGAGTCGATTCCACGGGCACGAAGCGTGATCTTCAGGCGTTCACTGAAGTACGAGACAAAGTGGTGTTCAGTCGTGGGATCATGAGCCCCAAGGCGACGGAGATAATCTTCATCGAACGAATAGAGGTCCACTGGTCTACTGTGCGACCAGTATACTTCACCCTCCGTCTGCCACTCATCTTTCCTGAACTCTTCCAGGTTACCGGAACCAAACAGGACAGACGCACGGCTCCGTTCTGCTCTTCCGCCGCCCGTTTGTATTGATACGTTCTTCAAATTCAGGGTCCTCCAAGCCATTTCTATCAGGGCAAGTTCCATGGCTCGTCCAGCCGGCGGAACGGCGCATCAGACCCAAAGTACAAACCTGGCTGCGACTCCCCCATCACCAGTGCCGAAACTGCTGTCGCCGTCGTAAAAACTCTTTGATCGTCAAAACGCGCCTGGCTCTTGCTGGTCGACACGCCCAAGAGAGGCGGCAACAGAGCAGATCCCGGCCAGGAGCCGTCTCCCTGTTGCAGTAGGCGCAGGCTGGCCGCGACGGCCCATGCCTTTTGGATGCGTAACCGCACCAGACAACGGAGCAGCAATGCCTGCTCAAACACACTTTCTTCATTGTGTTGGGCGGTGAACTGGCACACTTGATTCAACAACGGCCACGGCGCGGTAATGGTGTCCCAATCAAGAATGGTGGAGCAAACAAAGAATCGCGAAGCCAGCCGGCACACCGTGCCGGGAACGTCAGTGCGCATATTCGATGCCAGGTATTCCTGGCATGCGGAGTCGACCGTTTCCAGGGCCTTGACGGCGACCGCTGTGATATCGGGGGCGCTCGTAGCGCGAGCTTCGTCCGTGTCAACGGGGTTCGGATATGCGGCGAATCCACCGTCGGGCCGGCGGCACCGGTTGATCAGTTCCAAGGCCGAATGAGGAGCGGTTTGTCCGTGCCGGCGCAGGGCGATGATCGCCCATGCGGTTGCGTCGGCACTGTCCTTACCATGGGAGCGATAACCCCAGCCACCCAGCGGGTTGCGCACTGCCTTCAGCCATTCGAGAGACTCCAGTATCTGCTGCTGCAAAGTATGGCTGATGTAGGCCTGGGGGAGTTCTCCCAGACGGGCCAAAACGTAAGCCGTGACCCAGGTATCGGACTCGCCTGTTGTCGGACTGAAATCTCTCCACTTGCCATCTTTCCGCCTGGACATAAGAAATTCCAGACCTGCGGCAATCGCTTCTGTGCTGGTGTTGCGCGGCGACCTTTTGGTGAGGAGCATTTCGGATATCGAATTCTCCGGGTCAGGTGTTTGCCTGCTTACCTCAATTTGCTGATCGATCACGTGCGCTCCCGGCAGAGGCAAGCCCTAAGGAGGCCGCCTTCCTAAATGACTAGTGACAATTCGGATGAGACCGTTTCACGTGTAAACCAAGAATTTCCGAGTTCAGAACGAGCGTAGGCGTAATAAGGCCGGCATGGGTCTTTGTAACTCATTAATTTAAAATGGTTTAATAAGAGCAGCGGAACACTCTGAGAATAATTGATAGTGCGCGCTTTCTTGGTCTACCCTGTGCTCCTTTTGTTGAGGCAGTAGCCAGAAGGGAAACGGTGGTCTTTTGGAAAATGAGTAGTGTTTTCGAAAATAACCAGGCTTCTGGCACTTGATACTACCATGGTAAGTAAGCCTTAAATTAATGATTCTTATGGACTTAATAGATTAATAGTTACGAAAACAGGAAAGAAATAAAAAAATTTGAGAACTCTAATGTTCTGCAATAAGGTGGCTGGCGCATTGGGGTAGGGCGCGTCTGAATCAAGGTCTTGAGGAGTCAAGGACGCAGTGCTGTGCCCCTTGAAGCAGGCTTAGAAATTGCCCAACGGTGGGCAAGAGAATTTGAAACGCAGATGTCTCAGGAAACGGGTCGCTTGCAAGCTTAATTCAAGCTTTCGCAGGGTCAGTACCTGATCCTTCGCAATCACTTTGGCGCCTCAACTTCTGCGCCCAAACCTCAGTCGCACCAATTCTGCTGAGTATAGGGTCCACTTTTGATTTGAAGGGTTCAGCTTCAGCTTTTCCAGGCGACAGGACGTTAGTTCTTCTCTTTCGTCATTTTCGGCTCAGCTGAAATTCCCAGCTTGATCCTTCCTGAGGAGAAACAATGAAAAGGAATCGAAGCGTTGTAAAGATTTTCGTGCTACTTATGTTCGCCGCGGCGCTGATATCGACGCGGTCGATCACGGTTGCTGCGGCCGAGAAGGATGCGGCCACTAAAGATGCTGCTACTACTAAAGATGCTGCAGCCACTAAAGATGCTGCTACTAAGGACGGTGCAGCCGCTAAAGATGCTGCCGCCACTCCGGCTGCGGCGCCTGCCAAGGCTGCTGCGAACCCGCATGCGGCGCACATGATGGATATGGCTCCGGCGCAGACAGCTCCGGCGCAGAGCACGACGACGCCACTAATAAGACGCGGCATGAAAATGCACGTGCAGAAATGGGCGACGCTGCCGACCGGAAGCGCCAACACCGCTGTGACGCCTCTGGATCCCAACACGATTCCGAAGTTCGTGAATCAGTTGACCAGGCCCGCGACCTTCGTTCCCGCGGGGACGAAATTCGACCCGCAGCTGGGCAGAAACGTCCCGCGCTACGACGTCACGGAAGTTACTACTACCCAGCAGATTTTGCCGCCGGGATTCCCCAGGACCAAGATCTATGCTTACAGCGGCCAGGCGAACGTTGCTGCGCCAGGCCAGCCCCAAAACATCCAGACCGTCGCCTCAACGCCCGGACCGACCTTCGAGGCAACGAGTAACCAGCGCATCTTTGTTCACTATAACAATGAACTCGAAGGCCCACACATGTTCCCCGTCGATCCCACGATCATGGCGGCCAATCCCAACAACGCTCCGATACCGCAGCCTCCGTTCGTGGACGCCAGCGGCAACCTGCTCGTACCGTTCCCTCCGGGCTATCCGCAGTTTCAAGACCCCATCGTGACCGTGCCTCACCTACATGGAGGCTACACACCGGCTGATTCAGACGGGTTTCCTGAGTCTTGGTTCACAGATTTTTCAGAAAACCATGGAAAGGTTGGTCCAACGTTCAAAAGCACCACGTTCGAATACTTCAACGGACAGTTGCCGACCCTGCTCTGGTATCACGACCACGCCCTGGGCATGACACGCCTCAATCTGGCGGCTGGCCTGGAAGGCATGTTCATCATCCGCGATCCGCAGAACGATAAGATTGCACCGCTCCTTCCCTCGGGGAATTTCGAGTGGCCGCTCATGCTGACGGATAGGGCTTTCAACAGCGACGGCTCCATCCAGTTCACCACGGTCGGTGACAACCCTGACGTCCATCCTTATTGGGACCCTGAGTACTTTGGCAACGTCATCATGGTCAACGGCAAGGCGTGGCCGAACCTGAACGTGCAGCGGCGCCAGTACCGGTTCCGCATCGTGGATGGCTCCAACGCGCGCTTCTACAACTTGTTCTTGGTGAATCAGGCAACCGGGCAACGCATTCCCTTCATACAGATCGGCAGCGACGGCGGCTTCTTGCGTGCACCCGTCACGGAGACGCACAAGCTCATTGCCATCTGTGAGCGAATCGACATCCTCGTCGACTTCTCCAACCTGCCGGCCGGAACGAAAATCGTCATGATGAACGACGCCATTGCGCCCAACCCAGGCGGCGATCCGACCGATGCGAACACGGGTGCGGTCATGCAATTCACGGTGCAGAACACGACAGCCGTGCATCCAAAAGCCCTGCCCGCCACTTTGATCACCATTCCCACGCTGGTTGCTACGCCGAACATCGGGAATCCAAAGCTCTTCACCCTGAACGAGAAGGAAAGCGGTGATGACACTCTCAACCCCGGCAACCCACTTCACGTGCTCATCGACGGACGGCATTTCGATGACCCAGTCACTGAGATCCCCAGGGCCGGCACGACGGAGGAGTGGTACATCCAGAACCTGACGCAGGATGCCCATCCCATCCACATTCACCTGGTCGAGTTCCAGTTGGAGGACCGTCAGGCTATCGACGCCAATCGCATGCTGGCCTACTTTGAGAAACTGAATGGGCCGAACTCGGCTCTTCCGCTCAATCATCCACCGATCAGGATCAATGTGGAGACTCCGGTGCAATTCTGTGATCCGGCCAACCCCAACAACCCAGACGGTACGCCTACGGACCCGAGCGACCCGACCTGTGTGCTTGGCGTCCGTGACTTCCAGTTTGACACGCAGAACGGCGCCCTGGGTACTACAGACGACTTTACCGAGCCAGGCGTACCTAGTGTAGCGATACCCGCCAGCCAATTCCCTGGCGAGGACGGATGGAAGGACGTCGTCCTTGCCCCGCCGTTCGTGGTTACGCGAGTGCTGATCCGTCTGGCATTGCAGAACACGAACGACGCGAACCTGACGCCCGGGCAAAACGTATTCCCGTTTGACCCGACGGCAGGGCCGGGTTACGTATGGCACTGCCACATCCTCGATCACGAAGACAACGACATGATGCGCCCAATGGCCATCACGTTTAAGGACTTGCCGAGTCTCAACAGCGAGTCCGCGATCAACGGCCCGTCTGGAAGCCCCGTCAACGCATCCAGCTACCCGGCGCCGGCCACCACCAAACCAGCCCACGACCACAACGGGTCTATGCCCACAACCGGCACTGGCACCAGCACTCCCATGCCGATGCCCATGCCCGAGCAGAAGTAAAAGGGAAGGTAACTTTGAGGAGGTGGAGGAGAATGGGCACACAGCCCGTCTCCTCCGCCTTCCTTGAAGGTCATACATCAAGTACGGATCGGTTCTATGCGGATAGGACAACACCGCGAATGACAGAACGATTGCCCGACCTCTAAGATCGTGGGGCGTTTTTTGTGGGTTTCGGGAGTCTTATGAGGTTCCATCATTTACAAGCCCTTATTCTTATGCCTGTCCTCGGCATCGTCGCCACAATGGTCTGCGCGCAGGAGCACACGCATACTCAAACCGCGCCGCCCGCCCATACCCAGGGAGATGCAGCCTACCAAGCCAAGCGCCAACAGGCAATGCGGCTCTTCGACCAAGGCAAGCGCCTGGAAGCTCTGCCGCTGTTGGAAGCACTGGTACAAGAGGGCCCGGGAGACCAGGAAGTTGCAGTGGCCATGGCAGCATCGCTGGTTCGCCATGCAGCGACCTTGACCGACCAGCAAGCGGCGGGCAAGGAACGCTTGCGTGCCAAAGACCTCCTGGAAAAATCGGGAAGCTTTAGCCCGTTGGCGCAAAACCTCTTGCAACTTTTGCGGGAAATGCCGAACAGCGGCGATATTCAATTTTCAGAGAATCCAGCAGTGGAACAAGCCATGCGTGCTGGAGAAGCCGCTTTTTCCCGGCGCGACTTTGACGAAGCGATCAAGAACTATTCGCAGGCGGTGGAACTGGAGCCCAAAAACTACGCTGCCGTTCTTTTCATTGGAAACGCTTTTCATAAGAAAAACGACTTTGCCAAGGCCGGAGAGTGGTATGAGAAAGCCATTCAGCTTGAGCCCAATATCGAGACTGCCTATCGCTACTATGCTGAAATGCTGGCCAAAGAAAATGACATGGCCAAGGCCCGCGCCATGCTCATTCATGCGGCCGCGACCGAGCCCTATAACCGGATGGTCTGGCGCGATCTGAAAGCCTGGGCCACGGTCAATCAGGTTGCACTTGACTTTACATCCGTCAATATCCCAGATCCTGCCCCCAATCCTAAGAAAGACGAACCGGTGTTCGACTTCAAGCTCTTTCCGGAACGTCCTAAAGATGTCTCCGATGCATGGAAGGCGTATCGCTCGGTGCGCGCGGACTGGAAACAGCGCAAGTTCAAACAGCATTTTCCTCAGGAACGCGAATACAGGCATAGCCTTGCGGAGGAGACCGAAGCCCTCACCGCCGCGATCCTGGTTCTGGAGAAGCTGAGAGGCGACATAGATACGGCTGAACAAGTGACGGAAGACCAGTCGCTGCTCCTGCTTCTGAAATTGCGCCAAGCCGGAGTCCTGGACGCCTACGTGCTTTTCCGGCTGGGAGACGAGGGCATCGCCAATGATTATCCCGCCTACCGCGCCACGAACCGTGGCAAACTGGAAGAGTACATGGACAAATTTGTCGTACCGCCAGCTCCAGCCAGGGCCAACCCGGGAACGGCGCGGGCTGCCGATCCTTCCAGGTAAGCCTGCCAGCACCTTTGGGACCTCTTTGAGATTCCGCGCTTCGTGCCAGCTTCGGTTTACTTTGACTCCTGCACAAGCCGGCCGTTCAGCGGTTGAAGCGGGCGCGCTGTGTTGTGATAGTGCGTCATGTATTCCGCGATCTGTTCTTCGGAGACCATGATCGGGTCCTTCAGCACATACCAGGTGATGCCCTGCCTGCATTCAGGGGTCGTCAGCGATCCGGCAAACTTGTAAAAGCTGTGGTTGTCCGGCAGCAAATCTCCAGCATTGATTTTCACGTCTTTGAACGTGCGCTCTTCTCCGCTGGGTGGGATATGCGCCCACAAGGTCTTGATCGTTGGATTTTCTTTCCCCACGACTACCGGAACCTCGACCACCAGAGTAGATTTCGACGAGTTGTGTACAAGGTGAATGACCATTCTTGGCCGTTCGCCTTTGACAGCGGTTTCGCCGGGTTCATGAAAATGAAATTCGTCTAAAGAGTAGACTTCCTTGCCAACGCGGAGCCAGTAATTCTTAGAAAACTTGACCTGAACCCGATAGTGGTTGCAGTCGTTGAAAATATTTAAAGCAACAGGTTGGTACCGAAAAGTCAGCGGAGTCAGCCTTGCTGCCTCCGCGTGCAGGATATCGATGGGAGACTGCTCGTGCTCGATGTTGCAGGCGCCACCCCAATGCTCCGGTCCGTGAGGCCCCGCTACATAGGTGAAATGCGGATCGCATTTCTGGCCGTTGCCAGGCGTACTCGTGTTGTGTTGGACCGCAGATGCTCCGGACGCGGAACACGCGTCCTTGGCCGCCGCATGAGCGAAGGGATGAAAACACGTCGCGACGAGCAGCAGCATCGTCAGGCCGAGAAGTTGCTTGCTGGACATATCCATGCCTCCAGAGCGCGGGATGCAGGCATCCTGCCAAAATGCGCTTTACACTACCACGCTGTGGTCTTCAGACGGCAAAGAATCAGGACTTGTCCGCAAATTGGAACACGATCATTCCGGGTGAGGCAGAGAATTACCGGCAGGACCAACCTGCACCTCCCACCGTTTGTTGCCCTTCTTTAAGTGAGCCTCATAAGCCACCAGCACGCCGAGTTTGGTAAGGGACTCGACCTTCGTAATGGTGCCTGCGTCGGCTTTCTTCTGGAGTCCTTCACGTACAGCGGCGGGCAATTCACTGAGATCAACCTGTTGTTCGATTTCAAGGACAGCGCCGTCGGGAGCAATGGTGACATCACGGGAGCGGCCATTGACCATCAGTTGGACTTCATATCGCAGTTTGCCTTCTTCCATCTCGCTGGCATAACCGAAGACCTTAGCTCCTTGGCTCTGTTTGTCGGCGGTCGTCTGGACAGCAGGTGGCAAGTCCGATTTCTTGAGCTGCTTTTCTTTGGCGTGAGATTCACTTGCGGCAACAAGAAATCCAAGCGCCAGCATCGTAATGATAAAAAAGTTTCTGGGTTTCATCATGTTCCGCCTTTCGTTACAAACGTTCCTTTGGGGCAGGGACAGTGAAAGATTATACAAACTGCGCTCCTCTTTGCCACTGCAAAAGCGTTTTCGGCGTTTTGCCGAAAGGGCATGTAAAATGCCTCGATAGCGTGAATCGAAACCAAAATGGACCTATATGCGAAGCTTTGAAAGCCTCTCTGAACAGGAAATACTTGCACTGGCAATTTCGCTGGAAGAAGAAGATGAGCGCGTGTACAGCGATTTTGCTGAAGGCCTGCGCCACGATTTTCCCGCCACCGCCGCCATGTTTGACGGAATGCGGTTGGAGGAGTCGACGCACCGTCGCCGCTTGATCGAGCTATATCAAAGCAAATTCGGCGAGCATATTCCTCTCATTCGCCGGCAGGATGTAAAGGGATTCGCGGCCCGCCGTCCGATATGGCTCACGCAGCCTTTGCGGCTGGAAGCAGTGCGCCGGCAGGCGTCGACCCTGGAGGTCGAGACGCGCCATTTCTACGAAAAATCAGCTTCGCGGACACAGGATGCAAGCATCCGGCAACTGCTGAACGACCTGGCCCAGGAAGAGCGCACGCACGAACACAAGGCCGACGAGCTTGGCCGCGACAAGCTTGATGCCGCTACCCTCAGCGGAGAAGACGCCGCCAACCGGCGCTTGTTCCTGTTGCAAATTGTCCAGCCGGGGCTGGCCGGATTGATGGATGGGTCGGTTTCAACGCTGGCGCCGGTTTTTGCCGCGGCCTTTGCTACGCGCAGCACGCATACCGCTTTTGCCGTGGGCTTGGCGGCCTCCATCGGCGCGGGAATCAGCATGGGATTTGCCGAAGCGCTTTCCGATGACGGCAGCCTTACCGGTCGTGGTCATCCATGGGTGCGGGGCCTGGTCTGTGGTCTGATGACGGCGCTCGGCGGCATTGGGCACACGCTTCCATACTTGATCTCATCCTTCGGCCTGGCAACGGCAGTGGCCATTGTGGTGGTTGTAGCTGAGTTGGGCACAATCTCCTGGATACGCCACCGTTACATGGAATCGCCCTTGATTTCGGCCACGTTGCAAGTGGTCCTGGGCGGCGCACTGGTGTTTGTGGCCGGCGTGTTGATCGGAAACTCTTAGGCCGGGCATTCACGAAATCCGCAAGAACCCTCCTATGCGCCGTTCTACGCTTGTCGATGAAGTTTGCAAAAGGAGCCTTATGCCACTACGCATGCTGGGATGTACTTTGTTATTGATGGTGTTTGTCGCTTTCCGGCCTTCGGTGACTTCCCAACCCGAACAGAACCAGGAACAGCGTGCGACGGGACCCAGATGGGAATACAAGGTTGCGAATCTTGGGACCCAATGCGATTCGGACCAAGGACTGGATGCAACGTTAAACACGATGGGCCAGCAAGGTTGGGAGTTGATAAACATCGAACGGCTCACGCCCTCTTTTCCCAAAGATGCGGAGGGGACGCTGTTTATCAAACCAGCTGCGACCGGCCCCGGTAAGCTGAATAATCCACAGACAGCGGACTCCTTTCAGGGAACCATTACGATGAAGATGTACCCGATCACGCGGCCATTGTGCCATGCGGTGTTTAAGCGGCAATGGCCTGCAAAAGCTAAACCATAGCGGAGCTTCAGACAAAAAGCCTCTCGTCTACAGCGCTGGCGTGTATTGCTCGCGCCTGCCTGGACGGGGACCGGTTACGTTAAAGTCTTTGGGCATGCCTTGCCTCAGCTGGCTATGTTTACACTCGTCCTGATTCGGCATAAACTTGCCAGTTTGTGAAATCAAACCTCAAGAGGCAAACCATGTTTTGGAGAAGAATTTTATTTGTTGTTTTGCTGGCGGCCCTGTCTGCTGCGGCACAGGTCGGAGGCGAACAAAAAGCGGTAGCGGCTGATACGGTTTCCGCCACATCCGGCGGCGCACCTGCTGAAACCACAGTGGTCCGTCCCAAGTCCTTTGATCTCGGCGCCATGGATAAAACTGTCAATCCGTGCGAGGACTTCTACCAGTACGCTTGCGGCAATTGGCGCAAGAACAACCCTATTCCTTCCGACCAGGCGCGTTGGGGACGCTTCAACGAACTGGCGGAATACAATCGCCAGGTACTGCATGACATATTGGAAAAGGCATCGGCCAGCGATCCCAAACGCAGCCCCGTGACGCAAAAGGTCGGCGACATGTACCAGTCCTGCATGGATGAGACGACCGTTGACAAAAAGGGCATTGCTCCCCTCAAACCGGAACTGGACCGCATTGCTGCCATTTCCACTAAGGACCAGCTCATTGACACTATGGCATATCTGCAATCGCTCGGCGCGCCGGTGATCTTTGGGTTCGGCGCGGGGCCGGACTTGCACAACGCCAGCACGCAAATCGCGAATGTAAGCCAGGGCGGGCTTGGCCTGCCCGACCGCGACTACTACTTCGACACGGACGACAAGTCGAAAGAGACACGCCAGAAATATCTGGAGCACGTGGCCAACATGTTCGTTCTGCTCGGTGACACCCCCGAAGCCGCGAAAAAAGAAGCACAAGCGGTGATGGACATCGAGGCCAAGCTCGCCGATGCCGCGTTCAAACGCGTGCAGATGCGCGATCCCAAGAACCGCGACCATAAGATGAAAGTCACAGAGCTGGCAACGCTGGCGCCCAATTTTCAGTTTGCCCGTTTTTTTGCCGCCAGGGGCGGACCGGCCTTCACTGAAGTCAACGTGGTGCCTCCGGATTTCTTCCAGAAAGTCAGTCCGGCCATCGATTCCGTCTCCATCGCTGACTGGAAAAGCTATCTCCGCTGGCACGCGGCCCGGGCTGTTGCGCCGCTTCTTTCCAAGCCCTTTGTCGATGAAAACTTCAGCTTTTATGGAAAATTTCTGAGCGGGACCAAAGAGCTCCAGCCGCGTTGGAAACGTTGCGTGCAGATCACCGACGGTCTGCTGGGCGAGGCCCTCGGCCAGTCCTACGTGCAGGAAACCTTCGGCGCCGATGGCAAACAGCGCATGCTGAAAATGGTGAATGCGCTGGAAGAAGCACTGGGTGAAGATATCCAGGGCCTCGACTGGATGACCCCTGACACCAAGAAACAGGCCGCAGTCAAACTCCAGGCCATCAGCAACAAGATCGGCTATCCCGACAACTGGCGCGATTACAGTTCCGTCGACATTAAGCGCGGTGATTTGGTGGGCGATACGCAGCGCGCAAGGGCCTTTGAAGTTAAACGTAACCTCAACAAAATCGGCCAGCCGGTGGACAAAAAAGAATGGGGCATGACACCGCCTACCGTAAACGCCTACTACAATCCGCCGGAAAACAATATCAACTTTCCCGCCGGCATTTTGCAGCCGCCTTTCTTCGACAAGAACGTGGATGATGCCGTGAACTTTGGCGGTATCGGCGTGGTCATCGGCCACGAGCTGACGCACGGCTTTGACGACCAGGGCAGCAAGTTCGCCGCGGACGGCAACCTGACCAACTGGTGGACAGATGCCGACAAGCAGGAGTTCGAAAAACGCACCACCTGCGTCGCCGATGAGTACAGCTCCTTCATCGCCGTGGATGACGTGCATCTGAATGGCCGGCTCACTCTGGGTGAAAACACCGCTGACAATGGCGGCCTGCACATCGCCTTGATGGCGCTGCGCAAGGCCATGGCCAAAGACGCTCAGACCGCGAAGGAGAAAGACGGCTTCACCGCGGAGCAGCGTTTCTTTATCGGCTTTGCCCAGGTCTGGTGCCAGAACTCGACGCCGGAAAGCTCGCGTCTGCTGGCCAAGACCGATCCGCACTCTCCGGGTGAGTACCGCGCCAACGGAACGCTCCAGAACAGTGCCGACTTTGCCAAGGCCTTTGCCTGCAAGCCGGGCCAGAAAATGGTAAGCGCCAACGCCTGCCACGTCTGGTAAGACGCGGTAGGATTGATATCGCCGCATCGGTCTCTTGATCTTCGATCAGTCTCTTGATCTTCGATCATAAGACCGGTGCGGCATTTTTATTTTGATGAAGCTTTTGGGAAGCTATTCGCTCTTGATCTCCGGCCAGCGTTTAAGCGCTAAAGCAGTTTCACCGTAAGCGTGAACCAGAAAAGTGTGGCACAGGCACTCTTGTGCCTGTGCGAAACATCCTTCTGAGGTATGTGCAGGGTCTACGGCAATATTGAAAATACTTTAATTGCAGCCACCCTACTTTTTTTGAAACTCTTCTCCGGTCGGCAACGCTGTTTTTCTTACGGGAAGAGCTTCTCCCGTGTCGCTTTTACATGCCTCGCAGCGCCGAAGCTACTGGACGCCGGGCCGCCCGGATCGCAGGTGGCAACCCGCCGACCAGGCCCATGACTACAGCGAAGATCATCCCTGCCGCAAGAAGAACGGGCGTGATCTTGAAGGCAAAGGCCAAGTGAGAGAAAGTCTGAAAATTCAATGCACCGGTAGTGATCCCGTTGACCGGAAGCGCGGCCAGACAGCCCAGGGCCCCGCCTACGCAGGCAATCAACAAAGATTCGATCATGAACGAAAACACTACGCTGCCCGCGCCAAACCCCAGCGCCCGCATGGTGGCAATTTCCCGGGACCGTTCCGCGACGGCGGAGTACATGGTATTGAGCGCGCCGAAAACGGCGCCGATCCCCATGACGATGGCGATGAAGCCACCAAGGATCTGGATCACTTGTGTCAAAACGGTGGACTGCTTGGCGTAGTAGTCCAATTCACTGCTCACGTCCACGTTCATGCGCGGATCGGCGCTCACGGAGTCTTTTAATTGCTGCAGGGCATCGGGTGAAGTCAAGTGCACGGTCGCCGACTGAAATGAATTTTCCGGGCGGTGATAGACCTGGTTCAGGACCGGCGCATCGCACCAGACTTCGGAATCAAAAGCGGAACCGCCGGCGTCAAACACGCCCACAACGCGCCAGGTCCCGCCGCCGAATTTCACGCTGTCGCCGAGAGCGAGTCCCGCATAAGTCCTGTCGACATTACGGCCAACGACCAGTTCCGCCAATCCTGGCTGGAAGAATCTCCCTTGGACGATCTTCACATTGTTGCGGACTTCCAACGCTTTGGCAGAGACGCCCCTCACCTGGACATTGGCATCCGTGCCGGTGGAGATCAAGGGAAAAGCCGCGACCACCACGACTTCCGGAGTCACCAGAGGGCCGCTGCTGCCGCGGGCCACGCCCGGTTTGTCTTGCAGCACTTTTACCTGGTCGAGCGGAAGTGAGCCGCTCAATTCGGTCCCTGATCCAGCGCGCAACACGATCGCATTGCTCGCGGACCCTGAAGAAACAAGCGTGGCCTGGAAACCGTGGGCCAGAGACAGCATGGCGATAAAGACGCCCACGGTGCCGGCAATACCAAACACCGCCACCAACGATGACAGCCAGCGCTCTCTGACACTGCGAAAGTTATAGACGACTGGGATTGCCACTTTTTAAACCCTCCGCAGCGCGTCGATCACGCGCAGCCGCAGTCCGCCAACAGCCGGCAGAAAACCGCTGGCAGCTCCAAATAACAGCGTCAGGCCCAGCCCCGTAAGCATCACGCTCGCGGGCAGGTGAGAAAACGGCAGGAAGTTGTGCAGCGGCGTACCCGAGACGAGCACCGCAAAACCTGTCGCCAGCCCCAGGCCCAATCCGCCGCCCACGGCCGCGATGACCAGTGATTCAGTCAGGACCAGCAGCATCACGAAACGGTCGGAATAGCCTACAGCTTTCAAAACCGCCAGCTCTCCCATGCGTTCGCGCACGGAGATAGCCATGGTATTTCCGGTGACCAGGAGCAAGGTGAAGAACACGATGGTGCCGATGGCCGTGACTAGGAACCCAATATTTCCGAGTTGTTTGGCAAAATCGGCGGCAAAGGTTTTCTCCGTGTCCGTGTGAGTTTCGTAGGGCGAATTGGCAAACTCGGCATCAATGGCCTTGACAATGCGCACGGCGTCATCCGGGTTTTCTATTTGCACCGTGTACCAGCCGGCCTGGCCCTGCACCAGGTCTTTGGCGCGCTCGTTCAGGTAATCCCATTGGAACCAGAATTGGGTCTGATCGTCACGCTGACGTTTGCCATGGTAGATGCCATCGAGGTTGAACTCCCAGGTGCCGGGATAGATTGTGCCTTTGATGGGAATACGCTGGCCTATTTTCCAGCCAAAACGTTTGGCGACATCCGCGCCCACAATGGCCCCCTGGCGGTCTTTCAGGAAAACCTGCCATTGATCGTCGGGCACCACCAGTTCGGGAAAAACCTCGCGCTGGTTGTTCACGTCAATCGCAAACTCGGCGAGGTTGTTCTTTGCGTCCTGGTAGACTCCTCCGAACCAGTTGTCGAAGGTGACGCGCTTTACACCAGGGATACGCAATATGCGATCGCGGTGGGCCATAGGGAGCTGCTGAATGATCGAAGTGCGACTGATCACCACCAGGCGGTCGACGCCGGCCAGGTCCACGCCTCCGTTGAAAGCCTGCTTGACCAGGGCCAGCAGACTAAACAGGAAGAGCGCTACGGCAAATGATCCTAGCGTCAGCACGAGGCGCGTTTTTTTTCGAAACAGATTGGCGAACAGCAAACCGCGGAATTTCATCGCACACCTCCCGCTGTTACTCCCTGGAGTCTGTCCGCTTCGACCAGTACGCCCTTCTCCAGATGCAGCGTGACATCGGCGCGCTGGGCGACAACGGGATCGTGCGTGACCATCAGCACGGTCTTCTTATATTCCTTCACCAGGCGGAGGATAAGTTCCATGATCTCGTCCGCGGCTTTGCGGTCCAGATCGCCGGTAGGCTCGTCGCAAAGCAGGAACGTTGGATCGGAGACGATGGCCCGCGCAATGGTTACGCGTTGCTCCTGTCCGCCGGACAACTGCCGTGGATAATGGTTGATGCGGTCGGACAGCCCCACCATACCCAACGCAGCTTCCACGTGCTTGCGCCGCTCCGTTTTGGAAAGACTGGTGAGCAGCAGCGGCAGTTCCACGTTTTGAAAGGCCGTAAGCACGGGAATAAGGTTATACATCTGGAAGACAAAGCCCACGTGGCGCGCACGCCACTCGGTGAGTTTGCTGCGCGACATGTGCGTGATCTCGTCGCCTGCCACCGTAATGTTTCCCGCCGAAGGAACATCCAGCCCGCCCAGCAGGTTCAGCAACGTGGTCTTGCCGGAACCGCTCGGCCCCATGAAGGCCACGAACTCGCCTTGTTCCACGTCCAGGTTCAGCGCCTGCAGCACGTGAATCTGCTCGCCGCCACGAGAATATGTTTTGCCCAACCCTCTGGCCTGGATCAGGCTGGCCGGGCCGCCGTGTCCGTCAACACGCACCATTTGTTTCCCTCCTACTTCACTTCTACTGCTTGTCCCTCGTGCAACTTTTCCGCGCCCTTCACCACCAGCATGTCTCCGGGAGAAACGCCGGCAATCACCTCAACGTCCGCGCCGTGTTCCGCGCCCAGGCTCACTGCCCGGCGCTCCAGTTTCTGGTCGCGCACCAGAAATACCACTTGCCGTTCACCCTCGCTGTGCACGGCGCTCTTGGGGACCAGGGCCTTGGCTTCGGTGGCCTTGCCTTTTGACGGCGGTGGTTCGTCGCCCAGGAACGCAACCTTCACGCCCATATCCGGCAGAATTTTATTGTCCAGTTTGTCGAACGACGCGCGCACCTTCACCGTCGCCTTCTGCCGGTCGGCGGTCGGGATGACAGTGCGCACGTGAGAAGGTATCTGCCAATCCGGATAAGCATCCAGTGTGGCGATCACTCTTTGTCCGGTTTTGACGCGCGCAATGTACGACTCATTGACGTCAACTTCAATTTCCAGAGAGTTCATGTCAACCAGCGTAGCGATGCCGGTGCGGGTAAATCCACCGCCCGCCGAAATCGGCGAGACCATCTCACCGCGCTGAGCATCCTTCGAGACTACGATGCCGTCAAACGGCGCGCGCACGGTGCAGTTGTCCACGTCTTGCCGCGCAATTTCGATACGCGCCGCGGCGGCGCGTATCTGTTCTTTGGTGAGCGCGATCTTTGAGTGCAGGCTGTCCGACGTGGTGCGCGCGGTATCCAGCGCCTGTTCGCTGACTACGCCTGACTTGCGCAATGACTCCGCGCGTTTCAGCTCGCGTTCGGCATTAGCGGACTGGACTTCAAGATCGGCCAGCGCCGCTGCCGTGGCATCACGGTCCGTCTTGGCCGACGCGAGCGTGGCTGCCGGCTGGGAGCAATCCAGGATCGCCAGCACCTGTCCCGATTTCACGTGCAGGCCCTCTTCAGCGTAGATCTGTTCCACCCGGCCGGTGACCTTGGCTGCCACCGTTGCGCGCCGCCGTGGTGTTACATAGCCACTGGCATTGAGTAGAGCTCCCACGCGGGCATCGCCAGCGGGCCGCGCCGCCGCCACTTCTACGAGCGGCGTTTGCGACCTGAAAGCAAGCAACAGGCTCCCCACCAGCACCAGACCACCCAGTCCGGCGGCAAACAGTCCCAGCCGTTTGCCCGTTTTTCCACTACTGCGGGAACGGTCGTCGATCCTGAGCGAACTTAAGTCATGCCGCGGCGGCATCGGGGTGCTCATAAAACTTTTTGAATTCCTCTTTGTGACAAGGCCGATCCATTTTGCGGCCTTAGCTCCAGCAAATTGGGCCCCATGAGGGAGCCGGGTCTTGCATCATTAGACGCGCGAACCGGTACTTTTATTCATTTTCTGATGGACAAGACCGCTAAACTTGATTATCTCAATGATAACGTACCGGTATCGATTTGGGGACAATCGGTTTCGCTAAAGTTTTGCAGCGGGCAGGCTGCGAAGGAGAGCCGGTTTTGACAGCTTCTATCCGGCAGAAACCAATGGAAATCATTGCACGCCCTGGCTTTTACCGGGTTGCTCCAACAACTGCTTCCGGTTTTTGCTGAGATCGCGGCCATCGCGCTCCGCCGGATAAGCCTGGCCTTCTCCCTTAAGGCCATTCCACAGCACGAGATTGAAGGCGGCGGAATCCAGTTTGTCTTCCATGGAAAAATCAAATCCGAGCGTTTTTTCCGCCCAGTAATTTGCGTCATGTGCGGGGCGAATGGAAGCGGATGTGGCGGGCTTCTCTGACGTGGCGGCGCCGGCGAGGGGAAGTTTTGTCGTTCGCAGGATTTCCGGCACGCGGGCAGTATAGGTCCACATATTTTGTTTGCTGGAGAAGACCTCAGTCATTGGCGGCTGCACGGCATCATAGAGTCCCAGGTGTTTGATTCCCAGAACGTCTTCGATCGTCCGTAGCATGGAAACGGTGTTGTATCGCTGGGAAACCACCGCGCCCTGCTTCACATAAGGACCGACAACGTAAGCAATGCTGCGATGGGCATCCACGTGGTCAGGACCGTTCTGAGCATCGTCCTCGATTACGAAAATGAGGGTATTGCCCGCGTACTTGCTGCGCGCAATTTTTTCTACGACCAGCCCGAGGGCATAATCGTTGTCCGCTATCTGGGTTTCCACGGTGTTCACACCGTCCTCGGCATCTTTAAAATTACCAAAATGATCGCGCGGCAGGCGCAGCAGCTCCAGGTTCGGCAGGCTATCGTGCTTGACGTAATCATCAAACTCGCGTTCCCATTCCTTGAAGCGCCAGTAGTCGGCAAAGCGCATGTCAAAGCTGCGGAAGTATATGTCCGTGATGTCCTGAAGCCGGGGGTTCGCGGGGAAGGCAACTTGCGTGCCCGTCTGCGCGGGCAAGTGTAGCAGTGGGACCGGCGGCCCACCTTCGGGAGTGGCGGAATAGTGCGCCAGGTTGGCGAAGAAGCCATAGTTGCGGACGCTCAGCCTGGCCCGCAGCGCGGAATCCCAGAGGTAGCCCGCGCCGGTTTCGTCGCCCGGACCATCGGGCGCGCTGACGTCGGCTGTACCGGGTAACTGGTCGTCCGGGTCCTCCAACTTGCCATGCGTCCGGTCTTGCGCGGTACGAGCGCCTACGTTAATACCTCGGTTGACGCCTTCCACGTCATAGCCGATTCCGCGTTGTGCGTAGTTCATCGGGATGGTGCGTTCCGTCAGGTCGGTAGCGCGGGCCGCCGTGCTCCAGTTCCAGCCGTTGCCGCTGACTTCACCGCTATCGTAGAAGTTGTCCAGCGTAACGAAACGCCGCGCCAGTTCGTGATGGTTGGGAGACATAGGACCGGGAAACAGAGTCAGTTTGGGATCGCCATTGCCTTTTTCCAGATCGCCCAGCACCTGGTCGTAGGTGCGGTTTTCTTTCACGATGTAAATTACATGTTTGATCTTGCTGCGCAAAAAAGCAAACGTTGGGCCAGACTGGTCTTTGGCCTTGGAGGAAAGAAAATGATTATTCTGGGCCACCTGCAAAGTAAGTGCGGTGAGATCTGCTGCGCTGGGACGCGGGATTACCGATAGCCCTCCTTTTTCCAGCTGCCACACATACTGCTGGGCCAGCACACAGGGCCGGTCCCCGGACGTTGCCAGAGTATTTCTGCAAGCGCCTGGATTAGGCCCGGCGTTGCTCTTGCCGTTCACAACATAAAGGATGGAGCCGTCATGGCTGACGCTGACGGACGTGGGATACCAGCCGGTGGGAATCAGGCCGACAACATGGCTGTCATCCAGGTCGCGGTCCAGCGTGATGACGGCCACGGAATTCGTGCCGCCATTGGTTACATAAAGTGTTTTCTCGTCCGGCGAAAGAGCCAGGCTGTTGGGCATGCTGCCCTTGAAGTCGCCGCGGTTCGGAAAAACGCTTTCCGGCGCAGTGGTCTTGATCTCCGTCGCAACGCGGTCGGTATGCGTGTCAACAATGGCGACCGAATCGCTGTTGTCCGCGGCGGCAAACAGCAGCGACTGCGCCTTGTTCAGGGCGAGCTTACCGGGCTGGCCGCGGACTTTGATTCGGCCAGTGATTTTCGGCGCGGCATGCAGGTCGACTGCTACGATTTCGCGGTCGCGCAGGCTGGACACGTAGGCTTTGTCATCGCCCTTGAAGACGACGCCATAAGGATACTCACCGCCTGCCACGCCTTTCTGTGCAGGATCATTCTTCCCCGGACGCAGATCCAGTTCGGCGATGACTTTTCTGGCGCCAAGATCAATCACTGAGACGGAATCATTGGCATAGTTGGCCACAAGAAGCCGAGAGCCGTCCGGACTTACCGCCAGCCCGGCGGCGACGGGGCGGTTGGGTTCTACTCTATTGTCTTCTCTTGTGGCAATACCCAGCCCGGCCTGGTGGCCAAGCTTGACGGGCTCGCCCGATTCTGTCCACCGTCCGTCACGTTGCTCGAACACATAAACGTTGTCATCAGAGCCGCCGGAAACGTAAAAGCGTTTTCCGTCAGGAGCCCAGACCAGCCCCGTGTAGGTGTTGGCGATCATCAGCACCTGCCGCTTCACCGGCGCCTGTTTCGCGATGTCATAAACGAAGACGTATTCATTCGACTGCGCCGGAATCTTCTTGGCCTTCGCATCGAAATTGCGGTTATAGCCGCTGGTAAGGACCAGGAGCGTATTGCCGTCGGGGCTGATGGCGGTCGTGATCGGATGGTCCACGGTGAACTGCGGCAGGTCAGGCAGATCGGGATTGAGAGACTGGAAGGTCGAGCCTTTCGCCGCCGTTGGGGTAATGCTCATGCCCGTTGGCAGGCTCTCCTGAACAGGCAGGCTGGCATGGTTATCTTTTTGCGGGCCGGCTGCCAGAAGCGGCAAGCAGCCAAAGATTAGAGTTACCGTCAGGGTGCGGAAGAATAATTTTGCGATCATGATATTTTTTGGCAGCGCTTTCTGCGGCAGCACTTTGCCGTTGTTGTCTCCAGCAAAGTACGCGGTTTGTGCAAAACGGTCCCGGCTTTTTACGAATGCTGTTTGAGGTCTTGCGCAAGCTTTTTCGTTGGAATTTTTCCCAGCGAGCTATTGAGCAGCGCCGCCAATCTTACGCCGGCCAGCGCCAGCCTTTCATCCACAAGGGCTATGTTGGCCTGATAGTACGCGTCATCAATGGAATCACCGTGGCCGGCAAGGATCTTGCGCGCGTCCTGAAACGATTCATTGGCCCAGTCCTCGGCGCGTCCCGCGGCTTTCTCTTCCAGATGGCTGGTCTGGATCAGGCCCTGCAGATGGTGAACGTATTGGTCTTCAGGATAGCCCGCGTGCTCCACCAGGCTGTAGTCCCAGACACCGTGAAGGTTGCAAGGATACTTGCCGCAATCGCCCGATCCAAAGACCGTGACTTTGATGTCGTTGCCGCCGCGGGCTTCATCAATGGCATGCAGGGGTTGATGGATGTCGCCCACAAAGTGGACCAGAAACTTGAGCGCTTCAACGCGGTCAGTGCGCGAAGCGTTCTCATCGGTCAGGACCTTCTCCAACATTTCAATCCGGTCGACCACGCAGTTCTGATGGTCGGTCTGCGAACTGGGATGTTTTTCGTCCGGGTGAAAGCAATCACGTGCGTCGGAAAACCCATCCGAGCCCTTTGGGATACTCACAAAGTGCCAGCCGTAAGTTGCGTCCCGGTCCTTTCTGACATCATCCGCCCAACTGGCTACGGAACTCAGGGTGTCATCTCCCAGCAACTGCTTGACGTTTTCCCTGGTGATGGGCGTCAGCCGCGCGCTGGCGATGTCCGCAATGATGGCATGTCCTTTGGCGCTCCAGGAAAAAAGCTGGCCAGGAAGGAACGCGAACAAGGCGAGGATAGCGCCGATTTTTTTCATGCGGGCCCTTTTGTCTCCCAAAAAATGGTTCCTAAGAAACACGCGGCAGCCTAGGCTGCCGCGTGTGTTGTGATTTGCGATAACAAGCAACTAGAACCGGAAACGCGCACCCAATTGCACTTGCCGGGGCGTGTACGTGATGTTGCTATTGGTATTGTTAATGGTTCCAAAAGAAGTCTGTGGATTCAGGCACGGGGCAGCGGTCGAACATCCCGTCCCAGACGTGGCAATGGCATAACCGCCGCTACTGATGCCGGTGACGTTCTGTTTATTGGCTAGATTGAAAAAGTCGCCCATCACTTCAAGGTCATAGTCTTCCTTGAGTTTGAAGTGCTTGGACAAACGGACGTCAGCTACCCATAATGCTGGACCGTGGAAGGAGTTGGGCCCAAGAATATCGAATCGGCCGCTACCATTTGAACCATTGATGCCACCGAGCGCGGTTTGAAATGGTCCTGCAGCCACTGCGGTGGACAAAGTGCCGCTGACTCCAAGGGTATAAGGATTACCATTTTGAATCTGGTAAATGGGAGAGAATTCCCAACCGTTAGCGAACCATCCGGCCAAACCGGTCTTGTTCCACGGCGAGTTGATGACCGCACTCACGACAAACCGATTGGGGATATTGTACTGCGAGTTGCCTTTCTCAAGCCCGATGTTGTCCGGGCGAAGCAGAGAGTTAACTGAAGAAAAAGTTGTCTCGTTCTGCCCAAAATCAATCGAGTGCGAGCGCGTGTAATTTACCGAGAACTGGACGTGATGGCTCATCCGGTGATTCACCTGAACGACGAAGGCATGATATGAGCTGTTCACGCCACTGAAAATGTCGGTCATGGCGGCAAAAGCAGCGTTGGGCCGAGCTTGAGTTGTGCTGAAGGGCTTGTAAAAAGGGGTGGTATAGGTAGGGCTTTGAAGAAAGCCACCGTTGACTGTGTAGGTAATTGTGCCAGGCGCTCTGCAACCGACCGCTGATACGTTTCCTACGGACACATCCGTACCGTTGCAGACATTGGTGTCAACAAAATTGGGCAATTCACGTCCGAGACTTCCCAGATAACTGACGGACACCACGGTTCCCCATCCCAGTTCGCGCTCGAGAGTCAGGTCGATCTGATGGATCTGGGGGTTCTGGAAGTGAGGATCGAAGTAGGTAATATTGGGCTTGACGATCGCGAATGCGGAAGCAGGATCAATGATTTTCGGGAACACAGGCGCAGGCGCCGTGCCAGGGTTGAACGAGAACGAAAATTGGCCTCCAGGCATGCCCGTAGAGGTGAGCGCATTGAATACGGTGGAATTAATCACGCGACCGTAATAGAGGCCCCAACCGCCGCGCAGGACAGTCTTGCCATCGCCAGTAACGCTCCAGGCAAACCCAGCCCGTGGACCAAAGTTGTTCTGGTCATTCGGCATCTTTGCCGTCTGCGGGACTGCTGGATTGATCAGGTTCTGGAACGGTTCGGGTTGCGCCTCATACTCATACCGCAAACCGAGCGACACGCTCAGGCGCGGAAGAATTTTCCAATCGTCCTGCACGAAGAGCGCATAGTCGTTCGTGGTGAACTCAAATCCCAGGGGACCAAATGCCTGTTGATAACCAGTGTTGGCGTTATAGCAGGGCTTGCCCGCGCAGCCATTCTGCTTATTAAGGTCAGTGAAATAGTTCACCAGACTGTTCGCATTGCTGTAATTGTAGCTGCCAAATTGAGTGCGTAGGTTTTGCGACAGATCATCCACGTGGCTGAAGTCAACACCGTACTTCACTGTGTGTTTACCATGGGTCCAGGTCATGGTATCGGCAACCTGCATGCGGACCTCATCCGGGAATGAGTAGCGCTGAAGGAAAGTAGGAACGCCAAATGTGAGCCCACTACCGTTTCCATTGTTGATGTTGATGCTTGGCGGCAGCCCCAGCGGGTTCACGTATCCCGGACTTGACAACCCGCCCTTCAAGACATTGGTGACTTCGTACGGGGTTGGAGGTTGGGCGAATTCAAACTCAAAATCGCGGCCGTATTGGAAACGGATTTGATTGGCGAAGTTGTTGGTGATCATGCTGTCGAGTTTGGCTACGCCCCACGTGTTCTTTACATAGTCGCTGCCGAAGCTGGCGATGCCCAGGCTGTTGGTTGCCTGCGTCTGGATGCCGGCAGGCGATGACCAACGCATGCGATTAAAGGAAAACGAGGCGCGGTTCCTGGAGTCAATGACCCAGTCAATCTTCGGATAAATGATGTTTTGTACGCCCGTGCGCGGCACCGTGCCTAGCATCGAAGTCAACGCCGTTAGATCCGTGTTGTAGAGCGTTGTTGCCGCGGCTGGTGATATGCCCATATTCGTGGAGAATGCGGTGATCTGGGTGGGCGTTGGTGGCGCAAAGAAGACGTTGGGATTGGTAACAACGCCTGTGCCCGGAAAGTTACGGTGGTACCAGTCATAAGCCACAAACCAAAACAGCTTGTCTTTGACCAGCGGCCCACCAATTCCAAAACCAGCCATCTTGCGCCAATCCGTCGGCTTGAAATTGGACGTGGTGAATGGGCCTCCGGGAGTAGCTTGCGTCGCTATTGAGGTGAAGGCATTGGCTGCGCCCCAGACGTTATCGCGATCATAGAAGTAACCTTCGCCGTGGATACCGTTCGTGCCGCTCTTGGTGACCGTATTGATAACGCCACCAGCGGAACGGCCATACTCAGCGGAGTAGTTTGAGGTATTGACCTGAAACTCTTGCACCGCAGCTTTCGGCGTGGAATAACCAATGCGGGTGCGGCCGCGCTCTTCCGAGAAGAACGCCTGGTTGTTGTCGGCTCCGTCCACCGTGTTGTTGTTCAGCAGAGTACTGATGCCGCGAAAGCTAAGCAGCCCAAAGCCGCTGGAGTTGCTTACCACGCCTGGAGTCAGGACAGCAAAATTCGACCAGCGTCCGCCGTTAATGGGAAGGTTGGCAATCGCGGTTTGATCGAGGGTAGGGGCAAATTCCGGCGTTGCAGAATTTACCTGCGGCGCTTCTGCGGTAACATCCACAATCTCGGTCGTGCCCCTGGCTCCCAGGTGGGGCGAAACTTCTGTGACGCTGCCGACCTGAACAATCACTTGTTCAGCCTTATAAGATGCAAAACCACTGCCGCCTTTGATGGTGACAGTGTACGTGCCCGGCTGAAGACTGGTGACTCTGTAGTTGCCTGCTCCGTCTGCAGCAACCGTCTTTTCGGCATTGGTGCCATTGCTGTGCACCAGAACGGTCGCACCGCCAACCACCGCGCCGGTGGCATCATAAATGGTCCCGCCGATGGCGCCATCCGTGGTGGACTGCGCGGAAAGTAACACTGCAAACGTCAAGACGAATAGTACTGCCATCCAAATCCGTTGCGTGGCATTCAAAACGTGTGGCTTCATTTACATCCTCTCCTGGTTGAAAACTAAAAGACCCTTGGCGGGAAACTGGGGAAAACCTGGGCCACAATCTATAGTCATGACCACAGTAAATGCAAGCTCAGAACGAGCTTTTCAAAGTCCCATTATGCATAATATCCACCGATTGCAGTGATTTGATGAACGATTTGTTAAATATTTTCGCTGCGTTCTGTGGATGTCTGTGCAAAAGCGGGGCAAAACCTTGCGGAATATGAAATTCTGGACAAACCAGGGCGTTTTTGCCAGGAAGAAACCCAATAAGTTGCACACTTGGAAAGCCTGTCGGAAGTAGATTCCCCGGACGGGGAATCAATCAATTTGTGCTGAAAAAATAAACAGCGCACTTCAGAGCTGGGCAAACCTTGTGAAGACGACTGGTCCTAGTCCGCCGAGTTGGCGGCTTTCGGGCGCCCCATGTTGGCAGCCTCAGGATGGCACTCTTCACTGCAATGTTTGTTCTTGCAGCAGATGAACACGGCGGAGACCGAGTGCTTGAAAATCAACTGTTCCTGCGAGAGGGTCTCAAGAACGATGGAGTACTTGTCAAAGGAGCGCACATGACCTGATATCTTTGCGCCATTGAGCAGGTGAACAGTTGTGTGCTTGCCGTTTGTGAGTGCTATATTGAGAAACGATTCCTGGATATTGATGACAGACATAAAATTTTCGGGAAGTGCTGTTTATCACCCCACGTCCAGCGCCCCAGCCGGACTATGGGCGATCCATGATCCCCCAAAAATAGAGATGATTCATCTATCTGTCCAATATATAATTGGACTGCCATCAATAGGCCCTGACTATGGAAGTCCATCAACTGCGTTATTTTTGCGCCGTCGCCGAAACCGGGAGTTTTACCCGCGCCGCCGAGCAGGAACAGGTAGCGCAACCTTCGCTGTCGCAACAGATCATGAAGCTGGAAGAAGAACTTGGCGTCCGCCTGTTTGACCGGCTCGGACGCACCGTGCGGCTTACCGGCTTTGGCCACGTCTTTTTGCCCCGCGCCCGCGCCATCCTGTTCGAGCTCAAGGCGGCGAAAGAAGAAGTGGCGGAACAACAGTCTTCCGTTTCCGGTCCAGTTTGTGTCGGGGTCATTCCCACGATTGCGCCTTATTTCCTGCCTCTGCCTCTGGCCTTGTTTTCCCGCAAGTATCCTCAGGCATCCATTACCGTGGTGGAGGATATTACGGTCCATCTGATGGACCGGCTGCGCGCTGGTCAGATCGATCTGGCTGTACTGGCCTTGCCGATGCGCGGTCATGACATTGAATCGTTTGAATTGCGCACGGAGCGGCTCTTCGCCATCCTGCCTCGGACCCATCGCCTGGCCAAGAAGCGAAAGATCATGCTGAAGGACCTTCGCGAAGAGCCCTTTCTGCTGTTACGCGACGATCATTGCTTCCGCGACACCACCATCGAAGTCTGCAAACGCGCGCGCGTGCTTCCGCGCATCGTATTTGAGAGCGGCCAATTCAGCAGCATACTTGGCATGGTGGGCGCGGGGCTGGGTATTTCCATTGTGCCGGAAATGGCGCTTGAACACCGGCCCGATTGCAACTTTGTCCTCATCGGCGATGAACGAGCCACCAGGACCATCGGAGTGGCCACTCTCAAGGGCAGGTTCCTCAGCCGCGTGCAGCGCGCATTGCTTACCGATCTACAATCCTTCGCCGAAGTCCGCGGTTCCGAGTTGCTGGGATAGATTTCACGGATAACCAGCCCGAAACGTCCCTCACAATCGCCAAGGGAATATGCTTTTTGATATCCAAAGATACATTAACTAATATATTACCATCGCCCGATGGCTATATATTCAAATTGCCAACGGATCCGCATGCGAGGTCGGCGTACTTTTGTAACTCCGGGGTATCCGGTAACTAACTTGTGGCGAGTCATACACAAGGCTATCCTGCATCAATCTTCCCGATATATTGAGACCCTTCCTTAAGGACCGTCGGTATGAACCGAGTTTTCATTTTTTTCATTGTGATGTTGTGTTTTTGCTGCCCATCGTATGCGCAGGTTGTGGAGACAGCAGACCAGCAAGAGACCATCAGGAACCTTATTAAAGAAGTTAACGAGCTCAAGGCCCGTATTGCGGTCCTGGAAGCCAGGCAAGGCCAGACAGAAGCGCGAACAGCTTCTCCCGAGCCCGGCAAACCGGCAGAGCCGGCGCCAACGCAACAGGCCGCTGGCGTACGTGAACCTTTCAACGTGATGAGCGGAATTAAACTCCAGGGGTTTGGAGCGGTCTCTAACAGGACGAACGACGCGAGCCCGCCGGAGGGCGCGTCCTTCGGGTTCCGTGCCGGCTCGGCCAGCAATTTTGCCATCGGCGATGTCGATCTTTTCCTGACCTCGCAAGTCACGCACAAAGCCATGGTGCTGGCGGAAGTGGTTTTCTCTGAAACTGACACACAGGAGTTCGAAACAGACGTGGAGCGACTGCTCCTGAAGTACGATCTGAACGATCATCTCAAGATGTCATTCGGCCGTTTCCATACCGCCACCAGTTACTACAACACGGTTTTCCATCACGGCCTGTGGTTGCAGACGGCGGCGGACCGTCCTTTGGCAGTTGAGTTTTCGGATCATGGCGGTTTGTTGCCTTCCCAGGCCGTGGGCGTTTCGCTGACCGGGAGCGTCCCTTCGGGTAAGCTCGGTCTGCACTATAGCTTTGAATATGGCAGCGCCAGCACCACGCGGCCGTTCATCAATGCGCCGGACGCGGGAGAAGTTCGCGAGCACAACGGCAACGAGGTCACAGCCGGGCTCTTTGCCAAGCCAGATTGGCTGCCCGGACTGGAGCTTGGAGGCTCGTTCTATCATGACCGTCTCGCTCCTGACACCATTGGCGTGCACATCGGGCAGTCGATCGGCTCCGGCCACATTGTGTACGTTACGTCGAAGTTTGAATTTATCAACGAAGCTTTTTTCATCCGGCATGAGGTGCAGGAGACCGGACAGACATTTAACACGCCGGCGTTCTACAGTTTGATCTCGCACAAGCTCGGCGAAAAGTGGCGCCCGTATTTCCGTTATCAGTACACCAATGCCTCGTCCTTCTCGCCTTTGTTTGCCGATGTGAGACTGCATCACGGACCAAGTGCGGGAATACGCTTTGACTACAATGACTACGTTGCGTTTAAGGCCCAGTACGACCACACCTATCGCCGGTTGCTACCGGACATCAACGGTTTGTGGCTGCAATTGGCATTCCGGTTCTGAGTTTGTGAGGCGAACTATGAAGACACATCGCAAGCAATGGGCCGGATTAAGCGCCACTCTCCTGGTGCTGATGGCGTGCGTGCTCTCGGCCCAGCAACCCGTGCCTGTGGTCGATATCGCGGTGATTGTGAACCCGCTGAATCCGGTGGAGTCCATCTCTTCCGCCGACTTGCGCAAGCTCTTTGCCGGAGAAAAGCAGAGCTGGAGCGGCAACCAGCCGGTCTTTGTGATTGTGCGCGCGCCCCAGGCGCATGAGCGTGAGGTCCTGCTCTTGCACGTTTTGCACATGACAGAATCGGAGTACAAGCAATACTGGGTGAAAAAGGTGTATAGCGGAGAAGTGCAACACGAACCCGTGGCAGTGCCTTCCAACGGCATGCAACTTGAAGCGGTTCGCGCCGAAAGGGGCGGCATCGCCTTGATCAACCTGCAAGACATCCACCAGGGCGTGAAGGTCGTGAAGATTGATGGTCACATGCCCGGGACCCCGGGCTATCTGCTTAAATAGTGCGCGAGTCGGTCCTTTCCTCCATCCCTCGGCAGCAAAACACGTGGGATTCATCGTGTTGTCCAGCCCAAAATCATCGGTGAGCCCGTCGAGTCTATAGGGCGCGTTCACACTTGCCATGCATCTTATCGGCCCTTTACTTATCTAGTGTGAACACGCCCAAATTCCGGCAAAGCCCTAATCTGGAATGGGAGGCGGCGGCGGATCGGGCGATGGCGGAGGATCCGGTGGCGGAGGATCCGAGGGTGGCGCACTGGTGTCAACGAATGGAATAACTATGAATCGTTCATCCTCTGGTGTCGTTATCGTTAGGCACCTGTTATCCGTGGTCACAGTAGGCGCACAACTCACAGAATAGCCGGCATGTGCGCTTGTGAACTGTAACGCTTGAGTTCGACTACTGCTGCCACACCTGCTTGGGCTAGGTAGCACCACTGGCTGCCTGGCCGAACAAAAGGAATCGGACCACACGCAGGACAAAGTAACAGATTGCGCTCCGGGGGAGCATGAGCTCATTAAAAATGATAGCGTCAAGACTCGGCTAAAAGGTGGATCAGGATCACCCCCACCGCCGCAATCGCCAAAGAGCGCGCAAATATCCACCGCGGGCACAAACGCGAAGCACGGTGGCAGCTCGATGCCATCGAGATAAAATATGGCGAAGCCATTCCATGGTCCGGGATCATTGCATAAGGGGATCATGAGGCCTCCATATGCTCCTCGGGTCGAATCCGCCGAGGTGGTCCCTCCAGCAATCCTGTCGGAGCTGCGTCCTCCAACAACGCCGAGCGTTATTGTTCCAAACGTTGTACCTGCAGGAATTGTGGCGCCGTTCTCATCCGGAATTCCTGACAGTACAATTGTTTTTAAATTAACGACCTCGCTTGCATTCTCGGATAAATTGATGTTGGGGAGAATGTAGTAAGCCGGACCATTTGTGGTATCGAAATGGAGCGTTGGCCGCACCTCGACGCGGCGATTGCTTTCATTCTCCACGGTCACAAGCGCTGTTAGGTCGTCGGAAATGTCCCAGTAGCTCGAATCGACAGCTGTTGATGCTCCCAGACTGCCTTGCGAGGTGAACACAAAATCTCCGGCCTTGCCGACACTAAAAACTGCAAGCGCTAACGCTCCGGCGGAGCTATCGTAGCTGACTCGAAGAGAAAAATGGTTCTTGCTTTTTTGCAGAGAGTCCGCATTGATCCATCTGGAAAAATCGATCAATCGGGTTTCCATAGGTTTGAGCGCACTCACCGGCAAAACTATTTGCTTGGTCGCCGAGTCAGGCCCATCAAGAAAAGCCTCAATATGAGGAGAAAGCACAGAAGAAGTGACGTTGCTTACTAAGGCATACGCCGTTAGTGATTCATTATTTCCCAGCCCTAGCGCGCCATCCGCCGACGTAAATACCGCAGGGAAGCGCCACACGGTGTGCCCCGCAGACTGCTCGCGTTGCCGCGCGTTAAAAGCCGGCGCCAAATGGAATCCGTTTGCATTATTGGAAAGCAGCAAAGCAGGCACCAGCGTGTGGGCCAGGCCAGTGTAGCGCAGGGTAACGGCGCCTGTTACCGCTTCGCTGATATTGCACCGGCGCATTAACTGACGTATTGAGAGTTGTTGTGTTTCACGGCTGGAAAGGCGGATCAATTCGCAGTCATGTTCGTCTTCTCCGGTGTTCACGGAAGGCGTAACTGACATTTCCTGCCTGCCGGAGTTGAAAAGCACGATGGTCGCTTCGCTTTCGCTGTCGGGTAGCCACCATGGCGCATAGAGGGCGTTGTCGGTATCCAATATATTGCCGGCGCCGAGGGGCAGGTCGTAAACGACGCCCTTCGTTTCATTTTCAATGATTACCTGGCCCATCACAGCAAGTCGCGCAGTCTGATGAAACTCCACAGCCAGCGATCCCCACTCAGAGTCCTTACGTTCTGTTCCAATGATTTTGCTCAAGGGAAGCCGGGTCACAGAATCCGCTGCTACCTCTATTGTGGTTCTTCGCTCCGAATGGCCGTCGTGCGAAAAGAGGACTACTTCAGCGTTGATCGATTTCTGCCTATCCCTGTTGCGCAGAATGAGAGTGCTTGAATTGCCATGCCCATTTCTCCACAATGGGCCGAAAAGGGTCTTCTTTGAATGTGTGGTGGCGTTATTTTCAAGTGCAAAAGCGGATGGTGCGCTATATGCCAACAGAGCAGACGCCATCGCCGCGCAGAGCAGAGCAAAAGAGAAACTGCGTTTCTTGTGGATCATAATCCCCCTGATTCCCGTTTTGCGGGCCCGATCAGTTGATCGAGGCGGGAAGTATACTGTTGCAACCCTGCTACAAAATTGATCCAATGCGCCATTTTGTTGACTGAGCGCGCCAAATATTTGGCTCATACCTAAGGGCAAAGGGCGTCTGGATTGGCGGAGGACCAGGGCGCTTGAGTGGGCAGCTGTGTTGAATGTGACAGAACCTCAGAATAAAAATGCTAAGGACATTAGCAAATGACGGCAACCACCGTTCGCGAAAGCGCACTTGCTGGCGGACAACGCCGGCCTGTGACGACGACTATTTTCTTCCCGCAGCTTCTACGCTGCGCGTGGGATCGGCGCCGGTCCATGTAACGTCAGCGGTCGGACCGTAGTTCGACGGCACCGGCCTTCCTAAAAGTCTCAAGAAAACGCTGAGCTGCGTGCGATGGTGCGCGGTGTGCAGGACACGCCTCCAGAAGACCCAGACTCGCTGCCGCTGCACGTCAAAGAACGGCACCACTTCCAGCCACCACTTCTCGTCCCGTCCCGCCATGCGTTCCAGGCGAGGGCGGCACAACTCTTCATTACGCCGGCAAAAAGACGCGGGCGTAAGTTCCTGGGGCAGCAGCGCGCCTGGCTCGGGTTCGCCCGGCAGCCCGATAAATTCAGCAAAGAAGCGCCGCTCGGAGAGAAGCTGGTGCTTCATGATGTCCAGCACGGTGCTGGAACGCTCCGCCGGTTTGAAGGTCATATCTTCCGGGTTGAACTGCCGCCACACGCTGATCACTTTACTGGTCTCACTGGCATAAGTGTCGAGCAGGTGTTGAAAGATCGGGCTGGAAGCGCGTGGCACCTGCGTCTCAGGGATGGCGGTGTATTCGTATTGCATCGGCATGAGATTTCTTCCGTGAGTTGACGTTTGTCGATAGAGACTTTCTCAAACTGAGCTCTATGTCAAGCGGATGGGCCAACCTGTGGGGAAGAGACAAAGAAATTTAGAAGCTAAATGGCAAAACCTGTAATCTAGTTAAGAGTTATGAATTGGAGTAAGCACTTTGGCCCCACCGACTGACGCGAAAAATCAGACTGATCCCAAGCCGAAGAAATCCGCGGTCGAGCAGCTTAAATCCGTCATGCCAATGATCTGGGAGCTGGTGGGCCCGCGACGGTTATTGCTGGGGGGTAGTTTGCTGTTGCTGCTGTTCAACCGTGTCTGTGGCCTGGTGCTCCCGTTTTCCACCAAGTTTCTGGTTGACGATGTAATCGGCCAGCGTCATTTGAACCTGCTCCTTCCTTTGCTGAGCGTGGTGATGGGCGCCACGCTGGTGCAGGGAGTTACCTCTTTCACGCTGACGCAGTTGTTGTCAAAGGAAGGCCAGCGCGTGATTGCCGAGCTTCGGCGTAAAGTGCAGGCGCATGTCGGCGGGCTGTCCGTGGGCTACTATGACGCTAATAAGACCGGAGCGCTGGTGTCCCGCATCATGAGTGACGTGGAAGGCGTGCGCAACCTGATTGGCACGGGCCTGATGGAGTTCCTGGGCGGGCTGGTGACCGCGGTCCTGGCCCTGGTGCTGTTGTTGCGAATCAACCTGTGGATGACGCTGGTGGCCCTGGGCTTTCTTGCTGTTCTGACGGTTGCCCTGGGGCGCGCGTTCAAGACCATCCGTCCTATCTTCCGCGAGCGGGGCAAAATCAATGCCGAAGTCAGCGGACGGTTGACGGAATCGCTGGGCGGCGTCCGCGTGGTGAAGGGCTACCACGCCGAGGAACGCGAAGCCGGTGTCTTCAGCCAGGGCGTGCAGAGGCTTCTGGACAATGTGTTAAAGGCCCTCACGGCAACTTCGCTGATGGGGCTTTTGTCTACGGTGATGATCGGAATTGTAAGCGCCATCATTATGTACATCGGCGCCCGGCAGATCGTTTCCGGCCATATGACCCTGGGCGGCCTGTTCAGTTACATGATGTTCATGGGCTTTCTGGTAGCGCCAGTGGCGCAAGTCGCCAGCATCGGGACCCAGATCACGGAAGCCATGGCCGGGTTGGACCGCACGCGCGAAGTCCTGGGTGAACGTCAGGAGCACCACGATCCTGAACGCACGGTAGTCCTCTCGGAAATCAACGGCGATCTCGCGTTTGAGCGCGTGAACTTTTCCTACGAAGCGGGCAAGCCGGTCCTGGACGATGTGAGTTTTCAAGCACAACGCGGCACGGTCACCGCGCTGGTGGGATCATCGGGCTCGGGCAAGTCCACTATCATTGGCCTGGTTGCGGCGTTTTACAAACCGACGTCCGGGCGGGTGTTGATTGACGGCATGGACCTCAGCCAGGTGCGCCTGGATTCCTACCGCCCGGCGCTCGGCGTGGTGTTGCAGGATTCGTTTCTGTTCGACGGCAGCATTCGCGCGAACCTTGCTTTTGCGCGCCCCGAAGCGACGGAAGAGCAGATCATGGAAGCCTGCCGCATCGCCCACGTCGACGAATTTGCCGATCGCTTTGCCGATAAATATGACACCATCATCGGCGAGCGTGGCGTGAAACTCTCCGGCGGCCAGAAGCAGCGCGTGTCGATCGCCCGCGCCGTGCTGGCCGATCCCAGAATCCTGATCCTCGATGAAGCTACATCCAGCCTGGACTCCGAATCGGAGTCGTATATCCAGAACGGACTGAAATATCTGATGCAGGGCCGCACCACGTTTGTGATTGCCCACCGGCTCTCCACCATCCGCCAGGCCGACCAGATATTGGTTGTGGAAGTAGGCAAGATCGTGGAACGTGGCACGCACTCCGAACTTCTGCAACTGCATGGGCGGTACTATGATCTCTATACCCGGCAGCACGGTCTGGAAGAGAACCTCTTTCTCGCCCCCGGTGAAGGCGACAAGACCGAAGAGGCCGCTGCCTCAGGACGCGGCGGAGCCGGCGCACCCGATGCCATCAGCATCATTCGCGGACAGGGGTTCTGAAATAAACCAAACTGAACTCCCTGTCGATCCGGTTTTATTATACAATATTGTAGTTACAGTACTGTAACTACATGCTCTTTGAATGGGACACGGAAAAGAACCGTCACAATCTCGCGAAACACGGGGTCAGCTTTGCGACCGCGTGTCTGGTTTTTGAAGATCCCCATGCGCTGAGTTATCAGGACCGCCTTGTCGACGGTGAAGATAGGTGGCAAACTTTTGGGATGATCGGTGACATCATGTTGATGGTGGCCTACATTTTCTGGGAAGAAGAAGGTGGAGAAGAGGTGATCCGAATCATTTCAGCACGAAGGGTAGATGCGCACGAGAGGAATATCTATGAAACTCACAAAAAGTCAGGCTAGAGAGATTCGCAATCTCAAGAATATGAAAGACGAAGACATCGATTTCAGCGATATTCCAGAGCTGAGAGGCGATGAGAAGTTTATCGTTGGCAAGTTCTATCGGCCTATCAAGAAGTCGCTGACGATTCGGGTTGACGCTGATGTTCTCGCGTGGGTCAAAGGACAAGGCAAGGGGTACCAAACACGAATCAACAGATACTTGCGAGAGAAGATGCAAACAAGTACCAAGTATCCTTGGCAAGGGGCATTTGGCGAGAGCGCAGAGTGGCCCAGTCTCGCAAATACAGAGAACCGAGTATGAATCAGACAGCATGGTAACTACTTTATCCAAGCCGACACCGCACTTGGAGTTCAAGGCGCCTAGCCTCCGGGGAAAACTGAGGTCCGTAATTTCCCGGGTATTGAAGCAGTTTCCAAAGCTTCCTTCGCTTAGGCTACTCTGCTACTTCGACGATGCGTACCCCGAGGAGTTGCGGCATCAATTGGCCTTGTGGGGCGTGCATACCCCGCCCACGGGCATACATACGCCGATCATCGGGTCAGGGACTTGGCCGAACTATGTCAGTAGATACTTTTTCGACTATTCGAGCGGTGACCTTGCCTTTGATAACTTGATCTACGTACCTGGAACAAAATATGCGGGAGAAGATATCTCTTTTGTAATAGTCTTCGCACATGAGCTGCAACACTTCGTGCAATGGGGATTTGCACGCAAGGTGTCGCACGCTAATACTCTTCTCCTTTGGAATCTTGCCCAATTTAACCCGAACACGGACCTAAAGCCATGGGGTCTTCCTAACAATCAGGAGGCCATGATTGTTGCAAAACGGGCCGCGGAATCTATATGCGGTGTGGAGGCCGTAAAAGCCTTCATTGCTGCCCAGATCGCCGACGGCAAAAGCAGCAAGAACATTTCTAAAGCGCAATTGTGGGAGTGGGTGCGAACCCTAACACCTTCCACTCGTTACGATTTGCTCAAAGAGACTGATCGGCTCGTCCAAAAATATAAGCCGCAGCTTCAAGGCCTAAAATCGGATATCGACTTTTCAAAAGCGAAGTGGTGGCTCTGATTAGTTGCATCCAGCGATAAGACCTCAGGACGCGGCGGAGCCGGCGCACCTGATGCCATCAGCATCATTCGCGGACAGGGGTTCTGAGCCGAGCGTAGGCACGCAGCAACGACGCACAGAGTTGTGCGGAGGTATAGTTGGGGGAGCAGCAGTGATTGCGTTGGCGCAGATACTGATGAACGGGACGAGCGACATGCCAATTGTCTTCCTCGCGATAGCCGCCGCGATTGGGATGCGTTTTGCCGCTGTCCGCTGGGATCGCCAGCGTATCCGGGAGCACGTCGAAGGTAGCGGAGGCAAAATTCTTGACATCGCCTCGAATTCCCTATGGGGATGGCGTGGGACCCGTGATCGTACCTACCAGGTCACGTACAGGACGAATCACGGCAAGGTCATCACCGCCACGTGCGGAACAAGCATGTCGAGCGGGGTCTACTGGAGAGGAGGCGCGCCTCCTGGTTTCGATCTACGTGAATCGCCGACTGAACCCATTGACTGCCTTGAATGTAGAGCGAAGATTCCGGCTGGCCAGACACACTGCCCCAAATGCGGATGGAGTTATCAGGAGAATGGACCAGCCAATCCCCGGTAATCCGCGCTCATCCGCGTGTATCCGCGGTAAGTAGTTTCCGCCTTTTTGTGAGCACGTGGGGGTGAAATGGCGTGGAACCGGGGGTGGCAGGGAGGGGTGCTTCTAAGGTTTGCGAAGTAGTAATCACGGATCACGGAGAGATTGCCAAAATCGGGTTGAGGAAGATCCTTCGACTCGCTCTGCTCGCTCAGGATTTCGCCTGTGGGCTCGGACGCCCGCAATGCGGCTCAAATTGCCAAAATTGAAAAATGGAAAAGCGCGAGGCGACGCGAACCAAACCAAACGCGGATAAAACGTCGATCATACGCCGGGGTAGCTTACGCCTTCTCTCTCTCCCGTACCAGCGCCAGCGCTTCTTCTTTGGTCTGGATCGCGCCATCGAGCTGGGCGTCTTCCACGGCGGTCAGCAGTTCTTTGAAATTTGGTCCAGGCTGATAGCCGGCCTGGATCAGGTCGTCGCCGGTGAGCAACGGCTGTGGACGGATCTGCTCGGCGGGCATGCTGTGGAGTTTTTCCTGGGCGAAGTCATAGAGCGCCAGGTCGCGATGGCTGCCCTGGCAATCCAGACGATGGAGCTCCAGATGCTCATCAAACTCGGGCAGGCGCAGGAAGCGTTTCAGCGTGGATTCTTTCATGCGCATGACGTCGCCAAAGCGCATGTGGTTCGCGACTAACGCGCAGACCTGCTCGGTCTCGTCGTTGGAGAGGCGAAAACGGCGGCAGATTTCTTCCGCCATTTTGGTGCCGACTTCGGCATGCGCATCAAACCGTATACGGTCCGGCGCCCGGCGGAAGGTTGGTGGTTTACCCACGTCATGGAGCAGCGCGCCGAGGGCCAGGGTCTTGGAGCAGTTAGGCGCAAGGCCCTCGAGCAACATGAGCGTGTGGATCCAGACATCGCCTTCGGGATGGTATTGCGGTGGTTGTTCGACGCCCTGCATTTTTTTGATCTCGGGCAAGACTTGTTCGAGCAGCGTGGCTTCGTCCAGCAGTTCAAAGGCGCGGCGCGCATGGCCTTCGGTGAGCATCTTGAGGATCTCGTCACGGATGCGTTCATGACTGACCTGATGGATTTTCGTTGCCAACTCGCGGATGGCTGCGAAGGTCACGGCTTCGATGGTGTAGCCAAAGCGCCCGGCAAAGCGCACCGCCCGCAGCATACGCAGCTTGTCTTCCGCGAAGCGCTGATGCGGACTGCCGATCGTACGGATCACGCCGCGCTGCAGGTCTTCTCTGCCGCCGACGTAGTCCAGAACTTCCTGGCTGGCGGGATCGAGCAGCAGGCCGTTGATAGTAAAGTCGCGGCGTTGGACGTCGGTGCGCGCGTCGCTGGAGAACTGCACCTGGTCGGGATGACGTCCGTCAGAATACGCGCCGTCGCTGCGGAAGGTCGCGACCTCGATGGAGTATTTGTCTTCGTTATTTTCCGCGCCGTCGCGGCGAACGGGAATGAGCACCACGCCGAACTGTGCTCCCACAGCGTACGTCTGCGGAAACAGTTGCATGACTTGCTGTGGTGTTGCCGAGGTAGCGACGTCATAGTCGGCGGGCTCGCGGCCGAGAAGGAAGTCACGCACGCAGCCGCCGGCAAGATAGGCGTCGAAGCCGTGACCGCGCAGTACGAGCACGATACGTGTGGCTTCCTGCGCTTTGTCGGACGAAAGATTCACGTTGTTTAGGCCGTTGTTTTAGGACCAGGGTCCAGTATTCAATAATATAGATATATGCCTGGTGATTGCATTTTGGGGATCGAGACTTCCTGCGACGAAACCGCCGCTGCCGTGGTTCGCTCAGGAGAGCGGTTGCTTTCGAACGTTGTCTCGTCCCAGATCGCCATGCATCAGCCTTATGGCGGTGTAGTGCCGGAGTTGGCTTCGCGCGAGCATCTTCGGGCCATTGTTCCGGTAGTGCGTCAGGCGCTGGCGGAGTCCGGTGAGAGTTACCAGTCAGTGGACGCGATTGCCGTAACCCAGGGGCCTGGGCTGGCCGGCGCGCTGCTGGTGGGCATCAGTTATGCCAAAGCGCTGGCGTTCGCGCTGAAGAAGCCGCTGATTTCCGTCAACCATCTGGAAGGGCATATCCACGCAGTGTTGCTGGAAGAAAAGCAGAAAGGCGCCTTCAACGTTGGTTTTCCGCTGCTGGCGCTGGTGGTTTCCGGCGGGCACACGCATTTGTTTCTGGCCGAGCAGCGTGAGCATGGCTGGGTGTATGAGAACATCGGGCGGACGCGGGATGACGCCGCCGGCGAAGCCTTTGACAAAGTGGCCAAGCTGCTGGGACTGGGATACCCGGGCGGCCCGATCATCGATGCGCTGGCAAAGCATGGTGATCCACGCGCAGTGAAGTTTGGGCCGGCACAGATCAAGCATCGCAATCGCGGCACGCCAAAAGACCAGCAGACGCCGTATGATTTTTCTTTCAGCGGAATCAAGACCGCCGCCCTGCGCTATGTTGAACTCGAGGACATGCGAGGTTCTATTGCTGCGCGGCAAAAAGCGCTTGCAGAACTAGCCAGGCCTTCCGCAGCCGACGTGTTGCCGCACTGCGATAAGAGGACGCTGGATCTGGTGGCGTCGTTTCAGCGCGCCGTGGTTGAAGACCTGGTGGCCAAGACGCTCCAGGCGGCGCGGGAACGAGAAGCGCGCATGCTCTTTGTTACTGGCGGCGTCGCGGCCAATAGCGAATTGCGGCAGACATTTACCTTGGAAGCCGCGAAGGAAGGCTTGCCGGTGTATTTTCCGTCGCGCAAACTTTCCACCGATAACGCAGCCATGATCGCCGCGGCTGCCTATCCTAAATTTCTGGCGCGCAACTTCGCTGATGCGGAGTTTTCCGCCGAGGCGTCGTTATCTTTGCGGTGAATGGCCCTTGCGGTGAAAGGAGTGCGGTTTATTGTTGCCAGCTCACGCAGACATAGAAATGCGTCTTGTTGAGACAAGAGCGATTGGGGCGCCAGCTCTCGGGGAAACTCAGGCCTCGTCAGCTTCTTCGGGCTTGAGGTTCTCTTCTATGGACATGTCTTTGAATTCACTTGATTCAAAAACATCGCCACATTCCTGGCATTCAACGAATTCGGCGTCGTCGTCACGGGCCACAACCCGCACGCGCGGATGCCTGCAGAGTTTCTCCATAGCTGCTGGTTCGAGAGGTCGTTTTGCGATCGGTGAATTATGGTTCGAGTTCATATTCGGATCAAGGCGCAGTATTACAAATGCCTGCTCACGAATTGCGGGTATTTTAAGCCCGTCCTGCAAGTTGTCAAGTGTTTCGTTGGATGTTGCAGGACCCAGTGTCATATTGGGAACAAATTGGGAACAAAGCCGTTTCTGAAATAAGTCTCATAAACGCGAGGATGCCACAACTGCAAATAAAAAACACAACACGAATCGGGCATGGCTTAATCTGTCCTGGTATGCGAAATTCGCTTGAGCAACTCAGGTGGACGCGAACGTCAGGAAGGTGGTGCCGCTTTAATTCTTGTGCGCATTCGGGTGAAATCAATTTCACCCATTTGCATTTAAATGGAAAGACCCTAGAAACACGTTGGGGGCAACGCGGCTCGTTTTCAATAAAATTCTGGTTGGCCAAAAGAAATCCTGTTGTACCGCAAGTTTGAAAGGTCTAATCGATGTTCTTCCTTAAATCATATGTGAGGGTAGCGATTGTCTCTTTAATAAGTGCTGGATTAGCGGGACTTGGCGTTTTGTACTGAATTTGGAATATTCCACCAAGTGGGAATACGCAAATGAGGATATTAGCTGTTATTTATCTTCTAAGTTGTTCATTATAAATGACCTACTTGTGGCCATCGAATTGCGAAAGATGCCAGATAGTTAGCGACAACAGGGGAGCAAGTAGGGGGCTGTTTATTCCAAGATACGTAAGGGAACCTTCGTCGCCCCAAGTTGTCCATCTTTTCACCAACCAAATGGAGAGGAAGAGAAAAATGAGACATCCACGTAATTTGCCATGGGTGAGCCTGCTTAGTCTGTGCTTGCTGATTGGTTTTAGCAGCAGTGTCGTGGCACAACAAGGAACGCTGAGCGCAATCGGCGGCACGGTCCGCGACGCCAGCGGAGCCGTTGTCACGGGCGCCACAGTGACCCTCAAGAATGCGGGAACGAATGAAACCCGCACCACCACAACCGATTCAGAAGGTGTTTTCGCCTTTAACCAGATCGTGAACGCCGACTATGCTGTTACCGTCGAAAAAGACGGATTTGCCACGCAGACATTTACGCAGGTGGCTGTCCTGATCGGACAACATTATGCGTTGAACGTGAAGTTAAAGGTAGGAGTAAAGACAGAAACGGTGGAGGTCGTCGCCGGTGCGGACTTGATCCACACTGTCAGCCCTGAAGTTACGGCCACAGTAGACCAAACTCAGATCCTCAATCTTCCCCTCCTTGGGCGCAACCCGATCGAATTGATCCGCAACCAGGCGGGTGTACCCGGCATTCTCAGCGCGGCCCGCAGCAACACGGGGATTAACGGCGGACGCCCTGGCTGGACCGAAGTCACCCAGGATGGAATCAACATTCAGGACAACTTCATCCGCAACAATGGTTTGGACTTCGTCCCGAATCGTCCTACGTCGGACACCATTGGCGAGTTTTCGGTTGTCCAGAACAATGTGGGCGCGGACGGCGTGGGTGGTACTTCACAAGTGAAACTGGCGACACCGAGCGGCACGAACGGTTATCACGGTACCCTCTACGAATACAATCGCAACAACTTCCTGTCTGCGAACAAGTTCTTCAACAAAGCTGTGCAGCCCAATACCCCGCGGACTTTCTTGAACCAGAACCAGTTTGGCGGCACGGTCGGCGGGCCAATCCTCAAAGACAAGCTCTTCTTCTTTGGCGGGTATGAAGGCTTCCGTCTTCGCAATGGGGTGACGCAGAAGGACATTATTCCATCGCATGACGACTACCTGAACGGCATCTATACCTATCAACCCACAACCGGAGCTCCAGTCACGATCAACGTCCTGGCGCTGATGAATGGCAAGGCTGGTATTCCGGGTCCTCTTTCTGTCAGCCCGGCTGTGCAATCGTTTATTCTCAGCAAGCTTCGTCCTGCGGCACAGGCAAACGCCGCTGGGCTCTGCGGCGACAGTCCGATTATTCGAAACCTCACCTGCTTCCAGTTCAATCAAGGGAACACCACCAACCGCGACCAGGGTGTGGCGCGTTTGGATTACAACATCAACAGCAAGCATAGCCTGCAAATGATCGCTCAGCGGTTTACCGACTATCAGACCCGGAGCGACATTGACAGTGTGGATCTGACGCCGAACGCGTTTATTCCAACCAAGGCCAGGCTCTATACGGGCGCATGGCGCTGGACCATCACGCCCAACCTCCTGAACGAGTTCCGTGGCGGCGACAACACAGTGATCGCACCGTTTATCACCACCTATGGCACTCCGTCCTTCCTGTTCGCCAATTCGAACAACAACGGCAATGGCACGATCAATGGTCTCGGAACGACAAGCCCGGTCGACGCATTTTCTCCCCAGGGCCGTAAGGTAAGCACCCGGCAATACAGCGATAACGCCACCTGGATCAGGGGCAAGCACAATGTGTCCTTCGGAGTTTCGTACCAGGGGATTGATCCACATCCTTACAATTTTGCCGGCACCTTCCCAACAGTTACGTTCGGGTTTTCCCCGGCCACGGCGAACGGTGCCTATATTCTGGCCCCCGGCGATCTTCCCGCCTCGACCTCGGCAGCCACACTGGCCGCAATCAATAACTACGGTGCGTTCCTGTCCGGCACCATTACTCAGCTTTCGCAAACATTCCAGGTGAAAGACCTGGCTGCCGGCTATGTTCCCGGATTTCCCAACCAGCGGGCTTATCATTTCAGCATCCTTTCCCCTTACGCCCAGGACCGCTGGCACGTATTTTCCAATCTGACCATTACCGCTGGACTGAAGTGGGAGTACTGGAGCCCGATTACGGAAGCCAAGACGCTGGCCCTTCTGCCAGACATCAACGGCAACGATCTGAAGGGCTCCCTTTTGAATCCTGCCGGAACGGTGAGTCCGCACAAGAGTTTCTGGAACCCCGATAAAAAGGTTTTCGGACCTAATGTCGGGTTTGCCTGGGACCCGTTCAAAAACGGAAAGACCGCAATCCGCGGAGGCTACTCTTTGGCCTACGTGAATGAAGACGAAGTCACAGCGGCGGCGAACGCCATTACGGGAAACTTTGGGCTTGTAGCGACGGTCAATCCGCAGAATCTTGCTACCAACATAAACGGTGGAATACCCGTCATTCCGACTCCTACGCTGTCGGTAAACCGGACCTACGCTCAGCAATTCGTTGACGGCGGAGTTCAGGCTGCGGTGTTCGGCATCCAACCGGACCTGCGCACCCCGCACGTACATGAGTTTAACTTCAGTGTGGAAAGGGAACTGCCGGGGAGCATGGCGGTTGAGGCCCGGTACGTTGGCACGATGGGTCGGAACTTGTGGCGCGGCGTGGACTACAACCAGCAGTTGAGCGGGAACAATCCGGCTTTTATGGCGGACTTTAACCGTGCACGCGCCAATCTATTTAACTGCGGTAATGCCGTTGGAAGTTGCGCAGCTGGCCAGCCGTTAACTTTCTTCCCAACGATCACTGGACCAGGAGCTGGAGGTTTGCTCACCAACAACACTGTCCTCTCTGACCTCAGACAGGGCATAGCCGGAGCGTTAGCAGACTTCTATGTAACTAACCCCACGACTTTCACCAATGCCCGTTCGCTCTTCCTGCCCAACCCGAACATCTACGCTGCCGACGGTCTGCTCAGCAGTGCGGTCTCGGACTATCACGCACTGCAGTTGGAAGTGCGCCGGAACATGAAGAACGGCTTGCAATTCCAGGCCAACTACACCTTCAGCAAGAATCTGGCGGACGCGGCCGGCAGTGGGCAGACCCGCTTCGAGCCGTTTATCGACAATGCCAACCACAGCAATGAGTACGGGCGGAGCGACTTTGACATCAACCACATCATCAATACCAACTTCGTCTATGAGCTGCCCTTTGGCCACGGCAAGCATTTCCTCGGCAGCACGAATGGCATAGTCGATCGCATCGTGGGTGGATGGTCAACCGGCCAGATCATCCGCTGGCAGAGTGGCGCGCCGTTCTCCATCACGTCCGGTCAAGGCACCTTCAACCGTGCCGGCCGTTCGGGCGGCGAGACTGCGTTTACCACCCTGACCAAAGAGCAAGTGAAGAAGCTGTTGGGGCTGTTTAACGTTAATGGAACGCTGTATTGGATCAATCCTTCCGTCCTGAATCCGAACAACAGCGGAAACCCCACCGGAACGGCGACCGGCCCCTGCGGCCTCGCTTGTTCCGGCTTCGATCCACTCACTTATACCCCGACCTTCCCCGGTCAGGTGTTCTACAACCCACAGCCAGGCCAGTTTGGCAACATGCAGCGCCTGGAGTTCAACGGCCCCTCGAGCTATACCTGGGACATGTCGGTAGCAAAGAAAACCAAGGTTACAGAGAGGATCGGCACGGAGTTCCGAGCCGATATCTTCAACGTTCTTAACCAGGCTACGTTCTTCTTTGGCGATACCAGTATCAACAGTCCCAACGGTACATTCGGCAGGGTTACCAACCCCGGTAACGCTGCTCGCATTGTGCAGTTGTCACTCAGGGTCAGTTTCTAACGACCTTGTATTTAGGGAAAAGGGAGTGGCTTCTGGCCGCTCCCTTTTTTAGTTTTGTGAAGTGCGCAATCGTGTTACGACGCAGACGATTTCCTGGCGAATGCTCCTCCCGCCAAAGCCAGCAGCACGGGAAAACATTCGAGCACATAGCGCGGTTCAGGATTTTCCAGGGTCCCGAGAAAAGCGGACCGCAGCAGAATAAAACCGACCAGCGCAACGCCGGCAATACCCAGACGCCAGTGCAGCCAGCCACGCAGAGCAACCAACACGCAGAACAGATTGATCGCCGCCCAGAACACGGCGAACGTGCTTTCTTCCGTGTGTTGCGAGAACTCCCACCAGCGACTCTCAATCGGCAGCAGTTCGGTCCGCGGACGAAACCACATATCGGCAATTCTCATGGCCGGAAGCCGGATGAAGTAGCGGAACCGACTTCTCTTTACCCGTTCCTGGGCGAGTTGCTCAAACTGCGCGTCCATTTCCGGACCTACTCCGAGCTGCTGGTTGTAGCGCGCGATGAGGTCGTGTGTCCTGTCATACTCCGCGCGTGAGTCAAAAGCGCGCTCGGGAAGGCTGCTGGCATCCAGAGGTTCGCCGGGGACTTCCCAATACACCTCTTCCACCGAAACATAGTCCACGATCCAGGTCTTCGTCCAGTGATTAAAGCCACTGAACACAGGCTCGCCGGGATCATTGGCGTATCTGGGGGCCAGCGGTTGCCAGACGTGAAAGGTCTTCCAGTTGCGCACGGTCCAGGGCACAAGCGGAGCCAGGCTGGTTACCGCAAGCAACGCACTTGCCCAGACGACTTGCCGCTTGTTGGTCAGGCGAAACAGTGAGGCCAGCAGGGCCGCTCCCAGGGCGGCCAGCACAAGGCCATCATCGGGACGCAGAAGAATGCCTGCTGCCGTCCAAAGGCCGGCAATCGACCAGAGAAGAAGATGTGACTCGCCGCGAGTGAGCGCCTTCAGTCCGCGCACGCCATAGTAAAACGCATGCGCGGTGCAGCAGATGGCCAGAGTTTCCGTGAGAGGAGTAGCCGCATAGATCGCCGTGAAAGGGCAAAGGGCAGCCAGCAGATAGGCGGTTTTGGCGGCGCGTGTATTCATCAACTCCAGCGCCAGAGCGGCAACCACCAGGCAGGTGTTGGTATCGATCAGCGCCTGGGCAATCATGACGGCGGTGTAGTGTTCCTGTCCGAAGACGGAGAACATGGCAGCCAGAAAAGCCGGATAACCCGGTAGACGGACGAGTGTTGGCTGTCCGACATCGCCATTTGAGACCGCGTACATTCCGTGCTGCAACCAGTTCTTGGCGATGTCGCCGTACATGAACGTATCGTCAGCGATATGGGGAAAGCGGAAGACAAAAAAGAGCCGTAACGCGAGCGCGGCGATTGTAACCAGCAGGAAGAAGAGCTGGTTTCGCCGCACCATCAGAAAGAGGTCTCTCATGAAGGAAAAGTCAGTGTAAGCCACGTTACTCAGGGTGTCCAACGGGCGGCCCTTTGAGGTCATGGCTCCAGAGCTACATTGACCTGCTGTGCCGGGCCGCTTACGATGATGAGTAATAGATTCCAGCGATGCCAAAACCAGTCTTTTATGATCCGCAACGGAAGCGATGGGGGCGCTTGCGCATCCTCTTTAGTGTGCTGGGCGCAGTTATCAGCGCACTGGTCGTCTTCTTCATTATTACGGTCTTTTTTCAGTCGGAGCCACTCCCTCACATTCTGCTGCCGGAGCAGAAGCGCAGTCTGCGTACCCTGAAGGAGCGGGAGCATCGTCGTCCGACCAAAGCCAAAAACACGCACCGCAAGACCAAGGCCGCGCCTTCGGAGGTGGTGCTGAATAGTGACGAAGGAATTCGTGCCGCCTATTACGTCACCTGGGACGCCGCCAGTTTTGTCTCGCTGAAGGAGTATTATCCGCAGATCGACATCCTTTTTCCTGAATGGCTGCACGTGCTTTCTCACGACGGCAACCTGACGGGCGTGGATGAGAACAACCAGCCGTTTCCCGTTGTCACGGGGACAACCGTGCATCCCACGGACAGCCGTGTCATGGCTTTTCTGCGCCTGGAGAAAGCAGAGACTGAAGTTTTTCCGCTGATCAACAATTTTGATCCGGTAAACAAGATATGGCAGCCGAATGTGGGCCAGTTCCTGAACGATCCAGAGGGACGGCGGAACTTCCGCTCGCAGCTCCTTTTATTTCTCGCCAGCGACAAATTCAAGGGCGCAGCTCTTGATCTGGAAGAGATCCCGCTTCAGGCCCAGCCCGGGTTTCGCGCCCTGGTGGAAGAACTGGGACAGGACCTGCACGCGCGCGGTCTGAAGTTGTACGTCAACGTGCCGGTGTCCGACAAAGACTATGACTACCAGCGTCTCGCCGCCAGTGCTGACGGTCTGGTAATCATGAACTATGACCAGCACCAGACCACCAGCGGTCCCGGGCCGGTGGCCGCTCAGGATTGGTTTACCTCCAATCTGAAACAGGCGCTGAATGATATTCCCAAGAGCAAACTCATCTGTGGCATCGGCAGCTACGGGTACGACTGGGCGGTTGCGGGAAAGAAGAAGCGTCCGGTTAGCGTGAGCACGAACAACGTACAGGAAGCATGGCTCCATGCTCAGGAGTCCGAATCTGAGATCGAACTCGACCAGGACTCCCTCAATCCGCACTTTGCTTATGTTGAAGATAATGGCATCGAGCACCAGGTTTGGTTTCTGGATGCGGTTACGGCCTTGAATGAGATGCGAGCGGCCCGTGATGCTGGTATCCGCACTTTTGCCCTCTGGCGACTGGGATCAGAAGACCGTTCCCTGTGGGCCATTTGGGACAACCCGACAGACAAGAATGCGGAGCAGAAGCTGAAAAACGTCCCGGCTGGACAGGACGTTGATCGTGAAGGCTATGGAGAAATTCTTTATATCGAGCATCAGCCGAAGCCGGGCCAGCGGGAGGTCACAGTGGACCCGGACACCAGGCTGGTCAGCGCCGAAAAAATGTCGATCCTGCCCGAGCCTTATCAACTGAACCAGAACGGCTGGAAAGACAAGCAGGTGGCCATCACCTTTGATGACGGTCCCGACCCCACCTACACGCCGCAGATCCTGGACATCCTCAAGCAGGAAAACGCCCCGGCAACGTTTTTCCTGATCGGCCTGGAAGTACAGAAGTATCCAGGGCTGGCGCAGCGGATCTATGCGGAAGGACACGCCATTGGAAACCACACCTTCACGCATCCTGACATCAGTGACGTATCGCAGTTCTACATGAAGACGGTGGAGCTGCGGCTGACGGAAAAATTGTTTGCCAGCAAGCTGGGCGTCAAGCCCATCTACTTCCGCCCGCCGTATTCGATTGACCAGGAGCCTGACGTGGCCGACCAGGTCCGTCCTCTGGAGCTGGTGCAGAGCCTGGGATACATTACCGTTGGTTCAAAGATTGATCCGAATGACTGGCGCGAGGGGGAAACACCGGATGAGATTGCGGCCGCCGTCATGGACCAGGCGCAACGGGAGGCGACCAAGGGATGTGAGCTGCGCGCGCCAGTGTATTGCGGAAACATCATTCTTCTGCACGATGGCGGAGGCGACCGCAGCGCCACGGTCCGGGCCCTTCCCGGAATCATCGAGGGGTTGAGGGCGCGTGGGTTTCAAATTGTCAGCGTTGAAACGCTGCTGGGCAAAACGCGCGCGGATGTCATGCCCAAGCTCGCGCCCAACGAGATATGGTCCGCGCGACTGGACAATGCCACCTTCACCGCGCTGAACATTCTGGGTAACTTCATCTTTGTGGTGTTTGTCCTGGGCGATATTCTCATGAGCAGCCGTCTTCTCGGCATTGGAGCGCTGGCCACCTACGACCGGCTGCGGAAACCCACGCCTGTGGGCGGGCCCGACTTCAAGCCGTTGGTCACGGTGATCGTACCCGCGTTTAATGAGGAAAAAGTAATTGAGCATACCGTGCGTTCGGTGCTGGCATCAGACTATCCGCGGTTGCGGACCATCGTCGTGGACGATGGCTCCAGCGATGGAACGGCCGCTGTAGTCCGCGAGAAGTTCAGCAATGAGATTGCCGGCGGCAAAGTCTTGCTGCTGACCAAGTCGAATGCCGGAAAAGCGGAAGCACTCAACTACGCGCTGAAACGTACCCAGGACGAGATTTATGTGGGCATCGATGCCGATACCGCCATCGCCCCGAATGCCATCTCCATGCTGGTGCCGCACTTTGCCGATCCCAAGGTTGGCGCGGTGGCGGGGAACGCCAAGGTGGGCAATCGCGTGAATCTCTGGACGCGCTGGCAGGCGCTCGAGTACATCACCAGCCAGAATTTTGAGCGGCGCGCGCTCAACGTGTTTGGCGCGGTCAGCGTTGTGCCCGGCGCTATTGGCGCTTGGCGCGTTGCCGCCGTGCGCGAAGCCGGCGGATACCCCACGGACACAGTGGCGGAAGACGCGGACCTGACCATGTCCCTGCTGGAAAGAGACTGGCGCGTGGTCAACGAAGACCGCGCCCGCGCCTACACGGAAGCGCCCACCACGGCCGGCGGACTCATGCGCCAGCGTTTTCGCTGGTCGTTTGGGATCCTCCAGGCCGTCTGGAAGCACGGCGCAGCCATCCGCAAGCGCAGCCGCCTGGGCTGGATTGCGTTGCCCAACATCATTATTTTTCAGATCGTGCTGCCGCTACTTTCGCCGTCCATCGATTTCATGTTTGTGTTTGGAACGCTGCATTATTTCGTGAAAAAGTACTTCCACCCGGAAAGCACCGATCCCAGCAGCTTTGAGCGTCTGCTGCTCTACTTCGTGATTTTTCTGATCATTGATTTCGTGGCCTCAGCGCTGGCCTTCCTGCTGGAGCGGCGCGTGGAAGGCGAGGGCGAAGATATGGTGTTGTTACTGCATCTGTGGATGCAGCGGTTTTCGTATCGCCAGCTTTTCTCCGCAGTGCTGTTTAAGACGCTCAAACGCGCCATCGACGGCAAGCCCTTTGCGTGGGACAAACTGGAAAGGACCGCGGCGGTTTCACGCCGTACGTGAACTCACTGCCCTGCCAGCGGCTTAATAATTTCATCCAGCATATCAGGCTGGCCTTCATTGCGCACGAGATGCGGATATCGGTCGCCTTCGTGGTAGTTCACCTGATAGGTGTTGTAGTACTCGCCGTTTTCCGCCAGCAGGGCAATCGGTTGCTGGTTGTGAACGGAGCCGCGCAGGGCGGCGCGGACAATGTCTTTGGACCATTTGCGGCCGTTGACTGCGATCATCTTCATTCCCGGCCCAACGCCCGCGGCATACGCGGGAGATCCAGGGATCACGTCGCGGACCTCGCCTTCTTTGGCCACAATGATGCCCAGAGAAAAACTCAGGTCGATACTTTCGCTGGCTTTTTCGCGCGCTGTCATGGTGGCGTTTTTCTGGTCGGTGTAGACCAGCTTCCATCCACCATTCTCAATGCCTCCGAGCGGAGCATGAGCGGACTTGGAGTTAAGTCGCTCACGCAGAAATCCAGCCCAGTTATAAGGCGACACCTGGTTCAACTCGGCCACGACGTTATCAAAGCTGTAAGGCACAACCTTAGGAGGTCCGCTCTGGCCGCCGTAGAAGCTGCGGCAGAAGTCGTTTAGCGATTTCTGGCCGTTGCTTTGGCGGCGAATCATCGCGTCCACTTCCAGCCAGAGCAGGTAGCCTTCAGGATAGTAGTCGGCGGTGCGGCGCCAGTTGGTCCATTCCTGCGGAGCGGTGAACAAACTCTGCACAGACGTTGCTGTGTCCTGTAGCGGACGCCACGTGCGTCCGGCGCGATGGTCCAGCATGGCGGCCGTATAAGCCAGGTTTTCGCGGAAGCGGTCCGGCGTACGCAACCCCGTGCGCGCGGCCAGGATGTTGCCCAGATAATGCGTGAGTCCTTCGTATACCCAGAGCAGGTCGCCCTTCATCGGGTCCTGATAGTTCGCCGTGGCCAGGCCCGCGGGCCGGCGATACTTGCCATTCCAGGAGTGTACGAACTCATGCGGAAGAAGGTCGGCTTCAAGGTCATGCGAATCGGGATCGCTGAACATGTCTTCCGCCGCGCCGTTGTCGCTGGACTCGTGGTGTTCCAGACCGTGATGGGCGGTCTGGTCGCCCAGGATAAGAAGGAAATGGTATTTTTCGTAGTGTCGCGCGCCAAAAAGTTTGCCTGTTTCGGCTACAAGTTGTTTCAGGCTGGCCAGGTCCGCATCTGTCATCTGGACGGACTCTTCGCTTTCGCCAACCAGATCGATCACATGGACCGGCGTCTCACCCGCGGGAGAGAGCTGTACCTGGCGGTAAATCGCTCCGGCGATCAGCGGAGAGTCAACCAGCTTGGTCAGCGAGACGGGCTGGAATTCAGGCGTGCTGCCGGATTGTTGCATGGGCGTGAGCGCTGTGCCGAACTTCCATCCATCGGGCAGCCGGACCGATGCCGCGACCTGTACGGCGTCTGTGGCAACCCCTTGCGGATACAGCAGGACCTGGTTCCAGACCAGGTCCAGTACCTTGCTTGAGGCCAATGAGCTTTTGCCGTTGTAGGTGATGGTGTCGAGCGATGCTTGCAATTCCGTTACGCCTGCGGGAACCTGGACGTGGAATGCATACATGTCGACCAGGTCGCGCTGCCAATCTAATTCTTTGTCGCCGGCCTTGAGGTGGAGCCCGGTCAAGTTCTGAATCGGGCCGGTTGGCCGGTGGTTTCCTGGAAGCCATTTAGGGTATACCAGAGTGAACGCTCCGGGCGTGACCGGCACGGTGACGATGGCATGCAGGATGTTCCGGGGCGCATCGGTGGCATCCACTTGCAGGCGTTCATTGATGTTGCTTTGTGCGGTGGCGGCGGAAGCGAGCAAAAACAACGTTACGACAATCGAGCAGGCGATCTTCATTGAGTCTCCCATTCAGCGAGCAGACGGCAGGTTTCATTCTGTAATCCAAAACCTGCTATGGTACCTTTTTCCCAGCACCATGGTGAAGCAATATTCACGATTGGCGAAGTAAACTTAAGAATGGCGAAGCACAATTAAAGCATGGCGAAGCACGATTAAAGAGTGGCGGAGTAAATCTTAAGGAGCTGCACCTTGCCGACATTGATTCAAAGTCCAACCCGCATTCAGGCAGCAGGCACAATGCCGAAACTCATCGATGAATATGTTGGCGGCGTCAATACCAAAGAGCGGAGTATCAGCATTGCTCACATGCGCAGTCCCGCCGGTTGGGAAGAGCCTGGACAAACGCCGGAATTTGAAGAGTATACGTTGGTGCTGAAAGGCTGCTTGCGTGTGCGGCACAAGCAAGGGACCCTTGATGTGGCAGCCGGGCAGGCCGTTGTTGTCCGTCCCGGAGAGTGGATTCAGTATTCCACGCCGCAAGAGGCGACCGAGTATATCGCCATCTGCATGCCGGCGTTTTCTCCGGACACAGTGCATCGGGACGACGCGAAGTAAGACGGGCAAAATGAACAGGCGGCCTTTTTCGGGCCGCCTGTGTTTACGGAACAATTTTTTCCAGACTTACCGCCAAGGACTTACTTAGCTTGCGGCGGGTTATCAGTGCGCGGAGGAGTATCGCCGCCTCGTCCACTCACCTTGAGGGAACTTTTTACTTTCATTTCGCCGGCATTCTCTTTTGCGATCCGCTCGGCGGTGTCCTTCGCCTCTTTGGATGGCACTGTGCCTGACAGTTCAACGTTCTTCCCGCTTACCTGCACGCTGATGGTGGAACCTGCCAGGCTAGGGTCCTTCTGTAACGCAGTTTGAATGTTGCCCTGGACGTCGCCGCCCTGGCTGGCACTCGCGGCGCTTGCGGCGCCCTTGTCTTGCTGCGGTTGCTGCTGCGGCATGCCTTGCGCCAGAGCGAAGCCGCTGCCCAGCGTTACAATCAATGCCAACTTATAGAACTGCTTTCTCATGGTGTTCCTCCGGTATCGAATTAGATTTAGGCGAGTCGGCCTCCACAAATCTGTGCAAGCTCGAATCTGTTGACGAAGCTGGCGGAACGGGGCCAGAAAATTTGCTTACGGGAGTTGGATGCTGCTATGGGAGCAAGGTTGCCCTGCACGGAGTTCTTATATTGAAATCTGAATTCTGAATCTCTGTTTTTTTTATTCTTGTACTGCTAAAAACACTTAGGGAGATTCCTGTAGGCCCTTAGTCGATAATGAATAACTGTGCGCCTTCCGCTGTCGAAGAGCGGTGCGGTGGATCGCCATCACCAACGTGATAGCTTTGGCCTGGCTTCAGGCCGAGTCTTTGTCCGTCTCCCAGTTCGATGTCAATCGCGCCGCTAAGACAGAGGATCACGTGGCCCTTGGAGCACCAATGGTCGGCGACGTAGCCGGGTGAGTACTCAACCATTCGCACACGGACGTCGCCGAAGTTCCGGGTCTTCCAAAGCGCAAGTCCGGTCTGGCCCGGATGTCTTGAAGGTTCGACTTGTGTCCAATCCGTGATGGACATTGGCAGCGCCGTCATTTTCATGAGATTAGTATATCGATTGCCGCGTTCAGTTCGTGTACATCCGCTGGGAGCGAATTTGCCGGAGATGGCCCATCGTCAGCCTAAAGCAAGAAACTTGTGGAGCGGCTCCCAGTAGTTTGCTTTCCAGCCTTCGGCGAGATGGTGGCCTTGTCCATTGGGGAAGCCCGCATGATCCAGAATAAGCCTGGTGCCGGAGTCCTGGCTTGTGAGTTCGAACTTCACGATCGAGTAGACGCCCGCGCTCCAGTCCACTACGCGCCAGGCTTGAACGATTCGGTCGTTCAGCGCCAGTTCGAGATGGCGTCCGACGATATGACCGCCAAAAAGCGAAAAGACGCCCCCAACTTCGCGGCTGATTTCCGTGGGCACATCTCCTAGCGACATGCCGGCGGCGCTGAGTTGCACGACTTTGTTGAATTGCTTGGCATCCGTGAGGGCCGCATAAACGCGGTTCCGGCTGGCCTTGAAACCGATTTCCTGATGAATGGTTTCCGCAGCGTGGGAGATCTCTTCGTTCTTCACAAACGGCGGCGCTAAGGCAACGCCGCTGCCTCCGAGTGTGGGGCGAACAACGCCGAGCGCGGAGAAGAACGCGGCGAACCTCAGGGAGAAATCCCTGCGGCTCAAGGAACAGGATGTCATGGATGGTCCTCTTTTCAAAACGGACTCAATTATATAGTTTGCCGTAGCACTTGCTGATCGCAACCGCGCGTTGGCGGCAAAATGTAATCGAGTGTATGAGAAGTCTTTGTTCGAGCTGATTGACTTCATGATGCCCCATCGTTAGGCTGACTGCATCCAACTGGAGTTTTTTACGAAAGAGACAGATGGGCGCCCAAAAGCAGAAGCCGAGTGTCTCCGCCGTGGTGCTTGCGGCCGGCATGTCCCAACGCATGGGCAGGCCGAAGCAACTGCTTCGCATGGATGGCAAGACAATTCTGGAACGTACGCTTGAGAATGTCCGCGGCTCTGCCGTGAATGAAATCATTCTGGTGCTGGGATTTGCCGCTGACGCCGTGGAAAGGGAAGTATCACTTGAAGGCATCAGAGTTGTTCGCAATGACGCGTATCAGCAAGGCATGGGAGCATCACTGCGGATGGGGCTCGAGGCGGTCTCTTGTGAAACGGATGCGGCGCTCATTGTGCTGGCCGACCAACCTTTCGTGCAGCCGTCGACGTTGGACCAGTTGATGGAATGCCACCGGTTGTCAAAACCGCAAATCGTCATTCCCATGTACAGGGGCTTTCGCGGGAACCCCGTGCTGCTGGACCGCTCGGTGTTCCCGGAGGTGCGGCAACTCAGCGGTGACGTAGGCTGCCGTGCGATTTTCGGCAGTCACACGGAAAATATTCGTAAGCTTCCCGTGGAGGACGCCGGCATTTTGCTGGACATCGACAGTGGTGAAGATTTTCAAAAGCTGTGCGATGCAGGCGTCAGGAACAAAGCTGTCAGAAGCGGTCCCAGCGCAATTCTGGAGAGCAAACAAGAGATGCCGGCCGGACGGCCGGAGTTGGTGCTGGTAGGCAGGGATGCCGTGGTCCAGGCAATGGCGCAGCTTGGCCAGCTATTGAAATTCACGGTGACGATCGTCGATCCCTGGTTACCGCTCAGCGAACGGCCCGCGGCTGACCGCGTCTTGCATGCTCTGGATTTTTCGCAACTGCCGGCTGTAACGGAACGTTATGCAGTCGTCGCCAGCCGTGGCCAATTCGATGAAGAGGCCGTCGGGCAAGCTCTGCATGCTGACATTTCTTACATTGCTCTTCTGGCCAACAAGAAACGGGCGCAGGAACTTTCAGCAAGCCTTCGGGTTCAGTCTATTGCACCGGAAAAACTGGCCGCCATTCGCGCCCCGGCCGGACTGGAGATTGGCGCAGAAAGCCCGGAAGAAATTGCTTTAAGCATCATGGCGGAGATTGTGGAGTTTCGCCGCCATCAGGAGAAAAACAAATCATGAACATCCGCCGGGCACGGACCTGGTTCTGCGTTATTTGTTACTGCCTGTTTGCGATGACGGCTTGTTTCGCGCAGAAAGTAGACGAGTGGACGATACGGAACGCCCAGATCGGTCCCGACGCTCCCATTGAGATCCGTGCCGGTGGCTCTTACGTTGCGCAGGCCATGTACCCCAATCCGGATGGCCCCTTATCGCCTCTGAATGCGAGTGTGCAGTGGTCCATCGCGCCGGCGATCAAGGGAATCTCCATCGATGCAAAATCGGGGAAGATCAGCGTGGATGCCAGTGTTCCGCACGGAGCCACCACAACCGTTCATGCGAATGTGGCCAACGGCCGACGCAGGCTGGAAGCGAAGCTTTACGTGTTCAGGCTGGAAGAGAACCCGCTTATCGGCCGGTGGCATGTGGATCCGAAAGTAGCCTGCGGCGATGCTCAGGAGATCAAGTCTCCGCCAGTTCGCCCGCGCTCGTTCCACGGAATCGATTGGAAGTTTCACGTTGACCAGCAGCTCTGGGCGGGCAAGGAGGCGAACATTGCCGCGGGCACATGGCTCATGGGCGACTATACGTATGACCTGAAGGCCGCAAAGATCAAGATCACCACCAAGTGGCCCGTGAACAAACCTGCATCGAATTGGAGCTATGCATTCAAGGATGGCGGGAAAACCCTGCTTCTCCATCCTCTGGAGCCCTGGGATGATCTGGAGTCTGGATGCAGCTACATCCTTTCTCTGCGTTAGTTGCTATGTCTATTCAACTTTGCCGGCGTCGCATTGATGGATGACTTTGTCGGCGACTCCTGATCGTGTGCGTTGCACTTCGACAACAGGCTCCGTGGTCTTGAGAGCAACCGCGCTGCCGCCGCGACGCAAAGCGACGATCTGGCCCATGATGCTGAGAGCGATTTCCTCTGGAGTCGCGGCGCCAAGGTCAAGTCCCGCGGGAGCAAAGACCCGCTCAACTTTTTCGGCCGACATTCCCTCAGCCAAAAGATAATCCAGCACCAGGCGCGAGCGGTGAGCGCTGGCAATCAGGGCAACGTAGGCGGCTTCGCTTTCCAACGCTCTTTGCAGCCATAGATGATCATTTTTATGCAGAGTGGCAATCACAACAAATGTGCCGGGACCAAAAGCGATCTCCGCGACATCAAAATCCTTGTTGATGACTCGGCTGGCGTTGGGAAAATTTTCCCGCTCGGCCATGGGATCGTGCACGGTGACGGAGAAATTCATCAGATGGCCAAGGCTTGCCAGGGTCTCGGCGATGCGGCCGTGCCCAGCGATCACCAACTCCGGTTGCGGGAGCACCGGTTCAATGTAAACATCCATGATTCCTCCGCAGGGCATGCCGACGCCCAGAACTTCATCCTGCATATCCAGCGTGATAAGCTCCGGTTTCTCTGAGCGAATGCACCTGAGCGCTTCGCAGCGAACAGCGCTCTCCGCGCAGCCGCCGCCAACCCAGCCCATCACAATCTTGCCTTGTGAATCGATAAGTGCCTTGGAGCCTCGCCGGGCGGAAGAGGACCCTTCTACGCGCACCACTGTGGCAATGGCAAAAGGCTTGCGTTGGGCCTCGAATTCAGCGGCTTTCGAGTAGAGGTCCATGGATCGTGGCTCTCGCGTATCATAACCTGCTTAGAGCGAACTTCAAACAGCTCCGTCGTTGTAAACACGTGCCCACGTTTCTGCTCAGGCAGGCTACCTTCCCATCGAACGTCTGCTGTGGTATAAGGGACGCCTCTCAACTATAGCGTCCTGGAAGTCCTCGTCGCTATTGATATTTCGATGTTGAAAGAGGTGGCCCATGATACCGCCGGCATTCGAATATCTCAGACCCAAGACCGTCCCTGAAGCGGTGGCCTTGCTGCAACAGCATGGAGATGACGCCAAGATCCTGAGCGGCGGACAAAGCCTGATTCCCATGATGAAACTGCGACTGGCGCGGCCGAGCCATCTCATTGATATCAACCGCATCTCCGGACTCTCTTACATTAAAGAGGATGGTGGCTTACTGAAGATCGGAGGCCTGACGCGGGAATCAGAGATCGAATCTTCTTCGCTGTTGCGCTCGAAATGTCCCTTATTGTTGGATACGGCGCGCGTCATTGCCGACCCTCAGGTACGCAACTTGGCCACGGTAGGTGGCAACCTTGCGCATGGCGACCCGGCAAATGATCATCCGGCGACCATGATGGCGCTGGGTGCGCAGATCGTTGCTACCGGCGCCAAAGGCGAGCGGGTGATTGCGGTTGACGATTTCTTCGTCTCGCTCTTCACGACCTCGCTCCAGCATGGCGAAATACTTACGGAGATACGTATTCCCGTACCTCCTCCCAGGAGCGGCGGAGCGTATTTCAAACTGGAACGGAAAGTTGGCGACTTCGCCACGGCAGCGGTAGCGGTTCAGTTGTCGCTCGACGACAAAGGCGTAGTGCAGAAGATCGGCATTGGATTGACCAATGTTGGTCCAACGCCGATTCACGCCCGGAAAGCGGAAGACGCGCTACGAGGCAAGAAGCTGGATGCAGCGACGATTGCACACGCAGCGCAGCTTGCTTCTGATGAGGCGCAGCCAAGCGCGGACCTGCGCGGCCCGGCAGAGTACAAGAAGGGGTTAATCAAAGAGTTGACCAAACGCGCACTCGTCCGTGCTCTTGAGCGCGCCGGCAAATAGCAGTTCCAAACCAGGAAAGGTCGCAACGGAGGAAGCACCGATGGCGAAAAAGGAACTGATCAAAATCAAGATCAACGGGAAAGACCGCGAAGCCATGGCGGAATCGCGGCTGTTGCTGGTCCACTTTATCCGTGAAGAGCTGGGACAGACGGGTACACACGTCGGCTGCGATACCAGCAACTGCGGCGCGTGCACCGTGATCGTGAATGGCAAGCCGGTAAAGTCCTGCACCATGTTCGCCGTCCAGGCCGATGGCGCTGAAGTCATGACCGTGGAGGGCCTCATTAAAGATGGCGCGCTCCACCCGTTGCAGGAAGGTTTCAAGGAAGAGCACGGCTTGCAATGCGGATTCTGCACGCCGGGCATGCTGATGTCGTCGTACGCGCTGTTGCAGAAGAACCCGCAGCCCACGGAAGATGAGATTCGCTGGGGGATATCCGGCAATCTCTGCCGCTGTACCGGATATCAAAATATTGTGAAGGCCGTACAGTTCGCCTCCAAAAAGATGGCGCAGGGAGGGGCAAAGTGATGCAAAAGACAAGCGCAGAAATCGGTGGCATGGGTCATTCCATCAAGCGCAAAGAGGATGGGAGGTTCATCCAGGGAAAAGGCAATTACGTTGACGACGTAAATCTTCCTGGCATGGTCTATGGGCATATGGTGCGCAGCCCTTACGCTCATGCACGGCTCAAGAGCATTAATACAGAAGCCGCGAAGAAGCTGCCGGGCGTGCTTGCGATCATCACCGGTGAGGACCTGGCAAAAGCCAATCTGTCATGGATGCCGACCCTTTCCTACGACAAACAGATGGTGCTGGCCACTGGCAAAGTGCTGTTTCAGGCCCAGGAAGTGGCATTCGTGGTTGCGGAAGACCGCTACACCGCAGCCGACGCTGCTGAACTGGTGGAAGTGGAGTACGAAGAGCTGCCGGTACTGGTAGACCCGCACAAAGCGATGGATGCCGATGCGCCGCTGCTGCGCGAAGACCGCACGGAGAAAAACAATCACATATTTCACTGGGAAGTGGGCGACAAAGCCGCGACCGATAAAGCCTTCAAAGAGGCGGCGGTGGTTTCCAGAGTGAATGCGCTGTCGCCGCGCTGCCATCCGGCGCCGCTGGAAACCTGCGGCTGCGTGGCTGATTTCAACAAGGCCACGGAAAAACTTACCGTCTGGCTGACCTCGCAGGCACCGCATGCGCATCGCACGGTGTTTGCTCTGGTCGGGGGCATTCCGGAGCAGAACATACGCATCATCTCGCCGGATATTGGTGGCGGCTTCGGCAACAAAGTACCGGTGTATCCCGGCTACGTATGCGCGGTGGTGGCTTCGCTCACGCTGGGCGTGCCGGTCAAGTGGATTGAGACCCGCTCAGAGAACCTCCAGTCCACGGGCTTTGCCCGCGACTATCACATGGCAGCTGAGATCGCTGCCGACAAAGAAGGCAAAGTCAAGGCCCTGCGGGTGAAGACCCTGGCCGATCACGGCGCCTTCAACGCCGCCGCCCAGCCTACAAAGTTTCCCGCCGGACTGTTCAGTATCTGCACCGGCTCCTATGAATTTCCGCAGTCGTTCTGCGAAGTCGATGGCGTCTATACCAACAAAGCGCCGGGCGGCATTGCTTACCGTTGCTCTTTCCGCGTGACCGAAGCGGCCTACCTGATCGAGCGCGCCATGGACGTATTGGCTGACGACCTGAAGATGGACCCCGTGGAACTGCGCCAGAAAAACTTTATTCCCGCAGCCAAGTTCCCTTACAAATCACCTCTGGGCTGGACGTATGACAGCGGCGACTACCATGCCGCCATGAAGCTGGCGCTCGACACAGTCGGCTATGACGCTCTTCTCAAAGAACAGGCGGAAAAGCGCAAAAAAGGCGAGCTGATGGGCATCGGCATTTCCAGCTTCACGGAAATCGTGGGCGCCGGACCGGCCCATACATTTGACATCCTGGGCATCAAGATGTTCGACAGCGCTGAGATCCGCGTGCATCCCACGGGCAAAGCAATTTGCCGCATGGGTACCAAAAGCCAGGGCCAGGGTCATGAGACTACGTACGCGCAGATCGTGGCGCAGGAGTTGGGGATCCCGGCGAAAGACGTGCAGGTGGAAGAAGGCGATACGGACACCGCACCTTACGGTCTGGGCACTTATGCCAGCCGGAGCACGCCAACCTCAGGCGCCGCGGCTGCGATGGCTGCGCGGAAGATCCGCGAGAAAGCGAAGAAGATCGCCGCTTTCCTGCTGGAAGCGAGCGAAGAGGACCTGGAATGGGAGCCGGGAAAATTTTCGGTGAAAGGCGCGCCGGGAAAATCGAAGACGATCCAGGAAATTGCGTTTGCGGCTTACACCAACATTCCGCCCGGGCTTGAGGCCGGTCTGGAAGCGGTGAACTATTACGATCCGCCGAACCTGACGTTCCCGTTCGGCACTTATATCGCTGTCGTCGATATCGACAAGGGCACGGGCGAGATCAAAGTCCGCCGTTTTGTTGCTGTGGACGATTGCGGCAACATCATTAATCCAATGATCGTGGAGGGCCAGATCCATGGCGGTCTGACCGAAGGGTTTGCCATCGCTTTCATGCAGGAGATCGGGTACGACGAAAGCGGCAACGTGCAGGGCGGCACCTTCATGGACTACCTGGTGCCAACCGCGGTGGAAACGCCACACTGGGAGACGGGCAAGACCACGACGCCTTCTCCGCATCATCCGTTCGGCGCAAAAGGTGTAGGAGAGTCGCCCAACGTCGGCTCGCCGGCGGCGTTTGTCAACGCCGTTGTGGATGCGCTCTCCCATCTAGGCGTGAAGCACATCGACATGCCGATTACGCCGTGGAAGGTCTGGAACATTCTGAAGGAGAAGGGACTCACGGGCTGACATGGCGGTCAAGATCGAAAAGACCTTCCAGGTCAACGAACCCGTGGAGAAAGTGTGGGTCTTTCTCAGCGACCCGCGGAAAGTGGGGACATGCGTACCCGGAGCGCAGATCACCGAACAAGTAGACGACCGGACCTATAAAGGCGCAATCAAAGTCAAAGTCGGTCCGAGCGTCACCGACTTCAAGGGCGAAGTGCAGATTCTGCGCCTGGATGAGCAAGCTCATGAGATAGAAATCCTGGGTAAAGGGCAGGACGTGAAGGGCAAGGGCAGTGCGTCCATGAAGATGACCGGCAAGCTGCGCGCCGTGGACGGCGGGACGGAAGTCGTGAGTATTTCTGAACTCAACGTGGTCGGCATTCTCGCCCAGATGGGTAGCCGGGTCATCCATGAAGTCTCAAACATCATGTTTGAGCAATTTACAAAGAACTTCCGCCAGCAGTTGCAGAGCGCCAAGACCGGAGATTCGGAAACAACCTCCGCCACGCCCAAGCCGATCAGCGCTGTGGGCGTGGCCTTTTCAGCATTGAAGGCCGCCGTCACTGGGCACTCTGGAAGTGGGGAAAAGAAATCCGGCCCAGAGAGCACTAAAGATTCCGGCACAAACTAATGCCATCCCCGACTCTACCCAAAAGCAAAACAATCCACGACATCACGGAAGTGGCGCACGGATTCGAGCAACTCGGATATATTACCGATTCGGCGCTGGCTACGGTCGTTTATCTCACACTCAAATTAGGTAAGCCGCTGCTACTGGAAGGGCACGCGGGTCTGGGGAAGACTGAAGTGGCAAAGGTGCTGGCAGCGTTTCTCGGCACGCGGTTAATCAGGCTCCAGTGCTACGAAGGACTGGACGTCAACTCCGCGGTATATGAGTGGAACTATCAGAAGCAATTGCTGGCGATAAAGATTGAATCGGGCTCCGGACAGTCCGTCGAGGAGAAAGAGAAGCACATCTTTGGCCGCGAGTTCCTGATGGAGAGGCCATTGCTGCAAGCGATCCAGGAGCAGGAAGCTTCTCCGGTGCTGCTGGTGGATGAAGTCGATCGCGCCGACGAAGCGTTTGAAGCTTTCCTGCTGGAGTTGCTCTCCGATTTCCAGATCAGCATTCCAGAGCTGGGAACGATCAAGGCGAAGCATCCTCCGTTGGTCATACTTACGTCCAACCGCAGCCGTGAGCTGAGCGACGCGCTTAAGCGCCGCTGCCTCTACCACTGGATCGAATACCCGAGCCTGGAAAAAGAGATGAAGATCGTGACGGTGCGGCTTCCCCATATTGCCGAAGAGCTTGAACGGCAGGTCGTGGGCTTTGTGCAGTCGGCGCGCCGGTTAAATCTGATCAAATCACCCGGTGTGGCGGAAACGCTGGACTGGGCGCAAGCCCTCGCGGCGTTGGGAAAGACAAAGCTGGATGCGGTGTTGGTCGAAGAGACGCTGGGCTGCCTGTCCAAGTCGATGGATGATTCCGCCAAGATCAGAGCAGCCGGCATTGAAAAGATGATCGCGGAAGTTGGTTAGGGATGTCAGAGGCACTAGCGGAGAGAGTGGACCAAGCTATTGTTGAGTTTTGCCGCTTTGCTCGGGCGAACGGGCTGCTTACTGGAGTGAAGGAAAGCATAGGCGCACTTGAGGCGGCGAAGACTGTCGGCATCGCAGACCGCGAAACCCTGAAAACAGCCTTGCGGGCTGTTCTCTGTTCTTCCAAGGCCGACTGGGACGATTTTGAAGAACTCTTTGAAGCATATTGGAAGGCGCGGCGGAGTTCGCGACCGCCTGTGCCTCGAGACAAGCGAGCTGGTTCCACGCACGAGCTTCAGTCTCAGGAAAAAGCTGGCTTGATGCTACCTGCTGACAGCAACGCTCCGATTTCCGAAGACCACGCTGGCAAAGCGGTGTTGGGCGCCACGGCCCACGAGCGTCTTAAGCAGGCCGACTTCTCGCAGGTCGCTCATTCTGACTTGCCTGACCTGGAGCGGCTCGCGCTGCGTTTGCTGCGGCAGATGAGCTTGCGGCTTTCGCGACGGCTTAAAGTCTCCAGGCTGCGTGACAAAGTGGACCTGCGCAGGACCATCCGCCGCAGCATCAGCCGGGGTGGCGACCCCATTGATCTCAGCTTTCGTGGCAGAAAGCTGCAACAGCAAAGGCTCGTTATTTTGCTCGACGTAAGCGGTTCCATGAACCCGTACAGCTTGTTCCTGGTCAGGTTTGCCTACGCGCTACAGAAATATTTCAGGCGTGTGGATACGTTTCTGTTTAGCACACAGATCACGGACATCACTGCCGCCCTGCGCACGCGCCAATTGCAAGACGCTATGCATGCGCTCTCACAAGAAGCGGCAGGATGGTCGGGGGGGACGAAGATCGGAGAGTCGCTGCACGAGTTCAGCATCCATCAGCGCAGACTGCTCTCCCGCGATACCATGTTGATGGTCCTGAGTGACGGATGGGACACCGGCGAACCCGAGGCGCTCGCAGCCGAGATTAACGCGATCAAGCGCCGCGTAAGAAAAATCATCTGGCTCAACCCGCTGCTGGGTATGGAAGGATACCAGCCAGTGACTCGCGGCATGAGTGCTGCACTGCCGTACATTGATGTCTTTGCGCCGGCGCACAATCTGGCGAGCCTGCTTGAACTGGAAAGGCACCTGAGTCGCGACTAAACATTGCGCAACAAATATTACTTGAGACGAACCGTTAGGACAGGGATGCTGCGAACTAGAATAAAGCTATGCTTGACCGCTTCTTGAAGAAAACATCGGAGCTGATGGCCCAAGGCGCGTCATTCGCCGTGGCGACGGTGGTCCGTTGTCAGCCGCCCACATCAGGTAAGCCCGGCGACAAAGCAATCATTCACGCCAACGGCAAGATATGGGGCTGGATCGGCGGCGGATGTGTACAACCCGTCGCGGCAAAAGAAGCATTGAAGGCCCTGGTGGATGGTCGCCCCCGATTGGTACGCATCAGTCCTTTGCCCAGCGATCCGGAGGAGGGCATTGTGGACTACACCATGACGTGCCATAGTGGCGGGGCGATGGATATTTACATCGAACCGGTCTTGCCCAAGCCGCATCTGGTAATTCTTGGCCGTTCACCCGTGGCGCAGACTCTGGCTCGGTTGGGCAGGACGATTGGGTACGGAGTATCGGTTGTCTCGCCGGAAGCTGTAGAAGGTTTCGCTGATGCCGAGTTGGTCGTGGCGAAAGACTACAGCCTGCAGGACGCCAGGGTTTCTTCACGAACACTTATCGTGGTATCGACCCAGGGTGAGGGCGATGAAGAAGCGCTGGAGCAGGCGTTGAAAAGTGATGCGGATTACGTTGCTTTTGTCGCCAGCAAAACCAAGGCCGGCAAAGTGGTTGACTACTTGAAATCGAGAGGCATCAGTGCGGGAAAGCTTGGCAAAGTGAGAGCGCCGGCTGGGCTTGATATCCATGCGCAGTCGCCGGAGGAGATAGCCGTCAGCATCCTGGCGCAGATCATCCAGGTGCGCGGAGAGACAGCGCGAGTGCCCAGTTTCTCGCAACCTGCATCGTCGTTGTCGATCGTCACTACTGAGGTTAAAGATCCAATCTGCGGCATGACCGTTGATACGAACAAAGCCAGCCATAAATCCGAATATCAAGGAAAGATGTTCTTTTTCTGTTGCGCTGGATGCAAACAGACCTTTGAGCGCGGGCCCGAGCGTTATTTTGGGTTGACCAATCCGCAAGCCTAACCTTCCTCTACCCGCTCGCAAAAGATCAGCCGTCTTATGCAGAGTCTCCGCAACAGACAGCACGAAGCCAGCGCCGGTGAGTCCTGGCGTTTTTCCTTAGAATGGCCAGAAATTTGAAGTTTTCAACCGGTGGTGGGAGTACCAAAGTAAGTAGATTTGAGGGAACGAGCATGCCATACTTGCAGTTTTAGTTACTTCAGTTTTGAGCCAGATCAAGTCGTGAAGCCGATAAAAGATGCAGAGGAGCATTGGCAGTCCTGCGTAAAAAATGGATTCGGAAAGCCAACGACGCTTGAACGGCGAACCTGTCCGTTCAGTACCGGCAGAGCGGCAGGAACAAGCTCCTGACGTTGACAATCTTTTTGACGCATTTGTCGGCATTAGTGCCGAGGGTCTCGTTACTGCCTGGAACCTCCAGGCAGAGGACACTTTCGGATGGTCGAGTTCTGAGGCCATGGGCCGCCCGGTCTGGCAGTTGATTGTTCCGGCCCGCAACAGCCGTCGCCTCCAACAGACTCTTACTCGACTTCTTCTGCGCAATGAAGCTTCGTCCCAAAGAGCGAGAACGAAAGTGACCGTTTTGCATCGGGATGGGGAAGAATTCGAGATAGAAGTGATCCTTTCTCCGATGCAGTCCGGCAACAGCCTTGCCCTTGTGGCCCGCCAGATAAGCCAGCGCAACTTCACCGAAGTGGAAGCCGAGCAACGCCATCACGCTCTCATGGACCAACTTGGAGAATGCTATGTCGAGAGCGATCTGCGCGGCAAAATCACCTTTGTCAATAAAGCATACTGCAACACGTATGGCGTCTCCCGAGAAGACCGTAAAGGCAGCGACTACAAGATGATGTTTGCTCCGGAACTGGCCAGCCTCTTTCGCGACGCCTACTCCAAGGTCTACCGCACCGGAGAAACTGTAAAACTCGACTATTCGATGACCCTGCACAACGGCAGGCACGTCTTCAACGAACAGTCCATCTCACTAAGGAGGGATGTTCAGGGTAATCCGGTGGGGTTTATGGTTCTTATTCGCGATTGCTTTGAGCGCAAGCAGAATGAATTGGAATTGGTGAAGGCCAGGCAGGCTGCCGAAACAGCCAGCAAGGCAAAGGGAGAATTTTTGGCCAACATGAGCCACGAAATTCGCACGCCGCTCAACGGCGTGATCGGCATGCTTGAACTGGCCCGCGAGACAAACCTTACATCGACACAGAGGGAGTTTCTGGAGATGGCACACAGCGCGGCCAACAGCCTCCTCACGGTAATCAATGACATTCTGGACTTCTCCAAGATCGAGGCCGGCAAGTTAGAGCTGGAGCAGACCGAATTCGATCTTTCGGAGGCAGTTGCTCAGGCGGTTGGCATCACAAGTCTCATTGCTCTGAAGAAGGGCCTCAGCCTGAGTTCGGAAATCGCGCCTGACGTTCCCAGATTCCTGCTGGGTGATCCTATTCGTCTCAAGCAGGTGCTGCTCAATCTAATAGGAAACGCGGTCAAGTTTACTCATCATGGGCAAATCAAAGTGCGCGTGCGGATGGAAGGAATGCAGGACGGCAAAGCGCTGCTGAAGTTCTCCGTCACCGATAGCGGCATTGGAATTCCACCTGAGAAACAAAAGGTGATCTTTGGGGCTTTTTCACAGGCGGATGCGTCGACCACGCGGAAATTTGGAGGAACGGGCTTAGGGTTAGCCATATGCTCCCGCGTCGCACAATTTATGGGAGGAACTGTTTGGGTGGAAAGTGAGACGGGCAAAGGTTCAACGTTTCACTTCACTGCGGCCCTGGAAACCGCAAACGGACCCAGCCCCAAGTTGACGGAAGCTGTTGTGGCGAACCATGTGCCGGAACGAAGCCGCAAACTCAAGATTCTTCTGGCAGAAGACAACTTAATCAATCAGAAGCTGGCGGTGTGCCTGCTGGAAAAGCTCGGCCATGAGGTGGCAGTGGCGGAAACAGGCCTTGAGGTCCTGGCTAAGCTGGAAGAGCACGCCTTTGACCTGGTGTTCATGGATGTACAGATGCCGGAGATGGACGGCTTCACGACTACTGCCGCCGTTCGTGTCCAGGAGGAAGGGGCAAACGCCAGAATACCGATCATCGCCATGACCGCGCATGCCATGAAAGGCGATCGCGAACGCTGCCTCGAGGCGGGTATGGATGATTATGTCAGCAAGCCGATTCATTCGGATGCAATCAACGCGGCCATCAAAAGAGTCTTGAAGTCCTGCGAATGTCTTTCATGACAGGTCCACGGGGCCGGTTGCGATGTCGTGATTAGCGAGCTAACAGGCCAGCTTTCAGCTCACCATAACTGTTTGCCCCAGTCCAGGCTTTCGCGCAATCGTTTCTTCAGGATTTTCCCGCCGGGATTCCGAGGCAGGGTTTCCGAACGTAGCACGAGATACTGCGGCACCTTGAAATCGGCAAGATGCGCTTTCGCAAAGTCAAGAATGTCGCCGGTTTCAACGGTGGCGCCCGGTTTGAGGACTACGGCGGCGCCAACTTTTTCACCCATCATTTTGTCGGGCACGCCGACCACGGCAACTTCAAACACAGCCGGATGCGCCGCCAGCGCGTTTTCCACCTCAACGCAGTAAACATTTTCGCCGCCACGGTTGACCATGTCTTTCTTTCGGTCGACGATCTGAACGAACCCCTGCTCGTCCAGGCGCGCCATGTCGCCGGTGCGCAGCCAGCCTCCGGCAAACGTTTCGGCCGTGGCTTCCGGCTTGTTCCAATAGCCTCTTACAACATTGGGGCCGCGCATGAGCAATTCGCCAACGTCGCTGCCAGACAGTACTTCATCCAGTTTCAAGTCCACAACCGGCGCGGCGAAGCCCACGGTCTCCGGCCGCAAGCGCGCATACTCATGCGGCAGAAAAGTAGCCACGGAGGAACACTCCGTCAAGCCAAAGCCGTTGCCCACACGCGCATTGGGGAAAGCATCAATGATGCGGGTCACGAGGTCGGGCGCGATAGGAGCGCCACCATAACTCACGCGATTGATGGCCGCGGTATTGATCTCGCGAAAATTTGGCTGGTTGATGGCCAGCCAGTAGACCGCCGGCACGGACGTTAGCGTGTTGATTCGCTCCGCTTCAATCAGCTTCAGGAAGCTCTGGACGTGGAACGTGGGCATGATCACTGTGGCGCCTCCGCCTTCACACGCAACCAGAAACTGGCTGTTGCAGCCGGTCACATGGAAAAGAGGAACGGAAACCAGCGTGCGCGTGCTGCCATCAAACGGCAACAGGCTCACACGCCGGCAGGTCTCGACGTTGGAAAGAAACCCTTCGTGCGTCGTCATGGCCCCTTTGGGAAATCCAGTGGTGCCGCTGGTGTAGAAGATGGCAGCGACGTCCTTTTGCTGCAGATGCTCAACCACCAGGCTGTTTCCCGCGGGCAACGGCTGTCCGGGAAGAAGCACGTACTTGCTGCCTGAATCCTTCACTACGTATTCAATTTCAGAGTCCGTAAAACGAGTGTTCACAGGCACTGCTACAGCGCCGGCCATTTGTATGGCAAAAAAAGCGACACACCAATCGACCCCGTTGCCCAGGCGGATAGCCACGCGATCTCCGGGTTGAATGCCCAGCGCATGCAACCCGCCAGCCGTCCGCGCAGCACGGTCCCAAAAGCTGCGATAAGTAAGCCGCTCCCCACTTGCTTCGACCACCGCTTCATTGGCGGGCCATTTTTCGACAGTGCGTTGCAGCATCTCCACCAGCGATCGTGGACGGTTTTGATACCGTGCAACGCCGTCGGCGCCGCGCGCGATTCCTGTTTCGTCGAAGGGGTGAATTAAGCTGCTCAATAGGTCCCCTGTCGTTCAAAGATTCTTCTTGGGTTTGTGATCAGCATAGTCTGCAACTGCTCTTCCGTCACGCCCTTCTGTTTCAGCGCTGGGATAACGTCATTGTGAATGTGAAGGTAATGCCATCGCGGCAAAATCGTGGGCAGAGGTCTTTCCGGCAGCCAATGGTTATAGCAAGCGGCATCATGCGAAAGCACCATCTTTCCGGCATGGCCGCGCTGGCACATGGCCGCAACGGTCTGTACGCGGTCTTCAAAGGAGAGAATAGTATCGATGCCGAAACGGTCCATGCCGATGTATGAGCCATTGCCGACCAGTTCTTCCAGATAGGCCAGGTCGGTGGTGTCTCCGGAGTGTCCGATCACCACGCGCGAGAGATCAACGCCCTCCTCGCGAAAGATCCTCTGCTGGTCAAGCCCCACGCGCCGTCCGGCATGAGTATGAGTGGAAATAGGCACGCCGGTCTTCCGCTGCGCCTGCGCGGTAGCGCGTAGAATGCGCTCCACGTCCTTGGTGACTCCGGGTTCGTCGGTGGCGCACTTCAGGATGCCGGCCTTTACTCCGGTATCGGCGATTCCTTCCTGAATATCGCGCACGAACATGTCCACGATCAACTCCGGCCCGTCCAACACCGTGCCAGGGCCCCGGAAATGAAAGTACAGAGGCGCATCATGGTAAGTGTAGATGCCAGTGGCGACGATAATATTGATCTTTGTCTGTTGCGTGATTCGCTTGATCCTGGGAACGTAGCGGCCCAGGCCGATCACGGTGAGATCGACGATCGTGTCCACTCCTCTTGACTTCAGTTCATTCAGGCGGGCCACGGCGTCGGCAATCCGGTTCTCTTCGGCGCCCCACTCTTCCGGATAATTCTGGAGAATCTCGGTGTCCAGGATGAACACGTGTTCGTGCATCAGCGTAGCGCCGAGCGTGGAAGAATCGATAGGGCCGCCAACCGTTTGTACCTGAGCCATGCTGAAAGATTCCTTCGCGTGCGATGGAGGGCAAGTATACAGGCGATCTTCCACGCGTCAAGCGACGGCACAGAATGCTCTCGGGAATCCTGCTGCACCTGCAAATCCCGTACGCTGCCTGCCAATCTGTGAATTTTTGGAATGCTGCTGTAGTTCACGAAAGGCGGATTGTTTCTATGGATTTTGAAATGACTATACAAAAAACCGAACATAAAAGCCTTAAAGTTAGAAGAAGCACAACAGTATCAATGCTTCCAGGCCAAGTCCCAAGGTGGAACAGAAGCCGCGGCGCGCGCCCAAATAAAAATGAACGATCGTCTATTAAAAATAAATCTACGTTCGTTTATTTTGTGGTAAGCTGCGTGCGCTTTAAAACGCGAGAAATACAAGCTCGATTCGCACCGCAAAGAGGACCAGAAGGAAAGAGACCAGCCGAACCAAGCATTGTGCCGTCGAGACCTGTATTTCTTTTCGCTGCTATTTGTGAAAACTTTTGAATTCCATGTTGATTTCAGGAGGGCGCAATGAAAGGTTCCAACAGGTCCTGCTTCTTGTTCATGCTTGTGGTTTTGCTGGGAGCCCTCTCAGCATTCGCGCAGGTTGATTACTCCACGGCCACGCTCCGTGGGACTATTACTGATCCGCAAGGCGCGGTCATTCCTGCCGCTACTGTAACGGCAACCAGTTCAGCCACGGGAATAAGCAAGTCAGTGAAAGGGGACTCTGGCGGCCACTATCAACTGCTCGCGCTGCCTCCGGGTACGTACCAGCTCAGTTTTGAGGCGACGGGTTTTGGTAAATCAGTGGCCAAAGGCGTCCAGGTGACAGTAGGCCAAACCCTGGTCTTCGACACAACGTTGAAGGTGGGTACTGTCAGTGAAACCATTGAAGTCGGCACAGACAGCGTCCCGCTGATCCAGGTTGACCAGAGCCAGCAGGCCAACACGATTAACAGCATGCAGGTCGAAGAACTGCCTAACATTGGACGCAACTTTACGCAGAGTGTCTACACACTGCCTGGGGTCACGAACTCAGACGCGCCGCGCAGCCAGAACCCTGGGTTCACCGGATACCTGACTACCGGTTTTTCCATCGGTGGCAGCAATGGCCGGAACAACCTCTCCACTATCGACGGTGGTGACAACGAGTTCGGCACCGGGCAATACCGAATCACGTCGTACCCGGTCGACGCGATCCAGGAATTCCAGGTCAACCGCAACGGCTTTGCGCCCGAGTTCGGATTTACCAATGGCAGCGCCATCAACATTGTCACCAAGAGCGGAGGAAACCTGTGGCACGGCGACGCCTTTGGATACTTCCGCAATCAGAGCACGGAGGCGACAAACTTCTTCAACGGATTGCAGGGTTTCCCCCAGGCGTCCAGCCAAAATGCATATCTTGGTGGCTCATTGGGCGGGCCCATCGCCAAAGACAAAATGTTTTTCTTTACCTCGTATGAGTTTCAAAAAGGGGACACTCCGAATTTCGGCAACGCCGGCGTCTTGACCGCGCCCACTGTGCTGGGCCTGAATGCGCCGGGATTGGGCGCCAATTGCGCAACGCAGTTCGCCAGCAAAACCCCCGACCAGTTGTGTTACCTGAATGCGTTGAAGTCTTCGGGAAATCCTTTCCTGGTTGGCTTCGCGAGCGACCCCACGCTCAATTTTGGGCTGGTTCCCCTGAATAATCCTGCGCTGAAGACCATCCTGACCCGGGATAACGGCATATTCAATAGCCCGGACAGGTTGCATAACATCCTTGCTCGCTTTGACTATCAGCCGAGCGAGAGGGATTCCATCGGTTTCCGCATTGTTTACGCCCACAATAACTTCACGTCGCCACTCGATGGCATCCTTAACACCAGTCCGGATGGCTACACCCTGTTCGTCAGGGATTTCAGCATTCTTGGCACCTGGGCGCGCAACATCAATACCAATCTGTTGAACCAGCTTCTGGTCCAGGTTGTTCCGCGCAATCGCTCGGAAGCAATTCCATTTCACGACAACGGGGTCAATTTCAGTCTGGGTACCCTGGGCGCGAACGGACCGGGCGGCACCTCCACTTTCGGTGCTCCCGCGCTTCTTCCCTATAAGGAGCACCAGCAGCGTTACCAGTTTGAAGACAACGTGACGTGGATCCACAACGCCCATTCCATCAAGTTCGGCGTTTCCTACCGGCCCGCCAATTACGCCGTGGAAAATGATCTGTGGTTCAATCCAGAATTTGATTTCAGAGACGGGGCCATTCCACTTATACAACTGGCGACTGGCTCACCAGCGGTTCAAGGTGCATTGATCGGCTTTAATAATGCCAACCATTTAGGTGCGCCGGGGTGTGGGACTACGCTAGCTAACCCTTGCCTTGCGCCAAGCACGAATCTCACAGCGCCTCAATCTTTTTCCTTTGGCTTGCCCGTGGACGAACTGGCGGGATTCAACAATCCCTTCTGGAAGGGCTGGGGACACTATTTTGGCAGTTACGTTCAAGATACCTGGAAGATCAACTCACGACTGACGATGACCGGCGGCCTACGCATGGACTATGACGGCGAGCCTCCTCCACTTGGCGGCAGCTTTTACGCTTCGCCGCGGTTGGGATTTGCCTGGGACGCGTTTGGAGATCATAAGACCTTGGTTCGCGCCGGCGCAGGAATCTATGTAGCGCCGGTTGACGTCCTGATCCCGTCCTATGGTTCGCTCCTGGATGGCACTGGCAGATACATCAATGAGGCTGCAACCTTGTTGAGTGCTTCGGACCCAAGGGTGGCTCAACTCTGGGGACGCGGTATAGCTGAAGGCGAACTGCCCTTCGGTCATCTTACCCCCGGCGACTACGCCGCCGTTGGTATTAACATTACCACGCCGGGTGCTTCGGTTGGTTACAGCGTCCAGCCGAACTACAAAAACCCTTACACCGTGCAGACGAGCCTGAGCATTGACCGGGAATTGATGAAGAACCTGTCCTTGGAACTGGGATACAACATGTATCACGGTGTCCATCTGCAAATGCCGGTGGAGACGGCTTATGCTGAAGTCAGCCCGGGAAGCCCTCTATGCGCCACTGCCTTCGCCGCATTTCCGGGATGCGTGGACGCCACCGGCGGTCCGCTTTACGCGCCCGCTACCGGTCAAATTCAACACACAACGTATTCCTCCATCGGCAGCTCCATCTACCACGGAATGACGGCCTCTTTGACGAAGAGGTACAGTCATGGCCTGCAGTTCCAGGTCAACTACACCTGGAGCAAGACGATCGATAACGTGATTGATTTTGCCAGCTTCCAGAACTGGTTCCGGCCAAGCAGAATCAACCTGTTTCGCGCGGTATCAGTCTTTGACATCCCGCACAGCCTGGTGGCGAATGCGGTCTATACCACGCCGTTCAAAGCAGGCTCAGGGCACGTGCTGTCCAGCATATTGGCGGACATCAGCCTTGCGCCGGTCTTGACCGTACGCAGCGGATTGCCGTTCTCCATTCGGACGCCCAGCCTGCAAAACGGGACTGCGATCGACAACAACTATGCTATGCCGTTCGGCGCCTCCCGCGACAGCAACCGGGGCGCGGCCTATGCTACCACCGACCTCAGATTCAACAAGGCCTTGTTCCTCAGCCGGGACCGCAGGGTCAAAGTGAACCTGATTGTGGAAGGAACCAACATCTTCAATCGCATTAACTTTGACAAGATCAGCGACCAGTTCGATATTGGCGGCCTCTCTTCCGCCGTGACTCTGGCCAACGGGCAGACGTTGAATCTGCTCCAAGGGCCGTACACTGGTCTGCACGGCGTTAAACCGAAAACCGCAGCGGACATACAAAAGCCTCTTTCCTTTGCCGCAGCGGACTTGCCACGCCAGATTCAGTTTGGGCTCAAGCTCGCGTTCTGATTCCATCTGGTCTGTTGAGATGGCTGTGAGAGTTGCGATTCGAAAAAAGAATGAAGAGGTCACCGGGTATGCATATACCCCGGTGACCTCCACCATATTCGGGCCCGGCTGCCGGCGTTCGCAGAAATCAATTCATCTGGCATAAAATCAACCATCAATTCTGCTGGAAGGAACAATCGTCCATCGTGCCGAAAATCGCCCAGGATCGGATAGAGGAGAACCAGCGTCGGATCATGGCAGCGGCCCTTGATTTGTTTACCAAACAAGGGTTCTATGGGACCAACATCCGTGAGATAGCGGCGAAGGTGGGCGTTTCCACCGGCGCGATCTACACCTACTATCCCAGCAAGGAGGCGATTTTTGAGGCCCTGGTACAAAGCTATCGCGCACACAAAGACAACTGGCTCAGGCAGACGTGCGCGACCCTGAAGAGCCCTCTCTCCAAAGATGATCTCAAGAGGCTGGCCGCGGAAGTGCGCTCGCTCTTGTACAGCGATCCCGAATATCTGCTGCTGATCTATATTGACGTGGTTGAATTCCAGAACCAGCATTTTGCGGAAACATTCCGTGATGTACCGGAACAATTTCGCCGGCTGATGGGGCCGGCCTTGCGCAAGGCCAGGCAGGATGGCAGCTGGCGTGGCGAAGATCCCGCGTTTGTGCTGGCCTCAGTCTATCTTCACTTTTTTACTTATGCGGGCATCGAAAAGCTCTATCACGGTAACCAGCATCTCGGTGTTTCTGATGAAGTGGCCGCGGAGCGCTTTGCCAATCTTCTTTGTCGAGGACTGTGGGCTTCAGGACCGAGCGCCAGTTCCAACAACGGACGAGGGAGCGGGCCGGAGGGTTACACAAAACGGAAAATCGAAATGTTGCATCAACCTGTGCGTGACCGGATTGACCTGATGCGTCTTCTTTCCGGCAGGCTCTGGAGTTCGCCGCCGGACATACCTTCGGGCGATTCCCAGACCAAGGCAGAGCCAATGCTGTTTGTGCCTAAGATCAGCCGGACCCGAATCGATCAAAATCAGCTCAGGATTGAATCGGCAGCGCTGGAACTTTTTACCCGGCAGGGATTCCATTCCACCAGAATGCGGGAGATCGCGGAGAAAGCCGAGGTTTCCTCGGGGTCGATTTACACCTACTATCCCAGTAAAGAAGCGCTGTTCGCGAGTCTCGTCAAGAATTACCGGTCTTGCATGCGCGGTTTTCGCGGCCGGGTTTTGCGTGCCCTCGATGATCCCTTCTCCAAGAACGGTCTTCGGCTGCTGGCTTTCGCTGTCCGCTCCATGGTCTATCACGACGCCGAATATCAGCTCCTCACCTTTATTGACATCATTGAATTCGGGAACCAGCATTTCGCTGATACGTTTTACAGAATGCCGGAACAGTTCCGCCGCGTTATGGGCCCGGTCCTGGACAAGGTGAAAAAGCAAAAAGGCTGGTGTGGAGAAGATCCAGCATTTGCCCTGGCGGCGATCTATCTCTATTTCTTTACCTATTTCACGGTGGAGAGGCTCATGCAGCGAGGCAACCAGCATCTGGGGATTCCTGACAGCCAGGCGATCGAACGGTTGATCAATCTTCTTTCCCACGGACTCTGGCGATCAGCAACAACGAGTCTCAAATCGCGGCCCAAAGACAAGACTCCCGATCTGGATGTGGCGAATCGCAAAGAGCGCAAGTCTTTGACAGTAATTGCTTCCGGCAATGGCATGGCGAAATGAGCCAGTCTTTCTGTCCGAGATAGGCCAGTGAAAAGTGACCGCCATACCCCTCATCGCTATAATAGGTTGATCGCGCATTTGATCGATTGCGTAGCAAAAGCTTTACCCAGGCAAAATTGAGGGGCCTGTAGCTCAACGGTTAGAGCAGCAGACTCATAATCTGTTGGTTGTAGGTTCGAATCCTACCGGGCCCACCAAAAACCTCGATTGCAAAAATCAGCAGCCGTTGATGATATTTTAAATCGCTGCTGATTTAAGTTTTTTCGACTGTGTCTCTATCCACTATTAATATAGTCCGACATTAAGCTGCTATAGGCTCGATCCATGGCTGACATACTGCCTGAGAGGTTTATAAAACGAGCGGTCGATCTAGCAAAGGTACAAAGCCTTTATGATCGCAATTTGTTCCAGCAGGCATTTCAGGAAACTTCTGATTACTGGAATGCGGCCACGCGGTTGGATGATCTACCTACGAGCGATCTGGTCCTGGCCACGCGGCTTTCCGCGCGCCTCGGTGGATTCCGTCTTTCACGTTGGCTGGCCCGGACGGCATTCGATCGAGATAGCGAGAACGCGCTTGTTCAGTACTACACCTGCCACATTATCCGCAAGGGCTGGAGGTTGTTTGACGACTTTAAGGCAATGGAAGCCAATCCCGAGCTTAAGGATGCTGACCCGGACACGCAGTCAAGCTGGCTTGCATACTCTGCAGTGCGGTGGGCTTCAATTCGTGATTTTGAACGCGCTCACAAATGTATCGAACGTGCGCGATTCTGGAAGGCAGACGAAAGCTGGGTATTAAGTTGTGAGTCCGATGTTTTTGGCATGGAAGACCGATGGCCTGAGGCGCTGACTTCTGCCGAGCAATCCTGGGAGATCAATCCGGGAGCGCCATTTGCGGCGCGAAGTCTCGCAGGCAGTCTGATGAACCTTCGCCGCGTGCAAGAAGCGGCGGAACGGTTGGCTGCGGCGGCGGCGCAAAGCGAATCATTTGAGCTACCAATGCTTGCGGGCTGGTATCTCTGCGCTCTGGCGGAGACATGTGATCAAGAAGAGAGAACCCACGTTCTCAATCGCGCCACAGAGCTTGCAAATCGTATGCCGGGGCTGGCGCCTCTGGCGGACCGTGATACGCGCGCGGTTTTCGCCCGCACCAGACTCGATATCGCCCAACTTGCAGACGATCACCAGGGTATGGAGCACTGGGCGGAAGAAGCGAGGTCTCCTTTTCACCGCAAATTGGTGAAGAATCTCCGCAACAATCCTGCGGGCCTTCGCATCCGTCTGCCTTTTCGCCGCTCTGTTCAGAAGCACGATGAATGCCTGCCCACGAGCATCGGCTCAGCTATGGCGGCCATGGGTCTGAACATTGACGCAGAAGCCATGGCGGCTGAGATTACTTTTGGTGGAACCGCGGAATGGGCGGCCGCGGAATGGCTGGAGAGACGCGGGTTGCATGTGCGCTTTTTCGTAGCCACTCCGGAGGTTTCGGTACTGCTGATCAAAGCAGGCTTCGCTTTTGTCGTCACGCTCGAATATGACAGCGCTGCTCATGCTGTGGCCGTTGTCGGTCTGGACGAAGCGTCAGGCACACTGATCGTTCATGATCCCCAGAGTTTTCGAAACAGCGAATATCTTGTAAGTGCAATTGGAAAAAACGAGAAACCGCTGGGGCCCGCCGCGATGGTCGCCGTTCCGCAGGAAAAATTATCCTTACTGGAACAGTTGCTCCCCAGACCGGATTCGGAGGCGGCGGCTGCACGCGAAGCTCATCATCGAGCGGAAGTTTTGCATGGTGCAAGTGAGATGCGCCAGGTTGTCGCAAAGCTTGCTGCACAACACCCTTCGCATCCCATCACGTTCCTGCTCCAGGCATTCCAGGACCACAAGGACGGTCACATCGGGTCCGCGCTGGCTCAGTTGCAAAACCTGTTAAGGGAATTCCCCGGTGCGGCTCCGGTCCGGGCCAATCTTCTTTCGTGCTGCCGGTCATTGGGCAATACCGCCATGATGCGGAAGACGTTGGCTGACGTGGTGGAGCACGGAATTCTCCCTGGAGTCCAATCGCAGCAGGATTGGGTGTATCCTCCGTCCGGCTACGTAGCCGAGTATGCGGATCTTCTGCGCAGTTCTGCGCAGACGCGCGACCAATCACGAAGGATGCTCTACGCACTGATTCGCCGGCATCACACATGTGCATCAGCGTGGCATATTCTTGCCGACCTCTTATGGGACGAGCGGGATATCGAAGGGGCCCGGCTTGGATATCGGATCTCCGCTTACCTCGCTGACACAAACGAACATTATGCCCGGGCGTATTGCAACGTGCTGGGTCATGCGGGGCGAGAAGAAGAAGGCCTGGAATGGCTGGCACAAAGAGTGCGCAGGTTCGGCTCTTCTTCGCATGCAGCGGCCACCTGGGTCACTTGGATCAGTTGTCTGGAAGCGTGGGGCCGGCCCGAGCGGGCCCTTGCGGCAGCGCAGGAATCCCTTGCTCACTACAGCACTTCCGCGGAGTTGCTCGCCTTTCTGGTCCCGTTTTTCAGTCGTATGGGCGATTGGGCAACAGCGGAAGAGCATTTGTTGCTGCTTGAGCGTTCGGGAAACGTTGCTCTGTTCCGGGAAGCGGCGGCGGCTTTTTATCAAATGCGCGGCGACCTGGCCAAGGCCATTGAGAACGCTGAAGCAGGGTTGCGTGAAGATCCGTTTTCCATGAGAGTTCGCTACAAATTTATGGAACTGCTTGCCGCGTGCGATGGCGCACCCGTAGCGATCGAGCGAGCAAGGACCTGGAGGAAGGACCATCCGGCGCACGATGAGATGGAGGAACTTTATTGCAGACAGCTGGACCGCGTCTCGTACACATCCTGGCGCAAATATTCGGTGGTGCTGCGACGCGTGAAACGCAATCCTGAGGACGGCTGGGCCTGGCGCGAACTTGCATTTTGCGCCATCTTCGATTTTGAACACGCGGACGAGAAGCGGCGGAAGCGTCTGGGATTGCGTATTTCCCGTTATCTGGACCACTGTGACCGCATCGCGCCAGGAGACGCAGTGACCCTTCGTGTCCACGCGCAATGGGCTGAAGCGTGTAACGAATGGGCGCAGGCCGTGGAGCTATGGCTGGAAGCGATTGATCACGATCCGGCAAGCGTGTACGCCTATCAGCAAGCCTGGAATTGTTCGCTCAGGCTGGACCAGGAGCGGCGCCGCGCCATTTGGACCCGCATGGAATCAACGTTACTGCGACAGCCTGGCCGTTTGAACGCAGCCCAGGAAATGATCATGCTGGTTGCACGGAGATTTGGCGTTGCCCTGGCGGAAGAATCGGTGTCGCGTTGGAATGAAGTTCGGCCTGATGATCCGGAGATTGTGGAAGCCCACGTTGACCTCCTGCTCAATTACGGACATGGACGTACCGATTACGATCGCGCGCTGGGGTTGGTTTTGCCCGGACTGCAGCGTTTTCCATTTCAAGTGGGGCTGCGTTTCTCGCACGCTGCGGCCCTGCGTAGCCTGGGCAGATTTAAGGAAGCAGAGCAAGTACTCACTGAGATTGTCCGGCGGCATCCTGACAATGCTTCTGCGGAGACTCAAATTGCCTGGGTCATTCATCGCCATGGCCAAACTGACGATGCTCTCCACGGGCTTGAGATGGCGCGGGCGCGTCACCCGCAGAATACCAGCCTGCCCCAGGCGCAAGTGGAGATTCTGATCGATGCGAACCGCTTGCGCGAAGGTCGAGAAATGATCTTCCGGACCACACAGCGCTTCCCCGCTGATGTCGGCTGGCGCGAGAACGCTATCAGACTCCTCCTCGATTGTGGTGATCCCGACGGCGCCGTCCAGGCCGCCCGGGATGGTGTGACAGAGCATCCGCGAGGCGCTTATTTATGGCTGCTTCTGGGCAAAACGCTTTACCAGCTTCCGCGGTTCGCGGCGCAGGGTGAAATCGAGTCCTGCTTCCGGCGCAGCATGGCGTTGAACGCGGGAATGTTCGAAGCAGTCGATTATCTGGCGATCTTGCTGACAAAGCAGCGCCGTTACTCTGAAGCTGAAGAAATCATGCTTCGCGCTGAAAAACGCCTCAGCTTTTCTTCTCAGGCTCAGGCCCGGGTGGCATGGATCCACCGCCAGGATGAGCGGAAGCATGCGGCCCTGGAAGAAATGGTCTCTGTTGTCAGGCAGAGTCCCTGGTACGAATGGGGCTGGAAATGGCTTCTTGACTGGATCGTCGAAGATAAATCATGGGACAGCGCCCGGAGCCTGCTTGCCCAGGTCCCTCCTGAGTTACGCACAAATATTTCCGTGCGCCAGCGACGTCTGGAGGTCTTGCAACTGGCGGGGCTTCCCACACAGGAACTGGACAATGAATGGAATAGCTTACTCCATGATTTCCCTGAAGAAGCGTCCCTCCATTTGATTCGCTACGACACACTGCGTGACAGCAAGCGATGGTCCGAGGCGGTAGAAATTCTGAAAGCTTACAGGACCGTCGATCCTGACAGTCCTTATGTTCTGGCCCGCTGGGTCGAAGTACTCGTTCGCGAGCAAAAGAAAGACGAGTCGATCAGTGCCCTGATGAGGATTTTTTTCGCCGAGGTCGAGCCTTCCACATGGCCTGCAGAGTTTGGATGGACGTCGATAAGGAGCAACTTGTATGAAGAGGACGCCTATCTGAGAGCTCGCGGTCAACTGGAGCAGGGCCAGCGTCCCACAGAACAGGCCATTTTGATCCTCGCTGGTCATGCCCTGGAACATGGCGAAAGCAACAAGCGGGCGATCCAGCCCTTCTTCCGTACCTGGTTTCCCGATCAAGGTGCGCGTGAAGCGTTGAGATTGTTGAAAACCATCGAATCCCATCCTCATACCCGGGAAATTGACCGTTCCAGTCTTCTGCGGAACCTTTCAGACTTCGGATACAAGCGGACCGTCGTTAATTATTGGAAAAAAAACAAGAAGTATGTAGAGGCCGAACCCCGTTCCTGGGCTGAGGTTGGCCGCGCATTGACCGCGTTGCGGCGCAGGCGGGCCGGGCGCGAACTCATGGCCGGATGGCGGAAGCGCAGCGGCGTCGCGATGTGGGTTGTCGCCAACTACGTCAAGTGCTGTTCGGGAACGAATTCGCAGCAACTTGAGGAGGTTCGCTCTGCGTGTCACGATGCGTTGGCAGGCCTTCCTCACGACAATTGTGCACGCTACCTGGCCTATAAGGAAGCTGAAGCCTGCGTGCTTCTGGGTGACAAAGAGGGCTTTCTGGAAACGCGTAAGCGGCATCAGGCATACTTTGACGGTAAGCTCGAGCAACATGAATGGTTTGCGGAAGAAGCAAAGCATTTGCTTGCCGAGCTACCTGTTATGGCGCGCTTTCTCGAGGGAAACCAGACGAAGGACTATCGCAAAAAGGTAAGCGGTTTGCGTTGGGAACGATTTCGCACAAAACTGAGTGCTCCCGTTCTTGACCGGCAAATCAATTTCCGTTTTTGGTGGGTTATTTTCGTACTGATGTGGCTTTTAGCGCAATTTTTCAGGAATTCCCGATAAGACCTTTGCGGCAAAACATAACGCCGGTCCCACTCCTTGGGGGGCCGGCGTCAGCCTTGAAGCAGGTTCCTAATCAAAAAACAGTCTTAGTGGTTGTCGTCGTGATCTTTATCATCGCGGTCTCTATCCTGATCGAAGTGGAACATGTCAAAGAGATCGCCGATGGCCGGACGGTTGAGCGGCACGTAGGGATTGTCTTTCGCGGTAACCGGGTTCTTCAAATTGTCGCGGCTCCGGCTGGTCAGCGGCTTCAGATGCCAGTTCCGCTCGATGAATTTCACAATCGAGGCATGGTCAGCATACGTGTGATTGACATGTCCACCTTTGGTGAAAGGCGAGACGATGATGAGCGGGATGCGTGGTCCATCGCCGAAGAAGTCGATGGGTTGCATAAATCCAGAGTCATAGTAGCCGCCACCTTCGTCAAACGTGATGATGAAGGCGGTATCTTCGGCAAGCTCAGGATGCCTTTTGAGCCCGTCAAGAACGCGGTCTATCAGGGACTCGAAGACATCCAGCTTGGAGCTTGCGGGATGGCCGTCGCCAAAGCTGTCAGGTTTCAAATAAGACACCGCGAGCAGATGGCCATGATTGAGTTCGTCAAAGAAATCGGTTGCGTCCTTGATGTGGGCAGCGCGCTGCGCCGGATCGCCCATGATGGACGTGGCGTATTGAAACGGATTGCAGATGTCGCAATACCAATCGCCGCCGGAGCCGATCAGCACATCCACGGGATCAGTGGAGCCGTTGTCAAAGCGCGCCGCGGCATTGAACCCGCCGCCGTAGTAGGCCCAGCTGACGTTCTTTTCATTGAGCGCGTCGCCGATGGTGCGAAGTGAAGAGGGCGGCACGGCGGTGCCGGCGTTAATCGCAGCCGTGTTGAGCTGGCCGTTCGAGAGGAAGCCAGGGCGCGTATTGTTGATCATATAGAAGGTGCCGGGAGCGCAGTTTGACGCAGTCAGGTCCGGACGCCACGGCAGGGACTTCAGATAGTCCATGATGGGCTTGATTCCGGGCTGGGTCTGGTCGCCGCATTCGGTCCAACGGGCGTCTCTAATAAAGGAGACATCGGTCGCGCTCTTGGGATTAGGATTCGCGACTTGCCCGGCCGGTGGTTGTGCCGGGAAACTTCCGACTTTCTCCCAGGGAAGAGCATCAGCGGTTCCGATCATCGTGTGCTGCACGGCGGTGCCGCCCATCACGGGCTGGTGGTAGTTGTCGCTCATGGTGTATTCATCGGCCAGGCGCTTGAAGAGCGGCGCATCTCCCCGCTGGACGTTGTAGAAGCCCATCGAGTTGCTGCCGCTGTCGTCGCCACGGGCGATTCCGACGAAGGGATACAGGTCATTCTTGCAGCCTGATGGATTTGCTTTGGTTGCGTCCAGCACACTGCAATCGGATTGCTGCCACATGTGAAAGAGGCGATGCACCATGTCGCCGGTGTAGCTGTCATACGGCACTTTTGCGCCGGTAATTTGAAATGAAGTGTTTGCGAGCTTGTTGAAATTGGCGATGCGCGTGTCCGGTTCCTGGCAGGACGTCGGCGGCAGGGTTGGGTCGACCGTGCAGTTCTTCAGGCCGGTCGCGCCCGTGGTGATGAGTGAGAGATCTTCGATCTCGAGCGCCGGAGAAATGGTGTGGAGCTGGGCCGTCGAGAAGGTCCTGGCGTCAAACGGCGGAGCGCTGTTAGCGGGGCTGTTCAGAAACTGGCTGCGCGTTACGGCCTGCGGAGGCGCGCCACCGGCTTCCGGCGTCGGCAGGAAGGGTGAGTACGCCGTCTTGCCAGGAGCAATCAGTTGGCGCGTGTCGATGAAAAAGCTGGCGGGATTGATCGTCTTGAGCTGGAACTGCTGGGCCAGATCGGCATTTGGTCCAGGCGAGCCGTCGGCATGGATGATGCCCCTGGAGAGCAGGTTGGATACGGCGCCATGCTTCGGTACATAGGTGGCATAAATATTGTCGAAGGTGCGGTTCTCACCGATGATGACGATGACGTGCTTGACTGGCGTTGCTGTTTCCCGACGATCAGCGTCGTCGGAACGGTCACTCTGGCTTGACGCGGGGACAGCGACCGACATCAGAGCGACAAGAGACAGAACGAGCGTCGCGCCTGGCCGCCACTTTCTTAGAATGGACGTGGTTACCATACTTTCTTTCCTCCGGTGGTTTGCCCGTTTTAGCAATTCAGGGGCAGAGAAAAGGCTATCTGTCTTGTATTGAAGGTTTATGACTACTCTGTTAATGAGAGGTGAAAAATGCTGCACCAAATGTGGACTATGGTGCGCAATATGGGTTTCTGGAGAAGTGAGTCATTGAGACGCAGGTTCTCTCGGACCGTGACAGGAAAACAGCTTTTACATCAAACTTGATTTTGTTTCCGGGGATGACATAGCTGCTCAACTTGTGGTAAAAAGTAATTTCACGCCTATGAACATTCTGTAACCAATCCCGCTCTTGTTCGTTCGCCGGCATCCAAGCCGGACGTGCGGTTCTACTTGCAATCTGTCTGATGCTGCTTGTTTTTAGCGAGCAGTGCTCTATGGAGAGACCCTTGAGTTCATTGGTGCAGACCCCTTCGAGGTCCAGAATTTCCAATTTGTTTGCTTTGATCAAAGAAGCCGTGCTCGGCTCACGGCAGGACTTTACTGCCATTTCCGTCGACCGCTCCATCATCCTTCTTGCTGTACCCATGGTGTTGGAAATGGCGATGGAGTCGCTCTTCGGCATCGTGGACATCTTTTTTGTCGCCCACCTTGGCGCCGATGCCACAGCGACGGTCGGCATCACGGAAGGAATGCTGGTAATCGTGATGGCGTTCGCAGTCGGCTTAAGCATGGGCGCAACGGCTGTTGTAGCTCGCCGCACCGGGGAGCATGACAAAGATGGCGCCGCGCAGGCAGCCGTACAGGCAATCTTTCTTGGATTGTTGATTGCAGTGCTGATCTTTTCACTCTGCCTGCCGTTTGCGCCCAGGCTGCTGGCGCTGATGGGAGCAGGACCGGAGATCCTTCACATAGGTTCTACTTACAGCCGGATCATGATGAGCGCGTCCGGGACCATCCTGATGCTGTTTCTGATTAACGGGATTTTCCGTGGCGCGGGCGACGCCGCTGTAGCCATGCGTGTGCTCTGGGTGGCGAACCTCATCAACATCTGTCTGGACCCTTGTTTGATCCTTGGCCTGGGGCCGTTTCCGAAGCTGGGAGTGACGGGCGCTGCCGTGTCGACGACCATTGGACGTAGCGTTGGTTTTCTCTTCCAGGTTTATCTGCTGTGGAAGGGAACGGACCGCATGCGGATCGCGCGTCGACATTTGCGTGTGTACCTCGGTGTGATGCGGAACATCATCAAGATCGCGGGCAACGGCGTGTTGCAGTTCCTGATTGCCACGGCAAGCTGGGTGTTGATGGTGCGGATGGTGCAGTCGTTCGGCAGCGCCGCAACCGCGGGCTATACCGTAGCTATTCGCATCGTCATCTTTTCGATCCTGCCTTCGTGGGGATTGAGCACGGCTGCTGCCACTTTGGTCGGACAGAACCTGGGGGCCAGGCAGCCGGAGCGCGCGGAGCAGGCCGTCTGGCGCGCAGGTTTCTTTAACATGATCTTCCTGGGCGGGCTCTCGGTGGTTTTTCTGGCGCTGGCGCCGCAACTGGTGGGAATTTTCAGCCATGATCCGGTCGTGATTCGATACGGAGCCAACTGCCTCCGTATTATCAGCCTGTGCTATGGGCTCTATGCTTACGGACTGATCGTGGTGCAGGCCTTCAACGGCGCTGGAGATACTTTTACTCCGTCGATGATCAATTTGTTTTGCTATTGGGTCGTGCAACTGCCCCTGGCATTTTTGCTCGGACGCCGAATGGCCCTCGGGCCCAACGGGATCTACCTTGCCGTTCTGGCGACGGAAACGCTGCTCGCTCTGATTGCAATTTACGTTTTCCGCCTGGGAAGGTGGAAACGGACGGTGGTGTAGGCAATCAATGGCTTCTTCAGAACCAGATTCTAACCAACCGGATTTGTCGCTGTATTAAGGAGAAGTAGAACAGAGAAAACCAAGTCGAGCTCGTTTTTTGCAGCCTTTTTACATTGCTTAACAAATCTTTTTGCTTTCTTTAGAGCAAGTTAGCTGTCTTTTTGAGAAGATAGTCAAAGGCACTTCCTCTCCTGTCGCAAGGGTTTGGCTTAGGGGTTTATGGGTGCAAAAGTCAGCCGGAACGAGTTAAACTTTGCGACTCGATTCTTATCATTACAAGAAGCTCTGTCTTGTCATAAATAATAGTGTTTTAGGCAGTCGAGAGGTGAGTTCTGGTTATTGAGGGGCGCGAATGAATCGTACATCAAGATCGCCTGTGCAAGGATCGGTGAAAATAAAATTGGCAATAGGGCTGGCGCTGGTGGGCGCGTTCGGCGCTATGGCTCTGTCCCCGCTCCAATCCCGTGGGCAAGAGACCCAGCAGGGAACGGCTGCCAGCAAAGTGGGCACAGTCAAATCGATCTCCGGCACGACAATTGTTCTTAAAGTTGATTCCGGCGCGGACGTGACCATTGCGGTCCCTGAGGGAGCGCGCGTCCTGCGGCTGGCGCCGGGACAGACCAGCCTGAAAAGCGCAACGCCGATGACGCTCCCGGAAGTGCAGGTGGGCGATCGCATGCTGGTGCGTGGAAAGTCCGGCGACAACGCTGATTCTTTTATAGCGTCGTCCGTGGTGGTGATGAAGCAGGCGGACGTGGCGCAGAAGCAGCAAACTGAGCGCGACGACTGGCAGAAGCGTGGCACAGGCGGAATTGTGAGCGCGGTCGACACTACGGCCGGTGCTATCACAGTCGCCATAACGCCGACGCTGAGCGTTGAGGTGAAAACTTCCAAAGGCACCGGTTTCCTGCGCTACGCGGCAACCTCCATAAAGTTTGCCGATGCGCAGAAGGGTGCGTTTGACCAGATCAAAGTCGGCGACCAATTGCGCGCGCGGGGCAATCGTAGCGCTGACGGCAAAGAACTCACTGCGGAAGAGGTGATTTCCGGCACGTTCCGCAACATCGCGGGCACCATCAGTTCCATTGACGCCGCCAGCGGCTCGATCACGATCAAAGACATTCTGGCCAAGAAGTCCGTAGTGGTAAAAATCACCGTGGACTCACAGATGCGCAAGCTTGCGCCTCAGATGGCGCAGAGACTGGCCTTCTTTCTGAAGGCTCCCGCGGGGGCGGCATCGAGTGGAACTCCAGCGTCGGGCCAGCCCGCGCCATCGGGCGCAGCCGGTGCTAACAACGCAGGCGGTGCACCGGGAGCAGGTGGTCAGCGGCCTGCCGGCCCACCAGATTTTCAGCAAATGTTAAGCCGTATCCCCAATGTGACACTGGCCGAGCTACAGAAGGAAGACGCCGTGATGGTTGTGTCAACGCAAGACACCGGAACCGGCGTTATGGCCATCACGCTTCTGGCTGGCGTGGAACCGATCCTGACCGCATCGCCAAACGGCGCAGCAGCGCTCTTCTCCGGGTGGAACCTGGGTACGCCCGGCGGAGAAGGTGGACCGCAGTAAATCCAAAGTGATGATTGAGGAGATGTTAATGAAATTCTGCCCATCGGGAGCACGCAAGTGCGGCTTGCTAATTGCTGTTCTTCTAGTTTTGACCAGTTCATTGTGCGCCCAGGGCCCATCGGGGCGGCTGCACGGCCAGGTGACGGACCCTACCGGCGCGGTGATACCGGGCGCCAACATTTCCGTGAAGAACTCGAGCGGCCTGGCGGTGGCGGCCCATTCGGATGGCGTCGGCGGATACGACATCAAGAATCTTGCTCCCGGCAAATACACAATCAGCGCCGGAGCCAAGGGCTTTGCGCCGATGGTGCAGGAAGTGGAGATCGCTCCGGGGCAGGACAAGTCCCTCAACCTGGCTTTGGAGATCCTGGTCAAGGAAGAGAATGTTGATGTGCAGGGAGACGCTGCCAAAGTCGGCGTGAGCCCTGACAACAACGCCAGCACCGTGGTGATCAGCGGCAAAGATCTGGATGCTCTCTCCGACGATCCGGATGAACTGCAATCGGAGCTACAGGCTCTGGCTGGACCTTCAGCGGGACCGAACGGCGGCCAGATCTACATCGACGGATTTACTGGCGGCCAGCTTCCACCCAAATCTTCCATCCGTGAAATCCGCATCAACCAGAACCCTTTCTCAGCGCAGTATGACCGCATGGGTTTTGGCCGCATTGAGATTCTGACCAAACCGGGAACGGACAAGTTCCACGGCCAGTTCATGTTCAATGACAACCACTCATTCATGGACGCGCTCAACCCGTTCGCTGCCCAGGAGCCGGATTTCAGCACACAGATGTTCAGCGGAAACGTGGGCGGTCCGATCAACAAGAAGTCGTCTTACTTTTTCAACGTCGAGCGGAGGAACATTCACGATGCCGCGGTCATCGATCCCAACGCGTTCGCGGCGGCAAACGTAGCTGTTGTGCCGGTGCTCAATCCACGGATCCGGACAAGCTTCAATTCACGGTTTGATTACCAGCTTTCCGCCAGCAACACGCTGACGGTGCGGTATCAATTTACCCGCATCAACGAAGAAAATAACGGTGTCGCGCAGCTGGCCCTGCCGTCGCAGGCGTTTAACCAAAGGACCACGGAAAATGAGATCCAGATCAGCGACACTCAGGTGCTGAGTCCCAGGGCCGTGAATGAGACGCGCTTCGAATGGGAACGCGGCGACATGACTCAGAACGCCTTGACCCAAGGTCCCACGCTCTCTGTACTGGGGACGTTTACCGAGGGTGGCAACCCGCTCGGCATCAATGCAAGCGTCTCGAACCACTATGAGTTTCAGAATTACACGTCGATGAACCTGGGCAGACATTTTCTGCGGTTTGGCGGACGGTTGCGGGCTACCTCCCAGGAAGATACGTCGACCCAGAATTTCAACGGCATATATACCTTCACTTCTCTGGCTGCTTTCAACAGCAACGCGCCGAACCAGTTGATCCTCGGCAAGGGAAATCCGGTCGTGAATAATACTTTTGTGGACGCCGGACTCTATGCGGAAGATGACTGGAAAGTGCGGCCGAACCTTACGCTCAGCTATGGTCTGAGATTTGAAACCCAGAACGGTATACAGGACCATGGCGACTGGGCGCCGCGAGTGGGCCTTGCCTGGGGGCTGGGAGCAAAGAAGAACGCCGCGCCCAAGACCATTATCAGGACGGGATTCGGCCTCTTTTACGATCGTTTTGGCCAGAACCTGCTCATGCAGGCGGAACGGCTCGACGGCAACCACCAGCAGCAAATCACCGTTTCAAACCAGACTCCAGGTGGCCCTGCCTGCCTGGCGTCCTACCCGGACCCTTTTGCAGCAACCTGCACGGCACTCACGAGCGGCAACACAACATACTTTATCGATCCGAACCTGCGCGCGCCTTATACCATTCAGGCGGTCGCTTCGGTGGAGCGCCAGCTCACGAAGGCGTCAACTCTTACCGTTTCCTATATCCATTCGCGCGGCGTTCATCAGTTCTTTTCGATCAACGATGCGGTCGTGACCGCCATTCAGCAGAACACCTTCGATCCTGCCCATCCACCCACGCCAGTTTACGAATATCTGTCGGAGGGTGTTTTCAACCAAAACCAACTGATGACAAACTTCAATGTGCGCGCGGGCGCGAGGTTGACCATTTCCAGTTTTTATAGCTTCAGTCACGCCAACAGCAATGCTGCCGGGGCGGGCAGCTTTCCTTCGAGTCCAGCAAACGTTGGTGCGGACTACGGACGAGCGGGTTTCGATGTCCACCACCGCCTTTTCCTCATAGCAACCATCTCTCTGCCGCACGGTTTCCGCGTCAGCCCGTTCATGGTGGCAAACTCCGGGGCGCCGTTTAACATCACCACCGGCCAGGACCTGAACGGGGACTCTATCTTCAACGACCGCCCGGCCTTTGCGACCAGTGCAACGTTGCCGGGGAATCTGCGTCAGACGTCCTTCGGCAACTTTGATATCGCCCCGGCGCCCGGTGAGACGATCATCCCGGCGAACTTTGGAACCGCCCAGGCGCAATTCACGCTCAATATGCGTCTCAGCAAGACCATCGGCATTGGCCCCAAGGTCGAAGCTACGAATGCCAACAATCCTCGGGACCAGGCAGGGCGAGGGCAGGGCGGGCCCGGTGGTCCTGGCGGCCCAGGTGGCCCAGGTGGTCCGAGAGGCGGCGGACCCGGAGGCCCAGGCGGTGAACGAGGCGGCCCGGGTGGTGGAGGAAGAGGCGGTCCGGGAGGCTTCGGCGGCGGCGGAGGAGAGAGATCCAACCAGCGTTACAGCCTGACGTTCAGCGCCAACGCACGCAACATTTTTAACAACGTGAATCCTGGACCACCGATCAGCAATCTCAGTTCCAACCGGTTTGGGCAGTCGACCTCGCTGGCCGGAGGCGTATTCAATACTCAGTCAGCCAACCGCCGCATCGACTTACAAGTGATGTTTTCGTTTTAGTTGAAAATGCTCTAAGCTACCGCATTAGGCTGGTAGCTTGCGGCCAGGGAATGGGCCTTGTTACCACCTTCAGAACGGGCGAGTTCCAGGGCGGCCTCAACCCGGTTGATCACCTCGGTAACAATATCAACGGCATCGAATTTTTCCTGCAGGACCGCTTCGGCAATCCCGATGCTGATCGGCGGCGTGCGGTCGGTGCCGGGAATCTTGGTGGGCGAGAGCACTTTCCGCATTTTATCCACTACCAGGAAAGCGTTTTTTTCATGCGTGTCAGAGAGCACCAGTGCGATGGTCGTAAGGTCATAACGCACGGCCACATCGTTCTGGCGAATGTGGGTCGCCAGGGTCTGGCCCATTTGCTGCATCATATTTTCCACCTGCGTCTCACCCACCTCTTTGGCCAGTGCTGAGGCTTTGCCGAAGTGCAGCAACATGACCGTCATCGGAGTGCGCTGTTGCAGGGAGCGCCGCACTTCTGAGAGCAGAACGTCCAGGTAGGAAGAGCGTTTCAGCAGGCCGGATTTTTCATCGGTCACGGCCAGGGTCTTCATCAAGGTGCGCAGCCGGACGTTGCTTACGGCCAGCAACATCTGCTCGGCGATGGTCTTCAGCACCACAATGTCAGTTTGACGCCACTGCCGTTGCGTGCACTGCTCCAGGATCAGGATGCCGGACTGTTCGCCGGAGTCGATCAGCGGGACAGCCAGCAGTGATTCAATATTCAGGGCCTGCACGTGTTCCTGTGCCTGGGCCAGATCACGCGATGTCTTGGCATTGGGAATGGAAACAGGACCGTTCGCGGTAAGCTGCTGGGTAACGGCGATAAGTTTTACAATCGCCATAACATCCGACTGCTTTATTCCGGGAGCGCAGTATTCCAGCGCCGCCGACGGCGGCTTTCCCACGGTGCACAGGCCGGCCACGCAGCGGCTGGCATTGAAGTGGCGTCCAATATCATTCACCGCGGTGAAAAGCACGCTCTTCACATTCACCTGGCGGTAGATGTTGCGCGTGATCTCCGTGACGCGGGCAAAGTTGTCGACTGCATTCTCTTCGTCCGGAGTGGCCTTGGCAGCGTCCTGGTTGTTTGCGCCAGCAGATGCGACGGAGGGTCCAGCAGAGGCCCGGGCATCCGCGGCCGTGACTTCATAAACTGGCGTAAAGCCGGCGGAGGCATAAAGATGCCGCAGCTTTTCGTTCTTCTGTTCTTCTCGCGGAAACAGCTTGCTGACACGCTCGAGCCGCTCCATTGCCTTGGAGCGCATCCCATATTGCAGGTAAATCTCCGCCTGCAGGATGAAATCCTCCAGGACCGTCGGCTCAGATTCCTGCATCGGAGCCGACGAAACAGGCGAGGCAGGTGACGAAGTTGTCTCCGTCGTAGTTGTACTTGCTACCGGCTGGAAGCGGTTGGCAATCCTGCTGTATTGATTGTTGTCAATCCGGCCCCGCAACATCTCCAGACGCTTGGTGTGGCCTGGTTCGTATGGATCAAGCTCGGCAGCGCGGTCCAGAGTTTCACCGGCCTGGCCATATTGGCCGGCGGCGTAATAAAGCTGAAATAGCTTCAGAAGAGTGCGGCTGTATTCATGCTCGCGATTGGCGGAATTGAAAAGGTCGGCCAGGTATTCCACGAACCCTTTGGTCGCCAGACGCCGTTCTGACATCTCATACATGCTGGTAATGAATTCGCGCCGGCGCCCGCCCCTGGTCTCATGGTTTTCCAGCTTCTTGGCCAGCGCAAGTGCGCCCTGGGTGTCTCCGCCGTCCAGGTAAACCCCGATCAAAGAGGCGATCTCCTCCATTTGTCGGGGATCTTTTTCAAACAGCTCCCAGGCATAAGGTTCAGCTTCATGGGGGCGTTTGGCGGCCATCAGCGCATGGGCATAGAGTTCACGCAGTTCGGGCAATCCTGTTACATGGGTCACTACTTCCTGCAGTACGCCGATGCACTCTTCAACAGCGTTGCGCGAAAAAAGGCCCCGGCCAAATTGGTAAATGGCCTGAAAATTCATGGAATCAAGTTCGTATCCCCGGGCATAGCAGGGGAACCCGGTGCCTGGTGACTCTTCGTCACGGAGAAGTCCAAGCCGGAGAAAATATGCCGCCGCGACTTTGCCTTCGTTTAAGGCAGCAGCTTTTTCTCCGGCGCGCTCCAGGTTCTCGATGGTCGGAGAAAGCTCAACAATGCGTTTGGTGGCGGCCAGTGCTTGTTTGTCTTTGTGCTGAATTTCAAACCCTTCCAGCGCTGTTTCATAGGCGTCAAGGGCTTCTTTTCTGTCTTTCTTCTCGATGAGCTGGGCGTAGCGAAAGGTTTGCAGCGGAGTCGGACTGGAGATTTTGCAGAGCTTCTTATAGTTGATGGCCCCGTTGCTGCCGTCGCCGATTTCAAACTGCTGGTCGAAAAGGAAACTCAACAGCGAAGCAGCCTCGCTGGTACGGCCCAGGGCCAGGCAGAGGTCAGCCGCTGTCTGCCGGACCTGTTCATTCTTGGGCTCGTCCTCAAGAATGCCAAGGTATTCTTCCAAAGCAGCTTCGGGCTTGCTTCTCTGCAGGTACTTTTCCGCTTTTTCCAGTCGCTTGGAGATGTCCGCCATGAAGCCAACTTCCTCAAAGTGTTCTCAGATAGGGGCCAAGATTCCATTTGAGGGTGAAGTAGCTCAATTCTATGCGGAATTCCCGTAAGGCTCAATGCCAGATGTTGGTGCTCTTGAATACCCCCGTTCGTCTTCGGGAAAAAACCGGGAAAAAGCGAGAAAAGTGACAATCTACGGCAGCACACGTTATAACTTTGCGGATGACCGAACAAGAGCAAGGATTGAAGCGCGAGCTTACGTCAAGGCAGATGGCCATGGTGGCCGTGGGAGGCTCCATTGGCACCGGACTGCTGCTTGGCTCCGGAGCCGCCATCCAGGTGGCGGGCCCGGCTGTGCTGGTTACTTACGTAATCAGCGCCCTGATCTCCTGGACCGTAGCCATGGCCCTGGGAGAGATGTCCGGCATCCATCCGGCGGCAGGGTCGTTCGGCGTCTATGCCGAGCTGTACCTGAATCGATGGGCAGGATTCGTGGCGCGTTACGGCTACTGGTTTTCCGTGGTCATCGCCATCGGTTCCGAACTGGTGGCAGCGGGCACGTACATGCACATCTGGTTTCGGGATGTGCCGATCGTGTTTTGGATGGTCCTTTTTGGGCTCTTTCTGGTGCTGATCAATCTTTTTCCTGTAAGAAGCTATGGCACGTTCGAATACTGGTTCGCCCTGATTAAAGTGGTCACGATCTTTGTGTTTATCCTGATGGGCGCTGCGCTGCTGGCCGGTGGCAAAGTGCACGCGCAGTATCTGGTGAACGGAGGCTTTGCTCCCAAAGGATGGCCGGCGTCACTGATGGCGATTTCTTTTGGCCTTTACAGTTTTCTTGGCATTGAGATGGTGGCCATTTCTTCGGGAGAGGCGCGCTCGTCCAAAGACGTCGCCCGGGCCACGCGCATTGCTTTTGCCATGCTGGCATTTATCTACGTGGGCGCGATGGCCGTACTGGTGGGCGTGATGCCGTGGCAGAACGCTGGAGTTTTAGAAAGCCCGTTCGTAACCGTCTTCAAATTCAGCGGGATCCCCGCCGCGGGTTTCATCATGAACTTCGTGGTGCTGACCGCCGCCCTTTCCGGCGCCAACGCCAGTCTGTACGTCACATCGCGGATGCTGTTCTCTCTGGCCCGAGCAGGCTACGCGCCAAAGCGCATGGGTGTACTGAATAAGCACGGAGTACCCATGGGCGCGCTTCTGGCATCCATGCTGGGGATCGTCGCAGCGATACTTATACAGCTACTCACGAAAGACGCATACCTTTACATCATCAACGCGGCCCTGGTCGGAGGCATGATCGCCTGGCTGGTGTCACTGCTTGCCCACGTGAGGTTCAGGGCAAAAATTTCTTCGGAGCAACTGGCGCAAGTGGGACTGCGCTCTCCGCTGGGTGCGGCGGGATCGGTCTTAGGATTTGTCGCCGTGGTGGCCGGCGTGGCTTGTACCTGGTGGGTGTCGCAGTCGAGTGTGGCGGCGAAAAGCGCGGGGATCTATTTGGTCGTGTTGACCGCGGGGTACTTGCTGGTGGGAAAGAAAACCGGGGGGCGGTAGTGCCGCTGGATAGTTGTAATTACCGCGTTTATAACCTTCGGCTTCTACACGGATCACCGCAGATCAGGATTAGATGTCGATTCAAATTGCTTGGCTCTTCCCGCCACAAAGTAATACACGACGCCGATCGCCATCAGGCATAAGCCAATCGCCAGCGTATTGACGCTGCCGAGGCGTCCCAGGTCAAGATGTTCGTCGCGGTTTTTGACGAGCGCAATCAGCAGCAGGGCGGTTGGGCCCACGCCTAGAAGTATCGCGCCGACCATGCCGCCGGGAACGCGAAATGGCCGTGCTAGTTCTGGTTCCCGAACACGCAAGACGATCAACGCCAGAAATTCCAGGACCAGGCTGGCGCCGTAGAGAAGAATATCGAGCATGATCAGCTTGTCGAAGGTCAGCTTTAGAGCTGCTCCCCAGGCCAGTCCCAGGACAAGGATCGCCACCCAGGGCGCGCCGTTTTTGAGTTTGCGGGCGAAGATTTTGGGCAAGTGGCCGTCCTCCGCCATCGCCACCGGCAGTCGGGAGTAGGACATTACAAGCGAGTTGAAGGTGCCGAACTCGCTGATCATGGCGGCGCCGACCAACGCCAAGCCAAGCCAGCGACCGGCAACCATGGTGGCAATGCTGGCCCAGCTTCCGGTGGTCCAGATATCGGCTTGCACATGCAGGTGCCAGACGGCGAGCACGGGAATTACGTAAGAAACGAAGATCGCCGCCAGCGCCAACATCATTACGCGGGGATAAGTCTTCTGCGGATTTTCCACTTCGTTGGCGACGGTGGAAGCATTGTCCCAACCCATGTAGTTCCACATCGCCACCAGAATGCCGGTAAGGAAATCTCCTTTGACGGGCGGTGTTGCGCCCAGAGTCAGATGGCGGAAGAAAGCAAAAATCGTGATCAGAACAAATGGGCTCAGCATAAGAACGCCCAGCAATACAGAGCCATTGCCTACAGCCTTGGCGCCATAAAGGTTCCATAGCATACAGACCAGGACCATGGCAGCGGCAATCGCGATGCCACGATGGCCGGCTGTTGCCGCGGGCCACAAGCGTCCCAGGTAGAGGACGAAGAGCGTCGGGTAGATGGCCATGTCAAAGATGCTGGCGACCAGCGAGAGCCAGGCTTCCTGGAAACCCCAGAACGGGCCCATGGCCCGGCGCACCCAGACGTAAAAGCCACCTTCCGCGGGCAGAGCAGCCGCAAGTTCCCCTACCATCAATCCAGTGGGCAAGCTCCAGATCAAGGGTGTAACGAAAAGAATAACGACGGCCAGTTTGTAGCCGGCGTCCTGGACGAGTTCTTCCATGCCGTAAGGGCCACCGGAGACCATGAAGTAGGTGGCCGCCGCCAGCGACAAGACCGTCAGCTTGCGGCGAGATCCAGTTTGAGTTTTTCGCATCGTAGTGATGTGAAATATATCATCGTGAAGATTGCGCGTCGCGGAGATTTGCTGGGTGGAAGATTTTTTTCTTCTGGTCGAAAAGCTTCACTGCATCTGTTTGGTCACAGCAACAGCTTTGATGGTGTTTTTTCCAAACGATTTGGGCCGCAACTCCACATCCCAGGGACAACGAGTGCTTAGCCAGCCACGCAGGCGTTCCTGTTCAAGCGGCGGGACAAAGCGAAATTGCACGCCGACACGGTTGTTGTCGGTCCACATGATTTTGCCGATGACGCTGGTAGTGTGTTGACTCTCCGGCAGCACAAAATCCACAAAGACGGTTGTGTCTCTGGAAACAATGGTGTCTGTTTGCAGGCAGATTCCGTTCAGGCTGATGTTTTGTACGCAGGCGTTTTCCAGCGGGTTTTTGGAGTTGTTTTCGAGAAAGCTTGCTTCGGCCGGGATGTGGACGGCATGGCGGAGCGCCGCGCGTTTTTCATTGACGATCAGGCTGTACCCAGCCTTCAGTGTCCGGTCCAGCAGTTCCGGGGTGAAGGGTTTTTGCAGCACAAAGTGGACCCGTTTGCCGAGCGCCTGCTGTTTCACCGCGGCAGGGTTGCTGGCGATGGCGATTACCACGCTGGGGTAGCCCCAGAGATCGACCGCGCGAAAATCGACCAACTGCACGGCTTCCGGCTCGTCGAAGTCCAGCATCAGCAGATCGAATTTCTTCTGGCTGGCGGAAGTCTGCGCGGATGCGCCACCCATGCAAATGTATGTCGACACGCTGTATTCCTCAAACGTCCGGTCAATCACGTCGAGGGCCTGGTCGTCATTGCACAATAAGAGCGCAGTCAGGGGGGCCTGCATAGTTCACCTTCAAGCAGATGGATACTGACAAATGTATCGGCAAAAGGTGGCTTGGCTTTAGATCTAAACTTCGAGAGCTAAACCCGGAAGTGAGTGCGGTCTAGTCCTTCACGGACGTGGTATGGGTTATCGACGACCGCGGCTTTTGGCGTCAACGGGTTTCTTGCATCCAGCCATGTCTGTAGCTTCTTCAGGTCCCCTGCCGGAACGGAGGTGAATTTCAGACCTACGACGCCTCCCGGTTCGTTCCATGTAAATTTTCCCGTAACGCGAACCAGTTCATGGGTCTCAGGCAGATGGAAAGCGAGGTTGACGGTTACTTTCCGGTTCATGAGCGCGTCCACTTTCAGGCATGCGCCGCCCTGGCTGATGTCGAGCAACACCACATTCTTTAATTTCCGTTCGGCGCCGTCATCGTCGATGGCGGTGGCCTCTGCCTTGATGTTGACCGAGTGGCGATAGTCGGCCCGGCGGTGTTTCAAAATCATGTTGTAGGCGATTTTGAGGGTCTTGCTCACAATCCGCTTATCCAGAGGCTTTTGCAAAACGAAGTGCGCGAACTTTTGCTGGGCCGCTCGCAGCAGCTCGCCATGACGGGCAAGAGCGATGGCCACCTTGGAAGAATTGGGACCCCGGCTGATCCAGGCGTCCATCAGGGCAGTGGCTCCCGGCTCGCCAAAGTCCAGTGCCAGCAGGTCAAAATCCTTTTCTTTGAGAGCATCGAGTGCGGCGCCGCTGGTCGAGCAGGGTTCGGACGTGATCGCAGACTCGCCCAAGGCGTGACGAATCGTGTCCAGGCATTGGTCATCCGTGCACAATATAAGAGCTGAGACTGCTGAGTTGTCCATAGGGCCGGTCCTTGCGGCTATGCTGGATATCGGCTTATCGCGTGCAAACATGAGCAAAATAAGGCAGAATTAATGCGCTATGACAGACGACCTGTTCCGCTACCGCGCCGAATTCCCCATTCTCGAGCGAACCACTTACATGATCAGCAATTCTCTGGGCGCCATGCCGCGCGGCGTCTATGACTTGGTACATTCGTACTGTGACACCTGGGCTACCAGCGGCGTGCGCGCCTGGGAAGAGAAGTGGTGGATGATGTCCCGCGAGATCGGGGACGAGCTTGGGGCCATCATGAACGCCCCCGCCGGCTCGGTCAGCACGCTCCTGAACGTGACGAGCTGCCAGGCCGTCGTAGCCAGTTGCTTTGATTTCAGCGGACGGCGCAACAAAGTCGTCTATAGTGACATGAATTTTCCTTCGGTCATGTATTTCTGGGAGGCGCAGCGTTCGCGCGGCGCCCGCGTCCAGATGGTGAAAACGGATGATGGCGTCCACGTTCCCACCGAACGCCTGCTCGAAGCGATTGACGACGAAACGCTGCTGGTCCCAATCTCGCACGTGGTCTTCCGCAGTTCGTACATCAAGGACGTGAAAGCCATTGTGGAGAAGGCGCACCGTGTGGGAGCGCACGTGGTGCTTGATGCATTCCAGTCGCTGGGTAACGTGCCTTTAGACGTGCAAGCGCTGAATGTTGACTTCGCCACCGGAGGCGTTCTCAAGTGGCTGTGCGGCGGGCCGGGCACGTCGTATCTTTATGTGCGTCCTGACCTGGGCAAGAAGCTGGAGCCTGGCTTGACCGGCTGGTTCGCCCATGAGAACCCTTTTGCGTTTGAGATTGGCCCCACGCACTACGGTGAGCCGCCTTACAGGTTCATGCAGGGCACGTCCAATGTCCCTGGATATTACACGGCGCTGCCCGGGCTGAAGATCATCCGCGAGGTCGGTGTAGGCCGCATTCGCGAAAAATCAAAGAAGATGACCGCTCGCCTGATCGAACTGGCCGACCAGCGCGGCTGGCGAGTGAATGCGCCCCGTGACCCGGAGCAGCGCGGCGGCACCGTCGCCATCGACATGCCTAACTCGAAGGACGTTTGCCAGGAACTGCTGCGCCGCGACGTGCTGGTCGATTGGCGTCCCCGAGCGGGCGTGCGTTTTTCTCCGCACTTCTACAACACCATGGAGGAGATCGACCGCACCATTCAGACCGTGGACGAGATCCTGAGCCGGATGAAGACGGAAGTTCAAGTATGAATCACCCCGACTTCGATGTTCATTATGCATATTCCGGAACAGCACTTGTGCTTGAGGCGGATTTGTCCTGCGGTTGGCGTCGTCTCAAAAAGACGTTTGTTTTTTTTCGCACACAATGGATTCAATTTTCAAGTGACTCCAAAGATACGCACACATCTGAGTTTTATTGCCCAGCCCGCGTGCCTTGGACAGAAAGTGGAGAGATTCCCATCAGTTGAACGGGCTTGGCTCTCGGGAGTAAATATGCTTGATTTGACTCCTACGAAGCTGATTGTCCAAGTGCCGCTCACGCAAAAACGCAGGCTCCTCAGTACAGGCAACCCTGGCATTTATATTGAAGACTTGGGAGTGATTACTCAGAAGGACATTTTCATTTGGCCTAAGGGTGCTGATTGCATTCCATGAGCCTGGAATGCCAAAACCGCAGGATACATCCGACTCGGACAGTGAGTTTCTCCAAGGTGGCTTGCCAGGCTCCAAGCGGTCCCACTGAGACTACCATTATCCTTGCAGGTGGAGGTAAAATCGAGCAGGAAGGGATTCGATATGCCGGCCATACTGACATCGTTCGCCGAATACCTGACGGCAAGCTATCATCCCGACCGGGACTTCGTTGATGGCGAGGTGCAGGAGCGCAATTTGGGAGAGTTTGAGCACGCCGCAATCCAGGCATTTCTGACTGGTTGGTTTTTCCAGCGCCGCCAGGAATGGCGTCTTCACGTTTTGCCCGAGATGCGAGTCAAAGTATGCCGTGAGCGCGTGCGAGTCCCCGATGTGTGCCTGATCCTTCGCCAGCAGGAGATAGAAAAGGTCCTTACCCGTCCGCCCTTGGCTGTGATCGAAATCCTATCCCCCGAAGACCGTGTGCTGCGCTACAACGAACGCCTCGCTGACTACCGCCAAATGGGAATTCGGAACGTTTGGGTCATCGATCCTGCTAACCGGATGGGCTACGACTGTGGCACCACAGCGTGGCTGCCCGCAGACGAATTTCGCGTACCGGAAAGCCCCATTTTCCTGCGACTCAGTGATCTGTGGAATGAGTTGGACGCAAGCCGGTAAACACTCCTTCCGCGTCCCCGCATACCCTTGATAAACACCTACCCGCAGGATTCTTGTTGACAATTCGCCTTTCGTTCGTGAATACTTCGCTAAATGGCTATTACAAAACGACAACGACAGGTTTATGACTTTCTTTACGAGTTTATCCAGCGCAACGGCTACTCGCCTTCCTTTGAAGAAATAGGAGGCGGGCTGGGGCTGAGTTCGCTGGCAACGGTGCACAAGCACATCTCCAATCTGGAGAAGAAAGGGCTACTCAAGCGCGACTACAACCGCAGCCGGTCGATTGATGTTCTGCCGATCCGCGGCATCTTCAAGCGCACACAAAAATCAGAACCCGGGCTGCCCCTGATGGGGCGTATCGCGGCCGGACAGCCGATTGAAGCGGTGGAAAATCCTGAAACCATCTCCCTTGGCGATATCACGCGATCCAAAGATGTTTTTGTCCTCCAGGTGAAAGGCGAAAGCATGAAGGACGAACACATCGTGGACGGCGATTACGTGCTCGTAGAGAAAGCGGAGACAGCCCGCGACGGCGAAATTGTTGTCGCGCTGGTGGATGGCACGGATGCCACGTTGAAGCGTTTCTACCGTGAAGGTGCGAATATTCGCTTGCAGCCGTCCAATGCCGCTATGAAGCCCATCATGGTCCCGGCCCGTTCGGTGCAACTGCAAGGGCGGGTGATTGGCGTGTTGAGGAAGTACTAGAGCTCCACAGGACATTGCGCAATCGTCTGGGAAACGCTGCGCAAAACGTACGGCCCTGTGACTAAGTGCCGGATCCTCTTCGCAAAATAGCCTTGACGGTTAGCTGACGAGCTTTTTCAGCGCCTTTTCTATGGTCTCACGCGGAACGTATCCAACAATCTGTTCCTGTACCTGGCCGTTTTTGAAGATCAGCAGCGTGGGGATGCCTCGCACCCCATAGCGCTGGGGTGTGACCGGGCTGGAATCCACGTCCATCTTGCCGACCTTTACTTTGCCCTCAAAGCTCGTTGCCACCTCATCCACAATGGGCGCCAGCGCTTTGCAGGGCCCGCACCATTGGGCCCAAAAATCGATCAGCACCGGCTGGTCGCTTTTGAGCACCATTTGATCAAAATTCCCGTCTGTTACTTCAAGGATCGCCGAGCTAGCCATGAGTTCCGCCTTTTTTGAGATTGTGTCGTCAGTTGAGAGTTTTGCTTCTGCAGGTAACCTACTATCCTAGCAAAGAATTAGATGAGGCAGACACGTATAAGTTGCGAACTACATCTAAATGGCTGGCAGACAGCAGGATATAGACCCTGCCGGGGGCTGGCGCATGGGGCGGGAAGAGAGCGACGAATGTTACCAAAGTGATGTGGACGAACGGCCAGTACCGTCCTACACTCAGTCTCGGTGGTAAGGCAGTTCTGGGGGAGGGCTGCCCTGGCGTCCTGCGATTCGTCGCAGGACGCTTGATTTTTGGTCGAAAACTGCTTTCCTGTCGCCCCATCTTCAACTTTAATTCCATTCAGTCGGATTATTTCCTCGGCCCACAGAAATGTAACCTTTCGCAGTGCGGTAAACTCGATATTTTTGTACGAATGTGACTAAAACCCAGGATGTTCGTCAGTATGGATATGCGTATTTTGAGAACTATTGTTGCCGCTGCATGCGTCTCTCTTCTTTTGTCCCTGTCCTTCGCGTTTGCCGAGGATGCATCCAAGCCTGAAGTCCATGGCATCGCCGTAACCAATATTGATCGTTCCGTGGTGCCCGGCGACGACTTTTATGCCTACGCCAATGGCGCATGGCTGGCAAGGACCCAGATTCCGGCGGACCGGGCCGCAATCGGCGTGTTCAGCCAACTCGGCGATCTGGCCGACAAACGCGCCTCTGCCCTGATTGAAGAGGCTGCCAAGTCGAAGGCGCCCTCAGGTTCAGGCTCGCGCAAGATTGCCGATCTCTACAACTCATTCATGAATGAAGGGGCTATTGAAGCGCAGGGTTTCAAGCCGCTGCAGCCGCATCTTGATTCCATCCGCGCCATCACCAGCAAGCATGAGCTGGCTCGCGCGCTGGGCCAGAGTCTTCGCGCCGACGTGGATGCTCTCAATAACGGGAACTTCCACACGTCCAACCTGTTTGGACTCTGGACGGCTCCCGGGTTCAATGACTCGGACCACTACGCTGCCTATCTGATGCAAGGCGGCATCGAGCTTCCGGACCGCGAGTACTACCTCTCCGACAGTACGCAGATGCGCGAGATCCGCGTTAAGTATCAGACGCACGTCTCAGCGATGCTCAAGTTGGCCGGCTTTACCGATCCCGACGCCCGAGCCGCGCGCATCGTGGAACTGGAACACTCGATTGCCGAGCAGCACCTCAGCCTGGCCGATAGCGAGGACATCCATAAAGCGAACAACACCTGGAAACAGGCGGACTTCACCGCGCAGGCGGCCGGGCTTGACTGGCCGGAATATTTTCGCGCTGCCGGTCTCGACAAGCAGGAGCAGTTCATCGTATGGCAGCCCAGCGCCTTTGCGGGGGAATCAGCCCTGGTGGCTTCTGTAACTGTTGAGACCTGGAAAGATTGGCTGTCGTATCACCTAGTTGAAGATTATGCCTTTGTTCTTCCCAAAACCTTTGCGGAGGAGAGGTTCAACTTTTTTGGCAACACGCTGTCCGGCACGCCGCAACAGCGCCCCCGGTGGGTGAGGGGCGTGAATCTGGTCAACTCTCTACTGGGCGATGAGGTGGGAAAGATCTATGCGCAGCGCTACTTCCCGCCCGAAGCGAAGGCCCAGGCGCAAGCTATGGTCGCGAATATTATCGCGGCTTTCCGCAAGCGCATCGAAGCGCTTGCCTGGATGGCTCCAGCCACAAAAGCCGAGGCCCAAGCCAAACTGAATACGCTTTACGTTGGCATCGGATACCCGGAAAGCTGGCTCGATTATTCGGCCTACGAAGTGAAGCCGGACGATATTTTCGGCAACGTCTGGCGCAGCGGGCTGTTTGAATATCATCGCCAGGTCAGCCGTCTTGGCTCGAGCGTGAATCGCCAGGAGTGGTGCATGTCGCCGCAGACGGTGAACGCCGTCAACCTGCCTTTGCAGAATGCCCTGAATTTTCCGGCAGCGATCCTGCAACCGCCCTTCTTCGATGCGAAGGCTCCTGCCGCCGCCAACTACGGCGCCATTGGTGCGGTCATTGGTCACGAGATCAGCCATACCTTTGACAGTGAAGGAGCGGCCTTCGACTCCAAGGGGCGCGTGCGCAACTGGTGGACGCCAGAAGACCTCGCTCATTTCAAGGACGCAACCGCCCGTCTCGCCGCGCAGTACGATACCTACAAACCTTTCCCTGATCTCGCGGTGAACGGCAAGCAGACTCTGGGAGAGGACATCGCCGACGTGGCTGGCGTAGCCGCCGCGTATGACGGTTATCGCGCCGGGCTCGTAGGCAAGACGCCTCCCGAGCGGGGCGGCTTCTCCGGTGACCAGCAGTTCTTCATCGCCTTCGCCCAGAACTGGGGCGCCAAAGTCCGTGATGCCGCGTTGCGTGCTCAGGTCCTGTCAGATGGGCATGCGCCGGGCCAGTATCGCGCTCTCACTGTCCGCAATATCGACGCCTGGTATTCGGCGTTCCATGTGAAGTCGGAAGAGAAGCTGTTCCTTGCGCCCGAGGACCGTGTGCGCATCTGGTAGAGGGGGGCGATGGCAGCGGAAGAGCTTCCATGACCAGACAAGTTTCCTCACGACCCGGAAATAATGGCACGACCGCGCTCAAGCGCTGTAGGCGCGAAATGAGTTAGCCCAGGCCGGAAGGCTTGGGTGATCTGAGAGTGCGGTCGAGCCCCAGCGGGGCGACATTTTCCCGCCCAAGAAGACTGCGCCGATTGTCTGACGGCACGCGCGTAATTACTTGAGAGGTTCGAGGCAGCCCGTCAAAGTCGCGATGGTTAGCCCAGCCATAGTCATTTCAAATCACGCCCTCGCAAGTGTTATCCTCATAGGTTAGGCAGCATAGGCTGAGTAACCCTAAGGAACTACCGCCGAGCAGTCCCTGTTCAGTTTGGGAACCACACGAGATGAGCACCAAGAGCGCTGAATTACAAACGAGCGAACCGCAGTCCCCGGAGCGGGAGCGCATATTCGACGCATTCCGCCGCTGGGGCTACATGGACGCATCCCTCAACCCCTTTGGCGGGCCGATTGCCGGAGGCTACCCCGAGCTTCGCACCACCAAGGGAGCGGTGGCGGAAGAAGCCCGTGGGATTTATTGCGGCAGCATCGGGGCAGAGTTCATGCATCTTCCCCAGCAGGACCGCCGCGAGTGGGTGCAGGACAAGATGGAGAACCCCGAGCCGCAGGCCATTGATCGCCGCTGGCTGGCTGAGCGCCTGCTCCAGGCCGATCTTTTTGAGCAGATCCTGCAGACCCGCTACCTGGGCACCAAGCGTTACTCCGGCGAAGGAGCTACCGCGCAGATTCCTCTGCTGGATACTGTCATGGAGACCGGCGCCGACCTGGGCGCGAACAGCACGGTCCTGGCCATGAGCCATCGCGGACGCCTCACGGTGATGAGCCTGGTTGTTGGCATTGCGGCGGAGAACGTCTTTGCCGGGTTTGAAGATGTTGATCCGCGCAGCGTGCTGGGTGGCGGTGATGTGAAATATCACCAGGGCGCTACCGGTGAATATCGGACGCGCAACGGCAAAATAGTTGCCACGCACCTGGTGTCGAATCCCAGCCATCTTGAAGCCGTCGACCCGGTGGCTCTAGGGCGCACGCGCGCCAAGCAGATCCATGCGGGGGAAAACGGAGTGCGAGAAGTTTTGCCGGTGATCATGCACGGCGACGCGGCCTTTGCCGGCCAGGGCATCTGGGCAGAAACTCTGAATTTTGCCGGCCTTAAAGGATATTCAGTAGGCGGCGCCATTCACGTCATCGTGAATAACCTGATCGGCTTTACCACTACCTCCGCCGAGCTGCATACGTCGCGCTTTTCTTCCGATCTGGCCAAGCGCCAGCCGATTCCCATCTTCCACGTGAATGCCGAAGACCCTGAAGCCGTGGTGCGAGTAGCAAAGATGGCAGTGGAATATCGCTATCTCTTTGGCAGCGATGTAGTGATTGACATGATCGGCTATCGCCGGCACGGGCACAGCGAAGTGGACGATCCCACCATTACGCAGCCTCTGCTTTACAAGAAGATCAATGCGCATCCGCCACTGTTTCAGATTTATGCGCAGCAGCACAACATCAATACGGATGAAATGTCCGCGAAATTCCGGGCCACGATTGACGCGGCCTATGACCACGCGGCGCAGATGCAGAAGTCGCCGGTGCTGCGCAAGCTGCCGTCCTACTGGGACAAATATGTTGGCGGACGCTACAAGGCTGAGTATGAAGTCGCCACCGCGGTCGCGCAAGACCAGATACAGCGGATTGCGAAGAAGCTGACGACGTATCCGGAAAGTTTTTCCATACATCCCAAGGTCAAGAAGCTGCTGGAGCAGCGCGAGAAGATGGGCGCGAGCAAGCTTCCTGTCGACTACGGCATGGCGGAAGCGCTGGCGTTTGGTTCGCTGCTGGTAGAAGGCGTCCCGATACGGCTTTCCGGGCAGGACAGCCGCCGCGGGACCTTCAACCATCGCCATTCAGTTTTGATCGATACAGAGAACGAGCAGGAATACGTCCCGCTCTGCCATCTCACACCGGACCAGGCATGGTTTGAGGCGTATAACTCTATTCTCTCCGAGGCCGGGGTGCTTGGTTTTGAATACGGCTTCAGCCGAGACTGCCCCGACGGCTTGACGCTTTGGGAAGCGCAGTTCGGTGACTTTGCCAACGGCGCGCAAGTGATCATCGACCAGTTCCTTGTTGCCGGGGAAGATAAGTGGGGCCTGCTTTCCGGCCTGGTGATGCTGCTGCCGCACGGGTACGAAGGCCAGGGGCCGGAGCACTCCAGCGGACGCATTGAGCGCTATCTGCAACTGGCGGCCAAGGACAATATACAGGTCTGCCAGCCGTCAACCGCCGCACAGTATTTCCATCTGCTGCGCCGGCAGGCGATACGCAGCTGGCGCAAGCCGCTGATCGTGTTTACACCCAAGGGCATGTTGCGGCATCCGGACGTGGCCAGTCCACTCAGTGAACTGACGGGCGGAAGCTTCCATACGGTAATTGAAGACCCCGAGATTGCAAATGCGGAGCGCATCCTTATCTGTTCGGGAAAAATCGGCCATGAGCTGCGCCGCGAACGCAAGCGCCGTGGCGATACCAGGACCGCCATCCTCTTCCTGGAACAGCTTTTTCCTTTGCCGAAAGCCGAACTGGAAGCCGCGTTTGCGCATCATACCAATGCGCGTGAATTCCTGTGGGTGCAAGAAGAGCCGGCCAACATGGGAGCGCTGAATTTCCTGGCGCCGCAACTGGAACGCCTGACCCGCGGAGCGCCGTTGCGTTCGGTCAAGCGTTCGCCCTCGTCCAGTCCATCCACCGGTTCGCACACGGCGCATGAGATGGAGCAGAAGACCCTGATGGAGCTGGCATTCACAGCATTTTGACCACGAACAATCTGGTTTCACAAGTTTAGTTTCATAAGCTTTAATTTTCACAATCCTGAGCGATGCAAAGAAAGGTGATTGAAATGGCTTACGAAGTTCCCCCCTTGCCGTACGCTTACAACGCATTGGAACCGCACATTGACGACCAAACCATGCATCTGCACCATGACAAACACCACGCGGCGTACGTTACCAACCTGAATGCCGCGGTGGCAAAACATCCGGGGCTGGAGAAGAAGAGTCCGGAAGAGTTGATCCGCAATCTCAGTACGCTGCCGGAAGATGTGCGTGGCGCGATCCGCAATAACGGCGGCGGACACGTGAACCACTCCATGTTCTGGCAGATCATGGGCCCGAAAGGCGGCGCTCCCTCAGGCGCGATTGCCGACGCGATCAGCAAGACATTTGGTGGCGTTGACAAGTTTCAAGAAGCCTTTGAAAAAGCCGGCCTGGGCCAGTTCGGCAGCGGCTGGGCCTGGCTGGTGAAGACCAAAGCGGGCGCGTTCGAGATCAAGTCCACGCCCAACCAGGACAACCCCATGTCGAACGGCGAGTTTCCGATTCTGGGGAACGATGTCTGGGAACATGCCTACTACCTGAAGTATCAGAACCGCCGCGCCGATTACCTGAAAGCGTGGTGGAGCGTGGTGAACTGGGACGAAGTCAACAAGCGCCTGGCGCAAGCCGACGGTTTCTTCAAGTAAGCTCCTTGGCTAGATAAAGACAAGATAAAAACTCAGCCGCTCTTCGGAGCGGCTTTGTTTCGTGCAGATCTCCGAGCAGTTATCTTGTGCTTAAGCACAACGCTACTAAGGAGTCCTCGTTCCAGGGATATCGTTGTAGCTCATCGCAAGTCTCATCACTCCACCACGATTGGTGGCCCTAGCAGTTCCATGCCGTAAGCGCGCATGAACGAAGCATCGTTCGTGTAGGCCCCGGGCTTGATGCCACGATTGTCCCGCTCGTTGAAGAACGCTTCCATCTTTCCCGCTGGCGCGAAGGAAATGAGCAGCTTTCCGGGCGAGCCGCCGGCAAAAGCCCAGGCGTGAGGAGTCTCACGCGGACCAAGCACGCAGTCACCTGGTTTGAGGTGGAAGCGCTCCGAGCCGACTTCAACAATGTATTCGCCTTCCAGCGAATAGAAGAGTTCGTCTACATCGTGGTGCAGGTGGCGGGGTGGTCCCCCCTTCTTTTGATTCGCTTGCTCCAGGACGAACAGGGCCCCAGCGGTATCTTTCGTAAGAACCTTGAATGTGGTGGAACTGACGCCGATAGCGTGCTTTCTCTCCTCCCGGTCCACACCAGCGGGCACACGAACGGGTTTCGCCATTGAACCTGTGTTGGCGGCTTGTGCAAATACGGTCGCCGGAAGAGCGGCGAGCGCGAGTTGTAAAAAAGACCGGCGCTGGATGTCTTGCATTGCAGTAGTACTCCTGTTCTCAAGAACGTTGTGAATGAAGAAAGACCTGTGCGGATCACGCTCGACAGCGAGGAGGGACTTCTTTGTTGCGAGAAGTATACTCCACCAAGATCGGGCACCTAACTAAAAGCGTTAGAAAAGCCTCACCATCGCAAGCCCACGTTGCCCGAATACAACCGGAACCCATGAAGCAACTCCGGCGAACGCCGAGACTTCGGGGGAATGATCTGCGACTGCGTGCTTGGCGCTTCGGGAGTGGCAACTGCAATACCGAACAACCGCCACTGCCCGCCCACGGATTGGAAGGTCAGATCAAAGCTGATTTGCAACGGTCGTGTGGGGAAGAAACCTGTCAGCCGCATCTTTCCATTGGCGTCCAGCGATGGTTCAGAGCTGAACTGAGGGGCCAGAAGCGCGGCAGCAAAGAGATCAAAGTTGCGGCGGCGCAGATCGGCGAAGCTTTGCGCAAGATCGGCTGCCGAGTTTCTCGCCTGGAAATCAGGAGCGGCAAGATCGTGAAGCACCGTGTAGTTGCCGGAATGGTTGGCGTCGTTGAGCGTCAGCAGGGTTGAACGGACCAGGTAAAGGGCCTGGTTGGAACTGACGGGTTGAGTGGGAGATTGCTTTGGTTGCGTCGTGTTCGGTTGGGCGGACGCGGCGCCGGTCAGGACCGCCGCCAGGAACAAAGCAGCGATCCAGCACCGTAGGCATGCGGACATTTTTTTGTTTTCACTCATAGTCATCTTCTCTTTTGATTTTGCTCGTGTTGTTTTAGTAAGGTCCGGTACTCGTATCGTAACCGCGTGATTTTGTAGCCAAACATGAGTTGAACCTCTTTACAAGGGGAAGGCCTCCTGGATGATAACCTTCGCGGGTTCCGGCTACAGAATCGAGAAATTCATCTTAGTAACCGGCGCATCGCCGCAACGTTCATTGTCCTGGGTGCCCGTGTATTCTTTCGACGCAGGTTTATTGCGGGCCTTCAATAATTCATTCGGCTGGTAAATGATCGTGTCCTGAAAGACAATTCCATTGCAATTGGGTGGACCGGCGTGGATGTGAAGGAAGTCAAAGACGTCGCTCAAAACGCTGATGGCTGTATCCACGCCCTGGGCGATCTCCTGGCCTATTGCCAACCCCTGGTCCGGATCCCCGAATATGAAACCAACCACCGCGCCGGCAATGGGCGCCACAACTCCAACCACTTTGTCGCCTACCTGGACGGCTTGTTTGAACTGCTCCTCGGCTCTGCTTGATCCAAGGTTGGTTAGCACCAGAGTGACCATCACAACGTCGTTGTCGTTGGCATCGATTGGATCGCTTGCAAAAGTGCCATTCATAATATCGCCGGTCTTGATGCTGCCGCCGATCTGGATTGTTTTCGGCGGTAGCATCCGCGTATCTTTTGTAACGGGATCGAGAATCGTCACGACGATGGACAACCAATCGCTGTCGCTATGATCGTGGTCGGACTTGTGTGTCTTCATTTCAAAACTACCGATATTGAAAACGTAGGGTTCGCGGAGCTGTGGCAAAAGTGGGCCAGGCAGGCCCTTGAAGAAAACCGCTGGATCCTGACCGAGGGCGATGCGCACCAGGTCCATGTTTCTCAGGCCTTGCGATTTAGACCCAAGCCCGGTTTGCCCGTCGATTTCCACGATCAGGGTATTGCGTTGATCGTCCACGGTCATTGTTTTCAGCTCGGTGTCCTTGCGGATTTTGCCGTCGCGCAACAAGACAAACAGCGCGCCCGCTCCCGCAAGGTCGAAGTCGTTGAGGCCTTGCAGCTTTCCGCCGTCTTCTTTGGAATGTGTCGCCAATTGAAAAATAAGGGCGTTTCTCTGGTGGTCGACCGTCATTTTCAAGAGTTGTGGTTGGGTGACGAAGCCTCCAGCCATCAGCACACCTCCAAGATAGGTTCCAAGCGTCAGCGAGCCCGGCGTTTGCTTTCCTAAGGCCAGAAGAACCACATCGATGTTCTTCATTCCTTGAAGGTTCGGGACGGGAAGAGCGGTTTGTGCGTTGACGACAACAATCACGGTATTGCGCATATCGTCGGCCGTCATCGTTTTCAGGTCCTGGTCGCTGCGGATCTTGGCTCCTCGCAGGAAGACAAACAGCGCCCCCACTCCGGAGAGCGTGTCATCGTCCATGCCTTGTAAGTGCCCTCCGTTTTCCTTGGTTCGGGTAGCCACCTCAAAAATAAGACGGTTTCTTTGGTCGTTTGCAGAAACCTTGTTTAGCTCATGCTGGGTCAGAAACTTACCTGCCAGCAAAACACCGCGTATTAGGGACATATATTGTTACCTTTCTTTTTGTTGCAAATGTTTCAAAATAATCTGGGATGGTTTTTCATACCGCTGTTTCATTTGGCCACTCTGGACGCCGAGCATCGGCGCACAGCACTGTCACGCGTCGAAATGGTTTTCATAGTCGCTCCATTGATTTTTATTCGTTGTCGTTGACTAGGCCCCCGGTACTAGAACCCAAAGCGCAGGCCAGCTTGTCCTCCCGCCATGTTTTCGCGGAAGCCGTAGGCGAAGCTGCCATGCAGTTGCATGTTGCGATAGACCCGAATCGCACCGCTCACCGCAGCCCCGTTCTCGCCCTGGAATGTGCCCCAATTCGTGCTAATGACAAACTTCTCATTGGGCAACACCGTGGGTACGCCGGCCATGGCGAAGGCCATCGCCACGCCGGTGAAGGCCTTGGAGGTTTTGTGGCTGAGCTGGTCAAGGCGAGTGCCGAGCGTGCCGATATCCGACGCGGAGCCCAGCCCCAGGCCCGCGGACGACGCCGTTCCCAGGTTCCCGGTTGCGTCCGTGGTGACGAATTGTGTTGGTCCGGATTGCGCTGCCTTGCTCGCAGCCGAGGCGACTCCAGGCAAGGTGTACGTGTTGGTTGCCGTGCCGAACACCTGCTGGTTGGCGCGGGTTACGGTAGCTCCGTTGCCGAACGCGGCGGAATTAATAAAGGACGCTGATGCGCCCGAGCCGAAGGCGGAAGAGTTGTTCCCGGTGGCCACCGAGTTGGTACCCACCGCCGTATTCTTAGCGTTTGCGCCGCTAGCATTGGCGCGATCGCCAATCGCCACATTGCTGCTCGCGCCGCCGCTGGCGTTGGCGCGGTTCCCAGTCGCGATGTTGGTGCTGCCGTTGCCGCTGGCATTAGCGAGGATCCCAGTCGCGATGTTGCCGCTGTTGTCGCCGCTCGCGTCGGCTAACTGGCCGGCTGCGACATTCCCGCTGACAGCGCCGCTCGCGTTGGCGGACGATCCAGTTGCGATGTTGACGCTGCCGTCACCGCTCGCGTTAGCGGACGATCCGGTTGCGATGTTCAAGCTGTTGTTGCCGCTGGCGTTGGCCCGGTTGCCGGTTGCGGTGTTGGCGCTTCCGTCCCCGAAAGCGAAGGCAGATTCACCGGTGGCGGTGTTACTGCTGGTGTTGCCGCTGGCGTTGGCCAAATCCCCGGTTGCGACGTTACTGCTTCCGTCCCCGAAGGCTTTGGCGCTTTTTCCGGCTGCGGTGTTGGCACTGTTGTTGCCGTTGGCGTTGGCACTGTTTCCAGTCGCGGTATTAGCGCTGGCGTCGCCGCTGGCGTCGGCGCCGCCCCCGGTGGCGGTGTTGAAGCTGCTGTTGCCACTGGCGTTGGCGGAGGCCCCGGTTGCAGTATTGCTACTGCCGTCGCCGATAGCTTGGGCGGAGGGCCCAATTGCCGTGTTGTCACTGAAGTTAGTACCGTTGGCCTTGGCGAAAGGCCCACAGGCAAAGTTGGAAGCCGTACCTGTCGCCGTAGCTCCACCGCCTGTCTGCCCCTCAGCGCCGGTTACGCTACCGCCGCAGATGAACTGCGCTCTTGCCGGCGTAGCAACAATGAAACTGAGGACAACGGTCAAAGCCAGCAGAAACGACTGGACTGAGAAAAACTTACTTTTTATTTCTTGCATAGAACTTCTCCTTAAATTGAGTTGAAAGTAACTTGGTACGCGCCGCGCTGTTTTTGCTACCACTGGTAGTTCATACCGACACGGCCACCGGCCATGTTGTCGCGGAAGCCGTAGGCGAAAGCGGCGTTCAGTTGCACATCGTGGTAAATCCGCAGCGCGCCTCCCAGGGCAGCGCCGTTCTGGGCCTGGAAGAGACCCCAGTTCGCGGACAGAGCAAACTTTTTGCCAGGCAGTAGCGTCGGCGCCGATCCGGCAAGGGCGAAGGCCATGGCGATGCCGGTGAAGGCTTTGTTGGTGCGATTGCTGAGCTGGTCAAGGCGAGTGCCGAGTGTGCCGATGTCCGACGCGGAGCCAAGCCCCAAGCCCGCGGACGACGCGGTTCCCAGGTTGCCGGTGGCGTCCGTGGTGACGAATTGCGTTGATCCGGATTGCGCCGCCTTGCTCGCAGCCGAGTTGACGCCGGGCAAGGTGTAAGTATTGGTTGCCGTGCCGAACATCTGCTGGTTGGCGCGGGTTGCGGTGGCCCCGTTGCCGAAAGCAGCGGAGTTGATGAAGGCCGCCGATGCGCCCGCGCCGAAGGCGGAAGAGTTGTTCCCGGTCGCCACCGAATTGGCGCCCACGGCCGTGCTCCGGGAGTTGGCGCCGCTGGCGTTGGCGCGGTCGCCGATTGCGACATTGGAACTGCCGCCGCCGCTGGCGTCGGCCTGGTCGCCGGTTGCGATGTTGGCGCTGGCGTTGCCGCTGGCGTTGGCTAGTCGTCCCGTCGCGGTGTTAGTGCTGCCGCTGCCACTGGAGTTGGCCAGAGTGCCGACCGCGGTGTTAGCGCTGTTGTCGCCGCCGGCGTTGGCATTGTTTCCAGCCGCGACGTTGGCGCTCCCGTTGCCGCTGGAGGTGGCGTTGTTTCCGGTTGAGGTGTTGGCGCTCGCGTTGCCACTGGCGTTGGCCTGGTTCCCGGTCGCGGTGTTGTTGCTCGCGAGGCCGCTGGCATCGGCAGAATTCCCGGTTGCAGTGTTCTTGCTGTTGTCGCCGAAGGCAGCGGAGGCGTTCCCCGCCGCCGTGTTGGTGCTGCCCGCACCACCGGCGTCGGCGCCAGCCCCGGTCGCGGTGTTAGAGCTGGTGTTGCCGCTGGCATTGGCCCCGGTCCCGGTTGCGGTGTTCCTGCTGTTATCGCCAAAGGCCAGGGCGGAGTTCCCATCCGCGGTGTTCGCGCTTGCGTTGCCACTGGCGTTGGCAGCGTTTCCGGTCGAGGTATTGAAGCTCCCGTCGCCGCTGGCGTTGGCGGAAGTCCCGGTCGCCGTGTTGGTGCTGCCTGCACCACTGGCGTTGGCCTGGTTCCCGGTCGCCGTGTTGTTGCTGAGGTTGCCGTTGGCTTTGGCGAGGTTTCCGATTGCGGTGTTGCCGCCAGCAACACCATGGGCATCGGCGCCGCTCCCACAGGCAAAGTTGAAAATCGAAAGACCCGCGGTAGCGCCGCCTGAACCTTGTGGCGGAGCGCCGGTTACGCTTCCGCCGCAGATGAACTGCGCTCTTGCCGGCGTAGCAACCATGAAACTGAGGACAACGAGTAAGGCCAACAGAAACGCCTGGACTGAGCAAGACTTATTCTTCGTTTCCTTCATAAAACTCTTCTCCTTGAATTTGCATGACACCGTGCTTGTGTTTGTGTGTATCTGTGGGCTGCTGAATGCAGCCTCTTTTTGGCGTTCTCGCTCTTCCTGGTCTTACTTTGGCTTGGGTCGGGTCGTGGTCTCGCTTTTGGCCAGCTCGATTTTGGTCAAAAAGACGAGAACGGACTCCACGCAGACAAGCACCGTTTCGTCGCGTGTTGCGTGAGTATGAAAACCATGAAGACCGCCGCCTGGCTGTGGTTCCGGGGCCTTGACGCCCGTCTCCAGCACTAGGCCAGCCCGTTCCATGCGTTCCCAGGGAACAAAGTCCGCTTCGCGGCCGCATTCGTGGCACCAGAGCCGTGTAGAATGCCGCCGCCGGATAATCAACAACTGGTCGGTCTCAATCGTGATTTCGGTCCTCTTTTGCTTGCTCAAACATCCCCCTCAATTGCCCGTCCGAAGCAGTGTTTGCCCAGTCAATATTTGTTAGAATTGCTTTGCACATCCCGCCCGAATCGCTTTCCCGTTTTGCAGAGTGAGCGAGAAGGTGTTCAAAAGTCCTTAGGAATGCCCTCAAAATTTCTCAAAGCGCAAAATACGCAAGGGAATCAATCACTTGTAGAGGGGCAAACAACAATCGACCGGCAAGGAGTGCTAGCTCACTCATAAACCGCAGGGCTGCCGACTGTTTGTTCTACTTGGCGACTCGCGCGGCTGCGCACCTCAGGAAGCCAGGGACCATTCGAGGTGTCTGCTGAAGCGCGCCGAACGGGATGGCATAGGCGTACGCGTACAGCAATATAGTGACGAGAGTGGTCTTTTTCAGGGTGGGTCGGAAAAGTTTGGCGATGTTAGGAGCAAAACTTTGCAAAGATCGAATACAAAGCCGAGGGCAGCCACTCCACAGATCAGCCACTGGACGAGTAACAATCGAATGGCCGCCGGCCCTGCGATTCTAGGACCACTCGTACGCATACCGGGTTGGCTTGTTAGCTTGTACATGGACCTTCACGTGCCGTTAGCGGATCATCGCCTTGAAATTTTGACCTTGGCGCAATTTGAAACCAGGGCGAGTGATGACACAAGTTCAAATAAATTGATAATTGTTGACTAAAACTCACTTATGACTTTTGCGTCGCGGCCTCACTTGTATGAATTCGGGCCATTTCGTCTCAACCCGCAAAAGCGGCTCCTTCTGCGTGAAGACGAACCTGTTCCCCTGTCTCCGAAGGCGTTTGACACTTTGCTGGTGCTGGTAGAGAACAGTGGAAAGGTCGTTCTCAAGGATGACCTGATGAAGGCGGTGTGGCCTGACAGCTTTGTCGAGGAAGCCAACCTTAGTCAGAACATCTTCACGCTGCGCAAGGTCCTGGGCGACTCGCCGGAGCAGCGGCGCTACATCGCCACAGTCCCGGGCCAGGGGTACCAGTTCACCGAAACAGTGCGCGTGGCCGGCGCCGAAGTTCAAGACGATCTGGTGGTGGAAAGTCACTCGCGAACGCGCGTAGTGATCGAGGAGACGGAACACGAAACGCTCCCGCCAATTGCTCCTGTCCCCAGGGAGGATATTGCCGGGACCGCGCCATGGAAGCGGAGGCGTTGGCGGCTATGGAGAGGCCTTGGGGGTTCCAGCTATATCGCGCTGGGGTTGGCGGCTCTGCTGATTGCGGGGCTTGCCGGATCATGGATCTGGCGCAGTTGGCGGCAGCCCGTCGCGACCTCGCCGGTGATTCGCTCGCTCGCGGTGCTTCCTCTGGAAAATCTCAGCGGCGATTCGTCTCAAGAATATTTTGCCGACGGAATGACCGACGCATTGATCACCGATCTGGCCCAGATCAGTTCACTGCGTGTCATTTCCCGCACTTCGATGATGCGCTACAAAGGCACTCGAAAGCCGATGGCGGAGATTGCACGAGAGTTGGGGGTGGAGGGCATTGTCGAGGGAACGGTATTTCGTTCCGGCAACCGGGTGCGCATCACCAGCCAGTTGATCTATGCACCGCTGGACCAGCATCTGTGGGCCCGGAACTACGAGCGCGATCTCAGTGACATCGTAGCCTTGCAAGGCGAGGTGGCCCGGTCGATTGCCGGCGACGTCCGGGCCGTTCTCTCCCCGGAGCTGCGCGCACGTCTGGCCGACGCGCGGCCGGTCAACCCGGAAGCCTACGAGCTTTACCTCCAGGGGCACTCCCACGCCTACCATCGTACCTTCGATGATAATAAGAAGAGCATTGAATACTTCCAACGAGCCGTGGAAAAGGACCCGACCTTTGCCCGAGCGTATGTCGCACTGGCTGAAGCCTACATAAACAGCAGTGTCAGCGGCCCATTTCCGCCGAGCGAAAGCTTCCCCAAGGCCAAAGCGGCAGTCACCCAGTCGCTCATGCTGGATCCAACGTGTGCAGACGCCCATGGTGCCTTGGGCATGGAGATGGCATTCTACGAGTTTGATTGGCCGGGAGCACAGAAGGAATTTATAAGGGCGATTGAACTTAATCCCAACTCCGCCAAGGCCCACCGGCGCTACGGCAGCTATCTCAGGAGCATGAGACGGTATCCTGAAGCAATCGTGGAGATGGAGAAGGCCGTCAACCGCGACCCGTTGTCGTTGGAAATGAACCACTTTTTGGCCGTGTCTTATGAGTTCGCGGGTGACTACGAACGTGCGTTGCGGCAATATCACCGCGCCATTGAAATGGATCCAAATTACGGCCCGAGCCGGCTTGCGTTGGCCGACCTGCTGGCCGGGCTAGGAAAGTACGAGGAATCTATTACTCAATTTGAAAAGGGCGAAACGTTCATTGGCGTCAATCCAGGCACAGCGGTACGGGATGCGGCGGCGCTGCGTCACGCCTTTCACACGAGTGGACCAAAAGGTTACTGGAATGAGTCTCTGGCGCTGGCACTGCGGAACCACAATCAGTACGGGCTCGGAAGAATTAATATCGCTGCGGTTTACGCTAGACAGGGAAATAAGGACAAGGCTTTCGCATGGCTGGAAAAGTCCTACCAGGCGAGAGAAGGCATTCCCTTAAGCCATATCAACTCAAGTCCGAACTTTCAGAACTTGCACGGCGATCCCCGGTACTCCGATTTGCTGAGGCGTTTGGGACTGCCGGAATAGAGATTTCTGCAAAGAACGGCTGTGGGTTTGTCTTATATGACAAGGGGATTTCGGAAAACCGCCGTCTGGTGCTAAGGTCGGCGCCCCCACGCCGCCCAGAGAATTGATGATGGCATCATGAAATCTGGATCATTCAAGCGTGCGACGTCCTGATCGAACTCTTGCTCGGTGATGTAGCCCGCTCCAATCATGTCTCCGCGGAGTTGCTCATAGTTCGCTCGCACGAGGGCCGCTCCCGGAGATCCGGACTGCACCATGGACATTCGTGCCTCCGCACCGACGCTGACAAATCCCTGCGCCCGCAGGCGTGCGAAGAGCAGCCGTCCATAGCGTCGATCGAAGCCTCGGTCGGCCATCAACCGCGCCAAGGCGATCTGTGTCTTGAGAAGTACCTCACCCGGACTTACCGTAGGATCTGGGGGCACAGAATTGGAATCGAATTCTTCGTCAACAAGCCAGCCACCCGGCTTGAGGGCCCTCCAGAGCCGCCTCAGCACTTGCTCCCACTCCGGCAGGTGTACCAGCACCAGGCGCGCGTGTATGAGATCGAAAGCCGCTTCAGGCAACGGGTCGGTAACGATGTTGTGGCGCTGTACTTCGACATTTGAATGCCCCAAGGCGCTGAGAAAACGAGGATCAATGTCAGTGACTAGCACGCGGCCAGTGGAGCCGACGCGGTTAGCGAGCCAAGTAGCGATTGATCCACCTCCACCGCCCACTTCCAAACACCGCCAGCCACCACCCACACCGCAGGCCTCCAAATGGCGGATGGTTCCTGGATCAAACATGGCTGCGAGGGCAGCCAATCGCACAGGGGCTTCCTTGCCGGCATTGTCGAGCAAGTAGGACGAGTTTGCAGCTTCTCCTATGCGGCTATTTTCGCTATCTTTCATGAGCTTCTCCTTTGACAAGCCTCCGCTTCGGTGTCGCGGCGGCTAATCTGGCAACTGGCCACCGTCAGGCTCTGGCAGCCAGAAGCTTGCCGTTAACGATGCGGAATAGACCAGGACGGCCACCGTAGCGGCAGCGTAGGCAAGTCGCGTTGCGGGGCCGCCGCCAGGCATGAAATGGGCGAGTTGTGTTGTCACGATCGCCGCAAGGGTGCCGATCATTCTGCCGCCAACGTTGTGCGCAAAGCCTTCGCCGGTGCCGCGCAAATGCGTTGGATAAACTCGGGGCAAATAGTTCCACCAGAGACTCAAGGGTCCATTCATACAGAGGGCCGCAACAAAAATCCCATATTTCAGGAACGCCAAACTGTGCGTTGCGGCGTAAAAGTACACCCAAGCGAACGCGACCAGGCCGGGGACGAGGAAGACGCGCAAGAGACGCCTTTGCGTAGCAATCCGGACGACGAGCAGGGCGAACAGCAGTCGACCGGCAAGAGTGCCTAGCTCTCCAATAAACTGCACACTGCCAACAGCTTGTTCCACCTGGCGACCAACGAGGCTGCTTACCTCGGGAAGTCCAGGGACCATTCGAGGTGTTTGCTGAAGCACACCGAACGGTATAGCGTAGGCGCACGCGTACAGCAATGTAGTGACGAGGGTGGTCTTTTTCAGCGCGGGTCGGAAAAGTTCCGCGATGCTCGGCCGTTTCAATATTCCTTTTGCTCTCTTTTCCTTCCAGACCGGCGACTCGGGCAGGAACGGCCGAACGAACATGAGCGGGACCGCCGGGGCCAATCCGAACAGCAGGGTGTAACGCCACGCATCGTGGCCCATACGAATGGACGGAAAGTGCTCACCGTAGGTGACCGCAAGATAGTAGGCCCCCGTAGCCATCAGGCCTCCCAGACCCACGCCGATTTGCGTGTAACCGAGCACGGATTCCCGCTGCTTAGGATTGGAGAAGAGCTCGGCCAGCCATGCGACCGCTGCCACGTATTCAACGGCTACACCGATAATGGTGGTACAGCGAAAAATCAAGAATTGAGGCAAAGTGGTGGCATGGCTCGCGGCCAACGCGGAAAAAGCGTACAACACGATGCTCCAAACCAAGACGCGTCGCCGGCCCAAAAGGTCGGTCAGGTAACCTCCCAGTAGGCCGAAAGCACCACCTGTCAGCGCTGGTACATAGAACAACAACGCTACCCAAAGGTCGAACTTGGAATTACCCGGCTTGAGATTCCCCAGGGTGGCCAGCGCGGGCCGCAGGACAACCGGCAGGACCAGAACTTCGTAAAGATCGAAGGCGAAGCCGAGGGCAGCGACTCCGCAGATCAGCCACTGGACGGGCGTCAATCGGGCCGTCATGCCGGCGATTTTAGCGCCAACCAAATGCGTCCCGGGCTGGCTTGTTAGCTTGTCCATTCCTCTTCACGTGCCTTTAATTGATCGACTCGAAATTTGATCGCAGTGCAATTTAAAACCAAGAAGAGTTATGCTACAAGTTCAAATAAATTGATAATTATTGATTAAAGCTCACTTATGGATTTTACGTCGCGACAGCTTCGAGCTTTTTCGCTGGTGGCTCAACATCACAGTTTTACGCGCGCCGCGGAAGCGCTCTTCATTACGCCGTCTGGGTTGAGTGTTTTGATACGAGAGTTGGAAACCCAACTCGGATTCCGTCTATTTGATCGGACGACCCGCCATGTCGCGCTGACGACTCAAGGAAGCGAACTCCTCGCAGTTGCGCGACGGAATTTGCTGGAACTTGATGCTGCTGTGTCGCGTATTGGACAAACCGTCAAAGAAGCAAGCCAGTCGATATCGCTCGGCGCGCCGCCCTTGGTCGCGGCCAACATACTGCCGCAGGCAATCAAAGAATTCCACGCTCAACGCCCCGACCTGCGAATTCAATTGTTCGATGAAAACCTCGCCACGATCATGCGAAGGGTTGAGGCTGGCAAACTCGATATGGGGTTGGGCATTTTTAGCCCGGCGCCGGGTATTCGGCGGACGCCTTTTTTTCGCTTTTCCCTGATGGTGATACGTCCCGACAACGACCCTGCGCTGCGTCGTGCCTCGACCACATGGTCTGCGCTGAAAGGAGAGTCCCTGATTTCGATGCCATCGACCAGTCCGCTCCAGCAGTTGATCGACAAGCATCTCGCGCAAGCCGCGGTTGTTTCTAAGGCCACTCTTTTTCTGAACTCCCTCGATACGCAAATTGCGATGGTAGAGGCCGGGCAAGGCATCGCGGTTATTCCATCTTTTGGGTTGCCGGCGTGCCGAAATCGGAGAGTTGTCATGAGCCGGCTGATCAATCCAGTGGTGACCTTGGATTTCCATCAAATCCGAAATCGAGGAAAGAAACTCCCAACCGGCGCCGAAGATTTCACTACTTTTCTTCAGAGCTATATCGCGAGATGGGCCGGACATGCTGGCATCCTGTAGATATCGCCGCGTGATTGAAATGGAGCCAAATTACGGCCCGAGCCGGTTTGCATTTGGCCGACCAGGGAAATAAGAGCTTTCGTTGCAGCCCAAGGACAATCATGTTGTGCTGATGTTTTCCGCGAGATCGACGTGCTTCTCTCAAATAAGCTTCCCGACACCGTAGGAACTCAGCCGCTCTTCTGGGGCGGTTTTTCATTGGCTGAGAAGCGCTTCGCGCTTTCCTGAAATAAACTTGTTTTCATTTAGACAAATCTTCCCGTTTGAAGTGTGGTTGTAGTGTAAGCAGTACAGAATCATTCAGGATTCATGGCTGCCAAGCTGAGATATGACGATGTCCAGGAGCTTTACCGCGAGCACGGTGCGGCGCTGCTGGCCTATGCGGCGGCGCTCCTGGGAGAACGCGCCGAGGCCGAGGATGTTCTGCATCAGATTTTTCTGAAGTTGTTAGGCGGACGGTTGGAAGTTCCATCTGATGCCAGGCCGTACTTGTTTCGCGCTGTGCGAAACGCGGCATTGAATTCTCGGCGCAGCCGCGCGCGGGATGTTCCCCTGGACAAAGATGAACGGCAATGGTTCTCCCGGCCCGCGGAAGCCGTGGATGCAGGCCTCATGTTGGAACAAGCGCTGCGTGAACTTCCTGCCGAACAGCGCGAAGTGGTGGTACTGCACGTTTGGGGGGCGATGACACTTGAAGAAATCGCGAGTGTTCTTGAACTTTCTGCCAATACTGTGGCCTCAAGATATCGCTATGGATTGCGCAAGCTGCGCCAGATCATGCAGTGACCGCGAGGTGAATGATGGACCAAGAAAAAATGGATACAGATCAAGAGGACCGCGGGTTCGAAAGTTATTTACGCGGTTTTCAGCCGCATCAACCCCGGCCGCTGCCCGGCAGAGGCAAGCTGTTCGTCCTCCGCTGGCGCGGCCCGGCGGTCGCCGTGGCTGCTGCAGCCGCTGTGTTGATGCTGGCATTGCTTTCCATGAGACACACTCTACCGCCGGCTCCTTTACCGGTGGCACGCGTAGAGATGCCACAGTCCGCGGACAGCATTGCCGAGCAAGTCTCGCTGGGTCGGCTGAGCATTCTCGCAAATCAAGACCCGGCCAGGCTGGAGGCGCAGTTAGACCAGATTTCGTCAAAGCTTCTGCCCGATGTGCGAAGCGGACATGGGGTACTGAAGGCCCTCTCCGCGGAATGAATGGACAATCGTTTATGAAAACAATAATAGCAATCTTAGCTTCAGCCTTACTTCTGGCCGTGGCTTCACCGGCGCAACAGATCACTCCGCCGCAAAACAAAAATGCCGCGCTCCGCTACTGGATGGCATTCGCCGAAATGCAGGACCGCACCGTGGACGAAGCCACCACGAAACTTATGGAAGACGTGTTGTCCGGGGCCACTGCCTGGGATGAGCGTCAGTTGGGGCCGATCGTGGAGGCCAACATCGCGGCCCTCCGTACCATGCAAAAAGCAACAGCTCTTCCAGAATGCAATTGGGGACTGGATTACGATCAGGGTTCGGCCATGTCCATTGGCCACCTTCCCAAAGCCAGGGCGCTGGCCAGGCTCAACGCGCTTTATGGCGCGCGACAGATGGCGCAAGGTGACGCGACTGGCGCTGTCATCACCTGGCTCGCCGGATTGCGCTTTGCCCAGCACATATCCAAAGACATGAGCCTGATTGCCGTGCTTTCCGCCAAACCGGCATTGCTGGCGAACCTTCATCTCTTGACCAAGGCCGCGGGAAGCGGGCTTCTGAGCGTTGAATCGGTGCAAAAGATTAAAGCTCAGATTGCCTTGTTGCCAAAAGACGGCTTGGACTGGCCCAGCGCGGTCAAGTTTGAAGTGTGGGCCGACGCTCAAGCGCTCGAATACCTTGGCGAAGGAAATAATTTTCAGGAGAAATACAAGCGGTTCTTCAGCAGCGAGCCTCCGGCGGCCAGCTCTGCGCCGACCAAGGCTGACGTCGCAGCTTACCGTGCCTTGATGAGGGACGTCATCGCGGCCCTGCAAATGCCCTATGAGCAGGCCAAGGCGCGGATGCAGCAGATCGAGACCGCCACAAAGTCCATGCATCCCGCCGTTCAGGCCATCACGCCGAACTACAGTCGGGTGAACGAGAACCGTCATCAGGTATCTCTGGATCTACAAGAACTGACCAAGGCTCTGCCCGGCCCCAAGAGCAAGTAAATTTTTCACAAATTTGAAAACCGCAAAAAAGCCCCGCGCTTTGCGGGATTCTGTTCAGATTCTGTTCAGCGCATTGCTCGCGGTTCGGCAGCACTGATAAACTAAATAGTTCGCCCTGCTCGTCTTAACTCTTCAGACAGGTTGTTCACATGGCACAAGCTACCGATATTGCAATCGTCAGCGGCGCGCGCACGCCTATGGGCCGCTATTGCGGCAAATTGCGCGATTTTACCGCGATGGACCTGGCGGCCTTTGCCAGCCAGGAGGCGATTCGTCGCTCCGGCGTCGACGCCAAGGATTTTGACCATGCGGTCTTTGGCAATGCGCAGCAGACGTCGGGTGACGCGCTGTATGGCGCGCGCCATGTTGCGTTGAAAGCCGGCTTGCGGATTGAGACCCCTGCCCTCACGGTGAACCGCCTGTGCGGTTCAGGCATGCAATCGCTTGTGAACGCCGCACAGATGATCCAATTGGGCGAAGCCAGCGTTGTTTTGGCGGGTGGAATGGAATCCATGTCGCAGGCGCCGCACGTGGTCCGAGGAGCGCGCTGGGGCCTGGGCCTGGGCGAAGGCAAGCTGGAAGATTCCTTGATGGTCGCGCTGCTGGACACCTATTGCGGGCTCTACATGGCCAACACTGCCGAGCTTTATGCCGAGGAACAAGGTATTACGCGCGAACTCATGGACGAGTTCGCGCTCCAGTCACAGCATAAGGCCGGCGAAGCGCAGAAGGCCTGCCGGCTGGCGGAGGAAATTACACCGGTAGCGCTCAAGAACCGCAAAGGCGAGCCCACGGGCGAGATGTTTGACAAAGACGACCACCTTCGTCCGGAGACCACCATGGAGGCGCTGGCCAAACTGAAGCCCGCTTTCGGCAAAAACGGCACGGTTACAGCCGGCAACGCCAGCGGCATTGTCGATGGCGGCGCTGCGGTGGTGCTGATGACGCTGGCGCAGGCGGAAAAGCGCGGAGTCGCACCGATAGGACGCATCGTGAGCTGGGGCATTGCCGGTGTGGATCCCAAGGTCATGGGACGCGGCCCGGTGCCGGCTTCGCGCATGGCCCTGAAGAAAGCCGCGCTGAAGCTGGAAGAGATTGATTTGATCGAGGTAAATGAGGCTTTTGCCGGTCAGTATCTGGCGGTTGAGAAAGAGCTGGGTCTGAACCGGAGCAAGGTCAATGTGAACGGCGGCGCCATTGCGCTGGGCCATCCTTTGGGCGCAACCGGAACGCGGCTGGTCATCACTTTGCTGTACGAGTTGAAGCGTCGCAAAGAACGGTATGGCCTGGCCACGGCCTGCATCGGCGGCGGACAGGGGATTGCGATGATCGTGGAGAATTTGCAGCTATAACCGAAGGTCATTACCACAGAGGTCACAGAGAAACACGGAGAAGCTTTCCTTAAATCTTGAGCGAGTTAAGAGATTGCTGATTTACCCTGGGCGATCAGTTGACGTGCCTGTGCTTCAGGATCGTTGCTGTGTTTGGGATTGCAGAACAACACTCCGTGCTCCTCTGTGACCTCTGTGGTTAACAAAGGAAAATAATGCAGATCAAAAAAGTAGGAGTACTCGGTTGCGGGCTGATGGGTTCGGGCATAGCCCAGGTCAGCGCCGTAGCGGGTTACGACGTAATGGTGCTGGAGCAGGAACAGAAGTTTCTCGACAAGGGCTTTGCCGGCATTGAGAAGTCTCTGGCCAAGTTTGCCGAGAAGCCGGAGAAGAGCGGTATCACGCCGGAGAAAGCGAAAGAGGCCCGCGCGCGTCTGAAAGGCGTAACCAGCCGCGAAGCGCTGGCTGACTGCGACATCGTCATTGAAGCCATCATTGAAAATGTGGAAGAGAAGAAGAAGATGTTTGGCGCGTTGGACTCGATCGTCAAGAAGGATGCGATCTTTGCCAGCAACACATCTTCCATTTCCATCACCGAGGTCGCGGCGTCCACCAAGCGGCCCGACCGCTTTGTGGGCCTGCACTTCTTCAACCCTGTTCCTCTGATGAAGCTGGTGGAGGTGGTGCGCACCATCGCCACTAGTAATGAAGCATTCGAAACCGCGTATCAGTTTGGATCAAGCCTGGGCAAAGTTCCGGTCCGCACCAGCGACAAAACCGGATTCATCGTAAACCGACTGCTGGTGCCGTATCTGCTGGACGCCATCCGCGCTTACGAAGAAGGCGTGGGCTCCATTCCGGACATCGATAACGCCATGAAGCTGGGCTGCGGGTATCCCATGGGGCCGTTCACGCTGCTGGATTTTGTCGGCTTGGACACCACGTACTACATCACTCATGTGATGTTTGATGAATTCCGTGAACGCCGTTTCGCGTCTCCGCCGCTGTTGAAGCGCCTGGTGATGGCCGGTTGGTATGGACGCAAAACAGGCAAAGGGTTTTACGATTACGCAGACCCTGCCAATCCAGTTGCGAACAAGTTCTAACCGCGAATTAACGCCGATAAAAGCGGATCAGAATGATTTATCTGCGCATATCCGCGTCAATCTGCGGCTGAAAGGTTTTTGAATGGCTTTTGAGAATCTCAAGCTCGAAAAAAAGAACAAAATTGCCTTCGTTACCATTGACCGTCCCAAGGTCCTGAACGCGCTCAACATGGCCACCATGGGGGAGTTGCAGGAGGTCTTTACGGACCTGGCGGCGGACCGTGAGATTCGTGTGGTCATCCTGACTGGCGGAGGTGAGAAAGCCTTTGTCGCTGGGGCGGACATCAACGAGCTGGCGAAGAACAATCCCGTCGAAGCCAAAGCTTATACCCATCGCGGCCAGGCGGTGCTCGATCTCATCGAGAACCTGGGTAAGCCGGTGATTGCCTGCATAAACGGCTTTGCCCTGGGTGGTGGGTGTGAGATCGCGATGGCCTGCACCATGCGTCTGGCCAGCGAAAACGCCAAGCTGGGCCAACCCGAGGTGAAGCTCGGTATTATTCCCGGCTATGGCGGCACGCAGCGCCTGCCACGGTTGGTGGGGACTGGACTGGCCATGCAGATTCTATTGACCGGGGAGATGATCTCCGCGCAGGAGGCGCACCGCATCGGCCTGGTCAATGAGGTTGTTTCTCTGGACCGGCTGATTCCCCGCGCGGAAGAGATTGCGCAGAAGATCATCGGCATGGCTCCGCTGGCCATCCAGTACTGCATGGAGGCGGTCCATCAGGGTTTGAATATGACGCTCCAGGAAGGCCTTTTCCTGGAAGCTGCGCTATTCAGCATCTGCTGCGCCACGGAAGACAAGAAGGAAGGCACCACGGCGTTTCTGGAAAAGCGCGCGGCGAATTTCCGAGGCAAGTAGAATGCATCCAGACTGGGAACCGGACCGGCTTGCGACCGCGGCGATCTTCTATAGCCTGCATGAAGCGGATGTCGCCAAAGGTCTGCTGGACTCATGCGGAGTAGACTGTTTCCTGATGGACGAACATATGCACCGCGTGCATCCGCTGGCCAGTGACGTGCTCGGCGGGATTCGGTTGCAAGTGGCTGAGAAAGACCTGCAACTAGCCAAGGAAGTGTTACAGGGGGCCCATCGAGCCTGAGGAAACGGCAGTGCCCGAGCCAATCCGATGATCAAGAGCATCACCACAATCCGGCACGCCGGCAGCGTTAAAGAGTTCAAGGCGCTGGGCAAGTTATTTGACGCCCTTGGATTCGAGCGCGGCACTCCGTGGAAGACCGCCCGAGGTCAGGGTGCGTCCTTTAAAGCTCCTACCGGAGAGTTTGAGTTTGTGGAAGGCCTTGAGGCCATCCATTCCGATATCTGGGTGCAGGTCACGGAGCTGGATTCCGTGCGTGATTTGCTGCGAAAAGAAAAAGTAAAGATCGCATCTGACGTGCAACCGACCACGTGGAACTCGCGGTTTCTGATCGCGGAGCCGGCCGAAGGGATGAAAATACTTTTCTGGCAGAAGGACCGCCCTAAAGATGGCGTCGTCGAGGGCGACCTGAACGCGCAAGGCATGAGTTTTGCCATTGTGGTGAGCCGGTGGAACGCATTTATTACCGAGCGTCTGCTGCAAGGCGCCCTGGACGCGCTGACCCGTAGCGGCTGTCGCGCAGAAGACATCACGGTGGTGCGCGTGCCGGGAGCGTTTGAGATTCCGTCGCAGGCGCGCACTCTGGCAGGGACCGGCAGGTACAATGCCATCATTACTCTAGGCTGCCTGATTCGCGGCGAGACTACGCACTACGAACACATTTCCACTGAGGTCACACGCGGGATCGGACAATCGGCGCAGGAAACCGGTGTGCCGCATACGTACGGTGTCCTGACTTGTGAGAACCTGGAGCAGGCCCTGGATCGGGCCGGCTTGAAATCGGGGAACAAGGGTTTTGAGGCTGCCATGTCCGCCGTTGAGATGGTCAGTCTCAAGCGCAAGACCGCCGGCGCCAAAGCCAGTGCGAAGAAGAGCGTTCCGAAGAGCACGCGGTTAGTATCGAAGAAGAAGGGCAAAGCCCGATAAAGTATGGGAACGCGACGCAAATCCCGGGAACTCTGTTTGCAGATGCTCTTCCAGTGGGACATGGGGAAGCAGTCGCCGGAGCACGTGCGCAAGACCTTCTGGGGAGAACGCGGAGAAGTTGATGCGGAAACTCAGGGTTTTGCCGACGATCTTTTTCAAGTGGCCATCGACCACCATACACAAATTGACGAGTTGATCCAGAAGCATGCCCAGCACTGGCGCATGGAACGCATGGCCGCCGTGGACCGCAATGTGCTGCGCACCGGTGTGGCGGAGTTTCTCGGGTACCAGCAGACACCCAAGCCCGTCGTGATCAATGAGGCGCTGGAGATCGCGCGCAAGTTTTCCGCGCCGGAGTCCGTGCAGTTTATCAACGGAGTGCTGGATTCGGTGGGCAAAGAGCTCTCTTCGCGTCCCGACGCGTAGCGGGAAGGGCCCTATTGCTACCCGGTTTCCCGGCTGACCGGACCTACTACCCCAGCGCGGTGTTTCCGGCGATAGAGATTCCTTGCTGCACTCGGAATTTCAGAAAGAGCTAATGTTAAAATAGCTCCCTCCACCGCACCTGGTGCCCGCACTTACATTAAGACAACGGACTTGCATTGAAAAAGACTTCTTTTACTTACGCCGACAGCGGTGTTGACATTGACCGCGCCGATCGCGCCAAACAGCGCATCAAGTACCTGGCCCATCGCACCTTTACCCGTGGCGTGGTAAGCGAGATTGGCGGCTTCGGTGGCATGTTTGCCATCGACAAGAAAAAATTCCGCGAGCCGGTGCTGGTTTCAAGCGTTGACGGCGTAGGCACCAAGCTGAAACTCGCCTTCATGATGGACCTGCACCACACCGTGGGTGGAGACCTGGTGAACCACTGCGTAAATGACATTGCCGTGCAGGGCGCAACGCCGCTTTTTTTCATGGACTACCTGGCCACCGGCACGCTCGATCCGGACATCGCGGAGAAAATTGTGGAAGGCATGGCTGAAGCCTGCCGCCACAACGGCTGCGCGCTGATCGGCGGTGAAACGGCGGAGATGCCGGGGTTCTATCCCAAAGGCGAGTATGATCTGGCCGGCTTCATCGTAGGGATCGTGGAGAAGAGCAAGATCATTACCGGGGAAAAAGTTGGAGCGGGCGATGTTCTCATCGGTCTGCCTTCCAACGGGCTGCACACCAACGGTTATTCGCTGGCACGCAAGCTGTGCTTTGACGTGGCCAAGCACACGCCGGACACATACGTGAGTGAGATCAGGGGTAAGGTAGGCACCGAACTCATGCGTACCCATAAGAGCTATTGGCCGGTGTTGAAGCGGCTGATCGCTGCTGATCTGATCCACGCCATGGCGCACATTACCGGCGGCGGCATTACAGACAACCTGCCTCGCGTTCTGCCCAAAGGCACGGCGGCCGTGGTGGAGATGGGCACATGGCCTGTGCTTCCGATCTTCCCGCACATGCAGCAGATCGGCAACGTGCCTCTGGACGACATGATGCGGACCTTCAACATGGGTATTGGCATGGTGCTGGTGGTGCCGGCCAAGAAATTTAAACGCGTGCAGAGCATGGTGGAAAAGCTGGGAGAAAAGGCGTATTTGATCGGCCGGATCGTCAAGGGCGACCGCAAGGTCCAATACTCCTAGGCCATGACTGTGTTGAAAAAACTTGGCATCCTGCTTTCCGGCCGCGGCTCGAACTTTGAAGCCATTGCCGATTCCATTCGGGCTGGGCGGCTTAATGCCGAGATCGCTGTTGTGATTTCGAACAAAGCCGATGCTCCCGGCCTGGAGTCGGCGCAGCGCCGTGGACTCAACGCCAGGCTGATCCCGTCGAAAGGCCGCACGCGTGAAGAGCATGACGCTGAAGTTATCGCAGCGCTCCGGGACGCCCGGGTCGATTTAGTTTGCCTGGCCGGCTATATGCGCCTGCTCTCACCGGAATTTGTGCGCGCCTTTCCGCACCGTATCTTGAACATCCATCCGTCATTGCTTCCGGCGTTTCCCGGACTCGACGCGCAGAAGCAGGCCGTGGAATACGGCGTGAAGATTTCCGGATGCACCGTGCATTTTGTAGACGAACATCTGGACCACGGTCCCATTGTTCTACAGAAATCATTGCCTGTACTGGATAACGATGACGCGCATTCCCTTTCGGCGCGCACTCTGGAACTGGAGCACATTGCTTATACAGAAGCCATCCGGCTGGTGCTCTCCGGCGAGATTGAAATCCAGGACAGGAAGGTGGTCTACAAGAAGGGCCAGGCGGAAAGCAGGTAAACATGCTCAAAGTAAAACTTCTGGTTGCAGCGGCCAAGGCGCCTACGGTGGCGCATCCGGGTGAGGATCTCGGCTATGACATCTATGCATCAGAGACGGTCACGATTGAGGCGCATAGCCACGCGATTGTGCACACCGGTGTGGCCATCGAATGCACCTCGGCGGCAGGCGAGGGCATGGGAGCGCTGCTGCGGGACAAGTCGTCCATGGCGTCGCGCCGGCTCATCCTGACCGGCGGCGTCATTGATGCAGGCTACCGCGGCGAGATCAAGATTCTCATGGAGAACCTGAGTGGCCAGGCCGCCACCATCCGGGCCGGGGACAAGGTCGCCAATCTTATTCCTTATCCGGTGATGACCGGAGAAGTCCAAGTGGTGGACAACCTGAACGAATCCAGCCGGAAGGCGGGTGGGTTCGGGTCGAGCGGAAGATAGTCCCGGCTATCGTTTGTGATTTTGCAGATCCGTGGCATCCGTGTGAATCAGTGGTAAGTTATTTCTTGTCCTTCTCTATAATCATTCCTGATGCCAAACTTTCCTTCTGTCGACGAACAACTGGCTTACATCAAGAAGGGCTCGGCGGAGATCATTCGCGAATCCGATCTGCGTGAGCGCCTGGAAAAATCGCTGAAGTCCGGCAAACCGTTGCGCGTGAAAGCCGGCTTTGATCCTACTGCGCCTGATCTGCACGTGGGCCACACCGTTCTGATACGCAAGCTCAAACATTTTCAGGACCTGGGCCACACCGTGATTTTTCTCATCGGCGATTTCACCGGTATGATCGGCGACCCCAGCGGACGCTCCGTCACGCGGCCTCCGCTGACGCGCGAAGACATCGACCGCAACGCGGAGACCTACAAGGCGCAGGTCTTCAAGATTCTCGACGCGGAGAAGACGGTGGTCGACTTCAACTCGCGCTGGTTTTCCAAGATGACGGTCGAAGATTTCCTCCGCCTGACGGCTAAGTTCACGGTGTCGCAGTTGCTGGAGCGCGAGGAATTTCACAAGCGTTTCAAGGAAGAAAAACCCATTGCCATGCATGAGCTGATGTATTCCATCGTCCAGGGGTATGATTCGGTTGCGCTGGAAGCCGACGTGGAACTTGGCGGCACCGACCAGAAATTCAATCTGCTGATGGGCCGCGTGTTGCAGAAAGACTTCGGACAGCCGCAGCAGATCATCCTGACCACTCCCCTGCTGGAAGGCACGGACGGCGTGCAGAAGATGTCCAAGTCTTACGGCAATTACATCGGCATCAACGAGCCTGCGCCGGGGATTTACGGGAAGGTCATGTCGATTGCGGACCCGCTGATGTGGCGCTACTACGAAGTGCTTACCGACGTGTCGTTGGGCGAGATCGAGCAGATGAAGGCTGACGCTGCGTCAGGCAAGAGCCATCCCATGGAGATGAAGAAGGCACTGGCCCGGCGGATCGTGCAGGACTTCCACGGCGAGCAGGCGGCAAAGCGAGCGGACGAGAACTGGGCGAGGCAATTTCAGAAGGATGAAGTGCCGGAGGACATTGATGTGGTCTCTGTTTCATGCCTCACCGTAAATACAGCCGCGATCAAAATAAATCCGGACGAGATCACTAGCAGAGAGATATATCAACCGATTCCAGATAAAGAAATCTTAAAACTCCCCGGTGATCAGGTTCGTTGGATTCGTATTGACAAGCTCCTTTTCGAAGTGAAGCTGGCTCCTTCTAAGTCGGAAGCAGCCAGAAAAATCAAGGAAGGTGCGGTCCGAGTCGGCGATACGAAGATAAAACCAGAGGTTACAACCTTGGTTCTCGAGGTTCCGAGTGAAATTGTAGTGAGTCTTGGTCGAAAGCTCTGCAAGGTGCAGATAACGCTATGATTTGTGGAGCGCAGGCGCCCTCGCCTGCGTCCCGGAAGAGCCTCCAACGCAGCCGGGGGCGGCTGCGCTCCACTGGTTAGGGTAGAGATAGGTGTGTAGCGTATCCGTTAGCCTCCAGTGGGTGACAATTGATGAGTATGCTTTATCGCAGAAATCTTCCCCATATCGAGAAAGATGATGCTGCTTATTTTGTGAGTTTTAGTACTCGGAGAGAATTCATTCTCCCAGAAGATGCCAGAACGCTTGTTTACGACCATTGTCTTTTCGAAAATAAGCGCAAGATCCATCTGCACGCGTTCGTCGTCATGCCCGACCATGTGCATATGCTTTTTACACCTCTATTGAATGGAGAAGATTTTCCGTACTCTCTTGCTGAAATCATGAATGGCATCAAAGGAGCGTCAAGTCACAGTGTGAATAAATTATTGGGCAGAAAGGGCACGCTTTGGGAACCGGAATCTTTTGACCGTATAGTGCGCTCAGAGGGTGATTTCGAATACCGCTTCATTTATATCGTGCAAAACCCCATTGCCGCCGGTTTGGCCAAAGATGCAGATGATTATCGTTGGGCTTGGCGAGAATCAGCGCAGCCGAGGGCGGCTGCGGTCCAAAGTGCTGCGGTCCAAAGTCATGAAAGTCCTCAAGTTCCTGAATGAACGCCGTGGCCTTGCTTCGCCCCGACGTTTCGCCCAGTGCAGTAGAGCCATTTCACCACGCGGATTGCGATATCCAAATCCAAGAAAATCTGGAACGTTCCGAACATGTTGATGCTGCCCTGATCTTCGGTGGTGATGGCACTATCCACCGCCATCTCCCTCAGCTATACAAACACAACATCCCTGTCTTGGTTGTTCCCAAAGGCAGGGGCAATGACTTTGCCAAGGCCCTTGGCATCAATAATGAACGAACTGCTCTCCGGGCGTGGCAGCAGTTTTGTTCCGGCGGAAAGAACGTCCAACAGATTGATTTGGGTCTGATTCGATCCGGAGCTGAGGAAATATTGTTTTGCTGTGTAGCTGGCATGGGGCTGGATTCGGCGGCCAACGCGCGTGCCAATCGCATGCCGGTGTGGCTGCCCGGTTCTGTTGGCTACCTGATTGCTGCGTTGCGGTCGTTAGCGTCGTTCAAACCGGTAGAAATGAAGGTGCGCGCCGGCCAGCGCGAGATCCAGCGCTGCGTTTTCTTTGTCGCCGTCGGTAACGCACAAAGCTACGGCGGAGGCCTGAAAGTGACTCCGCACGCGCAACTAGACGACGGCCTGCTCGATGTATGTGTGGTGGGCAGGATGAATAAATTCAAGTTGCTGTGCTGTCTGCCTACGGTTTTCTTTGGTGAGCACCTCCGCATCCGGCAGGTGGAATACTTGCAGTCGCAGGGGGTGCGCATTGAGTCCGCGCGCCCGCTGGATGTTTATGCCGACGGTGACTATGCCTGCCAGACCCCTGTGGAAATCAGCCTGCTTCCACGTGCTTTGCGGGTGATTATGCCTTCTGAGCAGAAATAGGCAATGGTTATTGCTATCATAGGTAGTTGATTTCCCGTCGAAACCGTGGGCGGGTTGCGGGCGGAAACCCGTGTGGGAGTCCATTTTTGATTAATCCTGGAAGGAAACGATTCTTGACGCCGGAACCCATTTCAGGTGGAATAAAGAACTATGACCAAAGCCGATCTGATTGAGGAAGTTTCCCGACTGGCTGAACTGACGCGTAAAGACAGCGAGATCATCGTCGAAACAATTTTTGACAGCGTCGTGCGCTCTCTGCGGGCAGGCGACAAGATTGAGATTCGCGGCTTTGGGAGCTTCCGTACACGCCAGCGCAAGCCTCGCGTTGGCCGCAACCCCAAGACCGGCGCGCGCGTGGATGTTCCGGCCAAGAAGATCCCATATTTCAAACCCAGCAAGGAACTCAAAGACGTGATCAATCACGACCATGGAGCGGGCACAGCTCCCGCAGAGCCGGCAACGCCCGCATCTTAAGAAGCAGATGCCCGGCTTTTAGGCCTTGATTCCCACCACGGCCATCATGCGTCCGGTATTGCCCTTTTCCGCGCGATGAGAAAAGAGTCTGCGCGTGTTGCAGGCAGTGCAGTCTTCCAGGGCCGCGATCTGTTTTTCCGGCACGCCTACGGCGAGCAGCTGCCGCCGGTTGGCTTCGCGCAGATCCAGATGGATTTTAATGCACTGGTCGCCATGCCCCGGCGCGCGCGCGTTGAGAAAAAGCATGGGATACTTTTCCCGGACCGGGTCGGACTCCTGGACTTCATGGAAGAGTTCATCGGCGTAAGAGAACTGAGACTGGAATTCGCTTCGTAATTCCTCGCCAACGCTGTAGCAGCACTTCTGGATGCCGGGGCCAATCGCGGCACAGAGGCTTTCCGGCAGAGAACCATATTCGTGGCGCATGGTCCCTACGCCCTTTTCCACGATGCGCTGGACCGTGCCTCGCCAGCCGGCGTGGAACGCACCTACCGCTTTGTTCTTCATGTCCACCAGCAGCACGGGCAGGCAGTCCGCGGTTTGAACTCCAAGAGCGATTCCCGGCAGATTGGTAACCAGTCCATCGCCTACCAGTTGGTCGCTGCCAAACTCCCGTACCACGTGAATAATGTCAGAATGGACCTGACGCAAAGCTACCAGTGGCCAGGGGTTGCCTGTGCTGGTTGCGCCCAGGGCCAGCAGCAACTGTTTGCGATTTCGTTCGACATTGACTCGGGGATCGTCTTTGGTAAAGCCAAGGTTGAGGCTCTTGCCCCCATAACAAGTGGTGGAGCCGCCGGGGCGCGGGCTGAACCCATGGATCAACCATGAAGTTTTCTTTAGTCGAGAAGCCTGCAGTACCTGCAATCCTGCGGGGCGCGGAGCTGGTTTTGCGGTGCGACGTTTGATCAAGGTTGCCACAACATATTCTAATCGAGGAGCCGCACGGGCAACGTGGCTGCGCTCGATCCCGGGCTCCAACGCGCATAGAATCAGCACAAAAGGCGATATCGCCCAAGTTCTGGACGAATGGTCAGAATCCGGCAGGGCCTGTTTCTATGAGGTTCCTTGGCTAGAGGCGTCAAATCTTCTGGAAAGATTGTTTACAATTTGGCCAACTTATGCAAAAGCAATATGCATCCCATATTAGATTTATGTTGGTTCTTTTTCGAACAATAAACACAGGGGAGAAGGTTGACAGCATGTGTAGGGATGGTTAGGATTCGGACAGTGGTCACTCGGCACTCTCCGCGCTTCCAGGTGCTTTCTGTAGTTTTTCCTGAGACACCAAGCAACGGGTTCCCGCAGTAAGCTGAAGGGCGAATCTGCGTGACATCGTAACCAGACCTTTGCTGGATAAAAGGGAGCATTGCGTGTTTCTGCGTAGAGTGCGAGTGCGGCCAGCGGAAGAGGCATGCAACCATAAGTCCTTACCCGGGAGGACAGTCAAATGGCCACGGCCGAAATGCCGTTTCAGCCCGAACGAATGAACTGGCGGAGCGATCTCGTGAAGCGCTGTCCGCAGGTGGTCGGAATACTCCAGGCGGAGCGTCCGGAAGAAATTTTTCCACCGCTGCTGGAGGGAATTCTGGCCCTTGGGTATCCGCGCGCGCTGGTGGCCAGCGTTAATTTGGAGACCGGGGAAATCTCTCCATCGGCGTTCCTCAAGTGGCCATCGCCGCAGATCAGGAATTTCACCACGACACTCGGGAACCCGGAGCATCCGCTGGTGGGCGTGTTGCATGCGAACCGTCCCGCGGTGCTGACCAGGTCCAGTCTGCATAATCGCCCGGTTTACCTGCATCCCATTGTTTATTCCAACGACAGTCCTTGCCGGGAAGCGGAAGGGACTGGTGCGGTGGACTGTCTGGCCATGCAGAATTTCCGCCGGGAAAGACAGGTTCGTGGGGGAGAACAAATGTGTTCCGTCTGCGGGATACGTGGTTTTGCTGGAGTGGTGGTTGCGGAGGCCCCCCGGAATACCTTGCAAAACGTGCTGAATCCGCTGATCGAACTAGCGAGTCATTCTCTCTATCGCCTGTTCAAAGCAGAGCACTACTACAATCGCGCCCGTGCGTTGGAAAGCACCATCACGCAACTCGGAACTATGCGCGAGGACCGTGACCGCCTCAATCTGGTCCTTGCAAACGTTGGTGCGGCTGTTGTTGTGTGTGACAGTCAGGGCAAAGTTGTCCTGGTTGACCCGATAGCGCAGGAACTTTTCGGAAGCAGCTTTGAAGGAGCGCGCAATACTGTGCAGATCCAGAACCGGACCAAGTTCGGTGTCTATATCGATTCCTTCATGCATTCCCAGGCCGGTCAGCAGGATTCTTCTTTGCAGTCGTACCACCCAGCGCTCCAGCAGATGATCGAATATAACGCCCATTCGGGAAAGATCTTTGATGAGCGCGGGCAGATTTCTTCCATCATTACCGTCCTGCGCGACTTGACTGCGTTGCGCAAGGTCGAGCAGGTCAAGCTGGAACGGCGCATGTTGGAAATTGAGAAGTTTGCTTCCACGGGCCGGCTGGCGGCCACTATCGCCCACGAAGTAAACAATCCCATGGAGGCCATCAAGAACGCCATCTACTTGCTCGCCGGCTCAGTTCCAGAAAACGCCATGCCGGTTTACAACATTCTTAAATCGGAGACGGAGCGTGTGGCGCGGATTGTGCGGCAGATGCTTGGGCTCTATCGCAGCACCGAGCAGGTCAAACCGGCAAATGTGAACATGATCATTGAAGATACGCTGCTGCTGTTAAGCCGCCAGTTGCAGCGGGCCAATGTGGAACTGACGACCCACTTTGGCGTATTGCCTGACGCACTCATCGCCAGCGATCAGATACGCCAGGTGGTTTCCAATCTGGTCATCAATGCCCGGGACGCTATGCCCAGCGGGGGCAAATTGCATATTCGGACGCGGCACCTGCTCGGGCATGATAAGCTCCATGGCTGGGTGCGCATCCTGATTGCCGACACGGGAACGGGGATCCCACCGGAGATGCTTCGCTCCATCTACGAGCCGTTTGTTACGACGAAAGGCGAAAAAGGCACCGGGCTGGGACTCTGGATCGTGAGGGGAATTATCCAGAGCCATTCCGGCAGGCTCTCGGTTAAAAGCAAGGTGGGCCGCGGCACCGTTTTCAAAATTGATTTTCCGGTCTTGAAAGCCTGACCAAAAAATGCTGCTTAAGTCTCGATCAAGACGTGATCCCACGACCGTAAGAGCAGATTGTGAACCCAACACATCCGGTCCCAGCCAGCTACAACCTGATCGATCGTGACTCCTGAAGGCAAATTCCGCATCCTGGTGGTGGATGATGAAGCTTCTGTCCTGATGACGTACCGCCTTATTCTTGAACAACAGGGCTATGAAGTGGTGGCGTGCAATACTTCCACTGAGGCGATCGCCATGATCGCTCAACAGTCGTTTGACATAGTGCTGTGCGACTATTCTCTGGAGGACCGGCATACGGGATTTGAAGTCCTCGCTGCGGCTAGAGAACGTGATGCCAGTGTTCCCGCTGCCCTGATCACTGGCTATGCCACCCAGGACGCAGTTGACGAGGCGTCCCGCCGGAACATCGGGACCATGGTCAAGCCGATTGAGATCGAGGAATTTCTGGCTACAACCGCAAACATGCTGAGGAGCAACCAGTCCGCCGTTTCCGAAGGTGGAACAAAAGATAGTGCAGAAAAGACATCTGAACCAATTCGCCGGGCCTCAACCAAGAACTAAAGCCCAAGGCTCGTGGTGGTCTCTATCGCTCCAATCGCAAACCAAATAAATCTAAATGAATCTAAGCACAGCCACGATCAGGGTTAGTCCTCACGGAGCCACGTTATCTGGTCAGGAGAGAGTGCGAAGGACCACTTTCTCATTGACAGTGAGAACTCTTTGAGAGCTTCTATGTAATTTTTCCCACAGACGGAAAATACGACTGCAAGGTTCCATCTCTGCGGATATCGGCCGTACAGCAATGGAACCCTCCGCCGAAGGGGTAGACGCGATCGAACGGGCAGGGGATGACTTCACACTGCAAGGACCGCATCAACTCGATCATTGGCGTCTCAGCTTGCTCAACCACCACCGTTCGTTCGTCGAGCATGAGGATGTTCATTGAGATCCAGTTGCTTACGTCGCGCGCCGGTGCGCGTCCGGTCCTCACCGAAGGCGGCGCAGGCGCGACTTGCCAGCCGTTTGCCGTGAATAGCTCCAGTCCGCCATCGATGCATGGCCGCTCTGGATTGACAAGCACCAGCCCAGGTCGGACCGGCACCAGCGTTGTGTCAATATGAGTAGGAGTTGGCTCGCGGAACGCAATGCGATGGATGTGGAAGGCCGGGCCCAGATGCCGTTGCAGCCACTCTGCGCCGAACTTGTTGCTCACAAGATCGGGTTGCCAGAAGATGTCGCGTCCGCATCGCGCGAAGCAAGCCGCGTCAAAGACAGGCTCAAATTCAGTGAGCAGCGGTCCGGAATTAAAATCAAACGGTCCACCATCCTGGCTTCGATCTTGGTATAGAGCGTCAGACATAAGCGGCTTTGGCGCAGCTGTCCATCGTGTCCCGCCGGCAAAGTAATTCTTCAGCAGGCTCCGGTAAGCGCGGAACTCAAAGTACCGCGCGCGCTGGGCCATCGGCGCCTCAATGATTTCATTGCCGATCACCAGCAGCAGATCTCTGGGGCAGGCAATCGCATGTCCCCCGGCAACCTCCCAGTCGGGTGTCTTAACCGGAATGCTTTGCTCCACCGGATCGGGTCGGCGGACCGTGATTCCGCGCCGGTCGAGAAGGCTTGCAAAGTAATCCAGTTGACGCTCGGCATCGTCCACAACGGCCGGGTGCACCGGCTGGCCGCGAAACCGGCGCCCAGGGCTATCTGGAGAAAAGTAAGGAGAGAGCGCAGGTTCGAAGCCCATGTCTGCCGCTCCCCGCGCCGACCCGACGATGACCTCTTGCAACGGGTCCCACTCGTTCCATGAATTGACGATGTTCACCCAGCTCCCGTGATTATTCGGCAGTGTGTCGGTTTCATTTGCGCTGCCACATGACTTTTGCCGAACCGATCTACCATCGATTGTTCTGGTTATTGTTTGCTACGAAATGATAAGTGATTTGGTTTGGACAGGCAGAAAATTGGACGACTATTCTTTCATGGCCAGGATTGGGTCAATCCGCGATGCGCGCCAAGCCGGCAAGAAACACGCGGCCAGCGAAGCGATGATCATCACGAGGAATGCAAATCCGAATGCCACCGGATCGTGCGGATTCACCTTGTAGAGCAGGTTGCCGATGAGCTGCGTCAGCGCGAGGGACGCTACCGCGCCGAGAGCAACGCCACCCAACGTCAGCGCGAAGCCGTGGGACAACACGAGCCACAGGACTTCTGAGCCGCGCGCGCCGAGCGCCATACGCAACGCCAGCTCGCGCCTGCTCTGCGAGACCGCGAACGACATCACGCCGTAAAGGCCAACTGCGGCAAGTAGCAGCGCCAGCCCGCCGAAGATGGTGAGGAGTGTGACCGCGATCTGCTGCGAAGACAACGCCGAACGGAGGATGTGTTGCCGCATCGTGATTACTTCGGAAGGCGCCAGGTTCGGATCGAGGGCCCGGACCTCATGGGCCAACGCCGCGGCCATCGTTCCCGGATCTTGTGATGTCCGGATAATCAGGCCTAATCCTTTGGAAAAATCCTGGCGCAGAGGCACATAAAAGAAAGGCTTCGGCGTCTCGCCAAAGGAGCTGTATTTGGCAAGTTTGGCTACTCCGACCACTCGCATTGCTTGTCCTTTGACCTGGAGACGCCTGCCAATCGGATTTTCACCGTGCCAATATGTCGCCACCATTTTTTCATTCACAATGGCCACGAGCGAAGCGGCTTCATTGTCAGCGCGGGTGAAATCCCGGCCGGAGAGGAGTGGGATTCCCATCGTCGTGAAGTATCTCGGACTCACCTGGTTATATTCGGCCTCAGGTTGTTCGTCGGGTGCTGGGGTATAGCCATCGACAGCGATCGCAGCCGAAAAATACGGAAGATAGCTGAAGGGCCGGACACGCGCTAAGGCGGCTGACTCAACGCCGGAGAGCATCTGCACGCGATCGATCAAGGCATCCTGAAAGGTCTTGGCGCGCTGTGGAGCGTAGCCCGCGGCAACCAGATTTACTCCTGTGGCCAGCACGTTGTCCGTTGAGAATCCGGGATCGGCCGTGCGGATACGCTGTAGGCTTTGCAACAGCAGGACTGCTCCCACCACCAAAACAAAGCTCAACGAAACCTGGGCCAGGACCAGTCCCGAGCGGACGCGGGATTTTCCGCGACCGCCCAATGCAGTTGTTGATTCGGCTTTCAACGCGCCGGAAAGATCGGCCTTGCTCGTCTGCATCGCCGGAACCAACCCAAACAACAACGTTGAAACCACGCAAACCGAAGCGCTAAACACGAACACGCGCCAATCCATTTCACCGCGCAGGCTTACAGCGGTACCGGCGCCCGGCGAAAAAATCGTAACCAGCGCGTTGCGACACCAATACGCAAGGACGAGTCCGCCGCTCGCAGCGAGCGTCGACAAAATCAAACCTTCGGTGAGAAGCTGCTTCACCAGACGTCCGCGCCTGGCCCCAATGGCCAGCCGCACTGTCATTTCATGCCGTCTCGCCAGAGATCGAACCAGTAGCAGGCTACTGACATTGGCACAAGCAATCAGGAGAACAAGAAATACCACGGCCAGCGTGATTTCCAACGTAGGGCGCAGGTTCCCAGCCTGGCTGAACGGCGTCTCCGCCAGGGGAAAGAGCTTGACGCCCCGGCCCCGGTTGGTGGAGAGGTAATCGGATTCCAATCTCCTGGCAACGACTGAAATCTCCTGCTGTGCCTGCTCGATGCTAACGCCCGGCTTGAGACGCGCATAACCTTCAATCCAAAGGCCGCCGCGGTCTTCCAGTTTGTATCCGCCAGGAACGAACGTTTCCTGCATTGAGCTGGGGACCCAGAAGCCAATCGGATAGCCCACGAAGGTGCCGTAGAATCCCTCCGGCGCTACGCCGACGATCGTGTGCGGCACCGCGTTCAGAAGTTGTGTCCTTCCTATGATGTTGGGATCGGCGTGGAAGCGCTGTTGCCACATCCGGTAGCTGATTACGGTTACCGGATAGGCGTTGCGCCCGGAGTCTTCGGCAGGCTCGAATCCGCGGCCAAGAACCGGATGAACACCGAGTGCAGTAAAATAATTGGCCGAGACGACGCTGCCGGTCACATTCTCCGCCCGCTCGCCTACGCTGAGCGTCGTGCTCATGATACGGGACACAATGAAAGAGTCGAATAGCGTGCAGCTCTTCTGAAAATCATGCCAGTCGGGCGACGAGAGATTGGTATACCCCGACTCAATGTTTTTCCTGTCACTACCGATTTTTGTTCCAGCAATCGCGAGCAACCTCTCCTGGTGGGCCACACCCGGGAATGGGCGCAGCAGGATTCCTTCAATCCAGCTGAACGCCGCTGCGTTCGCGCCGATGCCCAGCGTGAGGCAAAGGACCGCAAGGAGGGAGAACCCCGGACTGCGGCGCAGTTGGCGAAGGCCATAACGCAAATCCTGGGAAAAATCCTGAATGTAGTGGACGCCGCGCTTTTCGCGGCACTGCTCTTCAATCTGGGTGGCTCCGCCCAAAGAGCGCAAGGCAGCATAACGTGCCTCTTCCGGTAACATGCCTCCGGCAAGGTTTCTTTCGATTTGCTGCTCCAGATGGTCTTGAATCTCTTCGCGCAACTCACGGTCGGCCTGTGTGCGGCGGAACAACGACTTCACCCGCAACGGTACCGTGTAAATCCAGTGTTCGATGCGCATGTTCAGGCCTCCTTGAGCTTGACTATGGTGGAGATGGCAGCAGAGAGTCGGTCCCAGTTGGCTGCCTCCTTCGCCAGGTGCTTCCGTCCAAGCCGGGTGAGCGAATAAAACTTGGCGCGACGATTGTTTTCACTCGGCTTCCACTCCGCGGCTATCCAGCCCTCTTGCTCCAGCTTGTGCAGAGCAGGGTAGAGCGATCCATCGCTGACCTGCAAAACTTCACCGGAGATTTGCTTCAGCCGCTGGCTGATGGCCCAGCCGTTGAGCGGCTGTAAGGCCAGAATTTTCAGGACCAGCAAATCCAGGGTCCCCTGGACCAGGTCCGACGGTTTGCTCATCTCTGTCTCCTCTCGGTTACCGAGTTAGACTACAGGGGCACCTCTCGGTTAGCAAGGGGAAGAGAAAATTGTATTTGACCACTGACGGCGCAGGCCAGTTTTGTTTGGCCTTAGGCTGTAGAATCTTGCCAAATGCCCGAATTCAAGAAAATGATCACCGGCCTGAAACGCCATTACGGAACGCCAAAACTTCCGCCCGCAAAAGGACCGTTTAAGTTGGTGATGTGGGAAAACGCGTGCTATCTGCTTCCGGATGACCGGCGCGCAGCGGTGTTTGAGGGCCTGCGCAAACAAGTGGGACTTACCCCGAATGCCATCATGAAGGCTGATCGCGGCACGCTGCTAGCGTTGGCCAAGATGGGCGGAATGCGCCCGGAGACCCGGGTCTTTCGCTGGACGGAGATTGCGCGCATCACGCTGGGCCAGTTCGATGGCAATCTTGATCAGATTCTTAAGCTTCCCTATGCTCAGGCCAAAAAGGCGTTGAAGCAGTTTCCCAACATAGGCGATCCGGGAGGAGAGAAGATCCTGCTTTTCTGCGGCGTTGGTCCGGGCCTGCCGCTGGAGTGGAACGGACTGCGCGTGCTGACGCGTGTGGGTTATGGCAGAGCAGAAAAGAATTATGCCAAGCACTACCGCTCCGTGCAGGCAGCTCTGGCCGGCGAACTCCCCCGCAAAGCCGACACACTGGTTCAGGCGCACATGCTGTTACGCCGGCATGGGAAGGAGTTGTGTAAGGACAAAGCTCCTCTGTGCCGGTCTTGTCCAGTGTCGGCAATGTGCGCGTATCCAATGAAGCAGGTGAAGATGTTCAGCCGGCCCACTGGGATCGGCCCAAGGTAGGTGCTCCTAGCGCTGAGCAGGGTCGCGTCGTGCGGTCAAGACTACGACCGCGAGACCGAAGAAGAGGACTGTGCCTTCCGTCCATGTGGACAGCCTGTGCAATACCAGGAATTCGGTTTGATCGGAATCATGCCAGGCTTGTGCTTCTGCCAACTGTGCGCGAAGCGCGCGCATCCGCGGCGTGATGCCGAACTGCGAAACCATGGTCAGCGCCAGCATCAACACAACAAAAACGTGGGCGGCGGCAAAGGGCTTGGGCCGCGCAAGCGTCCTCTGGTTGTAAGCCAGGGAACAGATTAGAAACACAACGCCGGAGGCGAGTCCGATCCAGTGCAGTGAAGTCAGGCTGTGGTTCACCACGTTTCCGGCCATTTCCCGTGACGGCAGAACGGTGAACGAGGTGGGCGCCAGCACAAAAGAAAAAAAGAGAATGCCGCCAATCCACGCGATCAGCGCCAGCAACATCAGCGTCCGAAGTGTTAAGGCGTAGAACCCGTTCATACCGGTACGGGAACGCTATGGATGATGTCGCGCAGGATGTTGTCACCCTGGTCGGATTTCTTCAGCGTGGAAGAGTAGCGGGCGTTGACCACCACGCGATGCGAGAAGACCGGCACCACCAAGGTTTTGAAGTCGGCCGGTGTGGCAAAGCGTCGCCCATCAAGATAGGCCATGGCCTGGGCGGCGCGATACAGCATGAGCGATCCGCGCGGGGACACGCCCAGCGAAAGATGGTCCGATTCGCGCGTCCGCTTGACGATCTGCAAAGCGTAATCCACCAGCGAATCATCTACTTTTACCTGCGTAACTTCATCCTGCATGGCGATGACATCAGCGCCAGTGGCCACGGGTTTCACGCTGTCCAGGCGGGCGGCGCCGGCCTCGGAACGAAGGATCTCGCGTTCATTGCCGGCCTGCGGATAGCCCATGCGTACGCGCAACAGGAAACGGTCGAGCTGCGATTCCGGCAGCGGGTACGTTCCGTGGTGTTCCACGGGGTTCTGCGTCGCGATGACCAGAAATGGTTGTGGCAGCGGATGCGAGTGGCCGTCCATGGTGACCTGGCCTTCGTTCATCGCCTCCAGCAGGGCGGACTGGGTCTTAGGCGTGGTGCGGTTGATTTCGTCGGCCAGCAGCACGTTGGTGAAGACCGGCCCGGCCTTGAATTCAAATTGCTGCTCCGCTGCGGAATAGACGGAGATGCCCAGCACGTCGGACGGCAGCATGTCGCTGGTGAATTGTATGCGCTGAAAGCCGCAATCCAGAGTCCGCGCCATGGCATGGGCCAGCGTGGTCTTGCCGACTCCGGGAACGCCTTCAATCAGCAAATGGCCGCGCGCCAGCACGGACACCAGGGCCAGGCGCAGGACTTCATCGTTGCCCCGAATGATCGAACGCAGGGACTGTTCAATGGCGGTTGCGCGGGAACTTGTGGAAGACTGGACTTGAGTTGGAGCCATGTGCCTGAATCTATTGTATCGCCCTAAAGCAAACCGCGGCTGATTACATTCCTCTTAACTATGCTTGGAATCGGCGGATTGCTCAAGCAACAAAGGGGCTGATACTAATGGCGGGAGGAATCGCCCCGAAACTTTGATTTCCAGGCAAGAATCCAGTCGGTCGCGTGGGACAATGACGCCATGCCCGCCGAGAAGCGCAGCATTTCCGTCTGGAAGGTCCTCCGCTGGGCCACCCTTGCCATCTTGTTAGTGGTCGTTGTGCTCATGCTGATGAGGCCCGGAGCACTGGCCTCGCCCCTGCCGCCCGAGGTCGCGAAGCAGATGAGCGATGAAGTCCTGGGCAAATGGAAAGAGCTTGAACTGGCGCATACGCGGGGTGAACCCGCTGAGGCCCGCTTTAGCAGCGAAGAAATGAACGCCGCATTGCAGCAGGGCGCGCAAGAACAGGCATTCCCGCAACCTGCGGCTGGTCACGATCAGCCTGCTGGTTCCGGGCCGGCCCCAGGTGTTTCAGACGCGCAGGTTGCTTTTATCGGCGACCATGCCGCCGGGCAGTTTGTCGCCCACATGCCGGGAAAAGACATTTACCTGACTTTCTCCTGCAAGGTCGGGGTCGTAGACGGGTACGCTACTTTTGAATTTACCGAGGCCAGGATCGGCAACTTGCCCGTCCCTGTCTCGTTGATCAACCCTCAACTGCAGAACAAGCTGCAAGCTCCCGAGGTCCGGGAAAAACTCAAGCTGCCGGACTACGTTGCTGGCCTGCGCATTGAAAATGGACAGCTGGTGGTCGTAGAGAAGTAAGCCGTTGATGATTCGAATAGGGAGATGCTTTTTATCCCAGAGTGGATGTTGAGATGGCGAGGAAATTGTGATTTCTGATTTGCGATTCCAATCGCACATACATAAGTAGATTCCAGCGGCGAGATTCAATCAGAAATCACAGATCGCCAATCACCAATCAACTCAGCAAGGCGACGATTCTAACCAATCGGGGCTGGATGCTTCATCTGTACAATCATTCTTGATGACAACCCAGCCTCAGTTCGATAATTCCGCGCTGCTTGCCGCCATGCTGGCCGTTGCGCACCATGACACGCAGGAGAACCGCCGCACTCTCTATGAAAGCATGCTGAACACATGGTTTCTGGTGCCCACGCGGGATGCCGAGTCTGCGGACGCGCCGGGGTTTCACGACATCAAAGCAGATACGTCGCAATCGTTCTCGCTGGAGCACGATCCCTCCGGTATGGTTGTGCTTCCCGCTTTCACCGATGAAGGGGCGCTGCGCAACTGGAACAAGGACATCCTCTGGATCGCCCTTCAGGGAGCGGCGTTCTTTCAGGCGGTGGTTGCTACTGAAACGGAAGACATTGTCATCAATCCTTACGAAATTGAGGACCCCGGGTCAAAGATGATCCGCCCCGGCGGCCGGGTTACTCGCTGGGAGTTCGAGTTGCTGGCCCAGGGCCGGATTCCGCAGCCAGACCTGGGAGACGAGGAAGCAGAAGAGGGTGAAGCCGGTACAGAAGATTCGCAGCCGGTGCTTTTGTCGACGCCGAGCAATATGCCGCCCAAAGAGCTGTTTGATGCGCTCATCGCCGCAGCGAAGGACATTCCGGAAGTGCAGGCCATGTACTTCAGCCAGGTTACAGACGCGCATGGCAAAACGCGCCGAAGCGTCGCTGTGGACTTTGCTCCGGGAACGAACGGCGAAATGATTGCCCCGAGTTTGAAAGAACTTGGCAGGAAGGCGCGTCACTTTTCTCAAAAAGAACCGCTGGACTTCCTGTCAACGTCGACAGACCTAGGACGGGCGATCACCACGACGGGGCAGAAGTTCTACTAGCGCAATGTTTACTGAAAATCTACTGGACGTCCCGTGAGCCGTTCGATCCTCTTATCGATCGGCGGATGCGTGGAAAACAGATTGCCGAAATTCATTCCTAACAGCGGCTGCACAATGAACAAGTGTGCTGTAGAGGGCGAAGCCGCCATGGGAATCCGCTTGGAATACGCATCCAGTTTTTGCAAAGCCCGGGCCAGCGCATAAGGGTTGTGCGTGAGGTGCGCTCCCGTCGCGTCTGCTTCATATTCGCGGGCGCGGGAGATGGCAAGCTGAATCAGCGTGGCGGCAATCGGCGCCAGGATTACCATCAGTAATCCGCCTCCACGGCTGCGATCATCATCGCGTCCTCCAAGTCCGAACCAGAACGCCATGCGTCCCAGCACGGTGATGGCTCCGGCCAGCGTGGCGACAATCGAGCTGGTCAGGATGTCGCGGTTGCGCACATGGCCAAGCTCGTGGGCCAGGACGCCTTCCAGTTCTTCATCGTCCAATAGATTCAGGATCCCCTGCGTCACGGCAACCGAGGCGTGTGCGGGATTGCGTCCGGTGGCGAAGGCGTTGGGAGAATCCGTGGGGATCACATAGATTTTGGGCATGGGCAAACCGGCATTCTGGGCAAGCCTCTCTACGACCCGATAAACGCGGGGTAACTGCTCAGGAGTTACCGGTTGCGCACGATACATGGCCAGAGAGATTTTGTCGGAGAAAAAATACGAGACAAAATTCGTGATGGCGGCAACCACCAGAGCAAGGACCATTCCATTTCGTCCGCCAAACCAATCGCCAACGCCGATTACCAGCAAGGTCATCAGGGTCAGCAGGAAAGCAGTTTTGAGTCCATTCATAACACTTTAGATGCTACAACCAGGTGGAAGATGCGGGCACAGAAGACCATGGGGAGAAAGCAGTCAGCTCCCTTTCTTACCATGACCAACAAAAATTAGGGGGCTTGCGTTTTTTCTGGAAAACTTCCTTCTTTTTCACGGGTTTTCAGCAATCAAGCGAATCGTACAACATAGCTTGACCCCGCTCCAGAGTGGGGGCATCATAGTGCGGTTCCAATCAATGAGGAGAGTATTATCCATGAAGAAAGTCCTTGTTTCGCTGTTTGCTCTAACCTTGCTGGTGTGCATTTCATCGGCAGCGCACGCTCAGGGGGGATGGGTTTTCCTGGGTGTGGCCCATGTCGATGGCCAGCACGATCACGATAATATTGAAGTAGGCGCTGCGGCGGGCCGTTATCATGCGTTGCAGATTCGCGTTAAGTTCGCGCCGATTGAGTTCGACCACATCGTGGTCCATTACGGCAATGGCGAATCGGAGACGCTGCAAGTGCGAGACGTGATCCGGGCCGGCCGTAGCAGTCGCGCGATCCCGCTGGAAGGCGATCGCAAGGTACAGAGCCTGGAATTGTGGTACAGCAAGGCAAAACCGTTTTCAGTCCGGCCCGAAGTACGACTCTGGGGTGAGCGTTAAACAATTTGTGTTTGCCCGCGCATCAGAAAGTCATGATATTGCCGGTGCGTGGATTGGGAACAGATTTCCGTGATCCTGTCCACGCGCTTGTGCGAGCCGCCACGAAGTCTGGACAACCACCGTCGCAAGAATTGACCGCCGAACTAAAGGGGACTGCGCAGCGCGTTCCTGATCGCCAGCAACTCAATCAGGACCGATTCAAGATTTTTTAAGTCCAGCGCATTCGCGCCGTCGGATTTGGCTTGCGCAGGATTGTCATGGACTTCCATGAACACGCCGTCCACGCCCGCGGCCACGGCTGCACGGGAGAGCAGCGGAATGAACTCCGGCTGGCCTCCGGAAACCGCTTCTCCGCCCGCGCCTGACGACGGAAGCTGAACCGAGTGTGTGGCGTCAAACACCACAGGAGCAAACTGGCGCATGATGGCCAGAGACCGCATGTCCACCACAAGATTGTTGTAGCCGAAAGTGCTACCGCGTTCGGTCAGAAAGATGTTGTTGTTGCCGGACTCGCGAACTTTGTCGACGGCATGGCGCATGTCCCAGGGCGAGACGAACTGGCCCTTCTTGATGTTGATGGCCCTGGCGTGCTTGGCTGCCGCCACCAGCAGGTCCGTCTGGCGGCAGAGAAAAGCTGGGATCTGCAGCACGTCAACCGCAGCAGCTACGGCAGGAACGTCTGTGGCCTGGTGAACGTCCGTCAGCACGGGAACGCCAATCTCTTTCTTCACTTTCTGGAGAATGCGCAGGCCTTCGGTGATCCCTGGTCCACGAAAGCTTTTGAGGGATGTGCGGTTGGCTTTGTCATACGAAGCCTTGAAGATGTACGGGATTTGTAGTTTGCCAGCGATTGTCTTGATGGCATCGGCCATCTTGATGGCATGGGCTTCGCTCTCAATAACGCATGGGCCGGCGATGAGGAAGAGGCCGGAGCCGATGGTCACGCCGTCGAGCGTGAATGGGTGCGTGGTCGATATTGATTCGTTATTCATCGTTCATTGCTGCCGTATTCAGAGCAGGTTACTCTTGCTGGCTTCTCTTAAACTCTTGAAGAAGTCTCCACGTGAAATCTGGATGCGCTTTCCCCCATTCTAGCGCTCTGTTCCATGCTTCACAGAGATGGGTGGCAGCAGCCCAATGTTCGAAATATGGCCGCAGGGTAGCCATTTCTAGTACGTGTTCCAGAAACCCGGTTTCAATGGCATTACGCACGTCTTCGTCGCTTGCAAGAAAGAGTTCAGTTATGGCATCTGCAGCCCGTCTGAGGATTGCTGAATTATCTTCCCTGATCTCACCGAGATGGCAGAACCACGTATGCAGAGTCGCAGCAGCTTCATATCTGCTTTGGATTTCCTCATTGTCGGTTACGTTCTCTCGAATGCATTGCAAAAGATATCGCTGGATCAAATCGCATGTTGCTTCTCCACCGAGATCAGGCTGGATCCGAAAGTAGGCTTCACTGGTAAGGCGATACAAGCGTGACAGATTTGCCAAATCTGAAGCCGACTCAATCCAGAGAATAACCTTATCCTTTGCAACTGGTTTGTCGGTAAGCAACGCAGCGTCAATGTCAGAAGAAAAATCGTTCATACACTGTACTGTGCGATTTGCATACAGGGTGGCGCCTTTACCTTCTCACAATCCGCTCCGGCCGCAGAAACATTTCCATATCTTCACTGGCCTTGGTGTTGCGTCGCGCAAGCCTGTTTTCGTACGACGCCTTCACAAAGCTGCTGAACAGCGGATGCGGCTCCAGCGGTTTGGACTTGAACTCCGGATGGAACTGGCAGCCCAGGAAATATGGGTGATCGGGAATCTCCACGATCTCAACGTAGGTTGCATCCGGCGTGGCGCCAGTGATGCGCAGCCCGCCGCCGGTCAAGACGGCTTCGTACTCTCGGTTGAACTCATAACGATGGCGATGGCGCTCGCTGATCTCGGTTGCTCCATACGCGCGCGCCGCTGTGCTGTTTGGTTCCAACTTGCACGGCCAGGCGCCCAGACGCATGGTGCCGCCCAGTTCATCGATGCCGCGCAGTTCGCGTAGCTTGTAGATCACGCGATGCGGCGTTGCAGGATTGAACTCGCTGGAGTCGGCGTCTTCCAGGCCGCAGACATTGCGCGCGTATTCGATGCAAGCAGTTTGCATGCCCAGGCATATTCCGAAATATGGGACCTTCTGTTCTCGCGCATAGCGTATGCCATTCAGCATGCCCTCAATGCCGCGTTTGCCAAAGCCACCGGGAACCAGGATGCCGTCAAAGGTTTCGAGCTGGGATTCATAGTCGCGGCTGTCGTCTTTGTTTTCCAGTCCTTCGGCTTCCACCCAGGTCACGGTCAGCTTGAGATTGTGCGCTATGGCCCCGTGGATCAGCGCCTCTTTCAACGACTTGTAAGAATCTTCATACTCCACATACTTGCCCACGATGCCGATATGCACTTCATCCTTGGGGTTGTAGATGCGGTGGACCAGTTCTTCCCAGCGCGCAAGCTCCGATTGTTTTGCCTCCATGCGCAGATAGCGCAGTACGAGCGCATCCACGCCTTCACGCGCGAACACCAGGGGCACTTCGTAGATCGACGCCACATCTTTGGCGGTGATGACGGCTTCATTTTCCACGTTGCAGAAGAGCGCGATCTTGCTCTTGAGATCGGGAGAAAGGAAGCGGTCGGTACGGCACAGCAGGATGTCCGGCTGGATACCGATGCTTAACAGTTCCTTCACCGAATGCTGCGTGGGCTTGGTCTTGAGCTCTCCAGCGGCGCCGATCCAGGGCACCAGCGTGACGTGGATAAAGAGCGTGTTGTCGCGTCCCAGTTCCTGGCGCATCTGGCGGATGGCTTCAAGAAACGGCAGTGATTCAATGTCGCCTACGGTGCCGCCGATTTCCACGATGGCCACGTCCACATCCTGCGCCACTTTCTTCATCGCCGCCTTGATCTCATTGGTCACGTGCGGAATCACCTGGACCGTTTTGCCCAGGTAGTCACCGCGACGCTCCTTGGTGATGATCTGTTCGTAGATTCGGCCAGTAGTCCAGTTGTTGTCTCGCGAGAGTTTGGCGTGGGTGAAGCGCTCGTAGTGGCCCAGATCAAGGTCGGTTTCCGCGCCGTCGTCGGTGACAAAGACCTCGCCGTGTTGGAAAGGCGACATGGTGCCGGGATCAACATTAAGATAAGGATCAAACTTCATCAGGTTGACCTTGAGCCCGCGGCTCTCCAGCAGGCAGCCAATGGACGCCGCCGCCAGGCCCTTGCCCAGGGAAGACACAACACCGCCGGTCACGAAAACATATTTCGCTGACATGAACGCCTCACCTCTTTGGATTGGGTTGATTTTGTAGTTTGACTGGATTTTGGGGGTTCAGCTCCCCGGCTCGAAAGTGGCGTACGCCATTGGCCGTGGAACTTATTGGGGTGCACGACCAATTATACAAGAACTGCCTGTGGAAACCTCTGCTGAAAAAACGAAAAATGAGCAGGATTTCTTAGCAGAAGCTTCTGGTTTTCTGATGGTGTACCACTCGTTATTAATATCCAGGCAGACAATCCAGAGGCAAATGGCTGAAAACCAAGAGCTGGCTTGGAGGAGGGGACGCCGCGATTGGCCAGGAGGTCTATGCGTCGAGTGTTGCCACGGTTCGACTGGGAAGATACCGATCTAAGAGTTGGTCCAATTCCTGTGGGCGAATGGGCTTTGCCAGATAGTCATCCATTCCTGCCGTGATGCACCGTTCTCTGTCGCCTTTCATGGCATGCGCCGTCAGCGCAACAACAGGCAAATGGTTTCCACTGGTCTTTTCGCGTTTTCTCAGAAGAGTGGTTGCTTCAAGTCCATCCATTTCTGGCATTTGCACATCCATGAGGACCAAATCAAAGTGTTCCTTCTCCATGGCTTCGAGCGCTTCACGCCCATTGCCGGCTACGGCGACGCGGTGGCCCCTTTTTTCAAGCAGCCGCGTGGCCAGTTGCAGGTTTACCAGGTTGTCTTCCGCCACCAGAATCCGCAAAATGGTGTCAGGGTCACGGGCATCTCCCAGGGAGTAGCGGGTGATTAAGGGAATTGCGCCGTTCTGTGGAGGTGCGCCAACCACGCGAGCAATCGCTTCACGCAGCTCAGACTGCCGGATCGGCTTGAGCAGGTAGGCGGACACGCCGAGCTCCTGGCAACGGGCCGCATCGCCCCGATGACCGGCGGAAGTCAGCATCATAATGGTTGCCGTAGACAATTCCGGCATTTGCCGGATCTGTTCGATGAAAGTGAACCCGTCCATTCCGGGCATGTGCATGTCCGTTAAAATGAGCTGATAAGGATTACCCGCTTCCTTTGCCGCCAACAGTTCGGCCAGCGCTTCTTCTCCGCCTTCTACCGCCGACGATATCATTTCCCATCGCTTCAGCATTCCTTCAAGAATGCGCCGGTTGGTTCGATTGTCATCGACCACCAGGATCCTCAGCCCCCGCAATATTTCCGGAGGGGCGATGGTCCCTATCGTGACGGTTTTTGCATCGGTAGTCCCCACACGAGTAGTGAAGTGGAACTGGCTTCCCCGGCCAACTTCGCTTTCCACCCAGATATTGCCGCCCATCAATGCCACCAGGCGGGCTGATATTGTCAGCCCCAGGCCGGTCCCGCCATAGTGTCGTGTGGTTGAACTATCAGCCTGAGAGAACGATTCAAAAATCGATTTATGCTTTTCCGGCGGAATGCCGATTCCCGTGTCCGTGACTGTAAAGTGCAAAACACAATCTTTTTCGTCCTGTGACTCCACCTGGACTTTCAGGGACACCTCACCCACGGTGGTGAACTTGGTGGCGTTGCCTACCAGGTTTACCATGATCTGACGCAGGCGGTTGTGGTCTCCGAGCACAATGTCCGGCACGCCGGGGGCAATTTCGCACAGCAGTTCAAGGTTTTTTTCATCCGCGTGCAAGGAAAGTGTTTTCATGGTTGCTTCAATCGCATCGCGCAGATCAAAGGCTACAGCCTCCAGTTCAACCTTCCCCGCTTCAATCTTTGAAAAGTCCAGGATGTCGTTAATGACGTTTAAGAGTGCGTCCGATGACAGCTTGACCGTATCCAGGTAATCCCGTTGCTCTGATGTCAAAGAGGTGCCCAGCGTCAGTTCGGTCATTCCCAGGATGCCGTTGAGTGGGGTGCGAATTTCATGACTCATGTTCGCCAGAAACTCGCTTTTTGCGCGGCTGGCAGCTTCAGCTTCCTTGCGCGCCAGTTCCAGTCTTGCTTCAACTTCTTTGCGTCGCGTAATATTGCGGCCGATACCGACAATGGCAACCACATCGCCATTCTGGTCCCGGAGCGGTACCTTTGTCGTCAAAAGATGCACGGTGTTTCCTTGCGGGTCGGTGCAACTCTCTTCGCGGGCCAGCAGGACTTCTCCTGAATGGAACAGAAGCTGTTCGTCCTGGTAAAAGGGCATGGCGATTTCCTTGGGATAAAAGTCGAAATCGTTCCTCCCCAGCAGGTCGTCGGGCGTCTTGCCTCCCATGATCTGAGCGACAGAGTCATTGGCGACCAGGAACCGGCTTTCCCGGTCCTTTACATACATAAGGTCGGGTACATTGTCGATCATGGTGCGGAGTATGTGCCGTTCTTTGGCAAGGGCCTCTTTCATCGCAGCCTGCTCGGTGAAACGGCTGGCATAGAACCGCATCAGATAAAGGGAAGAAAGCGCGGGAGCCACCGCGATAAGGACGAGCGTGAACAAGTGGGCGTAACCGGCTGACAGGTGGGGAAAGATGAACTGCTGTCCAAGTTCGTAGACAGCGATGACGGCTACCACGCTGAGCAACACGAATACCGGTCGATGTCTTGTTCCTTCGGATTGACCAGAAAACAATACGGGCTCAGCGCTTTTGCGGTTCGGGCTTTGGATATCTGGTCCCACATTGTCTCCACTGTCAGCCTGCAAACAGAAATTTGCCGTGACAAACGGGAGGTGAAGTCGCGTGCCGGGGAGCGAGGTTATTCGCCAAGGCTAATATATTCAAGTTCGCTTTAGTTCCGATGCGCATCGGGACAAGAAGTACCTCTCCAACACATACATCGGCATATCTCGACTTTTGCTTAGAGTCGGCTTATCTGCGAAGGCGGCCAAATTCCAGCAGCAAAGGTTTTCACTGAATTTTAACAACCGTGTAACCCGTTGGCACTGTTAGCTCTGGTAGTGTTTGGGCTGCCCAGGAGGGCCACAGTTGTGAAGAAAACTCTTATTCTTGCCGCGCTCACCATTGCCGCGGCATCCATGATGGCAGCGCAAACTTTTGCGAGCAAACGATCTGCCGATGGAGACGAGCACGATCATTCGCGTCGTTTCGAATTCAAACCCGATACCCTGGTGCTCAGCCGCAGTGTCTATGTCGGGAACCCGGCCATCGTTTCTGTAGGGCAGACCCTGCCCCCAGGCTGCGTAGCCGGCACGATCACTCTGCCTCTTCTAGCGGGAGGCGCCACGACTGTAAAGGTCAAATGCGCCACAGCAGTTGCGGACGGAACGTTTCCAACTGTTTTTAACAACGATGGGCCTGACAGCGCTTTTGGCGTCACGTCGCCGATCTTCCTGGATAACCTCACGACGGACGGCGAGAAAATAGATACGTTCGCTGTTCCCACCGACTTTCTGGTGACCAGCTTCAGTTCGAAATCAGAGTTGGCCGTGAACCGCTCGGTGGATGGGAGATCGATCACCTTCGTCGGTTACCGCGGCGGCCCCGGATTTGTTACCGCACCGAACCAACTGGACATTTCGAATTCCAACACACCTGGCGTCATCGATCCGACCAATCCTGTTGTTACGCAGTACTTCCGCGCGGTAGCGGAAGTAGACGCGGACGGCCATGTTCGCCTGACGAATGGAAATGCTTACAGCGGCAATAACGGTCGCGCGGCGATCAAAGGGAACGGGTTGTATTACCTCGTTGGGAACAATAACAACGGAGGCCTGTCGTCGAGCCAGCTCACCGGGACGCAAGTTGGAGTCAATCTGATTACTTCCACGGGCGCCGAACTTCTTGTTTCCGGCCAGACGCCGCCCGTGCCGCCGAGCATCGACAAAATCGGCGAGTTCGCGATTACGCAGGTTGGCTACAAGACAGCCGACAAGGCGGGGAAGGACAATAACTTCCGTGGCCTGACCATCTTTAACAACACGTTGTACGTCACCAAGGGAAGCGGTGGAAATGGCATCAACACGGTCTATCAGGTGGGCAACGCAGGCGTTCTGCCAACAGGGACCACGGCGCAGCTTGCCGGTGAGCCGATCACGATTCTGCCCGGGTTCCCGACGTCTCTCGCCAGTGGCGTGGACCAGAATGGCAAACCAGCGCCCGCGGCATTCCCCTTTGGAATTTGGTTCGCGGATGCAAATACGCTGTACGTCTGCGATGAAGGCGACGGAGTCCTGGTAACACCGGCAGTCAATGGCAATGTTGCGGACGTTGCGAGCCTGACTACGGCTGGCGTGCAGAAGTGGAGCTTCACCGGCGGCGTCTGGCACATGGATTATGTTCTCCAGAAGGGCCTGAATATCGGAATTCCATACAGCGTGCCTAACTACCCAGCGGCGCTCAATCCGGCAACAGGTGGATGCCGCAACCTGACGGGTAAAGTCCATCGCAATGGAACTGTGGACATCTATGCCGTGACATCGACCATCAGCGCTAACGGAGACCCGGGCGCCGACCCGAACAAACTAGTAAAGGTCACGGATCGCTTGCAGGCCACAACTCTTCCTTCTGCGCAAGGCGACGGCGACCACGACCGGGATGATCGCTTCGGAACTTTTGTGACCATTCGTTCGGCCAAGGCGGGAGAAGTGCTTCGCGGAGTGGCTTTCGCGCCGCAGGATCGCGAAGACCGAGATGACCGCGATGACCATCATGATCGTGATCGCCATGATCACGGCCGCGACTGATCCGATTAGCTTACAGACGTTGAAAACAGAAAGCCCCGAGCCATGATGCGGAGTGGTTCGGGGCTTCTTGTTGTGATAGGAAACTATTCGCTCTCGATCTGCAGTCAGCGCTTCTAAATGAGCGGGCAAGCCCTTGGACTATTAGCGGGCGTCCCTGGGAGGGACTGGCGCGCATCGTTTCAGTTGAGGTTCAGGATGATCTCCGGCTTGCGTTCCTCGCTGACTCGCAGCTTGGGATGGCGGTTCTCCCAAAGCCATAAGACAGCTATGGCAATCAAACTCGAGATAAGGATTCCCGAGGCGAACCCAATCCAGAACAGCCCTGGACGAAAGCCGAAGATGCGCATCGCCGGCAAGAAGAACCCGCTGGACATTATGCCTAGCTGGGCAAGCAAAAGTGGGGCGTGCGAATAAACCAGCTCAAGCTTAGCTTTGCAGTTTGGGCAACGCAGCCTACGCCACGCTCGAACCGAGTACCTGTACGGAGTTTCCACTCGGTGATGGCACTTCGGACACTCCATAAGTTTTTCCATAGCAAATCCCATGCCCTTCAGCTTCTATCTTAACCTCAGAGGGCCCAACGCGGGTGGTGTTACTGCCCAAAATTCCCTGCAAGAAAGCCCCCTGCTTCGTTCTAACATCACTACCACCAAATTGGGCCGAACCCAGGTAAGTTAGTCCCAGGAAGCTTAGAACCACGTCCGTTTTGGACTTGGCAAGCTTAGAATGAAGGTAAGGAGTGCGGTTCCTTAAAGTTTGTGCGCAGCAACGGCGTTCGTGTCTTTGCGGACGGCCGTGCGGTCCCCCCACTGCTGCCGCATCGTTTCCCTCGCTACGCACTTATGGCAAGTCATATCCAGCTTTTGATTATGAAAGGCGTTCTCTATGAGAAGGTCGAAGTTGTCTATTTTTTCGTCGGTAAAAGAACCTCTGATTGTTTCTCTGTCGTTTGGACTGGTTTCATTCTGTTTCGCAGTCCTCGCCGCCCACGCGCAGACGGCCACTATGCCGTCTACGCCGGGATGGGTTGTGGTCCCGGTGGAGGAATATCAAAGCCTTCGCGCACGGGCGTTTCCCGCCGAGCGTGAGCCCGATCCTCCGCCGATCGACGCCACGCTGACGCGCGTCGATTACGATCTGCGCATTGTGGGCGATCTGGCCACAGGCCGGGCCAGCCTCACCGTCGACGTACTGAAAGACGGCTGGGTCCGCGTGCCTGTGCCCTCCGGGTTGCTGGTGCGTGAAGCGCGGCTCGATGGCAAGCTGGTTTCGCTTGTTCCCGGCCAACCGGGGAAGGGCGGACACCAACTCTCGGCGGTGCTGGCGCATGCGGGACGTGCCGTGCTTTTGCTCGACATTGCGCTGCCGGTTGTTTCGTCCACCGGCGAGGAAAGCATCTCGTTGCCTTCGACCTCATCCGGGGTAACGCGTGCGGCGGTACAACTGCCGCGCCAGGGCGTGGACATCAGACTTAGTGGCGGCCTGCTGGCGGAAAAATCAGAATCCACCGCGGAGAGCAAATGGCTGGCATATGCGCGCGGCAATGAGCCGCTGACCTTCACGTGGCGCAGGAAAATGGAAGACCATCGCCTGGAGCAGCCGCTGCGACTGCGCGGATCGCTCACGCAACTGCTGGGGCTCGGAGAGGACGCAACGTCGCTATATGCGGAAGTGAGTCTTGAAGTAACGCAAGGCGCGGCGCGTGAAGCGCGGATCCAGCTTCCCGACAAGATCACCATCAACCAGGTGTCCGGGGCCATGGTCTCCGACTGGGAGGTCAAAGGCGGCGAGCTGGCCGTGATGTTCCTTGAGCCTGTCGAAACCACGGCCCGGTTTGTCATCACTGGTGAGACCCGGACCGCGCGTGACGGGACCATTGACGTGCCGATCCTTCGCCTGCTCAACACTGAGCGGGACACCGGAGGCGTTGCGGTTGAAGTGCTGGGAGCGGGTGAGATCAAAGACTACAAATCGCAGGGGCTGGAGAACGCTGATGCCGTCGACCTGGGCGACATGGTGGCCAGCCGCCAATCTCCTTCGCTGGCTGCATTTCGTTTCCGCGCGGGCGACGCCAAAGTAACCCGGTCGCTCACCGTGAACGTGGCGCGTTACACGCAACAGGCCGTCTTGATGGCCAACATCGAAGAGGCCCGCTACAACGCGCTCATGAGCAATGACGGCAAGATCCTTGTTCAGGCACGCTATGCGGTGCGCAACAACCAGAGAAACTTCCTCAAGATCACGCTGCCTACGGGCGCAACCATCTGGAGCGCCACGCTGGCGGGCAAGCCGATCCGTCCCGGACAGTCGCCGGACGGCAGTTTGCTGCTTCCGCTGGAAAAGGCGCGCGCCGGCGAGGATGCGCCGGTGTTCGCGGTGGAAGTAATGTTTCTGGCCCGGGCAACCGGTTGGTCTGATAAAGGCAAGATCAGGCTGGCCTTGCCGGCCATCGATCTACCGATATCGCATACCGGGCTGGTGCTCTACCATCCGCCGCTGTTTCGAGTGACGGCTGATCCCGGCTCGTTCCGAGTGGAGACGTATGAAAACCCTACATCGATAGTTTTCGACCCGGCAGCGGCCGCGACGCTGGGAGATGAAGAGAAAGAGAAAGACTCCCGTCTGCGGGAAGGTCGTCTCAAGAACGAGGACATGGCCAAACAAGGCCCGCAATCCGCGGCGCAAACCCTGGTAGACAACTTCAAGACCAGGGCCATCGGCGGGAAGAGCGTCAGGGTGATGCCGATACGCGTTTTGTTTCCTGCATTCGGCCCGGCTTTGTTTTTTGTTTCCGAACTGACCGCGGAAAACCAGGCGGCAACCATTGATCTGAACTATCAGCGCGACAAAAAAGAAGGTGGAAAATGAAAACTCATAAAAGCCTGCTCGTCCTCATCATGCTCATTTCCGTTGCGTGCGTATCGTTCCTGCTCGCACCCTCTGCTCTCTTTGGACAGGACAAGAAAATGCCGGAGCCGGCGCCGCCATCCGGCGATGTGACGCTGCCGCTGTCGGAATACAACCACCTGGTCGATCTGGCCAACAAGTCGCGGAAAAGACAGGAAGTGCCTCCGCTTCCGTATGCACTGAAACGTGCCGACTTGAAACTGCGTGTCACCGGCGGCGCTGTGCTGGGTTCACTGGTAATCGATGGTGAAGTGTTCAACAAGGCCGCCACCAAAGTGCCATTGACCACGGGCATGACCATCCTGAACGCGAAGCAGGAAGGCAAAGCGCTGCCGTTGCAGCAGGAAGGCGCAACGTCAATGGCGGTGCTGCCGGGTGCGGCCGATTTTTCTGTTGCGCTCGATACCGGCATGCCGCTGGGCATTGAGGCTGGACGCGCGTCCTTCAGCCTGCCCGTTCCTGCTGCCGGGAGCGTGCGTCTCTCACTGGTGATTCCGGGCGAGCACACCAATGTGCACATCAGTCCGGGCCTGATTACCAACAGGACATCGGACAGCGGGCAGACCACGGTGGAAGCCACGCTGTCGCCGGGGCAGCCCGCGAGCATCTGGTGGGCCACACGGGAATCCGCTGCACCTGTGGCGCCGCGTGAGGTGCGGTTCCTTTCCGACGTGAAGACTCTGGTCTCTGTGAGTGAAGGCGAGTTGCGTATCGCGGCGCTGGCTGACATTACCGTGGTACAGGGCGACCCTTTGCAATTCGTGGTGCAGGTGCCGGCGGGCTATGAAATTACCGGAGCGAGCGGCGCGACGGTTGAGTCAATTGAGATGCCGTCCGGCACACTGGTCTTGAAGCTCAACTCCGGGACGCCGCGCAGCCATCAGTTCCTGATCGCCATGGAAAAACCTCTTGATGCGACCAAGGTGGATGCTCCATTCCTCAGCTTCAAAGACGCGCAACGTGAGACCGGTGAAGTCCTGATCGAGGGCGCGGGCACCATGGAGATGACAGCGACTGAAGGCGGCGGCTTGAAACGTATGGACCTGAAAGAGATCAACCCATATCTGCGTTCGCTGTCGCGGTTCCCATTGCAGGCGGCGTTCCGCTATCATCGGCAGCCCAGCGAGACGCCGAGTCTCGCGCTGTCGTGGGTTCGCTTCCCCGATAGCGGTGTCCTGGCGGCAGTGGCGGAGCGGGCGGTGATCACAACGCTGGTGACGACTGAGGGCAGGTCGCTCACCGAGGTAAAGCTGATCGTCAAGAACCAGGCGCAGCCATTTTTGAAAGTCGATTTGCCGGCGGGTGCAAACATCCTGTCGGCGGAGGTCGCCGGCGAGAAGGTCAAGCCAGTGCAAGCGCCGGACGGCAGCCGCGTTCCCATGCTGCGGCCCGGCTTCCGTCCCAGCGACTCCTATGAGGTTTCTTTTGTGTTCATGCATTCTGGCGCGCCGTTCGCCAAGAAAGGCGGATCGGAGCTTTCTCTTCCCAGTATGGACGTTCCCATCAGCCTGCTTGAATGGGAGGTCTTTCTGCCCGAGCAGTACAAGGTGAAGGACTTTGGCGGGGACGCCATCGCCGCGAACCTGCTGCCTCCGGTCATGTGGGCTACACAAGTCACCAACACGTTTTCTGGGGAAGCTGTATACGCGAATGGGACACCCATGAATGGCCCGGTGGCCCTGGCTCAGCTGTCTCCCGGCGTCGTTAGTAGAATCGAAACCAAGAGTGGCACCAACGTTGCTCACGGGTCATCACTGCTAACCGGGCAATTGGGTGGAGTCGTCCTGGATCAACAAGGTGCGGTGATTGCGGGAGCTCACGTGAAAGTCAGCACCGACAATGGGACCACGCGCACGGCCACCACGGACTCCTCCGGACAGTGGGTCGTAAACGGGATGCCTTCCGGCAATGTGAAAATTGAAGCCAGCGCCCAGGGCTTCAAGTCAACTGCCTACTCTAGTACTCCCTACGAGGCGGACCGGCCGTCGCAATACAGCATTCCTCTCAGCGTGGCAGCGGCATCCGAAACCGTCGAAGTCACGGCGGCTGCGCCAACGATTGAAACCTCGCAATCGCAGATGTCGTACACGGTCAATAACATCAACGGCATTGGAAGTTTTGGCGCTTACGGGGTAGGCAGGAATGATGACCGAAACAGACGCGATGCAAAGAAGGCCCCGGAGCAACAGCTCAACGCAGCATCGTCCAATGTGTTCGATCTGCAAAAAAAGGTTGCCGGTGTTCTGCCTGTGCGCGTCGACGTGCCTCGGGCAGGGAACTCCTATCGTTTTGCCCGGGCGCTGGTGCTGGATGAGGAAACGAAAGTGAGCTTTAACTATAAGACAAAGTAACTCCGCGGGGCGGAGAGAGGCAACCTTCGCCCTTCGGTATATACCCGTGCTTCAAGAATTAGTTGGACCGCAAGACTCAAGCCAGGATCGTTCCTGGCCCATGGGGTCCATCTGTACGGCAAGGAGGAAAAATGCGATTCGCTGCGCATAAGTCTGTTTTCCTGTTTTTAGTTCTGGCTGTCTCTTCCTGGTCGCCCTCTCTTCGGGCGCAAGGCAGCGGCAATGACGACGCCTACTCCGCCGAAAGGAGTAAGGCCATGGAGCTTTTCAACCACAATCATGAGGCGGAAGCATTGCCGATTTTTGAAGACCTGGCAAAAAAGGACCCGCAAGACCACACCGTGCTGGTGGCCCTGGCCACCTGTTTGGTGAATGATTCGACAAAACTTGAGGACCAGGATGCGGCCACCAAAGAACGTCTCCGGGCAAGAGCGCTCTTGTTAAAAGCAAAGGAGCTGGGCAACACCAGCACACTTTTGGAGAACCTCTTACAGACGATCCCGGTGGACGGAGTGGTCAGGTATTCCACCCAGAGTGGTCCGGCTGACCAGGCCATGCGCGCGGGAGAAGCGGCCTTTGCCAAACGGGATTATGAAGGCGCAATCAAGAATTATTCCAAGGTCCTGGAACTCGATCCCAGGAACTATGCCGCCACGCTCTTTATCGGCGATACGTACTTTACGGAAAAAGATTCCGCCAAGGCCGGCGAGTGGTACGAGCGCGCCATCCAGCTTGATCCCAACAGGGAAACCGCGTACCGCTATTACGCCGACATGCTGACCAAGAATGGCGAAATGGAAAAGGCCCGTACCCGGGCCATCCAGGCTGTGGTGGCGGAGCCTTACAATCCAATTACCTGGCGCGGACTACAAGCGTGGGCCAAGGTAAATATGGTAGAACTCATACGTGTACACGTTGACGCCCCGAACAATGTTTCGCAGAAAGACGGAAAGAACACCATCGGCATAGACCTGAACGCTCCGGAGGAAACGGCTTCCGTGTGGTTGGCTTACAACTTATCCAAGGCCCTCTGGTCCGGCGACAAGTTCAAAAAGCAATTCCCCCGAGAAAAAAAATACCGGCATAGCCTGGCCGAAGAAGCCGATGCTCTAACCACAGCAGCCAAGGTATGGACCGAAACCAGCCAGTCCAAAAACAAGGGGAAGCAGGCTTCCTCTCTGCCCAATGATCCCGGTCTGGTTACTCTGATTAGACTTCATCGGGCGGGAATGCTTGAACCTTATGTGCTTCTCAACGCGGCGGATGAAGGCATCGCGCAGGACTACGAGGGGTACAGAGAGAAAAATCGTACCAAGCTGGAAGAATATTTGAGCCAGTTTGTAGTTCCACCTGTTCCTCCGTCGGCGCAAAATCACTGATCGGCGAACTGGAACACGTGTGTATGCGAGAGTCGTTCATTCACTTCACATACTTCGGCGGCTCGCCCTTGCTCCAGGGGTCGTACTGATGTGAAAAGCGCACACGGTCCGGGATGGTCGGATGGTCGGCGTACCAGAACACCACAAAGGGGCTGGGATCGGGATAAGATAACGATAGCTCGCCCATCACCTGGAAAGCGTGCGCGCCGGCTTCCTGCGAATTGGCGTTGATGCCGTGCGTGACCTCCAGACCGTAGACGTCGGCGTTGTGCTCCAGTTGCCGGCTGAAGGCGCTGTCGATGGGCTGGGAGACGATGCTGATCAGCGAGAAGAGCAGGAAGATCATGGGCAGCGCTGCCCAGTCGCTCAGTTCACGCATGTGCCAGCGATCATGAAAGCGCGAGAATGTCCATCCTGACAGCAGGTAGAGAACGAAAGCGCCAAAGAACAATCCAACCGCCGTTGCCGTTGTGCCGATGACAATGTGATTCAGCACATAGTGCCCCATCTCATGGCCGACGACGAAGAGCGTCTCCGGCATGCTGGATTTCTGAATGGTGGTGTCAAAGATCACGACGCGTTTAGATGGACCGAAGCCGGTCACGTAGGCATTCAGCGTGGTGACTTTTTCGCTCGCTTTCATCAGAAACATGCGGTCTCTGGGAATGCTGACCCCGGCTCGCGTCGATATTTTTTCAATCTCGTCAACCAACTGGGGGTTGCTTTTATCCAGCGGCTCAAACTTGTTGAACATGGGATCGAGCACAATCGGGGCAATGAAAATAAAAAACACAATGATGGGCATGGCGATCAGACAGGCGTAGAACCACCACCACCGTGGACTCTTGCGAATCAGCCACGTGAGGCCCCACATAAGAAGGATGATAACCGGCAGGGAGACGGCCTCGCCCTTAAGGACGTCGCTGAACCAGGAACCCCAGCCCTGGACCGACAAACCATATTGCAGGCCGATGCTGTGGTGGTAGGCGTCGAATGGCAAGCGGAGCATGGTCATGGTCAGCATGAATAGCGGAACGAAGATCAGCGCCTGGACAAAGCGGCTCTTGCCCGCCTTCTCCGCCCAGTTGCGATATCGCACCCCGACGCCGAGATAGAGGATCGCCAGCAGGACCAGCAACGAGTAGACCGTCTCAATGATCAGAAGTTTGCCGCGCAGTTCGTAGAGAGCCTTGGCTTTCTGGAATTTATCCGGAGGCAGTGTGTACTCGGTGGTCAGCGTTTGCGGCGTGGCCTCCGCGGCAACCGGGTTGGGCGATGCGGAAGAAGCTTGTGGCAGCGCCTTCTGCGGCGCCATCGTAAGGCAAGATAAAAGCAGGAAAAGCGAAGCCGCCAGCCTCATTTGAAAGTCCTCCTTGGCGCAATGAGGGCAAGATAGCAGAAAACCTGTCGCTGCGCTCGCGCCAAAAAAACAATAGAATGGAGAAGAAAACAGCATCTAACCAATTCAGGTTTCCTTATGTCGCGGTTCAGCAAAAGTATTTGCCTTATGGCGGCCGTAGTGATTGTGCTGGCATGCGCGCACGCGTGGGCGCAACAGAGCACCAAGCGGCTGATCATGAAAGACGGTTCTTATCAGGTGGCGACCAAATGGGAGGTCGCCGGTAACCGTTTGCGGTATTTCAGCGCAGAGCGCTATGTCTGGGAAGAAGTGCCGGCCGACCTGGTGGACTGGCCAGCCACAGACAAATACAACAAAGACCGCGACACCGAGCGCATTGAGACCATCAAGGAAGTGGCCAAGGAGGACGCGGCGGACGACCTTGATTCGCCCACGGTGGCGCCCGGGATGCGATTGCCCAACACCGGCGGCGTACTCCTGCTGGATACGTTCCGAGGTCAGCCGCAACTGGTTGAACTGGTGCAAGACGGCGGAGAAGTCAACAAGCACACCACCAGAAATATCCTGCGTGCGGCCATCAACCCGCTGGACCTTGCGTCGTCACAGACCATTGAATTGCCGGGCGAGCATGCCCGTGTCCAGTCCCATGTTGCCCAGCCGGAGATTTTTCTGAACGTCGATCAAACAGACAGCTCCATCCCGGCATTCACACAGAAGCCCTCGGAAAAAGAAGAACAACCCAATCGCTACGGGATTGTGCGCGTAGAGAAAGAAAAGAAGAAGGGCATCCGCGTTGTGGCCAAACTGAATATTGCGGTTTATGGAAAAGTGAGCCAGAAAGAAAACTGGCTTCAGGTAGTGAGCACGCCGGTAGGGAACTGGACCAAAATCACGCCCGCCGAACCGCTCCCTCCGGGGGAATACGCGGTGGTGGAGCTCCTGGATAAAAAACGGATCAACTTGTTTGTGTGGGATTTTGGCGTAGATCCTGCCGCCCCTGCCAATGCCACCGCATGGACGCCACGCCAGCCGGATAAGAACCCTGCGGGAACTAATGATGCACCGGCCCTGGGGAAGAGGCCGAAGTAAAGCGATTGGACACGAAGCAATTGGCAATCTGCCAAAGAAGTGTGCCTGGGCAGGGCTGCATTCTTGACCCGTGAAGCTGCGTAGCGCCAACTTACGAAGGAATCCGAGGGGTCCCATGAGATTCGCAAAAATCGTTTTTTGGATTGCAGCTGTTTGGGGAGTACTGGTCGTTACGCCACTCTATTTCATGTTTGACACGATTGGGCGTCAGAGCCCTCCTGCGTTGACACATCCCCAATATTATTTTGGCTTTTTGGGTGTGGCGTTCGCGTGGCAAATCGCATTTTTCCTGATCGCGCGGGACCCGATACGCTTCCGGCCGATGATCATCCCTTCTGTGATTGAGAAATTGACGTACGTCGGCGCTGTTACCCTGCTGTACTTGCAACGGCGCATGACTCCGGCGGAGGCGAGTTCCGCGCTGCCCGATGCGATTCTGGCGGTACTGTTTGTAATTTCATTTGCAAAAACAAGAGCTGCCGCGGGTTCTGCCACCGCATAAGGCAGACGAGCGCTGGCGGCCAATTCTGTGTCCGGTGCATCACAAGACATGTCAGCCTGTGTGCATGGCCGGGACCAGGAGGCATCTACGATGACAGCGTTACGCCGGGGAATTCTGGCACTATTGAAAGCAGGAGCAACAAAGGTAGGAACAACGTTATGCCTGGTCGTCTGTGCGACCGGAGCCTTGTTCACGCCTGTCTCTAAAGACAAGACCGAGCCTGCACAAGAAGGCGGCGCGGTGCAGGTGCAGATATGCAATGTGATGTATCACTACGCGGACAACATTGCCGTACATATTCAGCGTTTAGGCGGCGAATTGGTTCCCACCACACCCGGACGTACGCCCGTCTTTGATGACAAAAGCTCTTTCTCTCTTCGTATTAACGCGGCTGAGATGAGCCTGGACACGCAATCGCTGGCCAATGTTCTGAATGTCAATGTCTTCGGCGGCGCGGATGCTCCGTTAAAGGATATTTCCATCCGCATCGAGAGCGACCGCCTCAAGGTGAAAGGCAAGCTGCATAAGAAAGGTGACATCGGGTTCGAGACAGATGGACAGTTAGCCGCTACTTCTGACGGCAAGATCCGGCTTCATGTCGAGAAAATCAAGGCGCTCCATCTATCCGTGAAAGGGCTGATGGACCTGTTCGGCCTGGACATTGCCGATCTCATCAAGAACGGCAAGGTAGAAGGGGTGCGAGTCGAAAAAGACGATCTCATTCTTGATCCGGAGAAGATCCTTCCGCCTCCGCACATTGCCGGACGCGTGAGTGAAGTCCGCCTTGAGGGCAACGATATCGTGCAGATCTTCGGCGCACCGGGGAAATTTGCCTGGAGTCCCGTCCCCGCACAGAATTACATGGCCTACCACGGCAACAAACTACAATTTGGCAAATTGACCATGAGCGATACTGACCTGGTCCTGATCGACCCTGGCCCGAAAGACCCGTTTGATTTTTATCTTGACCACTACAAAGAACAACTGGTGGCGGGATACAGCAAAACGACCTGGGAAAACGGCCTGCGCGTATACATGGTGGATTTCAACAAGCTGAACCGCAAAGCACCTGGCGTCGCAGAGAAGCGGAAGTAATAATTTCAGAAGCGAGAATGACCGAACCCGCAGCCTGGAGAACTGCTCTATCTTGAGAAGCCAACCAGGGGAGGTACGCGGGTTTATGGAGTGACTGGTTTCGCCATCCAAAGCACATCCCAATACTTGTCGAATTTCCGGCCTACCGCGGTGAAAGTTCCTATCTTTTTGAACCCGAATTTTTCGTGCAGAGCATTCGATGCCTCGTTGGGCTGTGCGATCCCCGCAACAATTCGATGGATGTCTTCCTCAGCGATCAGCTTGAACAGCGCCTGGTATAGCTGTGTACCGATTCCTTGCCCGGCGGCTTTTGGGTCGCAAGCGATGCTCACCTCAACCGTAGTGTCATAGCCCGCCTTGGTCCGGAACCGCCCCGTCGTTGCATACCCGAGCACATTCGCATCTGGCGTCTGCGCCACCAGCAAGCGGTAGCGGCCGCCCGCGGAGTGCTCATGAAACCAGGTGGCCCGTTGCTCCGGTGTAAATGGATCAATATCAAATGTGATGTGCGTGTTCACTACATAGTGATTGTGGATCTCAGTCATGCGGGGCAAATCGCTCAACAATGCGGGACGAATTATGAGATCAGCCATGGGGTCACCTTAAATCCTGGCGCTATATGGAATATGCGCGTCGATCATTGATTATTGATCTTTGTACTGGCATCATCACGAACAATGTCATTAAAAGCCAAGAAATGTCTGGCCAACCATGATCGTTTAATTGGAAATATGGAAGCGACGGGGCTCCCTTGTGATCTTAGAAAAAGAAGCCTACTTCAGTATCCCCTGCTGGGCCACGGCGATGTTGTCACGGGTGGAATTCTTGACCATGTACATCATTTCGTCGGCCTGGCGGATGATCTCATGTGAGCTCTTGGCGTCTTCAGGATACGTGGCCAGTCCCATGCTGCATCGGACGTTCAGGTTGAGCCCCTCTTCGCCGAGGAAGATGGTTTTGCGCATCATGTCCTGCAGTCGTTTGGCCACAACCAGTGCGGAGCTTTTGTCGGTCTGCGGCAGCAGGATCACGAATTCGTCGCCGCCGTAGCGGAAGGCGTAATCAATCAGGCGTAGCTGCGATTTGATCTTGAATCCGATCTCCTGCAACAGCTTGCTTCCCACCAGATGTCCGTAGGTGTCATTGACGGTCTTGAAGTGGTCCAGGTCTAAAAAGACCACGCTGAACTCATAGCCGAACCGGGCGGAGCGATAGACCTCGGCTTCCAGGGTCTTATAAAGATGGCGCGCGTTGTAGAGGCCGGTGCAGTCATCGGTGATCGTCAGTTCCTGGATCTTCTCCACGGCGCGCGCGTTGTCAATGGCAATGGCGGCATAGTCGCACAGTGCGTGCAGGAAGAACATTTCCTGTTCGCCAAAACTTTCCATGGCGCAGTTGATAAGCTGGATCACGCCGAGCACGCGGTGCTTGGATTGCAGCGGCACGCAGATGATGGACCGCGTCTTCCACTTGGTCATTTCATCAATGCGTTTGGCGAAGCGGGGATCGTTATAAACGTCGGGAACAATCAGCGACTCTCCGTGCCGGGCCACCCAGCCTGCAATACCTTCGCCGACTTTCAGGCGTACGGTTTTGAGAGTTTCGGCGGCGTCGCCTACGGCAATCGCGAAATAGAGTTCGTCCTTCTGTTCGTCTACCATCAGGAGCGACCAGGTGTCCGGGCGGAAGAACTCCGCCATCTTATCCATGATGGTTTGCAGAATTGAATCGAGGTTCAGCGAAGACGTTAGCGCTTTTGCTACGTCGTTAAAGATGGCGACTTCCTGCAATTGCCTCTTGGTCTTACGCTCGGGTACGACGGCCTCGTTCATCTTTAGGGGTAGTTCCTTGTAAGCGACTGAAAAAAGCCGAGAACTTTTGTGGTAATTATCGCCTGATTTGGGGAAATCGGCAACCGCTGAATTGCCCTGATGCCAAACAGGTAATGTGCCTTCAGTACCGTGAAAGTGATTGTGGAATCAGCAGTTAGGGGTGGTTTTAGTTTGACATTGAGGGGTTGGGATTCCTATCATGAGCCGTTTAATCAGATAAAATTAACCAGAGCGGCAGGCTTCAGGCATGGGTTCATTTGGCGAACGGCTACGGCGCGAACGGGAGATGCGGGGCATCACGCTTGAGGAAATCTCTGAGTCCACAAAGATTTCCCTGCGTCATTTGCAGGCCCTGGAGAGCGAAGACTTTAACCTCCTGCCCGGGGGTATCTTCAATAAGGGCTTTGTTCGCGCGTATGCGCGCTATCTGGGCATTGATGAAGACCAGGCCGTGGCGGACTATGTCGCGGCCAGCAATGAGCAGCCCGCGCCGGAAGACCAGTTTCCTCTCGAAGTGCACGAGAAACCCGGACATCCGGCGAACCCCAGGCGCTCGCCTGTTCCTTTGGTGTTTGCTATTGCCGCGCTGTTGGGCGTGCTGCTGGGATACGCTTTTTGGCTGAAGTCCAAGCCCCATACAATGCAGGCCGCTGAAAATGGCCCTCCGGCGCATGCCGCCAGCGTTCCACCGGCAACCACAACTCCTCCCGCGGGAGCCGATTCAAGCGCCGGCCGGCCGGCTCCGATGATCGAACGAGTTGCGGTGCGCAATTTCACCGTGGTGGTGACGGCAAAGGAAGACTCCTGGGTGTCGATTGCGGCGGATGGAAAGTCGCAGATGCAGAAAACCCTGCGCGCCGGCAAGCAAAAGGCGGTCAGGGCCGGCAAACAGATTGTGCTTACGACCAGGAACGCCGGGGGCATTGACGTGAGCTATAACGGCAAGCACCTGGGTGCGCTTGGCAACGAAAATGAAGTGCGGACCATGACGTTTACTCCCGCGGGTCGTGTGCAATAAGATACAGACAGAGACTTGTGACGGGCCGATAATCAATGACTGGGAGCCCGTTTCACATCGCAAATAACCCCATTCGATTGCATTTCTGCCAGATGGGACGCCAAAGCGTTGTTCTCGGGCCGTGTTCACGGGTAACCTGATCAACGGTATTTTTGTCCCGAAAAGCGGTAAGTTAATAATCTCAGGAGGATTTACAAGTGGCTCCACGGGAACGTTTTTTATTTACGTCTGAGTCGGTCACAGAAGGCCACCCGGACAAGATTGCAGACCAGATTTCAGATGCGATTCTAGATGCGTGTCTGGCAGAAGATCAGTACAGCCGTGTGGCGTGCGAAACGCTGACCGCGACCGGCCTGGTGGTCATCGCCGGTGAAATTACGACCAAAACTTATGTGGACTTCCAGAAAGTAGTCCGCGGCGTGGTCCAGTCGATTGGCTATGACAACGCCCTCTACGGTTTTGATTCCAATACCTGCGCCGTGATCTCCAGCATCAACAAGCAGTCCGGCGATATCGCCATGGGTGTGGACACAGGCGGCGCTGGCGACCAGGGCATGATGTTTGGATACGCCACCAACGAGAATGAAAACTACATGCCCACGGCTATCGATCTGGCACACAAGCTGACGATGCGCCTCACCGAAGTCCGCAAGAGCGGCATGCTTCCTTACCTCCGCCCCGATGGAAAATCCCAGGTAACAGTAGAATACGGAGCCAATCACAAACCCAAACGCATCGACGCCGTGGTCATCTCCACCCAGCATGCCGATTCCATCGACAACGAAACACTGCGAGCGGACATACTGAAGCACGTGATCCAGGCCGCCCTTCCCGCCAATCTCCTGGATGCAGACACCAAATACCACATCAATCCCACCGGACGTTTTGTCACTGGCGGCCCCATGGGCGATACCGGCCTGACCGGACGCAAGATCATTGTGGACACCTACGGTGGCATGGGCCGTCATGGTGGCGGCGCTTTCAGCGGCAAAGACCCGACCAAGGTGGACCGCTCCGCCTGCTACATGGCCCGCTACATCGCCAAGAACATTGTGGCTGCCGGACTGGCCGACCGTTGCGAAGTCCAGTTGGCCTACGCCATTGGCGTGGCGGAACCGGTAAGCGTGCTGGTGGATACTTTTGGCACTGGCAAGGTTGACGAAGACAAATTGGAGAAGCTGGTGCGGGAAAACTTCCAGCTCACGCCCAAGGGGATTATCGAGTCCCTGAAGCTGCGGCGTCCGATTTATAAGAAGACCGCATCCTACGGGCACTTTGGCCGCAAAGACCCCGACTTTACCTGGGAAGCCACGGACAAAGCCGCCAAACTTCGCGAACAAGGTTTGGGCGCCGCGTCTAAAGCCAATGTAGGCGCTGCGAAGTGAATGAATTCAATGTAGAGACGCGGCATTGCCGCGTCTGGGAGCCGTAGCGAGGCTACGGCTCTACGCTGGTTAACAATGACCGCTCCAAGAATCTGTCCTTGGGCCAACCAAAGCATGCAAGCAGGAGAACATGTCAACATCCGCACTAACGCAAACTCCGTCTGATATTAAGAACATTGATCTTGCCGATCTCGGAAAACGGCGCATCGAGTGGGCCAACCAGTCCATGCCGGTCCTGCAAAGCATTCGCAAGGACTTCATTAAGAACCAGCCGCTGAAGGGCATGCGCATCTCCGCCTGCCTGCATGTGACCACGGAAACCGCGAACCTGGCCATCACCCTGCGCGACGGCGGCGCGGACGTGGTACTTTGCGCCTCCAACCCGCTTTCTACGCAGGACGACGTCGCCGCATCGCTGGTGCGTGATTACGGCATCTCCGTCTACGCCATCAAGGGCGAAGACAATGACAGCTATTACAAACACATTCTGGCAGCGCTCGATCACAAGCCGCATATCACCATGGATGACGGCGCTGACCTGGTTTCCACCGCTCTGACCAAGCGCAAGGACATTATCGACGGCGTGATTGCCGGCACGGAAGAGACCACGACCGGCGTGATCCGGCTGCGCGCCATGGCTAAAGACGGCGCGCTGAAATATCCCATCATCGCGGTCAATGACGCGCTGACCAAGCACATGTTTGACAACCGTTACGGCACTGGACAGTCCACCATGGATGGCGTCATACGCTGCACCAATTCGCTGATTGCCGGTTCCAAGTTCGTGATTGCCGGCTTCGGCTGGTGCGGACGCGGCCTGGCTTCACGCGCACGCGGCATGGGCGCCGACGTGATCGTGACGGAAATCGATCCCACCAAGGCCATTGAAGCGGTGATGGAAGGCTATCGCGTCATGTCCATGCTTGAGGCCGCCAAGGTCGGCGACATTTTTGTTACCGTCACCGGCAACAAGAACGTCATTGCACGCGAGCATTTTGAGAACATGAAGAACGGCGCCGTGGTCGCCAACTCCGGACACTTCAACGTGGAAATCGACATTCCCGCGCTGGAGAAGATGTCGTCCGGCAAGCGCCAGACCCGCGAGTTCGTGGACGAATATCCCATGAAAGACGGGCGCAAGATCTATCTGCTGGGCGAAGGCCGTCTGATCAACCTGGCCGCGGCGGAAGGCCATCCGGCCTCCGTGATGGATATGAGCTTCGCTAACCAGGCGTTGTGCTGTGAGCATCTGGTGAAAAATTATAAAACGCTGGAACACAAGGTCTACGCGGTTCCGGAAGAGCTGGATAGGAAAGTCGCCCGGCTCAAGCTGGAATCGATGGGCATCAAGATCGACCGTTTGACTCCGGAACAGGAAGAATACCTGGCCTCGTGGGACGAAGGAACGTAAACAGCAATCAGCAAATGGCGGTTAGCGATTCGAGACGGCGGCCAGCGAGGCCGCCGTTTTTGTAAAGCACTGATCTTCCGTGGTGCGACGAAAACCAACCAAGAACTAAAGTCTGTCGTCCAGAGCGGAGCGCCGCCCTAGCTTGTCCTGAACTATATTGAGTGGCGCTGAGTCGAAGCGTTCCGAGAATGCTTATCGTATGAAGGCTGATTTAAGATGTTCTCACAAGAACAGCGTCGCGAGAAATTCTTGAACTCACTCGGCAGGCCGTATTTTTCAATTCTTGCGGGACTTACGATATGATCTGCATTTCCCCGTCAGGGAGGTGATCCATGGCTTCATTTGTGCCAGTTCCGCCGGTTCTTCCGATCACGCGTAACGGAGCAGAGCTGAGAATTCCCGCGACGATGGCCCTTCCCACCGTCCAGTTACCGGCCGTGTGCGTCAAATGCGGAGCTTATGCCGACGGCAAGCCCGTGGAAAAAACTTTTTACTGGCATCCTCCGTGGCTGTACGTGCTGATCTTTCTCGGGGTGTTGATTTACGCGATCGCCGCACTCGTCATGCGCAAAGGGATGCGCATCCGAGTACCGCTTTGCCGTCGGCATGCGGAACGGCGCAGAAGTTTTCTCATTTTGGCAGGGATCCTGCCGGTAATCGGCATAGCGGATGCCTTCATCCTGCCAAACCTTGGAGTCGATGGCGGCTGGGTGGCATTGCTGGCGATTGTATTCGTTCTTGCCGGATTGGTTCTGTGGGCCGTTGCTGGTTCGCCCATCCGCCCTACGTTTATCGACCAACATCTTGGCATTTTCACCGGCTGTTGTGAGGCGTTCCTCCAGCAGTTGCCGCAGACACTACGGAACTAGAGCTTTTGATCCTGACCGGAGCGACAAACCAGACTTGCTTGGCAACACGTTAATGAGGGGATGAATATAGAAACGTGGTCTTTCCGGATTTGCAAGCAAGACAACTTTCCAGCCTATCGGTTTGATTTTGACCATGCTCCGGTGGCACTCAACTTGTCTCCGCCGGAGCATGTCTCGGTCAAGCTGTTTTTATTTGCATTTCAGGTTTACAGCCACAGCCGGCGCTTCGCCGGTATGAGTCGATCTTCCCGCGGTCTGCTGAAACGATGGATTGGCTTCTCCACGGTCGCAGCAACTGATGAAGGCCTCGCAACTGCCGGCGGCGCCGCCGCAGTCAGCGTCTGAGTTACAGGGAAAACCGCAACTGCACCGGCAAGTCCGGCGGTGAAGCGCTGCGGCGGGTAAAAGTTCCGGCGAGATCGTGCTTTTAAGCGTCAAGTCCGGCTGCAGTGAAGTACGAATCGCGTTCACAGAGCGGGCGACAGGTTGATCGTTGGAACCCGGGGCTGCAACTGCAACCGTGACCAGAAGAACGCATACGATGAGCAGGGTTGTTGACAGAATCTTGGTATGGGACATCGGGTGGCTCCTTTCTTATGACCATAGTCCGGTCTGACTAGGGTGTATGGTCGCAAAAATTGTAATTGCTCACGGAGCTGTTGGAGCCTTTAAATTCCCTGTTGGCAAGAGAGAGTATCCCATTTTGGAATAGAGGCAACTTGCGGCGTGATCACGTTTGACCCGCCCAAACCATTTCTTCCATTACCGCGGGGAGTACGAGCTGTTCAGGTCACGCAAGGTTTTGAGAGTCTGATGACCGAATTTACCAATCATCTGCACAGCTGCTATCTTCTCAGCCTTTGCGCCAAAAAGCCCGCACCCGGGAGATGCACCGGATCAGCGCGAGGCTGCGCCAAGCGGGCGGTTCAACCGTATGGCGAGAAGCAGTGATTGGGCGACCGCGCCTGAGGACGGCTGCGATAAGCATTCGGACCAGACTGATGGCCCGAACCACAGTTTGCGCTTATTAGCCCTGGGCTATTTCGCCGGAGCAGCAGCCGCGGCGCGCTTGGGTTTCGGAGCGTTCTTGGGTGGCGCTTGCAGGCTCTCTTTGAGGTCCCAGACCTTTAACCGCAGTTTGGCTTTCTTCTTTTTGTGGACGTTCTTTCTTGCATTGTTTTTCGGCATTGCGTCTCCCATTACGACCTGACGATCAGATTGCTATCCTACGCTATTGCAGACGCGTGTGCCTTCACAATAGATGGTTTTGTCAACGATTTCACTGTGAGCGCCCGCACTTTGGAGTCATTCCTGTGTCAACCGCCGGAAGCGTTTCGATTTGTTCCTTGATACACTTGCCATAATAGGATTGTCGCGGGCCCATGGATGCCAGAGAATCAACCCGGCGTGTTGCCACTGGAGGCGATTATCCACGCCGCTAAGAAATCATAATGGGCCGACCACGGTGAGGAGTGCCTAGTGAAGAAGCTCAGCTTTCTGGTTTCTCTGATTACGCAGGACAATGATTATCAGCGCCTCCAGGCCTCTTCCGCGCAGCAAACAGCACAGCGCCTGGGTGCTGACGTCAGGGTCATCTTCGCCGACAATGACAGTATCCGGCAGAGTGAACAACTGTTGGAGGCCATTCAATCCCCCGCCTCCCGCCCCAATGCGATCATATTTGAACCGGCGGGCACGGCCATGGCGCAGGCGGCACGGGCAGCGGCTGCCGCCGGAATCGGCTGGGTGGTCCTCAACAAAGTGGCCGACTATACGCCCGAGCTCAGAAGGCGCTTTCAAGTGCCGGTGTTCTCTATCGGCTCAGACCATGATGAAATGGGCCGCATTCAAGGCGAACAACTCGGCGCTCTGGTGCCCGGAGGCGGCGTTGTCTTATATATTCAAGGGCCCGCTGGAAGCGCTGCCGCGGAACAACGCTCGGCGGGAATCAGTCGGACCAAACCCGGCAACATCGATCTGCGTATGATCCGCGGAAACTGGACGCAAGAGAGTGGATACAACGCCGCCAATGCCTGGCTGCGTCTTTCCACCTCGCAGACGGTGCCGATCAAGGCAGTGGCAAGCCAGAATGACGCCATGGCGGTAGGTGCAGCCAAAGCGTTTGAAGAGCGGTCCGCAGGCGCGGAGCGAACAAGGTTGCTTGGTGTGCCGTGCATCGGCTGCGACGGCGTTCCTGACTCTGGACAGGCATGGGTGCGCAACGGGCTGCTGGCTGCAACTGTCATCACGCCGGCGAACGCTGGAACCGCCGTTGAAATGATGGCAAAGGCGATTCAAACCGGCGTCGCGCCACCCGAACACACGGTTGTGCCCGCAACCGGTTTTCCGGCACTGAAAGATCTGGCAGCGAAAACGAGAAAATAGGTCCGGCCCGCTCGGCGATATGCTAAGGCTCGTAGATCCAGGCATGTCTTACAGCGCCGGCGCCGGGATCCATGCCGTAACCGCCCACCAGCAATATTCTGCCGTCGGGCAGGAGCGTCGAGGTGGAAAAGAGGAATCCGTCGAGCAGGCTTCCGGTCACCGGAACCAGAACGCTCCGTGACGGATCGTAAACTTCCGGTTGCTCCGCGCCGCCGGCAATCATAATGCGGCCGTCTTTTCCCGCCACTACGCCTTCGGGAATCTTGAACCGCGAAGATCTCATCTCCGGTCCGCGTGTAAACCGGCCGGATGCGGCATCGTAGATTTCCGTGCTCGCGTACATTCCCTGCCAATCGCGTGAATCCGAGCCGCCCACCACCAGGACCTTGCCGTTGGGCAGAAGCGCCGAGCCCAGTTTGTAGCGTGGAACGGCCATACTACCCGTGATGGTGAACCGTCCGGTGGCGGGATCGTAGATTTCCGCGGTGTCTTCTACTCTGCGGTTCGGATACCGTCCTGCGCTGATTCCACCTGCCACCAGGACCCTGCCGTCGTTCAGTCGCACGGCCACAAAACCGGAGCGCGGAGTGTGCATGGCGCCCGTCAGGGAAAATGTTCCCGTAATCGGATCAAACAGTTCTGCCGTAGCTAGTTGCTGGTTATCGCCATCCGCGTTTCCGCCAGCGATCAGGACTTTGCCGGTCTTTAGCACGATAGCAACACCGTGTCCGCGCGGAGCGGTCATTTCTCCGGCGCGCGAAAAAGTGTTGGCAAGCGGGTCGTAGATTTCCGTTGTGGAAAGGCTTCTGCCGGAACCGTCATTGCCTCCAACGATCAGCACTTTACCGTTGGGAAGCAGCGTGGCCATGGCGCCGACCCGGCGGGACGTCATCTTGTCCGCGGCGGTAAACCGGCCGGTGGCGGGATCATAGAGTTCGGTGGAGTTAAGCCATACTCCGTTGCGCTCCATGCCGCCGGCGATCAAGACCTTATTGTTCGGCAACAATGTGGCTGTGTGGGAGAACCGCGCCACCGACAGGGCGCCGGTAGGCACAACATTTCCCGCCTTTGCCGGAGGCGGCAGGTTCACCACAGCCAGAGACACAAAGACGGAAAACAGCAGCAGCAGAGAGAGTCCGATTTTGCTCTTACGGTCCATGCGCGGATGTTCCAGATTATATGACGGATACTCCCGGCAAAACGTTACGTCGAGAGATAACAAAAGGTTAGGGGCTTTGGAGGAATATTCATCAGCCAGCAAGCTAAAACATCCGCCCTGTGAACACTTTTGCACACAAGGTGTTGCAAGGAAATTTAAATGGGCCTGAAACCAAGAAGCGGTGACGGTTTCCTTGGCTACAAGCCCATTCGATCCTGAATCGGATCGGAGGTGATACTTATTATTTTAGGCTTGTTTTGGGTCATGTCAAGCTGCATAAAATCACTTTTTGCCTGGGCATCATGGCTGACCTGCGCGCGGCAAGGCCAGGTCAATAAGGGTCGTGCGCTATTTAGTTAAATAACTGATAAAAAACGTCTTAGTTGTTTACAGTGATTGACCCGGAGCAGCCCATGTTTTCTTAGAGAGCACTAACGCGCCAGGAGAAAGTGGATACCGATGGCTACCAGCAGCGTACCCAGGACCCGCCTGAGCACAATGTCAGAAAGGTTCTGTGCCCAGAAGCCGCCGAAATAGCCCCCAATGGCAAAGCCCACGGCGATCAGGAGCGCCGCCTTGATATCGACGTTTCCTGCTTTGTGATACTCCCAAAACGCCAGAATCCCGATCGGCGCCAGCAGCGCCCCCAGGGAAGTTCCCTGGGCCTTGTGTTGGTTCATGTGGAAGAAATAAACAAGCGCGGGAACAATCAGGACGCCGCCGCCTGTGCCTACGATTCCAGAGATCGCGCCGATGATTAACCCGAGCAACAAATAAGACAAAGTCATGTACGAAATCATAGCGGCAAAGGTAGGCTTGTGTTGAACCGGTTTTGTTGCCATCGCGGATGCCGGGGGTAAAGGTGGCTCCACGTGCGGGCGGGGTGAAACGTCGGCTGGCAAACTCTGATGGCGTCAGTTTGACTTTGGCGGGAGCAGAGTGGAGTCAAATTTCTCAAACACTGCCGCCAGGGCGACCGGATTCCGGTCTTGCATCGCATGAATTTCCTGGATCAAGCGCAGGATATTCGCCGTCATGATGAGCAGATAGCGGACCGGCCCTGGCCCAGGGTTCCAATAGGTGTGCGCCGTTCCGCGAGGAACAAGCACACTCGATCCTGCGCGGGCTTCCACCACATCGTCGCCAACCTGCACGCACAGAGTGCCTTCAAGCACATACCATGCTTCGTCATCACGGCGATGGACATGTGGAGGGGCTATGAGCCGAGGCGGTCCTGGCGGACCACCTGCATCGCGCCATTCAGCGACGACAAACGCATCATTCACAGAACCAAGGATGTTTCCGGCGAGAGGTGGAGCAACGATCTTTGCGGGCATAGCCGACACATTATATGTCCGGTGGCCACGATTGCCAATTTATGCGAAGCCGCGCCCGCGACTCTCAGTTTTTTGGTCATAGATTTTGAGTTCCATTTTGACGAGATGGGGGAGTTCGCCACGCAACCGGCCTGGTCTCTACAATCAACCAGGAAGACCAAGGAGCATCAACCATGCAGGATGCTGTCCAGATCCGCGCCCTCAAGGAAAGCGACCCGGAGACTATATCGCATGCTTTCAGGAATATTGGATGGGGCAAGCCGGTGGCGCAATATCGTCGATATTTGGCGGAGCAGGCGGCCGGGAATCGTATCTGCCAGGTTGCAACTGTCGCAGGACAATTCGCCGGCTACGTGACCGTGAACTGGAAGCCGCCGTACACAGCCTTCGCCGAGCTAAACATTCCGGAGATCCAGGATTTGAATGTGCTTCCTGAATTCCGTCGGAAGGGGATTGGTACGCGATTGTTGGATTGGGCGGAAGAAGAAATCGCGCTGCGTTCTGATATTGCCGGCATTGGTGTTGGCCTGCACCCAGGCTACAACGCTGCGCAAAGATTGTATGTGAAGCGGGGCTATGTACCCGATGGACGTGGAGTTACCTACCGCAATCGTTATGTGGAAGAGGGCATGCAAGTGGCGATGGATGACGATCTCATTTTGCACCTCACTAAGCGGCTCATTGCAGCCGGTTAGTGCGCGGGCGACTACCCAACGGGCCAGGAACAAGTGGCAGCTCGGTACCGGGTTTAATATAGAGTATTCTTACAAGAGAATTCCCAGATTCAACCCATGGCTGATCCCTTAGAGCGCCTCAAGGTCCTCATCAACTCCAATACTCCAGTTGTTGTTATTGAAACCGTGGAAGAGGCACGCGCTGTCCGCTTGATCCGCTCCGCTGCGGATGACGCTCATCTGCCGGTTTTCGAGTGGAACGTCGCCGATGGCCTCACCCGCGCCGGCGGAGTTCCGATCAACTCCGCCCCCATATTTTCTCACGTCGCCCCTCCACCCCGCCCTCCGGGTACGGTCTACGGCGAAAGCTCGGACGACCGGCTGCTTTCCCAGGTCATGTCTGGCCTTACGCGCGAACAATCATCCATCTACAGCACGAAAGAGCCGGCGCAGGTTCTCGCCCATCTGAAGTCCATGGCGATTGAGGCCGTTTTTATCCTGAAGGATTTTCACCGCCACATCGATGACGCGGTGGTGGTGCGTCGCCTGCGCGACGTTGCCCAGGGTTTTGAAGGCAAGCGGCGGACTCTGTTCATTACCGCCCCTTCGCTGTCTTTACCGCCCGAGCTGAGTGGGCAGGTTGAGTATGTGGACCTGCCGTTGCCGGATACCAAACAATTGTACGCCCTTGTGGAGCAGACCTTTGCCCACTTGTCGCGGGTCCGCTCGTTAAAGAATAAGCTCGATTCCGCCGGCCTTGACGCCGTGGCCCGGAACCTGCGCGGGCTGACCGAGGAAGAGGCGGAGCGCGCCGTATCGCAGGCTATCATGGCCCATTATGCCTTGGTACCGGAGGTGATCACCGACGTCGCAGAGGCGAAAAAAGATATCCTGCGGCGCTCCGGGATGCTGGAGTTTGTCGATTCCACCGATACCATGGCTAACATCGGAGGCCTGGAAAACCTCAAGCGCTGGCTGGAGCAGAGGCGAGGGAGCTGGGAACCCTCAGCCCGCAGTTTTGGCCTGGAGGCGCCGCGCGGCGTCCTGCTGTTGGGCGTGCAGGGCTGCGGCAAGAGCATGTGCGCGCGCGCCATCGCCGGAACCTGGAAGATTCCTCTGGTGAAGTTTGACAGCTCTGCAATCTTTGACAAGTACATAGGAGAAACCGAGAAGCACGTCAAACGACTGTTCCAGGTGGCGGAGGAACTCGCGCCGGCGGTACTTTGGATTGACGAGATTGAGAAGATCTTTGCCGGCGGCCGCCCGGACTCCGCCTCCGCCGATGCCGGTGTCTCCGCCCGCCTGATGGGGACTTTCCTCTCCTGGATGCAGGAGCGCGCCGCGCCGGTATTTGTGGCTGCCACTTCCAACGATCTCACCGCTCTGCCTCCGGAACTGATCCGCAAAGGGAGATTTGACGAGATGTTCTTCGTCGATCTGCCGAACGTGGCCGAGCGTCGCGCCATTCTCAAGCTGCAACTGACGCAGCACAAGCAGAACTCGTCCGAGTTTGATCTCGACCAACTGGCGGGCGCCTCCCACGGTCATTCCGGCGCTGAAATCGGCGCCGCCCTGCAAACAGCCATGTATAGCTGCTTTGCCACCAAGAAGCCGGTGACAACTGAGAGTATCCTGCTTGCGCTACGCTCCTCCGTACCTCTCTCCACCACGCGTGCCGAAGACGTGCAGGCCCTGCGCGATTGGGCCCGCACCCGCGCCGTGCCCGCATCGATGGCCGACGTGCAAAGCACCAACGCGCCTTCTCGCTAAGTAGCGCGGGCCAAACCCAGGTTCCGGATGCTAAAGCCGGGTGCCGATTCCCCGTATCTCTAGAAGCCCCGTACCTCTAGAAGCAAAAGATCCGAGATTTCTTCGGGGTATTGCTCAATTTATTATCTTCCATCTGCACCCGCTGGTAGTGGGCTAAGTAGCCCACTACCCACCCGCTCCCCGCGTTGACACTGCGGTACGCGGGTGTTACTTTTAATAGTTTGGTGGTCGCCCCCGTTCCGCTCTAGTTCACCACAACTTAACGACTAAATTGCATGGACCAGGTACTCAGGCAAATAGGCGAATTACTGATTTCTTCCATCCCCACGATCATCGGCTTGCTGATCGTGTGGACGGCGTACCGGTTTCTCGTCCACGGGCCTTTGCAGCGGGTATTAGCGGAGCGTCACGCTCTCACGCAGGGCGCTATCCAGCGTGCCCAGGCGGAAATTGCCACTGCTGAGGCCCGGACAGCGGAGTATGAGCAGAAGGTGCGCGAAGCGCGGTCGCAGATTTATAAGATGCAGGAGATGAACCGCCAGCGGGTCATGGAAGAGCGCAACAACGCGCTGGCTGAGGCGCGCAAACGGGCCGGCGAGACGGTAAAGAGCGCCCGCGCCGATTTAGTGAAGGAAATGGACATGGCCAAAGCCGCGCTGCAACAGCAGTCCGACGCGCTGGCCGATCAGGTAATTGCACGGGTGTTGGGAACGGCGCGAGCGTCCGCGGCGGGGAGGCCATGAGTATGTATTCCCGCCTTGCGAAAATTCTGCTGGCTGCCGTTCTGGTGTTGATGGTCGCTCCAGTCGTTTTTCACGCCGGACTTCTGCACGCCCAGGAGAGCCAGGCTGCTCCTGAAAGCAAACCCGCCTCTCAGCAGGCCGCCGCTCAAGAGACCACCGGCAAAGAAGCTACCGGCAAAGCTGAAGGCAAAGAGCAAGCCGAAAGCGATCCTGCCCGTAACTCTGCTGCTGTGAAGTACATTGCCCGCAAGACCGGCATGAGCATGGATCAGGCGTATTGGCTATGCATCGGGATTAATTTTGCCGTCATGTTCGTCGGCATCGCGATACTTGTGAAAAAGAAGGTGCCGGGGGCATTGCGGAACCGCAGCGCCGCGATCCAAAAAGGGATTGAAGAAGCACGCAAAGCGAGTGAGGATGCCCGGCGCCGTCTGTCTGAGGTGGAAGGCCGGCTCTCCCGTCTCGATGCCGACATTGCGCAGATGCGTGGTGAAGCCGAAGAGAATGCCAGGGCGGAAGAACGCCGCATTCTCGCCGCGGGTGAAGAAGAGCGTCGCCGCATCGTTACCTCAGCGGAACAGGAAATTGCCATGGCGGCCAATACGGCCCGCCGTGAACTGAAATCGTACGCCGCGGAGCTGGCGGTTGACCTGGCGGAAAAGAAAATCCGTATTGCCAAAGATACAGATGAAACCCTGGTGCGCGAGTTCACCACGCGGTTGGGAAAGGACGGGAACTAGATGGCAGCTGTTTTTGGCCGTTATGCCCGCGCCTTTGCCGAAGTGGTGATTGACCGCAAGATCAACCCGGACAAGGCGGTCGCGGAACTGAATGAGATCGCCGTGCTGGTGAACACCAGTACGGAGTTCAGGAACGTTTTGCAAAACCCGTCGGTCGCGCTCCCGCAGAAGCTCAGCCTGTTGGACGCGGTTATCCAGCGAACCGGCGGCTCAAAGGTCCTGCGGAATTTTATTGCCGTGCTGATCGAACAGCGGCGCATTGGGAACATCGGAGACATCGTCGAGCTGTTCAAACAGGAGCTGGACCGGCGCATGGGAATTGCTGATGCGCGCGTAAGTTCGGCCCGGGAACTGGCTGTGACGGAAAAGAAATCACTGGAGCAGCAACTCGCCGCCATTACCGGCAAGACTGTCCGGGCAACGTACTCTCAGGATGCAAGTTTGCTGGGTGGCGCCGTGGTTCGTGTGGGCAGCACGATCTATGACGGATCGGTGCGCGGCCAGTTGCAGAGAATCAGAGAGCAGATCAAAGGAAGCTAGAAAGATTGGGAATTGCCAAAATCGCCGGAATTGCCAAAATTTGAAATTGCACAATTACCCGATTACCCGATTTTGGCAATCTCCACACTGAGCTGAAAGATATTTAAGGAACATAGAGTTTATGGCCCAAATCAAAGCAGACGAAATCACAAAGTTAATCCGCGACCAGATTGAAAACTACGAGTCCAAGGTCACGGTGGACGAAGTAGGCACCATCATTTCTCTGGGTGACGGTATTGCCCGCGTCCACGGACTGGACAAGGTCATGGCCGGCGAGTTGCTCGATTGCGGGCATGGTGTGGCCGGAATTGCCATGAACCTGGAAGAAGACCAGGTCGGCGTGGTGCTGCTGGGCGACTACACCGAAATGAAAGAGGGCGGCGAGGTCAAACGCACGGGACGCATCATGTCCGTTCCCGTTGGCGAAGGCATGATTGGCCGCGTGGTGAATGCCCTGGGACAGCCCATTGACGGCAAGGGGCCGATCACAACAAACAAGTTCATTCCCATCGAGCGTATTGCGCCCGGCGTGATTGACCGCCAGCCTGTACGTGAGCCCATGGCCACCGGCATCAAGGCCATTGACTCCATGATTCCTGTGGGCCGCGGCCAGCGCGAGCTGATCATTGGTGACCGCCAGACCGGCAAGACCGCCGTGGCGCTGGACACCATCATCAATAACAAAGGCAACAACCTGATTTGTATCTATTGCGCCATCGGGCAAAAACGTTCTTCCATCGCCCAGGTGGTCAAGGTGCTGGAAAGCTACGGCGCCATGGAGTACACCATCGTGGTTGCGGCGTCAGCTTCTGAGCCCGCGCCCATGCTCTACCTGTCGCCTTATGCTGCCTGCGCCATGGGTGAGCACTTCCGCGACAACGGCAAGCACGCGCTGGTGATCTATGACGATCTGTCGAAGCACGCTGCCGCCTATCGCGAGATTTCGCTTCTGCTGCGCCGTCCGCCTGGACGCGAAGCCTATCCCGGCGACGTTTTTTATCTCCACTCCCGTTTGCTGGAGCGCGCGGCCAAGATGTCCGACAAAACGGGCGGCGGTTCGCTCACCGCTCTACCGGTGATCGAAACGCAGGCTGGCGACGTTTCCGCCTACATTCCCACGAACGTCATCTCCATCACCGATGGCCAGATATTTCTGGAAACCGATCTGTTCAACTCCGGTGTGCGACCGGCGGTAAACGTGGGCATTTCGGTCAGCCGCGTGGGCGGTTCGGCCCAGATCAAAGCGATGCGCCAGGTTGCGGGAACCTTGAAGCTGGAACTGGCGCAGTACCGCGAACTGGCCGCTTTCGCCCAGTTCGGCTCCGATCTGGACAAAGCCACGCAGGCGCAGCTCAACCGCGGTAAACGTCTGGTGGAAATCCTTAAGCAGGGACAATATCTGCCGCAGCCGTTCAGCCAGCAGATCCTGATCATCTATGCCGGAACCAACGGCTTCCTCGACGGTCTTGAAGTCGAGCAGATCCGCGCGTTTGAAACCGAGATGCAGAAGTACGTTGAGTCCATGAATCCCAAGCTGCTGGATGCCATCATGCAGAAGAAGACGATTGACGATGCGTTGAAAGCGGACATCGAAAAAATACTCAAGGAATTCAAACAACGCTTTGTCAGCGAGCATCAGGCGGCGGGAGCGAAGGCGTAGCACAAGCATGGCGAATCTATTAGATATTCGACGGCGTATCCGCAGCGTGAAGAACACGCGACAGATCACCAAGGCCATGCAGATGGTCTCAGCGGCCAAGCTGCGCCGCGCTCAGGAGCGTGCCCTGGCGGCGCGTCCGTACGCTCAGATGCTCACTAACGTGCTCAAGTCCCTGGTATCGCGCGCGGAGATCTATGATCCGGTCACGGGGCAGCCGCGGCATCCTCTGCTTGTCCGCCGTCCGGAAAAGACGGCGCTGCTGATCGTCGTGTCCGGAGAAAAAGGACTGGCGGGAGCGTTTAACTCCAACATCCTGAAAGCCGCGGCAAAATTTATTGACATCAAAAAAGACAAGAACATTGACGTTCTTGCAATGGGACGCAAGGCGCGCGACTACTTCCGCCGCCGCTATCCTGTGGCCCCTGAATCAGGCGACGGACGTTCCGGCCCAATTCAGATTGTCGCCGAGTATGTTGGCTTGATGAACCGCGCTCAGTTTCACAGCGCGCGCGAGATCGCGGAAAAAGTCGTTCATCTCTATACCGAGGAAAAAGTCGATTCCGTCTACATCGTCTATAACGAATTTAAGTCGGTCCTCACACAGCGCCTGGTGGTGGATGACGTTCTTCCGATTCGGGCCATCGGCGAGGTCACGCATGAGATGACCGAAGAGGCCAGCGAAGAAGAACGCAAACGCAGATTGGAAGCAGCCAAGCACGCCGGCGTCGGCGTCCGCGCAACCGATACCACGGAAATTGATACGAAAGCCGCGGGCTTTGCCACGGCCCAGGTGGACTACATTTATGAAGAGGCGCCGGAACGTCTGTTTCGCAGCCTGCTGCCCCGGTACATCTCCGTGCAACTGTTCCGCGCCATGCTGGAGTCAGAGGCCGCCGAACATGCCGCCCGCATGACCGCCATGGATTCGGCCACCAGCAATGCGGCAGACATGATTGACGCGTTAACGCTGGCCATGAACCGCGCCCGGCAGGCGAAGATCACGAAAGAGATCATTGAAATTGTGAGCGGCGCCGCGGCGGCACAATAGACTTTTTAAAACAATAGATTTTTGAAAACATAGACAGGATTTATTGATGGCTATTCAAAATGTTGGCAAGGTGGTACAGATCGCGGGCCCCGCGGTCGATGTGCAATTCTCTGAAGGGACCCTTCCGCCCATTTACCAGGCGCTGCGCGTGGTTAGTGAAGGCTTCAACGTGCCTTCCCCGATTGACGTGGTGCTGGAAGTGCAACAGCACCTGGGGGAAAGCCGCGTGCGTTGCGTCGCCATGCAGGCCACCGACGGCATGGTCCGCGGCATGAAGGCCCTTGATCTCGGCGGACCCATCTCCGTGCCGGTAGGCAAGGGAACGCTGGGCCGCGTGATGAACGTCATCGGCGAACCGGTAGACGAACTGGGTCCGGTGGCCGCCACCAAGCGGTTGCCGATCCACCGTCCCGCTCCCGCCTTCGACGAGCAATCCACCAAAGCGGAAATGTTTGAGACCGGCATCAAGGTCGTCGATTTGATCCAGCCATTCCTGAAGGGCGGAAAGATCGGACTGTTCGGCGGGGCTGGTGTGGGCAAGACCGTGGTCATCATGGAACTGATCAACAACGTGGCCAAGCATCACGGCGGATACTCCGTGTTCGCCGGTGTGGGCGAACGCACACGCGAAGGCAACGATCTATGGCTGGAGATGACCGAGTCCGGCGTGATCAAGCCGGGCGTGCCGGCAGAGTCCAAAGCGGCGTTAATTTACGGCCAGATGACGGAGCCTCCTGGAGCGCGCTTGCGCGTTGCGCTGACCGGTCTGACCGTCGCTGAATATTTCCGCGACGATGAAGGCGCGGACACGCTGCTCTTCATCGACAACATTTTCCGCTTCACCCAGGCCGGCTCGGAAGTTTCCGCGCTGCTGGGACGCATGCCCTCCGCCGTGGGTTACCAGCCGAACCTGGCCACGGAAATGGGCGAGTTGCAGGAACGCATTACGTCAACCAAGCGCGGCTCGATCACCTCCGTGCAGGCCATCTACGTGCCCGCCGACGATCTCACCGATCCCGCGCCGGCAACCACGTTCGCCCACCTGGACGCCACTACCGTACTCTCGCGTCCGCTGACGGCGATTGGAATTTATCCCGCGGTCGATCCGCTGGCTTCGACCTCTCGTATTCTTGATCCACACATTGTCGGTCAGGAACATTACGATGTTGCCCAGGGCGTGAAGCGAATCTTGCAGCGCTATACCGATTTGCAGGACATCATCGCCATTCTGGGAATTGAAGAGCTGAGCGAAGAGGACAGGTTGACGGTATCGCGCGCACGCAAGGTGCAGAAATTCCTCTCCCAGCCGTTCTTTGTAGCCAAGCCGTTTACCGGCATGGAAGGACGCTTTGTGAAAGTCGCCGACACGGTACGCAGCTTCAAGGAAATCATCGAAGGCAAGCACGATGAAATCCCCGAGCAGGCCTTCTACATGAAGGGTGCGATTGAAGAAGTGTTGCAAGCCGCGGAGAAGGCGAAAGCCGGAGCGGCCGCATAACCGATGGCAGAGACTATCCAACTCGAGATCGTTACACCGGAAAGGCTGGTGGTGAACGACACGGCGGACTACATCGAGATTCCCGGCAAGACCGGCTATTTCGGCATTCTGCCCGGCCACGCGCCGCTCATCTCGGAACTTGCCGTGGGAGAGATCGTGTATCGCAAGGGCTCAGAAACCAAACGTCTGGCTGTGGCGTGGGGCTTTGCTGAAGTCCTGCAAGACAAAGTCACGATCCTGGCAGAGACCGCCGAGCGTGCGGAAGAGATTGATTCCGCCCGCGCCCAATCCGCCCGCCAGCGCGCGGAAGAAGAGTTGAAGAAAGCCGGTCCTGAAGGCAATGTGGACGCGCAAGCCGCATTGGACAGGGCCAAAGCCCGGTTGGACGTGGTGGCGAAGTCGGGCAAATAGACAAAAAACACAAGCCCGATTGCAGATTAGGGATTTACGACCGGTCGCGTAGATTTTGTTTCCCATCCTGACACATGATCGAGGGCCGTAGGGGTTCTTCGCTTCGCTCGGAAGTAAAAACAAAAACTACGGATTAAAATCCGCACTCCCCACGCGCAGCTTTGTTCGTGTGCGTCGTCCGCGTTGGTCTTTGGTTTCTTCTGAAGTCTGGTGCGCCCACGCGGCGTACGTTTTGTTCCCGAATGCCGTGATGGCCAGGTAGTCGCCCAGGAAGTCGCCTTCGGCTTCAAACTGTTCCGGGTCCCAGGTGTAGTTGTTGAACGCCTTGCCGCCGTCGGTGGAACGCGCCAGGGTGACGGTGGTTTTCTGGTTGTCACCTCGGCGGTCGTAGAAAACCAGATTGACCGCGCCACTGGTCGGATCGACGGCCATCCATTGAAAGAACTGGTCATTGCCGTTATGCAGAGGATCGGTGTTCACGCGCACGGGCGCGTTCCAGGTCTGCCCGTGATCATCGGACGACGCAACAAATACATCCACGTCTCCATTACTGTAGTCGCTCCAGGAGACATACAGCTTGCCGCCATCTTTGCCGCCGCGAATATCCATTCCAATCTGCGGGAAGCCATTGGAGCGGGAAACTCCCGTGATGCCAAAGTACCCCGGTCCGGCGTTGATGATGCGGCGCTCCTTGGTGAACGTGAGGCCCCCGTCATGGGAGACAGCCATCATGATGCCGTCACGATCGTCCCAGATGGTGTAGAGCGTTCCATCGGGACCGACCACGCCTTGAAAACCTTCCAGGTCGCCGTTGTCGTCGCGTGGGAGACCGGAGACGCTGCTCAGCTTGATCGGCTTGGACCAGGTTTTGCCGCCGTCGACGGAGCGCGAGAATAAAAGATCACTGGCGCTGAGCGTGAACTGCGTCCAGCCGATGTAGAGATTTCCGGCGTGAGGTCCGCTCGTGTCGGCGACGACCCACGGTTTATCTTCAAACGGAATTCCCGGCGTGGACTCATGCGCGATCACGGTAATGGCGTTCGGCTCCCAGGTCTTGCCGCCGTCGAGTGAGCGACGGACAAAAATCCCGTTTCGGGTTGCGTCCCTGGCCCAATAGTTGAACGCACCGAGCTTGTCAAAAGCGATGTAACATAAGATCGCGTGGCCGGCCGCGTCGTAGGTGATGGACACATCTCCGGAGACCCGATAATCCTTGGGCGCGGCGCCTTCAGCAATCTTCCAGGATTTGCCGCCATCACTCGAATACGCCACGCTGGCATTGATCTGCCATGCCACGGCAAGCTGCCGCGGGTCCGCCGGATTGACGGCGATTGCGGGTTCGTTGAAAAAGCCGGCTTTCGGCGTAATGTCCGTCAGGTGCGCCCTGGGCGCTGGAGGCAGTTGCTGGGCCAGTAGACTGCCGGGGCACACCGTGAACGCGCACAAAAGAAATGATAGACAAAAACCGAACTTGCCCTGGCTGATTAAGGATCCTGTGATTTTCATGGCAGTAGCAATTTATCGTAAACAGGCCGTCGCCGACTCATTTCTGTCCGTCGCCGTATATACTTTTCTGCCTCCCCCTCCCTGCCACCCCCTATTCCACGCCATTCCACTCCACTCACACCCCAGGTCACCCCACTGCACCCTGGCGTTAGCTCCCGAGTTCAGCGCCGGCAAAAGTCTTTTCCGCTGCGGCGGTCCCCAGGTGTTCTTGGCTGAACGTTGCATGCCCGGTACAGATTGCTATTTTTCAAAGATCAAACACTTCCACCCCTCGGGGCTGACAGATGTTAGCGCTTCTCAGGCGGCGAGACAATCGCGAAGAAGTACATCTTGACAAGGCGCCTTCACCAAGCTGTTCGTTTTCGCGCATGCTCTTCGCTCTTCTGCCCGTGGGTGCTGCAAAATCCCGGTAGGGTGTCCTGTTTCTTGTTTTTTGCTGCAACACAATCTTTCCCTGAAACGATTCGTTCTAAGTGGGAAGAAGATAAACCCGTGGCCAGGGCAACGCGGGATAAGAAATCGCCGATCTGCGCTTGATCTATTTGCATCTGTCATTTTGAGTGGAGCGCCGCATGAGAGCTGTCGATGACTTTACTGATGGGCGCGGAATCGAAAAATCCCGACTGGGTTTCCTTTACGATGCCGCATCAGGGCGTTCTCCCGATGTAGTTCTCCTCGTGCGAACGCATTGACGCTGCATGTATGTAGCAGGCATTCTCGGGATTCTTCGACTGCGCGCCCTTTAGCCCAGGTGGGAGAAGAATTTTCGAGGCGCTTCGCTCAGGAATGACAGGCGTAAAGTGCCTGCCTTTTTGACGGCCTTGCCCGTCTACGCTTACTAAAGCTGCTGTAGTAAAAACATCTTTCACGCGCTTCGCCCAACAAGGCAGGATTTTGGCAGCACGTTGTTCCCCCGTTCTCTGGCGGCCAAATATGTTTTGGGATATGTGTCGCGCTCTCCGGCGCTGTGAATGAACTATGAACATCGTTTTCTTGCACTGCCAGCGATGCAAAGAAGGAATCTCCGGGCGGCGAGTCGTAGAAAGACCCAATTACTCTGGTAACTCTTCTCAGGTTGAAACAACTGTTCGTAGGTTGGGTTAGTAGAGATATCATCGTTTCAACAGCAAGCCCTAAGCCCAGGGGAGGAGAGTCTAAGTCCATGCCAGAAAATCATCCAATGCCGGAACTTTCATCGCGTCTGAAGAAGACGAACGCGGAACTCAAGGACCTGCAGCACCTGGTCAAGACCGGGACCATCAATGTGAAGGTGCTGATGGAGTTTCGCACTGCCACGGAACGGGCACGCCAGGCCAGCGTGGACGTGCAGGAGTGGATCGAGTCACAGGGCAAAGGCAACGATCCGTATAAGCTGATGGCCCGGGTGATGAGCCAGCGCGTCGAAATGGCCACGCAACTGATCAACGACGTGACGCATGACCTGGAGAGCGGCGACGTAGATTTTGAAACGCCCGGACTGGCAGAGCTGCATCAGGCGGTGAAGACGCTTTCCGAGCGGATGAGCCGGCTGTTTCCTCATTCATAGCGACGCACGAACGCGGTGCCGCTAGCTTGTGGATTCTGTCTTGTCATTGCTGCGAGTCGCAGCCGGGGGGCGGCTGCGCTCCACTTTAACTTTTGTAACTTTCGATCCGCGCTGCGTGCATCGTTGCAAGATCTTCACAGCTTGAATAATCCGCGGTCCCACTCAATTTCTTCGGCAAACTTTTTTCGCAATGCCGCGGGATCGACGCCTTGCGCACGCAGAGCGCGCAGGCTGAGCGCGTCGTGGCGTTTGGCCAGGCGGACATTCTTCTCATCACGCAGCAAAGGACAATGGAAGTGGGCAGGCGTTGAATATCCCAGTGCGCGGACCAGCAGCAATTGCCTTGCGGTGCTCTTCAGGAGATCGGCGCCGCGAACGACCTCCGTAATTCGCATGGCCGCATCGTCTACGACTACGGCCAGTTGATAGGCGGGAATGTCATCGCGACGCCAGAGCAGAAAGTCGGAGAAATCGCGTCCGGCCACGAACTCTTGTTTACCAAAGTATCCGTCGGTGAACGTAACGGCTTCCTCGTCCGGGACCTTGAAGCGCCAGCTTACTCCTGTGGGTGAATCATATTGTGTTGCGGTAGCAATCTTGTCGCGGCAGGCGCCGGGGTAGGGAAGTTCGTCATCGTTGACATGATCGTTGGCGTGAGCGCCAGGTTCCTCGTGCGGCGCGGACAACGCTCGCTCCAGATCTTTGCGCGAGCAGGTGCAGGGATAGATGAAACCGCCGTCGCGCAGGCTGCGCCAGGCGTCGAGATAAAAGCTGCGGCGCTGGCTCTGCGAATAAGGCGCAAACTCTCCGCCGATGTCAGGACCTTCATCCCAGTCAAGACCAAGCCAGCGCAGGTCTTCGTACATTGCGCTGGCGAACTCGGGTTTGCAGCGCTGAAAGTCCAGGTCTTCGTTGCGTAAAACCAGATTGCGGAATACCAGCGCGCCCGCAGTCGTGCGAGCGCGCTGCCACGCCATCCAGAAAGTGCGTGCGTGGCCCAGATGCAGATATCCGGTGGGAGACGGAGCGAGCCGTCCGCGATAAACATTTGGCACGGTGGCTCCCGTCAGCCTGCCGGCTATTTAGGTTTCACGCCGACAATGTCAGGCGGCGCGGGCGAACCATCCGATTTCTTGAAGCTCATCGGGATCTGGAGGTTGTCTGTGCTTCCGAACAGATCGATCCGGTCCACCGTATTGGCGCCGCCGACGCCGACCCACAATGTGGTGCCATCCAGCGTCAAGCCGCCGCTGAGCGGTTCCGTGGCGCCAGCCGGCAACGTAATAAAGCCGGGTCCGCCGCCGGGAATCGCCTCAAAAATCTTATTGATTCCAGCCGGCAGGACCACCACCTTGGATCCATTGGTGGCCAACAGCATCTGATGCGCGGTAAAGGCGCCTTGGCCGAAGTCAATGAACTGGTTGCTGTAGCTGACATTCGGCGGGCAGAAACCGGAACCTGGTTGCGTGACCGTTACAGTTTCAACATCAAGCCCGGTGGCATTGAGCGCGACGATCTGGTTCTTGTTCGGGATTGCTCCGATCAAGAGAGGAGTGCTCGTGGTTGGAGGAGATGACTGAGGTGAATTGTCACAGGTGGAAAAAGCGAGCATTCCAGTTGAGTTGGCAAAGTAGGTAAACGGCCCGGAAGACAAGGGAGCTACGCCTGTCGAACTGCCGCCCGCAACGAGAGTCACAGTGCTCAGAAAGGGTGAGAGCACGTAGATGTTTCCATTGTTGGCGCCGATGTAGGCACGGAAGCTGTCATTGTCGAAGGCGGCGCTGATGGCGCCCGAGAGAACAAACGTTGACAGTGTGTTGGCGCCACGGTCAAAAAGCCAAACGCGCTGGTTGGGGACGACTGGGTCCGTAGGCGCATTAGAAACGATGGCTCTGTTCCCGTCGGGAGAAACAGCCAGTACTTTTCCCACGGCGATCGGCGTTGCTACGCTGACCGTATTTGCGGTCGTGTCCAGGATCAACAGTCCGACGGCACTGCCTATGTACGCCCGGTCCCCGGCCAGGTCGAACAACATTGAATTTGGCGTTCCGTTGAGCGCAATTGCCGTGCCTGCCACCGGCGGAGTCTTGCTGGTATCAATCGGGATCAGGGGGATGATGGTGTTGACGGGCGGAAGAAACGAACTGGCTGCATACACGGTCGTCGCCGGGCTGGTTCCGTTCACCGACACGAAGAACAAATTGCTGTACACCGGCTGATTAATTCCATTGCCGCAACCAGGAGGGGCGCAAACCGCCAGCAGCCCCGCGCCGCCTGGCGACACACCCGTAAGAGTGGTGCCGCTGAGGCTGGCTACCGTAGGGTTGTCGCTGAGAATTGTGACAGGAGCATTGGGCGTTACTTTCCCAAGCTCGTCTACCATGTCGGCCTGGATGACCCTGGTGTCCGTCGTATTGAGATTCACGGATTCGGTCGGCACGCCGGCTGGGTCTCCATTGATGTGCAGGACAATCAGCACGGGCATGCAAGTCTTAAAACTCGTCGCCGGTGAAGTGGTGGAGCCGATTCTGGCGACGACACCCGCCAGTCCGGGCCCCGCTGCCGTAGCCAGGCCGTTGGCGTCGATTGAAACCACGGTGCTATCCGTCGGTATCCAGATGAAGTCACCCACCAGCGATGTAACGTCCGTGGCGTTGTGGAATGCATGAGCGACGAATTGATGGGTCTGCGCGACTGAACTGCATGCTGTGGACGGAGTGATCGGGTCTACAGTGATGGAAGTGACGCTGGGATGCACGGAAACCGCAACCGGTCCGCTGGTAATACCCTGAGAGGTCGCGGTGATGGTGGCGTTCCCGGTGATCGGGTTGCCCAGCGCATCGTTCCCGTTGCAAACAACGAATAGCGAATCCCACACGCCGCCGCAGACCGAGCCGTTGGGAGCAACAGTCGCAATTTTGGTGTTGGAAGAATTGAAGGTGAAAGTGGCGGTCACCGCGCCATTCGAGGAGTTCTGCGCGGAAACGGAGATATTGGTTACGTCTCCCGCAACCATGGAAAGCGTCGCCGGCGTCACGCTTACGTGGGCAACTTTATTGGGATTCGTTGTGGATTTTTGACCGCAACCTGCAAGCAGGGCGATAAGAAAAGTAATAAATATAATTTTTATGACAGGCCACCGCATACTACCTCCCCGCCAGGGCTCTCTCCCCGCGGACTTTAAAATCAGAGTTGGATGAATATATTTAAGATGGAGAACTCAGTGTAGTTTCTTAACGGGAATTGTTCAAGGTGGCTGAGTATTCAGCAGGATTGAGGGCATCAAGGGCGAAGGACCGGAGGCCGCCCCAGCCGACCCATAGGAAGGCCGCTGTTCCCCGTCGTACTTCAGACGTAGGCCGGCATGGGCGAAGCTTTCAGGCATCCGCGTGTGTTTTTCGGGGGCCCATTTTGCCGGGTCCGAAGACCTCCTCTGATTCTTAAGACCGCAGAGGTTGACGTGGGGTTCATTCAGTTGCTATATTAAACAGGTTCTGCGAGTACAACTTAGCTTGCTGTAGTCGTGAGCTGTACGTAGTCTTGCCCGAGGAATTATCCGTTAACAGGGCATTGCCTCGCTGAAATGGTTCGCGCTACCTTCCACCGGAAGGGTATGCGGACCAGGGAAAACGAAACGGAGCGCCCCCTGAAATTAGGCTCGGTGCCACCGTCGTTGCCCAACCACTGATAGGTAACTTCAATACCCTCTGCCTTTTAGGCGGATTTATGGCTGCCCGCGTCGCAGCCAGCCCCGAAATCGGGTTTTCAGCGGACCAGCATGCGTGTGCATCGCTGTGATTTGCTGCCCATAGGAATGTAGCGGGCGGTGAAGCGGGAAGCGCTGGCCCGCGCGAACGCGGTACGAAGGGCGGAAGCAGTGAAGCTGCGGAGCCCTCTAAGGTTAAGCGGGTGAAGGGCGGAGAGAGCGCTGGCCCGCGCGAACGCAGCACGAGGGCGGAGCAGTGAAGCTGCGGAGCCCTCTAAGGAAAGACAAAGGAATTATGCCGACATTTAATCAGTTGGTCCGTAAAGGCAGGAACGCGCCGAACTACAAGACGGCAAGCCCGGCGTTGCAGGCGTGTCCGCAGCGGCGTGGCGTTTGTACGCGCGTGTATACGCAGACACCCAAGAAGCCGAATTCGGCTTTGCGCAAAGTGGCGCGCGTTCGTCTGACGAATGGCATTGAAGTAACAACGTATATTCCCGGCGTCGGACACAACCTGCAGGAGCACTCGATCGTGCTGATCCGCGGAGGCCGCGTGAAAGACCTGCCCGGCGTGCGCTATCACGTGGTGCGGGGAACGCTCGATGCTACCGGCGTCGCCAACCGCAAACAGGGTCGTTCGAAGTACGGAGCGAAGAGGCCGAAATAGATTTCAGAAATAGATTGCCAAAATTGGTAATTGCCAAAATTGGAAATTGAAAAACCGGAACGACGCAGTGGCGGAAAATTTCGGCGATTTTTGGCAATCGTGGCAATTCTGGCAATTGTGATTTTTTGAAGGACTTGAAGGACTAAAAAAGATGCCAAGAAAAGGACATGTGCCGAAGAGAGATCCGATCGCGGATCCCATCTATGACTCTACTCTGGTGACCAAGTTCATCAACACCATGATGTGGGGCGGCAAGAAATCGACAGCGCAGGGCATTTTCTATAAATCCATGGAAAACCTGCAGGCTAAAGGCGGCGACGAGGCCCTGAAGCTTTTCAAGAAGGCCGTCGAGAACGCCAAGCCGCTGTTGGAAGTGAAGACCCGGCGCGTCGGCGGAGCCAATTATCAGGTTCCGGTGGAAGTGAATCCGGACCGGCGGACCTCGCTGGCCATCCGCTGGATCGTGAGTTATGCGCGCGGTCGCGGCGAAAAAGGCATGGTGGACAAGCTCACCAGCGAGTTGCTGGATGCCGCCAACGGACGCGGCGCCGCCATCAAGAAGAAGGAAGACGTTCATCGGATGGCGGAAGCGAACAAAGCCTTTGCGCACTATAGGTGGTAAGGGTTTCGCGGAATCGAGCAAATTGCCAGAATTGGTAATTGCCAAAATTGAAGATTGAAAATCGCGAGAGCGCAGCCAGACGATCAATTCCGGCGATTTTTGGCAATCGTGGCAATTTTGGCAATTGCGTCGAACTTTAAAGATTAGGAAATATCAGTGCCCAGACAAGTACCATTAGAACGTTGCCGCAACATCGGGATCATGGCCCACATCGATGCCGGCAAGACCACTACGACCGAGCGCGTCCTGTTCTATACGGGCATTACGCACCGTATTGGCGAAGTGCATGAAGGCACCGCCACTATGGACTGGATGGAGCAGGAGCAGGAGCGCGGCATTACCATTACCTCCGCCGCCACTACTTGCATCTGGCGTGACATCCGCATCAATATTATCGATACGCCCGGCCACGTGGACTTTACCGCCGAGGTGGAGCGCTCGTTGCGCGTGCTCGACGGCGCCTGCGCCGTATTTGACGCCGTGCATGGCGTGGAGCCGCAGTCGGAAACCGTATGGCGCCAGGCTGATAAATACGGCGTTCCCCGAATTTGCTTTATTAACAAGATGGACAAGATGGGCGCCGACTTCGAGCACGCCGTCGACACCATCCGCAAACGCCTCAACGCCCGCCCCGTCGCTATTCAGATCCCCATCGGACAAGAAGCAGCTTTTAAAGGTGTCATTGACCTGGTCGACATGAAGGCCATTTACTGGCGCGATGAGACCCTGGGCGCCAAGTACGAAGTGGAAGAGATTCCCGCTGAACTCAGAAAGAAGGCGGAGGCATTCCACGCACAGCTGGTTGAATCGGTCGCCGAAAACGACGACGCCATGCTGCATAAGTTCCTGGAAGGCGAGACCATTAGCGCCGACGAACTGCGCGCCTCGTTGCGCAAGAGCGTGATCGCCCTCAAGTTGTTCCCCGTCCTGTGCGGAACGGCTTTCAAGAACAAAGGCGTGCAGACCCTGCTGGATGCAGTGGTGGACTACCTGCCTTCGCCGCTGGACATACCGCCTACGCAAGGCCACGATCCTGATCATCCGG